>Ga0247815_10000004_pt1 | contig 565922 bp, 487 predicted proteins | sample UWRJL194509B1_FD_181014 | JGI IMG/M metagenome (GOLD analysis project Ga0247815, IMG submission 181014) | Plant litter microbial communities from Arlington Agricultural Research Station in Wisconsin, United States - UWRJ-L194-509B-1 | ecosystem: Environmental > Terrestrial > Plant litter >...
CCTTTTGCCTTTTGCCTTTTGCCTTTTGCCTTTTGCCTTTTGCCTTTTGCCTTTTGCCTTTTGCCTTTTGCCTTTTGCCTTTTGCCTTTTGCCTTTTGCCTTTTGCCTTTTGCCTTTTGCCTTTTTCCTTTTGCCTTTTGCCTTTTGCCTTTTGCCTTTTGCCTTTTGCCTTTTGCCTTTTGCCTTTTGCCTTTTGCCTTTTGCCTTTTGCCTTTTGCCTTTTGACTTTTGCCTTTTGACTTTTGACTTTTGCCTTTTGACTTTTGCCTTTTGCCTTTTGACTTTTGACTTTTGACTTTTGACTTTTGACTTTTGACTTTTGACTTTTGACTTTTGCCTTTTGCCTTTTGACTTTTGACTTTTGACTTTTGACTTTTTGACTTTTGACTTTTGACTTTTGACTTTGACTTTAGACCTATGTCCGACGAATCCCCAAAACGCTTTGACCGCATCGTTGCCATCCTGATCCAGCTGCAATCTAAAAAAGTGGTGCGGGCGCAGGAGCTGGCACAGCGCTTTGACGTAAGCCTGCGGACGATTTACCGCGACATCCGGACGCTGGAGGTTTCGGGCGTTCCGGTATATGGCGAAGCCGGCACAGGCTATTCGCTGGTTGACGGTTATCGCTTGCCTCCTGTGATGTTTACGCGTGAAGAAGCCGGAAGTTTTATTGCCGCTGAAAAACTCATGCAGCAGTTTACCGATGCTGAAACCGGCGGGCATTATGCCTCGGCGATGTTCAAGCTCAAATCGGTGCTCAAAAGCGCCGACAAGGAGCTGGTCTCGAATATGGAATCGAAGGTGCTGATCCGGAATGCCAATCCGCTGTTTGACCATAAAGTACCGAATGCATTGGCTACAATTTTCAAAAGCATGGGCGAAAAAAGCCAGATCGTGTTGTTTTACCAGGCAATGCAGGCCGAAGAAGCATCAGAAAGAATTATCGAGCCGGTGGGCGTTTTCCACGAAAACAACAATTGGTATGTGTATGGCTTTTGCCATTTGAGAAACGATTACAGGCAGTTTCGTGCCGACCGCATTCATGAGATCCGAAGCACCGACAAGACCTTTACACGGCAGCATGGTGCATTGGAAACTTATCTGAAACCGGATGCTGCCACTACGACCACGATCCGGATATCCGTTGCCAAAAACCTTGCGAAATACATGCGTTATGATCGTAAAGGCTATGGTTTTGTTTTTGAAAAAGAAACGGAGGACAGTGTTGAAATGACTTTTGAAAGCCGCGATGTTGAAAATGGATTTTCGAGGTGGTTTATGATGTATTGTGATGTTGCGGAGATTTTGGAGCCGGAAGCTCTGAAGATCCGGGTTTTGGAGTTGTTGGAAATGGGTAAATCGAAAATTCTAAATAAGTAGATTGTTATAAACTTTTTCTTTTTTTCATTGATAAAAAAAGAAACAAAAAAATCTAGCCGCGGACTGTTCGGCGACCTGCTAATCCTCAATTCTGAAAACAGACGAACTCGCTAACGCTCAAACAGCGTCTGTTTTTTTCAGAATTTTCGAATTGCAGGTTCCCGCCTGCCACAGTCTAACGGCAAAAGAGCTGCCAGTAGTGACAATTAACAGTTTTCAGATGGAGTGGATTTGCAATCCGTACATGAACCACAAGTTTACCTTTCCCAAAAAAATGGCGGTGTAATACCCAACGCCCTGAGATACACGAACATTTGCCCGCGGTGGTGGATTTCGTTGTCAATGAAATACTGGATGTTCTGGATCACCGGAAAATTGTATTGCCCGAAAAGATTGAAGGTTTCATGAAAATCCTGAGCAGACAATTCTTCCCAATTGGCGTTGATCGCAGCCGTGCTTTCATCCCATTTTGTGAGATATTCCGCCTTGGTCTCCAAATGAAACCTGTTTTCAGAAAAGGGTTCTTCAGAGCGGTCGACAATCGATTTTAGTGCCGGCGCACCCATAGCCAATATTTCGGCAGTCAATTGTGCCGGTGTGCGCATGCCGCCAATGGCAAATTCGAAAAAATGGTTTTCAGGAAAAGCTTCAATGACTCTTCTGGTCAGTCTCCTGTGGCCCTGCCAATGCTTTAGTAAATCTGCTGAAGCAATGACCTGCGGTGTTGTTAATGTGTCCATGATATGATTTTTTTATGGTTATGGGGCAAAATTAAAGGTGGTTGGTGACAACAGTTTGTCAACAGTTTAATTAATAATGAATAATTAATAGTTAATAATCGAAAATTAATGAGATCGCGCGGATTTGCAATACGTGCACAATCATTTTTCAACTTTTGCCTTATTGCTTTTGCCTTTTTATCAATATAGCTTTCCAACTTTAAACTTTGTAACTTTGCCCCATTAAATTTTGCCACAACAACATGATAGAAGATAAAACACCGCAGCGCACTTCGCTGGCACAACTGGGCGAATTCGGGCTGATTGACCACCTGACAAAACACTTTGGCGTAAGCCAGGAATCGACAATCAAAAGCATCGGCGACGATGCGGCCGTACTCGATTTTAAGGATAAGAAAGTATTGGTTTCTACCGATTTGCTGATTGAAGGCGTGCATTTTGACCTGGCTTACATGCCGTTGAAGCACCTGGGCTATAAAGCGGTGGTTGTGAATGTTTCAGACATTTGCGCGATGAATGCAAAAGCGACCCAGATTACCGTTTCGGTAGCGGTATCAAACCGTTTTCCGCTTGAGGCGCTTGAGGAATTGTTTGCCGGGATTGCGCTTGCCGCGGATGAATATAAGGTCGATGTCATTGGAGGTGATACGACTTCGTCACAAAAGGGGCTTATCATCAGCATTACCGTTTTGGGCGAAGCCCAGGCAGAAGAGATCGTATACCGCAATGGTGCCAAAGCAAACGATTTGCTCGTAGTTACCGGTGATATTGGTGCGGCTTACATGGGATTGCAGGTTTTAGAACGTGAAAAACAAGTGTTCCAGGTCAATCCGAATTCGCAACCCGACCTTGACGCATACACGTACCTTATCGAACGCCAGCTGAAGCCTGAGGCGCGTAAAGATGTGCGTACTTTATTGCATGCGCTTGAGATTAAGCCAACCTCGATGATCGATATTTCTGACGGATTGTCGTCTGAGATCATCCATTTGTGCAAACAATCGGGCGTGGGTTGCAATTTGTATGAGGACAAGCTTCCATTAGACCCGCAGCTCATCAATGTATGTGAAGAATTCCAAATCGATTCGACCACCGTAGCGATCAACGGCGGCGAGGATTATGAGTTGCTTTTTACGATTGCGATGGAAGATTTTGACAAGATCAAAGGCAACCCCAATTTTACGATCATCGGGCACATGACAGCCGAAAGCGAAGGCATCCACCTGATCACCAGGGCAGACACGAAAATTCCATTGAAAGCAAGAGGCTGGAATGCACTTACTGACACGCCTTAATTTACAATTCTATATGGTGTGAAAATTTTTTATTAAACACCGCGTATTAAATTTTACACCTATTCATTTTGCTTTGATCTTTTAGTTATATTTGAGAAAGGCGAAATACCACCAAGAGCCAATATTTTTTGAATCCGCAAATGCGGACCCAAAATGTATTGGCTCTTTTTTTTGCCTTCAACCGAAGCCAGCCCTACATTAATCAATGTTAAGGCTTGTTACCGACCCTGTTTGCCGGAATGATGTTTTTGGAATTTTTAATTTTTTTATATAACCTTTAAAACCTTATCCAATGAAAAAAACTTTTGCACGCTGGCGAAAAAAGGCACATCTTGCCTTTGCCTTTTTTATTTTTGTAAGCTTTGTGCCCGCAAATGCGCAAAGCTATTATTCCCAATGGAATACCAACCTGGTTGCCGGGGACAACATTTTTGACATCACTGCCGGAACCACGCACACCAACCGTGCTGCAGACACTTACGCAGTAACATCAGAATTGCTCGCCAATTCGGTTACCGTAAATGCCGCAGGTGAGAATGTTGCCGTGCAGGTTAAAAAAATATCGCAGTCCCAATTTAGGATCACTTCGTCTGCAGCCATTACGGGTGCCTTTATTACCGCCCAGTATCCGGGCGTGTCTGTAACCTGCAATACGCCAACACTGCTTTCTATCAGCAGGAGCGGTACGAGCGTTACTTATAACTGGACCAACAACGGAACGACCGGCGGAACCATCCTGACAGAGTGGTCAACCGACGGGATCAGCTGGACTAGTAGTGCAGGATCTCCCACATCTCCAAGAACCGCAACAGTCCCAAATGTTTATCCGGTATATTACAGGGTCACTTTGTATGCTTCGCCGTGCCCTGCAGCGAAGTCAAACGTATTGGTAGAGAATCCGTGTACGGCACCGACACTTAATTCGGCAGTACGAAACACATCAACTCCCGGAACAGTCACTTTTACCTGGAACAACAATGGCAACACGTTTGATACTGTTGTGATGGAATATTCAACGAACGGCGGCGGAAGCTGGACACAAACCTGCAGCGGAAATGCCACCTCGCCAAGAACCTGTACAGGGATACCAAACGGCAACATACTGGTAAGGATCCGCGGAAACGGCGTGGGCTGCAGTGTCGTATCGAATTCCGTTTCTTTGCCATTGGGTCGCTCCCAGCAGCCCACACAGGCGATAGGAAGCGCATTGCCAGACCCAAAGATCAACAGCTGTGGAACAGTTTGCGTTACTTTTGGATCGACGAATTTTAGTTGTGCTGTAGATGACATCAATACCGTTGGCATCGGCACACAGATCTATGTTAAAAATACGACAACCAACGCTTGGGTCAATGCCACCAGTGCCAATTGTGCGGCATTTCCAAGCGGCACTTCCTGCAATCAAATGAACACAGGGATCAAATGGATCCGGTTTGTGAATGCGAACAGCAACACCATTTATCAGGTAGATCCGTCAACGGGCATCATTAACGGAGTTTACGGAAACTGCAATTAATCCTTAAAAAAGAAAGATCATGACAAAAAGATTTATTATAGCAGCCGCTTTATTTACTGCAACCACACAGTATGCGCAGCAAAAAGTATATACCGATTACCAGTTTGAAGGCAACTCAAACATTACCGTCACGGCACTCAAAAACCCGAAAGTAGCGCAATTTGTAACTGCTGACGAAAAAGGAAAGCTCATTTTAACCGATTCACCGGTAGCGAAACTGCAGGCAGAGGTTGACGAACTGAAAAAGCAGGTCGAAGAACTCAGGAACCAGTTTAATGCCGGATTGGGCCAGGCTGCAGTTGAAAATGCCGAGTTTGAATTCAGGGTATTTCCAAACCCTTCCAACGGGCAATTTGATTTTGAGTTTAAGCAGGTTGTGCCCGATGCACTTGTCGTCTATGATGTGAAAGGTAAAGAAGTGGCACATATGCCGATCACTTCAAATACCGCAAAAGTGAATTTGCAAAACCTGACCAGCGGGTATTATATCATAAATATGGTTGCCGGTGGAAAAACATTGGGATCGAAGAATATTTTGATTAAATAGGAATTTTAATCATCAAAAAGCCGCCATAATAGGCGGCTTTTTTTATGGGGTTTTGCCTTTTTATTATAAGTGTTAATACCGCTTTAGCAGCTGCGTTTGACTGAGATGATTAAAAGTGCCTGAGTACCTCAGTAACTGAGCGCCTGAGTCTGACTGAGATGCTAAAAAACTCAGGCACTTAACTACGCCGCACTGCTCCTGACTTTTGATGATCCTAAAGTGAAAAACTGAACATCAGGCGTTTTGGTTTTAAAATTTGTATTTTTACTATCACCTTAATCCTATGCTTTGAAAAAAAATACCTTACTTTATTCTTTCTTGTTTTTTTTTGCCTGCCACATCCTGCAGGCACAGTCCATTCAGATTAATGAAATCCTGACCTCAAATACAGTTGTAAATACTGATGATGACGGTACTTACCAGGACTGGGTAGAATTGTACAATCCTTCGGAAACTCCTGTCAGCCTTGCCGGTTATGGCCTTTCGGATGATCCTGCTGCACCCTACAAATGGGTGTTTCCTGAGTTTCAGATTGCCGCGTCAGGACACGTTTTGATTTGGTGTTCCGATAAGAACCGCCGTGATCCTTTGCTGCCACTGCATGCGAATTTCAAAATCAGCTCAGACGGTGAGCCCATTGTCCTGACCCGGCCTGACGGCCAGATTTCAGACCTGCTTCCCGCGATTGCCGTTCCGCAAAACCAGAGTTATGGCAGAATTCCCAGCGGCGGGAGCACTTTCGGTTTTTTTACGGCCCCAACGCCCGGTTCACAAAACCAAAGCCAGGAAACCGGAACCCTGTCCCCACCTTTATTTTCTGTAGCCTCCGGGTTTTACAATGACGCCTTTACGCTGGTATTGTCACATCCTGATCCTGGTGTACAGATTTATTATACGCTTGACGGCTCTGAACCCAATCCCGGCAACATGGGCGGAAAAACCTATTCCTATAAAAACAGTTATGCCGAATTTCCCGGGCAGGAAAGCGGTCCTTTGCTTACCGAGAATTTTAAAACACTGGCTTATGCCGATCCTGTATATGTGGGCGACCGCAACGGCGAACCCAATAAAATCTCATCCATTTCTACCACTTACAATTATGAGCCCGCTTATCTGCCCCAGTACGCGGTTTCAAAATCGACTGTCGTCAGGGCCATCGCTGTTAAGGAAGGTGCCGTGAGCAGAACGGTTACCCAAAATTACTTTATCGGTGTGGCAAACCAGCACCACCTGCCGATTGCGAGCATCAATACCGATGAAGACCTGCTTTTTGGCTACGACCACGGCATCCATGTAGCAGGGAAGCTATTTGACGATTGGCGTGCCGCTGCGCCGGATGCTGCAGCTGATGGAAATTCGTCGGCCAATTATTCGCAGTCCGGGGACGATTGGGAGATCAAAGCCAATTTCAGTTATTTTGCTGCGGGACACGAAACCGTTAACCAGGACGTCGGGATCAGGATCAATGGTGGATGGAGCCGGATTTCCCCTGCCAAAGCACTGCGCATTTATGCCCGTTCGGATTATGGTTCCGGCGACCTGAATTATCCTTTTTTCGGCCCCGATTATGGCTTTAACAGTTTCAAGCGGCTGTTGCTGCGAAATTCCGGAAACGACATCTATTCAACCTATTTCAGGGATGCCTTCATCCAGCGCAGCGTATCACACCTGCATTTCACCACACAGCCTTACCAGCCCTGTGTCACTTTTATCAACGGCGAATACTGGGGCCTGCTGAACATCAGGGAACGTTATGACAAAACCTATTATGAGCGGATTTTCGGAATACCTGATAATGCGCTTGACCTGATCGAAAATGGTTGGGACGCCCAGGAAGGCGATACTGCGCATTATGATGCGATGGTGAATTACTTTGGGAACAACAACCTTGAAACGGACGAAAATTTTGAAACCGCAAGTACGTTCCTCGATACGGAAAACTACACCGATTACTACATAGCGAACATCTACGCCGACAATACCGACTGGCCGCACAACAACGTGCTGTGCTGGCGAAAGAAAACAGAGACTAATGTTCCGGGCGCTGCATACGGCCATGACGGCCGTTGGCGCTGGTCTATGAAAGATACCGATTTTGGTTTTGGGGCCTCGGGAAATCCCAGCAGCAATACGCTGGAGTTCGCCACTAACGGGAATCCGTATTCTGAAGCTGCCACGCTGATCATCCGGAAACTGCTTGACAACGCGACTTACCGGAATCATTTCATCAACCGTTTTGCCGATCTTATCAATACCACCTACCAACCCGGGCGGCTCACCGGCATCATAGACGCGATGCAACAGGGCATTGAGGCAGAAATGCCGGAGCACCTGAGACGGTGGAATGCCCTGAACATAGCGTCCTGGAACGACAATGTACAGGTCATGAGGCAATTTGCCTTGTTGCGCCCGGAATTTCAGCGCGACCAGCTGCGCGAAAAATTTGGCATGGCCCAAAATGTCAGCACCACGCTTGACAGCAACCCGGAGCAGGGCTACATCACGATCAATACCATCGACCTGTTGCCATCGACACCCGGGGTTGCTGAAAATCCATATCCGTGGAACGGCATTTACTTTTCAGGCATTCCGGTGACTGTAAGGGCAACGCCGCTTCCGGGTTATACTTTTAGCCACTGGAGCGGATCTTATTCCGGTAATGAGGAGGCAATGACCTTCACGCCAACAGCCGATTTTTCGCTTACCGCGCATTTTATTCCTGATTTCAATGCGGAAGCACCGATTGCTTTCTGGTTGTCTGATACTTCAATGGCCAACGACCGGCCGCTTACGGCAATCGCTTCTACTTTTGAAACAGCAGCCGAAGGCATACTCGAATACCAGTCCTGCCTTACGGGCTATCCTTATGCCGAAGGCGACCCGCTTTGGCGCAAAGCATCGCTGGAGCGCGTGAACAGCCCTACTGCGATCAACTACCTGCCGCAGGCCAACAACGGCATCGGTTTTCCAGATTCGAACATGCGCGGGTTGCAGGTGCGGCAGCCCTTTCGAAGTGGCAGTGCAGAAAACACCTTATTGTTCCACCAGCCTACCCTTGGCTATGCTGACATCATTGTGCGCTTTGCCGCAAAAAATGAAGCCGCGGCTTCGGCACTGCTGATCGATTACAGCACGACCGGAGGCCTGGAGTGGACAAGTGCGGGGCTTTCCACTAATTTGATGCCATTGGCTGATGATTACCAACTTTACGAAATTGACTTTTCGCAGGTTCAAAATGTGGGGAACAATGCCGGATTTGCGTTCCGGATCAGGTTTGCCGGTGATGATTTAACAGCCGATTCAGGAGGAAGGGTCGTATTTAATAATTTCAGCATTTCCGGAACACCCGCTTTGAACAGCACCCTGCATAAAAATGATTCTTTTGCAGCCTATCCAAACCCTGCATCAGACGTGCTGCACCTTCAAAACATTTCAGGTGCCGCTTCGTACCGTTTTTTTAGCCTTGATGGAAAAATGATTCTTAGTGGGTGGGTTGCCGGGCCAGACATTGACCTCAGTAGTTTGCCAAAAGGGCTGTTCCTGCTGCAGCTCACGACCTCAAACGCCGTGTTCAATATCAAAATCGTCAAGAAATGACACCTTGGCCCCGAATTCCCTACGGCCTCAAATTTTAACTAATAATTTCTCTTACTGTATTTTTTTTTCGTATCTTCGGTAGAGGCGAATACCACCAAGAGCCAATATTTTTTGAATCCTTCAACGCGGAACCGAAATGTATTGGCTCTTTTTGACTCAACCCATAACCAAATCCCAATCCCTATGAAAAAAAACCTACACTTTTATCTGTTCCTGTTATGCCCTGCGGCATACCTGAACGCACAGCCCGTGCCCGACGGTTTCCAGGTGGTCAATTCCATCTCCTGGACGCAAACCCCGCCTGCCCTATCGAATGTTGATGTGATGCATACCGTGCATTATCAGTACACGATCCCGCAATCCGGCATCGTGATGGCAGCCATCGTCAAATGCAACAGCAATGGCAGTACGATCAACCCAATTACCCAAGCAATCATCAACCCTACCCCGGCGACTACAGAAACCCCGGTACAGGTGAACGGCAACCTGTATATCCCGGAGGGAACCATCCCTTCCGCACAGTTGCCCAACGGACAGTTTTACCGTTGGGAGGCATCGATTCGCGGTGCAGGAAATGCCCTGGTGCTTGGTATCAGCAGCCCGCTTACGATCGGCGCACCGCTTGGGGTAAATTCGTTTAAGGACAAAAAGATCAAGTTGTATCCAAATCCGGTTGCAGACCGGTTGTTTTTACCGGGATCCCTTTTGAATCAAAAGATCACGATTGCCAATAGCAACGGCAGGATCATTTTCTCCGGGATATATACCGAACCATTAGACACCACAGCCTTTTCGGCTGGTGTATATTTCGTTAAATCTGACGGTAGCGCAACGGCAAAATTTGTGAAACAATAAATCCAGATGTTACTACAAAATAAAAAACCCGGAGCGCAAACCCCGGGTTTTATTTTTTAATAGAATTTTTTAGTTTTTGATGATTTTCTGGGTACTGTTGATACCGTCGCCATTAACTTTCAGAAGATACATGCCCGAAGACAAATGATTCAAGTTAAGCATTTTTTCTGTCTGGAAAGCAGGATCTTCTTCTGTGAAAACGTCTTTGCCATTCACATCGATCACGCTGATTTTCAATAGTCCCGAATATCCGTCAATATGTATATTGAAAAAACCTTTTGAAGGATTCGGGTTGACAATGAATTTGCTCAGCAAACCTGTATCATTGTTACTTATCATTTTTCCATTTCCTGAACCTGTAAGTGGATATGCGCGCGTTATGCTGCAAATTACCACTCCCGTTGGGGAAAGCAATTGTATTACTACAGTAGCGGCTTGTTGATTGCTTACAATTTCTCCCGATACATTTGTGGTCGTGGACCCGTCGGGGAATGTCCAGATGTACCTTAAATTCTGACCCAGACAGGTTTGATTGGTGTTGGTATTCAGCACATTGAACCTGTAATAATTGTCTAATAGGGGTGTCATCTTGACATAGCTCGTGAGCAGACAATCACAGGCACACAACGGGGTTATTGTTTTTGTCGTCACGGCAGTACACCCTGCTGCATCAGTAACTGTCAATTGCAAGGTGCCTGGTAAAGCGCTCCAGGTTACATTCACAGTATTCTGGCTTGTGGATGATGCCATGACACCGCTACCGGCGGTGATTGCCCACGAAGCCATTTGCCCGGTTGTTAAAACGGTTCCATTTGTAGTCATGTTGGTTACAGATTCTGTGGTACAGGCTGTAGTGCTTCCGGTGATCACCGGTGCTGTTAAATTGCTTATCGTAATAGGGTAAGTCGCCAATGTCAACAAATTATTGAAATTTTTCAGCGTAACGGTATAATTCCCTGCCGCTGTAAATTGATGCTCGGGATCAGTGGCAGTATAGGTCACGGGCGTGCCTCCGGCGTTGTTTGAGATGATCCAGTTGAACGAAGTGCCGCAAACATTAGGGAAAAACTTGTATTTGTTGCAAGTGGTCTGGTAGGCGCTGATCTTATCTGCTGCCGCGGTTGGATAAACAGTTGGTTGTTTGGCTATGATGTTATTTGGCAAGGTGTAATACAGTTCATTAAGGTAGTTGCCTGGATGTAATGGCCCATGTGTAGAAAACTGGCATGCATTTGGGACAGCAGATGACGAAATTATATTAGGGTTGTGCACAACAGCCATTTCATTTATAAAATTTGCCGTAACATATAATTTATTGTCGGGGCCTTGTTGCATACCCCCATATGTTTTGGTCGTTGAAAAGTTTCCAACTACAGATTGCGTATTTGTAATATTGGATGAATTTAAACTATATTGTAAGAGTCTATGTTTAAAATTGTCAACAGCATATAGCAACTTAGAATCCGGGCTGAATGCTGCTCCATAATTCGCCGCTCCAAAGAAACCTCCGATATTAACGACTTCGACTGCATTACTTATCACACCTTGTGCTTTGTTAAAATCAAGCACAAAATTCTTATATGTACTGTTGGACGAAGCTGCGTCACGAATATAGAGTTTGTTGCCATTAGGAGCAGCAATTATGGATGAAAATGACTGCTCTCCTGGTATGCTAAATTCACTTACAAACTGAAGCCCATTATTAGTCGCTGCGCTTGTTAGAGAATAAACTACTATGTAGCAATTCGACCCTTTTGTTAAAATAGTTATAATCCAATAGCCGTCGCATTTTTGTATGGCAGTCAACCCAAGCCCACCGCTTATTGCACCGTCAGTAGGGTTTATATTGTATCCCATCCCTGAAGGAATCGTTACCGGTTGATTTATAGCGCCTAGTGTAGCATTTGCTCCTGTAACATTTACAACAGTACATCTTAAACCGTGGTCTGTGATGGTACTATTTGGAGATTGAACTCCATATTGATTGGAAATTACCAAATATTGATTGTTAACGCCTGGGCGTGGCACTATTAATACCGGGTTGCCAGAAAAACCGCCTGTTTGTGCACTATAAAGCGGACTGGTATTTAATTGTACATGAGCGTTATTCCATATGTTTGCTCTATTGGTATAGAATAATACGTTACCCAAGTTGTCATTTTGAATCGCCGCTGCTGCCAAGGCCCAATGGTTTTGATCTGTTGGGAAATTTGTGTCAAAAACAGGGATGCCAGAATTAAAAGTCAGCGCATTGGTCTTACCCAGATACCAGTTATAATCTGAATTAGGGACGATATTGGTGCAGTCAGTTACAAAAATCTGGACTGTTGACTGGGCCGATTGGCCTGCTGCGTTTGTGACAATAAGCGTTACATTGTAAGGTGAACTAATTTCAGATGTGTAGGTGTGTGATGGATTTTGAAGCGTTGACGTACTGCCGTCTCCAAAATTCCACGAATAACTCACAGCCGATAAAGCGCTAAACGCAACTGCCGCATTTTTACAGGTAGTATAAGCAGACGGTGTAATGGTTGCAGAAACCAGATTTTGATACCCACAGGTACCGGTATAAATCGTATTCTCGGCTGTAACCAAATTGCTCCGATACATGCTTATCATATTATATGCCCTCTCAATCTGCCCGTTAGTAAAATGGTTGGCACAAGTATTATCTCCATAGTCCATATAATTGTGGACATCGTCAGCAACTGCAGGCGTTTCAGGGCAAGAATTCACGTTGCCACAAAAATAATTTGCAGCAGCAACAGTAGGAGTGTCACAAACCAAATCTCCATCAAGTTTACAATTGTTGTTCGTTGTCGCGCAGCCTCCTTCAAAAGTATGGTAGAGTCCGAGATAATGCCCCACTTCATGTACCAGGGTTTTACCCTGGTTGTAATTGGCCAATAAATTTGACGACCCATTTCCAAATACGCTGGCCCGAATCACAATCCCGTCATACTGTGGAGATCCCGGGTACCATGCAAATCCAAGAATGCCCGGCACAACAGTATCAATCGTTTTGACTATCCAAATCCTGAGGTAATTGTCTTTTGTCACAGTTGCATGTGCAGTATTTAACAAGGCTTGGGTATTGGACGCATTGTTATTGGTCAGAGCAGCATTGTTTACGTGAATGATTCCAGGGGTACTTTGTATGTTTCCGGGACTTTGTATTGGGGATCCGCCTGTTTTTGTTGCAAGGCAAAATTTTAAGCCTGTCGAAAGGAAGTAGGTGTTTAAAGCGGCTATCTGGGAATTAACCTGTGCATCAGAAATATTTGTCGCAGCAGTATTATCATGTACAATATACACGACAACGGGAATTGTGACAGATCCCTGCGGCGGCGCGACAAAGCCATTCTTCCCTACGGCAACATTATCACTAATCTGCCTGTTAATAGCGTCCGACTGCTGCTTTAAAAGAGGATTGCTGTCATACAATTGCTGCATTACCGTACTGGATCCGCAAGTGGGTGGCGACTGCGCAAATGCCCCAACATAAAATACAAACGCAATCAACAATAAAATTTTTCTCATGATATCATATAGTTTTAGGTTTGTATAAATTTATTAAAAACAAAGCTATATGAGCAACTATATTTATTAACAAAATATTAATAAATATTATTTTACAAATAATTTGTAAAGTTGTAAGACTTTAAAAGTACGGATTGGCTAAAAACAAAAAAAGCGATAATCCCTACATTATCGCTTTTTCTTTTTTGAAAGTGTTATTTTATATTATTATGGCTATGAATAACTAACTCATAATCACAATGTAAAAGTAGTGGAAAGGCGTGAAATCCAATTACGGTTTTCCGCACATTTGCTTGCGGGAAACCGTAAAATCCAAATGTATCAGAGAACTTCTACCATCCACTTGCTATACTCGCTTCTTAAACAACACTCTAAGCAGCAGGGACATTAAAAAGCTTACTGCCGCTCCGACCGCCGCTAAAATTACTGTCTTTAATATTTCTGCTGAATTAAGGTTTGGCAATATGCTCAAAAATGTTCCCGTCGCAGTGGGGATGGTCAATTGGTTTGTTGCTTTCATGGCTTGTAAAATTTTAGTTTAGTAATCTCTCACTGCAAATTTTATAAATAATACAGAGACAAAAAAACACCGGTTGTCCCAAACCGTCAGAAACGTGCAAAATGTCATTTTTAGTACCAAATGTCATCTTTGGTGAAACAAATTTTGATGTAAATTGCAGTATCGAATTCCAACGCCGGGCTATTTGCTGCTAACCCCTTTGCCCGGTTTAAGGACTATAAGCCAACCAAACAAAACCCACAAAATGAAAACACCCGCCAAAAGAATCTGCATCTTCCCGAAAGATGTCGCGTTGGTAACAGGACTCAGTTACCGACAAAGTTTACGCCTCCTCAACAAAGTACGTGAGTCGCTGAAGAAGAAAGAAACAGATTTTGTTACCATTGAAGAATTTTGCAATTACAAAGGACTAAGCAAAGAACAAATCGACCAGTTCATTTTTTAAAAACACTTTTTAAAAACGAAAACCCATAAGTGCAGCTGCATTTATGGGTTTTTGTTTTTACCTGATCTTCTGTTTCCGCAAAACTTCCCAGAAAGGCACGATTTCTTTTACCGTTGTTTTACTGTTGTTCGCAAAAATGCTCTTTTTGCAAACCATTACAAAAGAAAACCAAAATAACACTAAAACAATTCCCTTTTTACAGCTATGACATTTGGCACATTTTTGCCAATACTGCTCAAAAACAACCATTTGCGACACTTTGTATTAAAAATGACATTTGGCACCGTTTGGTACGCCGCCCCTTTTTTTATCCGGAAAAGCGCTATACGTTTGTCATGAAACCGGGACAGAATTCCGGTAGCCTGCGCAGGCATTTTTTAATTCATTTTTTTAATCCTAAAAATTATGGGAACAATTCAGAAAGGAATCCTTGGAGGATTCTCAGGAAAAGTCGGCACTGTAGTAGGTGCAAACTGGAGAGGCAAAGACGTAATGCGAAGCCTTCCGAAAAAAAGCCAGCGCGTGGCTACCGAACAACAGATGATTGTCCGGACGAAATTTAAACTGATTACGCAATTCCTTACGCCAATCAGTATGATCCTTAAAGCCCACTTCGGGCAATCATCGGGAGAAAGGTCAAGAAGAAACCTTGCGGTATCTTACCACATCAGGGAAGCCGTTACGGGAACTTATCCTGATTTTACGATCGATTTTCCAAAAGTGGTTATTACAAAAGGAGAGCTTCCCGGATTGCAGGAACCTGAGGTCACACCTGAAGCAGGCGGCAATCTTGCTCTTGTATGGGAAGACAACAGCGAACAGGGACTTGCCAAGCCGGGCGACTTGCTGCTGGCTGTTGCATACAATCCTGAAAAGAATCTGTATGAAGACAGGCAAAGTGCTTTACGCAGTGCACTGACATACGACATGGCAGTGCCTGCTAACTGGGTTGGAGATTCCGTGCATTTATGGCTCAGTTTCACAAGTGCAGACGGCAAAATGCGCTCCACGAGCTTTTATGCGGGTAATTTTACCATCCTTTGATAATTGTTTGACACAATTGAAGCCGGGGCAGATGTCCCGGCTTTTTTTTTGCTATTTAATATTTGATGCAGGTCTAAAATTTGAAATGTCGCAACTACTCACTTTTTACATAAAAAAAGCCGATGCATGGGGTCATGCAACGGCAGCAAGGGCAGATAAAATATTTGTATGGCTTATACTGCTTTATTATTCATTGGTTAAAATCTCGGCAACCAAAGATTTTATGATGGCTTTTTGAGTGCTTTCTGTTGATCCTGAAAGACCGGCGACAAGGCAGCCCACAGAAACATCCCAATCCCGGTCACGTGGTTTTTGCTTTTGCTTTTTTGCAAAGTAATTGCTGTACCTTGCAATTGAGGTGAGCGTCAGGATTGCTTTTTTATCCCCAAGTTTCAGGGTCGTATTGGCAATAATTGCAGTTTCATAACTTACAATGTAATTGTAAATCACACTGTAATCTTTATCTTCATGCTGCAGCATGGCAACCTGTTGGATGAAGGCAAGGATTTCCTGTCTTGAACTGCTGCCCATCCCAAATGCATCAAACGATTCAGCAGCACTTTTGTCAGTATTATTCAGGATATACACCAATCCCGGAAGGGAAACCGGTATGTAATTATTTCCGAGCATTGAAAAATCCTGGTTCTGGAATGCGAGGCTCTCCACATATTCGGCAAGCAATATCCTTGGCGGATTTAAAGGCCCGCCAATATAAAGCTCGGCAATTTGATTGTGGACCTGGCCAGCCATATCATAAGGATTTGACGGGTTTTGAGGTTCAGTATCCCCTGTTTTTGAATGTGCAGCTGTATTTTTTGCTTTTTCTGAAGGGTTTAAATATTCATTTTCCGTTTCACAGGAGATGGCGGAGAAAGCAATTGTCAGGCATATAATAATTTTTTTCATGGTTAAGATTTAAAATTTACTGATTTTTTGATCAGTTCATTTCTCCCGGGGTAGTCTGAACAGCTTTAGCTTCTGGCTAAATTGTTTGTCTGAATTCAGGGCAAATCTAAAACCGCCAAACAACCTCCACAACTGTCGCATGCCGCGGTTTATAAAAGATTTCTTTTGAAAAAAGGTTTGATTTATAAACCGTACTATCATTTTCGGTTCTAGGTGCCAGCATTCCAAGGCTTTTAAGCGTAGATATTGCAGCTATAAGAACTTGGTTCAAATTGTAGTGTTTTTCGCAACATTTTAATACTTTTACCAAACCAAATTGTCGATTGCAGCAGATGAAATATGCAAAATCCATATCTGACATAACCGCCTCCAAACTATTCTTTGGCACCATATTCACTTTTTTCATTTGTCATATGCTGCAAGCCCAGGCTCAGTTTAAGGTTCCTGACAGCCTGAAAAGAAAAAGCTATGCTTACCTGTCCGAAAAAATGGATGACGACAACAGCGGACGCTTAGCAGATTCCTTATATGCCTGGTCTTACCTTTATAAAGCGAAATCAGAAAAGAACCTGGCTGAGAGCGTTATGGGCTTTAAGCACCTTATGTACCATTCCCCAAAAAAATTCCGGCTGATTTATGCCGACAGTATGGTAGAAACCGCCTCCGAAACAAAGGACGCTTTAATCATCGGGTCTGCATATTTGTCCAGAGGCGTCATTTTTTACGGTCAAAACAGGTATAACAATGCGCTCAATGATTATGTCATGGCGAACGAATACCTTTCAAAAACAAAAGACAAGTACCAGATTTATAAGGCCAAGTACAATCTTGGACTGATGAAGTATTTCCTGAAGTATACTGATGAAGCATATTCACTTTTTAAGGAATGTACCCAGTACTATGAAACAAATGGCGGAAAGCCGTACTTACATTCGCTGCATATGGTGGCACTATGTTACCAGTCGATGGGGAAATTCGAAAGAAGTACTGCCACGAATACGCTAGGAATAGCCGAAGCACTACAAACAGGCGACCATGATATGGTTTGCTATTTTGAGCATTGCCAGGGCGTGAACGATTATCTAATTGGTAACTATGACAATTCAATCAGGCTCTTAGAAAAATCAATGCCGGGCATCCTTAAAAATGATGATGGAGCAAATGCAGCTGTTGGCTATTTTTATTTAGGCAAAGACTACCTGTCTAAAAATGACTTGAGAAAAGCGTTGCCCTTCCTCAAAAAAATTGACAGTATATCGCGAACTGGTACCTATCTCAGGAATGACCTTTGGGAAAGCTATGACATACTGGTCGCTTACTATGAAAGCATCCATGATGAAGCCAGTAAATCTTACTACTCAAAGGCACTGACAAAAGCAACACGTGCCAGCCACAGCGATTATGAATCCGTTTCCGGGAAAATGGCGCGGGCTTACAGTGAAAAGATCCGCCAGTCTGAAACGGAGAAAGCTTCGATTGCCAAGAGCAGGGATAATGCCATTATTGCAGAAAGTGGTGTGATCATTCTGCTCGCGATTGGTTTGGGCAGCGTCATCTACAAATTCAAAAAGCAAAAACAGATTGACAAGAAAAAATTTAAGGCTATTTTCTACAATGATGAAAAAAAAGAGGTTGGCTTAGCAAAGGCTCAATGTGAAGTGCAGCCATCGGACGACCTTAATCCTGAAGTGAGGAAAAAAATCCTTGACGCACTGGACCATTTTGAAAAGTCACAAGGTTTCCTTGATAAAGAGGCAGGCCTCCCGGAACTTTCGAAATTTTGCGAGTCCAACAACAGTTATGTGTCCAGGGCCATCAATGTGCATAAAGGCAAATCGGTGCCTGATTACCTCGACAGCCTGCGCATCGGCTATGTGCACCAAAAACTTAAGGGTGATAAACAATATATCAAAATCACTATTGCTGCCATTGCTGAAGATGCCGGTTTTAAGACCCCGCAAAAGTTCAATAAGGCTTTCAGGAAATATACAGGCGGATTATTGCCAAGTTTTTATATTGAACAAATCAGAAACGACAATAAAAAAATTTGAGCATTACTGCTGTGGCATCTGCAAAAAAAAATCAGGGCTGCTTTCCGATTAGATTTTTGGCATATTCCATCTCGCTGTCAAATCCCTTTAAATATTCATCAATTGAAGGCTGGACAAAGTAGTCCGGCATAATCCCGTGTCCAAAAGGAATTCCGGTTTCTTTAGCTGAAACCACGAATTTACAAAGCGGTACCCTCGCTGTTATGCCTGAATTTGGAAGTGTTAATTTTAAAAAAGTCCCACTCGAATTTCCATAGTAACCGCCTCCGGTCTCTTCCCCTATGAACTTTGCACTGGTATAATTCTTCGCCAGCGCCGCGAACTCTGACCCGCCGGAAAATGTAAGCCCGTTTATTAAGATGTAAATATTCCCCTGAAAGTTATTGGAGTTTGGGCTTTCCCCTTCATAATGCCCATCGCGGTTAAGGAATCTTCCATCGTTTGCCCGGTAAAAATCTTCAGTGAGTTCCTTTTTTAAAATATCCGCTTCATTTTTGTAATCGGTATATTCCAGGAACGAATATGTAAATGCCGGAATCTCAACATATTTATATTTTTCATAGTCCCGGTTTATAAGATAGGATAACAAATGATCCTCCATCCCCTGCTCACCGCCTTCATTTTTTCTGATATCGATAATGAGATTTTTGATTTTCGCTCCGGATATGGCTTTAAATGTTTCAACCAAAAAATTACGGAATCCTTCGCGCCTGTTTTTGTAACTGTCCAGACTGAACGAATTGACTGTCAGTACAGCAACGCCTGCATCAAGATCTATAGAAAACGTGGCCGCTTCTTTATAACCGTAATTCGGAATTGTATTGGCAACTTCAGCACTTATTTTCCCAAATTCTTTAAAATTGCAAGCCGGAATATTGCTGTAAACAACTTCATTATTGTCTTTCGGATCGATCAGCACGAGTTTAAATGATTTTGCCGGTGCAAAATACCTTGTGTAATATTTTGAAAATGCGGCTTCAATCCAGCGGTATTTGCTTGTTATATTGTAACCGTCTGCCGGCTCAATACTTAAAAACTTACCTAAGATATCATTAATGCTTTCACCGTTTATCCGGGAAACGATATAGCCTTTTGTCTTAAAATTTTCAATGTCATTCAGCAGGTAAACTTTGCCGTTCAAAATTTTTACACAAAACGGAAAGTAGGTGCCCTCCTGCTTAAGGTAGGCGCTTACTTCATCCGAAACCTTGATGTTGCTGTGCCCTTCTTTTGTATACGCCACTACAGGCGCAATAATCCTGTAAAAATCCAATGCGCTCATACGGTCCCTTATTTTACCTTTCTGTATGTTGCAGACACTGTCAAACTGCGTTCGGGAATTGTACCACAACCCTATCCTGGTTTCATAATATGCATTTTGAAGCAACTCAAAATCCTGCAACATTTGTTCTGAACTCAGCTTTTTAAGCATTCCGGGGATTTCGTTCAGGGCAACGGAGTACCTTCCCTGTTGGGCATTGGATTTTTCCTCAAGGGGCTTTATCGAAATAATGAACTGGCCTGAACTGTCGGGGGAATAAAGAATTTTTTCAGGACCGAACATTCCATTTGGTGAGTCAACTTCCTGAATTAATTTTCCGCTGTTGTCAAATAAGCTGACAACAAGGTCTATACCTTGCTGCTGGGTAATGATGGTGTAATAGACGTCCTTTTTTAAATCTATACTGAACGTTTGCTTTTCCCCAATTTTTATGCCCAGATCGTTTACAGCCCTGTTTGTTTTAAGATGCGGTATTTTTGGCAGTTGTGCCAGTGCCTGGTTGCAGAAACAGAATGCCAGTAAGATTACGAAGATACCGTTTTTCATAATGCAGTAAAGATTGGTTACTGTGCAAACCTACAATTGTTTTTATGGAAACTGTTGTATGATATTGCAATACCCAATTTTAGGCATTTTTATATTCCATTGGCGTAACACCGATAAATTCTTTAAACTTTTTGCAAAAATGTGCTGCATCATAAAAACCACTGTCAACGGCGATTTCCAGCAATCCCGCACCGGTATCCAGCAATGTTTTGGATTTCTCGATACGCTTCATGATAATATAATTGTTTGGGGTAAGGCCCGTTTCCTGCTTAAAAAGGCGAAGAAATTTATATTTATCCATTCCAAAACTTTTTGCTGTAGACTCCAGCGAAAATTTATCCGGGATCCGGTCTTCAAGAAACCCTGCAAATAAGCGGATTTCCTTATTTTTAAATATCCGGGGTTGGGCATAATCGTCAATCAGCGTTTTTAAAGCCTCTACCAAAAGCTTTTCGAAATCAACCCCCAGCCGGGCGAAATTTTGTGACAGGAAATATAATTTGTTAAACAACTGCTCACTGTAAATGATTTTCTCTTCAAAAAAAACCGGCTCATTATTGTTAATCGTTTCCAATACTTCCGGCGGAATGTAAAACGTAAAAAAAGAGTTTCCCATTTTGGGGTCACATGGGGTTGCGTGCACTTCGTACGGATTTGTAATGGATAAGGTCCCAATGGGTGCCTGCAAAAACTTGTCGTTTGTTTTTGTATAAAATGTGTGGTTTAATATCAGGGCAATATTAAAAGTATCATGCGTGTGGTACGGAAAACTTACCGTATGGTTCCGGGCATTCAGCAGCTCCAGCCCGTCCAGCACCTTAAGCTTATGATATGTATTTAAGTTTTTCATAGTAACCGGCAATGACCGACTGCATTTCAAATTGTCCTATATTGATGTCGTACCCTTTATTTTTTCTTAATATATTGTCGAAGCCGCTTTCAACCGCAGACAACAAATGTATAGAAAAATGCAGACTAATCATGCAGATCAACTTATGATTGCAAATCAATTGTGACGGTAGCGGATCTGTAAAAACCGGCACAAGTAATGACATGGTTCAAAACGCAAAAAATTCAATAACGCTTTCAGGAAAGATACGCAAGGCTATCGCCTGGCTTTTTATGGCTGAAATCAGAAATAGCAGGGAGCCGGAACAGGCGAAAAATTAATTCCCATTGTCCGGGTTTTGATTTCATTGGCAATAAAGATATGCGATTTCCGGAAATGGCTTTATCACAAAATGATATAGACGTGGAGCGTTAATATAAGGATCGGGCTTTGTTTTTATGGGTTTCGATAATATCCAATGCATGCAAGTGCTTCCCGCAAATTCACCAATATTAAAACTTGTCCGTCTGGCCTTCTCAATTTTCATATGATTACCATAACATTATAAAATAAACATATAGCCTTGTCCGTTACGATTTAAATTTACAAAAAATAAAGATTGTGTTCAAAAAATAAAGATTTCCGGCATGGCGTTTCTCAGGAAAATGCATTAAAAAGATTTCCGGCCGCAATTTCAATTAACTTAAATTTCAAATGCTTAACACCTGCTTCAAAAAAGAATAACACCGTATTTACAAAATGGCAACCTGCTCCATAACCGGCAGCATTTTCATTATTTATAAGTTTGTATATCATTGAAAATCAATGAAAAACAACCAAAATTTATTCATTATGAAAACAAGTTTACGCAAGGCACTTATTGGTGCTTTTTCGTTTGCGGTTGCCTTAGTGGCATCCCAAACGTCGCAGGGACAGGTGACATTACCAAGCACCAGTCCGTACTCGGAAAATTTCAACACAGCACCCGGAGCTTCCGGGACAGCCTATCCGGCAGGATGGTCGTCTTATGATGGCACAACGGTTGACAACACCATGCTTGTTGGAAATTCCGCCTCGGTGTCGGGAGGCAATTACAATTTTGCTTCCAGGATCGGAATCCTGGGATCGGGAAGCAGTTTTTCACCGGGCTCTATTGTCCTGCGCCTTGCCAATACCACCGGCAAAACAGGTTTGAAAATTTCTTACGATGTGGTTAAAATCAGGGAGCAGGCCCGCAGCAATTCGTTCAACCTCGAAATCAGCACCACCTCAGCTACTGCCGGATTTACGCCCGTAACCGGAGGTACTTATGCTTCAGGCACTATCGCTGAAGGCACTTCCACGGCATACAATAATGTAAGCCTCGCCGGAATCGACAATACCAGTAGCAATGTATGGATCAGGTGGTCTTATACCGAGATCAGCGGAAGCGGAAGCCGTGACGGCATCGCGCTCGACAACGTATCCTTGTCATGGGGTGCGGGAACCCCTGTTGTAACAACAGTAGCCGCAAATGCCATCACCGCTTCTTCCGCAACGATCAGGGGAACGGTCAACGCAAACGGGCAGACCGTTGCGGCTTCTTTTAACTGGGGAACGACAGTATCATACGGAAACAGCATTGCTGCGACACCTGCATCAGTAACGGGCAGTTCAGCAACAAATATCAGTGCAACGCTGGCTTCTTTGTTGCCTAACACCCAATACCAATACAGGGCAGCCGGAACCGTGGGGACTACCCCGACAAACGGAGCCAATGCCGCTTTTTATACGCTTGCCAACGTTCCGGGAATCCTGACTGTCGGAAACCCAACCATCACCACGCTCGATGTTACCCTGACAGCGACAACCCAAAACAGCAATCCTGCAACAACAACATTTGCGATCCGCGAAAATGGTGGAAGTTATATCCAGGCTGACGGCTCGTTGGGAATCTCACCAGTATGGAGGACAGCAGCGCAATGGGCAACTGTTACCGTTACAGGCCTGGACGATGATACCACCTATACGTTCAGTGTCAAAGCGAGGAACTCCGCTGCTGTTCCTGTCGAAACTGCATTTGGCAGCGCGGCATCCGGAATGACTTTATTAAATACAAACCCTACACTAACCGGTACCAGCTTAACAGCGTTTGGGAACGTGTGTATCAATACTTCTTCAACAGCCAATTCTTTTACGATTGACGGCATCAACCTCACCACAGACGAACTGACTGTAGGACCGCTTGCAGGATATGCCTTTTCCACAATTGCAGCAGGCGTTTATACAGATTCATTGACCATCATGCCATCAGCAGGGACTTTTTCACAAATCGTTTATGTGCAATTTGGGCCAACAGCTGCTACAAACTATGATGGAAACATTCCCGTAAGCGGAGCTGGTGCGCCAACCATTTCAGTTTCCGCTTCAGGTACAGGCATCAACACACTTTCTACTACTACGACTGCAACAGCTACCGGCTTAACAGCTTCTACTGCTGAAGTTTCTGGAGCAGTAACAGCCCAGGGCTGTTCCGCAATTACTGAACGCGGGATTGTTTACAGTACGGTTGCCAATCCTGCCATAGGCGGGACAGGTGTTTTACAACTTACAGACACTACTCCGGGCACAGGATCTTTTTCTGTTGCCTTATCAGGATTAACCGGAGGCACGATTTACCATACCAAAGCCTACAGCATAAACGGAGGCGGGATTTCTTACGGCGCCGAACTCACTTTCACCACCACAGATGTACTGGCACCTGTCGCTACCCCGGCAACGGCAATTACACACAATAGTTTTACAGCCAACTGGGATGCTTCTGAAGGCGCAGCCGCATACAGGCTTGACGTAAGCGAATCTGCTACCTTTGGTAATTCAGCACCTGCCACAGACCTTTTCTTTTCAGAATATGTGGAAGGCAGTTCAACCAACAAATACCTTGAAATCTTCAACGGTACGGGTACGAGCGCAGATTTGTCGGATTACAGGGTAAAACTGTATTCCAACGGCAGCAATACTGCGACGGGCACTTCCAATGACGTACAATTGTCCGGCACACTTGCCAGCGGAAGCACGATCGTGTTGAAAAGCAATACCGCTACAATCTATACAGGAGCAGCTACAGTCGTGGCTTCGGTTAACTTTAACGGCAATGATGCCATTGCACTGTATAAAATATCAACGGCCTCAAATGTGGACATCATCGGCCGCATTGGTGAAGATCCGGGTACCGCATGGACAGGAACAACAAACAGCACCCTTGACAAAACACTTGTAAGGAAAGCGACCGTAACATCAGGAGTTGCCATTAATCCCGCTTCAGGCTTCCCGACACTGGAAACAGAATGGGACGTGTTGGCGCAAAACAATGTCACGAATTTAGGCACTCATGCTTTTTCAGGTGTTTCCCCTTCGTTTGTGGCTGGTTATGAAAATTTACTGGTTGCCGGTACAAGCCAGGCTGTAACAGGCCTGACGCCAAGCACTAATTATTATTACAGGGTCAGGGCTGTTGCGGGAAATACCAGCACCAATTCCAATACCATTACCGTTTCAACCATCATCAATACCGAGCCAACACTTACAGTTACCCCATTGGCAGGATTTGACAGCGTTTGTATGGATACGGTCAGCGCAAGCAACCCAATGACCATTTCAGGAATCAACCTGACAAATGAAGATGTAACAGTAGGCCCTGCCGAAGGATTTAGTTTCTCTGATAGTGAAACAGGCACATATTCCAGCACATTAGTCCTTCCTCAGGTCGGCGGTACCTTCTCGCAAACTGTGTTCGTGCGTTTCGAACCAACTGATGCCATCGCATATGAAAGTACTGTTGCAATCGCAGGTGGAGGCGCAACAAGCATTGCAACAACAGCAACAGGTGAAGGCCTAAATACTACGCCAACTGTTACTGCATCAGCAGGCAGCCCGAGTGCCACTGTCGTTGAAGTGACGGCTGAAGTCACTGCACAAGGTTGTTCCGGCCTTACAGAAAGAGGATTTGTTTACGGTACGCTTTCCAATCCTGAAATTGACGGCGCAGGTACTGAACAAATTATTGACAGCGCTACAACTACAGGTACCTTTGGTGCTGAAATTTCCGGATTGCAGGCAGAAACCACTTATTATTTGAGAGCTTATGCGATCAATAATGGCGGCACCTCTTACAGCGATGAGATTGCATTTACAACAGCCCATGTTGCCGCACCATTGGCTACCGCTGCCACAAGTATCGGAACCGACCGCTTTACAGCGAACTGGAACGCTTCAGAAGGCGCTTTGAGCTACAGGCTTGATGTGAGCGAATCTGCCACGTTCGGCACATCCGTTGCCGCTGCAGATTTGTTTTTTTCAGAATATACAGAAGGTTCTGCATCCAATAAATACCTTGAAATTTATAACGGTACAGGTGCAGCTGTAAACCTGTCAGATTACAGGGTGAAATTGTATTCCAACGGAAGCAGCACTGCCATAGGTACTGCAAATGACGTACAGTTGACAGGAATGCTTGCCAACGGAAGCACCCTTGTATTGAAAAACAGTGCTGCTACAGTTTACACAGGAACCGCCACCATTGCAGCATCGGTTAACTTTAACGGTGATGATGCCATTGCGCTGTACAAAATATCGACCGCTTCCAATGTGGATATTTTTGGCAGGATTGGTGAAGACCCGGGAACTGCCTGGACTGCTACAGGAACCAGCACGCTTGATAAAACTTTGGTGAGGAAATCAAGCGTTACCGGTGGAGTTACTGTAAACCCGGCAGCAGGATTCCCAACACTGGCAACAGAATGGGAGGTACTTGCCCAAAATGATGTGACCAATCTTGGCGCACATGCATTCGCTGCAAGCATCCCATCATTTGTACCCGGGTATGAAGACCTGACAGTTGAAGATTATTTACAGGAAGTAACCGGACTTAACCCTGGCACGACTTATTACTACAGGGTTCGTGCAGTCGCAGTCACTGCAAGTGTCAATTCAAATATCATTTCAGTTACTACCGATGGAACAGCTGCAAAAACAGCTTTGAAAACCAATGGATTCGGCAAAACTGCCACAGATGTAGTTGCTTATAAAAAAGACAACGCTTTGACCATTAATTCAACAGGATCTGAAATTCGTTCCGTTATGGTGTATGACCTGACAGGGAAATTACTGTTTGCTTCTGACAAGTACCATGACAAACAAATCACAGTGAGCGATTTGCACCTTTCGAATCAGATCATCATCGTTAAGGTTGGTACTTTAAGCAATGGGACTGTGACTTCAAAAGTCGCTTTTTAAACATCCGTTCCCTTTTCAAATCACAGAGAGGGCTTCCCAAAAGGAAGCCCTCTTTTTTTTATGGCGTGCAGGAATGATTACGGATACTAATATTTTACTATTTTTATCCCGAATAAAATGAACGTGAAAAAGTTAGCCCTATCCCTATTCTTCTTTTTTATTGCCCATATTGCTGCCGCGCAGCGAATGGAAATGGCAGCACTGAAAAACAGGCTCCCGCATATCAAAGAAAAGCACCAATATATTGATGCCCTGAACCGGCTCGCCATGCTTTCCCACCTGCGGTACAAAGATTCTTGCCTCGTGTATGCGTCAAAAGCCATGTCACGCTCTGAGCAGGGCGGTTATAAAAAGGGCATTGCAGATGCGCTTAATTGCGAGGCGATCTATTACATGAGTGTTAACAATTACCTGTCGGCACGGTACTTTAATGATGCGCTGCAAATTTACCGGCAGCTGGAAGACCGCGAAAATGAAGCGCAGCTGCTGATGAACCTCAGCGTCCTGCTGTATACCAATAGCAATCCGGCTGAGGCTGTTAAATACATCTATCGTGCAGAAAAACTCAGCCGAAGCCTGCAAAACGACTCGATACGCTCGATTATTTTAAGTGACATCCTCACCATTGACCATGAATTGCCACTCAAAAAATATAAAGCTTATTATGATGAAGGGCTGGACATTGCAAAAAAACATAAGGACTACCGGATGATCATTTCTTATGAAAACAACCGTGGTACCTTGTTGTTTAATGACGGCAGAAAGGCTGAAGGCATTGCCATACTGGAACGCTCTGAAAGGCTGGCCGACAGCGTTGGATGCGAATATGTACAGACCACCGCATTCCTGACGCTGGGTGAAATGATGCTTGACATGAAGCGCAACCATGACGGCATTGCCTATTATGAAAAAGGGCTACAACACTCAGAACTTTATGGTTATCCCGAAAGCTATACGATTTTTGCGGATCGCCTGTACCAGTTTTACAAAGCACAGGGCGACAGCGAATCTGCATTAAAATACCTTTCACTTCTCAAGCTCCAGCAAGACAAAATCCAGGAAGCCATGTCCAGGTCAGGCTTTAATTATGTCAACTATGTGGAAAAAGACAATGAAATAGACTCGCTTGAAAAACACCGGGATTTCCAGACTCAAATTCTTATCGTTCTTGGAATTCTTTTAATAGCCCTTTTAGGAATCGCATTCCTGTATTACAGGCTCAACCAGTCTAAAAAAAGAAGTGCCCGGATGCAGCAGCAATTACAGGATGCCCTTTCCAAGCACAATAATGATCTTGAAGCGCAGGTGCAATTCAACAACATGCTCATTACCGTACTTGCCCATGATGTGCGGCAGCCTTTTTCAAATGTCATTATGGCTACAGAACTGTTTAATTCCCCGAACGACATCCCTGAAGACCAGAAATCCTATATCCTGAAAGAACTTGAATTAACAGCCAAGCAAAGCATGTTCTTTATGGATGGCGTTTTGTCATGGATCAAATCCAAAGAGTCAGGGTATGCATTTGGCACAGAAGCCGTCAACTTATACGAAATGGTACAGGAAGCCAACTCGTTTTTTGTACCTGTTCAAAGACGAAAGGGTATTGCTTTCCATTCGGCAGTGCCTGCGTCAACTGTACTTCACACCAGTAAGATGGTCCTGCTTTTTGTGTTGCGCAACATCCTTAATAATGCCACTTCTTACTCCCCGGCAGGAGCCTCCATTGACGTAAATGTTGCTCACTCTCCAGAATATTCGACCATTTCTGTTTCAGATACCGGACGGGGGATGTCGTCAAAAGCGGCTGCGAACCTTTTCCGTATATCAAACATACAAGACAATAAAGGTAAAAAGGGTGCAGGAGTTGCGCTTGCTTTGTCCTATGAGATGATGGCACGGATCGGCGGCGGCATCGCGGTCGAAAGTACTGAAGGAAAAGGCACCGTCTTTTATATCAAAATCCCAACCGACCCCAATTTGAATGCTGCAACCCAAAATTAACCTAACCTCAAACGCCCTATGCCATGGAAAACCTGCAAGAACCCATCACGCTTTACTATGTAGACGACGACAAAGATGACCTTGATATATTTGAAATAGCCTTACAGCCCCTTGCGGGCCGGGTAGTACTTTTTGAGATCGGTGCTGACTTGCTGGCGTCCTTAGACATGCCCCATTTGCCGGCAATCGTTTTTGTTGACCTTAATATGTCGTCGTTTACCGGCTTTCAAATCATTCAATACATCAGGAGTAAAGAAAGGCTGGCCAAGCTGCCGATTGTGGTGCTTTCCACGTCTATTGATTTCCTCACCAAACAAACCTGTTGGGAACTCGGAGCAGACTTTTGCATTGCCAAACCACGACAGATCCACGAACTCACCACGGCACTCCAATATGCCATTAACGTTGACTGGACTTCGCGTGAGCGGTCTTTTGCCAGCTTTCAATTTGTTTATGAAAAAAAATCCTGACTGCCAAATTTGACTATGCTTTAAATCTAATGCTGAACTGTACAAATCCCGGAAGCAGAAAAGCATGACTATAACAGTTTAGAAAACGCGTGACGAACAACGTATTTTGTTAACTGATAAAATATTTATATTTTTAAGTTTCATTTTAATTCTTAGCCATGAAAACTTTTTTTCTAGTCTTCTTATTTTCCTTAAGTCATGTTTTCGCCCAATCAGATCAATTAAAATTTGCTGCAACAATCAAAAACCGGAACAGCGATTCGCTATTAATTTCGTCCAGTACTTTTCAAAGGGTAGTTAAAGCAGCAAAAAATGGCGTTTTTAATGATGCCTTTACTGTAACAGAAGGGGCATATTTTTTAGATGACGGAACAGAGTCTACCCATCTCTATCTAAAAAACGGTTATGATCTGACAATGACTATTGACGCGTCAAAATTTGACGAAACCATTCATTTTGAAGGCGACGGATCCAAAGAAAATAATTTTCTTGCCAGCAATGCCCTTGTGGAGGAAGGATTTATAAACAGTCTTGGTGAAAAAATGAACGATCCGGTTTTGCTTCGCAAAAGTTTTGAAGAGCATCTGGAAAGTGTCAACTCGTTACTATCAAACGACAAATATGATCCTGCTTTCATTAAGAATGTAATGGATTCAAAAAAGATATGGATGGATACGAGTATCAAAGCCCTTGAGCTTTCACTAAACAAGAAGACCATTAATGGCCTGCCATCCCCATCTTTCAACTTCGAAAACTTTGCTGGTGGCTTTTCGCGGTTAGAGGACTTCAGGGGCAAATATGTTTACATCGACTTATGGGCAACATGGTGCGGTCCCTGTAAGCAGGAAATCCCATTTCTTGAAGAATTGCAAAAAAAGTACCGGACTAAAAATATTGAGTTTATCAGCATTTCAATCGACAAACCCGAAAATGAAGGAAAATGGAAAGCACTCGTCGCAAAAAACAATATGGGAGGCATACAATTAATTGCAGGCAAAGACAGGCAGTGCGATTTTATGCAGATCTTCGAAGTAAATTCTATTCCAAGATTTATACTTATTGACCCTAACGGTATCGTTGTGCATGACCAGGCATTTTTCCCATCCATGCCTGAATTGCAGGAACTCTTAGACAAACTGTTGAAATAGCCAAAACACTCTTATTTGCAAACAATTAATACTGCAACTGGCAGCAAAAGGCTAAGTCGTATCCAACGCAGATTCATAACCTCATTTACGTTGAATCAGCTTGACAACTATCTTTGTCGCGGACTGCAATACCGCGCGATAGGGCTTTCAAATCATTGAACATATCAGGGGTAAAAAAAGGGTAGCCAAGCTGCCGATTGTCGTGCTTTTTACATCTATCGATTACTGCACTAAGCAAACGTGTTGGGAATTCGACGCAGACTTTTGAGTTTTAAACCACGACAAATCCACGAACTCACCACGGCACTTCAATATGCCATCAATGTTGATTGGACTTTGCGTGAGCGGTCGTTTGCCAACTTTCAATTTGCATATGAAAAAAAAGCCTGATCAAGGCGAATGGCAACAACACCTACCCGAAAAGTTCCAGCTTCAAAGTTTTTTAAGGTCACAACGTTTTTAATATGTCCATGCAAAACTAAGCATCAACATCAATTAAAAAGTCGCATTAAAAAGGGTCGGTATTGTCATGCGCAGAAAAACTCCTGTTCCGAAGGCTGAAATACTTTCCAATTGATTGTAAGCGCACGGCTGATTGACTGGGAAAGCTTTTTAAAGTTTGGCGATTTGCAGATGTAAAAATTAGCGCCCAGCTTCATGCACTTTTTTACATTGTCAGGATTGTCGGAAGTACTCAGCATGACTACGGGCAGGTCGCGCCAATGCTCGGCAGCCCTGATCTCTTCAAGAATGTCAAAGCCTGAGCGCAATGGCATGTTGATGTCGAGAAAAATGATCCCTGCCGCAGGCGGCGGATTTTTAAGCTGGCTGATCAGCGCATCTCCATACGCGAATGTCATTACTTTCCGACCAAGTCCTGAGACGATATCTGTAAAAATCTCAAGATCGTCGCCATCATCATCTGCATAAAATACCATAGTCAAATTTTTTATAAAGGTAAAAATTTAATGTTTTACAACGGCATGGGAAATCACTGCATTCAGGCAGTTTATCCACTTCCGCTAAAAGTAACATTACGAAAAACGTTTTTTTTACAAGGGACGGAATTCATATCACGAAATATATTCTGAGCCCAGGAATTAAATTAGTCCCAAAAATGACAGCAGCCCGTTTTAAAACTTTTTATATTTATCTTGATTTACAAGCCATTATTAAAATAATTATACGCCATGGATCCGGAAACCCTCAAACAGCCGCTTCAGCGCATTCGGGAAATGATCTCCGATATAGAAAACGGGAACTTTTTATACACGGTCCCTGTCAGTGAACAAAATACGGAGTTTGCAGCCCTGCATATTCTCATGAATATGGAAAACCTCCTTATTTTCAGATTGGAATCCAATCTCATAATAGCGGATTCCGCAGATGATCCGCCTCCACTGAACGAAAACACATCAATGCCTGAAATTACAGATAGAGAGCTGGTGATTGCCACCCAAGCGACCTTGTACATTAAAAAGAATCTTCGCAAACGCCTTCCGACTACAAAACAAATGTCCCGAATATTAGGAACAAATGAAAAGATGCTTAAACAAAGCTTCTCTAAAATGCATGGCATGGGCATGCACAAATTTCACAATGAACAGCGCCTTAAGAAAATCCACAGGCTAATTTTGAAAAGGATGGATTTGTCGATAAAAGCTATTGTGATTTATTACGGATTTGAGATTTACCATTCTTTTTATTGCGCCTTTGTTAAGCAATACCACTATGCGCCGCAAACTTTAAGGCCGAAAATAACCCAGAATTCTGCAACACAGTAAAATAGTCCTGAGTACGATGGTGCCAGTCACGATTTACGACATCGAAAGTACTAAAAATGAGATGCTTATTAATTTGTAATGCGGAATTTTACAAAATAATTCTTGTACCTATGAAACTAAAAGCCATCTTCAGGAACACATTTACAAATATTGTATCGTATCTGTTCATACTATTGTTTGTATATGCTGCAATCAGCAAATTGCTGGATTTTGAAAATTTTCAGGTGCAGCTGAGGCAATCGCCACTATTAAGTTCATTTGCCGGAACCATTTCATGGCTCGTACCGACCGTGGAAATTCTTATAGCTTTATTTCTTTCCCTGACTAAAACTTTACGGATTGCGCTGTATGCATCGTATACCCTGATGGTCATGTTTTCAGCCTATATTTACATTATCCTGAATTACAGTTCCTTTGTCCCCTGCTCTTGTGGCGGCATCCTGGAAAAAATGGACTGGACGCAACACCTCATTTTCAATCTTGTCTTTGTTCTGCTGGCTGTGGCAGCCATTTTTATGATTCGGAAGACAGATGGAGAATTGTTAAAGCGATCAAGCCTGATTGCATCTGCATACCTGTTATGCTTCGGAATTTTGGGAACTGCAACTATTGCTCTGCTATTTGTCTGGTCTGAAGAAATGATTCACCATGACAACAATTTCACCCGCAGATTTGAAGCCCACGCGGCGCTTGAAAAGAAACATTTCGACCTTGGGTTTAACTCCTATTATTTCTCAGGAACCGGTGATGGGAAAATTTATCTGGGAAACTCTACTGTTCCCGCTTTGATGACTGTTGTTGATACTTCATTGGTGAAAAAAGACACCAGTCTCATCGCGCTTGACCACGAAAGTTTTCCATTCAGGTCCGTTCAGGTCAAAGTAACGCCACCTTATTTTTATGTCATGGACGGAACGGTTCCCTGCCTTTTCAAAGGTACAGTTTCAGACTGGAAAGCAAAATTGAAAGTAAAGGCCGGTGCCTATTATGAACTTCCGCAACTGACCGGTGAAAACAGTATTGTTTTCCGTGTTACTGACCCGGAAACAAATACCAACATGCTTGGAAAAATGGATTTTGAGAACTCTGTAACAGTTAAATATCACAGGGATTTGCTTCAAAAACAAATTGACGGCATTTTTGATACTGACGGAACGCTGCTGTTCAGCAACAGCCTGAAGAAAACTGTTTATGTTTATTATTACCGGAATGAATATATCGTAGCAAATTCAGAACTTCAGCTGGAATATCGCGGCCATACGATCGACACCACAACCAAAGCTGCGATCAAAGTGGCCAAACTTACGGAGCGGAAGCAAAACAAAATGAATGCGCCTCCCCAAATGGTTAACAGATCCACTGCATTGCACAGGAATCTGCTGTTTGTACAATCAGAGCTCAAGGGACAGTTTGAATCTGAAATCATGTGGAAAACCGCTACAATCGTTGATGTATATGACATTGAGAAAAACGCCTATCTATTCAGCTTTTACATCTACAATTTAAAGGGCAAGAAAATGCGTAAATTTATTGTCACCGACACACAGCTTTTCGCCTTGATTGGTGAACAACTGGTTTCTTATGAATTTACACCAGCCATAAAAAACGCTTTTAAAAAGTAAACAAGTCCTGTTTTGAGGATTAAAAATATTCAGGCCTGAATCAGGGGGAAGCCGAAAAACCTGTGAAAAAGAGTAGGCTTATTAAACAACTTAAATATTCGTATTATGAGAAATTTAAAATTAGTTGCACCAGTTGCAATGTTTGTTTTCGCCATTACGAGCGCTTTCGGCACCCACAGTGCTGCAAAAACCATTACGCCTGCAACAGGCTGGGAGCGCCATGGCCTCAGGGTTTGTACCAACTCCATGCAGTGTAAGCTGGAAGAAGACGTCATTTGTACGTCTCCGTCCACATCACAACAGATCTTTGCAAAAGATGCATCAGGAGATTGTGTTGTGAAACTGTACAGGCTTAATTGAAATTCCAAGCCATGTCCTTTACCGGACGATTTTGCAGCCGCTTATGCGGCTGCATTTTTTATCATTCGTTTTACCTAAACCTTATCGATTATGAAATTTCAACTAAAATTCATCCTGCCAATTGCAGCGCATTTCATTGCAGCTGCCGGAGCCTGCCTCACCCATTCTACGAATCAGAATAATTCGCAGCTCACTCTTGTTCAGGGCTGGATCAGGCATGTCCCTAAAGTTTGCATTATGTCCTCTTTATGCAGCACAATTCCCGGGCCAATTTGTACGGCTCCGTTAACCGGCCAGCAATTGTATGCCAAAGACCCTGCCGGTGATTGCGTTACTGTGGTATATGCACCGCAGTAAAGTCACGTTTTAATGATAAAAACCGGATGCTTTTTTACATCCGGTTTTTTTTATTTTCCCTTAATCCATTCCGGTGCTTTCGCTTCTTTGAGGTAGTAGCCAAACCATTCTGTAACTTTCCGCGTCAGATCCTGCTGATGCGCCGGATCATTGATTGTATGGTCGTCACCCGGATATAACAATAATGTATTTGTTTTACCGAGCCGTCGAAGCGCCAGATGAAATTCGATACTTTGTTGCCAGTCGGCATGGTCGTCCTTTTCGCCAGTCCATGATAATAAAGGTGTCGTTACATTCTGTACAAAATTTATCGGATTGTTGCGGTCGTAGGCTGGCCTGTCTTCAAACAATGATTTTTCCATACGCCATTGCTGGTTTTCAAAATGATAGGCCTGGGAATAGCCTATGCCAAAATCTACCGAGAGGTAAAACCTTGTCAGGTCCGCAACAGCCGCGCCGGAAACAGCCGTGGCGAATAAGTCGGTCTGGGTGATGATGAAATTGGCTTCATAACCACCAAAAGAGTGACCGATCAGGCCGATCTTTTTTTCTTCCACCAGTCCTTTTGCGATAACAGCTTTTGCAGCAGCGGTAACATAATCCAGTGCCGATGGCCCCGGATTGTTGCGCTCATATTCAATATCAGGCTGCAATACAAAATAACCCTGCGTGGTCAGGTTTGATTTATTAAACCCTGTATAATTTAATTCCGAAGGGTTTACATATACATTTATCTCGTCTGACAGCTGTTCGTAAATGTTAACCACCATCGGGTACTTTTTAGCCGCGTCATAATTGGCCGGATAATATAATACTGCTTTGGAGTCTTTACCGCTACCGCTTTTAAATGTAAACGGCTGTGCATGTCCCCAATGGTATTTAGTATGTTGCAGATTGCTTTTCAACAGTGAAGTCATTTTTCCAGAGTCCGCCTCAATGCTTTTCAGTTCCCTTGGGCTGTCAAAACGTTCGCGGCTGTAAATGACCTTTCCGGCTGCACCTGCCCAGTATTTAATTTGGGCGTTTTCGTAAACCAAGGGTTTCACTCCTGATTTTCGGCTCCAAACAGACAGACCGCTTTCTTTGGTTTCTTTGTTAAAGGCTTCGAGTATAACCGGACCGGCTGTTTGCACAATGGGGCTTACGAGCCCGTTAAAATTGTACTTCCAATACGGCTGCTTTTGTTTGACCATCCGATACACCACATTTTTCTCACGGCCGCTGGTGATGCGCATGGCACTTTTTCCCGGAGCAATTTCCCAGAGGTCAAATTCGTCATATAAGAAAACGGATCGATCGCCATGCGACCAGCCTGCAAATCCCCAGCATCCCAATTCTCCGGGTGCGTTGTCGGCATTGTCCGCAAAGTTCGAATTGAGTCCCAGCGTCAAATTAATATGTTTCTTTCCGGCAATCTCGTAACACACCCACTGCCCCTGCCTGAAATACAAAATGTACTTTCCGTCTGGCGAGGGCACCATTTTAATGACATCTGCGGGCTGGTTGTTCAGCAATACACTTTTTTCGCCCGTTTGCAGGTCGGTGATGTAAAATGTTGTTTTCTCATACATCCCGGAATGCTTCTGCCGCTCCATCGGGTTGTAAGTCACTGCCAGTTTCTGATTGCCGCTTAGCAGCAGCATTGGCGCTGCGGTACTTGTCAGCTGGCGAAATATGTTCGCCTGTGGCTCCCACATTGCCACCTTAGCTGAGGCTCCCCAATCATTTTTAATGCGATCGGGATAAATCCAGTTGTCGGTGCTGTTCCAAACCTGTACCTCGCCTGAGACATCTTGTTTCTGCTTTTCTTCAAGCCCGAAAAAAACGCTGCTTCCCTCGTCTGAAATGGAGAGACCCACTGCTGCGGAACAGGACGGTTTCATCAGCCCAGGAAAACCCGTTGTGTCTTTGGGCTGAAATTCTGAAAGTTTTTTCTTAGAGACGTTATAATGCCAAATTATCTCTTCTCCGGAATTTCCATCACCGGAATCCTGTGCAGAAAATGCCATTGCATTTCCGTTCTCATTCCACACTACCTGCGATACGGCAAAACTTCCGGCACCTAAAATTCCGGTTGGTGTCCATTTGTTCAGACCAGATATCCACACTGAGTTGTCTTTTTTAACGATAAGCAACTGATCGCGTTTTGGGCTGACTGAAAAACGGATTGCATTTTCAATCCCGTCTGACTTGTCGGTATTTAAATCCTTTACCTCAACCCATGAACGGCTTTCTTTATCCCTGAACTGTATTATTAATTTTTCATTTGCAAAACCGAAGGTTTCCACATCGGGGATTTGCTGCTGCGTTCCTTTTTTCAGGTCGGTAATCTTAAGTTCGCGCCGTGGCGACAAACAGGCGAAGAACTTCTCTGCAGAGAAATTGCCATTATATCCTTTTGCAAATGAAAATGACTGTTTCGTATTGGTGTTGACCAAAAAGAGCGTATCGCGTTTTGAGTCATATTTCTTGTTGTAGCTCAGCCAGGTTCCTTTTTCAGAAATCTTGTCCGTGTAAACGGAGGCCCATAAATGATAATCGGCAGGCGTCAGGTCTTTCTTTGGCAGCACCTGCCCCATTAAAGGGCAGGCCACCAACCAAAAAACCAAAGAAAGGATTTGACATTTTATTTTATGTATTGCTTTCATCTTTAATAGCCGGAATTTTGCGGACGTAAAAAAGGGTTGGCGAGCAGTTCCTTTTCAGGAAGCGGGAACAGTTTGTCATTATAATCCCAACCGGATTTTCCTGCCAGTGCGGCATCGATCGTCGCGTCGCGTTTCAGGTCGAAAAAACGATGTCCAAGTTCGGTAAAGAATTCGATCCGTCTTTCTTTTCGTACGGCTTCAAAGATCGCGGTTGCAGTTTCCGCGGTTGTCTCCTCAAGTCCCGCCTTATGGCGGATCACGTTCAAATCTTCTTTTGCGCCGATCAGGTCGCCCTGCTTTGCGCGCGCTTCCGAGCGGATCAGATACATTTCAGCGGTACGCAGGATAATCGAATATTCCATCGATGCAGCGGTATTGTACAATTCTTTGTATTTGTTGGCATGGTACCATGAAGTCGTGCCGTCGGTTACTTCTTTTGTCCACGCCGCTTTTCTGTTATCGCCCGGTTCAAATGCTGCCATCAGCTTGTCACTAAGTGCCACCATTGGCGGCGGCCCGGATGTAAAAATAAAAGTCTGCGCCTCAAGTGTGTTCGCTACCCCATTTCTCGGGGCGAGCTGCCAGATCGTTGCCGGACTGTCTTTGCCGAATTCTGCTTCGAGTGTTGCTGGAAATACATAATCCGGGCTGTTCAATACCACGGAAGCTTCATTTGATGCTTCTGCCCATTCGTTAGTGTACATTGACAATCTTGCCAGCAGTGCATGCGCAGCCGCTTTGTTTGGCCGCGTCCTTTCGGGATTTGTATAAGTTTCCGGAAGTTGATTTGCTGCATTTTTAAGGTCTGCCCTGATGCTTGTGTACACTGTTTGTACGGGAACTCTTGTAACTGTACCGTTGGTTCGGTAATCTGTAGTTTTTATGTATGGAATGTCGCCGTACAGATTAACCAGATAAAAATGCAACAAGGCGCGAACGAATAAGGCTTCCCCTGTCAGTTCATTTTTCGTCGCACCGTCGAGCGATACCGCATTTGCGACACCTTCAATGACTGCATTGGCAGCGTAAATCTGGCTGTAGGCCGTGTCCCAGAATTGGCCGACTTCATTGTTTGACGCAATCAGGGCATTGTTGTAAAATGGGAGCAGCGCACTTGTGCCGTTGCCGTAAAAATTCAGTTCGTCGGTGTAAACACCCAGCAGGTTTGAAAGTCCGGTGATCTGCCCGGTCAATAAACCGGTGTCCCTGATCCTTGCATAAATATCGGTCATGGCCGCATTCGCAGTCACCTTGTTTTCAAAAACGGCTTTTGACGACAGTTGCGAATCCGGAAGATCTGTATCAACAAAGCTGTCGCAGCTGCCCAGCAGCAGCATTAAAATGGCGTATAATTTTATATGTAATGTATTCATCGTTTTGTTGGATTTAATTAAAAAGTAAGTTGCAGTCCTGTGGTGATGATCTTCAGCGGCGGCAGCAATCCGCCATTTCTGAACTCCGGATCGGCGCCTTTGTATTTGGTGATTGTCCAAAGGTTCTGTCCCTGCACCGACAGCCTGCAAATGATACCGCGTGTCCATGCCTTGGGAAGCTCATAAGCAAGCGAGATGTTTTTGAGCCTGACAAACGACGCGTCTGTCACCGACTTGTCGCTGCCGCTGAATTTATAATAGGCATCAACGGCTGCACCGTTTGTACCCGAAGTGTACATCTGGTATTGTGCCATATCGTCGGGCTGCTGCCAGGTGTTGCCTACCGCAGCTGAGGCCATATTCACCCCAGTACCGGGGATTCCCAGAATCCGTGTGAAGTTGTAGTTCTGCTGTTTTACAAACTGGAACAGGAAATCAAGCTGGATGCCACCGTATGTTATGGTGTTCTGAACACCGCCGTAATATTCGGGGCTGAAATCTTTTATTACTTGCTGGTCGTCGGGCGCGGCAATTACGCCGTCGCCGTTGTAATCCATAAACGTGTACAATCCTGTTTGCGGGTCAACGCCTGTGGACTGGTACAGTTTCCGGATGTTGACTGATTCTCCGATCACGAATGTATCGGCATAGGCTGAGCCTTCAAGTCCCGGAAACGAGAGCAGCCTGTTTTTTGGAATGGTCAGGTTGATGCTGGTATTCCAGTTGAAATTTCCCTTGCGGATGTTGGTTGTGGCCAGTGTCAGTTCCAACCCTGTATTTTCTACAGTGGCATCGAGATTGGCCTGTACGGAACTAAATCCCGTGGTTCCCGGTAACGGCACGCCCACGAGCTGGCTTGAGGAGCGGTTGCGGAACCATGCAGCGGTGACAAAAATGCGGTCATTAAAAAATCCGGTTTCAAGCGCCAGTTCCAGTTTTTTGTTGACTTCCCAGCCAAAATCGGGATTAAAAAGGCGTGTTGGCGTAAGTCCTGTTGCACTGCCGTAGCCTGTTGGGGTTGTTGAATAGGTGTCGAGATACTGGTAGTCGCCAATCTGGTCGCTTCCGGTGGTGCCGTAGCTTCCGCGAAGTTTTCCAAAGCTTAAAAATTCCCCGTGGTTTTTGATCCAGTCCACGTTTGAGAATACCCATGCAGCACCTATCGCGCCAAAATTTGCAAACTGATTGCCCGGGCCGAAACGGCTGGAACCGTCGCGCCTGCCTGTTAGGTTGACAATGTATTTTTTGTCCCAGTTGAAATTGGCGCGTCCGAAGAATGCCTGGTATTTATAGATGGTCTCGTTATCGGTAACGATATTTTTTTCAGTGGCTGCAGACAAATTGTACAGCAGGCTGTTGCTTGAATAGCCAAAACCGCTTTGCACCATTTGAGCGCTTTGCTGGTTCTGGAAGGTGCCGCCGACAAGCAGGTCGATCTTTGCTTTGCCAAAATCCGCCTTCCAGTTGATTTGCGGTTCTGCGATCCATGACCGGCGTGTGGTGGTGTTGATGAATATGCCGGAACTTTCAGCGCCGAGGCCGTAAGCAGGATCATACATCGTATATGGCAGGCTGCTGCTTTCTGTAAAATGGAGGTCGGTAAAACCGAAACTTGAACGAATCTCAAGGCCTTTTAATAATTCGTATGATATCAGGGAATTTGCAACGAGGTCGCCCGTATCTGTCAGGTACTTTCCTTCCAGATTCCGAAGCGGATTGTTCAGGGTGCTGTTTTCCCAATTCAGGCTTCCGTTTGCGTCATACAGCGCAGGAGCGTTTGGTGGCAGCAAAAGTGCCTCACGGGTAAGGTCTGTTCCGGGCTGGTCATTCTTTTGTTTGGTGTTACCGCCGGTCAGGCTCAGTTTGAATTTTTCATTTTCGGATTTGTGGTGGATGCTGAAATGCACGTTTGCTTTTTTGTAGAGGAAATCGCCCGGAAAGACTGTGGTTTCGGAGTGGAAATTTCCACTGACCAAAAACTGGGTTTGTTCGCTGCCGCCTGAAACCGATACATTGGCTGCATTAATCTCCGCATTTCCGCCGAAGAGTTCTTTTTGCCAGTCGGTCTGGCGGTTTTGATCCCAAGTGCCGTTAATATCATACGCATAACCCGGAAAAGTGGTGATGCCGTCATTGGCAAATGCCTGACGGCGCATGTCCAGATACTGCTGCGTATTCATTAAATCCATAAAACGCGTGACATGGCCTGAACCTGCCGAAATGCCTGCGGTAATTTTAGTTTTTCCTGCCTTGCCTCTTTTTGTTGTGATCAGTACCACGCCGTTAGCCCCGCGTGATCCGTAAATGGCCGTGGCGTCCGCATCTTTGAGGATTTCAATACTTTCAATATCGTCGGGATTGATGCTGTTTAACGGGCTGGCGACTGTGGACAGCGGCGTTGAAGTTTGGGTCGCGCCTATCGGGTCTGAGGCGTACGGGACACCGTCTATAATGTATAATGGGCGGTTGCCGTCAGCCCTTAAGCTGTTTTGCCCACGGATCTGGATGTTGAAGCCGCCGCCGGGAAGGCCGGAATCCTGTGTGATATTTACCCCTGCCATCCTGCCCTGCATTGCTGCAAGTGCATTCGTTACCGGTTGCTTTTCAATGTCTTTTGCAGTGATCTTGGAAATGCTTCCGGTGCTCTCGGTTTCTTTTACCGTGTAGTAGCCTGCATTGACCGTGACTTCTTTGAGGTCGTTTACGTCTTCTTCGAGTTGTACGGTAAGGTTTGTTTTGCCGCTCAAGGCAACGGTTTGCGTTTTGAAACCGAGGTATTCGAAGATTAAAGTATCGGTGCCGTTTGCGGCGATGGAGAATTTTCCGTCTTCGCCGGAAAGGACAGTGGTGTTTTTCCCTTTGACGGTGATGGTGACGCCCGTCATGGGCATGTTGTTGTAGGTAACGGTTCCTGTAATGGTGGTTTGTTGCTGTGTGGCTGATAATGGCATGCGGTTGTATGCCAGGGCATTGGTAGCGGAAATGTAAAATACCAGAAGAAAAAGGTATGATACCTGCCGCCTGCCCGAAATAAATGAAATGGTTTTCATAATTTTGGATTGAGTTAATAGATTACTTTTTTAGCTTAGGCTCTCTGCAGATGTTTGGCGACGAAGCAGAGGGCTTTTTTGTGTCCTGTAGTTTTATATAATCATAGGCGGTGTTTTGTATGTTGTTATTAATCGGTTTGTTCATTCAGTCCGTCATTGCGAGTGAGGTTCGAACGAAGTAATCTGTTGATTTTTTCTTTTTTTCATTGATAAAAAAAGAAACAAAAAAATCTAGCCTCGACTGTTCGGCGACCTGCTAATCCTCAATTCTGAAATGAAACGAACTCGCTATCGCTCAAACAGCGTTTCATTTTTTCAGAATTTTCGAATTGCAGGTGCCCGCCTGCCACAGTCTAAGGGCGAGTGATTCGTCGTTGCTATTTTGTATATCCCATCATTGAGCTTTATGCGCAAACTGCGTCATTATCAAATATCAATTGTCCATTATCAATTGAATTACCTGCGCCCGGCTTAACTAACCCAAACCAATTTTACAACCGGTACGCAGGCATCAACGTGGTATTTAAATCGTTTTAATTGTTGGAGCGAGACTTTAAGAGAAGATTGCTTTGAGACGAGTTGCGAAAATAAAAAAGGCGCGGAACTCAGCTTATTCGCTTTCAAGGCACTAGTAATACCCACACACGTATAAGTGAGCCCACGCCCGAAAGCGTGAGCATCTGAACTTATCATCTCGTGTGTTTTTAAAAGTTACTAGTTTTTGAAAACGAGATTCAAAGCGAATGCCTTCATATATTTTATGGAAGTATCGCAAATTTATGTAATTCGCTTCAAATATATAAATTAATTCTTAATGTAGTATTTAAAAGCTACAATATTTTTATAGGAAGTATTGAAATTCCCAGTCTTAAATATAAAGCAAATGGGAAGCGAACAAAATAAACTACTTTTAACATTGATGGGGGCTAAACTGGCGAAGGTTAGAAAGTCTCAAAATATCAGCTATAGAAGATTAGCGCAGATGTGCAAGGTTGATCACAGCCAAATTAGTAAGTTAGAAAAAGGAGAAGTTTTTGTACAATTGGATACGCTGTTCGATATTACTAATGCCTTGGGAATTCATCCAAAAGAATTGTTCGATTTTGAATTCGAAATGAGGAAAATAGCATAAATAATTAGTGTACTTTAAATACATTTTTGGAGTGTATAGTTCTATTTCGTTTGTTTATTAAGCTGAAAGAAATATTTGCCATATTATTTGCGAAGTGTTCCTAATTTGAATTTATATACGACGACAAATATTTAATTCTAGTAACTTGCTCGTATATTTGAGTTATAAGCAATTTTTATGAAGAACATCAATCCCTACGAACTTCTTGAGGAAAATATATTACAAATTGGTAATAGACCAATATTTTTTGTGGGTGCAGGAATTTCAAGAAGATATTTAAATTCTCCGAATTGGCAGCAATTATTAGAACAACTAATAGAAAAAATTGGAATAAGCCGACCATTTGAATATTATCTTCAAAAATACGATGGCAACTACGAGAAGATTGCAACCGATCTTTCAGATTTCTATTTTGAAATTGCTTGGTCTAACAAACATAAATATGCTGAGCAATTTTTTTCAACTAACTTTTCAAAGGATATTTTTCTAAAGTTCGAAATAGCTAACATTATTAAAGAATTGGAAAGTTTCAAGCCTTTTATTGAAGAAAATAATTTAAAAGGAGAATACGTGCTAATGAAGAAAACTAATCCGCACTCTATCATTACCACAAATTATGATCAATTGCTTGAATCTTCATTTAATAATACATCTGTTGTTATTGGCCAAAATATCATTTACGAAAAGTTGAAAGGAAATAAGCGAAAAGTTTTAAAAATTCATGGTTGCGTAACAAAGCCCGAAAGCATCGTAATAAATGAAAAAGACTACGAAAACTTCATTAACAATAAAAAATATTTGACGGCCAAGCTTCTAACTTACTTTCTTGAATACCCAATAATTATTATGGGTTATTCCTTAAGTGATCGAAACATTCTGGGAATTTTACAAACTATATCCGAAATAGATTTAAACCAAGAGAAAATCAATAATATTTGGTTTATCAACTATACCAGAAATAATTTTGAGGAATTTGATAAAATTTCTGAGAAAAGTATAATCCTTCCCAATAATAAGATTATTACGGTAAATCTATTAAATGTTCGAAACTACACTAAACTATTTATGTCTATCATAAAAACTAACAAATATCCTTATAGTCTTACTTCTATTGCAAACGAACTTGGATTTAGTCATTGGAAACAGATAGAAAAGTATGTAAAAATGCTAGACATTGATATCAATCATAAAAATTATTTGTATGAAAGTTCATTCGGAAAAAGATATACCGAGAATTTCTTCGAACTCGTAAAGGAAAAATTGAATAGTTAAAACTGCATATAATCGCCTGTAAGCTAATTGCGCTTGTTTGAAAGGGCCAGAAGTTGTTGGTTCATGAAGAATGTTTATATTGGCAGAGAAAAATCAGTGCTAGATCATCTCGAATTCGCTTACCGGCAAAACGTCGTTACCTGCAAGCACAAAATAAATCTACATATAAATATGAACATTCCAAATAACATAAAAGAAGCAATATTAAATAATAAACTTGTAGTTTTTGTTGGTTCTGGGTTATCAACTAAATTTAATTTACCTGATTGGAATACACTAGTTAAAGATGTAATCAAAGAAATCGATAAAGACGATTATAATGTATTTATTCCTGTATTGGATATTGGAGCTATGAAACCAATTGAAGTTTTGGAGAAATTAAAGTTTGAGCACAATACAATTAGAAAATACATTAAAAATAATTTTAATGTTAAAGATGGCGATTTGGCAATTCATAAAGCAATAATTGAACTAACTGGTCAAATTATTACAACAAACTATGACAATGCTTTTGAAGAAGCTTCAAATAACTATATTATACCAACTAATTACACTTCAAAATTTAATATAAGTGAAATCAATAAAACAGAGGAAAAATACATTTTTAAACTGCACGGTAGCTACCTTGAACCTGATAACTGTATAATTTTTAAAGAGGACTACGAAAATCTTTATGACAAAGAGTCCGCAGCAATTGAAAAACTAAAATCCATATTTACAGAAAAAACAATTTTATTTTTAGGTTTTAGCTTTAATGATCCAGATATAAACATAATATTTAATTCTCTTGATAGAATATTTTCAAACAACAATAAACATTTTATTTTAACAAAAGAGGCTCACAATTTCGAGAAATTTAAATTTTTAGAGACAATAAATATTAATGAATATTCAGAAGTTGATTTGTTTATAAATAACTGTGATAAATTTAAAAATGAAAAGAAAGCAATCTTAAAAAAAAATGATGAGTTATTAATAAATGATGAAAAAAAAATTAAAATTGCATTCCTGTTCCCAAATCCTTTAGATATTGATTTTAAGGATGAACTATCTAAAATTATTAATTGTTTTGACTCATTAGAAGTTCAGATATTTATTGGTACATTAAATGTAAAAACTCTACTAACAATAGAAGATTATGAAGTATTAATAATAGTAACAAAACTTTTTAAGTCAAATCTCTATATTGAAGGAGATAATTTAAAAAGTGATTTATTATCTTCAAACGAAATTTGCTCAAACGTTCCAAATGATAAAATTCCTATAATATTTATTACTAATGAAAAGATTGGAGAAATAAAAAATTATAAAACAATTAATATTTCATCTTTTAAAAATTCTACAATAAATAGATTTATTTACAAAGCCTTTAAAGAAGGGCAACTAGATTTCAAAGATGAGGATATTGTAATAAATCTGGATAATTTATTTTACAAAAAAATATTAAAAGGAACTTCAATAATAAACTCAATTTACGGAAACAATAGAAATCTTGATATAGGAAAAAAATGCCTTACAAATGTTATAGGAAGAGTTGAGGAACAGTCATCAATTGCCTTAAAATTAATAAATATTAAGAAATCTAATAAACTATTAAACATAAAAGCTTCAGGTGGTACAGGAAAAACTACTTTAATAAAAAAAGTGTCTTATGAACTTTATAACAGAGGATATTACAAAAGTGGCGTAATATTTAAATCTTGTGAAAGTGTAAAGACATTTGCTGATTTTGAAGAAATATTAATTGATGGTTTCAGTCTAAATAATATTTTAAATTTTAAAGAATATCTAACTGATAATTATAGTAATACAAAAATTGACTTATTAATTATATTAGATAATTTTGAAACCGTTGTTAATATTTTAAATGATAATGATTTTAAAGATGTGATTGAACTTTTAAAATTTGCAACTGATTATGCTAATATAGTTGTAACATCAAGAGAAAAGTTTAGTGATTTCGAAGATTTTGAAGATGTTTATTCACTTACTCCACTTATAACTGACGATTCTTTGAAGCTATTTATTGAAAATTATGGAAATGTTAGTGATGAAAAAGAAATAAGAATATTAAGAACGGAAATATTAGAAGATTTGTTAAATAATAATCCTTTAGCAATAAAACTAGTTACAAAGTCTAGAACACGATATAATCACATTTCTGAACTAAAAGAGCAACTGACAGAACATTTTTTTGAGTCCATTAATGAAGATTATTCTTTAGTGTTCAAAAACAGTGCTGATTTAAATATTGAAAGAACAAAATCAATTTATCAATCTATAAATTACTCATATACTACATTAAAAAGTAAAGAAAAAATTGCATTTGAGTTACTAAGCTTGTTTCCTGACGGTATAAGCTTATCAAATTTTAAAAAATGTTTTGAAAGAAGTAGTTCTTCCAATAAAATCAGTGATAAAGAATTAAGAAATCTTCGGGACAAATCTTTAATTGAAGACTATAATGGTATAATTCAATTACAACCTATTATTAGAAGATTTGCTGAATTTCAGTTTTTGAGAAGGTCTCAAGAAGTTAAGCAAAAATATTGCTTAGATGCTTATTTATTTAACTGCTTTATTCTTGATGTTATTGAATTTATTGAAAAAAAGAATTCAAGATCAGAAGCTTTAAAAGCATACAATACATATAAAAATAATTTACTTAACGTCCTTTCATATATGAAGGATATTGAAATAGAGGAAAAAGGTTCTGTTTCTGAAAAAAAATTACTTTTAAACTACATTTATTCTTTAAATTTTTTGGTTGTTAATGAAAAACAAATTAGTGAATTCGAGAATAAACTTGAATTATTGAAACCTTATTTTTCTGATTTAAATCACTCTGATACTTTTATTAAAGTCATAAACTTGAATAAAACTTATTTTTATAAAGAATTTGATAAATCCTATAAAGAACTTTCTGAAATTTTCACTGTCGAGGAAATGGAAAATAGAGTATTATCTAAAGAAGAACATATTGAAAATTTATCAAGAAATACAATTTCTAACATTCATAGTATGGAAGGTTACACTATTCATAAAATTAAATATTTGATCGAAAATAAAAACTATAACTATTTCCAAGATTCACATTTTTTTTATTTAGGAATTGAAAATAATATCTCACGCAAGAAGGTTGGATTTTACTATTTTGAATATCAACATATGTTTAATCGGCTTAATATACAAAAATTAGAAAATTATATCGATTCATTGTATTTAGAAGAGCATTTAGAAATTATGCAAACTACATATACATTAGCAAAACATAAAAAATTAGAAAAGAAAACTATCCAAAAACTTGTAGTTACAAACCCTTACACAAAAGGATTAAAAGAATTAATGTATGCTTTTAATGCCATTCAAAATGAAGAAAAAATTAAACATTTTGAAAAAGCTTTAAATAATTTATCACATATAAAATATTACTATCTAGAAGCGCTGTATTATTATTGTCTGCATCTAAAAGATACAAATTATGTAGATTATAAAATTAAATTATTTGAAGGTTTAGAGTTAAGCAAAAAATTTTATTACCAATACTTAAATTTTTTATTTGAGAATATTGAAACTGAAATTAAACCGACCTATAATTTTAATTATGAATTTTATCCTTTAGAATCATTAGAAGATTTCGTAAAAAAACATAATGAAAATTGGGAAAAAGAATTTAAAGAAAATAAATATTTTAACTAAATGCCAGCAGGTAACAGCCTGTAACCGCAATTGCGGAGATTTCGGTAATTAGGAATTCTTAGTTAATGAATAATATTTATCTTCGGCAGAAAGAATTCAGTTCGCTTGATTCGCCAAATCAACCAAAACAGCACGATAGACCAGAAGAACAATTACCTAAATAATTATGGAAATCGATTCTTATAAGATTATCCCTGTGGTAGCTTCGTCCATAGCAATTTTTATTTCGATTGCTGCCATTTTCTTCACTAGGCAAAATTTAAAAAAACAATTGAGACTGGGTAAACTCGAAGAAATTCTTGAAATACTAAACTTTTTAGAATCATATTATAGAGGATTATTCTTTCTTTTTAAATACACGGAAGAGAAAGTTGAGCTTCTTGCACACGGAAAAGAACTACCGGAATATTTGCTTGAATTATCAAATAGCAAAGATAGATTTACGAAAGTGTTCGATTATGAAACTTTGATACGAAGGGTTTCTCGACTTAACGTTTTGTCGAAAGCCTATTTACCAAACACTAAAAACCTTAAAAGCAAGTCGCTTACAATTGGGGACATTTGTTTTGCGATGTATTCTTATGTAAACCAAGATGGCGAATTCCGTACCAAATCGGCATACACAATAATTCCAAAGCCTACAGAAATGAAGTTGCTGGTAGCCGAGCTGGAAGACCAGATAATTTCTGAAATGAAGTTGGGATATAAATATAGTGGCGGTCGCGATTATTATAAATATTATAAAAATCATTTTCAGAAGGATTTAGAGAAAGCTGTTTTGCTTCAACGGAAAAAATTAGAAAAAGAAAGATCAATGTCTGGTAAAACTGGTAAATGAATTTCCTGAAAATATAGTGGCATAGCGTGTGGTTTTGAGAATAAGTGCTATCTTCGGCGGAGAGAAGTCCGCTGCAATCGTAGATTCGCTTCCCGACGACGCGTTAGTGGTGATTTTCGAGCCGAACGATCAGATTAAACCATTACGCAAGTGTTTTCAAGAAAAGCAAAAAATGTTTTTATCTCGTTTGCCTTATTTCCCTTTTAACAACTAATACATTATTAGCGGGAAGTTGTAGAGAATCTAGTAATAGTAGCGCTTGTTCAACTCGTAGTTCTTGCCAACATTGCAATAGCGGTGGAAGTTGTGGCGGAGGTAATGGATCAGGAGTTTGAAAAATTCTTTTTAATTGGAGTAGGAATTCTTTTCGTCTTATGGCCTTTCAGTGACGATGGAAGCAAAAAATAAATACTTAATAGAAATAATAATCTTAAAATTTTAAATTATGACTTTACACATTTTTCGTTGCAGTACACGTTTAACAAGAAACGGACTTACACCAGACAAAAGTGGAAGCAACCTTCCAAAAGATCAATGCGACGGTCAATGGATGTATTGGAAAACTGTGGAAATTAATAGAAATGATCCAGCTAGAATGGGTGCTGCACCAGCAAATGAAATTTTAGATGCAATTGAAAGAGACGGCTATTTCATTAATGACACCACAATCACATTTACTGAAAAAGAAATATGATATTTTGTGGTAAATAATTAAAGTCACCGCTAACAGCCCGTAAGCGTATTAAGCTGGTTTTCAGTATCTAGAAGGTTTATTTTCATGAGAGTAATCTTTAGAAGAGAACAAATTTCGTTGCATCAGCCATCTGTTCGCTATTAACAAATTCTCACGATTTAAATGAACTGTATCTTTTGCAAGAAAATATCGGCCGACTCGAAAAGCGTAGAACATATTATTCCAGAATCTCTTGGAAATAAAAAACACGTTTTAGACAAAGGAATAGTTTGCGACAAATGCAATTCATATTTCTCCGTAAAGATTGAAAAACATGTTCTCGACCTTCCGTATTTTCGAAGTGTTCGAAAACGAAATGAAATTCCAAGTAAGAAAAATAAAGTTCCAAGCGAAATTGGATTTCTTGGAGACTTGGTAAATGGAAAAGTTGAAGTTTTTGGAGTTAAACAAAATTCTTTACAAATCGTTGTTGAAAATAAAGAACTTTTTGAAAAAATCCTTAAGGGCGAATTTACTGATTTAAAAATCCCAATACATAAATTCCCTCCAAAAGACAACATACTATTATCACGTTTTCTAGGGAAAGTTGCACTTGAAGCGCTTGCACAAAAGGTAAAAAATGTCGATAATTGGAATGAAGATTTTATCAGTAATGAGGGATTGGATCGAATGCGAAATTACGTTCGGTATGGAAAAGGAAAGTTTTGGAGTTATTCATTTAGAAAGGTTTATGAGGAATTTGATACCTTTTCTAGTTCACAAAAAGAAAATTTTTCATATCAAATTCTTAACGAATATGATTTTCTTTATTTAGAAGAAAGTTATTTAATATTTATTTGTATTATAATGGGAATTGAATATTCTATTATGTTAAATGAACCAAATCTTGACATTTATCAGGAGTGGCTCAAAAAAAATTGACAATAAAAGTCCATTAGAAACAGACGAAGATAAAAAAAACCAATTATAGAGATGAACTAAATCATTGATTTATAGATTTAGATGAAACTTTTACTTAAACACAAAACACATTATGGAATTTGAGTTTATTAATACAAAGAGCGAATTCTTAAAAGAAGTAATGGATTTGGGCAAAAAAAATTCATCCACATTAGGCTTCATGCCAGAAGGTGGATTTAATGATCACGCGAAAAAGCGACATATTCTAATAGCAAAAGATGGTGATGTTTTCATTGGTTACATTCTGTTTAGAATAGGACTAAAGACTAACAAATTAAGCATCACACATCTTTGTGTGAGTGAAGCCTATAGAGGACAAAATATTTCTATAAAGCTTCTCGATCAATTAAAAGCTTCATACGGAGGCTCTTTATCAGGAATTTACTTAAGTTGTCGAGAAGACTACCAAGCCCCAAACAAAGTCTGGGAAAACTACGGTTTTGTGGCTAAAGACAAAAAAAGAAGCAGAAGCCAATCTGAAAAATACTTGATCAAATGGTGGTATGATTTTAACAGCACTGACCTTTTCAGTTTTTATGAAATGTCCAACACAAAGCGCAATGCGCTATTAGACATGAACATCTTAATTAAATTGAGAGACAAAGGTCAAAACAATGTTGATCAACTTCAATCATTATTGGCCGACTGGTTAACCGATGAGGTGGAGTTTTATTATGCTCCGGAGTTTTACAATGAAATAAACAGGGACACTGACAGAAACCGATCTGAAAAAACGAGAAATTTTGTAGCTGGAAATTTTATAGAAGCTAAATTTGATAAAGCTGATGCTGTCATTGTAAAAGAAGAGCTGACTCAATTAATAAAAAGTCAGTCGAAAAATGATCTTTCAGATATTAAGCAACTTTCGGAGTGTATTGCTTCAAACATAAAATATTTTATAACACTTGATAATTATATTCTTTCAAAGAGAGATATCATTCAAGAAAAGTATGCAATCGAAATATTAAAACCGGAAGAACTTATTCTGAAAATTGATGAGCTGAGTGATAGTGATAATTATCAGCCTATCAGGCTCTCCGGTGCCATGCATACCACAAACAAAATAACACAGCAGAATCTTAACGTTTACATCTCCCGTTTTTTAAAGTCTGATAAAGCTGAAACAAAATCTGCTTTTTCAAATCTTGTTAATAAAGTGATTAAGGATATAAAGATTTCCAATATTAAAACAGTTGATTGCGATACAAATGGCTCAATCGCTTTTTGGGGATATCAAGTTTTGGAAAATTCTATCTCAATAAAATTTTTAAGGACACTTAGCAACAGTTTAGAATTCACATTGTTTACCCAATTGATTTCAGAAATCATCAATATTGCAATTAACATGCGAAAGCCCTTGATTGAAATAAGTGACGATTTTTTTTGTGATGACAAGGTATTGCTTTTAATCGAAGCCGGGTTTGTAAATAAAGGTAACATTTGGGTAAAAGTGGCAATTAAAGATTTAATCGTGAGTGGCGATTTAATAAACAAATATCCAATAGTAAGTAGCGTGTTAGATGTTACCCAAATTAAAGCATTGGTTTCGGATCAGCATTCGGATCAGAGAAAGATGAATTTATATATATTGGAAAGAAAATTTTTTCCTTTGAAATTCAGCGATTTAGATCTTCCCTGTTACATCATACCTATCAAACGGTATTGGGCTGGACAGTTATTTGATCGTTATAATTCGGGTCAGGATTTTTTTGGTGCAAAACCGGAAAAGATTTGGAATAGAGAGAATGTTTATTATCGGAACGTGAAGCCAGTTAACGAACAATATCCTGCACGGATTCTTTGGTATGTAAGTGCTCAAAAAAATCAAAATCGCCAAAGATCTATTTTAGCTACTTCATATCTCGATGCCGTCACTTCAGACGTTGTAAAGGAACAATTCAGAAAGCATAAACGCTTTGGAATTTATGAATGGGATCATATTTTTGATTTGGCCGGAAAGGATATCAATAAGAAAGTCAAAGCACTAAAATTTAGCGACACTGAAGTATTTGAAAGGGAAGTTCCTTTTGAGAAAATAACAAAAATTTTTGCAGACAATAATCGTAAAAAGAATACTTTTGTTTCACCTGTGCAAGTAAGCCATGAAGTTTTTAACGACCTTTATAAAACAGCCCTGCAATAATGTCGAAATTCCTTTTCATATCTATAAAACCTGAATTTGCTAATAAAATCATCAGCAGAACCAAGACTATTGAGTTGCGAAAGATCAAGCCTAAAGTATCGCTTGGGGATTATGTCCTTATTTATGCCACTGTTCCGGTAAAGTCTGTAATTGGGTTTGGTGTTGTTAAAAGTGTGATTGACACTACTCCAGAATTAATGTGGGAAAATCACTCTCAACAATTAGGAATTGATAAATCTCGCTTTGATGCTTATTATTCACAAACACAGCGTGCTGTTGGAATAGAGATTTCAGCAGTCTGTAAAATTCCAAATAAGATTTATTTGGACGATATTAAAAGTTTTTTTCCTAGGTTTTCACCGCCGCAGACTTTTAGGTATTTGTCGAAGTTTGGGGCTTTGAGGACTTATAAATTGATTAGTGAGTTGTGTTAGACTTTAAAATAAATTCAGCAATCTCAATTATTACTTCGAGTTCTGAAACAAATTTCACGAAGAAACTAAGCATTAAATAATATGTTCAATTTAGAAAAACTTTTTCTACCAACTACTTTTGACTTTGTCTTAGACACTCAGAAGATTACATTGAGAACACAAGAATATTTGTCAGAGGGTTATCTTGACAATATAGTTTGTACCTTACAATTAAGTTTCCAACACTCTGATGTTTTTATTGATTATTATTGTGATGATGATGATTCTTTGGGGTCCAGATTGAAATTAGTTAGCGCTTGCTTGGCTGTTGGAAATTTAAAAGAAGAAAGTTTTGCTTCAATTCAACAGCGTGCATTGACCGTTATTAGTAAATATATTGCTGAATCGCAAAAGGAGTTATTGGAGCATTTCGATAACATATGATTGAGTATTAATACGAATTTGACTCTATTACATTTTTTGGCTTACTAATGGCACGTACGAAAGAACGACTCTCTGTCCTGACATAGAATTTAATTAGTTTATAGCTTTTCTATTTATGTCAAAAAATTTAAGGAGATTTTTACTTAAACAGTTTATAATTAGTCTTGATAAGGTGCACATTTAATATCAAATATACGACAAAGTGCTAAATTAATCGACGAACTGACGAAATGGATTGGTTTGATATTTACTATATGCTTTTGACAAACATTTTATCAAGGTTATAACTTGTAACTTATTGTTTATAAAAAACTTAGCACTATGTTAATAAATGACTATTTTTACAAAAAATCTTGTTTATGAAGTTTAGTATACATACTTTTGTCCTTTCGATAAGACATAACAACGCTCCAGCGTTTCAAGATAATGTGGTTGCCAGGCCTAGCTTTAAAGTTTACTTTGAAGATGCACACTTGGCGACCCTTTTCAATATATAGGGTTTATGGCGAAGAAAAAATTTACCAAACCCGCTACGACCTACGCTGAACAAATAAAAATCTGGGACGACAGACATCTTCAGGTTCCCGACGGTTTTCGCGCACAAAGCTATCTTTCACATATCAGTTATTACAGGCTTAGTGCATACTGCATACCCTTCCAAAAGGTAAAGGATGTTTTTGACGATAAGACAACTTTTGACGATATCCTAAACTTGTACATGTTCGATAGGGAGCTACGACTTATTATGTATGATGCTATTGAAAGAATCGAAATAGGTTTACGCACTCAAATTATATACAAACTTTCACACAAATATGGTTCACATTGGCATGATGAAGCAGGGCTTTTTACGCCTGCATACACGAACATTCGGGGCAAAGTTGTTGATCCCTTTGAATCGATGCAACAATTTCTTAGAAATGAGTACAATTCTGACAAGCCTGAGGTCTTTATAAAGCATTATTTCGATACTTATAACGATCCAACAACTCCGCCCTCTTGGATGGCCATAGAACTGTTGACAATTGGAGGGTTGTCGAGGCTCTACAGTAATTTAGCGGACGAGAAAGACAAGAAAATGATTTCTGATAATTACAAATTGCCTTTTTTTGTTTTCCAGAGTTGGTTTCATGCACTGACCTATTTGCGAAATATTTGTGCTCATCATTGCAGGGTATGGAATCGCGAATACCACATTACTCCTAAATACCTATTGAAACCTAAGTATAATTGGGTAGATTCACCTTTCCAAATTAATAATAGGACGTTTTATTACTTGTACGTACTGAAGTACTTTTTGAACATTATTAATCCAAACAATACCTTTAAAAATAAAATTGAGCAATTGTTTATCAAATATCCTAATGTTGAAATTGAATATATGGGTATTCCAACCGATGCAGACGGAAATACTTTAGACTGGAAAAGTCAGGCACTTTGGAAATAATAATCACATTATTAACATTGTTTTAATAACTTCAAACTTAGGTTTGTATTTCCCAATGGCTCGCACTATATAGTCCCTGCTTGTCAAAAAAATTTCTCACCCCAGTATTGTACGTATTAGATATCAAATGCTGAGTCCCTTCATAAATTACTGAAAAATCAAAACTGGAGTAAAACTGTACCGAATGGTAAACACCCAAAATAAAATAGCTATAATTAAAAAACAAAAGCTCTAATTAAACTCTAATTATTTATGTTGATTGATCTTTCCAAAAACCTTTAAAATCAAGCTGCTCGACGATGTCGATTATATTATCTAAAAACTCTAATAAAACTCTAATTAATTAGAGCTCATGCAGAAACTATTTTGCATATCTTCGTCTGTGCGACCATTGCATTATAAACATTGAAACAACTGCCATTCATACCTGAACACGTTTACAACAGACGCAAAGACATTCATGCGCTCTATGGCGGCAATTGGCAAAGTGGCATTTGTCCCTCTGCAAACTATCCCTATATATTTATATTTTCAGGAAAGGCAGGCCATCAACATGGTTATGAAGATGGCTGGGACAATGAGAATGTATTTACGTACACAGGAGAAGGACAATCGGGTGACATGAGTTTTACCCGGGGGAATCTGGCGTTGAAAGACCATTTAAAAAATGGCAAAAGGGTGTTTTTGTTTGAGTCTCAAAAAAACGGCACTGTTGTTTTTAAAAGCGAAGTAGAACTTTTTGATATTGACTATTTTGAGACAAATGACACGAGCGGAGACGTGAGGATTGGCATTAAATTTTTCTTTAAACGCGAAGGCGCTTATGTTCCGCTTCAGGCTTCTACTTTTGTTCAGCCAGCGCTTGCTTTAGAGCCGTCAGCTGCCTACCAACTCAGCCTGCCTAATGCTACGGAACGAAAAGGATTGGTGACGTCACGCGTGGGTCAAGGTGCCTACCGAAAAAGGATTGTTCACCGTTGGGAGTACCAATGTGCCGTTACGGGATTTGACAATTTAAATATCTTGATTGCTTCCCACATTTTGCCGTGGGCTGCTTCAAGTGACAGTGAAAGACTTGATGTTGATAATGGATTGTTGTTATCTCCAGATTATGACGCTTTGTTTGACAAACACCTCATCAGTTTTGAAAATGATGGGAAGATTATATTATCAGATGGCATTTCTAAAGATGCTTATCAGAAGATTGGCGTTACAGGTAAAGAACGCATTCAAAATTTAAGTTCGTATAATTTCAGATATCTTGACCAGCATCGAAATACACTGGGAACTAAAAGTAGTGGATTAATCTTTTAGTCTGAGAAATTCTTGAACTATAGGCAGATCGGCTTCTGCCCAGTCTAAATCAATCAACTCGTTTTTTTCCAACAATTTGTAGGCCGCATGTTCTGCGAGTTTAATCTCTCCTGAAATGTACTGTGCTAAGAATGGAATTAAGTTGATTTTGAAAGTGCCGTAATCGTAAATCACAGGAGTTAGCTTTTGCATGATTGTGATTTCGATGTTGATTTCTTCTTTGATTTCCCGAAGGATGCATGCTGTTTCTGATTCTCCGTTTTCTATTTTGCCTCCGGGAAATTCCCATTTAAAGGGGAGTTTCATTGATGCGCTTCGTTGGGTGACTAAGATTTTATTTTGAATTTTTATGATAGCGCAGGTGACTTGGAGCATTTGGTTTTTTTGTAAAATTAAATCTTTATTGCGTTTGAATCTATCGAAACTTAACCAATGTCATTGCGTTGTCTTTTTAAAACTAAACAGCCATTTTTTTAGACTGGTTTGGGTAAATGCCTAACTTTATGCAAAAATTCCCAACCGATGATCAAGTATCTTGCATCCCTTATTTTACTTTTTTTTGTTGCGGCTGCCTTCTCCCAGGCTCCGGATTCCCTACGCAAAAATAAACGTTCCCCTTTTTCGGATGTCCAGGAACTCACCTCAAGCGATTACCTCGCGGCGATCGACCGCGCCAATGACCTGATGAACACGATTCACGAAGAAGGCGAATTCCGTGCCAAGACCACCTACACCTTTCAGGAAATTGAAAACACCAACGCCTCAATAAAACTGATTACGCAGAATGTCAATGATGTTGGAAATACCAATGTCCGCAACCAGCGCATGTATGAAAAAGTGCTTACCGGCCTTCAGGCAGACCTGGCGCGGTACCAAAGTTCGCTGGACGACGAAACCAACAAGATCACCGCCCTTAAAAAGAGACTGCGCACGGTGATGAAAGATACGGTCTTTCGCAAACTCGTGCGTGATACCGTGGTCCGTGCGCAATTCAAGGACAAGCTTGCCCCTTTGCGCGCGAAATTCTTCGCCACCGACAGCATACTCAAACAGAACCTCAGCATCTTAAATACGCATAAATCAGACAACACCAGCAAAAAGATTGTCGTCTCAGAAGCAGTCGTCGTCGTCAACGAACGCCTTGAGAAATCCGGACTGGCCATGTTTAAAAGCGAATTCCCGCCATTGTGGGACGCAGGTGTCAAGATCCGCAACCAAAATACCGGTTCGTTCATCGCGAAAAAGTTCTCGGTCGAAGCGAAGGCATTTTCCTATTATTTTACGTACAACCTCGGCAATATACTATTTCTGTTACTGGTTATGGGGCTGTTGTTCTGGTTTGTGCATTACAACCTGGCTTCGGTGAAGGCTTATGACAAGCTGAGCGTACTGACCGATTTTAAATTCAGGGCGATCAACCGCGGGACGCTGCTGCCCGTGCTGATCATCGGACTCAACATTGGCATCGCACTCAACGTCTATGCGCCCGCCGTGTATATCGAGTTTCTCCATGCGCTGCTGCTGCTGGTGCTGTCGCTGCTGTTCGTTTCACGTTGGCCCGCAGCTGCTTACCGCCGCTGGCTGTTATTGGTGGCTGTATTTTTAGCCCTGTCATTTATCGATTTGTTCCTCAAGGTTACGTTGCTGCAGCGCCTGTTGTTTATCGCGATCAACATCGTCTGCATACGCTTTGGTTTCGCCTACCTGAAGCAGATCAAAGAACAGCTGTTTGTCAAAATACTTTTTAAATCGGCCAATATTATTTTTATCGGCTGCAACGCGCTCGCGATCCTGTTCAATTTATTCGGGCGTGTATCACTCGCTTACACCTTAAGCCTTACGGCCATCATCGCGATCACGCAAATGGTTGCGCTGTCGGTAATGCTTCGGTTACTGATAGAAATCCTCATCCTGCAGGTGCTCGCCATCCGGTTAAGGCGCGGCATTACCAAACTTTTTGACGTAGAGGCGCTCGAAAAGAATATCGCGAAGCCATTGGTACTGATCGCGATTTACATGTGGCTTGCAGTGATGGCTTCCAACCTCAACCTTTCTGATGCCTTGTATGAATGGTTCGGCCATCTCGCAAACCGACAGAATAAAATAGGCAGTTTTACCTTTACGTTTGGCGGGATCCTGTTGTTCATTTTCATCATCTGGCTTGCGCACCTTTTGCAAAAACTCGCGTCGTATTTCTTTGGCGGCATTGATGGCGAATATGGCGAGAGCATCAACAAGCGGCAGCATTCGCGGTTGCTGATTACACGGCTGACATTACTGGTTGCAGGGTATTTGCTCGCCATTGCGGCGTCGGGAATGCCTCTGGACAAGATTACGATTGTGCTGGGCGCTTTGGGTGTTGGTGTCGGGCTCGGACTTCAGTCTGTCGTGAGCAATTTCGTATCCGGGGTCATCCTGATTTTCGAACGTCCGGTACAAATCGGCGACATCATCGATTCGGGTGCGCAATCCGGTACGGTCAAAGAAATCGGCTTGCGCACGACGCGGCTTAAAACCAACGATGGCGCAGAAGTGATCATCCCCAACGGCAACATTTTATCCCAAAACATTGTAAACTGGACGCGTACTGATAACTACCGGCAGTTGTTGATTGCCTTCAGCCTGAGCGGCGAAATCACGCAGCAGCAGATTCTGGAAACCGTTGCTGAAGTGATCGGTAAAATTGCCGATGCAAACCAAAATACGCCACCCGAAATATTATTCGAATCGGCCGCCGGTAAGAAATATAAAGTGCGCGTACGGTTCTGGGGCAATATTTACCGGAGCGAACAGGTTTTGAGTGAAACGCGCATGGCACTTTATGAAGCGTTTGCGGAAAGGGAAGTGGCGGTGGAGGATTGATGCGGTGTAATCATGTATTGCACACGATCAGATGACGGCACACTTTGCAGGAATTGACCAACCAAATGCTCGTGTGCAACCTATTCCCAAAATAATTATTCTGCTTCAGCACCGACACAATTTTCCGTAGAAATGTAAGTTATGGGACTACAGCCGGGGCTGATCCGGGAATTTAAAGGAGATGGATGCACCCCTGTCATCTCATGATCTCTTAGGCCTCATCTTACCCGGGGCGACTCCAAAGAATTTTACAAAGGCGCCGTAAAAGCCGCGAGCGGAATTAAATTCGGCAAGCGCAATGGTTTTTATAGATTCACTGGTATGGATGAGTTTGTCAGCGGCCCTTATTAATCTGGTTTTCCGAACAAAGTCTGAAAAGTAAAATCCGTAATATGAAGAGAATACCGATGTAATCCTGTAGGCCGGGATGTGAAATTTTTCGGCCAGTGCACTCAGTGAAAAATCCCCTTCATTTGCTTCGATGTATTGCATGATTTTTATGATACTGATTTTTTCTTCATAATGTAAGTCCCAATATTTTGTATATTGACCTGGCGTTCTTATCAATTCTGCTTTTGTTTTATTGTGTTCATGAATTGTTATAAAATTCATGGACAGGCTCCCTCTTTTTTGCCTCGTCATTGTACCACATGCAGTGACAATGCCGTCGTTCCTATAAAAATCCACAGGAAACAACAGACACTGATTTCGACCGGTTATAATTTTGTAACTCATCACCCGCATATCCCATAATTCATGGACAAACTCACCCAAATCCACTCCGATGAGGCCATCAAATCCGATCACATCTTCAAAATTCCGGCTGTAGTCGGTCATCGTAAATTCAAAATCTGTGGTCACGGTAATTACCCTGACATAATGTGGAAGAATTGCAATATCTGGTGTTTCGACTTTTTCTTGCAGCTTTTCGGCGGCCATGTTGACCACATCAATAACTTCATCTGGGAAGCGGTCGCGATTGATTTGGGGAATGCGGAAGGAGGCGTTTCCTTTACGGAACTCGGAGAGGATTTCGACAATGCCTTTGAGCATTTGCTCTGTGAGGTTTTGTTGCATGGCGTGTAATTTAAATTAGTAAGTGGCTTGTAATGAAGTAAATTTAAAAAATAAATTTAAACCGGAGTGCAGTTTGATATTTCTGTTTTTCACTTAAAGTAAAAAAATAAAAAGATTGCCGGAGTGTTGCATTTTTTTTGCAGGCCGATGACGGCGTCCGGCTCCTTCAAGTATCAGTTTTTGAAAATACTTTCCAACGTGCCGGCCAATCTTATTCCCGCTTTCAATATTTGTGTCTCAATGACCGGAGTGTTTTTATCTACATAAGCATCAGCAACTTTATTCCCTGTACCGTAAACCTCATCGAGGAAACTTCTTGAATCTACAGCCCATGCGGTTACGTCAATTTTTTGCAGGTTTTTGATCTCGGGCTGGCTGTACTGTTTTGCTTCGAGACAATCTTTTAAAGTGATGTTCCGGTCCTTAATCATTCCTGAGTCCCAAAATGAGTGCAGGTTGCTTCCTTTATCTTTATAATTGACCTGAAAGGTGTTGCCTCCTTTATCGGCACCATAGCCTACATGCAAAGGTTGGTGCAGGTCGCCGATAAGGTGGAACAGGTAGAGCAGTCTCACTTTGATTTCGTCTTTGGAGAGGCTTTGCCTGTTTTTGAGTTCCTGTATGGTTTTGTCGAGTACATACAAGATGTTGTCGCCGGGCGTTTCGATAACGGGGCCGCCTTTTTCGAAGTTGACGTAATGCCAGGGACTCATGTATTTGTTTTTGGAGTCGCTTTTGATGGCGTCCATCCAGTTTGCGGCTTCTTCTATGGTCATGCCGTCGAGGTAAGACATTACGGTGGCTTTGGTTTTGTCGTTGAGGTAATGGAAGGCTATTTCTGCGACGAGGGCGTGGCCTTTTTCGCCCCAGGCGAAGGCAGGCGCGACAGAAACGAAGAATAAGATTGCGATATAATAGCAAATTAAATGTCTCACGGAATTTTTGATTGTTGGTACATTTCTAAGTTACAAAAAACAATTTCCTTTCAGATGTAACGTACTGTATTTCTGTAACATGCATTTATATTTATTTTCTTACATATAGGTTTGTTCATCGATTAATTTCAGCAGTTCGGCGATACAACTGCACACTGTTGCGGTTTTTGAGTATGTTCGATTACAAATACCACAAATCGATAATTTCAAATATAACGGAAAATCCGTTAGGTTGCTATTTATCGCTTTGTGGTTTTTTTGTTGCGTCATACTCTGTGACAGCTATACATTGGATTTTAATACAATAACTACAAAATTGGAAAAGTATGGAGGCAGAAAAAACAGGAATTTTTGAACATGTGCATGGTTTTATAAAAGAGCATAGGGCTGTAGTATATTGTCTATGCATTTTTGCGATTACTGGCCTCTTTTTCCTGTCTCTTTATATTGAACAAGATACTCCGGGAGAATTTTTCAGGAAAAGAGGCGTAGACACCATTATGAATATTATGCTCGCGTTGCTGTTTTTTTTTGTGGGCGACATTCTTATTGAGCGCATAAACAGGTTTAAGGAAAAGATCGCCGATCAGGCAAGGGAAAATGACAGACAGGTATTGCTTAACGAATTTGAAAAATCCCAAATAAAATACAAGAAAGGCTTTATTTATACCCATGTCAAGGAAGGAATGTCAAAAGCTATTGACTACCTAGAGCAATGCGAAAGAAATATTTACGTCATTGGAACGGCAAAATCTGAATTTCTGGAAGGGGCATCTGACAATGCAGCTATAGTAAAAAAATATTTCGCAAAGACTTTGGAAGCAATTGGCAGGGAGCATGTCAATTATAAACGTATCGCAAATTATAAGGCAAATACGCAATTGATTGCGCATCTAAAAGACTGCCTTGCCCTGAATACAAATGAGAAAATAAAGGCGCGTGTCATGATTATGGACGAATTCATCACTGCAAATACATTTCTCATTATCGACAACAAATTTCTATTCATTTCGCCAACCTCGTTGCGTGAGGAAGACAAGGAGATTTCGCAGTACTGCCATTTTACTGTAGACCAGAATATTATTGCTGCATACACGGATCATTTCAAGGCCATTTACAAGAAAGCACTTGAAACGGTTTACGAATTTAGTGACCAGGATGAATTTGTAGATGCAAAAGGCCACAAACTGGGTGAGGTAATTTTGATGATGAAGCGCACTAAGGAAATGGCGAATCAGATGAATGAGTTTGTTAAAACAGGTTATGAATGGCAGCTTAGCTATTCAAAAAGTATACTACAGGACGTAAATATCAGGATTAGGTCGATGAAAGAAAATATTTTTGAGGTAAAACACGCCGATGTATACTCTGACCTGCATTTGCTTACAGCCTCATTTATTGAGCAATTACGGGAAGGAGACGAATATGAAACGATAACGTACCCGCTGTTCTGGGAAGGCTTTTCAGGGAATAATCTGTTCAAAGATGCCAACTTCAAGGCAATTAAAAGAAAAGCTAAAATATCACGCTACCTCGTAGTCAATATGGAAAACACTTCAGAAGACTATTCCCGTGGCGTTCGGGAGGCAATCAGGACGAACTTGCGTTGGTACAGGGACTGTAGCGGCACATATGTTTTTAAGATATTGTTCGTTGCCAACGACAAAGAATTTAATATTGATGGCGACAAGCCGTTCAGTTATGCGAAGATAAACTACCATCGTGGCAACCCGGTTAAAGCAGATTGTTGGATTATAGATCCTGACAATGAAAATGATGCAAAGGTTACATGTGTTTGCCATAAGGATGCAGAGGATGGGGAGCGGTTCCGAAAGGCTAAAGGGAATGCAGGCATAACCATGGATAAATTCAGGAGGCACCTGAATACTCAAAAGGGAAAAAATAGTGATCAGCAGAACATAATTTTACTGGCTTTGAAGGATAGATTTGGTGTTGAGGAAAAGATCGATTGGCACTTGCACTGTTCTCAATAAAGTCGGATTCCGGAAGAGTATCTATTGATAATAAGTAAAAACAACCAATATGGAAAACATAGTTGACATTCACACACATTTATTTAATTTGAGGTACCTGCCTGTAGCTGGTATTTTGAGAAGGCGCGGCAATGGTTTTATTAGCAATTGAATGGCGTTACTCTACCGATTGTTGAGATTAGATAGCATGAGAAGTAAAAAAGATGCATTACTTCATTTGATTGACAATAAACCCAACCACGATTTCGAAAAGCTCAAAGAAGGATTTAAGGCACTCGTTTGGAATCCAATTATGTAGGGATTAGAAAAGAAAAAACTACAAGTGTTTTGCTTGTAGTTTTTTTCTTTACAGATTATTCCAAATTATTCGTTAGCTTATCCATCTCCATACCTACTGATTACTTCGTCCAAATGAATAATCAGATAGGAGATTTCCGTTTTCGGCATCTGAAATGAGAAGTTTAACACAGAAGTATACATTGTGTTTTTTAAAAATCCTGAGATTTTTAAAAATCTGGTATCAATTACTTCAAATGAAATTTTAAATTGCTCTTCAAGGTTTTGAAATGTAAAATACTTACTTAATTCCTTTTCAACTTTTTCGAGAAATATTTTTAAATCTTCAAAATGTGAAAGCTCAAATTCTAATCTTTCTTTTGCAAAAGCATTCTTAAAATTTACTTCTACGTCTGTTTCAATAAAAACGGGTAAATCATCGAATCTCTTGTAAAAGTTTTCTAATCTAATAATTTTTATTCCTTCGTAGTCTTTAAATATCATTTTAATGTTTTAACGTGGAATAAAAGCTCTGTGAAATATTTCATCACTTGAATTTATTCCTATTTGATATATACCATCAACATTATTGATTGTTCCTTTTAACTCATACCAATCTGCACCATCTTTGAGCCTTTGAGACCATGCCCCTTTTGTTATAATTTCTTTATCAAATGAAATAGGAAAGTTATGATATTTATCAACTGCTTTAACAACTCTATCTTGATATTTAAGCTCTTTACTTACTATTTTTTCAGCTCTATTAACAAGTTTACCTGCCTTTGCAGCATCACCAAAATAGGGCAAAATCCCAATGGCTGCTATGGCCGCATTGGCTTTCTGGCCTCTTCCCAAATATAGTAATGCGTTTCCAGCATCTATTAATCCTGTTGGGTCTGCTGCTCCAAGCCAATCCAGACCCGATTGAAAATCATCCCATTGTTTGCTTCTTTGTTCACCACGCCAATCTGCATAAAATCTACTGTTCCAATAAACATGGCTTTGTAAAATCCCTGATAAATTCCCCACAAAATGTTCATTGGTAAGGTTATATCCCACCGTTACAGTTTCCAACGAATTTTCAACGTAAGTAAGTCCGCCATTTTCATCGGATAAATATAAATCTCGAACAGCGTTATTAACGTCACTTTGAGAATACAAGAAATTTATACTCGTGCTGCTTTGGACGGTATTCCAGTCAATTATTATATCATCTAATCCTGTAGGGTCTGAAAAGTATACAGGATTGTTATTGGCAAAATGATATGGGCTTTGCGAATAATTGATTTCTGATAAAGCATCCGAACTAACAAATCTTCCAATCGCATTGTCATATTGGCGAAAGTTCATCGCTGTCATGTTCAGGCCCAGCTCGTCCTGCCACTCTTGTCCATTAAACTTATAATTATAGGCCTTTATTGGTTTGCTTGTATGTATTAAGAACGTATCTCAAAAGTATAATAATAACGGTAGAATGCAATTATTTTTTTCTTTTCTTGGAAACACTTATAAAATTTAGAAGTAGCCCAATAGACAAAACAGAATTCATATTTTCAATACAATATGAAACTGCAATTGCCCTTTGTGGAAAAATCATAAATAGTGTTATTAATAGTAGTAGAAACACTAAAATCTTAGATAGATTATTCATAGCAACATCGTTTAAATTAATGTTGCCAAATTAGATTGGTGGTATCATTTAGAAAAGGACATAAAAAACTGTAAGAATTATAGAATAAAATACAGAAAATCAATTATTTATGATTCATAATGTATTCTTACAAAATTGAAGATTGCAGTATTGGCGCGGATTACCTGGTGGACAAATCTGGAAAAGTTTTTTTTGTCCACTTTTTAACATTTTACGGAAAACCATACGCTATGCATTTGATTGTTAACTATTTTTGATATAATCAAACACAAACATTTTTTAATTTAAAACCAAAAAAACATGGGAAAATTTGAAATTAGGAAGAGAACCAATGGAGAGTTCCAATTTAATTTAAAAGCAAACAATGGGCAAACGATTCTAACCAGCGAAGGCTATTCTTCAAGAGCAAATTGTCAAAATGGAATTCAGTCAGTAAAGAATTATGCGCCTTATGATTCAAGCTACGACCGTAGAACTTCTACAAATGGCAAATACTACTTTAATCTAAAAGCGTCCAATGGTCAAATTGTTGGCACAAGCGAAATGTACGAAAGTTCATATGGCCGTGATGGTGGTATTGATTCCGTAAAAGCCATTGCCCCTAATGCAACTATAGATGATTTAAGTTAGCATTAAAAACTTTTGAATATTAAACCTGTTGAGTTGTCAACAGGTTTCTTTATTAGATATCGTTTTTTTGGTTGATAAAAATGTTTAAAACATTAATATACAGATGGTTTTAACTATTTTGTAATACATATCTTCGTAATCCCTAAATTAAATAAACTTAAAATATATAATTATGAATTCAATAGAGATTAGAAATTGTGAAGATGCTCAAGGTTCAGTTGTGATTGCAAAAGGTAATCCAGCAACATTTATCCTTGGGGTGTTGGTTGGTGTCGGTTTAACTGTATACGTTATTAATCGTCTCGGAAAGAATAAAACTGAAGAAATTGTTTCAACTGCGACGCAAGTAATCAAACTATCGACCTTATTAAAAGTGGCCTAACCAATGGCTAATTATTCCATTACTTCTTTATCAATGTTTTTAGTTAATAACTTGAAGGTGTTGTGGATAAATACAGAAGCTTAGAATAGCTAAAATTGATACCTTTGTCATTATTCATCACAAAAATTGATATAATGGCTATTGTATTTAACCCTGCCCTTGAAATTAAAAGTTTTTTACTAAGTCGAAAAGATGAACCAAATCTCGCAAGGCCATCCAACTCTCTTTTTTCTTTTAATTCAAATCCAGTCCAACAGAAAGAACTTTGAATACCATAAGCGCGAGGCAACTTTTAGATGGTTTTGGATGAGTTAGAAAAAAAAATTAAAGAATTTTATCCAAACTACTTGACTTTTTCCAATTTGTGCTTATACTTATCAAAACAGTTTTACAAAGGGGTTTCTGGTGAGTCTGCGCCCTCGCCAGTTCCGTTACCCCGACAACAAAAAACGGACACCATAATTCACCGTCAAGGTGAAAAGAGAATAACGGAATATCTAAAATGGAATTCAAATCTTTGAACGATGCGTTCACAAACAACTTTATTAAATCATTACCACATCTTACAAGGCTAGACCTTTCAGCCAACCAAATCAAACTTATTGAATTGGTCTTATCTTACACCAGAAATGGACAGAGCTTCTATATGAACCATTCAGATATCGCTGAATATTTGGTTTTGAAGAGTACCAAAACTAAAGCCAAGAGCGTTGGTAATATTATCCGACAACTCAAAAAGAAAGGCTACGTCAATAAAACCCAAACACATAATTTTAATGGCAAAAATGGTGGCTCATCTGTAACAATAACCGTTGATGAAAACTATCTGGAACAACAACTAAATGCAGTCTTTAATCCATGTTTGACGGATACGGAAAATATCGCTGAAGCTCCAACAGTAGAGCCATTAGAGCAAAATCTATCTTACAAGATTGATGATGATAAAGCTCTCGCCGAATCGGAGCCAGAGGTAGTTAAAATGACTGTAGCTCGATTGCAGACCAACGATGACTTTTTAGCAGAGTTGGAGGCTATGGATGATGAGCCTCGGCCAATATTAAATCTTCCAAGCTTGAAAGAATTTGCATACCCTGACGATATTGATGAAGAGAATGAGCAAGAGAGTTACGGTTATATGGAAATTGATACAACAGGAGATTTTAAAGCGTTACTCTACCGATTGTTGAGATTAGATAGCATGAGAAGTAAAAGAGATGCATTACTTCATTTGATTGACAATAAACCCAACTACGATTTAGAAAAACTCAAAGAAGGATTTGAGGCACTCGTTTTAAATCCGATATATTAAGGATTAGAAAAGAAAAAACTACAAGTGGTGTGCTTGTAGTTTTTTTTGCTTTAATAATAGCGTTACACATAGTCGAATGAAAACTTTATTCAAACTATAGCCGCACAAGTACGAACTCAATATCATCCAATAATATGACTCTTTGAATGCCTATATCATCATCGTTAATTAGAACATATTTGAAATCGGATTTGAAATTATAAAAACCATCATCAAAACCAACAATTCTATCGAAAGTTACATTTTTAAGATTAACTTCTTCTTCATTTAAGATGTCTGATACGACACCCCCGCTTTTAGATTTTACGCCTACTATATAATTTGGCAAAGCTTCTGGGTCAGAAATCCTTGAGCTATCTCCATTATAATCTGCTCCTTCACCATATACTTCTAAATATTCATTGAATTTCAAAACTTTTCGCTCTACAAGAAACTCCCAATTTACTTGTAACCAATCATTTATAGAACTTTCATTACTGGTGTAGTTTCTGTTTTTAAGGAGTTCACCAATCGTTGCGAAACTATTATCCAAGAATATTGCAAATATTCTAATTGCTTTATCTATTTCCATAATTATTTAAAAAAACTATTTAGTAATTCAATTTCAGATGAGGTTGGAGTTCTTTTCAATCCTTTCGAACCTGGAAGAAATGGGTCAAATTTTACTGGATTTGTTGCGCCAGAAGGAGCTTTGGGATGTAAATTTGGGGTCCGCATTTTAACTCGTGCTACGTTAATATCTATAATATCTCCATTTTGATATACAATTTCTACAGCATTGCCATTTTTGCCAACCCTCGTAGTGGCTTGGACGATTTCACTTTCAACTGTAGCAGAGGCCGAAGCTGCAGCTCCAGCAGCTCGTCCATAGCCTCCAAACATATTATATCCACCTCCACCATAATCAAGCATTATATCCATGTGGCTGCTATTCACATTTCTCGCAAACTTATCAAACCACGTTTCCCCTTTATGATAGAGAGGATAATCTCTCCAAGCTCTATATGATTTTAATCCTCCATATTTATCAGTTAAATTTGAACCCTCACTCGTTTTATAGTCTTTAAATCCACCGCCAATTCCCCCAGATGCAGAAGCATCCAATTCTATAAATGAATATCTACTGAACCCATTCTGTAATGCATAATGACCAATGATGCTTAATATTGTACTACTATTGTTTGTGGAAAAACCTATAGCATTATCCGACAAATTATTAATGTAGCCAGTTGCATTTCCACCTACTGCTGATTGACCCCAATTAGAACTGGTACCAATAGAATTATTTAGATATGCCTGATTTGCTTGCCACATTACTGTATAAGCTGCATCAGCTCCACTCGGGTCTGCAAAATAAACAGGGTCTCCGTCCATCGCCATATAAGTACTCTGGTCAAAATGCGTCACAGGGTCAATTCCCGTCCAACGTCCAATTGCAGGGTCGTAATCCCGCATGTCCATGTCGTACAAGTTAAGCCCCAACTCGTCCTGCCATTCCTGCCCATTAAACTTATAATTATATTTAACCACGGCAGTCGGCTGAATGGCTTTCAAAACCACCGTCTCTGCAATTTCAGCTTTTCGATGGGCCTTGATGTCGCTGTTGTAACTTGAATGCTTAAGTCCGTAAGGATAATATTCATTCTCTTCAAGGATCTTAATTTTTCCTTCCTCATCCAACCCATAACTCAGCCTGATGTTGCCCAGATGGTCTAAATAATTGTACACATAATTGTATTTATTGCCACCGTTTACCTGCGTGACCGCTACATAGCCTTCAGATGTTGGGAAATATCTCAGCTGTCCGTTGGTATACTGAAATCCGTTTTTATAACCGGTAGTCGTTAGAACGGCACCGGGGCTTCCCGATGGCATATCGCTTACAATTTTCTGGAGCTTCTCTCCCGTTGCCGTGTAAATATAGGAAATCTTCTTGTCCTTGTTTGTAAAAAAGATTTCCGTAGGCAGGTTTAAATGGTTGTAGATAATTTTGGTGATCCCTTTATTGTCATCACGGGTGAGGTTGCCGTTGGCATCATAACTGTAATCCTTATCGCCATCCTGTGCACCGGGGTTTTCGTTAAACCCGAGCGAACTGCCCGTGTCATCATACACACCTTTGAGGCGGTTGCTTTTTGGCTTATAATCGTACCTCAGGTCGTCTATCTCGATGACCGGAGGCGCCATATTGTCCTGATTGCCATTTCTTTGCATCGTTAAGATGTTGCCGTTGTTGTCATATCTTACAACTTCGTTGTAGGAATCTGTAACGACGTCGTTTTTCTCATATATGGCACTGGTCATCCGGTTAAGCCCATCGTAGCCGTAATCGTATTTGCGGAGCACGTTGTCGTTTGCGCTGCGCCAGTAGGTTTCGGATATGTTGCCGTTAAACTGCGGCTTAAAATGATCAGCATCCTGCACCTTGTCGTAATTGATACCAAAAGCGAAAAGGTCTTTTGGAGTTACAATGTCCTTATAATTGTTGATTCCGGTGAGCCAGCCTCGGATGTTGTAAGTGTAATCAATATGCTGCAGGTCGCCGTTTACGGATCCTGTTTCTTTTATAGTAAGCCTGCCCAGGGGCGAATAACTGTTCACCGCAAGTATTTCGGTGTTCATATTCAAAATCTTATGAAAATGCTTTGCAACCCTTCCCTGGCTGGTATAGTCATAGAAATCGCTGACCCGCAAATCATCTACCTGGCCGGTAAGTTTATGGCGTACTTCTGTCTGCAATGTTTGCCCTGAAAAATCATCAAGCGTCGTAATATTTGTCGTGTAAGCGCCCGGATTGCCGTCATCGGTAGCAGAAACAACCGGTCGTGCCCATTTGTCGTAGAGGATGTAGCTGTTTTTTCCAAAGTCGGTATCAGGTTTTAGGATACGCACCCAGGTGCCTGTAGGCAGCCCCATTGGCTTGACCACATTGGAATAATAAACCTGGTCTGTTGAACTTGTAAAACTTGTAGGCGCGGCGGGAAAATTATAATCGTCATAATAATTTATGGTAAGCAATAGGAATTCTCCCGGCTGGTCATTGAGTGTCGTATATGCTATAGGGATTTGCCCGAACAGTGTTTCACTAATCCTGGTGACATTCTCAATTTGTCCGTTATAATTGCTTTGCAGGGTAACGGCACTTGTGTCTGTGAACAGCTCTTTGTACCAGCCGGTATACGCCACCCTGTTCAGGTTGTCGTAGCGTGTGACCAGCCAGCCCTGTTTGGTTTCGTCCTGTCCGAAAGGATCAAATACCGGGCCTGTGGCTACAATCCTGTCGAGTTTGTCATAAATGATGTACTGGGCTTGTTTTTCGGGTTCTTTCTTTTCGATGAGCCTGTTGTAGCTGTCATATTTGTAGGAATAGCAAAGGTTTTTCAGCTCCTCTGAATCTGTAGGGTTCGTAGCCAATGGCGGTACCACATAGGCCAGGTTTTCATACTGGTCGTAGAGGTAATAGGTATCGATATTGCCGTTATTGAAAGCCCGCTTCAGGATGAGTTGCCCTTTAAGGTTTGTAAAAGTTTGCGTTATGGCACCGTTTTCATCTTTTACAGAGTTTTTGTATAAAGTGTTGTCGTCATACAACCCATCGTCGGCTATGGTATTTTCAAGGGCAGTAAACCATTTTACTGCATCTTCATCCCTGTTGTAGGCCTCATACTGGTACCTGATCTCGTGGTTGGAACCCATCGCCCAGTTGTCGGTAGTGCCAGGCGCGGCCTGCCTGAGGATGCGGTTCATTGGGGAACTTTCAAATTCTGTTTTACTATAGGGTTGTTGTGCCGTATAGTCTGGATAAGCACTTGTTGCAGCAGCAGCATCTTCTACAAAAGCCATGGAAACTTTTGCAACAAATGGCAGGTATCGTGTGATTTGCCTTCCGTATTCATCGTATTCGATATGGGTAATGATGTCTTTGGCATCAGCGGACTGCATGAAAGCATTTTGTTGTATGGGCCGGCCAAGCCCATCGAAATAGGTCGTGCTGACCTGCGCCTGTAGCGGTTCAGGATTTGGCAATGGCGTCGTCGATGCTTGCCTGTAAATTGTAGATTTCATCCAGTTCTGGTCTGGAGACTGGCACCAGGACGATAGCGGAAGCATGATGATAAGTACGATTAGTTTTTTCATGGTGCTGGCTTTTAGGGTTGGCTTGGCCTGGTGTGGTAAGTGTTTTCTGAAACTATGAATTGCTCATGAGTGACGGGATCTTCTTTTTTCGTGAAAGACGGCCTCCCAAAGACATCGTACTCATAAATTGCAGTTTGTCCTTTCGGATCGGTCATCGAAGTGATGCCAAAAACGGGATTGTAAGTATAGGTTGTGATCATCGTATCAGGATAAAGCACTTTGAGTTCCTGGAGCTTGTTGCGCAGTGCCATTTCATTGGCCGGGTTTACAGGCATCCCGGATAAGGTTTTGATCTGTGTTATGATTGCCTGCTGTATGTCACCATATTTCAACCCGGATATCACCGCTACGGGAAAGTGGTCTCCATATCCCCAAAGCGTGGTTTCGTAGCTTGCAGGAGTAATGGCTCCTGGGGTCGATTGTATTTTAGTGACGAGGTTTCCCTGGTCGTCGTACAGGAATTGTGTCGCCGTCTCAAGCGGCTCTAAAGGCCTAGAAGCTTTTTTTATTTCAGCCGGGAGGTATCTGGTAAATAGGCTGCCGTTGTAAAGAATTCCCGGGTAGGTTCCGTATTCCATTTCTACGGTTCCTTTAGTGGAACTGGCTACATTAGAAGGATTGGTGAAGAAATCCAGAATAGGGTGAGAATAACCGTATACTATAGACTCCCCGTCAGACATCGTTTTTTGATCGAGCCTGCCATCATAGTAATTACAGGAAAGTGCTGTTTGTGCCGTAATCGCCGATGCAGCTTCTCCCGGTACGCCATAGTTAGTATTTGAGATTGTTTCAGGGACAGTTATTGCACCGTAAACAGCAGCTTGCTCCAGGCCTATGTCATAAGCAAGAATATAGGGATAAGTGTGGTATTCGTAAAAGGTTTGCTTCAATAATTTTTCGTTTTTCGTAAAAAACTGCCTGCCGTACAAAAGATCGTAACGAGATTTATCATTATACTGGATGGTTACCGGATACCTGGCATCGTTTTCATAATAAAACGGATAGTTTGAGGCCGTAGCGAGCATCCCATGTGAACCGCCGTTTCCAAAACTTTCCAGTATATACCCATTATTGTCGCTTTCAGATTCATTGGATTGGATTTCAAACACGCTTCCAAAATGGATATAAGGCAGGTTAGCATAACCCCTGCTTAAATGGATTTCACGGTCCGAACTTGGAAACATAGAAATGCTGTAAACATTATTAATTTCATCTGAAGTAAAGACATTTGAATATTTAAACAGCCTCTTGCCTGCGAATATGCTGCTTGATTCATAGTCAGTTATGGAGCGTATCCTGAATCCGTCTGCATAATTATAAGTATGGTCAAGGTTTACAAGCACCGGATCTGGTATGTGTGATATACCGGTATCAATGCTTAACTGTAAGCCTGTTATGGTATTTGGTTCGCTTTCTAAAAAGTCCCATACGGTAATCTGGTATTTTCCCGGAGGCAGGTCGATGGTGCTATTTGGATTGGTTTCATAAATAAGCCCGCCTTTGAAGTAACCTGCGGGTATTGAGTTCAAAGTATAAAATATAGTCCTGGTATCGCGAAGGCACGGATTTACAGATTGGTTGTTGCAATCCGGCGTGCTCGGACTGTTGCAATTATCAAGTGTTTGGATTAAATAAAATCCAAAGCCGTGTGTATGCAGCGTGGCTGTCCTGGTTTGTGTTTCGGCTGAAAGGTCAAGTATGTTTGTAATTGCGTTTCCAACATGAAGATCATTAAATATTGCATGTGAAAAACCGAATTCAGATGCATCTATACTGGGATTGTAACCCGGATGCTTTTCATAATATCTTACGTCGCCATACTCACAATAGGAATTGGTATCCGATGAAAGCGAGTACAGATTGATAGTTGTCCAAACAGGTTCCTGTGGAACCAGCTCATGTCCGTAACCGCCTTCAAAAGCATTCTGTTCGTATTGCAAACTACTATAGCTGCCTTTTGGATAAATGATTCTGCTCAATGTACCTGCTAAAGACGCTTGGTAATTGTATTTCCTGTTGTTTGGTCCATAGGGTAGCAAGTTGGCATTGCTGTTTTGCGCGTTATACAATCCCAGGTAATCGCGCGCATAGGATTCGATCGAAGGCACATTTTGTTCATCAATATATGAAAATCGGTAAGCATCTCCTGTAACCCAGGACTGGTTTTGTTTGTCATATCCATAATTAACCAGCTTATCAAGCTTAAGCCTTTTTTGAAGGTACGTTGAAGCATTGGCTGCACCGAAATACGTATATTCAAAACCAATTTTTTTATAAGGCGTTAAAGATTTATAATCGTAATATTCAATGGAAGACAGCGCGGTTCCACCAGTTTCAACAAAAGCCATATCATCGCGCTGGGCATAATTGAGTCCTATTATTTTTTCTCCATTGTGCCATACTTCGGTGAGTACCTGCTGGTTGACTTTATAGGAAGATTGCTGGATCATCGTAATAATTCCGTGGTAGCCGGGTTCGAAAGTCCCCTCTCCATCATTATGAACCGGATTGGCCCAGTTAAAATTCTGGTAATGAAAGACATACTCGTCAAGACCATTTTTAGATACTATTTTTGTGAGCAGCCATGCCGTCGTATAAGCTGCGTCAATCCATGGACAATTTGGATTCGAGTATGATCTTGTTAAAGAGTGAATCACTTCCTTAGTATTGTTCTGCCCGAAATAGTACATAGTCCCATCTTTACTCCTGATGGCATAATCGGCCGTGCTTCCATATCCGTTGCGCTCTAATATTTCATTGCCCATGCCTTTTACCGCGATCGGGTATTCATGTATTTGTGCCCTGAATAAGTCCGACATGCCAGGGGCATCAATTTGGTAAAAATCTTTGCTTCCAGGGTAGTTTTCCTCATATGAAGCGCCAGAACAACCCGTTGTATAGTTGAAGTCATCCGAAATTCCACTTACAACCCGAACCATCCTGCCACCCCCATTCAGATTCCAGCCAAGTCCTACCGTCCCGGCAAGCTGGTCTACCTTGATTCCGGTTGCTGCATACCCAATTGAAAACGGCAGGTCCATTTCCCTTCCATTGTAGATTGATAATGGTATGTTAACATTTAATGTTCCGTTGTATTTGTCAACGGTCACGCCGCTGGCTGCGGAATTAATTTTTGATTCAGGGGAAACTTTATCTGCAATCCTAAACGCTTCATCTTGCGCAGTCGTTTTGATCGCAAAAAAAAGAATTAGAGATATGTATAAAACTCTCGTATTTATTGGATGCTTCCTAGGATTCATGCCTTTATGTTTGATTTGTAAGTTCACCATTATTTATTTTTAACCACTTTAATTCCATCACTCTGCACCTCTGTCTTAATATTCACAATATAAATACCATCAGGATAACCGCTCAAATTCACAGGGACCGTTCGCCCGGTGATGCTAAAACTTTGCAAAGTATGCCCCGCTAAATCAACCACGGTAGCCGTGCCGCTTTCAAATTCATAGCCAATGATCACATTCGTAAAATCCCCTGCCGGGTTCGGGAATGCTTCAATGGTCGCTTTTTTTACCCTTGGTTTGTCTTTATCGAGCAGCTTCACCACCCAGAAATCGCTGTTCCCGTAATGCGTTTTCTTGTCTCGCGACGGCGGGATGTTGGCTTTGCCACCGCCAAGTGCCGATGACAGGCCGTCCATCGCTTTATCGGCATCCATTCCGGAACCGCCGCCTCCGCTGCCCAGTGAAGGGATGTTGCTTAAAGGGCTCTTTGGAGCATTGACGCCAAATTTCAATGGCGAATCTTCCCCAAGGTCGGTTGCTTTGTTGATCTTATCTGCGGCTGCGCCGACGGTTTCGTCATACCCTTTGTTGAAGCTTTCTGCTGCTTCAGCGATTTTTCCGTTGGCTTTGTCAGTGGCGTTTTTTAGGCCTTGCAATTGCTGGCCGTTGCCTCCTATGCTGATTCCATTTCCTTTACCCGATCCCGATTTTGTACCTGCGATGCCCATTGTACTGCGCACCGGATTTGAAGTCCCGGCAAGCAAATAACCGCCGTCCCGGGTTTCTACGACTTTCGTCAGGATGTCCTCACCGTCACTGCCCACGGTTTTATCCCACAATCTTTCGCCGGTTTCCGCTATTTTAAGGGCGATGTAGTCGTTGATGCCTTTTTCATCTTTCATTTTCCCGTTGGCTTCCGATTTTGCAAAACCCCCGATTAGCAGTGTATGATCTTTGTTTTCTACGATCGAAGTCAAGATGTCTGACGTACCAAAGTCATAGGTTTCCTGCCACAGCATACCGCCTTCTTTGTCGAGTTTTACGAGCCAGAAATCGGTGCCTTTGCCATTGCCTTTCTTTTTGCCGAAGTTTGATCCCGAATTGGAGTTTCCGCCAAGGAGGTAGCCGCCGTCATAAGTCTGGTGCGCTACTGCGAGCTCATCGTCTTTATCCCCGCCGATAACCTGCTGCCATTCTTCTTCTCCGTCTTTATCGAGTTTGATGGCCCAATAATCCCCTGTGCCGATGTTGTCGTCCTTTTTGTTGCCCGAAGCCTGGGAATTGGAATACCCGCCAAGGATGTAGCCCTGGTCTGCCGTTTGTTCGATGCTGCGCAGTTCGTCGAAGTAGATGCCCCCGAAAGTCTTTTCCCATAAGATTTTACCTTCTTTATCGAGTTTCACGACCCAATAATCGATATTACCGTAGCTGTTTTGTTTTTTGTCTACCGATTTTTCGGAGCTAGAAGAACCGCCCAGTATGTAACCTCCGTCGCGGGTTTGCGCGATGCTTTTTAGTTTTTCCTGGCCTGTTCCGCCGATGGTTTTTTGCCATTGTTCGCCGCCTCCTGCATCAAGCTTGATGATCCAGAAATCCTCACCGCCGTGGCTGTCTTCTTTTTTGGATAATCCTTTTGGTGAATCTGAATTTCCGGCAAGGATAAATCCACCGTCACGGGTAAGGCGTATCGATTGCAGGAAATCTGAACCGGAACCGCCGAAGCTTTTCTGCCAGTCCATGTCGCCGCTTTCGTTCATTTTCCAGACCCAATAATCCAAATCCCCGGCACCTTCAGAAACTTTATTCCCTGTTTTGCCTGAGAGGGAACTGCCTGCGAGGATGAATCCGTAGTCGGCTGTGGGTACGGCATCAAATAAGTATTCGGCATTTTTACCACCATAGGATTTTTCCCAGAGCACATCCTGGGCGAAAAGCGTGGCTGAAAATATTAGGCTGCATGACGCAAAAATAAATTTCGTTGAAAGTTTTATCATAAGGCATAATAGATTTGTTCCTGTCAGAAGTGACAAGAATTGGATGATATCGAAATGGCTTATAGATATTGTTACGGGCGAAGAAATGTAATCGTGTTCAAACTAAAAATTAACCCAGCCTGTAAATCCAGAACGGATTGGCATGGGTAAGAGGCTGCAAGGTTGGAAGTGGTATTTACCTTGCTAAAATTTTGTTAAAAATATAAAAAAGAATTTAACTGAAAAACTTTTGAATGTTTTTTTATGGATATTTTTCAAATAAAAAACGACAACTTATTGTTGCCGTTTTTTATCTATGGATTTAAAGTAACCCCTTTATTTTCGCTTCGCGTATCAGGTCAATATCGCTGCCGCCCTTAATCTCCAGTGTTTCCTTTAGATTAAGTTTCCGTTTTTCAACTGCACTCAGAGATAATGGTACGAATAGGGGAATGTCTTTTGTTTTAGTGCCTTTTGACAATTGATATAAAATTTGCTTGTCAAAGGAATCAATTTCAATATTGTCGTATTGAATCTGGCTCACGAGTTTAACCACCGTCTGGCTGTAATAATTTTCAGATTTTAGTATTTTGTCAAATGCCAATAACAGTTCGTCAAATGTCAGGTCATTTTTAATCACCAGTCCATTTGGGTTGATATTCTTGATAATGGTATTGATCTTCAGTAATTCTGTATGCATTGTAAGCAATATGATCTTACAATCCGGCATTTGTTTTTTTATCAATAGCGCCAGGTCTTCACCGGAAAAAATGGATTTCTCTTCATAAACCGGCATACTTAAATCAAAAAAGGCTATTCCAAACGGATCCCCTTCATGCTCCATTATTGCCTCGTAACCCGTCTTACAGTCTTTTGCCTGGATGATCGTAAAGTCGTAAATCCCTTTAGAATTATAACCTTTGATAGCGTTTTTGTATGCCTCTATAATAAAAGGATGATCGTCTACAATTAGAATATTAATACTGATAGCCATTTTTATGGGGTTGTGTTGATTCGTTTCTGTAAATGAATGTTGCAAACGTATTATTTTTTTTGTTCCTTTTTACTAAAATATGAAATTATGTTCAATTAAGTTGCGATCGATGCCTCGGTAACCAAGGGTACTTGTACAACGATTTTTGTACCGCTTCCTATTTTTGAACTGACTTTAAAAATCCCATTGCATTCGGCAACCCTTGATTCCATATTTTGCAATCCGATTCCTTTTTTCTTGGTTTGGGTCTGGAATCCAGTACCATCATCAGACACTTTTAAAACTATATTGCCGCCCTCTGCTGAAATTTCAACTTTGATATTTTCAGCATTTGCATATTTGTTGATGTTTTGTAATGATTCCTGTAGTATCCTGTATAAATTAATTTTTATAGTATTGCTTACCTGGTCCCAGTTTATGGTATTTTCGATGGTGTGAAATACGTTGGGATTGTGTGAATTGTGCTGCTCTTCAAGTAAGTTATTGACGATTGCAACGAAATTGTTGATTACAACATATTTTTCCCTATTAAGGTCGTGTGAAATTTCCCTTATATCCTGCTCAATATTTTTTAATTCAGCGAGGTAATTCAATCTGCTGTCAATGGAATCCTGATCACCAAAGCGGTTTAAGCTGTCTAAATTCAACCTTGCACCGAAAAGCCTTCCTAAAATTCCATCATGGAGTTCCTGTGCAATTCTCTTCTTTTCCTTTACACGACTTTCTTCAATACTTGCCTGTTGAGAAATCATCAGGTTATAAATATCCTCATTTGCCTTTTGCTGGGCTTCCCTTAATAGTAGCTCCCTGTTTTTTGACCTTTGCGAACGGATAACAAATAACAGTATCCCTATAAAGAGGGTTCCTATAAAGAAATAGATAATACTTCTGTTTTGTTCCGCCAGTTTATCCTTTTGCGAAATTATTTCATCTGTTTCGAACGCTATCCTCGCGAATTTATCTTTGGCCTTGCGTTCTGCCTGTTGAAGGCTATCGTTAATCCGAATATATTCCTTGGAGTATGTTGCCGCATTCTTATGCTCAATCGCTGTAAGTTGTTGAAGGGAAATCAAAATATCTGACGACACTTTTGTCTTTCTTGAAAAATCCAAAGCTTCCCGGGCATATTTTATCGAAGCAATAGTGTCGCGTTTTGCAGCAAATAATTCTGACAGGTGAATTTTATTTAAAATTATCCCAGAGTTATCCTTTTTAAGGCTGTCACGTATACGGAGGGATTTGTAAAAAAGTCCCGGAAGTTGCGAATAATCGTTCAGTTTGAACTTCGAATAGGCCAGGTTGTCAATCAACATCGCATAGAAATTCGGGTTATTTTTAGCAAGGGATTTATCTCCAAGCGCCTTGATAAAAATTTCTACAGCCTTTTTATGTTCATTTAATGTTTGGTAAACATACCCAATGTTATTCAATGAACTTGCCATCAAATAATTTTTGTCTTTAACTTCTGTACCTAAAATATAATTTAATGCTTTGTTATGATACTCTAACGCTTTGTCGTAATTCTGAAGTTGATTAGAATTTATTCCGATCAGATTGTAAGCCTCATACATCTTCTTTTTATTGGTCGCTTTATCCAGGTAACCCAGTGATTTGGAAGCGGAAATTTCGCTACCATTGAAATCACTCTCGTATAACTGAATAAAAGCCATGTCGAGATATATTTCGCCCAGACTAAGGCTATCTCCAATATACCGGTTAAACTTTTCCGCCTTTAAATAATAATAATACGAACTATCATTTTGACCAATGTCAATATAAAGTTTACCCAAGTTCCTATATGCCTTGGCAAGATTTGAAGTATCTTTTCCTCTTTGAGCTTTTTCTAAAAGTTCGTAAGATAATTTTTTGAATTCTTGTCTCCGATTAAAATTGTCAAAATTATTCGCTACAGTATTTAACAGATTTCGATTTTCAAAACTATTATCCCGTTCTTGCAATAATTTGTAGATCCTTTGATTGTAATGTATCTTCTTTGCAAGATTCGTACTGCTTTTTTTTATTAGCCCTTCATAAATAGATATACTGTCTGAAATCTTAACAGCAGAGTTTTTATCGTTGCCTTTCGAACAACTAACCAACGCGGAAATAAAACCAAAAGAAATGATTAAGAATAGATTTTTCAAGATTCGAATTTGATAAGACGAAACAAAAAAACAAAAAAAAAGGCTATCATACTAAAATGACAGCCTTTAAAATAAGATTAAATCTTAATTATATTGTATATATTTAAATTATGCTACTGATCTTGGAGCATTTTGACCTCCGATTTCAGAAATGCTTCTTGGTGCATTTTGTCCACCGATTTCGTTATCAGTACTTCTTGGTGCATTTTGCCCACCAATTTCAGCAATGCTTCTTGGTGCATTCTGCCCACCAATTCTTGAAGAGCTTCTTGGTGCGTTTTGCCCACCGATTTCAGCGATGCTTCTTGGTGCATTTTGCCCTCCAATTCTCGAAGAACTTCTTGGAGCATTTTGTCCACCAATAACAAGACTTCTTGGTGCGTTTTGACCACCAATTGGGGTGGTTTTATCTGCAGGCGTTCCAGTAGTTTGTCCTGGAGTCGTAGGCGGATCAATCTCAGAGATACTTCTCGGAGCATTTTGACCACCAATCGGAGCCGTTTTATCAGCTGGTGCTCCCGGGTTTGCTGGTGTACCTGTAGGCGGATCAATCTCCCCCGCTTGTGTAAACGAAGTCAAAACCATCATTAAAGACAATAATCCGAATGTTAAAATAGCTTTTTTCATAATTTGAGACATTAATATGTTGTGGTATATTTTACAAGTTCTGTGATTGCTTCCTTGGCTTTCACGGTGTAAAAGTATACCGCATGTCTCTATGTATTGTAGTGTTTACAGGGGCTTTTGGTAGAATGCAGCCGTTTGATAGTGGATGGCATTCAAATTATGGTGGATGGTTTTCTCAGATTTCGAGATAATTGCCATTTGAGATGCTATTCAGGATTGCATCGACATTTTCTTTATACGATTTTGAGAACGGGAGTCTGGTTGTCGTATCCTTAATGTAGCAAACCGCATTGCCGGTATGGATGCGCGATACATAATCGATGTTTACGATATAACTGTTGTGGATGCGTACAAAAGGTGAAGCCAGCACGTTTTCAAAATGCTTTAAGGTTTTAAAAGCCGTGATCATTTCACCGTTGTTCAGGTGGATGTCAGTCGAATTGTTGTCTGCCTGCAAATAACAGATACTGGCAGCTTCAATAAAACGGTAATCCCCATAAGATTTTACACAGATGATTAAAGGTTTTTCCTGTGGTGCTGTCCCGTAAGTAACAAATGGCGGGGCTTCTTCCAGAGGCAGACCAGTTTCAACTACAGGCTCCGGGATTTCAACTGATGATACTTCTTCAGGCACCGGCATCTCTATGACAATGGGAAGTTCAACGATCGGAGCGTCAATAATTTTTTCGATGCTTTCGGCAGGCTGCTGTAAAGGCGCTGCAACTGCTTCAAGGCTTTTTTCAAACCGCAGCATAGTCCTCCTCAAATCCCTGGCATTCACCGGCTTTACAAAATAATCGAGTACTTCATAACGCAGGGCTTCGAGTGCCAGTTCATTGTCTTTAGAAGTGACAATGATCTTTGGAATTTTTTTGAGGTAGCGGTGCAGTTCATTGATCAGATGCAGCGACAAGCGGCTGTGGGATTTGCCGGGTGTAATTTCAAGGAATACGATATCCGGCTGGTGCTGCAGGATCAGGTCTAGCCCATCGTCATAGTTGGCAGCAGACGCCACAAAGTGCAGGTTCTGAAAACCAGCCGCTACCGACCGTGTTTTCACAACGCTGTTGTAGTCATCGTCTATGACAATGTAATGGTGCTTCATATACTGTACTTGGCTAGGGATTCAAGACAGCATCTGAAAATTAAGATTGCAGGTTTGGGGCAGTTATCACAAAGTGCTAACCAGTCGCTAATTTAATTGATTTTACAAATCGCTAATCGCTACGACGCCAACACTTATCATCATTGTTATCATTTGATTATGAAGTGCAAAAAAAAACGTTAAAGTACATTGTGATTTTCTTAACATACTTTAAAAAAATAAAATTAACCCGATATAGTATTTTTTTACATCAATTCATCTAGTTTTGTAAACAAATTGATTAACAAAAATACGCCCCTATTTCTATGATTAATGTTGATTTTCATTCAAAAGATGATATTATTAAAACTTTTCCGGATGAAACTACCTGCATGCAGCATTTGGAGCAATTGCGCTGGAACGGATTCGTAAGCAGCCCGTTTGACCCTATTTCCGTGGTGTATTCCTGCAGCAACAACCGCTTTCGCTGCAAAAACACCGGCAAATATTTTAATGCCAAAACCGGAACCCTGTTTCACAATTCTAAAATTGAGCTGCAAAAATGGTTCATCGCCATCTGGATCGTATCCAGGCGTACGCGCGGCATTACGTCTGTTGAACTTGCTGAAGAACTCCAGGTCACGCAAAAGTCAGCCTGGTTTATGCTGCAGCGAATCAAAAAAGGGCTCAATCCCGAAAGCCTGAAGAAAAAGCCTAAAAACCGCCCTAAAAAGAAAATGGAAGCCGCAGACATTTCTAAAATCACCGTGGTAGCCGATGCCGACCGACTTCAGATGCACCAATGGCTTGAACTGCTAAAAAAATAAACATGCCCCAACCCCATCCGACCATTCTTTACGGATCTCCCGACTTGCATTTAAAAATCAACAATGCTGCGGTTTCCTGCTTCATTTTATCTGATAACCGACAAGCCTTCCGCATGCGAGACTTCCAGAAAGCACTGGGCTACGATGGAAAATCGGAATCGTGGCTTTTGGAATTGCTAAAGGGCATTTCAAAATTTTCGGCGGTCCCGGAAGCGCTTGTTTCCGCCCTTGAAAATCCGGTGACGGTTTCGTATCACCATCCGAATGGCACACAACTGCCCATACGAATCCTCGAAACCCCATTGGCGCAAAAAACAGTAAAACTTATTGTCAATGCCCGGAATAACGGACACTTAAGCATCGGCCAACTCAAATTTGCAAAAGCGGCGGTTCTGCTTCAGGACTATTTTAGCAAAAATACCCTCTCGGAAGCGATTGAAGAAGCCAGCGGTTTTAATTTTGAAAAGACTGCTGCCAAAACCAGGCTTCACCAATGCCTGATGGCAAAACATCCCAACGCGGCATTTGAATGGGCCAGGGTATTGCCGGATGCTTTCTTTGAATTGCTCGGAAAATTGTATGGGTTGCATTGGAACCAAATCCGCACCGGGCCCGAAATGGGTGCAAAAGCCACAAACGACCTGGTCTTCTCCAGATTGCCGGAAGCGCTTGCCCAAATTTTAGCTGCTACAAAACCCAAACGCAGCTATAAAGGGTCTCAAAACCTGCAGCAACCGGAATTGTTGCAATACCTGGGCAGCCTGCAGCAATTGGCCGAAACCGCCGGATACCACCGCAACATTTTCCTGCAGCTGTTAAATCGCACCCATCCCAAAAACAACGAATGGCCGGTAAAAGACACTGATTTCTCTACGCAACAGCCTACAGCAATAACGGTCTCCGAATTCAACGCCTTCTTAAAAAAAGGAATCGTGTAAAGCAAAAAAAGCCCCGGAATCCCGGGGCTTTTTATTCATAAAATATTGCGTTACGCTTTTGAAGCTTTCAACAGCCAGTTTTTCATAGACACTTCGCTTTCGATAATGCCTTTTAATTCGGAAATCGCTACGCGGTCCTGTTTCATTGAGTCGCGGTGGCGGATGGTGACGGTTTTGTCTTCCAAAGTTTGGTGGTCAACGGTAATGCAAAATGGCGTTCCGAGTGCGTCCTGCCTTCTGTAACGGCGGCCTACAGCATCTTTTTCGTCATAGGCGACATTGAAATCCCATTTAAGGTCTTCGATGATCTCGCGGGCGAGTTCCGGCAAGCCGTCTTTTTTAACCAATGGCAAAACGGCGGCTTTTGTTGGCGCCAATACCGATGGCAATTGCAAAACGGTACGCGTAGAGCCGTCTTCGAGTGTTTCCTCTTTCAATGAATTGGAAAAAACGGCCAGGAACATACGGTCCAATCCTACAGAAGTTTCTACGACATAAGGCGTGTAATTCTGGTTCAGTTCGGCATCGAAATACTGCAATTTACGCCCTGAGAACTGCTCGTGCGCTTTCAAATCGAAATCTGTGCGCGAATGAATTCCTTCTAGTTCTTTAAATCCGAAAGGGAAATTGAATTCGATATCTGCGGCAGCATTGGCATAATGCGCTAGTTTTTCATGGTCGTGGAAACGGTAGTTTTCCTTGCCCAACCCGAGCGACAAATGCCAGTTTAAACGCGTGGTTTTCCAGTATTCATACCATTTCATCTCTTCGCCGGGGCGCACGAAAAACTGCATTTCCATTTGTTCGAATTCGCGCATGCGGAAGATGAACTGGCGTGCCACGATTTCATTTCTAAACGCTTTTCCGGTTTGTGCGATCCCAAAAGGAATCTTCATGCGGCCTGACTTCTGTACGTTTAAGAAATTCACGAAAATCCCCTGTGCCGTTTCCGGGCGCAGGTAAAGATCCATCGCATTTTCTGCCGAAGCACCGAGTTTGGTGCCGAACATCAGGTTGAATTGCTTCACATCGGTCCAGTTTCTCGAACCCGTTTCAGGATCGGCTATTTCGAGCTCTTCGATCAAAGCCTTGACGTCGGCCAAGTCTTCATTGCCCAGCGAACGGCCCATCCTTTCCAGGATTTCGCGGTTTTTGGCCTTGTATTCCATCACACGGGCATTGGTCGTCACGAATTCTTCTTCGTTGAACGCATCGCCAAAACGCGCACGGGCTTTTTCTATTTCTCTTTCGGCTTTCTGGTTGATCTTTTCGGCATAATCCTCGATCAATACATCGGCGCGGTATCTTTTTTTCGAATCCTTGTTGTCGATTAACGGATCGTTGAACGCATCAACGTGGCCAGAAGCCTTCCAGGTCGTGGGATGCATCAGGATCGCAGCATCGAGGCCAACGATGTTTTCATGCATCTGAACCATTGCTTTCCACCAGTATTCGCGGATGTTTTTCTTTAATTCGACTCCGTTCTGCGCATAGTCATATACTGCGCTCAAACCATCGTAGACTTCGCTTGACGGAAAAATAAATCCGTATTCCTTTGCGTGCGAAACTACGTTCTTAAATAAATCTTCTTGTTTTGCCATAGTGGTGCAAAAATATAAAAGTGGTTTTAAAAATGGATATAAATGTGCAACGAATCAACGTTTTTCTTATTTTTATGGAATATACGCCATTTAAAATGCTTACACACCTGATAAATCTCTTCTTTCCAAGGGTTTGCGCCGGCTGCGATTCCTTGCTTCTTTCGAATGAAAACGTCATTTGCACGAATTGCCGGCACGAAATTCCCGTCACCAACCACTTTGAGCTGCCTGATAATGAGGCCATGAAGAAATTCTACGGGAAAATTCCGGTCGAATTTGCCGCTGCTTTTGTGTATTATCATAAAAAAGGCATCGTGCAGGAGATGATCCATCGGTTGAAATACAAAGACAATGAAGAAATCGGGACCTTGTTTGGCCTTTGGTTTGCCAATGAACTGAAGGAACTTTCCATTTTGAAAGACGTTGATGCCGTGATTCCAGTGCCGTTGCATCCGCGAAAATTTCGGGAGCGCGGCTATAACCAGGTCGACTCTTTCGCAATGGCATTGGCTGAAAGCCTTAAAATCGATTGTGAACGAAATTTACTGCTGCGAAAAATCTACTCAAAGACACAAACGCGCAAAAACCTGCTGAAGCGTTCGGAAATTGGCAACCGTGACATTTTTGATGTGGATTTTACAGAAAAAGACCACCATAAACATTACCTGCTTGTTGACGATGTGCTTACGACAGGATCAACGCTGGAAGCCTGCGGCCGGGCACTTTTGAAAATTCCGGGCGCCAGGGTCAGCATTGTCACCATTGCGATGTCGCATTCGTGATTATTTTCTTTGTTGGCCGATATAGGTTTTAAAATACCCGCATTCCTGCAGCACTTCCTGATAATATTGGGTTTTTGAATAGTTGCTTTTTAGTGATTTGAATCCGTTCCAGGCCAAAAAATTGATCCTGTCATCATCCATTTGCCAATAATTTTCTACTTTTTTATATTTGGCGTTGTAATAGGCGTTGCGCTCGCATTTGGCGATCATGTACTGGCAATGCGCGCGCTGTTCGTCATTTTTTGCAGCGGCAAAAGCATTTAGGTAATATTTTTTTGCCAAGCTGCAATCCGTAGCCATCATTCTGGAACTTTCCCTAAAATCAAATGGCGTTGCCGCATAACCGAAAATATTTCCTTCATGAAAAGTGCGTCCGTTTCCATAATGCGTGATGTTGTAAAAAGCATTTCCGAGTAAAATAGTATTGGTGTAAACATCTTCTGATTTTGATATTTTACTTTGCATTTCCCTGATCTTCAAAAGAAAGTCCATAAATGAATAGACACGTTTCTGTCGCATTTGATGGTCGCAGTCGTGGCAGTCTTTAATACCTGCGTTGAATGGATTGCCAAAAAACGCTGTGTCGGGATTGCCGCTTTTTTGCAGCAAAGTGATGGCATCGGAGATTTTATTCTGGAAAGTGGCTTTAACCGATTCGTACCTGTAAATGTCTTCAAGGGAAACATTATAGTCTGTAACAGCAATTTGCTCGATCGGCGTTTTATTTGTTTTTGGTAGAAAAGCCTTCATGGCTTCAAGATTTTGATTGCTGTCATAAAAATTGTCCTTGCGTGCAAACAATTCAGACATGACGGCATTTTTATTTTCCTGGTACAGCGCGCCTAAATAACGCTTACTCCAGTCGGAAGCATTTTGAAAACGAAAAGCGCCATTTTCTGTTTTGGGCAACTCTTCGTACAGCCATTTTAAATCGGCCGTAATTTTCTGTTCTTTCTGCGCATCTATCGTATTGAAACTGCTCAGCGTATTCACAAAGCGCAGCAAGCGCAATTGGTTTTTTGCGAGTTCGGTTTGCGGCATCTTTTTTTCAGCATCGGTAAAATGAGTTGCTGCCGTAGAAAAGTTTCCCGCAAGGGTTTCGAGATAGCCGGCTGCCGTATTCCACAAATACGGTTTGCTCACTTTTTCAGATTGTGCAATCTTCACGACGAGTGTTCTTGCACTTTCGCTGATGCTGTCTTTGATTTCCGCCTTATTTTGCGCTACGGTTTTATCTTGAAATGACAAATCGGCTTTAACCTCCTGGCGGTTGACAAGCCGCGTCAGTAAAAATTCCAGGTATTCGCTTTGTGGTTTGACTTCAAAAATATTGGTAATGGCCTGCTCTTCATCGCCATAATAGCCGTAAAGTGCCCAGAGTGCGGCTTTTTCATCTGCATTTTTAGCCATAGCCAACGATTGCTGCCAGTCTTTTTGCTCCTGCGGATGAAAGCAAAATACAGCAACATCACGCATCGCAGGGCATTGGTCGAAAACGATGCTGTAATTGTAATTCGATTCGGCATAATTTTTTGATTTGTACTGGATTCCGGCGATGTAGGATAGCGCACGGTAGTACAAGACATCTTTGGAGACTTTACTTTCAGTCTGCTTGAAAAACGCTATTGCTTTTTGTTTATCACCACTGTAAAAATAAGCCTTAATGGTTTGGAACCACCAGCGCTTTTTAAGAAATTCATTTGATGTATTTTTGTATATAATCTCAATATTTGAAAGCACTTCGGAGTTATCAAAATCTCTATAAGATACCGGTTCATAGCTCCATATATCTGTCGTGACCGATGCGGTTTCAATTTGTTTTGCGTAATATAAAAACTCAAAAAAACCTTTGACATTTTTGTCTTTGAGCTTGAATTTTGCCGCCCATTTTTTTGACAACTCTGATTTCTTTTTGGATTTGATGAAGTCATAAACCGCAGTAACATCTGTCGCACTAGAATCCAGCAGGAAAAACTGCACCTCTTCTTTTTGCATCGAATTTCCTAAAAAACCAGACCAGTCGGAAACAATGTCTTCATTGAACTTTTTGTAATCCCGCATCGGTTCATCTCCGTAAAAAAGTGCCTGTGACAGGAAAAGCGGTTTATAATCTTTATCGACAAAAGTCTCAGGCGTAAAGTTAGTCGCATAAAACCAGTCCCAATCCCAGTTGCCTCCGCCACACGCATAAATGGTTCCGTAAATTCCTAAAATCGCAGTGCTAAAAACGGCGAGCAACCTGCTCAAAAAAGCCTTTTTCATATTGTTTGGTATTGCATGCGTCAAGATCGTAAAAGATGATTTCTGACGGCGTTGTTTTTAAATTTTCCTTTAATTCATCTGCCATATTTTCGAGATCTTCAGGGCTGATTTGCTCTATTTTCAACAAATCGCCTTTTCGATAGAAAATCCCATTGCTGTAATGGCTTTGCGCCACTCTTAAAAACCGGCTGTTTAAATGTACATAATTTGCACTGGTCTGCAAATCAGAAACTGCGATTTTGCTTTTGAGCCCGATGGTTTTGTTGTCACGGATCTGGATGGCCCACGAATATATCGGAAGCGCTACATCAAGCGGAAGCGGATATTTTTCTAAGCTGCTCAGATAACGTGCCGCGATGTTGCTGTCGTATATAGAATTCAGCGAATCGGGGGCGATCCTTCCCATATTGTAATACATTAAAATACCGCGGTCAACATTTGGGATTTTGGTTTTTTCAAAATATTTTACCTGGTGCAGCCGGATGGTTGCAGAAAGTTTGGTGCCGCAGCTTTTTTTAAATGCATCTACAAATTTGATATAATTTTCGCGGCTGTCGAGCGTCCAATCGCAATCAATTTGTATTTCATCAATTGTAATATTGTTTTTCGAATTGATTTGCGTGATGAAACCGATGGCTTTTTTGACCAGGTTTGGAATGTCAAGCCCTTTTTGAAGCATCACTTCGTTTTTGATGTACACGACCGGAATGATTTTCAATTGTGGTTTTTCTGCAAAATGAATGGCGCCAACCGGATAAGGCTGGTTGGTTTTCGCCTCAAGCGCAATGTCAAAATATCGAATGTAAATCCTATCCGCATGATTGTCTTGTAAAGCCTGTTTTTCTTGATCCGAAAGCTTAAAAACAGTTTTCCAGTAGTAGAATGCTACACCAGATTTTTTGTCGCTTTTACACGCCAAAATCAGGCTTGCCAGCAGCAGGAAAATAATCGTTTTTTTCAATGGGTTAAGGTTCGTTTGCGGTCGCCAATAATTCGGCAAAACATTTCGTTTGCATCAAATATAATTGTTATTTTGTGGATTGAAAAAAAGCGCTTCATGTTGAAAAAACATTTTATATACTTTTGCCTGCTGTTGGCGCTCGTGCTGACTGGCTGCGCCAAACGCGGATCGATCACAGGCGGCCTCAAAGATACGCTGGGCCCGGTTTTAAAAACCAGTTTCCCTAAAAATTATTCGACCGATTTTAAGGAAAAATCTTTTAAGCTCACTTTTGACGAATACGTCAAATTGAAAAACATCAACAAACAGCTGATCGTTTCGCCTCCGATGAAAAAAGCGCCGGAAGTTTTGCCAACGACCGCCAGCAAATACATCACCGTAAAATTCAACGATACGCTGAAACCCAATACCACTTACAGTTTCAATTTTGGGCAAAGCATCGAGGACAACAACGAAGGAAATGCGTACCGGCAATTTAAATATGTATTTTCAACTGGGGCTTACATCGATTCGCTCACTTTAAGCGGTTCGATCAAAGATGCTTTCGATAAAAAAACCGATAATTTTGTCTCGGTGATGCTTTATGATGCCGATGAAACCCTGACCGATTCGATCATTTACAAGCAAAACCCGAGATACATTACCAATACGCTCGACAGCAGTACGACTTTTAAACTTGAAAACCTGAAAGCCGGAAAATACCTGCTTGTGGCATTGAAAGATGCAAATACCAATTATAAATTTGATCCGAAAAATGAAAAGATCGCTTTTCGGAAAGCCTACGTCACGGTGCCGACTGACAGTTTATTCGAATTGCAATTGTTTAAAGAAAGCCCGGCGTTTAAATCGTTCAAGCCGGTGCAGGCTTCGGGAAACCGCCTTACAATCGGCTATGAAGGCAATCCGGCCGGAATCAGGGTGTCTGGAACAAAAGGCAATGAAAACCTCGATGTCATTCTGACCAAATTCCCGAAAAAGGATTCGCTTCAAATCTGGCACAAACCCATCAAGCTTGCCGAAGGCGTTAAAACCGACTCTTTGCATTTTACCGTTTCCAACGACAAATACAGCGAAAAATATACGGTTAAAATCAAGAACCAGAAACGCGACACCCTGGCTTTTACCTCAAAATACAGTGCTTCCCTTCCGCTGAGGGAAAAATATACCCTGGCGTCATCACTTCCGCTTACAGGATTTGATGTTTCTAAAATGAATCTCATCAATAAAGATTCTGTAACCATACCGGTAAAGACCGAATATGACGAAATGAACCAGGAAGTAAAATTCGATTTCCCAAAAGAGCCTTTGGAAAAATACCGCCTGCAATTGCTTCCGGGCGCTTTAACCGATTATACCGGCGGTGTTAACGATACGCTTTCGTATAAGTTTGAAACTAAAAGCCTATCCGATTACGGCAATCTTCGCCTGATACTTGAAAAAGTAAAATCTTTTCCAATCATCATCGAACTGACGAATGACAAGGGCGATGTGTTGGCTTCAGCGTATTCAGAAGGCGAAACCAGGATCAATTTCGACCTTGTAGAACCTGCGCTTTTTACGTTGCGAATCATTTACGATGCCAATAAAAACAAAATTTGGGATGCGGGGAATTATCTTGAAAAACGGCAGTCTGAAGAAGTCTATTACTTCCCGAAACCTATTGATGTGCGGGCAAATTGGGATGTGGAGCAGCCCGTAAACCTTCAATGACGAACTGGTCTTTATCATTGAGAAAGCCTAATTTTTTCCGGGTTTCGTCCTGATTTTGCTTGTCAGTTTCAACAACAAAAACACCTTCATTTTCCTGAGGTGAAAGCAGTTCATTACCGAGAAAATCCACAACCTGTGAATGTCCGTTGTATTCATGGCCATTTCCATCAAGCCCAACCCTATTCACGCCAATTGTATACACGAGGTTTTCAACCGCGCGCGCTTTTAGCAAAATATCCCAGGCATTGATGCGTACTTTTGGCCAGTTCGCGACGTAAACCAGCAAATCATAATCTTCCACATTCCGCGAAAAAACTGGAAAGCGCAAATCATAGCAAACCAACAGGCAAATCTTCCAGCCTAGATATTCGACAATTAATTTTTCAGATCCCGGCGAATAGGCTTTTTCTTCCCCGGCAAGGCTGAACAAATGGCGCTTGTCATAAGTTTTGATTTCGCCCGACGGAAATACAAAAACCAACCGATTGTAAAAATGGCCGTTTTCTGCAATCACTACGCTTCCCGTAACGGCTGCATTTTTTTGTGCCGCCCAGGATTTCATCGCCCGGATGGTTTCGCCATCCATCGTTTCTGCAACTACTTTTGGATGCATCGTAAATCCGCTCGAAAACATTTCCGGCAGTATGATCAGATCCGTTTTGGTGATTTCAGATATTTTTTCTGAGAAATAACTGCGGTTGGCTTCGGGATTTTCCCAAACCAATGGTGCTTGTATCAGGGCAACTTTCATAAAATGCTGTTTTGATTCTCAAAGATAAGGATTCTAAAAATGCAATTTCATCTAAGGGTTTTCCCGAGGTTGCAAAAAACAAGGAATACTTGTAAAGCCATGTTTTTGATTGCTGATAATTTAGCAGTATCACATTTCACAACAACTGTCATGAAAAAAACTATCTTTTATTTGCTTCTGCTTGCAACGTTTACGGGATTTGCACAAACCGATCAGGCTAAAATCCAATCCTGGCTTCAATCCAATTATCAAAAATCAGGGCTAGCTTCTGAAGACATTAACGACTGGACAATCAAAAGCACCGGCAGTTCTAAAGCTACGAAAATCAGCAATTATTATGTGCAGCAACGCCATCACGGCATTGAAATTTTTAGCGCGGTATCGAATTTTGCCGTGAAAAACGGAGAAGTCATCCATGTTGGCGATCGGTTTGTAGCGAATGTGGCAAATAAAGCCAATACTTCCATTCCGGCGCTTTCGGTTTTAGATGCATTGGCGAAAGCCTATGATTTATTGGATGTCAGCGTAGCGGGAAATATTGCCGTTCTTGAAAATCCGACCAAAAACAACTATAAGATCAGCAATGGTTTTTCAGAAAAAAATCCCGTTAAAGCACGTTTGGTGTATCAGTCATTTGAAAATACTTTAAAACTCGCCTGGGATTTTACGATCCATACGCCCGACGGCATGCATGTCTGGGGAATCCGCATTGACGCTGCAACCGGAGAAATTCTTGAAAAAAACGAATTGATGCTTTCGTGCCAATTTGCATCGGACACGCACCATCACAAAACAGCGGCACTACAAACAAATGGCTTCAATGAAAATTTCTTCAGGAGACAAACTGCGACGCCTTTTCAGGTAGCGAACAGTTCATACCGCGTCATTCCGTTCAACTACCAAAGCCCGATTGACCATGAAAGGGTTTTGGTTTCGAATCCGTTTCATCCAACAGCTTCTCCAAAAGGCTGGCATGACATCAATGCTTTAGCTGAAAACAATCCGGACCAGCAATTTACAACGACACGTGGAAACAACGTTGTTGCAGTCGAGGACTGGGATGGCGACAATTCAGATGGAACGCTTGCCGACGGCACATCATCGCTGCTTTTTGACTTTCCGTATGCCGGAACCGGCGTTGCGGCACCAACTTACATTAATGCCTCTTTGACCAATTTGTTTTATATCAACAATATGATGCATGACGTTTGGTTTGAATATGGTTTTGACGAAGCCAACGGCAATTTCCAGCACACCAATTACAGCGGCGTTTCGGGCGGAATTGATGAAGTTTTTGCACAGGCGCAGGACCGCGGACGCACAACAGAAGATGGTGCACAAGTCTATAACAATGCCAATTTCTATACGCCTGTCGATGGGGAAACCAGCAAGATGCAGATGTATTTGTTCAATTATGCAGCGCCTCCGGTTTGTCGCGTAAATAGCCCGGCTTCAATTGCAGGGAATTATACCGCCTTGTACAATGGTTTTTCAGTCGGGAATGTAGCAATTCCCGGTGGCGAGGGCCTGACTGCCAATGTTGTTGTATATGATTCCGGAAGTACCAGCGGCTGCTTTTCAACATCCAACAATCTTACAGGGAAAATCGTATTGCTCAACAATGTCGGTTCGTGTACTTATGGAGACCGCGTACTCAGGGCACAGACAGCGGGCGCGGTTGCCGTAATCCTAATCAGCAGCGATCCTTTAAATCCGGTGCGCATGGGCGGAAACGGAAGCAATTTAATCACGATTCCTGCCATCAGCATTTCATTGACTGCCGGAAATACGATTAAAGCGGAATTGGCGAACGGCCCGGTCAATATGACGCTTATAGGCTCTGATTTTCCTTTTGTAAATGCCGACAGCGCGTTCGACAACAGCATTATATCGCATGAATATGGCCACGGCATTTCTACTCGGCTTACCGGTGGCGCCAATACGCCCGATTGTTTATTAAATGCCGAACAGGCCGGTGAAGGCTGGTCTGACTGGATTGCGCTGATGATGCAGCTGAAGCCTGGAGATGTAGGTGCCACTCCAAAAGCGCTTGCCAATTTTGCATTGAATCTTGAAAATGACGGACCCGGCCTCAGGACAAAACCGTATTCTACAGATTTTGCGGTCAACAACCTGACGTTTAACAGCACCAATTTCACCGCACCGCACCAACGCGGAGAGTTTATGGCGGCTGTGCTTTGGGATTTGACGTGGGCATACATCGAGAAGTATGGCTACAACGACAACATTTATGGCGGAAACGGCGGCAATAATAAAATCATGCAACTCGTGCTTGACGGATTGAAATTGCAGCCCTGTTCCCCGACTTTCGTCGAATTTCGCGATGCTTTGTTCCTGGCCGACCATGCGACGACCAATGGTGCCGATTTTTGCATGATCGCAGAAGTATTCAGGAAACGCGGCATGGGTGCCAACGCGACTTCAGGAAGCCGCAACAACGCAACAGACCAATCGGAGAATTTCGATGCATTTACTCCTGGGGCGAATTGCCAGTTGGGCGTTGATTATTTTGAAAATGCAGATTTGTTTAGGGTTTATCCAAATCCGAATAATGGATCGGTTACGGTGCGCATCAGCAAATTCAGCGGCAAAGCCAATATTCAGGTGATTGACATGAACGGAAGAACGGTTTACAATGCCGATACGGATTTCAGTTTTGAAAAAACCATCGACGTCCGTGCGCTGCAATCCGGAATGTATGTACTGAAAATCAGCGGTGACGGCTTGAATCATTCACAGAAAATTATTCGAAAATAACGTCCATCTATACAACTTCCCGAAATTGCAGAGTAGTAGCTGTTTTATCGGGTTTTAAATCCTCTATCAGGTTTTTGTTAGGGGATTTTTTTTAACTTAACCCATTCAAATTCATGATGGTAAATTCTTTTATAAAATCCAGGGCATTTCTTTCTATCATCCAAATGAAAAAAAAATATTATTTCCTTTTGCTATTGTTTTCGCAACTTCTTTGGTCTCAGAACCCAAAGGAATATGACCATTGCAAAACAAACCAATGCAGGATTTTAGCTTCTTATAAACTGTCGAAGTCTTACCTTGAATCAGATGATATTCCGTCTTCGCAGCAGTGGTTAAACAAGACAAAAGAACTGTACCCTTTGAACAAAACAGATACCTTGGTTTGTTCAATCCATAACCTGCAATCAGAATTATTTTATTATATGGGATTGTTTCAATTTGGTGCAGATGAAGCCGAGAAAGCAATAGAGAAATCGATACAGATTAAGGACAGCCTTTTAACCGTCGATGCCTATTTTTTTCTCGGAATCAATCAATTTGAACTAAAGAAATATGAACTTTCGCAAAAATCGCTTCAGCAATCACTTCACCATTATCCCAAAATCTGGAATAAAAAACGGATAAGCAATTCGATTGATAAGGAATACATCTATAACAATCTTGCTCAGGTAAAGTTGAAGATCAACCAACAAGATGCTGCATTACGGTTCAACCGATTGGCTTACCAATTGGCAAAAGCCAAAGATAGCAAGCGCGGAATTCCAAATGCAGAACAGACTTTCGGTGAAATTTATCTGGCAAAAAACGAACTTGACAGCAGCAGGATTTATTTTGAAAAGAGTGTGCAGTCTGCATTGAAAAGCGATTACTACGACATTGCCTTAGTCAATTATGGATTCCTATCTACTCTTTCGCCTGAAAATCTCGAAACCACACTTCAATATTATAAAGAAGGCATAAATCTGATCCAACAGAAAACGATCAATGCCTTTTTCAGACGCTTTTTTTATGAACTGACGTTGCAATCTTTTCAAAAAAATGGTGCCACCCAAAAGGTGATTGAAGTGCAGCATAAAATCATCCAGATCGACAATGAAGGCCGGTTGAATGCCAATACCTACATCCAGGATATTTCCGAACAATATGTAAACAACGAAAAAAAACTGTTGACTGCCGAAAATGAAAAATTCCGCAGACAGCGAAACATCACCATCCTGCTTGTTATTTCTGCTTTGCTTTGCATTGCGGTAATGACTTTGGGGATCGTCAATATTCGAAGAAAAAACAAAGAAAAACACCGCCAGGAGATCATCCGTTTGGAATCGCTTTTAGATGGTCAGGAAAAAGAGCGAAAACGAATTGCTGAAGAACTTCACGATGGACTCAATGGCGATTTGTCGGCTATAAAATACCGCCTTTCAGGGTTGGAAGATACCGGTTTGCATTTAGAAGACCGGGAAAATCTAGTGAAAACAATTGATCTGATCGACAATGCTTGTACTCAGGTTCGACGCATTTCTCACAATTTGATGCCAAGCTCTATCCTTGATTTTGGATTGGTAGAAACCGTCAATCAATACTGTTCTAAGATTAACAGCTCGCATCCGCTGGAACTTGATTTTCAGTATTTCGGAGATCCGGCAACATTGCCTAAAAAATCTGAAACCGTGATTTACCGCATCATCCAGGAACTCATCAACAACATCATCAAACATTCTCAGGCTACAACGGCGCTTGTGCAGATGAATTTCCATGAAAATGAACTGTTTATTACCGTGGAGGACAATGGTGTTGGATTTGACGTCAAAAATGCTAAAAACGGCCTCGGACTTAAAAATATCGAATCACGGATCCAGCTGTTAAAAGCCGGACTTGAGATTGACAGCAGCGATAAAGGCACATCGTTCCAGATCAACATCGACTTAAATTCCATTCCAAAATGATACAAACCGCCATAACAGATGACCATACGATTGTGATTGAAGGCATAAAAACGATGCTGAAATCAAATAAGGAAATTGAAATTTCGCAGTCTTTTACAACGATTCGCGATACGATGGAAAGCTTAAGCGATAGCATCCAAGTGTTGCTGTTAGACATCAATCTTCCGGATGGGAACGGCATTTTAGCATGCAAAGATTTGCTTAAAAAATATCCGAAACTTAAAATTATCGCACTGACAAATTTTGAAGACAGCTCGTTCATCCGTCAGATTATGAAAAATGGCGCGAGCGGTTACCTGCTTAAAAATACCGGCAAAACCGAACTCGTAACCGCAATCAAAACCGTGCTTGAAGGCGACAATTACCTGCCGCAAAACATCCGGGAAATCCTTTTGAACGAATCGATCGGGAAAGGCAACAGCTCTTATTTTATCCCGAAACTTACGAGCCGCGAAAAGGAAATCCTCGATTTGATCATCAAAGAATTCACAACTGAAGAAATGGCCAATGCGCTGTTCATCAGCATCAAAACCGTCGAAGCGCACCGCAGCAATTTAATACAGAAACTCGGTGTAAAAAACACTGCTGGCTTGGTTCGCGTCGCTTTCGAAAAAGGTCTGATATAAAAAAAGCGCCCCACAACGGAGACGCTTCAAATTTTTTAATCTTTAAATATTTTAATTATTTAATGCTTGCAGCTAAATATTCGCGGTTCATTCTTGCGATATTTTCAAGTGAAATTCCTTTCGGGCATTCTACTTCGCAGGCACCGGTATTGGTACAATTTCCGAAACCTTCATGGTCCATTTGGTTCACCATGTTCAATACGCGGTCGTGCGCTTCCACACGGCCTTGCGGCAACAATGCAAATTGTGACACTTTCGCAGAAACGAACAACATCGCCGAGGAATTTTTACAGCTCGCCACACAAGCGCCACATCCAATGCAGGTGGCAGCATCGAACGAACGGTCGGCGTCGTGCTTGTTAATCGGGATCGTATTGGCGTCAATTGTGTTTCCTGAAGTGTTTACCGAGATAAAACCTCCGGCATGTTGGATGCGATCGAATGAGCTTCTGTCGGTCACCAAATCTTTAATTACTGGAAATGCTTTTGCGCGGAATGGCTCGATGAAGATCGTATCGCCGTCCTTGAACATTCTCATGTGCAATTGGCAGGTCGTTACGCCTCTGTCCGGGCCGTGCGCTTCACCATTGATGAAAAGCGAACACATCCCGCAGATTCCCTCGCGGCAATCGTGGTCAAATGCCACCGGATCTTCGCCTTTGTTGATCAGCCCTTCGTTTAAAACGTCAAGCATTTCAAGGAAAGACATGTCGGGTTCGATGCCGTCGATTGGATAATCAACAATTTTTCCGGTTTCTTTGGCGTTTTTCTGGCGCCATATTTTTAGGGTAAGTTTCATTCTTTTTTAGTTTAAAAGTCTGAAGGTCGAAAGTCGAAAGTCTTGACTCTTTAAGACTTTTTGGCTTTTGACTTTTGACTGATTTTTATTTGTAACTTCTTTGAACCAATTTTACATTGTCGAACACCAACGGTTCTTTGTGTAGCAAAGCTTCACTAGGTTTTCCTTTATATTCCCAGGCGGCAACGTAAGCGAAATTCTCGTCGTCACGCAACGCTTCTCCTTCATCAGTCTGGTATTCTTCACGGAAATGCCCGCCACAGCTTTCATTTCTGTGCAAAGCATCTTTGGCAAACAATTCACCAAGTTCAAGGAAATCTGCCACACGCATGGCTTTTTCAAGCTCTTGGTTGAAGCTGTCTAAAGTTCCTGGCACCTTTACATCTCTGTAAAATTCTTCACGCAAAGCGGCAATTTCGTGGATCGCTTCGTTGAGGCCTTTTGCGTTACGCGCCATTCCGACTTTATCCCACATGATTTTTCCTAGTTTCTTATGGAAATGATCGACAGAATGTGAACCATTGTTGTTGATGAATTTGTCTAATTGTGTCCTGACGTTTTGTTCGGCTTCTACGAATTCAGGCAAATCGGTAGAAATCGGGCCTACTTTAATATCCGGGGCTAAATAATCCCCAATTGTGTAAGGCAATACGAAATAACCGTCGGCCAAGCCCTGCATCAATGCAGAAGCGCCCAATCGATTCGCGCCGTGATCTGAGAAATTTGATTCCCCGATAGAGAAACATCCGGGAATGGTCGTCATTAAGTTGTAATCCACCCACGTTCCGCCCATCGTATAGTGCACGGCTGGATAAATCATCATCGGCGTCACATAAGGATCTTCATCTACAATCTTCAGATACATCTGAAACAAGTTTCCGTATTTATTTTCAACAACTTCTTTTCCTAATTTATAGACCGTTTTGGCATCGGCATTTTCAAGTCCTTTGATGTAGGCCTGTTCTTTTCCGTAACGCTCGATCGCCGCAGCAAAATCAAGATACACCGCTTCTCCGGTTTTGTTGACGCCGTAACCGGCATCGCATCTTTCTTTGGCCGCTCTGGAAGCCACATCGCGCGGCACGAGGTTACCAAAAGAAGGATATCTTCTTTCCAGATAATAATCCCTTTCTGATTCTGATAAATCGGTTGGTTTCTTTTTGCCTTCGCGGATCGCTTTCGCATCTTCGAGGTTTTTAGGAACCCAGATCCTTCCATCGTTACGCAGCGATTCCGACATCAAAGTCAGTTTCGATTGGTGGTCGCCCGAAACCGGAATACAGGTCGGGTGAATTTGCGTATAACACGGATTTGCGAAATACGCACCTTTTTTGTGGATTTTCCAGGCTGCTGTCGCGTTACTTCCCATCGCATTGGTTGAAAGGAAAAATACGTTTCCGTAACCTCCTGATGCAATGACCACAGCGTGTGCCGAATGCCTTTCAATTTCACCGGTAATCAAATTACGCGCGATGATGCCGCGCGCTTTTCCGTTTACGATAACCAAATCCAGCATTTCGTGGCGGTTGTGCATTTTGATCTTTCCACGCCCAATTTGGCGGTTCATGGCAGAATACGCGCCAAGCAGCAATTGCTGTCCGGTTTGTCCTTTTGCATAGAATGTTCTGGAAACCAATGTTCCACCGAACGAACGATTGTCCAACAATCCGCCATATTCACGTGCCAACGGAACGCCTTGCGCCACACATTGGTCAATGATGTTTGCAGAAACTTCGGCCAGGCGATGCACATTCGCTTCACGTGCCCGGTAATCGCCACCTTTTACGGTATCGTAGAACAAACGGAAAGTAGAATCTCCGTCGCCTTGATAGTTCTTTGCCGCGTTGATTCCGCCCTGAGCGGCAATCGAGTGCGCGCGTCGCGGAGAATCCTGGAAGCAAAATGCTTTTACGTTATAACCCAATTCTGCTAAAGTTGCAGCAGCAGATCCGCCAGCCAGTCCGGTTCCAACGACAATAATATCGAGGTTGCGCTTGTTGGCAGGGTTAACTAAATTGATGTGGTTTTTATAATTGGTCCACTTGTCGTCAATCGGACCTTGTGGTATTTTAGAATCTAATGCCATAATTATGCTTTTAGAATAAAATGAATGTATAGTGGAATGATGGCAAACAGTAGCGGAACCAGGATTGCAAACCACTTTCCGAAACCTCTGATAAGCCCGTTGTATTTTGGGTTGTTGGCGCCCAAAGACTGGAACGCGCTGCCGAAACCGTGAGATAAGTGAAAGGCTAAAATTGCCATTGAAATCACGTATAAAATGGTTGCGATCAATCCGTATTTAGGATCTTTGAAAAAAGCAATCGTGATCTTGTACAAATCTTTATAACCTTCTTTGATCTTTACTTTGGCATTTCCGTCGTAAAAATCTGTACGGTCTTTAATAATGATCATTTTCTGGTCTACCTGTGCTTTCGGAATGTAGCCACCATCTGTAGTCAGGTAAAAATCCTGCTTCTGGCCTTGAACATCAATTGTAGTGGTTTGCAATGGCATATTCTTATCAAAGTGCATTGGTGCCCAGAAAGTCACCATGTGCGTGACGATGAAAATCAGGATCACTGTTCCCAAAATTCCCATGTTTCTTGACGCCCACGGACTGTTGGCCGCCGCATTGTTCCTTGCATATTTGATTGGCCTTGCCGCCTGGTTCTGAAAAACCAAAACCGCACCGTCGATCGAATGGAAAAGAATTGAAATATACGTTAAATAAGACAGAATTTTTACTGCCGGATTGGTTGTCATGAACAGCGCATATTTGTTAAAATTCAAAGCGTTATCAGGAACCAAAAGTTGAAGATTTCCGGCCAAATGGCCAATAAGGAACAAGCATAAAAATAAACCTGTCAGAGCCATCCAGTATTTTTTTGCCAGAGATGACTTTAATAATGCAGATTTTGCCATAATATTTGTTTGTAGTTTTAAAAAATCAAACAAAAATAAGGCTAAATGAATACAACTACAACCTTTTCGGTATAATTTATAATCATTTTAAATGCCGTGAAAATGGGTGTTTCGCGTTTTTGAAAATGGAATTTTTTACTGCTATTTTTTCAGATGCAATAAAAAATCAGTCGTTATGGTAAGAAGTCTGAAAAGTCGGTATCAATCCGCGCAAACCCATATCGACCACCTGCTCGCCTTTTGAAGGTTCATATTTGCCATCGGAAACGATTTCATGCCATTCGAAACTGTTATTTACTGATAAAGACAGCGTCACCACAATGTTTTTTGTTTCATTTCCGGTAATGTTCAGTTTGTTTGAAAACTTCCCTGTAACGACACACGAACCCGGAGCTACAGGCGATGTCGCAGCGATCGGGTTTGGAACAGTCGTCGCGCCTTCGGGAGCCTGGCCTTCTGTAGAATAAGGATTGTCATCCAATTTAAACGCCCAATAACCTTGGCTGCGGTTTGCGTTCACATTAAAAATCGCATTGTCAATGTCAAACGAAGAAATATAAGTGTTGAAGCCGACGAAACTAGCCAATGTTCCTGAATAATCCTTTCCCGAATTGCGCACCGAAATCCTGTAATTCTGGTAAGCCAATGACACGCGAACCCATTCATAACTGCCTTTTGCAAGTTTGCTTAACGGAATCTGGAGAAATGTCTCGCCTTCACTCACGACCTTTGCCTGGTTGAAATCGATCGCATTTTTTCCGCCCATAGTTGTTTCTGTGCCGTGGTATAAAATCGTGCCTTTTCCGAGCTGTGTACTGGCTGTTGGTGCAAATTCAAGATAATGTGCAGAGATCGAATTGAAATCAGGAGATTGCGCTGCGTTTCCTGATGCGACTTTTGAAGGTTGCCCGAGATTGTTGAGCCGTTGCTGGTCTTTATCAAACTTGAATTTAACGATCAGCATCGGTTCGCCCGCGACATCGTCGTCTTTCTCGCAGGAAATGCATCCGAAGCCAAGCGCCAACAGCAGCAGTGCTATGCCAAATAGTTTGATTTTCATAAAGTGCATCGTTAAGCCAATCGTTTTTCAAACGCCGACAAATGTTTTTTATTGCTAAAATGTTAACAGATTTTAAGATTTAACATTCAGACTTAAAGCTTTCATTTTTTTTTAAACCTGATATAAATTGCAGATTTCATAATTTCAAATATTCATTTGTCCAAAATCCGTAAAAATTCCTGAAAGCCTTATTTCTGTTGGAAGAATTCCTCTTTTTGAAAATTGGAATCGTAATTTTACGACTCAAAATTCGAGTGATGAAAACAGGAATTGATGCCATTTCATTTGATGTGGCCAAAATACGATTGCCGATAAAAACATTGGCACACGCCAGAAACATAGAACCTGAAAAACTTGAAAAAGGTTTGGGTTTGATCAAAATGACATTGCCTGACAAACATCAGGATACTGTGGTTTTCGGCGCGAATGCTTTGACGAAACTGGTTTTGGAAAACGGCATCAACCTGAACGAAATTTCACGGATTTACGTTGGAACGGAAAGCGGCATCGACAGTTCCAAACCCATCGGATCCTTTTTAACGACTTTGATGGAGCAGAAATTCGGTGAAAATATTTTATCCGAATGCGATGTAGTCGATTTTACGTTTGCCTGTATCGGAGGTGTGGACGCTTTGCAGAATTGCCTCGATTTCATCCGTTTGAATCCGGAAAAAAAAGCAATTGTAGTCACATCGGACATTGCAAAATATGATCTTGAATCTACTGGCGAGTACACTCAGGGCGCAGGTGCTTTAGCCATGCTGATCGCTTCTAATCCGAGAATTATTGCTTTTGAAAATAACTGGGCAGTCAATACCAAAGGTGTTTTTGATTTTTTCAAACCTTACAGAAGCCTTTCAAAACAAGAGATTACCGGAAATGACAACAATGAAAACTGGTTTGAAAACCTCGAAGCGGAAATTGAGATCCACAAAGACCAGCCGGTTTTCGACGGCCAATATTCGAATCAATGTTATATGGATCGAACGCGCCATGCGTATTTCCAATTCAAAAAAATAAAAAATACGACGGACACGCTTTACGATTCCTGGAAAAACATCATCATGCATTTGCCGTATTCTTTTCAGGGAAGGCGTATGTTGCCTGAGATCTATGCATTGGATAGCGCAACGATTGCAATAGATTCGAACGATCCGGATTATCAGGCCAAATTAAAAGACGTGGCAAAAAACAACGATTACAAATCATTTGTAAATGAAAAATTGCAGCCTGCGGAAATCGCTTCTTCATTAATCGGGAATTTGTATACAGGTTCTATTTTCATGGGATTTTTATCGGCTTTGTCGCATTTTGATGAGATTAACGAAGATATTTCAGGGCAGATTTTCGGGTTTCTGGCGTATGGAAGTGGATCGAAATCAAAAGTCTTTGAAGGCACCATCCAACCCGAATGGAAATCGGCGCCTTCAAAAGTAAAACTGTTTCAAACATTGGAACAAAGCTTCGAAATCGACTTTGAGACTTATCAGAAACTGCATAAAAAAGAGCAGCAAACCAGTGTGCTTTCTCCCAATAACGAATGGGTTTTAAACCGTATTGAAACCCAAATCCCCAATCTTTTAGGCGCTCGTTATTACAAATGGATGGATTAAAATTCGCAAATAATCGTAATTTTGTCCAATGGCAAAAAATGCAAACCACTTCTTCGATTACATCGAAACCTTCATCAATTCGAATGATGCCGGATTGAAAGCATTGGTATTGCAATCTAAAAATGAATTCACGCCATTGCATTTAAAGAAGAATGATTTTTTCGTACGCGAAGGTGAAATATGCCCTTATTTCTGTTACATCGAAAGCGGCATTTTACAGCACGCGATTGAAATTGACGGTGAAGAAAAAACGACTTATCTCGCGTTGCGCAATTCGGTTACGAGTTCGCTGAACAGCTTTTTATTCGGGAAACCTTCGAGGAAAAACATCAAAGCCATATCCGATTGCGAATTGTACGTGATTGATTTGCCAAACTTCAAAGAACTCGTAGAGACCAATATCGCTTTCCATCAGTTTTATTACAACCTGATCGAAAAGCAATTGTGTTTGATTGACGATTACAGAATTGATTTACTGACCTTAACCCCGGAAGAACGGTATCTCAAATTACTTTCGACCGAGCCAAAATTGTTGCAGGAAGTGCCGTTGCATTACCTCGCGTCATTTCTTGGGATTTCGGCAAGGCATATGAGCCGCATCCGCAAAAATGTAAAATAACGCCATTTGGCGTGTTCGGTTTTCATCAGAACGACTAATTTAGCAGTCTATTATTAATTCCAATATCATGAAATACCATCAGATTGACAGCAAATTGTTTGTCAAAAACCGCGCGAAATTTACCGCACAGATGAAACCGAAAGGCATTGCCGTCTTCAATTCGAACGATATTTATCCGGTGAGCGCCGACAGTACTTTGCCGTTTGCACAGCACCGCGACATCTTTTATTTAAGCGGCGTCGACCAGGAAGAAAGCGTTTTGGTTTTGTTCCCGGATGCGCCTTACGAGCATCAAAAAGAAATTTTATTCCTGAAAGAAACCAGTGAACACATTGCCATTTGGGAGGGTGAAAAACTGACGAAAGAACGTGCGTTTGAAGTTTCCGGAATTAAAACCGTTTACTGGCTGCAGGATTTCCACAAGATTTTGTTTGAACTGATGACGTATGCCGAAACGATGTACATCAACACCAACGAACATTACCGCCAGGCTGTGGAAACGGAAACCCGCGAGGCGCGATTCGTAAAATCGTGGAAAGAACAATATCCGGCGCATGCTGTTGCGAAAAGCAATCCGATCCTGCAAAAATTGCGTTCGATAAAAGAACCTGAAGAACTCGATTTGATTCAAAACGCCTGCAACATTACCGAAAAAGGCTTTCGAAGATTGTTGCCTTTTGTAAAACCCGGCGTCACCGAGTACGAGATCGAAGCCGAACTGATCCATGAATTTATCAGAAACCGCTCGAAAGGATTTGCTTACACACCGATCATTGCGTCGGGAAACAATGCGAATGTTTTGCATTACATCGAAAACAACCAACCGTGTAAAGCAGGCGATTTGATTTTACTCGATGTTGCTGCCGAATACGCCAATTATTCAAGCGATTTGAGCCGCACGATACCGGTTTCGGGAAAATATTCCGATAGGCAAAAAGCCGTTTACAATGCCGTGTTGCGCGTGAAAAATGAAGCAACGAAAATGCTTGTTCCGGGAACGCTTTGGAAGGATTATCATAAAGAAGTGGGCAAAATCATGACGTCTGAATTGCTTGGGCTTGGATTGCTTGACAAAGCCGACGTGCAGAATGAAAATCCGGAATGGCCGGCATATAAAAAATATTTCATGCACGGTACGTCGCACCACATGGGACTGGACACGCATGATTACGGATTGCTGCACGAACCGATGCAGGCGAATATGGTTTTTACTGTGGAACCTGGAATTTACATTCCTGCAGAAGGTTTTGGCATTCGTCTGGAAGACAATGTTGTAATTCAAGAAACTGGCGAACCGTTTAATTTAATGGGGAATATTCCGATTGAAGCAGATGAAATTGAAAGTTTGATGAACGCTTAATTTTTTTAGCTTTAACTTTTAACCATTAAGGCATTACGTTTTGCTTCATAAACTTAATGCCTTAATGGTTTTTTTGTACCCGAATCTCGCGCGGAAAACTATGATAAAACAGATTTAATCTTATTTTTGTACCACTGAGCTGCTATTATGAAAACCACGACATACAAAAACACCAAAATTGCCTATTCTGATTCCGGAAAGGGAACTGCTGTCGTATTTCTGCACGGTTTTTTGGAGAACAGCCACATGTGGGATGCATTTATCCCCGAATTGTCTAAAAAATACCGGGTGATTTCTATTGATTTATTAGGCCACGGCGAAACCGAATGTATGGGTTATGTCCATTCGATGGAAGACAACGCAGATATGGTTTTTTCTCTATTAAATGAACTTCGCATCAGGAAAGCCGTCATTGCCGGGCATTCTATGGGCGGTTATGTTGCTTTGGCTTTCGCCGAATTGTATCCGGATGCTGTAAAAGGAATTGCCTTGATCAACTCCACTTCTGTCGCTGATACTGACGAACGCAAAAAAAACCGTGACCGTGCGATTCATGTGGTCAAGAAAGATCATGCCTCATTTGTAAAACTGTCGATTTCAAATCTTTTCAGTGAAGAAAACCGCGAAAGGCTTGCAGATCAAATTGAATATGTAAAAACCGAAGCGCTTAAAACACCATTACAGGGCATTGTCGCTGCGCTTGAAGGCATGAAAATCAGGAAAGACCGTGAGGTTTTGCTGCACTTTGGGCCGTATCCCGTTTTATTGGTTTTGGGTAAAAAAGATCCCGTTTTGAATTATGAAGACAGTCTGGATCAAATTGAAAACACACGCGTCCAACTTGTTACTTTTCCTGATGGGCACATGAGCCCGATTGAAAACGAATCGGCATTGGCGGAAATATTACAGGCATTCCTGAAAAAAATCTGATTATAACATTCCGTTTAGCAAATAGCCTTTCTCGATAAGTTCGTCAGGATTTTTAATCTGGTGTGTTTTTCCATTCTGCATCAAAATCAGTCTATCGGCGATTTTGATGACATTACTGTAGTTGTGATCGGTTAGTATGATCCCTTTTTGCTGGCGGTTTTCCAAAACCATCGCATTCACTTTTTCAATCATTAAAGGCGACAATCCGTTGTAAGGCTCATCAAGCAAAACAAACTTTGAAGTATTTGATAAGACGATTTTGATTTCAAGGTAGCGCAATTCACCGCCTGATAAATTTGAAACTTTTTTTCGCTTAATCTTCCGAAGAATATCATCCTCAAAAAAATCTGAAAGCATTTGTTTTTCGACAGATAAGTTCACAGCTTTTTCAACCGAAAATTGAGGCGGGATGAAATTTTCCTGATGCAAGTAGCTGATTTCATTAAAAATGGACTTGTTTGTATTTTTTGTTTCTTGGTTAATCCGGACAGATTTGCAATCGGCATCAACAATTCCGAAAATAATCTTCAACAATGTAGATTTCCCTGAGCCATTTCTACCCAGCAAACCAATAATTTCTCCCGTCTCGCATTTAATGCAAACATCTGAAAGCGCTAATTTATCAGAATACCGTTTTTGTAAGCCATCAACTTCCAATACATGGCCTATCAAAACAGCAGTTTTAAAAGATTGCAAGCACCAATTATAAAAGCCAAAGTAATAAAATTCAAGACGAATACTGAACTCCAAAGCATCATTAACGAGATCCTGTTATTGTAATAAAATACATATTCATTTTTTCGGTTGATATGTTTGTAGCAATACGTGATCAAAACGCCAAAAGTCAGGAAAGTAAAAATGAAGCCATCTTTTCCGCTAATCAGAAAAACAGCTGTACTGCACGCCAAATTGATGACCACCGTACTTTTGTAGAACGCAAATATGTTTGCTGCGCGTTGAAGCATCAGTTGGTTTTTTCGATGAACGGAATTTCGCGATCTAAAATTTCCTTTAGCAAAACGACCAATTGTTCTTTGTAATTTTCGGCAATTTCGCTCGTAATTACAGTAGTTTCCGATTTGTCGATGTCAATGAATTTAAAAGGCAGAAATCCGGATTTCAGGTTTTTAAACGAGATGATCCCGGCTTCCATTTCCTGACCTTTAGCATGCGATTCGTACATAAAAGCGTACGCCAAAATCTGGATGATCTTGTCGTTTTTAATTTCCGCTGTCAATCCGTTCCAGGTTTTCAGGATGACATTTGAAGCTTCTACTTTTCCGGTTTTGTAATCGATGATCCGGATTTTTGGGGTTTCTCCGGATTTTCCGTGCAATTCGATCCGGTCTACTGAACCTCCGATTTTGATTGGAAACGGCAAATCAGCATGCAGCAAATCATGCTCGAAACGTTCTTCAAGGTTTAAAATTTTGATCGAATCGCCCGCTTTGAGGTTTTCGAGTTCCATCTTTAAAAAATTCGACACATTGCGTTTGGCCACTTCAAACGCCAGCAAATTCCGCCCTTTCTTGATTTCACCTTCTTTGTATACGAGTTTGAATTGGTTCAGCACCTCAGCATCCATTTTTGAAAAAGCGATTTTAATATCCGATTCAGATAAAAACTTGCCAATAAACGGATCGTATAGCGCTTTTAGAGTTTCGTGAATGATGGTTCCAAGCGTATTCAATGCGATATTTTCCTCTACTTCTTCGACTTCGCTGATGCGGAGGATTTTCTGGAAATAAAAATCGGTCGGATTGCGGATGTAACTCGTCAAAGCCGATGGCGAAAATCCTTTATCGGCAATTTCTTTCAACCTTTGCATCACCTTTTCCGATTTTGGAATTTCCATAGGCTTGTAGGCCGTTTCCGGAAGCTCGGCATTGTAAATTTCGTGTGAAATCTGGTGCAGCGGCTGTTTTTCGACTTCGAGTTGGGTAATAAAGCGGCTTTTTTCGCCTGCATCCAGCCCTTCACTTTCGGTATTGTAAAGCAGGTAAATGTTCTTGGCGCGTTGCAACAAATGGTAAAAATGATACGTGTAAATGGCGTCTTTTTCCTTGAATGTCGGCAATCCCAGCTCGCGTTTTACGTCATACGGAATGAAGGAATTTTGCGATTTACCGGCTGGGAATTTCCCTTCATTCATGGACGTTACAATGATGGTTTCGAAATCGAGTACGCGGCTTTCGAGTACGCCCATAATCTGCAATCCGGTAAGCGGTTCACCCTCAAAAGACACTTCGGCCAAATCGATAACCTGTTTGTAAATGGCGTGCAGCGTTTCAATTTTATTGATGTGATCGTGCTGCGAATAATAATTGATCAGTTTATTAATCACTTTAAAAACAGCATAAACAAATGCTTTGGTGATCTTTTCTTCCTTATTGTCGTTATCGAGATTATTCTTGATGGTCTGTAAAAGATTTGAAAGTAATTGCAACACATCAATGGCGCCGTTTTCCCATTTTTGAAATAACAAAACGAATAATGGATTGGCATTTGGGTTGAGTTCCATCAATTTTTTGTGCGTTAGGAATGTATAATTGTTTCCATTTATCACATTCACAACTTCTTTTGAACCTGCATAATTTGCAATCAGCGGATGCGTTAAAACATCCAAAACATCTTTGTAATAAAACACGTAACTGCTTCGCGAAACGGCATTTGTATGCATTTTAAACAGTTTGGCGACCAATATCTGAACAGGGTTGTTTTTCGCGGCATAGCCCATAGTAATGTTGAGCGCGTTAACCGATGACGGAAGTGAATACAGCAACGGCACCAGCAGGTTTTCTTCTCCAAGGACAACCGCCACTTTTTCTGAAGCGATGCGCTCCGTTTCATTGAGGTTTTCGATGATTTTTCCGGCGATTTTAACTTGTCCAATCGATTTTGGCGTACCGATGACCTGTACGTTTTTTGTGTCTGAAAAATCGTTTACAATCCATTCAAACGGATTTGATTTGTAGTGTTTCCAGTTTTCTTTAAAACGCCTTAAAAACAATCCTGCGTCGTGGTAAGGATCGTTAAGGAATGTTTGATCAGCATCCCAGTAAATTCTGGCCTGTCCGGTAGCGATCAAATGCTGGATGATTTTTTCTTCCGCAGCATTTAACGCATTAAAGCCTGCAAACACGAATTGTTTTGTGGAAACGGAATTTGAAAAATGATTCAGGTTGGCTACCGCTTCACGATAGATAAGCCCTTGATATCCGATTTCCTTTTTTAGGAGATGGCTGTAAAGTGTTTGGTAATATTTTGGAAGCAATCTCCAGAAATCGATGTAATTTTCTAGTAATGTGGTTTTATTTTCAACTTCGATTCCCCATTTTTTAATGTCTTCAATATCTTTCAAATAAGATAAAACATGCATTGGATCGAGTAGATATCGATCGATTTCATTAAAATCCTGAAGCAATGTTTTGGCCCAATTCGCAAACAATTCAAAACTTTGCTGGTTTTTGGTTTCGGTAACCGATAAATAGACTTCGTAGAATTCGAAAAGCAATTCTATCGGATCTATGGTGCGGATTCCGGAAATATCCTGGATAAATTCTTCAATGCTTACAATTTGCGGTGCAAACATATTTTCGGAAACTTGGTTTCGGATGGCTTCGATAAGAAAAACCCTGGCGCGTTTGTTTGGCAGAACGATTATGGTATCCGTTAGCTTATCGGAATAATGTTCAACAATGACGCTGGCAATTTTATCAAGGAAAGTATGGTTTCGCATTGGATAAAAATAAAAAAAACGCCCCGATAAATCGGGGCGTTTCTTAAAATATTTAGGCAGAAATTATTTTACCAATTTCACTTCAACACGACGGTTGTTCGCTTTACCTTTTTTAGTTTTATTCGTATCGATTGGTTTAGTTTCACCATAACCAACTGAAGATAATCTGTCAGCAGCAATTCCGTTTTCAGTTAAATAAGCTTTAACTGCACCAGCTCTGTCTTCAGACAATTTCAAGTTCATGGCATCTTTACCATCGCTATCAGTATGACCTTCGATGCTGAATTTAGAAGAAGGGTATTCTTTCAAGATTGCAACGATAGATTGTAATACTGGGAACGTTTGTTGTTGGAATGTAGCTTTACCGCTGTTGAACAAGATTGTTTTAGCGTAAGCGTTCAATTTCAAGATTTGCTCTTCAGAGATTTCTGGACAACCGTTGTTAGCAACAGTACCTTTAACGTCTGGACATTTGTCATCTTTGTCAAGTACACCGTCTCCGTCTGTATCTGGCCAAGGGCAACCTGCATTTTCTTTAGGACCAGCAACATCTGGACATTTGTCATTTTTATCAGCTACACCGTCGCCATCTTTATCAGGACAACCTTGTAATGATTTAGGACCAGCTACATCTGGACAAGCATCGTCTTTGTCAGCGATTCCGTCACCGTCTGTATCAGGACAACCTTGGAATTCAGCTAAACCAGCAACATCTGGACAAGCATCGCTTCCGTCAACAATTCCGTCACCGTCAGTATCAGGACAACCATTGAATTGTTTCAAACCTGCAACTTCTGGACAAGCATCATCTTTGTCGTAGATTCCGTCACCGTCTGTATCTTTACCTCCAAATTTGAAAGTAAGACCTGCAAAGTGCTGTAAGTGAGAAGGCACATTGTCATTAGCAGTAACAACCAACGGTCTTTCAGAACGCTCGTCGAATGATTGTTTGTAAGTAGACTGTAAAGTCAAACCTACCATTTCAGAGAACCAGAAAGTCAAACCTAAACCTGCATTCGCAGTTCCGTAGCTTGCATCTCCAAACCAAGTATAACCTCCACCAACGTGGATGTAAGGCTGAACGATGTACCCTTTAAGGAAATCATATTTAATGATACCGTCTGCAGAGTAATAGCTCAAATCACCAGGATTTGTTACTGTATAATCTCCAGGCTCAGTTGTACGAGGGTTAACAAATTTTTTGATTTTGTTTACCGTTCCTGTAACTCCAAATGAGAAATTTCCACCAACGTGTCTCGATACATTAATGTAAGAGATTGATGGTAAAATGTTCCAGTTGTCTTCCACATTGAAATACTGTGAAATTTGGTCTTCTACTTTTGTAGCAGCACTCACTCTAGTGTCTACTGCATTTGCTCCAAAGCTTATCGCCCATGGATTGTTGCTATCCTGTGCTTGTGAACTCAGTCCACAAAACAACACCACAGCAGCAAATAATTTGTTCAGATGTTTCATACTTAATTTTGTTAGATTACAATATTTTATTGAACAAAAGTAATACGTAATTTTTTAACTACAAAACTATATGTTAAAAAAAACCGTCAAAAAGCCCCAAATGTGTGTATTATATAACATTTAATGTTTTTCCTACAAGCGTAAACGCTGCTATGGCTTTGTCTAAGTGCTCTTTTGAATGTGCAGCCGACAATTGTACCCTGATTCTGGCTTTTTCTTTCGGGACAACCGGGAAAAAGAACCCAATTACGTAAATCCCTTCCTTTAATAACTCATTGGCCATGGTTTGCGATAATTTTGCATCATATAACATCACCGGTACGATTGCAGAATCGCCGTCAACGATATCAAAACCGGCTTTTTTCATTCCTTCTTTAAAGTAATTGGTGTTCCATTCGAGTTTGTCGCGCAATGAAGTGTCTTTTTTCAACAGTTCAAAAACCTTAATAGACGCACCTACAATTGCCGGAGCCAGTGAATTGGAAAACAAATACGGCCTTGAACGCTGGCGCAGCAGTTCAATGATTTCTTTTTTACCTGTTGTATATCCGCCCATGGCGCCACCGAGCGCTTTTCCTAATGTCCCTGTAATGATGTCTACACGACCCATCACTCCTTTCGCTTCCATCGTTCCTTTTCCTGTGGCACCGATGAATCCGGCAGCATGACATTCGTCCACCATCACCATCGCATCGTATTTATCAGCTAGATCACAAATTTTATCCAATGGAGCAACCACGCCATCCATAGAAAAAACACCATCGGTTACGATCAGTTTGAAACGCGTCCCGGCTTCATTGGCTTTGATCAATTGCTGCTCAAGGTCTTCCATATTGCTATTTTCATAACGGTAACGCGCCGCTTTGCACAAACGCACGCCATCAATAATGGAAGCGTGGTTTAAACTGTCAGAAATAATCGCATCATTTTCATTTAATAATGGTTCGAACACGCCGCCATTGGCATCAAAAGCTGCTGCATATAAAATCGTATCTTCCGTTCCGTAAAATTCAGCGATTTTTTGTTCCAATGTTTTATGGATGTCCTGCGTTCCGCAAATGAACCGCACAGACGACATTCCGAAGCCATGTGAATCCAAAGCGTCTTTTGCAGCCTGAATGACTTCGGGATGCGATGAAAGCCCGAGATAATTGTTTGCACAAAAATTCAAAACGGTTTCCCCGTTCACTGTTATTTCAGCCCCTTGTGGCGACGTAATAATGCGCTCTTTCTTAAAAATCCCATTGTCTTCAATCGTTTGCAGTTCAGACTGAAGGTATTCCTTAATTTTTCCGTACATATATTTTATATTGATTCTTAAACTTTCTCTTTTTGTCTTACAAATGTACCACTTCTATACTTTTTCCTATATATACCAACGCTTTTTTTGAAACCTTAAAGCCCATCTTCTCAATCGCATACTGGTAATTTTCGAGTTGCATCCTGTATTTTTCCTGATGCAACCCGGTTTTGTAATCGAGTAAAAAAACTTCTTTATTTGCAGAAAGCACCATTCTGTCGGGCTTAATGGTTCCGGCTTCTTTTTGGATAATGGTTTGTTCGTTCAACACCTGATTCTTTTCTGAAAAATAAAAATCAAGCTCCGGATGATTCAAAATCTGGCGCACACTTTCATAAACGGTTTGCTGCTGAAGCGTGGTGATGAGTCCGCTTTCAATCGCTTTGGTCATCGCCAGATGAATGTCATTTTTAGTTTTAATAAACGATAAAATCTCGTGCACTACATTTCCATATTCAATCGCCTCTTGCTGCTTCGTTCCCCACATCAGCGATTCGCGCTGGGCAATTTTGATATTTTTTGGATCTAATATTTCTGTTACCTGTGGAATTTTAGGGTTTTCTTCTATCTTTTCGCTTGGCGCGGATAATTTCACCGGATCTCCAAATGCATATTCGAACCGGTTCACATCAAAAACACCTTTCAAATCTAGGTAATTGATAAAAAACGCCGCCATGTTATTGGTCGGAATTTCGCCTTTTCTCGACAGGTTCATGTTCGAAATCACATACAATTGTTCTTCCGCGCGCGTTAATGCCACGTATAAAACATTGATGTTGTCGAGCAATTCTTCCTGCTTTTTCCCATTATAAACCGATTTGGCATTTTCGCCAAAACCTTCCACGGCACTGCTGTTGTCGATCAACACTTTTGGCAGTCCGAAATCGTGCTCTTCGCCGTCGAGCCACAATTTGTCTTTTGGTTTCCTACTGTAATCTTCCTCGGCAAACGGCATGATGACGACTGGAAATTCCAAACCTTTCGATTTGTGGATCGTCATAATCCGGACGGCATTATTGCCTTCGGGTGACGGAATGCTGAATTTCTCCGAATTCTTGTCCCAGAAATCCAGAAAATCTGAAATTCCGGCCTGGTTCCGTAAATCGCGTTCCAGGACAATATCCAAAAAATACTGGATGTAAGCGTTATTATTTTTTCCGATGAACTTTGATATGATAATTTCTACCGCTTCATATAGCGATTTTTGTCTGATATTTTGAAACGACAATGAAATATCCGACAGCATCAGCCAGCTTTCGAAAGCCATCTCATTGCGCGCTTCCATGCCTTTTGCAATGAAATCATGCACCGGAAATTCACTTTGAATGTTTTTGGCGACATAATATAAAAACTGCGCTTTGGCTTCGAGATCGGCGCTGTTTTTCAGATAACGCAGCAAATGAATGATCAGCCGCACTTCTGTCGCATTGGCAATCATCAGTGTTTCCGACGACAAAAGCGGAATATTTTGTTCGGTTAAATAATTCGCCACTGCAATGCCTTGGCCGCGCTTTCGCGTAAGGATCACGATGTCTTTATATTGAAATCCCTGTTTTAACACTTTTTGGATCGTATTTAAAGTTGCCAAAACGAACAAATCAGTTTTATCCAACGCATCTTCTTCCGAAGTGTCTCTCGAAGTTTCAGGACTTGGAATGAACGAAATATTCACATAACCGCCGGTTTTCTCATTAAAATGCTGGTGGCTGCGGTTTTCGTACAGATCTTTATAATCGTCATGCGCGAATTCATCCGACAGCATTTTGAAAAATTCATTGTTGAAATGGATCACCTCCGAATAACTGCGGTAATTTTTATCGAGATGTTCTAAAACTTTATCGGGATTGTTGAACGGATTTTCATTTTTTGATAAACTGATAAACTGCTCGGCTTTTCCACCGCGCCAGCGGTAAATCGATTGTTTCGGGTCGCCAACGATCATCAAAGTTCCTTTTTCTCCGGTTTCATCCTGGCCCGAAAGCGCATTGTCAATCAGCGGAATCAGGTTTTGCCATTGCATTTCGGAAGTATCCTGAAATTCATCGATGAAAAAATGGCGGTATTTTTCGCCCAAACGCTCATAAATGAACGGCGCCGGCTGGTTTTGGATTTCGTTGTAAATGATCGCGTTGAATTCGGCGATCGAAAGAATATTTTGCTCTTTCTGGATTTTCGAAAGTTCGTTGCTGACCGTATTCAGCAACGATAAAGGCGTAATGTTTTTAAGGAATGCGCGGTAAAAATCGCGTTTTTCAAAGTTTTTATAAATGCCGCCGAGTTGTTCGAGCAATTCGGGGATTATGGCTTCGATCAGCGTCCGGTCTTTGGCGGTTTTGTTGATTTTGATGTCGTCGAATTCGAAATATCTTTTATTTTTGGGATTGTATTTTCCTTCAACAATGCTGCGCAAATGATTCGGAAAATACGAGCCTGAAAACGATTTGGTGTCGATGCCGTGTTTGTCAATGAGTGCCAACGACAATTCGGCGCAACCGACGCAATGCGATTCAATTTCCTTTGCGGCTTCGATCAGTTTGTTTTTGATCGCAACAAATTCGGCTATGGATTTTTCCTGGAAGTGCGTGATTTCCTCACGGTTGTTTTCGTTTAAGATCAACCGGCCGGTTTCGAGGATTTCGCGCGAAATGTCCCAAGATTTGTCGTCGTCTGTTTTTTCCATCGTGAAATCGACGAGCAGTTTGGTCAGGGTTTCGTCTTCCCCGGCTTGTGCGATGATGGCGTCGACTGCTTCAACCAAAAGATTTTCAGTGTCCAATGTGACTTCGAAAGTCATCGGCAAATTTAAATCGTGGGCAAATGCTCGAATGACTTTGTGTGTGAATTTATCGATCGTAGAAATGTCAAAAGCTGCATAATTGTGGATGATGTGCTTGATGATGCTTTTGGATTTTTCCTTGATTTGTGCCAATGACAATCCGGTTTCGAGCGACAAATGCTGCATCAAGCTTTCGGCTTTTACCGATGGTTCGTCTTTTGCAAATTCGGACAAACTGCCGACGATGCGCGATTTCATTTCGTGCACGGCTTTGTTCGTGAAGGTGATGGCGAGAATATTTCGGTAGGCATCGTTTTTCGTCGCGGTCAGGATAATCTTTAAATATTCTTTAACGAGCGCGTAGGTTTTTCCGGAACCGGCGGAGGCATCATAAATGGAAAAGGAAGGTCTTTGTAGTTTGGCCACGGATGCACGAATTTTAGACGAATGTTTATTTTGGAAATTTTGGCCCTAGCCCCGATTGCAATGGAAATCCTTTTTTAAGGATTGCCCGGAGCTTGCGACGGGAAACCAATCCTTGAAAAAGATTGTAATGGAAAGCGGGAAATGGCTCCTGATCATTTTAATCCTTGCAATGAAAATTCCATCAGCTTTATTAATGAAATTATAACAAAATAGAATTTCGAATTCCAAAGTTAAATGTTTAAATTTGAATAAAAATTTTTTAATCCAACAATTTAAAACAACAATATTATGGCCTTTGAACTTCCGAAATTGCCTTACGCCTACGACGCGTTAGAACCACATATTGACGCGCGTACGATGGAAATCCATTATACCAAACACCACAATGCCTATACTACGAATTTGAATGCGGCGATTGCCGGAACCGATCTTGAAGGCTTGACGATTGAAAACATCCTGATTAATCTTGACAAAAAAAACGCGGCGGTGAGAAACAACGGCGGCGGTTACTACAACCACAATTTATTCTGGACGGTGATGTCTCCAAACGGCGGTGGAAAACCAACTGGCGATTTATTGGCTGCGATTGAAAAAGATTTCGGGACTTTTGAAGAGTTTAAAGCGAAGTTTGCAAAAGCAGGTGCCACACAATTTGGTTCAGGCTGGGCTTGGCTTTGCGTACTTGAAGGCGGAAAACTGGATGTTTGCGGAACGCCGAACCAGGACAATCCGTTGATGCCGGAAGTAGGCTGCGGCGGAACGCCAATTTTAGGAATGGACGTTTGGGAACACGCATATTATCTGAATTACCAAAACAGGCGCCCGGATTATATTGAGGCTTTCTTTAATGTAGTGAACTGGACTGAGGTGGCGAGAAGATACGCTTCGGAGAAATAATATTTCTTACCATAAATGAAAAAGCGTCTGATTGATTTCAGACGCTTTTTTTATGTTGAATTACGAACTTTTATAAAATAAAAAAGGTGAAATTTCTTTCACCCTTTTTGCCCCAAATCTACCATAAACTTAACCTACTAATGCTATGGTTCTCCAAATGTATACTAGTACGTAAGTTCTGCAAAATAAATTAGATGAAATACACCGAAAGTCGATGAAATGCAGAAATGTTAAATTTTTAGTATGCTCTGGCGTCTTTTCCTTCGTAAAAATTCATGAACGCCTTGTTAACCACGCGGTTACCTCCGGGCGTCGGATAGTCGCCGGTGAAATACCAATCGCCTAAATTTTTCGGGCAGGCAATATGTAAGTTTTCGACCGTTTGGAAGATGATTTTTACCTCGGCTTTGATCTCAGGCGAACTCAGCATTTCGGCAATTTTATCTGAAACTTCCTGTGGTTTGAACGGTGCGTATATTTCGGTGACGTAATTCACGACTTCATTGTCTTTCAGGTTTTCCTGCGCTTTGCATTTCGCATACACGTCATCAACGATGTGATACAGGTTTCTTTCTTTCAATAGATCCAATGCGGCGCGGAATGCGACCAAACCTTCGAGTTTCGCCATATCGATGCCGTAACAATCCGGAAAACGGATTTGCGGTGCTGAGGAAACAACCACGATGCTTTTCGGCTTTAGCCTGTCCATCATTTTGATAATGCTCATTTTAAGCGTGGTGCCGCGAACGATGCTGTCGTCGATGATGACTAAGTTGTCGGTTGGTTTGATTACGCCATACGTCACATCGTAAACGTGTGCTACGAGATCATCACGCGAACTGTCTTCGGTGATGAATGTTCGTAGTTTCGCATCTTTGATCGCGACTTTTTCTGTACGGATTTTGACTTCGAGCAATTTTTGTAAACTCTCAGTCGTTAACGTTTTCCGGTTGTCGAGAATGAATTTGTTTTTTCTTTGGTTTAAGAAATCCTGCGCAGCTTCGACCATTCCGTAGAATGAGGTTTCTGCTGTGTTTGGAATATAGGAAAAAACCGTGTTGTCTGTATCATTGTCAATCGCATCTAAAACCGCCGGAAGGATTAATTTTCCGAGGTTTTTGCGTTCCTGGTAAATTTCGGCATCGCTTCCGCGTGAAAAATAAATGCGTTCGAACGAACAGGCTTTTTTGACGGTTGGAACAATGATTTCTTCTTCGGTAACTTTGCCGTTCTTTTTGACGATTAAAGCATGTCCGGGCTGCAATTCCTGTACTTTTTCAAAATCGACGTTGAAAACCGTTTGGATTACCGGTCTTTCTGAAGCGACAACGACTATTTCATCGTCTTCATAAAAGTACGCTGGGCGGATTCCGGCAGGATCGCGAAATACAAATGCATCACCGTGGCCAAACAATCCGGCCATCGCATAACCACCGTCCCAACCTTTGGAAGCGCGTTTCAATATTTTTTTGATGTCGAGTTTTTCTGCGATTACCGGCGAAGCTTCTCTTTTTGACAAGCCTGCATTTTTACATTCGAGGTACAAATCAGTGACTTCATCGTCGAGAAAATGCCCGATTTTTTCCATTACGGTTACGGTGTCGGCCATTTCTTTCGGATGTTGACCCAATTCTACTAAGCTGTTGAACAATTCGGTTACATTGGTCATGTTGAAGTTTCCGGCAACAATTAAATTCCGGTGCATCCAGTTGTTCTGTCGAAGGAATGGATGGACGCTTTCGATGCTGTTTTTTCCGAAAGTTCCGTAACGTACATGCCCAAGAAACAATTCCCCGATATAGGGAATGTGCTTTTTCTGAAGCGCGACATTCTCGGCAAATTCCGGATGCTGCAGCAATTCGTCGTTGATGCGGTCGTTGATCTGTGCAAAAACGTCCTGGATTGGCTGCGCGTCATTCGACCGCACGCGGCTAATGTATCGTTCGCCTGGCTCAACATCGAGTTTGATGCTTGCAAAACCGGCACCATCCTGGCCGCGGTTGTGTTGCTTTTCCATCAGCAAATACATTTTCTGTACGCCGTAAAAAGCCGATCCGTATTTTTCCTTATAGAATTCTAACGGTTTTTTTAATCTTAAAAGTGCTATGCCACATTCGTGTTTGATTGCGTCGCTCATTGTGTTGTAGTTTAGTCGAAAGTCAAAAGTCTGAAAGTCGAAAGATCTCTCTTAAGATTCAATCTGAACCGCTGATTTTCATTGCGTTGTTGTTTATTTTAGTCGAAAGTCTGAAAGTCAAAAGATTTCTGACAAACTTTCCTTGTACCATTAATTTTCATTTTATATCGAATCGATAAATTTTAGTCTAAGCTTTCCAATTTTGGGTCTTTCGACTTTCAGACTTTCAGACTTTCGACTCCAATAAAAAACGCCCCGAAAAACGAGGCGCCTATTTTTATAATGTGATGTCAAATTGTGTCAGCGCTCTGAACTGTTTGAGCCTGTTGACCACTTCTTCTTTGTCGAGATTTTCCATTCTTTCGGTTCCGAACTTCTCGACGCAGAACGACGCAAGGTTTGATCCGTAAATGATCGCGTTTTTCATATTCTCGAATGAGATGTTTTCGCTTTGCGTAATGAATCCTGCAAATCCGCCTGCAAAGGTATCGCCAGCGCCTGTTGGATCAAAAACTTCTTCTAGCGGCAACGCCGGTGCAAAGAACACTTCTTTGTTGTGGAAAAGCAATGCGCCGTGCTCGCCTTTTTTAATTACTACATATTTTGGACCCATCGTATGGATTTTGGCCGCAGCCTTTACCAATGAATATTCGCCTGACAATTGTCTTGCCTCTTCATCGTTGATTGTGATCACGTCGATGCGTTTCATAACATCGAGCAATTCAGGTAACGCACAATCCATCCAGAAATTCATCGTATCGAGAACGACCAATTTCGGTTTTGCCGTCATTTGATCTAAAACGCTGCTTTGTACCAATGGATGTAAGTTTCCTAACATCACGACATCGGCATCCTGAAAATTCTGAGGTACTTTCGGTTGAAAATCGGCTAACGTATTTAATTCTGTCACCAAGGTATCACGCGAGTTCAGATCGTTGTGGTATTTTCCGCTCCAGAAGAACGTTTTTCCGCCTTTTACAATTTCCAAACCTGAAATGTCAATGTTTCTTTTGGTCAGCAAATCGAGGTATTCCTGTGGAAAATCGTCACCAACAACCGAGACGATCGCTGATTGCAAATTGAAAAATGAAGCAGAAAGCCCGATGTAAGTTCCGGCGCCGCCTAAGATTTTATCTGTTTTTCCAAAAGGAGTTTCAATAGCGTCGAAAGCAACGGTGCCGACAATCAGTAATTTGTTCATTTTGCGGTTTTAGAATTAAGGCGCAAAGATACATATAAGTTGGAAAGTTCCAAAGTCTCGAGGTTGCAAAGTTTTCCCAATTTATACTGTTGGATTTTAGTCTTTTAAAGCAATTTGTCGGCTTCGGTTTCGTAAAAAGTATCTATAGAAAGTTTGGGCTGCATCGACGCCATCACCGCAAGTTCATCACAGCGCTCATTTTGCGGATGGCTGTTATGGCCTTTGACCCATTTGAAATCGACTTGGTGCTTTCGGTAAATTTTGAGAAAGCGTTTCCACAGATCTGGATTTTTTTTGCCGACAAATCCTTTCTTTTCCCAACCGAAAACCCAGCCTTTGACGACAGAATCGATGACGTATTTAGAATCGGAAACCACCAAAACCTTCATATTCGGGTTTTTGAGTTTTTCAAGCCCGACGATTACGGCCAATAATTCCATCCGGTTGTTTGTTGTCAATCTGAAACCTTCATAAAATTCCTTTCGATGCGGCGTTCCGACCAATTCCATGACAATGCCGTAACCGCCGTTTCCGGGATTTCCTTTGGCAGCGCCGTCGGTGAAAATGTGAACTTGGTGGTTCATGGTTTTGGGTTCAGGTTAAAAGTTGTTCGATGACTTTTGGAAAATGTTCGTGTTCGAGTTCGTGGACTTTTTGGGCGATTTCTTCGGGCGTTTTGCAATTTGCAATTGAAACTGATTTTTGGAAAATCATGTCGCCGTTGTCGTAATGTTCGTCTACATAATGGATTGAAATTCCGGTTTCGGTTTCTTTGTTTTCCAATATGGATTTGTGGACGTTCATGCCGTACATGCCTTTTCCGCCGTATTTTGGCAGTAGCGCCGGATGGATGTTGATGATTTTATTCGGATACAATGCAATGATATTCGACGGAAATTTGAGTAAAAATCCGGCAAGCACCATTAAATCGGGTTTGATTTCTGCTATTTTATTCAGGACTTTATCCGAAGCAAAATCATCTTTCAGAAAAACAAAACTTGAAACCTGAAGATTTGCCGCACGCTCCAAAACTTTCGCAGTCGGATTGTTTGAAACCACCGCTACAACTTTGGCGACAGCCGAATCTTTAAAATGTTTGATGATATTTTCAGCGTTCGATCCCGAACCGGATGCAAACAGGACAATCTTTTTCATTGGGCAGGCTTTAATGAGCACAAAAAAAAGGATTATAAATGATATTAAATAAAAATCGCCGTCCTTTGTGAAATAATTTTTCTAAATTAGTAGTCAGATTTATTAACTAAAACGTGGTTTTAAAATAAAGTTTTTTATTTTTGCCAACAAATTAAATTTTAAAATTAAAGATTATGTCAGACATTGCATCAAGAGTTAAAGCGATTATCGTAGACAAATTAGGCGTTGACGAAAATGAAGTTGTAACAGAAGCAAGCTTCACTAACGATTTAGGAGCTGATTCATTAGACACTGTTGAGCTTATTATGGAGTTCGAAAAAGAATTTGACATCCAAATTCCAGACGACCAAGCTGAAAACATTGCTACTGTTGGTCAAGCGATTTCTTACATCGAAGAAGCTAAAAAATAATATAATAAACACCCGTTTGCTTTTTAGAGTAGCGGGTGTTGTTATTTTTTAAAAGAAATTACTGATTGAATTTCAATCAACTAAATAAAATATAATGTAATACCTGTGTCTTTTTTATGATAATAGAAGAAAGCATGGGTATTATTTGTTTTACACTGATAACTTAAAGATACGCGTATGGAATTAAGGCGGGTTGTTGTAACAGGCTTGGGTGCGCTCACTCCGATTGGAAACAACATTAAAGATTATTGGGAAGCACTCCTTAACGGTGTTAGCGGCGCTGCCCCAATTACTTATTACGATACCGAAAAGCACAAAACCAAATTTGCATGTGAAGTCAAAAACTTCAACATCGAAGATTATATGGACCGCAAGGAAGCCCGCAGAATGGACAAATTTGCCCAATATGCCGTAGCTGCCAGCGATGAAGCGATCAAAGATGCAGGATTGACACATGACAATGTGGATAAATACCGCGTGGGCGTGATTTGGGGTGCCGGAATTGGCGGACTCGAAACCTTCCAGGAAGAAGTCATGTACTATGCCAAAGGTGACGGAACGCCAAAATTCAATCCGTTTTTTATCCCGAAAATGATTGCCGATATCGCACCAGCTCATATTTCGATGAGAAATGGCTATATGGGCCCGAATTATACAACGGTTTCTGCTTGTGCTTCGTCTGCAAATGCTTTGATCGACGCATTTAATTACATCCGACTTGGAATGTGCGACGTCATTATTTCCGGTGGATCTGAAGCTGCGATTACCATTGCCGGTATGGGCGGATTCAACTCGATGCACGCTTTATCCACAAGAAACGACAGTCCGGAAACAGCTTCACGCCCATTCGATGCGACCCGCGACGGATTTGTGCTTGGTGAAGGTGCCGGTGCTTTGGTTTTAGAAGATTACGAACACGCAAAAGCGCGTGGCGCGAAAATATATTGTGAGATTGGTGGTGGCGGGATGTCGTCTGACGCATATCACCTGACTGCGCCGCATCCGGAAGGAATCGGTGTCATAGCTGTAATGAAAAACACGTTGCGCGATGCCGGAATGAATCCTGAAGATGTAGACCACATCAACACCCATGGAACTTCTACGCCACTCGGCGATGTAGCCGAACTCAAAGCGATCAGCGCGGTTTTTGGAGAGCATGCAAAAACGATGAACATCAACTCTACCAAATCGATGACCGGGCATTTGCTTGGAGCTGCCGGTGCGATTGAAGCGATTGCATCGATTTTAGCCATGGAACACGGAATTGTTCCTCCAACGATCAATCATACCGTTGTTGACGAAAACATCGATCCGTCATTAAACCTGACACTGAACAAAGCACAAAAACGCGAAGTGAAAGTCGCTATGAGCAACACTTTCGGTTTCGGCGGACACAATGCCTGCGTATTGTTTAAGAAATTAGAAGACTAACGGGCGATGCGTTTCATTAAAAAGATATTCTCAAAATCCCGTGCTCCTGAAGCCGGGATTTTTTTTACCGAAATGCAGCAGATTCTCGGGTTCACGCCGCTGCGTATTGAATTTTACGAAAAAGCATTTACCCACAGGTCGTCCAACAAAATCGATTCGACAGGAAACCCGGTGAATTACGAGCGGTTGGAATTTCTGGGCGATGCCATGCTGAGCTCAGTCATTGCGGCTTACCTTTTCAACGAAGCACCAGCCGGCGATGAAGGTTATCTGACGAAAATGCGTTCAAAAATCGTCAGCCGCGAACATTTAAATGAACTAGGGCGCGATTTGAATCTAATCAAATTCATTGAAAGCAAAGTTCCGGTAGCGCATTTCGGTGAAAACATCCATGGCAATGTATTTGAAGCTTTGGTCGGGGCAATTTATCTCGATCAGGGTTATACGTATTGCGAAAAATTCATCCAGAAACGTGTGATTGTTCCGTATGTGGACATTTCAAAACTCGAAGGAAAAGTCATCAGCTACAAAAGCCTTTTGATCGAATGGTGCCAGAAAGAGAAGAAAACATTTCATTACGATGTGTATGAAGACAACGGAATTTCTGGCGAACGCCTCTTTGGTGTTAAACTCAGCATCGACAATAAAGTGGTTGCAAAAGCGCGTGCCGCATCCAAAAAGAAAGCAGAAGAAAAAGCCTCACAACGCGCTTATTTTGCATTTCAGGAAAAAATTGACAACAAATAAATAGAAATTCCTAAAACTATAACGATTTCGTTGCTAATTTATCGTCAACAACTATTTTTTTCACGTTTATTCTCAGTCATAAGTATTATATTTACGGCTTATTTAATTTTAAATATGGCTGTACATAAGTTACATCTTGATGAATTCGATGAAGTTGATTATGACCTTATTGCAATTCATTCTTCCCTGGAAGATTATCGCCTTGCTTATTTTATCAACCAGAAACTTCCGGTCACTTTATCCAAAAGCAAAGAGGAAATCGGCGTCACCATAAAAGAAGGGGAAGCGCTGTTTTCCAAATTTGTATTTAACGATTACAACAATGACATTTTATGGAGTTTGGTCCCGAATAAAAACGAAATCATTACCTATAAAAAAAGTACCGGGCAAAATCTTTTCCTCAACCGCGATGTAGAAATTGCCACAAAAGTATACCTGCTTTCAGAACTCAAAAAAGTAGATTATTTCCTGAAAATAGAAAACAACCAGGGCCATTTTGATATCGATGAAATTATACAGCATATTAAATCGGTGACACAGATTTCAACAGTTTATACGGTGAACCCCGAAAAAATAAAATCCAAAAACAATTTAATTTTTTAATACAATGCCAACAAACAAAAAAACTAAAATTGTAGCCACATTAGGACCGGCCTGCAGTACGAGAGAAGTCCTTAAAGATATGATTGATGCCGGAGTGAATGTTTTCCGTGTGAATTTTTCACATGCCGACTACAGTGATGTTAAAGAAAAGATCGACCTCATCAGGGGTTTGAATGAAGAATTTGGCTACACCACTGCCATCCTTGGAGATTTGCAAGGCCCGAAATTGCGCGTTGGCGTGATGAAAGAAGACGTCATCGTAAACAAAGGCGACTTAATTACGTTCACCACCGCCGAAGACATTCCGGGAACTGCCCAAAAAGTCTATATGAACTACAAAGAATTTCCAAATGATGTCAATCCGGGTGAAAAAGTGCTTCTTGACGACGGAAAATTAATGTTTGAAGTGGTGTCAACCAACAGGACTACCGAAGTGGTTGCAAGGGTTGTTCAGGGCGGACCGTTGAAATCTAAAAAAGGTGTGAACCTTCCAAATACAAAAGTATCATTGCCGGCTTTGACTGAAAAGGACATTCGGGATGCTATTTTCGCTATCGAACAAAAAGTAGACTGGATTGCCTTGTCATTCGTAAGAACGGCAGAAGATCTAATCGAATTGCAGGATTTGATCGCCAAACATTCTGATTATAAAATTCCGATCATCGCCAAAATCGAAAAACCCGAAGGTGTTGAAAATATTGATAAAATCGTTGCGTATTGCGATGGTTTGATGGTGGCGCGTGGCGATTTGGGTGTCGAAGTTCCGGCACATGAAGTACCGTTGATCCAGAAGAAACTGGTTAACCGTGCGAAAACAGCCAGAATTCCAGTTATTATTGCTACGCAGATGATGGAAACCATGATCACCAGCTTAACGCCGACACGTGCCGAAGTGAATGACGTTGCAAACTCTGTTATGGATGGTGCCGATGCTGTAATGCTTTCAGGAGAAACTTCTGTTGGAAATTATCCGGTTCAGGTGATCGAAAAAATGACACAGATCATTGAAGCCGTTGAAGATTCTCCACTGATCCAGGTGCCGCAAAACACACCACAAGTGCGTACGAAAAGATTCATCACCAAAACGATTTGTTACCACGCCGCTTCTATGGCAAACGTGATCAAGGCAAAAGCGATCTGTACGTTGACCAACAGCGGATATACGGCGTTCCAGATTTCTGCCTGGAGGCCGCAAGCACACATTTTGGTGTTTACTTCAAACCGAAGGATCTTAACGCAACTAAACTTGCTTTGGGGCGTGAAATCATTATACTATGACAAATTCGTCAGCACCGATGACACCGTAACCGACATCAATGAAATGGCGCGTGAAAGCGGCTTTGTTGAAAAAGGCGATTTCCTGATCAACCTCGCAGCGATGCCGGTTGCCGATAAAGGAATGGTCAATACGCTTCGTGTTTCTGAAATCGAATAACATTTCAAAAATATATTTACAGAAAAGCCATCCGTTTATGTGATGGCTTTTTTACTTTAAAACCACGCTTTTCCAAAAGAAAAAATTATATTTGGGAAGCAAAATTAAATCAAAGACCATGTTTAAATCGAACAATCCTTTTTTAAGCGACAAGAGATTCCTGAAATCGAAATCAGAACAAGTGCACGAAGCTACAGTGATCGGCTATGAAGATACCATGACGATTTCGGGCACGATGAATAAAAGTTTTTTAATGCTGCTGCTTTTGGTTGCAGGCGCCGCAGTCACGTGGTCGATGGCCTACAGCGGATTAAACCCGATCGTTCCGGCATTTGGCGGGGCCATTGTAGGCTTGATCTTAGTAATCGTCGCATCATTCAAACCCCAATATTCAGGCTATCTCGCACCGGGTTATGCCGTTTTTGAAGGGTTGTTCATTGGCGGAATTTCAGCAATTTTCGAAACCATGTATCCCGGAATTGTGATTCAGGCTGTCGGTGCGACGTTTGTCACTTTCATAGTTTGCTTCTTGCTTTACAAATATGAAATCGTCAAAGTTACTGAACAATTCAAATCGGTTGTGATCGCAGCAACATTGGCCATTGCAACCTACTATTTGGTTTCTTGGTTGTTTTCGATGTTTACGAGCTTCGTTCCGGTACATTACGGCAATTCGATGATGAGCATCGGAATCAGCGTTTTCGTCATTATCATCGCGGCTTTAAACCTGTTTTTAGATTTCGACCAAATTGAAAAAGGCGCACAGCAAAAACTCCCAAAATACATGGAATGGTTTGGCGCAATGGGCTTAATGATCACACTGGTTTGGCTGTATGTAGAATTTCTGAGATTGCTTTCAAAACTGTCAAGCAGAAACTAACCAAAAATAGTATAATGAAAAAGCCATCCGATCGAGATGGCTTTTTTATGATCTAAACTTAAGCAGCAGTTTCAAATGCAATGAAGTGACACAATTTTCCTTCTTTGTCAAAAACCGGAAAGCCCTGAATGTGGCAATGGTAAATTGTTCCGTTTTTGCGGTAATTTAAAAGGGTTTCTTTAAATGGCTGTTGGTTTTGAATAGCCTTTCGGATCGCTTTTGAAGCCTCAGCATCCGTATCTTTTCCCTGGAACATTTTTGGAGATTTTCCCAAGACTTCCGATTCTTTATACCCATTCATACGGATCATATTTTCAGATGCGAAAACGATCGAAAGTGACGCGTCAGTAACTAAAATCGTTTGTTGCTGCAGTTTCGATTCAAAGTCCAAATGGTTATTCCAATGGAATTTTTTCGCAAGTTTTTCCAGGCGTTTTGCATCGGCATGAACCGAATTCAATTCAGCTGTAAACTGCTGCTGAAATTCCCACGAAAGCACAGGAACCGGATTCATTCCCGATTTTTTATAATAATCCGCGATTGCATTATCGTAATCTGAAAAATTTTTCATGCCCGATTTTTTTCAAATATAATTTAATTTTTCAGCCGAAGCTTGAAATCACAACGTTTTAACCAATGTTGAATCTTTTTAAAAGTCGAATTTGAGCTGAACGGCAACGGTTTTCTTTTCTTCCGTATTCAGATTATTGAGCGAAATCCCTAGCAGCCGCACCGAATCTTTCATGCGTTCCTGATACAGCAATTCTTTAGCCGTTTCGAGTAAAAGGCTTTTGTCTGAAATGAAATATGGCAGTGTCTTGCTTCGCGTTTGCAACGTAAAATCGCTGTATTTGATTTTCAACGTAACTGTTTTCCCGGCCACATTATAGCGTTTCAAGCGGCGTTCGAGTTCGCCTGCAATGACTTCGAGGCGTTCAAGCATGAAGATTTCCGAAGTCAGGTTTTCGTCAAACGTATGTTCGGTTGCAACCGATTTTGCGATGCGTTCGGGTTTGACTTCACTGTTGTGGATGCCGCGAACGATGTAATAATAGTACGTTCCCGATTTCCCAAAATGCTTTTCCAGGAATTCAAGCGGCTTGTTTTTCAAATCCAATCCCGTAAAAATCCCAAGCTGGTACATTTTTTCAGCAGTGACTTTCCCGACGCCATAAAACTTTTTGATCGGCAAATCTTCCAGAAATTGAATCACTTCATCGGGATTGACCGTCTTTTGCCCATTCGGTTTGTTGTAATCCGATGCCACTTTTGCAATGAATTTATTGATCGAAATTCCCGCCGAAGCCGTCAGCCCAACTTCTTCAAAAATGCGTCTCCGGATTTCCTGCGCGATGAGTGAAGCACTCGGATTGCCTTTTTTGTTCTGCGTCACATCGAGATACGCTTCGTCCAAAGAAAGCGGCTCGACCAAATCGGTATAATCAAAAAAGATCTTTCTGATTTTCTGGGAAATTTCTTTGTAGCGGTCAAATCTTGGCCTGACGAATATCAACTGCGGACAATATTTTTTAGCCAATACACCGCTCAGCGCACTCCGAACGCCGAATTTTCGCGCTTCATAACTCGCTGCCGAAACCACGCCACGGTTTTCGCTTCCGCCAACAGCTACAGGCTTTCCGCGCAGTTCAGGATTGTCCATCTGCTCGACCGAGGCATAAAATGCATCCATATCCACATGGATTATTTTTCGATTGCGGATGATCTCTTCCATCGTAAAATTGCTACTCGTGATTCAGGTAAATTTCCTCTACTTTGGATTTTTCCTTTCTTTCTGTCGGAAAAAAGAAACTGATTGGCTTTCTTTTAAAGTGTTTCCAGATCGCCTGCGCGACAAAACGCAATTCAAACAGTGAAATGTTTCGGGAACGAAAGGCCAATCCGAGCGACAGGCTAAAACTCACCATAAAATTCACCAATCCGATGATCCCGATCCCAAAAATTCCCCAGATCAACATCGACTGGCTGACGGCATAATTGGCTCCGTACAATCCCAAAGCGAGGTTTCCACTTGCAAAAGTAATGTGCCGGATGTCGAGATTCAAACCCAAAAACATTCCAATCGAAGCCGTACTTCCCATAAAAACGCCAAACCAGAAATTCGAAATCACGCCTGCGCCTTTTTTCTCATATATTTTAGCGAGTTTTGCCGTTTTTCTTCGTCCAAATGTCCGTTTCAAAATCGGGTGTTCCTGAATCCTGAAATACACCTGGTTGTGCTTGTCGCGGTTTGCAATGCTTCCCGAGATAATCCCCGAAAGAAAAAGAAAAACGCCTGCGATCGCTGCATGCAAAATCGCTAATGAGTGAATCGGGCTTAAATCGTTGATCAATGTACGCCATTTTGCGGCAGCGATATTGTAATGAAAAATGTGGTCAATGGCCCAAATTCCAAGCAACGAAACCGGAAAAGCCATAATCACATTTCCAACAAAAGCAATAAACTGCGACCGGAACACACGTGCAAATAAAATCGAAAATGCGCCATATTTCTCGACATCTTTTCCCTGTTTTTTAGCGCCTTCTTCCAAAGCGCGCACCAATGCCGAAGCGGTCATGGCGGGTTGTTTGGTGGCCAGTGTAAATCCGAGCAAATAAATGGCGATGAATCCAAATGCATAATTCATGCTGTAATAAAACGCATGCCCAAAAAAACTCGCGTCAACTTTTCCCAGCAATACTTTAATGATGCATAAAATCCCAACGATTAGTCCGCCACCCAAAGCGGTGTAAAACATTTTAAAATATTCCCTGCGGCTTTCGGTGATGTAATGTTCGCCCGTTTTTGCCGTATGCTGCGTGATTTCGTAGGAGATCAATTGCGTGCTTTCAGAAATGAATTTCCGTACATTATTTTTATAGCAATTGTAATTGATGAGCTGCAAACCCAGCGAAATGCTGTTGGTTTTTTTCTCCTTTTGGCTCTCGACAACAAGCAACGGAATCAAAACTTCCAGCCTTTTCAATTGCTGCCTGATTTTCAGTAAATTTTGGTTGACGCGCAGCGAAATGCCATATTTCGAGCTGTTGCTAAACGCTTTATCGACAAATTCCTCGCATTGTTTGTGCAGCACCAAAAGCTGTCGGTAAGACAAATCTTCGGCAGATATAAAATGCACATCGGTACTTCGGATGCGTTCTTCAATTTGCAACAATTCCATTTCAAAAGCGGTGAACGGACTTTCGAGATCGTCGAATTCAGGCACCATTTTGATGACGTCGGTTTCCATGGCGCGGCCACTCATCCTTTGCGTGATCAGGTTCATTGCAAACATCATTTCAGACAAAGGTGAATCGGGTTCGGTGCTTTTATAAATCGAATCGAATTCGAGAATATCAAACAATTCTTCGAGCTGTTCTAACGGAATTTTTTCAATCCAAATCCGGTCAGAAGCCAGATGAAAAACCTGGTTCAGCACATTTTCCATCCGGTTTTTCTGCGGCTGGTTTGGTAAAATCTTCGCTGAAAGCCGGGCGCGCAATTCCCTGAAAAAATTCACATCCTGCAGCATCGCGGCATCCGAAAGGAATTTATTAAACTTTTTGTGGTGCAAAATTCCCTTAAGATATTCTGAAAACTGACGGCTGCAGTTGGGATGCATTTTTAAGAATGAAATCAATCCGCTTAAATCGATCATTTCAATTTTTTTTGGTTTTTTTGGACGGATCAAACGCACCAATTCGACCAAAGTATCGAGATCATCTTCATCTTTCTGCCACGAAATTCCACCTTCACAATTGCTTGCAATGTAACTTTCTGGCGTGGCTTTTTGCTTGGATCGTAATTTTGGAAATTTCATTTTTTGCAGCTGTAGTTGGTAAAAATACGAATTGAACCCCAGAAATTCCTTAACTTGCTCATAAAAATAATTGCGCTACAATGGTTGAAATAGAAAGAAAATTCCTCGTTAATTCTGATGCTTTTAAAGCGCAGGCTTTCGCCAAAAACCATATTGCGCAAGGGTATTTGAGCTCTAATCCTGAACGGACTGTCCGCATCCGGATCAAAGGCGAAAGCGGATTTTTAACGATCAAAGGAAAAGGCAACGAGACCGGAATGACACGCCTTGAATGGGAAACTGAAATCTCATTGGCCGAAGCCAAACCGTTATTGGCAATTTGCGAAAAAGGCATCATCGATAAGATCCGGTACGAAGTCAAATCGGGGAAACATACTTTCGAAGTCGATGAGTTTTTCGGGGAAAATGAAGGTTTGCTTTTGGCTGAAATCGAATTGCACCACGAAAATGAAGATTTCAAAAAACCCGACTGGCTCGGAAAAGAAGTCACGAACGACGAACGGTATTACAACGCTTACCTCAGCAAAAATCCGTTTTCAGAATGGAAGCAATAAAAATGTACGACCTCATTATCATCGGCGGCGGCCCGATCGGACTGGCGTGTGCAATTGAAGCACAGCGTAAAAACCTGAGTTGCATCATCCTTGAAAAAGGCGCGTTAACGAACAGCATTTTCAATTATCCGTTATATATGACGTTTTTTTCGACAGCGGAAAGGCTTGAAATTGGTGGCATTCCGTTCAATTGCTTAGCGCCGAAACCCGGCCGGCAAGAAGCTTTGGAATATTACCGAAACATCCACCGGTATTTTAATTTCAACATCCGGTTGTTTGAAAAAGCAGCCAAAATCGAAAAAGATGCAGCTGGAATTTTCAAGGTCGAAACCGACAAAAACCATTATTCGGCTTCGAATGTCGTTTTGGCGACCGGATTTTACGACATTCCGCTGTACTTAAATATTCCAGGGGAAAACCTGCCGAAGGTACGCCATTATTACCGCGAAGCGCACGAGTATGCTTTTTCGAAAGTATTGGTCGTGGGCGCTAACAATTCTTCGGTCGATGCTGCGTTGGAATGTTACCGGAAAGGCGCTGAAGTCACGATGGTCATCCGGAAAAATGAAATCAACGAGCGCGTAAAATATTGGGTCAGGCCCGATATTGAAAACCGCATCAATGAAGGCAGCGTAAAAGTTTATTTTGAATCGAATGTTTGTGGAATTCGTGAAAACGAAGTCGACATCATCACGCCAAAAGGGAAAATCACGCTTGAAAATGATTTCGTGCTCGCTTTGACCGGTTACCGGCCGGATTTGGAATTTCTTCAAAAAACCGGAATTCATTTGTCTGTAGACGAACGAAAGGTACCCGAATACCATCCGGAAACGATGGAAACCAATGTGCCGGGATTGTATCTGGCCGGCGTGGTTTGCGGTGGCATGGAAACACACAAATGGTTTATCGAAAACTCGCGCGTTCATGCCCAAATGATCGTGAATCACCTCACAAAAAACATCAAACAATGAAAAAAGTCTTCTTTTTAGTCACGTTTTTAGCCTTGTGTTCCTGCAATAAAAACCGGATTTACAACAAATTTGATCGGGATTTCAAAGACAACCGTTGGCTGAAAACAGACGTGCGGACATTTGATTTTTCAATTTCAGACGGAAATCAGAATTATGATTTGCTGTTTGATTTCAGCCATGTAGACGAATTCGTTTTCAATAATATCCCGATAAAAATGGAAATTGCAAATCCCGACGGAAGTTTTACCACCGAAAATTTCCTGCTTAAAATCACCGATGCAAACGGCCACGGACTTGGCGATTGTTCCGGGGATTATTGCGATTTGCAACAAGCCGTTCTCGAAAACACCAAACTTGCGGCAGGAAAGTATAAAGTTTCGATATCCAACGGATTTTCAAATGATTATCTGCCAAACGTGCTTGGAATTGGAATTGTCGTAAACCGTTCGAAATAACAATAAATCAACTCTCATGAAGCATTTTTCACTACTCTTTTTCACGTTTTTATTTTCAGTTCAGATGGCTCTTGCACAGAAAATGACAACAATCACCTATTTTCAAAATGACACTTTAAAACTCGATTTGAATTTATTTCTTCCTGAGAAAAAATCGGATCAAAAACTGCCGTTGGTCATATTTGCCCATGGCGGCGGATTCGCAGGCGGGCAAAGCAAAGACGGCAACAGTTTTTGCGAATACCTGTCGAAAAACGGTTATGCCGCAGCAACGATCAATTACACGCTGTACATGAAAAATAAAAAATTCAGTTGTGATGGCGTGCTCACAGAGAAAGTAAAAGCTTTTCAGTTTGGCGCGAATGACATGTGGCTGGCGACTTCTTATTTTGTTGAAAATGCGCAAAAATACAATGTTGATGTTGCGAAAATATTTATTTCGGGGTCAAGCGCCGGAGCAGAAACCGCCTTGCATGCGGCTTTTTGGGATCGGAACCTGATGCAAATGTATGATCTTAAACTTCCTTCAACTTTTAAATACGCCGGAATTGTTTCTGGTGCGGGTGCGATTATGGATTTAAATTTAATTACGCCAAACAATGTCATTCCTGCTTTCTTTTTCCACGGAAGCGGTGACAGCACGGTTCCTTACGGCACAGCATCACACCATTTTTGCAAGACAAACGCTTCGGGCTGGCTGATGCTTTTCGGGTCGTATTCGATTTACAACAAACTAGTTGAAATGGACAAATCGGCATCATTGTACACTTTCTGTGGCGGCGGACATGAATACAGCGGCACATTATTCGAAAAAGAACCGCAGTACATTCTGGCATTTCTAAACGATGTCCTTGCCGGAAAGAAATTCCAGAACCATGCGATGGTTCCAACAGGTAAAAAGAACGAAATCGCTTCTGCCTATAAATTCTGCGACTAGTGTGAATGAAAAAACGTAGTAAACGACGTTTTTGACGTACTTGACCACGTTGTTCTACGTGCCTGGCCACGTAATTGACCTACCCAACCACGTTAGCTGACGTATCTGACCACGCTAACAACGTACCTCACTACGTCAAACAACGTACTTTAGCACGTTGCATAACGTATCAAACCACGTCAAAGACGTACTCAACCACGTTTTTATTTAAAATGCAGGCGTTTTGCCAAAACAAAAACCCATTAGAAAATGCTTCCGATGGGTTTTTCACAAATTAAAAAATCAAATCTTCCTATTGCCAGCCACCTCCGAGTGCGCGGTACAATTCAACAACCGCCTGCAATTCCTGCAGCCTGTCGTTGATGCCGCTTAACTGCGCAGACAAAAGGCTTTGTTCTGAAGTCAGCACGTCGGTATAATTTGTTGTCGAAGTATATTGCAGCAATTGCTGGGTATAATCGACTGCTTTTTGGAGTGCGTCGATTTGTTTGATGCGCGCCTGTTTTTTTTCCTGCGCCATTTGGTACGAAAACAATGCATTGGAGGTTTCCTGTCCGGCAACCAACAACGTCTGCTGGAAGTTGTTGTAGGCCTGGATCTGCTGTGATTTGGCTACAGCCAACCGCGATTTGTTTTCGCCACGATTGAAAATCGGCTGCGTGAGTCCGCCAATGATACTATAAAACACCGAATGGTCGAAGAAATCCCTGATCTGCAAAGTCGAAAGCCCGCCATTCGCCGTCAGCGTCAAGCTTGGATAGAAATAAGTCTTTGCGAGGTTCGTATTTTCAAACGCATTCCTGAACGTAAATTCGGCTTCTTGAACATCCGGGCGGTTTTTCAGCAACTGCCCAGATACACCGGTGGCAAGGTTATCCGGAACGGTTTCGCTTTCGAGCGTACTTCTGTCAATGGTGCCTGGAGGTTGTGAAAGTAAAATGTTCAACGCGTTTTCGCTTTCGCGGATGCTTTGTTTTAAATCCGGGATCGCTACTTCAGCCGCATATTGATTGGCTTCGCTTTGCACCACGGCAGCACCGTTTACAATTGCGCCTTCTTTCAAAGCTTTGACAACCTCCACATTTTTGATGCGGCTTTCAAGGGTTTGCTGCGTAATTCTGAGCTGCTCGTCGAGTGCAATTAAATTGTAATAAGTATTGGCAATATTCGCGATCAATTGGGTTTGCACGGCGCGTTTGGCAGCATCTGTCCTTAAATAACTGGCCAACGCCATTCTTTTGCTGCTGCTGATTTTTCCCCAAATATCCGCTTCCCAGGACGTACTTAAATAAGCACGGTAAGTATCGGTCAGCGTATTGATGCTGATTCCCGATGGAAAGTTCTGCGCAGCATCGGAAGCGCGGTTTCTAGTCGCATCGGCTTTAAAATCCAGTGACGGATAATAAGCCAGTTTGCTTTGCCGCAACGTCGCTTGTGCCTGAACGATATTCTGTATCGCATTTTGCAGGTCTGCATTTTGTGCCAGCCCTTTTTTGATGATGCCTTTGAGTTTTTCATCAGAAAAAAGCTGTTCCCATGGCAATTTTGCAATCGTCGTGGAATCGGTGGTTTGCACATCACGGTACAAATTATCCGAAGCTACTTTTGGCGTTTGGTATTTTTGTGTCACACAGGCACTCAACAAAAGTGCGATTGCAAGGCTTCCAAAAATGACACTTTTATATCTCTTTATCATGATCTGCTGAATTATGGTTTGGATTTGATTCACTTAAAGCCGGCGCTTTCGGAATGTCATTTTCATCGTCGTAATCGAAAGTCGGTTTGGCCGGGCCGCTGAGTCTTTCCTGTAAAGTCTGGAAAATCACAAACAGGGCCGGAATGATGAAGACTCCGAGAACCGTTCCGAAAAGCATTCCGCCCACAGCACCGGTTCCAATCGATTTATTCCCGACAGCTCCTGCCCCGCTTGCAAACATCAACGGCATCAATCCGAAAATAAAGGCAAATGAAGTCATTAAAATAGGACGGAAACGTGCTTCGGCACCTTCAATAGCCGCCTGTAAAATTGGCAAGCCCTGTCGCCTGCGGTCGAGTGCAAATTCGACGATCAGGATTCCGTTTTTGGCTAAAAGCCCAATCAGCATGATCAATGAAATCTGAAGGTAAATGTTGCTGTTCAGGTTAAACACGATCGAGAACAAATAGGCTCCAGCCAATCCGAAAGGCAGCGATAAAAGCACGGCAAACGGAAGAATGTAGCTTTCATACTGTGCGCTCAAAAGGAAATAAACGAAAATAAGGCACAACAAGAAGATAAATGAAGTTTCACTTCCCGAAGCCAATTCTTCACGCGTTAATCCTGAGAATTCATAGCCGTAACCCGCTGGCAATGTTTCGGCAGCCACTTCCTGGATCGCTTTGATCGCATCACCTGAACTATATCCTAAGTTTGGCGCGCCGGTTACCCCAATCGATGTAAACAGGTTGAATCGCGAAATGGCTTCAGGTCCGAAAACGCGGTTCATCTTCACAAATTCTGTAATTGGTGCCATCGTTCCTGCAGAGTTTCGGACGAAGATGCTGTTTAAGCCTTCAGGATTTTCACGGTATTCCGGAGAAGCCTGGATCATGACGCGGTATTGTTTTCCGAACTTGTTGAAATTGGAAGCATAAATTCCGCCATAATATCCTTGCATCGTACTCAAAACCGTATTGACGCTTACTCCGGCATCTTTACATTTTTCAAGGTTGATTTCCATCATATACTGTGGGAAATTCGGGTTGAAAGAAGTGGTTGCATACTGGATTTCTTTCCGTTTTGCAAGCTGCGCTAAAAAGTCGTTGTTGACTTTAAAAAACTCATTGGTCGAATGCCCGCCTTTGTCCTGGAGTTGGAATTCAAACCCGCCACTTTGCCCAAATCCCTGGATCGTTGGAGGCGAAATGAAGAAAATGCTCGCTTCGCGGATGCCGCCAGTTTTCATGAAAAGCTCTTTGATGATGTCGTCGACGCTTTTGGTACGCTGATCCCATGGTTTAAGCCGCAGGATTACCATACTATACGCACTTCCGGCTCCAGCCGTAAAATTCTGCCCGACGATTCGGAGTGTGGTTTTGACTTCCGGGAAAGTGTGGGCGATGCTGTCGACTTGTTGTGCGATAAGCGTAGAACGCTCCATCGAAGAGGATGGCGGAAGGCTGATATTGGCAAAAACAACACCTTGGTCTTCAGACGGAACGAATGCAGACGGCGTGGTTTTCATCATATAAAACAAAGCGCCGCCTGCAATTAAAATAGCGCCCAGTACCACCCATTTTCTAAGCGAAAGGAATTTTACCGAACGTTTGTATTTGCCCGTTACTTTTTCAAAAGATACGTTGAACGCCGTGTAAAAACGCTGCATGAAACCTTTGTGTTTGTGGTCGTCTTCATGCGGTTTCAACAACAGTGCACAAAGCGCCGGACTCAATGTTAATGCGTTTACGGCAGATAAGATAATCGCTACCGCAAGCGTGATCCCGAATTGTTTGTAGAAAACCCCGGTTGAACCTGTGATGAAAGTTACCGGAATAAATACCGCCGCCATGACCAGCGTGATCGAAATGATCGCACCAGAAATTTCGTTCATTGCATCGATCGATGCTTTTCTGGAGGATTTGTAGCCTGCATCGAGCTTCGCGTGCGCGGCCTCGACGACGACAATCGCATCATCGACGACAATCCCGATCGCGAGCACAAGTGCGAAAAGCGTCAGTAAGTTGATCGTAAATCCGAAAAGGTTCAGGAAGAAAAAAGTTCCTACAATCGCCACGGGAACCGAAATCGCGGGAATCAACGTAGATTTAAAGTCCTGAAGGAATATAAAAACCACGATAAATACGAGTATGAAAGCTTCGATTAGCGTGTGGATTACTTTTTCAATCGACGCATCGAGGTTGTCGTTGACGTTGATCAGCTCGGTATATTTAATTCCTTTCGGGAATGTTTTTGAGGCTTCGGCAATGATTTTTTTAGACTCGTTAATGACGTCACGTGCATTCGATCCCGGCGTCTGGCTGACTGCAAAACCCACCGATTGCAATCCATTCGTTCTTGTCGTTGAGGAATAGGTTAGGGAACCCAGTTCGACTTTTGCCACATCTTTCAACCGCAGGAATTGCCCGTTGGATTGTGATTTTACGATGATGTTTTCAAATTCCTGTTCGCTGACCAAACGGCCTTTGTATTTGATGACGTATTGAAACGCCTGGTTGCCGTTTTCACCGAATTTTCCGGGTGCGGCTTCAATATTCTGTTCGGCCAATGCGGCAGAAATATCACTCGGAATCAAGCCGTATTGCTGCATCACATCGGGTTTCAGCCAAATCCGCATCGAATAATCCTTGCTACCAAAAACCGTCACGTCACCTACTCCGGTTACCCTTTGGATTTGTGGTACGAGATTGATCTTTACATAATTCTGCAAGAAAGTCTGGTCGTAGCCTTTGTCTTCACTGTATAAAGAAACGATCAACAAGTTGCTGCTCTGGCTTTTGGTTACCGTAACTCCGGCCTGTGTCACTTCGGCTGGCAAAAGGCTTGTTGCCCTGGATACGCGGTTTTGCACATTTACTGCGGCAAGATCAGGATTGGTTCCCACTTTAAAAAACACCCGGATCGATGCGGTTCCGTCATTTGTGGCAGACGAAGTCATGTATGTCATGTTCTCGACCCCGTTGATTTGCTCTTCAAGCGGAATGTTGATACTTTTCAGGACTACATCGGCATTCGCACCCGAATAACTGGCGGAAACGTTGACCTGTGGCGGCGCAATGTCGGGATATTGTGCTATTGGAAGCGCCGTTAGCCCTAAAATACCCAATATCACTACGATGACCGAAATCACCGTAGAAAGTACCGGGCGTTGTATGAATTTTTTAAACATTGTTGATTATTTTAAGGTTGCGTAAACGGTTTCTGCGCTTTCCAATTTGGGTTTGATCTGGGTGTCGTCTTTAAGATTTGCAACGCCTTCGAGAACGATTTGGTCGCCCGCTTTAAGTCCGCTTTCGACTACATAAAAGTTACCGATTGCATTGTCAAGTACTGTAATTACGGTGTTTTTTGTTTTTCCGTTTTTATCGACAACGGCTGCAAAACGCTTGTCCTGCAATTCGAAAGTCGCGCTTTGCGGAATGATGAGGACATTTTTCACTTCTTGTGGAATCCTGACTTTGGTGCTGCTTCCGCTTCGGATGATGCCTTTTTGATTTGGGAAACGTGCCCTAATGTTTACAGATCCGGTTTGGGTATTGATCAGTCCGTTGATGGTCTCAATTTTTCCTTTTTCTGCGTAAAGCGAACCGTCGGAAAGCAATAACGACACTTCAGGAAGTTTTGCGATTTTCTGTGCCAATGTGCCCGAGCTGTCTTTTGTAAATCCAAGCAATTGCTTTTCATTGAATGCGAAGTAGGCATACACGTTTCCGATGCTCGAAACGGTCGTCAGCGGATCTGCATTTGCAGAGCTTACCAAACTTCCCAAACGAAACGGAATCGATCCCACCACACCGTTCACTGGACTTTCAACTGTAGTGTACCCAAGATTTGTCCTTGCATTTGCAAGGCTGGCTTTAGCCTGAGCCAATGTGGCCATGGCAGCTTCATAATTGTATTGCGCCGATTCGAGGTCGTATTTGCTGATAATTTCTTTTTCAACCAGCGGTTTTACTTTATTGATGGCGAGTTTTGCAGCGCTCACGTCGGCTTCGGCGCTTTTGATGCTTGCCGTCGCTGTCCTGACTTCCTGCTCGTATTGCGGGGCACTGATCTTGAATAACGGCTGTCCTTTTTTCACTACGGCGCCCTCATCCACATAAATCTTGTCGATATAGCCTTCGACACGAGGACGGATTTCTATATTTTGCTGGCCCTGTATGCTTGCCGGATAATCGGAATATAAAGTTGAAGTCATCGGCTGCAGTTCAGCGACTTTATACTCTTTGGGTGGCGCAGCAGCGGCTTGCGCGGCCTGATCGTCTTTTTTTCCGCAGGAAGCTAAAAAAAGCATTCCTAAAAGTGTGCTGGCTATTGATGTCGTTCTCATGCGTATGGATTGGTGTTAGGATTTATTTTTTTCTATTTCTTTGAATTTTTTGATGGTTCGAAGCAACAGTTCTTCCATTTGAAGGACGTGCCGTTCGTATTCTTTGGTATGTTCGAGGTTGTCGAGTTCGGCTGTAGTTGTAGCTGTTTTTTGCCGGTAAGACATCATTCTTTTGATGATCTCTTTTTCAAATTCAATGATCTTGACGTAATTCGACATCCTTTCACTAAACGGCGAGGGACGAAAATATTTTTTTCGGTCGCCGGGCAAAGTATAATAAGTGATCTTGCCAATTTTAAGAAGTAAATTCAGGCTTGTGGAAACAGAACTCTTGCTTGCGCTGGTTTTCTCGATTAATGATTCAAAAGTGATTTCTTTGCCGTTGTCTATGATCAATATTCCCAAAATCCGGGAAGCGAGTGGCGGCAAATGATACAAGGTTTCAAAGTGAATCCCGAACATTTCAATAAGTTCTTCTTTCTCTTTTTGGATGTCCATTTTTAAAAATTTAGACACAAAGATACCTCTAGTTCGTTTACAGCCGAACCAAGCGAACTTAAATAATTGTTAAATAATGGCTAAATCGATTTCGTAAAAAAACCGGCGTTGGAGCCGGTTTCATTAAATGATGTGTATTGTTATTTGTCTTCTACTTCGATATTTACGGTCAAACCGCCCGTATTCTTGTTGTCGACAAGTTCCATGAAAGCTCTTTTTGTGATGTCGATTTCCCTGCCTCGCGTAAATGGGCCGCGATCCTGAACCTCAACGATTACAAATCTGCCATTTGCGGGATTTGTGATTTTTACTTTGGTTCCGAATGGAAATTTCCGGTGTGCTGCGGTATATTTCTGGTTGTCGAATTTGATTCCGCTTGCAGTTCTTTTGCCATTGAATTTATCGTGATAATACGAAACATGCACGCTTTTCTTGAACGCTTTGAATTTTCGTTTGGTATTTGCGAGGCTGTCGAGCGTTGCCTGGCTTGGTTTCGCTACAGCTAAGGTTGTCGTATCGGTTGGCGGGGCAATTTTTGACGTAATGGGCAATTTTTTATCTGCAGCAGAAAGGATTTTTGCATTTTCAAGGGCTTTTTTGTCTGCTTCTGTTGGTTTTGCCGATGTTGATTTGTCTGTGGGCGCATTTTTTTTTTCAGAAAGCACTTCCGTTTTATCAACTGTTTTTTTTGTATTCGGAACTTCCGTTTTTTCTACAACTGTTTTGGGTTTATCCGAAGTTTTTTTCTTTTGCGAAAAACCATTGGCGCATATCAAAAGGGAAAATACCAGAAAAAATGTTTTTGTGTATTTCATAAGCTGTATTTTGGTTCGGGCGCGGTTTTAACAAATACCGTTCCTAAATGAAAAAAAGCCCTGTTTAAAGGCTTTTCGTTTGAATTAAATCCAATGGCTCCAAGGTATTCTGCTTAAAATCAGCAGCAAACCAAGTGCATAAAAAATGGCTATTTTTTTGAATTTTGCCGGACTTTCAGTCGCTCTTTTATGCGTTGACCATCCGATTGTAATTAGGACAATCGCGATTAAATTAATGAATGGATGCTCAATAACCGTCAATCTCAATTCCGGATTTTTCATGATTGTTCCCATTCCCAACTCGCCAATTTTAGAAAATCCGAGTGGCGAAGTAAAGTACAAAATCATCGCGATCAGAAACTGGACATGGGTTGCAATGAGCGCGAACAAAGCAATTCTTCTGTCTTTAGGGCCAAAAGGTTCTTTGGATGAAATGCCTACAAGCGAGTTAATTACTGTAATTACTAAACTCAGCAAAACGACGTAAGCCCAGCCTGAATGTGCTTTCAGAATAAATTCGTACATGGTGTTTGGTTTTTTTTGAACCTCAAATATAAGTAAAAAAAGCCTCACATTGCTGCAAGGCTTCAAATATAGAATCGTTTAAAATTACTTGTTCTTTAGAAAATAGTTCAATAAGAAAGTCGTTGAACTGTCGTGGTTTTTGACGGTTTTGGAATTGATTTCCTCCAAAATGGTGCTTGCCAGTTGCTTGCCCAATTCAACACCCCATTGGTCAAAACTGAAAATATTCCAGATGATGCCCTGAACGAAGATTTTGTGTTCATATAATGCCACCAATGAACCCAGAGTTTCCGGGGTTAATTGATCGATCAAAATGCTGTTGGTTGGCTTGTTTCCTGTGAACACTTTGAATGGCGCGAGGAAATCGGCTTCTTTTTGGGTAAGGTTGCTTTTGGTGAATTCGGCACGGACTTGTGCTTCGGTTTTTCCGTTCATCAAGGCTTCTGTTTGTGCGAAATAATTCGACATCAGTTTGTCGTGATGGTCCTGGTCGCCGTATAATGGTTTTACAAAACCAACGAAATCGGTCGGGATTAATTTTGTTCCCTGGTGGATCAATTGAAAAAACGCGTGTTGCGAATTCGTTCCGGGTTCGCCCCAAATGATCGTTCCCGATTCATAATCCAATGCTTTTCCGTTGCGGTCGACGCTTTTCCCATTGCTTTCCATCGTTCCCTGCTGCAAATACGCTGGAAGCCTGTGCAAATATTGCGAATACGGAATCAAAGCTTCGGTTTCTGCACCAAAGAAATTGTTGTACCAAATGCTCAGCAAAGCCAAAGTTACCGGTAGATTTTTCTCGAATGGCGTTGTTTTAAAGTGTTCGTCCATTTCATTGGCACCTTTCAGCAATTTGTCGAAATTTTCAAATCCGACGGCAAGCGCGATTGATAATCCAACGGCGCTCCAAAGCGAATAACGGCCGCCAACCCAGTCCCACATTGGAAAAATGTTGTCTTCGGCAATCCCGAATTCGGTTACTTTTTTGATATTGGTGGAAACGGCAACGAAGTGTTTCGCGACGTCTTCTTTTTTAGCCGATTTCAAAAACCATTCGCGAATCGTTTCAGAATTCGTCAACGTTTCCTGAGTCGTGAATGTTTTGGAAACAATGACAAACAAAGTCGTTTCCGGATTTAGATTTTTGATCGTTTCGTGCACGTGGTCGCCGTCAATGTTGGAAACGAAATGTACATTTAATTGATTTTTATAGAATTTGAGTGCTTCAACAACCATTACCGGCCCAAGATCTGAACCGCCGATTCCGATATTGACGACATCTGTGAAATTTTTTCCGGTGAATCCTTTGCGGGTTCCGTTGATGATTTCCGATGAAAAACTTTTGATTTTATTTTTGACTTCGTAGACTTCAGGAATGACGTTTTCGCCATCTGCTTTGATATTTGCAGATTCCGGGGCGCGTAAAGCGGTGTGTAAAACCGCGCGGTTTTCCGTTTGGTTGATCGTGTCGCCTTCGAAAAATTTGGTCATCGCATCCTGAAGTCCGGCTTCGTTTGCGAGTTGCAGTAATAAATCAATCGTTTCCTGAGTGATGATGTTTTTTGAATAATCGATCAGGAAATTGTTCCATTGCAGGTGGAATTTCTCTGCGCGTTTTGGATCTTTTTCGAACAATTCCTTCATGTTCGATTGTTCCATTTGGTGGTAATGCTGCTGTAATTTTCCCCAGGCGGCAGTTTGCGTGGGATTTGTATTTTGTAATGCCATTATTCTTGATTTTTGTAAATGCAAATTTACAATTAATGTTGTTAAGTTGCGATTAAGTTTAGCCCCGATCGTCTCGAAATTTCGGGAGGAATTTTGCAGGAACAAATGATATTGTTTTTGTGGAAAAAAAAGCGACCGCAGGAAGCTCCTTTTTTCGTCATTAAAAACAATTCATTTTGACAAAAAATTGAAATGGAGAGCGAGATTGGCTTCTGAAAAAATAAAAAAAATGAAACCACTAAGGGATTAAGAAACGTTAAGGCTTAGCTTAATTTCACTTAATCCCTTAATGGCAACTTATAAAGTTTGGAGACAATTTATTTCCTGAATTTAATTGCGGCCAAACTGTCCAATTCCTGCTTTAAAGGTTTCATTTCGGCGAGGAATCTTGGCAGATTGCGCTTGTCCATCGGTTCGGAATTTGGAAGTTTGAGCTTGAGCGCGTCAACCTGCACGCCATTTTTCCAGAAACGGTAACACACATGCGGCCCAGTTGCCAATCCTGTACTTCCAACGCGCCCGATGACATCGCCTTGGTTCACGCGTTGGCCGCGGCGAACGAGGATTTTGGACATGTGTAAATATTGTGTGGAATAGGTTCGGTCGTGTTTGACTTTAACGAAATTTCCGTTTCCTGCAGTAAATCCGGTTTGCTCGACAACGCCCGAAGCGGTCGTCATGATTGGCGTTCCCGTTGGCGCGGCATAATCGGTGCCTTTGTGCGCTTTCCAGATTTGCTGTACTGGATGAAAACGGTGCTGCGTATAATGTGACGTGATGTTGACGTATTTGAGCGGCGCTTTTAGGAAGAAATTCTTTAATGCTTTTCCGTCTTCGTCAAAATATTCAAGCTTGCCCGAACCTTGGTTTTGTTCGAATGGAAAGGCATAGATCATTTTCCCTTTGTACTCGAAAAATGCGGCTTTTAGGCTGTCAACGCCGTCATAAATGGAATCGTCGATGTATCTTTCCGTAAAGGTAATCCCGAATTTATCGCCCCTTTTGAGTTTGAAGAAATCGATCGACCACGCATATACTTTGGTGATCTGGCTTGCCAATGCGACGTCTACTTTTTGTTTGTTGAGTTCTTCGGAAAGTGAACCGTCGAGACTTCCGGCAATTGTTCTTTGTTTCACCAAAACCGGTCGGATTTTTTTATAGGCGGAGATCGAATCGCGCAGGTCAACAACATAATAACTGCCGCGATCCTGTTGGTAAATAAAAGCTTCGAGTTTTTTATAACGGTCTTTGGATCTTAAAAAAGTATACGGCTTTCCAACGCGAATGGTGCGCACGTCAAACTCGTCTTTTATCTTTTCTACAATGTCATAAACGCGCAACGTATCGAGGTTTTGGCTTTCTAAAATGCTGCCGAAAGTGTCGCCGCCGCGAACGGTGTCATGCACGACATTGAATTCATTGAATTTAAATCCGAATTGTTCTACAACCGGCTGCTTCACGTAAATTTCCTCAGCTGTTCGCTCCTCGTCGGATTTGCTGTTGCAGGAAACCAGCGTAATTAAAACGATGATAAATGCGGCTATTTTTTTCAAACTGTGATATTTGGTTTATTTTTCTTCGCCCCAGTTTTTGAGTTCGTCTTCACTCCACAATTCCGGGAAAAAGATGCGGCGCTGGTATTTGGGATGCATGTATTTTTTCCAGTCGCTGCCGCCGGTGGCTTCGCCGTTGCCCTGTCCGCTGTCGATGTATTTTCGGGCTGCATTCAAATGGCCCAAGACCCAGGTAATGTTTACCGTGTGGTCGTAATGGCGCATGGCTTTGATGAGTTCGGGATTTTTCTGATCGGCTTCAGGCAGTTGCTTGAATTTTTGCCAGAGGTTGATCGTGTTGTATTCTTCCATGTGCCGCAGGAATGACGCTTTGTATTTGCGTTCGAATTCTAAAATCAGGTATGATTTTTCGCCGGTTTTATGGTCTTTTCCGGCGGCTTGCCAATACAAATGCTCGAAGGCGTGTTCGTAAGGCGTATTTCTGTCAATTGTAGCACGAAAGCGGTAATCAATTAAATTGATCAGATCGCAGGAAGCAAATTCGATCAATCTATATTGTGCGCTTTGAAAACCGCTGGCCGGTGTTAAGGTGTTGCGGAATTTCATGTATTGCTCGACTTCCATGCCGTCGCCCATAATGTCGAAAGACGTGGTGAGCATGTCAAAATAGCGGCTGATGCGCATCAATCTTTCGGTAAAAAAAGCCGTGTACTTCGTCAGTTCGCCTTGCAGGCTCGGATCCGGTTTTTCGGTGTGGCAAATCTGGTTGATTTCCCACAGGATCATTTTAAACAGCAATTCATTCACCTGATGGTACATGATGAATACCATTTCGTCTGGCAAAGTCGTTCTTTGGGTTTGAAGGTTTAAAAGCACATCGGTTTGGATGTAATCCCAGTAAGTTATTGGCTTTGACCAAAGCAATCCTTCGAGATGCGTATCGGTTTTTTGGCCGATGTCGTGGAATTTGGAATCTAATTCCTGTAATAGATTTGTCGTATGTTCTGTAATGCTCATTATGGTTTTGCTTTTACCTTAAAGGAATATTTAAGGCCTTTGAATGCATCAAGATCGGCTTTGATCGACCCAACGGCGAGGCTTGCTTTGATGGCAACCGGAATTTTATTGTCATCATCTGAAATCCAAACGGTTAAACTTTCCTGTTCCTTGAAAACCCTTCCGGATTGTACGTACGGACGGAAAACCATCGTTGGAACGACGCCAAATTTAGTCGATAAATCTTCGGTGCCAATAAATTTTAACTTAAACTTCGTGGTTTCACCATCAAAAAACATGTCGATCATGACAGATTCGCCGACTTTTAATTTATCGATGGTCGGATAATTCCTGAGGTAGTAAAAAGTGGACATAATGTCCTGGGTATTGTCGGGAAAACCGTAAGTAGATTCGGTTTTGTGTTTGTAATCTTTAACGAGGATCTTATTGGTCGCCTGATTGAAGAAGCCTTCCTGGTTTTTGGTGTAGCCGCCTTCATCGATCCTTCGGACGAATTGGTATGGAACTCCGGTTTCTTTATCGAAAAAACTTTCATACGTATCGTCGACTTTAAAAAAAAATCGTGACATTCCGGTCGTGTAGCCTTTCCCGATCGCATGGTAGACTTTTTTGTTGTTTCGAACCGCTTCCTGGACTTCGAGTGTCGCGTAACCGGCATTCACCAATCCGTAGTGGATCCTGAATTTGAACCATTCGCCTACATCAAAGGCACGTTCTTTTTGTGGTGTGCTAAAACCAAAAGCTGCAATAATCAATAAAAAAATCAATCCTTTTTTCATTCTTTTTCATTTTTTGACACCCCGAAAGCAATTTTCATTCCAAATGTATAAAAACAAAAAAACCCAGTCAAATTAATGACCGGGTTTTTATGCTATTAACCAACCAAAAAACTATAAATTATGAAAATTTATATAAAAATTAAAGGAAACCACTCCTTCTCTTTTTGCGAGTACAAAAGTATATCAAACGTTGTGTTATTTTTAGTGAAAATCCAACTTTAACACAACTTTTGTAGACTTTCCAACTACAAGGATGGTAAAATTACAGATAATGCAATTTTTGAATGCTTTTTATAAAGTTCCGCGTTTTTCTTGCTCTCTTTCAATGGATTCGAAAAGCGCTTTAAAGTTTCCGGCACCAAAACCTTTGGCTCCCATGCGCTGGATAATTTCAAAAAATAGTGTCGGGCGGTCTTGAACCGGTTTTGTAAAGATCTGTAACAGATAACCTTCCTCATCGGCATCGACCATAATGGCAAGTTTTTCGATTTCTGACAAATCTTCTTTCATCATGTCCATGTGCGCGCCGAGCCTTTCCGGAATGGCTTCGTAATACGCATGTGGCGGCGCGGATAAAAATTCGACGCCACGCGCCCTTAACTCTGAAACCGTTTTGATAATGTCATCGGTAGCAATCGCAATGTGCTGGATTCCGGGTCCGCCGTAAAAATCTAAATATTCTTCAATTTGTGATTTTTTCTTGCCTTCGGCAGGTTCGTTGATCGGAAATTTGATGCGGCCGTTTCCGTTTGACATCACTTTACTCATCAAAGCCGAATATTCGGTGTTGATTTGCTTGTCGTCGAATGATAGGAAATTCACAAATCCCATGACGTCTTCATACCATTTTACCCAGGTATTCATTTCGCCCCAGCCTACATTTCCAACCATGTGGTCGATGTATTTTAGTCCGGTTGGCGTTGGATTGTAATCGGTTTTCCATTCCTTATAACCTGGAAGGAATACGCCGTTGTAATTTTTTCTTTCTACGAAAATATGCACGGTTTCGCCATAAGTGTAAATTCCGGAACGCACGACTTCTCCAAATTCATCGCTTTCTACCGTTGGTTCCATGAATGGAACGGCACCGCGTTTTACGGTTTCTTCAAAGGAACTTCTGGCATCTTCCACCCATAATGCAGCAACTTTTACACCATCGCCGTGTTTTTTTAAATGCAGATTAATTGGCGAATCTTCGTTTAATGGTGTCGTTAAAACCAATCGGATTTTGTCTTGTTTCAATACATAAGAAGCGCGGTCGCGAACCCCAGTTTCGAGTCCGGCGTAAGCCAATGACTGGTAGCCGAAAGCCGTTTTGTAGAAATGCGCTGCCTGTTTGGCATTTCCTACGTACAATTCGACATAATCAGTTCCTAATAAAGGCAGGAAATCCTGTGCGCCTTCGAATATTTTTTCGAGTCCGTATTCTACGGATTTTATTTCTTTTGACATAATGTTTATTTTTTTGTTCAGATAATCATCCGAATGTTTTTGTGTGTTTTAATGCTACGTTTGTCATTTCCCTTTTTGTCATTCCTCTTTTGTCATTCCCCATTTGTCATTTCGACGAAGGAGAAATCTCATTATCCCATACCCATCACGTGACTTGAGATTTCTCCTTCGTCGAAATGACAAACCACATGGGAAAATGTATTCGCCAATTACTCCAGCCACGATTGATAATATTTACCATCATCGAGTCCCATTGCAATTTCAGTAACCTGCAACGGACGGAAAGTATCAACCATCACCGCCAATTCTTCCGTAACGGTTTTCCCAATGCTGCGTTCCATGGCACCTGGTGCCGGACCGTGTGGAATTCCTTTCGGGTGTAGCGTAATATGGCCTTGTTCAATATTGTTTCGCGACATAAAATCACCGTCTACATAATACAAGACCTCATCGCTGTCGATGTTGCTGTGGTTGTAAGGCGCGGGAATCGCTTTCGGATGGTAATCGTACAAACGCGGGCAGAATGAACATACGACAAAAGTCGACGTTTCAAATGTTTGGTGTACTGGCGGCGGTTGGTGTACGCGTCCGGTAATTGGTTCAAAGTTGTGGATCGAAAATCCGTAAGGGAAATTGTAGCCGTCCCAGCCGATCACATCAAACGGATGCGTCGCATAAACGACTTCGTGGATCATGCCTTCTTTTTTGATCTTGATCAGGAAATCGCCTTTTTCATCGTGTGTTTCGAGTTCGGTTGGCAGTTTAAAATCGCGCTCGCAAAAAGGCGAATGCTCCAAATGTTGGCCAGAAGCATTCTTGTAGCGCTTTGGCGTATAAAAAGGCGCAAACGATTCGACATAAAAAATGCGGTTTTCAGAGGTCTCAAAATCAATTTGATAGATAATTCCGCGTGGAATGATTAAATAATCGCCGTATTCAAAATCAATGTTTCCGAGCATCGTGCGCAGTTTTCCTTTTCCTTTATGGATGAAAAGCAGTTCGTCGGCATCGGCATTTTTATAGAAATAATTTCTGAGTGAATTTTGCGGTGCCGCCAATCCGATGGTGCAGTCTTTATTCACGAGCATCGCTTTTCGGCTGTCGAGAAAATCGGCTTCAGGCTTTAATTCAAAACCTTTAAACAATAAGGCTTTAATGTTTTTTCCGATCGCAATTTTCGGCTCGACCGAATACGAATTTAAAATTTCTTTGACCTGCGTTGGTCTGTGGATGTGATACGAAAGTGAGGAATTTCCGTGAAATCCTTCAGTCCCGAAAAGCTGTTCGTAGTACAATCCGCCGTCGGGCTTTTCAAACTGCGTGTGGCGCTTTTGCGGAAATTTTCCAAGTTTGTGATATATTGGCATGATGTGAAATTTAGGAATTGTGAGTTGCGATTTACGATAGCCACGATTCCGTCATTCCGGATTTCTCTTGATGAGGAATTTAAGGTGCGGCAGTAAATCTTTCCAGAAAAGTTTCATACTCCAAATATCGGAAAAATTTAATTTTATGGATTCTTTATTGTGAATTATTTACAAATACAAAAAAGGCATTAACAATTTTCATCGTTAATGCCTTTTCGGGTATGACAATTTTATCTTATCTTACTTTTTTATAGCTGTAAGCGTAAATCATAGCGTGAATTGCCGCAAATATTAAAGAGAAATAATACAAGAAATGGTCGTCTACACTTTGATCCGAATGGTGGATCATAGCAACAACCACTAACGCGACAACCATTCCGAAACCGGAAGCTGCCACTGTCTTATAATTGCTTAAGCTGAATTGTCCCTGATTCTGAACACTGTGTTTCATTCCGTAGAACAAATACAAATCAAATCCGATCATCATCCAAACGATCAAACGAATCCAAGTGTCAAGCGGAAGAAAAACCATCATGAACAAACAAACCGCAACACCTAAAATCGGAACCAACGGCACCAATGGCGTTCTGAACGCGCGCGGCGCATCCGGCATTTTTTTGCGCATGATCAATACGCCGATACAAACCAGGATGAATGCGAATAAAGTTCCGATACTGGTCATTTCACCAACAACCCTTGCTGGTACAAACGCAGCAAAAGCACTGACCAAAACCATAAATAACAAGTTGTTTTTTGCAGGCGTTCTATATTTTGGATGCACTTCAGAGAATACTTTCGGCATTAAACCATCTTTACTCATCGAGAAAAACACGCGGCTTTGTCCCATCAACATTACTAAAATTACCGAGGCATAACCGCCCAAAATCGCCAGTAAAATTGCATTGTTCAACCACGGATAAGCTGGAACGATCAATCCAGATGCATCGGCGTGTCCCATCGATTCTACTGCGATTGCCACTGGCGCGATGCCGTCTTTACCGGCAAAAGCCTGATAATTGACAACTCCGGTCATGACATGTGCAAACAAGATGTACAATAAAGTACAAACGCCCAACGACAATAAAATCCCGATTGGCATGTCGCGTTTCGGATTTTTAGCTTCCTGTGCCGCGGTTGAAACGGCATCAAAACCGATATATGCAAAAAACACGATCGCCGCAGCACGAATAATTCCGGAGAAACCAAATTCCCCGAATTTTCCTGTATTTTCAGGGATGTATGGCGTATAATTTTCAGGTCGGATGTATTGCCAGCCCACTGCGATAAATATCAATACGACTGAAACTTTTAGCAAAACGATGATTCCGTTTACGGTAGCCGATTCTTTGGTTCCGCGCATTAAAATCAACGACATAATCATCACGATAAATACTGCCGGAAGGTTGATGACGCCGCCTTCGAATGGAGAAAGCATAAAAGCATCGTCTATATGAATGCCGTATCCGCCGAGAAATTTGCCAAGGTAACGCGACCAACTGATCGAAACGGTTGCGGCTCCAACGGCATATTCCAACACCAAATCCCAACCGATAATCCAGGCAACAAACTCGCCCATCGTTGCAAAAGAATACGTATAAGCGCTTCCTGCAACCGGAATCATTGATGAAAATTCGGCATAACACAATCCGGCAAAAATACAGCCGAAAGCCGCTACAAGAAATGAAATGGTAATCGCTGGTCCGGCATTTGTCGCAGCAGCTAAACCGGTGATAGAAAATAATCCGGCACCAATAATAGCACCTACGCCTAAAGCGACCAATCCGGTGGCTGATAAAGTTTTCTTTAATCCTTTTTCAGACTCCGAAGCTTCGTCTAACAGTTGATTGAGTGGTTTTCTTCTCCAAATAGACATATATTTTATTTTAAATTTGTTTGTGTTGCCAAATATATTGTTTTTTTACAAACTCTTAACAATTATATGAAGTTGGCCGCTGTTAAAACCAGAATCCGATCGCAAACCAGGCATAGCCTTTTGGAAGTTCCGGCGACCAGGAATATTTGAATTCGATCGGGCCGATGATGCTGTCGATTCCGTAACCCAACGCATATCCGGTATAACGCACTTTTGCAAACCAGTCGGTTGTCGTAAACAGGTTGTCTTCCACATTGGCAATATTTGCGGCAAAATTGATGTGGTTTTTCTTGAAAATTTCATAATCCAGCGTCAACGTCGACCTGATGTAACTGTCGCCTGAAATGCTCAGGAAATCATAACCATAAAATTGCTTGAAGTTGTTGACTGCATTGTAGCCATATCCGCCAAGGATAAAATCAAAAACCTGGTTGCTGCCGCCTATGGAAAAGCCTGCATCGGCCTGGAATTTCATCGTTGCATGCCTGAAAAGTTTTCTCGCAAAGCCAATTTCCCCTTTTGCAACAGAGAATTGCTCGAAGGTATTTGAGTAATCTGCAGCAAAAAGGTACGATTGAAAATCCCCGCTGAAATACCAGCCGCGTTTCGGGAAATATTTGTTGTCGAACGAGTCGAACTTGATCGATCCGAACAAACTGGTATACGTGCTGTTTTCAAAAACCTGCTCGTTGCTGGGCAGCGTACTCGATTTGACTTTGAGGTATTTCATTTCAACCCCTGCTCCAAGGAGGAATTTCTGTACGAAAATCGTTTGCACATAAGCCTGGTTCGTAAAATCGGCATAGTCAATATTAATCGATTTGATGCCAAAGCGGTTTAACAATTCACCGTTCTGAAAATCGGTTTCGATGTTTCTGCTAAAAGCGTTGTACCGCGATTTGAATCCAAAACTCCAGTAAAAACCGTTGTCGATGTAGTAATCCAGGTTGTACCTGAAACTATCCCCAAGAATGACATCCACAGAAAAAATATCGTTTTTAAAAAACGTTTTCTTTTGCGTAAAATTCAACAAAATGGCACTTTTATACAAACCATCATAATGCAGCCCGAATTTTAAAAACGTCGTATTCGGATTTTCGGTCAGGTTGATGCACAAATCGTCGCTGCCTTCATTATTTTCAAGCGTGTAATTGATGCCGCTAAAATTCTGCGTGGCCGTTACATTGTCCATTCCGAGTTGCAAATCGTCATACGTAATCTTGGAATCCTGTTTAAATCTTAGTTTTCCAATGACATAAGAACGCGTATAATTTTCAAGCGGATTGATGCTGATGTTCTTAATATGCAGCGTATCGGCTTCGATTTTTGGGAATTTTTTATTGGCTTTGGTGCTGTCGCCAATGGCTTTGATCTGATCGTACACTTTCATCGCCGCTTGTTCGCCTTTTTTAATGATGTCGCGGCCCTGGTCGAATGAGATCACGCTGTAGTTCGTAATATCGGGTTTGATGTAAATGTCGGTTTCCTTGACTTTTGCCTTCATTTTCTCGATCATCTGAAGGTTTGAGATCTGAACCAGGATCCGCGTCGCATCTTTCAAGGATTTCCGGTCTTTCAAATCGTCCTGTACATCGACGCCAATGATAAAATCGGCACCGAGTTTCTTAATTTCCTCTATCGGATAATTATTCGTCACGCCGCCATCGACAAGCAATCTGCCGTCGATTTCAACCGGGGAAAATAAGGTCGGGAAAGCACCGCTGGCCAGCATCGCCTGTGGCAGATAGCCTTTGTTTAATAAAACTTCTTCGCCGGTTTCAATGTCGGTTGCAATGCACAAAAACGGAATCGGGAGTTTGTTGAAGTCGCGCACATTCCGCACTTTATACGTCAGTTTATTCAATAAATTGTAATTGTACATGCCGCGGGAAAGTGCTGTCGGGATTCCGATCCGGAGTTTGTTGAACGGAAGCGTAAACGCATACAATTCGTCATTGCGTTTTTCGTAAAAATTTTTTGAGGCCCGTGGAATGAAATCACTCAGCAGTTTGTCAAAATCAGTTTCATGGAAAACAGAATCGATCTGTTCTGCGCTATATCCCGATGCATACAATCCGCCAACGATCGCGCCCATGCTGGTTCCGCCAATGTAACTGATTTCGACACCGGCTTTTTCAAGCACTTTCAAAACGCCAATGTGTGCGAAGCCTTTGGCGCCGCCGCCGCTTAAAACGAGCCCGATTTTGGGTTTTCTGATGGAATCCTGGGAAAAAGATTTCTGAGAAAAAAGAAGCAAGAAACAAGAAACAAGAACAAAAAACCGAGTCTTCGGCCCAGGCAGTATAAGGCTTTTAATTAAACCTTTGTCATTCTGCCTCAGTATTTTATTCATTTATTCTTGGGGTTTATTATTGCTGTAAAAGTCGGTAATTTTTTTGGCTTTTGAAAGCCCGATGACGGCTGAAATATCTTTTTCAGATGCTTCCTTTAATCTTTTAACAGATTTGAAATGTTTAATTAACGTTTGCATCGTTTTCTCACCGATTCCGGGAATGGTTTCGATAGAGGTTTGCAACGCATTTTTGCTGCGCTTGTCGCGGTGGAACGTAATCCCGAAACGGTGCGCTTCATTGCGCAAATGCTGAATTACTTTTAAGGTTTCCGATTTTTTATCGAGATACAGCGGAATGTTGTCGCCGGGGTAAAACAATTCTTCGAGTCTTTTCGCTATGCCGATAATAGCAATCTTGCCACGCAATTCGAGCATATCAATGCTTTTTAATGCTGATGACAACTGCCCTTTTCCGCCGTCGATGATGATCAATTGCGGCAACGGTTCGTTTTCGTCGAGCAGGCGTTTGTAGCGTCTGTAAACGACTTCTTCCATCGACGCAAAATCGTTCGGGCCTTCAACGGTTTTAATGTTGAAATGGCGGTAGTCTTTTTTGCTGGGTTTTCCGTCTTTAAAAACCACGCAGGCTGCTACGGGATTCGTTCCCTGGATGTTCGAGTTGTCAAAACATTCGATGTGGCGCGGTTCTTCGGGCAGGCGCAAATCTTTTTTCATTTGCGCCATGATGCGATTGGTATGGCGGTCGGGATCGACAATTTGCATTTGCTTCAATTGGTCGATGCGATAAAACTTGGCATTCCGGATCGATAAATCCAATATCTGTTTCTTATCGCCGAGTTGCGGAACCGTGACTTTGATGTTTTCGCCCAAATCGACTTCAAACGGCACAATGACTTCGCGCGACGTTAAATTGAAGCGTTCGCGCATTTCGACAATGCCGAGTTCAAGCAATTCTTCGTCGGTTTCTTCAAGTTTTTTCTTGAGTTCCAATGTAAACGAACGGATGACCGAACCATGGGAAATCTGCAGGAAATTGATGTATGCCGCGCTTTCATCCGACACGATCGAAAAAACATCGACATTGGTGATTTTCGGATTCGCCACCATCGATCGCGACTGGTAATTCTCCAACACTTCGATTTTTTCTTTGATGCGTTGCGCTTTTTCAAATTCCATTTCAGCGGCAAAATCGCCCATTTGCTTTTTGAAATTGCGCAGGCTTTCCTTGAAATTTCCTTTTAGGATTTCACGGATCGCATTGACTTGCTCCTGATATTTTTCTAGTGGTTCGTGGCCTTCACACGGGCCTTTGCAGTTTCCGATATGGTATTCAAGGCAGACTTTAAACTTGCCACTCTTAATATTATTTTCGGTTAAATCGTAATTGCAGGTGCGCAGCGGATACAATTCCTTAATCAGGTCTAAAATCGTATGCACGGTTCTAAAACTGGTGTAAGGTCCGAAATATTCAGATCCGTCTTTGACCATTCTGCGTGTGGAAAATATCCGTGAAAACGGTTCTTTTTTGATGCAGATCCACGGATAGCTTTTGTCGTCGCGCAGCATCACGTTGTAACGCGGCTGGAGTTTTTTGATCAGGTTGTTTTCCAACAGTAACGCATCGGATTCACTTGTGACGACAATATGCTTGATCGTGGCGATTTTCCTGACCATGACACGCGTCCGGCCTACTTCATGCACTTTATTGAAATACGAAAGCACGCGTTTCTTCAGGTTTTTAGCTTTGCCAACATACAGCAATTTCTCGTCTTTGTCATAATATTGATACACTCCGGGACTGTCCGGAAGGGTTTGTATCTGAAGTTCTAATGACGGATTTTGCATGGCGCAAAGTTAGCAAATTGTCACAATCAAAAGACAAATTGAAATGGCTGTCTTAAGATTTTAACTACTTTTATGAAATGAATTTTTTATTGCTGCAAAGGCGCAAAGAAACTATGTTTTTTAAATCTTTTGTAGCCTGTAATTTATGTTTTGAAAATGACTAAAAAAGAACTTCGTACCGAATATAAAAAACTTCGCCAGCAATTGTCTGAAAACAACATTGAAGAAAAAAGCCTCGCCATAGCCAATAAAATCCTGTCGCTGCCCATCTGGGAAAAAACATATTTCCATGTTTTCCTGCCGATTGCAGCGCACAAAGAAATCAACACCGAATTTATCCTGCATTTGCTTTCGGGAAAAGACAAAGAAATTGTGGTTTCTAAAAGTGATTTTGCAACGCGAAACATGACGCATTTTTTACTAACGGACAACACCAAATTCGAAATAAACGGTTACGGAATCCCGGAACCGCAAAACGGGCTTGAAGTGCCGCCGTCAAAAATTGATGTGGTTTTTGTGCCGCTTTTGGCGTTTGATGTTTCTGGAAACCGCGTGGGCTACGGAAAAGGTTTTTATGACAAATTCCTTTCGGAATGCCGGCCAGAAACGATTAAGATCGGATTGTCATTTTTCCCGGCGGTCGATGCGGTGCATGATGTTTTTGAAAGCGACATCAAACTGGATTATTGCGTAACTCCGGATAGCGTGTACACCTTTTAGCCGTGATAGCAGCGGCATCCTTTTGTGGTGCGCAGCAGAACAAAAGATACAGCGGATAGCGCGAATAGCTCCTGAAAATAATTGAATTGGGATTTTTAAACCATTAAGAAATGAAGTTTCATTAAGAAAAACGACTTCATTTTCCTTAATACCTTAATGGTTAATTTTTTAAGCCAAACCTTTTCCGTCGAAATCAAGCTGGTTTTCTTCTTTGTGAAATGCTTTTTTATTGAAGACGATTAAAATTCCGACTCCGGTTGAAATCGCCATGTCGGCAATGTTGAAGATCGCGTTGAAAAAAGTGAAGCTTTTTCCTCCCCAAATTGGAAAAGAATCCGGAAAGGTATAGTTTTCTATAAACGGAAAATACAGCATATCTACTACTTTTCCATGTAATAAAGTGCCGTATGGGTTGTCGGAAAATAAAGTGGCTAGCTGTCCATGGCTGTCGCTAAAAATGACACCGTAAAACACGGAATCAATAATATTTCCAACAGCTCCAGCAAAAATCAATGCTATCGCAACTATTAAATAGTTTGAATAATTTTTTCTAACGGAATCCCAAAGCCAGTAACCGATTGCTACTACTGCCAATAATCTGAAGACCGTCAAGAACAATTTCCCGTATGCCCCGGGAATTTCGGTGCCCCAGGCCATGCCTTCATTTTCGATGAACAGGATCTTAAACCAGCTGAAAACGATGTGTTGTTCTTCGAGCACAAAATTGGTCTTGATGTAGATTTTAGAAACCTGGTCGACGAGTAAGATGATGAAAATGAGCAGATAGGCTTTTCTTAATGACATTTTTCGATAATTAGTGGCGCAAAAGTAAGAATTTAATTGAAATATAAATCGCGCTGCTCAAGAGGTTTGTGTTTTAATTTAGCCACAAATGCACGAATTATTATAAAAATAGACATCTGATTCGTGCATTCGTGGCCAGTCTAAAAAAAACGCCCCATAAAAATGAAGCGTTTCCTCTGTTTTTTGCTAAGTTATTATCGCTGTAAATTCTTCGCCTCGATGCTCATTGTCGCGTGAGGAACAATTTTTAAACGTTCTTTTCCGATGAGTTTTCCGGTCACTTTGCAGATGCCGTAGGTTTTATTCTCCACTCTGAAAAGTGCATTTTTCAAATCGCGGATGAATTTCTCCTGACGGATCGCCAGTTGTGAATTCGCTTCTTTCGACATCGTTTCGCTGCCTTCTTCGAATGCTTTGAACGTTGGCGACGTGTCGTCGGTACCATTGTTCAGGTCGTTCATATAGGCGCTTTTTATAAGGTCTAAATCGGATTTTGCTTTTTCAATTTTTTTCTGGATAATTTCTTTGAACTCTGCTAAGTCAGCATCTGAGTATCGTGCTACTTCATCTACCATGTTTGTTTTATTTTGAAATTAATATTCTCGTTTTGAGGTCGTCGAACTCGATCTCGGTGCCCGAAGGTAATGCATCTGTAAATGCAATTGTTTCAGTTAATGTTTCAGATTTTATATAATCTGCATTTTTTTCTATGGCGTCTTTCAGTGTTCCGTTTCCGGCTTCAATCTGGACGTTTATCTTGTCGGTCACTTCAAATCCTGAATCTTTTCGAAGGTTCTGAATCCTGTTCACCAATTCTCGTGCGATGCCTTCATTCCTAAGTTCGGCAGTGATCGTAATATCGAGTGCCACCGTGATGTTTCCTGAATTGGCAACAAGCCAGCCTTCAATATCCTGCGACGTGATTTCGACATCTTGCAATGCTAAAGTTATACTATTTCCGGATAACTCAATATTTGCGATTCCGAGGCGCTCGAACTGGGCGATTTCTGGTTGTGTAAATTTTTGTATCTGATTGGAAATCAATCCCATATCTTTACCAAATCGCGGTCCTAAAGTTTTGAAATTGGGTTTGATCTGTTTCACTAAAATCCCCGATGCATCGTCTAAAAGTTCGATTTCTTTAACGTTTACTTCGGCTTTTATGAGGTCGGAAATAGCTTCAATTTCAGCCTTTTGGTTCGCGTCAAGCACCGGAATCATTACCTTTTGCAGCGGTTGTCGCACTTTGATCATTTCCTTTTTACGGAGAGACAACACCAACGACGAAATCGTCTGGGCCTTCTGCATTTTAGACTCTAACATTTTATTAACATAATTGTCAACACTTTTTGGAAACTCGGCCAAATGTACACTGTCATATTTTTCCGACTGTGTTGCCTGGGTTAAGTCTCTGTAAAGTTTGTCCATGAAAAACGGCGCGATCGGCGCACTGAGTTTTGCCACGGTTAACAGGCACGTATATAAGGTTTGGTAGGCGGCAATTTTATCGGTTGCGTATTCGCCTTTCCAGAATCTTCTGCGGCACAAGCGAACGTACCAGTTGCTCAGGTTTTCCTGGACGAAATCGGAGATCGCACGTGCGGCTTTTGTCGGTTCGTAGTCGGCGTAGAAACTGTCCACATCTTTCACCAAAGTGTTTAGTTCAGAAATGATCCATTGGTCGATTTCTGGACGTTCATTTACCGGGATTTCCGCTTCCGCGTATGTAAATCCGTCGATGTTCGCATATAATGAAAAGAACGAATACGTGTTGTATAATGTCCCGAAGAACTTTCTTCGAACCTCAGCGATGCCTTCGATATCAAATTTTAAATTGTCCCACGGATTGGCGTTGGAGATCATGTACCAACGCGTCGCATCCGGGCCGTATTCCGCAATCGTTTCAAACGGATCGGTTGCATTTCCCAAACGTTTGGACATTTTTTGGCCGTTTTTATCCAACACCAAACCATTCGAAACGACATTTTTGTAAGCTATTTTGTCAAAAACCAAGGTTCCGATCGCATGCAAAGTATAAAACCAACCGCGTGTCTGGTCTACACCTTCTGCGATAAAATCGGCCGGAAAATCTTTGTTCTCGTCGATGTATTCCTTGTTTTCAAACGGATAATGCCATTGTGCATAAGGCATCGCGCCAGAATCGAACCAAACGTCAATCAAATCGGTTTCGCGCGTCATTGGTTTTCCCGATTTGGATACCAATGTAATCGCGTCAACTACATTTTTGTGCAAATCAACCAGATCGTAATTTTCTTCGGCCATATTTCCGATCTCGAATCCTTTAAATGGATTTTCTTTTTGGAAACCGGCTTCAATCGATTTTTCAATTTCTTCGTATAATTCCTGAATAGAACCAACGAGGATTTCCTCGGTTTTGTCTTCCGTTCTCCAGATTGGCAACGGAATGCCCCAGTATCTCGAACGCGATAAATTCCAGTCGTTCGCATTTTTAAGCCAGTTCCCAAAACGCCCTTCTCCGGTTGCTTTTGGTTTCCAGTTGATGGTTTCGTTTAAATCGAACATTCTGTCTTTGACGTCGGTAATTTTGATAAACCATGAATCCAAAGGATAATACAACAACGGTTCGTCGGTTCTCCAGCTGTGCGGATAACTGTGGACGTATTTTTCTACTTTGAATGCTTTATTTTCTTCTTTAAGTCGGATCGCAATTTCTACATCAACAGATTTTTCAGGCGCGGTTCCGGCGTCGTAATATTCGTTTTTGACGTATTTTCCGGCGAAATCTCCCATATGCGCCGTGAATTTTCCCTGCAGATCGACAAGCGGAACCGGAATGTTGTTTTCATCCAAAACCAACATTGGCGGCACTTCTGGCGTGGCTTCTTTGGCTACTTTGGCATCATCGGCACCAAAAGTCGGTGCAGTGTGCACGATTCCGGTCCCGTCTTCTGTGGTTACAAAATCTCCTGAGATTACTCGAAAAGCATTTTCAGGATTTTGGTATGGAAGCGTGTATTTTAATAGTTGTTCGTATTTGATTCCGACCAGATCGGAACCTTTGAATTCCTTTAATATTTGGTATGGAATTTTTTTGTCTCCCAATTTAAAGTTGTCAAAATCAGCAACATCTTCACTTGCAAAAAATCCTTTTGAGAATTGTTTGCCAACGAGGTTTTTTGCCAAGATCACATGAATCGGTTCAAAAGTATATTGATTAAACGTTTTCACCAATACATAATCGATTTTCGGCCCGACCGTCAGCGCTGTGTTTGACGGCAAAGTCCACGGTGTCGTCGTCCAGGCTAAAATGTGGATGTCGCCAAAGCCTTGTAAAAAATCAGGAAAAGTTTCGTTTAAAGCTTTGAACTGCGCCACGATTGTCGTGTCCGTCACATCGCGGTAACTTCCCGGTTGGTTCACTTCGTGTGAAGACAATCCGGTCCCGGCTTTTGGAGAATACGGCTGGATCGTGTAGCCCTTATACATCAAACCTTTGTCGTAAATCTGTTTCAACAACCACCACACTGATTCCATGTATTTGGATTTGTAGGTCACGTATGGATTTTCCATATCGACCCAATAGCCCATTTTTTCGGTCAGGTCGTTCCACACATCGGTGTAGCGCATGACCGTGCGTTTACAGGCTTCGTTGTATTCTTCGATCGAGATTGTTTTCCCGATGTCTTCTTTGGTGATGCCGAGCTCTTTTTCGGTGCCGAGTTCTACCGGAAGTCCGTGCGTGTCCCAGCCTGCTTTCCGTTTCACCTGAAAGCCTTTTTGTGTTTTATAGCGGCAAAAAATATCCTTGATCGCGCGCGCCATGACGTGGTGAATTCCGGGAAGTCCGTTTGCGGATGGCGGGCCTTCAAAAAATACGAACGGCTGATTGCCCTCGCGCGTGGTGATGCTCTTTTCGAATATGTGTTCTTTTTTCCAGAAATCGAGCACTTCAGACGCTACTGTTGGCAGGTCAAGCCCTTTATATTCCCTAAACTTAGTGTTCATTTGGTCGTTTTGTAAAATCAATTTGCGAAAGTAAGGAATTTTATTTTTTTATGGGGGAATTCGGGGAATTTTCATTATTCTTAGCGCGAGAACCAATTATGTCATTCGACGCAGGAGAAATCTCACTAACAACAGTTGATGCGCAAAGAGATTTCTCCTGCGTCGAAATGACAAAGAAGTAGAAATGACAATGAAAGTGAAATAAAACAGAACGCGGATTTACGCAGGTGGCCGCGGATTTTTAAATCAGGCGAAAATTTCCTTTAAAATATCGAGTGATTTGGGTTTTTTGAATCCGTCGAGATGTAAGGTGTAATATTCAATCAGGATCTTGAGCAGGATTTGGCGTTCGGTGATGTGGAACGCTTTGTGGCTGTCGGTGAATTTGAGGGCGATAAGTTTTTTGAACAGGTTGGTTTCGTGTTCGGATAAAGAACTTACGGCGTGCAGCGGACTGAAAACACCTTCGATGAGTTCGAAAAACGGAAAATCCATTTCGGAAATATCGGGATAAAACCCGAGGTGTTTGGTGGTTTCGAGCATTAAAATGAGGTGGAAATTCGCGATGTCGTCGTGGTGGTCGAGCCATTGCAAAGCGGTTTCGAGGAAATCAAAAAAGGCTTCGTTTTTTTCCTCTTCGTGTATGGAATGGTGCAGGATTTCGGAAATGAACATCACGATAGTGCTTTTGACCAGATCGGAATGCACGGATTGAAATGGCGTGGCGATCTTGATTTCCTTAAAATGCTCGAGTGTGCCTTTATTTTTGTGTGAAGCGTCGATTTCGAGTATCGTGAGCGGCTGGAAATAGGCGATTTTCTGGCTGGATTTTCCCGACGAAAACGCGTTGCGAACAAAGTAGGATTTGAGGCCGTCGGATTGTGTAAAGCATTTCACGATCAGGCTTTTTTCCTGATATTTGAGTGATGAAATGACGATGGCTTTGGTTTTGACCTGCATGGTTTATACTTATGATGTCATTTCGACGAAGGAGAAATCTCTAAAACGGCTATAAACAATCCGAAGATTTCTCCTTCGGCGAAATGACAATTATCACCTGACGATCATCACTTTTTTGACTTTGGTTTCGACGCCATCTTTCGAAGAAATCAAAACCATGTAAACGCCTGAAGCGACTTTATATTTCCCGAAGGCTGAAGTGTCCCATTCGATGGTTCCGCCTTCAGCGATGGCTTCGTAGACGAGGTTTCCACTGATGTCGGCTATTTTAACGTTGGCCTGATCCATGAGTCCGCTGATTTTTACAGTGCCATAATATTCGGGGCGGACAGGATTTGGATAAATGTACACATTTTCAAGGTTGTCGCTGGCTGCTGTTGAAATTCCGCTGAATGAAATCATACCTTTGTCTGTGGCAAAAAAAACCTCCCCAGTTGCACTGTTGATATCGATGTCATTTACATTGTTGCTGGGCAACGGCGAGTTGCTCTGGTTAAAGGCATAGATTGTTCTTTGTCCGTCAGAAGATACATAAAACACGCCGGCATCCAGCGTGCCCACCCATTTGTTGTTGGCGCCATCTACTACGATGTCTGTGATTGGCTGCTGAAAAAAGAGCTCTTCATTCGTGTTGTTTTCTACGATAACAATGTTTTCGGGAACCATTTGTGCTTCTGAAAGAAAGGCATCAACGCTTGAAAGTACGCGAAGCCCGCTATTGGTACCAATCCACAATTGGTCTCTCTTGTCTACCGCAGCAACATTAACAATTTCACTTGGCAATTCTCCTTTATCAGGCTTATCTGTCATGCTTTTTGGAAGTTGTCCGTAAGTTTCATTAAATGCGATGAGTCCGTCATCACGGGTTGGAATCCACTTTGTGCCATTTTTATCGATAGTAAGTTTTCCCATATACAACTTATCGGCTGCTTTAATGACACTACTCAGGTCATAGGCGCCCCATTGCCCGTTGGCCTTTAAAACCTTAAGTCCGTTTTTGGTCATGCTGTTTGTCACCCAGAGATTTCCTGCTGCATCAAAAGCAGTTCCGTTAATCCTGATATCGGTCGCATTTTGACCAATTTCAAGTCCGCTATTGGTATTGTTGTATAATGTGGTTGGAACATCATTTTCGACTTTAAGCAAGCCGGAAAAGAATGAGCTCACATAAACCTGCTTGTCATTGGCTGGATTAATAGTCACCCTCGAAAGCGCTTTGGCACCAAGAACCTCTTCATACGGAATGTTGTTCCATATTCCCGAACTGTATTTGCTAATGCCGAATTGCGTTGGTGTTATTCCGATGTAACGATAAGGATCATAATCTTTGTTATAACCTCCATATACAGCCCACAAATCTTTAGGAGTTACTGAAATGGCAAAAATATTATTTCTTTCAGGGCCGAGCGGCGTGATGTTTTCATAAGTGCCTCCGCTAAATCGTGTTACGTACAATCCATGCTCAAGCGTTCCTATATAAAGTGTGTCCCCAACGAGCATGGCGCAGGTAAATTTTACATCGGTTTCATTTTGGATTTCGGTGTTGCTTAGAATGCGCACCTGCGCAAGGTTTGAATTGTAAATGTAGATTTTATCTTCGGACGTAATCAAAAGGTAGTTGTTGTTGGCGCGTATGTCTGCTAAATTTTTAGTCAGGGTTGTCAAGGGCGAAAGATTGGTGCCTTGAATCCTGTATACGACATTGACGGTGTTTACACCTACCAATTTATCGTCAATGCGTTCGACACCGCCCCAATTGTTGTCAATCGTTGCCCATTGGCTAAAATCATTCAGATTTGGATTGTTAATATCGGCGAATTTCATTCCCTGATCTGGCGTCGCTGCATAGATTTTATTTTGAAAAACCGCTGTTTGTTTCACGGCAATCTGCGCGCCATTATTTCCTATAAAATAAGTATCGCCAAATTGCATGATATTGAGATTGTATTGTACGATCCCGAAATCACAGGAAATGTAAACTATTCCTTCATATTCATTAAAGTGGTTGATTTTCTTAATATCCGGAGAAATGGTTTTATTGATGATGTCTACAACATTCAGCACATTGCCATCTGCATCATTAATGATGATCATCAATCCGTTTTGATAACCAACCAATGTTTTTTTGAATGCGATGCTGTGGTAAAGAGACGTAATGGTTTGTCCGGAAAGCCCATCAATGGTAGTAAGCGTTTTAACCGACCCATTTGTAAGGTCTTTTGAGAACAAGGCATTTTCTGAGACCGCCGTAATTTTATTCGTTCCTTCGGTAAGGTCTTTTATTTCTTTATATCCAAAATAACCTTTCCAAAGCTTTTTGCCCTGGGCATGGCCGGTTTGAATCGTGAGCAACAGAAGCAGGACAGCAAAATATTTTTTCATTGCGGTAATCAACATTTTAGGAACACAAATATAGTACAAACGAAAATAAAGTGGGTTTCATATATCCGGATAATATAAGGTACAAAAAAAGCCTCCATTTTCATGAAGGCTTCCTTATTATTGTTGTTGATTATACAACACCCTGTCCCAACATGGCATCGGCTACTTTTACGAATCCGGCGATGTTTGCGCCTTTCACGTAATCTACATAACCATTTCCGTCAGAACCATATTTTACGCAAGAAGCGTGGATGTTCAGCATGATATTTTTCAATCTTTCGTCAACTTCCTCAGTCGTCCAGCTCAAACGCAAAGAGTTTTGAGACATTTCAAGTCCGGAAGTGGCTACACCACCAGCGTTAGACGCTTTTCCAGGTGCGAAAAGGATTTTTGCATTTTGGAAAACAGTCACCGCTTCAGGAGTTGAAGGCATGTTTGCCCCTTCAGCCACACAGATGCAACCGTTTGCGACAAGCGCTTTCGCATCGTCTCCGTTGAGTTCGTTTTGGGTGGCACAAGGCAAAGCTACGTCACATTTCACTTCCCAAGGGCGTTTTCCTGCTACGTATTTTGCGTTTGGATATTTATTAAGGTAATCGCTGATGCGTCCGTAGTTGACGTTTTTGATTTCCATGACGTATGACAATTTTTCAGCGTCGATTCCGTCTGCATCATAAATGTATCCTGCAGAATCTGATAAAGTCACTACTTTTCCTCCAAGTTCCGTCGCTTTCTCAGCAGCATATTGCGCTACGTTTCCAGAACCTGAAATCACCACCGTTTTTCCGCTAAAGCTGTCGCCTTTGGTTCCAAGCATGCTTTGTGCAAAATAAACATCGCCGTATCCAGTCGCTTCAGGACGGATCAATGAACCTCCGAAAGAAATTCCTTTTCCGGTTAAAACGCCTGTAAATTCGTTTCTTAGTCTTTTGTATTGCCCGAACATGTAACCTACTTCGCGTCCGCCAACACCGATATCTCCGGCAGGGACGTCAGTATCTGCACCAATATGTTTTGACAATTCAGTCATAAACGACTGGCAAAATTTCATGATTTCGTTGTCTGATTTTCCTTTCGGATCAAAATCGGCCCCGCCTTTTCCTCCGCCCATTGGCAAAGTTGTCAAGCTGTTTTTGAAAGTTTGCTCGAATGCAAGGAATTTAAGAATGCTCAGGTTTACCGATGGATGGAAACGGATACCGCCTTTGTATGGCCCAATCGCAGAGTTCATCTGGATCCTGTACCCTCTATTTACCTGTGTATTTCCGGCATCGTCCAACCACACCACACGGAACATGATGATGCGTTCTGCTTCTACCATTCTTTCGAGAAGCATTTTGTTTTGGTATTTTTTATTTTCTTCAATAAACGGAATCACCGTTTCTGCAACTTCGTGTACAGCCTGTAGAAATTCCGGCTCGTTAGGGTTTCTTTTGGCAACGCCTTCAACAAATGCATTGATACTTTTTGACATGATTATTAAGTTAATAACGTTTAAGAAAACGTTTTCGTTTGATGGGACAAATATAAGAGATATAAAAAACATAGGTGTGATATTTTTTATATTCTCAATAAAATTATCTTTTTGTTAAGGAATCACAACGAGATCAGCTAATAAATATGGGTTTATACCATAATGTTATTATTATTCCATATAATTAAGTATTTCTTTATTTTATTTTATAAGTGAATTATGTTTTTATATATTTGTCAGGATTTGAAATCTAAAATAATGTTAAAGAAGGCTATCCTATTCATACTAATCGTTTTGGGCTGTTCCAACAGTTCTCAGGCGCAATACGAGCAATTTTATAAGGAATTTGGAATCATGGCAGGACCGGTTTTTTTAAAGTCGGATTTCGGGGCAAGGGGTGATTTTGAGAACTTTGCGAAGAATAGCGGATTTACCGTTGGTGGATTCTACTACATGACTTTCGTTGAGAATTTCCCAAACATCCGTGAAAAATTTAAATTCAGGCTTGAAGCTTCTTACACTTCGTTGAACATGAGGCACTACGGAAAATATGTTGACAATGAGAGCAATTCGCTCTTCACGCGACAACTTCGTGCCATGGAAGGAAAAACAACCATCGGGACTTTTGGTGTTCAGGTCGAATTTTTCCCGTGGAGGGTTGATGATTACAACCGTGGAGGTTCGCCATTCACTCCATATATTGCCGGTGGTGTTCAGGTAAACAGTTATAGTTCAGAGATTACCTCTTCGTTAGGAAAAATCGGAACTCCTGAAACGACGCCTGCTAAATATATGAGCGGTGCTAAAACAGATCAGGGCGTTGCGGGCTCGCTATCAGCAAGCATCGGTACGCGTATTAAAATTGCCGATTACCATGCGCTTATTGTTGAGATGAGAGGCCAGTACTATTTATCTGACTGGGTCGATGGTTTAAATCCGAACAACAAAGTATACAAAGAAAACAAATCAAATGACTGGTCAACAGCAATTACTGTAGGTTACGTATACTACTTTAATTAAGCTGTCAACCAATCATTCGTTTTTTATTTGTTGATTTAGAACGCTTGTTCCAGATCTGCTAAAAGGTCTTCGATATCTTCGATCCCCACACTCAGCCTTACCAAATCATCGCTGATCCCGATTTCTTTTCGCTTGTCTTCAGGAATGGATGCATGCGTCATCAATGCCGGATGGTTTGCCAATGATTCTACACCGCCTAAAGATTCTGCAAGCGTAAATACTTTTAAGTTTTCCAAAAATTTAACTGCATCTTCTTTTTTTCCCGATTCAAATGTGAAGGAAACCATTCCGCCAAAGCCGCTCATCTGCTTTTTAGCGATCTCATGAAACGGATGGCTTGGCAATCCCGGATAATAAACCGCTTTTACTGTTGGGTGTTTGTTTAGATATTCAGCGACTTTTTCGCCATTTTCGCAATGCCTTTGCACGCGCAAATGCAGTGTTTTGATGCCACGCAACACCAAAAATGAATCCATTGGTCCAAGCGTCGCGCCGGTTGCGAATTGCTGAAAATGCAGCTGTTCGCCCAAAGCGTCGTCTTTTACAATCAAAGCTCCGGCGATCACATCCGAATGCCCGCCTAAATATTTGGTAGCCGAATGCATCACGATGTCAGCACCCAAATCCAATGGCTTTTGCAAATAAGGTGTTGCAAACGTATTATCTACTGCAAAAAGGATTTTCTTTGCTTTAGTGATTTTTGAGATTTCGGCAATATCAGCGAGTTTCATCAACGGGTTTGTTGGCGTTTCTACCCAAACGAGTTTGGTATTTTCATTGATGAGCGACTGGAATTTTTCCAAGTCGTTCATGTCTACAAAATGGAACTTGATTCCCGAATCTTTATAAATACGCGTAAACATTCTATAGGTTCCGCCATATAAATCGTCCATCGCAATGATTTCGTCCCCGGCTTTAAACGATCTCAAAAGGCAATCGGTTGCTGCAAGCCCTGAAGAAAATGCGAGTCCGCGCGTGCCGTTTTCGATGCTTGCTAAGGCGTTTTCAAGTGCCGTTCTCGTTGGATTTGCCGCGCGGCTGTATTCATAATCGCCAATAGGCTGGCCCGGGCTGGTTTGTACAAAAGTTGAGGTTTGATACACCGGCGGCATGACTGCGCCTGTCGTTGGGTCGTGGTGCTGCCCGCCGTGTATGGTTTTGGTGTTGAATTTCATTTTGGATTTTATTTATTGATGCAAATTTAGATTTATTAATTGCGGAATACTTCCGGTTTAACGATTTTTTAGCCCCGGTTGTCCCGACGCTTCGGGAGAAATCCTTTTTTGAGGCTTTTCACCGAAAGATTGCAACGGCCCGACGCTTCGGGAGTGGGATTGGCTTCTGAAAAAATCACAAAAATTTCCGGATGCTCATCATCATGCCGGTGTGCATCGCTTCATGGTAGTAATTAAATGCAATCGCTTCGTCGACATTTTTTAAAGTAAACCCGAGGCTGTTCGCAAATGGATGGTAGGTTTCGAAAATTTTATTGACATGGTCCTGTTGTGTCTGATCGATCGTGATGAATAAAAGCGCTTTGATTTCATCGGCTTCTTGTTGTGTCAAATCGCGTTCCGGGCGTGTTCCTTTTTGATATTTCGCCACCATGTCATTGGAAATATTCATTGGCAAACCCGATAATTTATAAACCAACAATTGCTGCACGACGATAATATGCGCAATGTTCCAGATCAGGTTGTTGTTGAAACCGGGCGGAATTTTGTTGAGCTGCTCCAATGAATAATTGTCAAAAAAAGTTGAAAGGACTTTTCGGCTCGACAACGTAATATCAAAAGCTTTTTCCATTTTTTAAATTTTTGATAAAAATAACGAATTTAACGCTTGAAATGAATTTTCTTTGTGTTTCTAAAATGCCTAATTTTATGAATACGATATATTATCTCGCTTCGTGCGACACCTGCAGAAAGATCATCAAATCACTTCCGAAAGAGAATGACTTAAAATTTCACGACATCAAACAGGATCCGGTCACGGTTGCCGAACTTGAGGAAATGCACCGGCTTTCGGGCAGTTATGAAGCGCTTTTCAGCAAAAAAGCCCAATTGTACAAGTCGATGGATTTAAAGAATAAAACATTGACCGAAGCCGATTACAAAAAATACATCCTCGAACATTATACCTTTTTAAGCCGCCCGGTTTTCATCATTGACGAGAAAATTTACATCGGCAACAGCCAGAAAAATACCAATGAAGTGCTGAAAGTTTTGAACGAAAAAGCCTGAGTTTTCAAAATCACACTGCACACTTTTCGTTATCTTTGTCCACTTTAAAATTCGTTATGATAAAATCAATGACCGGATTCGGGAAAGCTACTTTACAGCTCGAATCTAAAAAAATCACCGTCGAAATCAAGTCGCTGAACAGCAAAGGGCTCGATTTGAATGTCAGGATGCCGTCGGTATTCCGCGAAATGGAACTGGGCCTCAGAAACCAAATGGCAACGGCGCTCGAACGCGGAAAGATTGATGTTTCGATATTTCTCGAAAGCACCGCTGAGCAAACTTCTGCAAAAGTAAACGTGCCGATCGTAAAAGCCTACATCGCGCAGCTTCAGGAAGTTTACGCTGACGCGGATGAAACGGAATTGATAAAAATGGCGGTCAGAATGCCTGATGCGATGAAGATTGAACGCGACGAAATCGATGAAAACGAATGGACGGAAATCCAGAAAGTGGTAGATGAAGCTTTGGCGAATATCCACAAATTCCGCACTTCCGAAGGCGTCGCGCTCGAAAAAGAATTTTTGCACCGCATCGCAAACATCATGACTTTGATGAATGAAACTGTGGCATTGGACAGCGAACGCATCGAAACCGTGAAGACGCGTTTGCAGGCGGCGATTGAAGATTTAAAAGTGACTTTGGATGAAAACCGTTTCGAACAGGAACTCATTTTCTACCTCGAAAAATACGACATCACCGAAGAAAAAGTACGCCTTGAAAACCACCTGAATTATTTCATCGAAACCTTGGCCGGGAATGAAGCCAACGGTAGAAAACTCGGGTTTATCACCCAGGAAATGGGCCGCGAGATCAATACCATGGGTTCAAAATCAAACCATTCGCAAATGCAGAAATATGTCGTGCAGATGAAAGACGAACTCGAAAAAATCAAGGAACAGGTTTTAAACGTGCTTTAAATTAAGTTTCTTCGACAAAAATAACAACATGCAACAAGGAAAATTAATCGTATTCTCTGCGCCTTCCGGATCTGGAAAAACAACCATCGTGCGGCATTTGCTCGGGCTTCCGGAATTGAATCTGGAATTCTCGATCTCAGCTACGTCACGCGAACCCAGAGGCGAAGAAATAGATGGCTCTGATTATTACTTTATCTCGCTTGAAGAATTCAAAAAACACATCAAGGCTGAGGAATTCCTAGAATGGGAAGAAGTCTACCGCGACAATTTTTACGGCACTTTAAAAAGCGAAATCGACCGCATTTGGGCGAAAGGCAAAAACGTGATTTTCGACATTGATGTTGCCGGCGGATTGCGCATCAAACGCAAATTCCCTGAAGAAACATTGGCTGTTTTTGTAAAACCACCGAGCATTGACGAGCTTAAAATCCGCCTAAAAAAACGCTCTACTGAAAGTGAAGACAAGATCAACATGCGCATTGCAAAAGCATCTGTGGAACTTGCAACTGCACCGCAGTTTGATAGGATCATTAAAAATTATGACCTTGATATTGCAAAGCAGGAAGCATTTGAACTGGTTCGGGATTTTTTGAAATAATTTAAGATGAAAATCGGACTCTATTTCGGAACTTTCAATCCCATTCACGTGGGCCACATGATCATTGCGAACCACATGGCAGAGTTTTCCGATTTGGAGCAAATTTGGATGGTGGTTACGCCACACAATCCGCTAAAAGCAAAATCGACTTTACTTGACGATGCGAAACGCTTTCAGCTCGTTCAGATTGCCACTGAAGAATTTCCGAAAATCAAGCCTTCCGACATTGAATTCAAATTGGCCCAGCCAAATTATACGGTGCATACTTTGGCACATTTGCAGGACAAATATCCGCAGCATGAATTTTCACTAATCATGGGCGAAGACAACTTAAAGTCGCTGCACAAATGGAAAAATTACGAAGTCATTCTGCAAAACTATGACATTTACGTGTATCCGCGCGTTTCTTCGGAAGCGGAAAACCTGGAATTCAAAAACCATCCAAAAATTCATTTAATTAATGCGCCGGTAGTTGAAATTTCATCCACTTTCATCCGGAACGGCATCAAAAACGGCAAAAATATCAGTCCGCTTTTGCCCGAAAAAGTCTGGAAATACATCGACCACAACAATTTCTACAAGAAGTAATTCTTAACATTCCTTTATTAGAGTTCGCCTTTGCAATACGTAAATTTGTGTCGCTTTTAAAATCGTTTTAAACGGCAGCAACTTAATTTATAGTCATGTTAAACTTCGAATTATACAATCCGACCAACTTAATTTTCGGAAAAGGGCAAATTGAAAAATTGTCCACACTCGTTCCCAAAAACACCAAAATATTACTCGCTTACGGCGGCGGAAGCATTTTCAAAAATGGCATCCACGAACAAGTCTTAAAAAATCTGGAAGGTTTTGAAATCGTCGAATTTGGCGGTATCGAACCCAACCCGCATTTTGAAACACTGATGAAAGCCGTTGAGATCATCAGAAATGAAAACATCGGATTCATCCTGGCAGTTGGCGGCGGAAGCGTCATTGACGGTGTAAAATTCATTTCTGCAGCCGTAAAATTCGACGGAAATCCAATGGAAATCCTTCACAAACGCATGCAAATCAAAGAAAATGCGATTCCATTCGGAACGGTGTTGACTTTACCTGCCACGGGAAGCGAAATGAATTCGGGCGCAGTCGTTACGATCCAATCCACCCAGGAAAAACTGGCTTTCGGCGGAAGCGCCATGTTCCCGAAATTCTCAATCTGCGATCCGACAGTCATTGAATCGTTGCCCAAAAGACAAATCCAAAACGGTGTCGTCGATGCGTTTACGCATGTGATGGAACAATATTTAACCTATCCGCACGACGCGATTTTACAGGACCGGATTGCCGAAAGCGTGTTGCAGACTTTAGCCGAAATTGGTCCCGAAGTCGTAGAAAATCCAAAAGATTACAAACTCGCCTCGAATTTTATGTGGAGCTGTACCATGGCGCTCAACGGGCTTTTAAACAAAGGCGTTCCCGTAGATTGGGCCACGCACATGATTGGGCACGAACTCACGGCTTTATATGGAATCGACCATGCCAGGACTTTGGCGATTATTGGCCCGAATTTATACCGCACCATGTTCGAAACCAAAAAGGAAAAATTGGCACAATACGGCGAACGCGTCTGGCAGGTTTCGGGAAATACTGTCGATGAAAAAGCGAATCAGGCGATCGAAAAGACCGTCGAATTCTTCCACAAAATGGGAATGGACACGAAACTGTCTGAATACACCGAAAATTATGAAGACACCGCTGCTTTTATCGTAAACCGTTTCGGCGAACGCGGCTGGAAAGGCCTTGGCGAAAAGCAAAACATCACGCTTGAAAAAGTAAAGGAAATCGTAGAGTTGAGTTACTAGCAGCTAATTTTCTAAAACCATTAAGGGATTAAGTTTGATTAAGCCTTCATGCCCTTAATTTCTTAATGGTTCAAAAACGACAAAAAATCAAAAGGCGTTCCTGAGTATGATACAGGAACGCCTTTCTTAATAACCCCAAAACAAAACTTAACTAACTTTTTTAAGAAGGATCAAAAAACCAATATTTGATCCTACACAACCTTTAACGGCTAAAATAGAAACGCATTGTTTTGAAAATCATAAATCTGCGTTAAAATTAAAATCCCGGAGTTATAGGATTTCGATTTATTAACTACATCGTTTTATTGTTGCAAAAAATTGCGTTACTTTTGGTTGATTTTTATTTGAAGCTATTCCCGCTATACGCTGCAATCTTTTATTGCCATTAATGTCATTTCGAACAACGTGAGAAATCTTAGGCAAAAAAGGATTTCCACTGCTATCGGGGCTAAAAAACACAAGCATGACAGATTATCCAAAATTTGCAGTCATCGGCGGCGGAAGCTGGGCCACGGCCATTGCCAAAATGTTGTGCGTCAACCTGCCGCAAATTGCGTGGTACATGCGCAATGAAGACGCGATCAACCATATCAAAACCCACCATCACAACCCGAATTACCTGAGTTCTGTAGAATTTCACGTCAACAAATTAAAACTCACCAGCGACATCAACGAAGCGGTCGCTTATGCCGATTACATCATATTTGCGATTCCTTCGGCATTTTTAAGCGGCGAACTTGAGAAAATGACCGTGAGCCTTAAAGACAAAGTGATCTTCTCTGCTATTAAAGGAATTGTTCCCGAAACGAGTTTGATCGTGGGCGAGCATTTTCACGATACTTACGACATCGATTATGACAACATCGGTGTCATCACCGGGCCGTGCCACGCAGAAGAAGTAGCGCTTGAGCGTTTGTCTTACCTAACCATTGCGTGTGGCGACCAGCACAAAGCGCAAATCGTGGCAAATTGCCTTTCGGGGAATTACATCAAAGCCAAAACATCCGATGACATTATCGGAACCGAATATGCCGCGATGCTTAAAAACATTTACGCGATTGCAGCCGGAATCGCCCACGGACTCGGTTATGGCGACAATTTCCAGTCGGTTTTGATGAGCAATGGGATTCGCGAGATGAAAAAATTCATTAAGAAAGTCCACAAAATGAAGCGCAACATCAATGATTCGGCTTATCTGGGCGATTTATTGGTCACCGGATATTCGGTGTTTTCAAGGAACCGCATGTTTGGGAACATGATCGGGAAAGGCTACACCGTAAAATCGGCGATGATGGAAATGAGCATGGTTGCCGAAGGGTATTATGCCGCAAAGAGCGCCTGGGAACTCAATCAGAAACACGGAGCCAAAACGCCAATTATCGACGCGGTGCACGCCATATTGTATGAAGGAAAAGAAGCGAAGAAAGTATTTAAAAAACTGACGGAGAAACTGGATTAAGATTTCTTTTTTACAAGTTTACAATCTTTGCAATATTCAGAAAGCATGTCCATTTCGCTTAAAACTTCTTGGTGCAATTGTTTTAATTTTTCAGATTTTCTACCCAAATCAGTTTCTTTTCCTGCGTTGGTGCATCGCGCAGAAAGTTCTTTTTGTATATCATCGTAAAACGGCTTAAAAAAATTGACGCCCGAAAACGAGCCTTTTTCTTCCGCTATTTTTTTCCTGAATTTCCTTGCGTAAAGTTCGGTGACGTCGAATTGGAATTGTGAAAATTTAACAAGGCTGGCTGCAATTTCAGGATCTGGCGCAACAATAGACGAACTGTTTCGTTTGAACGTATTGCCCACCTTAGAATTGAAATTTTTAGTAAACATAAATTCCACGCTACTCATCGCGAAAGCAAAATCAATTCCGCAAGCTGTAAAAATGCTATAAACGTTCACATTTCTAATTTGTGTCGCTGACGATTGAAAATCAGAAAGTTGCAGTTCATATTTTCCATCCCAAGGGATTTCATTCTGGGCGAAAGTAAATCCAGTGGTAAATAATAGCAAACTCGCAAAAATATATTTCATCATTATCTCACAATTACGCCGTCTACAAATAAAACCGGCACTTCTTCTACATAATCTTCATGGATCGAATGCGCTTTAAAGATATATTTCTTATCGTATAAAGTATTTCCGATGAAAAAAGTCACCATGAATTCGTTATTTAAAACCAGAACGCTTTTCTCGAGCATTTCAACTTTAACAACAGAAACAGGCGGGATTTCCACAAAAGCATGGCGCAATAGCGATGTTTTTTTCATTTCGCCGTCAATCGTTCCGAAAGCTTTGGAAACGACCATGACACCGTCGAGTTGAAAATCGCTGTCGTTGACCAAATGCACGTACCAGACTTTTTCCATGAAATCGTCATTCCATTCCTGGACTGCGGCGAGGAAAACATTTTCTACTTTGGGGATGGTGATGTCTTTTTTCATGGTAATTTTCAATTATAGCTGAATGCCCTAGCCCGGATGGAAGCGGCATCCTTTTGTGGCGCGCAGCAGAACAAAAGATACAGCGCACAGCCGGAAATAGCTCCTGATCACACTTTGCCTAAATGACAAATTCGTTTAAATGCTGGATTTAAACTGCTCTAAGAAGCGCACGTCATTTTCATAAAACATGCGGATGTCGCCAATTTGGTACAATAGCATTGCGATCCTTTCGATGCCCATTCCGAATGCAAAACCGTTGTATTCATCGGGGTTGATGCCACAGTTTTTAAGGACGTTCGGATCGACCATGCCGCAACCCATGATTTCAAGCCAGCCGGTTCCTTTGGTGATGCGGTAATCGGTTTCTGTCTTTAAACCCCAGTAAATGTCGACTTCGGCGCTCGGTTCGGTAAACGGGAAATAAGACGGTCGAAGGCGGATTTTAGATTTTCCGAACATTTCCTTCGTAAAATATAAAAGCGTTTGCTTTAAGTCGGCAAACGAAACGTCTTTGTCAATGTACAAACCTTCGACCTGGTGAAAAATGCAGTGCGAACGCGAAGAAACGGCTTCATTCCTGAAAACCCTTCCCGGTGAAATCGTACGGATGGGCGGTTTGTTGTTTTCCATGTAGCGCACCTGAACTGAAGAAGTATGCGTTCTTAGTAAAACATCAGGGTTGGTTTGGATGAAAAACGTGTCCTGCATGTCGCGCGCCGGATGGTATTCCGGAAGGTTTAATGCGGTGAAATTGTGCCAGTCGTCCTCGATTTCAGGACCTTCTGAAACGTTGAACCCGATGTTGGAGAAAATGTCGATAATTTGGTTTTTTACCAATGAAATCGGGTGGCGCGAACCAATAGTGAATGGCTCGGCCGGACGCGTTAAATCGCCGTAAACGCCTTTGATCTCTTCTTTGCTTTCGAGCAGTTCGGAGATGGTTTTTACTTTGTCTTCGGCGGTTTGCTTGAGTTCGTTGATGATTTGCCCGAATTCCTTTTTTTGGTCATTCGGAACATTTTTGAATTCGGCGAAAAAATCTTTAAGCAAGCCTTTGCTTCCGAGGAATTTAATGCGGAATGCTTCTAAAGTTTCTTTGTTATCTGTATCAAATGCTTTGGCTTCGCCGATATATTCTTTGATTCTGTCTATCATTTTGTTGTAATCTTGCGTGCAAATTTAAGTTTTTTTTGCTTTGCTTTTATATTTATTGAACGCGGATTTTTCGCGGATGACGCGGATTTTCGCCGATTTTGAATTTAGCTGATGTATTCTTTTTCGAGAAAATAATTCACGATCGCCTCTTTCATCAAAACCGATTGCTCACCTGCTTTTAACGGTGGCAATTCTTCTTTGACGCGGTAATGCGGCCAGCCGTCTTTGTCGACGTAATCGAATTCGTAAAATCCGTAAGGCTCAAGCAGGCGGCAAATGGCGATGTGCATCAGGTTGAGCTTTTCATCTTTTTTGTACTTGTCGTGTACTTTCCCAAGTTCCTGAACACCAATTAAATAAATAATCGCGTCAAGGTCTAAATCTTCGCCTTGCGAAAACTGGTCGGAGAGCAGCTGCACGAGTTTTTCCCAGCGCTCTTTGAGTTGTGTATCTCTTGACATTATTGGTATTCGATTTTTGTAAGGGAAATTACAGTTCCTTCAGGTGAAAATTGCTTGATCTCTGTTGGAAAATCATTTGCATCATACACCAATTGATACGTATAAAGACTTGGAGTCGTTGTTGTACTTGGATAATATGACAACCTCGAAAGCACATTGTTTTCACTCATGCCATCGAACCCTTCAGTCGAAAAAACGTATCTCAATGACTTATTCATGAATTTTGTCGGATTGTTTTTGTTGTCAAAAGTATAGGTTGTTTTGCTTGTAACAGGCGTACCAAAATCTGCACTATACTTTTGTTCTTCTACCAAATTTCCTGCTGCAAATGTGAAGTTTTTCGTGCTGCTAACGGTATAGGCATCATCCATAAAATATCCTGATTCAGAAGAGGAAAGCATTCCATTTGTATAGGAAAATTTGGTTTGCGACTGATCGACGCGATTGGAAACGATTTTAGTTAAAAGGTCTCCATCATAAACATAAGTGTTCCGGCCTCTTTCAACATTATCTACATAACTTATTACCTGTTGAATTTTATCGTTATTGTAAACAAAATCTGATCTGTAAATGTTTGCCAAGGTTGAATACGTTGTAGTAGACGATACCAGTTTGCCATTTTCATAACTGAAATTAATTGTTTCCGTATCACTGCCATTTGAGTAAATGGTTTCGGTTACTTTTTTTATCAGAATTTGCGGCTGTGTAACTTCTACGGCATTGCTGTCATCATCACCCGAACACCCGGCGATGGCGAACATCAAAGCGATTAAAAAGGTTTTTATAAAGATTTGTTTTTTCATTTTATCTATTTTTGGCAAAAGTAAGAATAAAAGGCGATTGAGCCTAGATATTAAACGCAATGGATTTTATAGACATTTTTCTGGGGATTTTTTTGCTGTACGGATTGATCCGTGGTGTGTGGAACGGGTTTTTCGTCGAATTGGCATCACTCGTTTCGTTGTTGCTCGGAATTTTTATCGCGATCAAATTTTCCTATCTTATGAAAGCCTGGCTCGAAAACCATGGTTCGTGGAATCCGAAAACAGTTCAGGTGGCCGCTTTTGCATTGACCTTTATTTTAGTTGTAGTCGGTGTTTCTTTACTTGGAAAAATATTCACCAAGCTCGCCGATTTTGCTGCTTTGGGATTGTTCAACAAACTCCTTGGCGGAATTTTCGGAGTTTTAAAAACGATTTTGATGCTGAGCGTTTTGCTGAATTTATTCGAAAAAGTCAATGCAGATCACGCTTTCGCGGATAAAAAAACGCTCGATCATTCGATATTCTACAATCCGGTACGTGCGGTTTGCAAATTCATTTATCCTTCGATCGAAGAATGGTTTACGGCTTTTAAATCGGAAGGTTTTAAACCGGAAGAATCGTCTGAAAATAATAGGTAAAAAGTGAAATATTCAAACTGTTTATTTATTAAACCATTAAGGTATTAAGTTTCATTAAGTACAGCTTAATTTTCTTAATACCTTAATGGTTCACAATTTTATTTGACTTCTTTAATGTTGCGGCTCTCAATCCAACCGTCTGAACCGTCCAGCAATTCGACTTTATTCCAATCGCGCGTTTTTTCCAAAACCATGACTTTCGTACCTTCATGCAGCATAAATGCGTCGGGCGCCGATTCCCGGGGTTCGCTTTTAACTTCAGCCGCTTCGGCAAAAACAATGGCCGGGCGTTCGTTTTCGTAATAGCTTTTTTCAAAAACCGCCGATAAAACGCTGCTGACCATCAAAAGCGCAATGACAAACATCCCAACAAAGAAAATCCGTTTTAATAAAGTCGTTCCTGAAAAGTAATATCCAATGAAAAACACCAAAAATAAGGCGGCAAAACCCACAGCAATCCACGCCCAGGAATCATAGTTGTATTTTCCGGTAAAGTCGCGCAGCATTTTTTCAAAGCCAACTTTCTGCGTTTCCTTGATGTCATCGATCGTGAGTTTTTTAGCAAAATTCAGGTTGTTCAAAATGTCTTTGTCATTCGGTTTCAACACCAATGCCTTTTCATAATTGTAAATCGCAGGCGCCACTTTGTTGAGCTTGTAATACGCATTCGCCAGATTGAAATACAATTCCGCCGATTGTTTTTTGGTCGCCAATACGCTTTCATAAGCCGTTACCGCTTCATTGTATTTTTCTTTCTGATATAATGCATTGCCTTCCTCAAAGCCTTTCTGAGCCCAGAAAACCTGTGTAAACAACAAAAATATAAAGACTAATTTTTTCATTTGATTCAGTATCAATTATCCATTATCAATTGTCCATTGATTTAAATCTGTTTTTCAAGTTCCGAAATGATCGCAACCGCTTTGTCAAAATCCTGCTGGATCGCTCCCGATGAAGCTGGCGCATATCGTGCAAATTCACAATTTTCCGTCAGGTTGATGAATGCCGAAACGGTTTCCGGCTGTGCATTTTTCGACAGTAAAATCTCGGTGATCTTATCTTTGCTCATTTCCGAAGTTTCAATGTGCAGTTTCGCTTTCAGGAAATTGTGCATCGCTTTTTCAAGTGCGATGTAGAACAATTCCTTGTTGTTGATTTGCTTTTTGGCTTCGGAAAGATATTTTTTCGCCAATCGGTTTGACAATCGGATCCGGTTTCCGGCTACATCGCCATCGATCGCTTCTTTCTTTCTTCTTGCCATCACAATGATCGGAATGATCAGAAAAGGCGCAAACAGCAACGCATAAAACATGCCCGATCCAAGGAAATCTTTCTGGTGCATCGAAGTGACTTTTGTTTTCAATTTGATGAATTGGAATTGCTCGCCAGCGGTTACTTTCATTTTCGAAACGCCCGAATGATTTTCAGCAACCGCACCTTCAGCAGCCGTTGGTCCGTCCAAGACGTTGACCATAATTTCAGGCGAAGTAATCGTTTTGTAAGCTCCGCTGCCAAGGTCAAAATATGTGAAAACCATCGGTTTGATTGGGTATTTGCCTTTAAATTGCGGAATGATCGTATACGAATCTGAAATTTCGCCATTCATTCCCGCAAGTGGCGTGTTGACTTTTTCACTATGGACAGGATCGTACATTTCAACCGAATTCGGCACGATTGGCTTTGGAAGCGTAAACAATTTCAAGTTTCCTGTTCCTGAAACGGCCACCTTCAAATCCATCGATTCGCCGTTTTTCAAATTGGTTTTCGAAGGCGTGACTTTAAACGCAAATCTTCCGACGGCGCCAGAAAAATCAGCAGGTTTTCCTTTTTCAGGAAGCGGGCGCACGTTGATGACTTTGCTTCCTGCCGACACGCGTTTGCTGTCTTCGACAATTTGCACACGACCGAAGAAATCGCGGCGGTTTGTTGGCAATTGCAGATCCAGATCCATCGACAAAGGCTCGATTTCTAATTTGCCGGATTTCTGCGGATACAAAACCACTTTTTTAAGGACGACCACGCGGCAGCGTTCGCCGTTAAACGTTCCGTCTTCGGCAACCAGTTGCTTGATCTCGATATTCTGGCTCCAGAAGTCGTTGTATTTCGGTTTGTTGAGTTCGCGCTGGTTTGTAATTCCGATGTTGTAACTGAAGTACAATTTGTAAACCACGGTGATCGGTTCGTTCAGGTACGGATTGGCTTTTGAAACCTCAGCCACCAAATGAATCGCATCATTGGCGGAAATCTGCGGCGCGTTGTTTGGATCTTTCGGCAATTCGACCGCATTGGTTACATTGATTTTCACCGGATTGGTTTTGTAGATTTGCCCATTAATTTCAACAGAAGCCTGCCTGATTACGACAGCGCCTTTTTGCGTAGGAAGTAAAAAATAAGAATACGATTTATTGAAAGAGCTTCTCCCGTTGACCCATGATTGGCTCACCTGCTGGCTTGGCCCGCCAACGACGCGGAACCCTTCAAATGACGGCGGCGTAAAATTGTCGCCATCGGCATTCATCATAAAGTCGACCCGCAGCCTTTCGTTGAGCCCGAGTGTGGTTTTGCTGACTTTCGCCTCAAACTCCACTTGGGCAAAAAGTCCCTGAACGCTTATTAATAATAGAAAAATATACTTCTTCATTGTCCTTTATCGTTGATATCTTGTCTTGGTTTACCAGTCTTTTTCGGTTTTCACCGGACGGCCTTTTACTTTTTGGGCGTTGATTTTGTCCTGCACTTTTTTCTCTTCATTGTTTACGGCATCCATCAGATTTTGGAGGCGTTCTTTTGGGATGTCGCCAGGCTGTGGCTTAGGCTGTCCAGGCTTTTGGTCGTTTTTGCCTTTGTCATCTTTATCTTTATCGCCTGGTTTTTGATCGTCTTTTTTATCTTTGTCGCCGTCCTTTTTATCGTCGTTCTTGTCGTCTTTTTTATCTTTTTTGTCGTCCTTTTTCTTGTCGTCTTTCTTTTTATCGTCTTTCTTTTTGTCGTCTTTCTTTTTGTCGTCTTTTGGCGGTGGATTGTCTTTCAGCATTTTTTTGGCCAATGCAAAGTTGTAGCGTGTTTCTTCATCTGAAGGATCGTTTCTCAAGGCATTTTTATAAGCTTCCACCGCTTCGGTGTATTTTTTTTCTGTCATGAATACATTGCCAAGGTTGTGAAATGCTTTGTGCTTTTGCGGGCGCGTTTTCGCCGATTCAATCGCTTTCAGATACGGATATTTTGCTTCGCTAACGACATTCTGTCGGTAAATCGAATTTCCTAAATTATAAGACGCTACCGCGTATTTAGGTGATTTCGATTGGGAAATCCTGTAATCTGCTTCAGCATCGACGTACTTTTTTTCCGCGAAAGCGTCATTGCCCTCAGGAAGGTTTTTGTCTTTTTCCTGTGCAAAAGCCGCAGTGCCGAAAATCAGCAAAATATATAAGATCAAACTTCTCATGATTCTTTTTCATTAAATAAATTCATCTTTTTGATCCAGCTGGTTTTGATCTCGAGGAAGAAAATGTCGAGGAACAAAAGGGCGAATGCGATTCCGAGAAACCATTGGAACTGCGCTTCAAAATCGGCCATTTGCGTGGCTTCGAATTCGGTTTTTTCAATATTGTCGAGTGCTTTTTTGACGTATTCGAGCACGGCTTTGGTATTGTCACCGTCGACGTAACCGCCTTTCGTCGCTTTTGCGATTTGTTTCAGGCTTTCCTGGTTTCTTTTGGTGATGACGACCTCGTTATTTCCGTCGCGTTTGAAGCTTTCGACTACGCCATTTCTTTTTAGCGGGATCGGGCCACCTTTTTCTGTCCCGACACCGATTGTAATGATTTTAAGCCCGATTTTATTTGCTTCTTCCGCCGCTTCTTCCGCGCCTTCGCCATGATCTTCCCCGTCAGAAATCAGGATCAGCAATTTGTTTGTTTTGTTGCCTTTATCGAAATAAGTCGAAGACAATTTAATTGCGTCGTCGAGCGAAGTTCCCAGTGACGAAACCATATCGGTATTCATGCTTTGCAGGAACATTTTAGCGACGCTGTAATCGGTTGTGATCGGCAAAACCGGAAATGCACTTCCGGCGTAAGCGACAATTCCGATGCGGTCGCTCCCAAGCTGGTTGATAATTTGCGAAACGATCTGCTTGCTTTTTTCGAGTCGGCTTGGCGCGACATCTTCGGCCAGCATACTTTTAGACACATCAACGGCAAATACAATGTCAATTCCTTCTCGTTTTACCGTTTCGAGTTTGGTTCCGATTTTCGGGTTGACCAATCCGATGATCAGTGCGGCCAAAGCCAATAACATCACGGTAAATTTCAGCGCCGGTTTAAAAACCGATTTTTCGGGGCTTAATTTCCGAACCATTTCGAGATCGCCAAATTCGCGCTGTTTTTTGCGTTTCCAATATTGGACATACAAGAAAACCAGCACCAAAATCGGAATAATGGCTAAAAGGTATAGATATTTTTTTTCGTCTAATTCGTACATAATCCTTTAGATAAAACTTCTGAAAACCGTGTTTCGCAATCCAACCTCAACCAGCAACAATCCGATGGCAAGCCAAACGAACGGTCGGTATTTTTCATCATAATCATAGAATTTCTGCTCTTCGATCTCGGTTGTTTCGAGCTTGTTGATCGAATTGTAAATTTCACTCAATCGGCTGTTGCTCGTCGCACGGAAATATTTTCCGCCGGTTTTTTGGGCAATGCTTTTCATTAAATTCTGGTCGATTTCGACTTGCATCATGCGGAATAAAAACTGTCCGTTTGGCGCAATCGCGTAGGGAAACTCGGCCATTCCGTTGGTTCCGATCCCAATCGTATACACTTTGATTCCGTACTGGCGCGCAATATCCGAAGCCGTTTCCGGTTCGATAAATCCGGCGTTGTTCACTCCATCAGTTAATAAAATGATCACTTTGCTTTTGGCCTGGCTGTCTTTCAGACGATTTACGGCGGTGGTCAATCCCATCCCAATTCCGGTTCCGTCCTGCAAGACATTGTCGTATTTAATGCTTCGGATGGCATCCAAAACTACAGCTTTATCACTTGTAACCGGCGATTTTGTATACGCTTCAGCGGCATAAACCACAAGACCGATCCGATCGTTCGGGCGTTCTTTCACAAATTCGGAGGCTACGCTTTTAAGCGCTTCCATCCGATTTGGCTTTAAGTCTTTGGCGAGCATACTTCCCGAAACGTCAACGGCCATGACAATGTCAATGCCACGTGTCGTTTTGCTTTTGCTGCTGACATCAACTGTTCTTGGCCGCGCCATCGCAACAATTAAAGCGCTTAATGCAAGCAATCGCAACACGAAAAGCAACGGTTTTAATTTTGGCAAAATCGATCCCGAACCTTGAAATCCTTTCAGCGAACTGATCTTCAACGACGGTGATTGCTGGTTTCTTTTCCAGAAATACCAAATTACGGCAAACGGAAGCACTAAAAACAGCCAGAAAAATCCCGGATTTAAAAAAGTGACGTTGGTCATCATGGCGCGGTGGTTTTAAGTTCGACAGAATTGATGACGCGTGATAAAACCTGTTCGCCGTATTTGTCGCCTTCGGCATGTGCGACCATAATTTGCTGCAGGCCGCCGGCTTGTTTGAACAACAGGATTTCGCAGTAGACTTTGTTGCTTTTTTGCTGGATCGGATCGATAAACGACATGGTTCCGTAGCCTCTGATTCCGTCAATTCCCTGTTGGGTTTTGAAATCTTCAGGTTTCATAAAAATATTTTTCGCGCCGCGCATTTCCATGATTTTGAGGTATTCTTCGTAGGCTTTGTTCAGGTCGAGTTCGGTTTCTTTTTTATAAGTGATCGTACTCACGTTGATGTACACTTCATCGGTCATGGTGTTCAATCCGAACGACGTCATGTCTTTAATCAATGCCGCAGCATCTTTCGGAACGGATTTCGAAGCGTCTAATCTTCGCAATACTCGCGGCGTTTCTACACGAACTCCGGGATCGCCGTATTCGCTGAAAACCCATTCGCCTTCAACCAAATCTTTTGAACTATTTCCGATCACGGCATCTTTCACATAACCAAAACCTTTGGTTGCGATAAAATAGCCGGTTGTGATAAATAACAGCAACAGCACGACGCCAACGGTAATTAAAATGCGGTTGCGTTTTTGCCTTTTAATCATTTTCTGGCGCAGCAATTCTTTTTGGTGCGCGTCGTTTTCGTCAATCACTTCCGGAATCGATTGGTCTAAAGTGACGATGACTTTCTCAATTTTATTGCGGTCTTCGGTGATTTCGAAATCAAGCGGTTTGGATTTGGCAAATTTGACCAAATCGGCTTGTTTTAACACGCGCTCGAGGTTTTGGGCCGTTTCTGGCGTGAGTTTGATTTTATTTTTGGAAGATGCGGCGCGCAATGCAACAATTAGTTCCGAAGTCGTGCTTTCCATAGCCGGAATATGAATCGCTTCTTCGATATAGTTCCGCGCAATATCGGTCAGTTCGCTGTAATAGGTTTTGACTTCGCCGCGTTGCCAAAGCTCTTTCTTTTCGAGTGAATTCAGTAAAATGGTCGCTTTTTCAATCGGTGTTTTGAAAGCCAGTTCGTCTAGATTTTTGATCTGTCGCTTTTTAACGTATTTGTATACAAAGTAGCCGATCGCTGCAATTGCAAGCACGATCAACACGTAAATCCACCAGTCGCTGCTTTCTTTGACAGGAACGATGTCCTTGATGTCGTACATTTTCTGCTTTAGCGTATCAACGGCAACCGGATTGACTTCGACACGGATGCTGTCGGTTAAAAACGGCTTGTTGTTGATGAGCACCGGAATTCTTGGAATGACATATTTTCCGCTGTCGAATTGCGTTAATCCGTACTTTTTTACGAGTTCGTAACGGTCGTCTTTTTTGATCGTGTCGATTGGATACGACTGAATGACTTCAAGAGCCCCAAAATTCTTAAGGTTTGGGAAAACCACTTTCGAAAGCGTGTCGACATTGGTTTTGAGCGTGAGCTTGAACTCGGCGCCTATTTTATTTTTCGTCGTATCGATCGCTGTCGTCACCTGCTTTTGCTGGGCAAAAAGGGAAACCGAGAACAGTGTGAGTACGAAAAGGTATAATTTGTTTTTCATTTTTAATCTGAAAGTGCGTCTTATCTTGATTTGAAATAACCGAGCAATTTGGTGACATAACTTTCGTCAACCCTTGTATTTACTACGCCGGAACCTGATTTGCTAAACGTTTCCTTGAAATATTTCACCTTGTCCTGATAGTATTTTTCGTAATTTAGTCGAACTGATTTTGATCCGGTATTGATGAGCTGCGTTTGCCCGGTTTCGGCATCGGTCATTGAAACCATTCCGAGATCGGGCATTTTTTCCTCGCGGATGTCGTACACGCGGATTCCGGTGATGTCGTGTTTTTTAGAGGCGATCTTCAGCGTTTGCTCGTAATCATCGGACATAAAATCGGAAATCATGAACACGATCGCTTTCTTTTTTTGCGTTCCAGAAAGGAATTTTAAAGCCTGGCTGACATCTGTATTTTTGCTTTTCGGTCGGAATTCGATCAGTTCGCGGATGATTCTTAAAACATGCGAACGTCCTTTTTTCGGCGGAATGTACAATTCGATTTCATCGGAAAACAAGATCAAACCAATTTTATCATTGTTTTGCGTAGCCGAAAATGCCATTGTTGCAGCGATTTCCGTCACGATGTCTTTCTTGAACTGGTTTTTCGAACCGAAGCTTTCCGAGCCTGAAATGTCGACCATTAGCATCATCGTGAGTTCGCGCTCTTCTTCAAAAACCTTGATGTAAGGTTCGTTGTAACGCGCGGTCACATTCCAGTCGATTGCCCGGATGTCGTCGCCATATTGGTATTGGCGTACCTCGCTAAAGGTCATTCCGCGGCCTTTAAAAGATGTATGGTATTCGCCCGAAAAGATGTGATCGCTCAGCCTTCGGGTTTTGATTTCTATTTTTCGTACTTTTTTAAGTAGCTCTTTTGTATCCATTATTTCGATTTTTGATTTACGATTTTTGATTTACGAATTCAATCCGCAATCGTGGCAAATCGTACATCGTAATTCTTAAATCTTAAATCACTACGGAACTTCTACTTCGTTTACGATTTTGTTGATGATATCCACGGAAGTGATATTTTCGGCTTCAGCTTCATAAGTCACCCCGATTCTGTGGCGCAATACGTCGTGAACCACCGCGCGCACATCTTCCGGAATCACATAACCGCGGCGTTTGATGAAAGCGTAACATTTTGCGGCTGTCGCTAAATTGATGCTTCCACGTGGCGAAGATCCGAAACTGATTAACGGCTTCAGGCTTTCAAGTTTGTATTTTTCAGGGTAACGTGTGGCAAAAATGATGTCGAGGATGTATTTTTCGATCTTCTCATCCATGTATACTTCGCGAACGGCGGCTTGTGCGCGCAAGATCTGCTCGACAGAAATCACCTGGTTTACTTTTTCGTAAGCACCTTTTAAATTCTGGCGGATGACCATTCTTTCTTCATCGAGTTTTGGATAATCGATGACCGTTTTGAGCATGAAACGATCGACCTGCGCTTCAGGCAATGGATAAGTCCCTTCCTGCTCGATCGGGTTTTGGGTGGCCAATACTAAAAACGGTTTTTCCAGTTTAAAAGTCGTGTCGCCAATGGTGACCTGTTTTTCCTGCATCGCTTCAAGCAAAGCCGATTGTACTTTTGCAGGCGCTCGGTTGATCTCATCGGCAAGAACGAAATTCGCGAAAATTGGGCCTTTTTTGATCGAAAATTCGTTGGCTTTGATGTTGTAGATCATCGTTCCGACCACATCGGCAGGCAATAAATCGGGCGTAAACTGGATGCGGCTGAATGTTCCGTGAACCGCCTGCGACAACGTATTGATGGCGAGGGTTTTTGCCAATCCGGGAACACCTTCTAATAAAATGTGTCCTTGTCCTAAAAGCCCGATCAGCAATCGTTCGATCATGTGTTTTTGCCCTACGATCACTTTGTTCATTTCCATGTTGAGCAGCTCGATAAAAGCGCTCTCTCTTTCAATCTTTTCATTAATCGCCCTGATATCCAGAGTCGCAGTATTTTCTTCCATGTCGTGTTTGTTTGAGCTTTAAATTCGTCAATAAATTTTAACGCTGCAAATTGAATTTTTTTTTAGAAGGAAGATGTTAAAAAATGGTTAAAAGTTCCGTAAACGCTTTGGTTTTAAGGATGATTTGTGATTTTGTTTTTATTATTTTAAGAGAGATTCGCAAATGCGAAAATTCTTGGTAAAATGATGGTTATTTTGAAAATTGCTTCTTTAGGTTTGGAAAAAAAAAAAAACTGAAAAACAGCTGCTTTTTAAAATGATTTGTTGAAATTTTTTACAAATTTAATTGTCCAACATCTGTTATCTGTCCGTTGACCACTGTCACATTTTGAACAGTAAAACTTGACAAACCTGATAAAACGTCGGGAGTAACCGTTAAGGTATAACTTCCTGCTGGCAATCCGTAAAGCATGAAAGCTCCATCGGCATTGGTATAAGTGGTTACGACTACACCTCCGACCGTTACAGAAACCAACGAACGAAAACCTCCGCTTGAAACTTCCCCTTTGATTGCGCCACTAACAGCATTGGCCGTCACGCGCAACACGGGGTGCAAATTGATATTCCCGGAATTTCCGGCCACAACTATAGAGTGTTCTACATCAAAATCAATCAGGAAATCATAGGTTATTCCGGGCTGCAGCGTTTGGTCAATTTTTAGTTTAAGTCCAGACTGCTGTGCGCTCGGTGTGCGCAATTCATAAGCAACACCATTTTTTACCACTGTATTGTGTTCGCCCAAAATCAATCGAATCTGTCCCAAATACCCTGATTGGATTTGGCTGTCTGCCAGCATGACTGTGACGCCACCAGTGAGATCCAATAAATTGTAAATGCGTGGCGTTACATTTCCGATGCTTACCCAGCCATCCTCGCCACTGTCGTCATTATTTTTTATTTTAACATCGATTACTTCGACGAAAACGGCGTCGAAATCGCCCGGTGCATCGGTCATACTTACCTTAATCCGGGAGTTTCCCTGTGCTACAGTATCATTACTGTCATCACCATTGCAACTGCTCACCGTTGTTAGCCCTAAAATGGCAAGACCAGCTAATAAAAATTTTTGTAGGTTTTTCATAGTTCTATTTTTTAGTTCATGCGTTTGGCTGTAAATTTACACAAGCGTACTTTTTTTGTTTTACAAGAATCCTTTAAAGTTTACAATGATTACACTTTCTAAAATTATTGCCGGAACCATGAACTGGGGCGTATGGGACAAGAACCTCAGCACTTTTGACATGTCGAATTTGATGCATGTTTGCGTTGAAAATGGCATCACCACTTTTGACCATGCCGATATTTATGGCGGTTATACCACTGAAGCCGAATTTGGAAAGGCTTTCGCCGATAGTAAAATCGACCGTTCGTCGGTACAATTCATTTCCAAATGCGGCATTGCGTTGCCAAATCTTCGAACAAATACGATCAAACATTACAATTATTCGAAAGACTATATCGTTTGGTCAGTAGAAAATTCTTTGAAAAATCTTCACACCGATTATTTGGATGTGTTGCTGTTGCATCGTCCAAGCCCGTTGACGCAGAGCGAAGAAATAGCGGAAGCGGTAGCCCAATTAAAGTCGGAAGGAAAAATCATGGATTTCGGATTGTCGAATTTTACGCCTTCGCAAACCGATTTGATTTTGAAAAACACTAAAGTCGATTACAACCAGATCCAATTTTCGGCTACGAATTGTGCAGCGATGACCAACGGCAGCCTCGATCACATACAAACGCACGGCATTCGCCCGATGGCGTGGAATCCGCTGGGAAGCGTGTTTCGCGAAAATACCGACCAAACAAAGAGAATGAAAACGTTGCTGGCCGATTTGGTTGCGAAATACCACGTGGGCTCTGATTTGATTTTACTAGCGTGGGTTTTACAGCATCCGGCGAAAGTGATTCCGGTGGCGGGAACGGTGAATGTGGCTCGGATTCAGTATTTGAAAAAATTGGATGATTTGAAATTAGACTTGGAAGACTGGTTTGCGATTTGGACGGCAAGTATGGGAAATGAAGTGGATTGATTTAATTTAATGGATAATGGATAGTTGATAATGGACGATGATTGGATTCCGGATATTCTTTGTGGATAAATTTTGAATGTGAATTAACGAATATAGAATCTTGAAATGAAAACAGTATTGATAACAGGTGCGACGAGCGGCATTGGAAGGGAAACGGCACGCACTTTTGCGAAAAATAATTACAAAGTGATCCTTTGCGGACGCCGTGAAGACCGGTTGACAGAATTGCAGGACGAATTGTCGCAGCGCACCGAAGTACACACGTTGCTTTTTGACGTGCGGAATAAAAATTCGGTTTTTGAGGCAGTTGCTTCGTTGCCCGAAAATTTTTCGGAGGTTGATATTTTGATCAACAATGCGGGGAACGCGCATGGTCTGGATCCGATACAAGATGGCGATACCGATGATTGGGACGCGATGATTGACATCAATGTGAAAGGATTACTGTATGTTTCGAAAGCCGTGATTCCGGGAATGATTGACAGGAGAAAAGGCCATATCATTAATATTGGTTCGATTGCAGGAAAAGAAATGTATCCGAATGGAAATGTGTACTCTGCTACTAAACACGCTGTGGATGCTTTGAACAAAGGCATGCAAATGGATTTGAATCCGTATGGAATCAGGGTTGGCGCGGTGCATCCGGGCATGGTGGAAACCGAATTTTCGGAAGTGCGCTTTAAAGGCGATGCCGAACGTGCGTCGAATGTTTATAAAGGTTTTGATCCGTTGAAACCCGAAGACATTGCCGATGTGATTTTGTTTGTAGTGTCGCGGCCGTATCATGTAAATATTGCTGATTTGATCGTAATGCCTACGGCTCAGGCGAGTGCTACTTTGGTGAACCGGGGCTTGTAAAATTTACGATTTACGAGGGTCGATTTACGTTTCGGAACCGGGAATTTGTTGTGGAAACTACTGCCCTAGCCCCGATTGAAGCGGCATCCTTTTGTGTAGCGCAGCGAAGCAAAAGATAGAGCGAAAAGCGGGAAACAGCTCCTGATTTCTCCTTCGTCGAAATGACAATGGTTGGTCGAATGACAACAAACTCGTCAAAATGATAACAAAATATGATCAACAAGCGGCTTTTGATTAAAAACCTTTTGGCTCACAATGATGAGAGCAGTTTTTATGACAAAAAGCGGCAGCTGAATTTGCATACGCGCGAGGGAAAAGCGAAGTTTTTGAAGCACATTTGTGCGTTGTCGAATTCGAATCCGGGGAATAATTCTTACATTGTTGTGGGCGTTGAAGACCATGATAATGAGATTGTGGGCGATGATTTTTTTGACGACAGCCGCATCCAGAATTTGGTCAATGCCTTTTTAGAGCATCCGCCGAAAATCCAGTATGAAAATGTGCCGTTTCCGAATTTGCCGAAGGAGCGCGTCGTAGGCTTGGTGACGATTCGTCCGAAAAAGAATGTGTCTTTTTTTAAGAAAGGCATTCATACGATTTTGGCAAATACCGTGTTTGTGAGGCGTGGCAGCAATTCGGTTCCGGTTGAAGGAAGCTTTGAGAAAAATTACCAGAATACGGAAATCGTCATTGGCATTGAGAACAATTCACGCAACAGCATCGCCTATACTTTAGACGGCGTGATGGATTTCATGAATGTCAAACACAAGGACATTTCCCCGAAATACAAGGTTTTTAAGGAATTGTTTGTGATTTGCTGGGCTGGCGTGCAGAAGAAAGTGCGTGATAAGACGTTTTTGTCGCGGGTTGATATTTCGCTAATCAATGAGCAGATCAAGCTGTTTTATTCGGCTCAGGACGACGTGACGATTACGTTTGACGATGATACTTTTACGATTCTGGAGTTTGTGCCTTTGGGTTTGAATGACAAGACGAGTTATTATCCGTTGGAAAAGCAAACGATCCGGTTTTTTGAAAATGGCTACTACAAAATTGAACGCGAGATGTTGTTTGAGCCGCCGGAATTCAACCGGAAAATGCTTTTTCACATTTACAATTCCAATTTGGCTTTGATTGACAAACTGCATAAAGGTTTTGAATTGTCTGATCGCGAAAGCCGGGATTTGCAGAATTTACCATCGACTTTTATGATTTGTTACCTGAATGGCTTTGATGATGCGAAGCAAAAACTGGCTGATGCGAAACCGTTGTTGAAGCCGTTTCCGAATGTTTATCTGGCCTTTAAAGAAGCGATGCGGGTTTTGCGGAAAATGAAATATGACCGGGTCTGATTATTTTTTGAGGATAACGCGAATGATCTTATCTGTGTTTTCGTTTGTGAATTTAAAATAATACAATCCGTCCGGTAAATGGGAAAAGTCAAGCTGTTCGCGGACTTGCTTGCTTTCAATGAGTTTTCCGTTAGCATCAAAAATCGTCACATTTACATTTTGTGGTCCAACGTTGATCCATCCGGGATTTGGATTTTGATACTTGAAGTTTAACGCATTTTCTTCAGTTCCATAGGTAAGAGAAGCCGGCACTGACAATGGCGTCAGAAAAAATCCGGTCCATTGATCCTGCAAATTTTCAGAATTTTGAAGATCGCGAAGATTCGTATAGTAAATTTTGATCTTTAACTGATAACCCATTTTTTTTCTTGGGTTTATCGGAATTTCAAAATTGTTGTTGAGATAAGCGATCGTTGAGCCGAAACCTTCAATGTAAAAAGCTTTAATAGTTATGGTATTGCCCGAAATCTGGGACTGCCAGGAATGGAAATAATACAATTCTGAGGCTTCTGTGTCGAGGCTGATGTTGATTGACCTGGGCGAATTTTCAGTGATTCGTACTTGGTGGATTTGGAGGGCGTAATTCATTTGGGGCAGCGTCAACAATATAAAAAATGCAAGAAGTTTCATGGCAGGTAAATTTAGTTAGAAAGTGTTTGGCGTTTAAGTTCCTCAAAACTGAAAGTCTATTTTTAAAAGTACGTATCTTGGTTGCAGTCGGTATTCTGTTTTTGAAATACTGATGTCGGTAATGTTATAATCTTTGAATTTCTTTGTATCAGTTAGATTACTTCCAAGGAGGGAAAGCACCATATTTCTTTCTTTCAGCGTATATTTTGCTTCAAAATCCACAAAATGATAGGCATTATTTTGCTTTTCCATGCTTCCAAAATAATAACGCTCCGTTTGGATCTGGAGGTCGATTCTTTTACTGATCGTAAAATACAAATCTAAGAACGTGATATTATTTGTATAATCATTTTTACTAGTCGTTTTAATGCTGTTATAGGTATTTGTAAAACCAAAATGATAATTTAAAAAACCCCTAAAACCCGATCGCAGCATGATGCCACAATCAAGATTTGTGTTTTTTACTTCACGCAACCCAGAACCATTGATGCTGTTTTTATAATTCGATTGTGAGCCTTCGATGCTCATTTTTAAATTTGTCTTAAAAGGCTTAATATACTTTTCAATATTTGATGACAGGCTTAAAAAATTTCTGTTGTGTATCAGTATTTTTTCATTTTGGGAAAAGTTTTTAGAAACGTATGAATTCGTACTTATAAAATCATGATTTCTGACATAAGTAATATAATTATTTACGAAAAACCTTTTACTCCAGTCGCCAAAATTATGAGTGATATTCATTGAGGAATTTGCCAGCTGGTTGAATTCGTTCGTGCCTTTTTGAAATGACCGAAAACCTGTATTAATGTAATTCGTAAAATTATCCAGCACCGTTGCATTGGTCTTGGCAAACGCATAAGTTGCAGAAAGTTTATTTGATTTGTTAATATTCCAATCGATTCCCACTTTTGGATTTATAAAAAATGGGCTTTGGGTTTCAGAAACATTAAAATTTTCTAATTTATTAAGCAACTGGTGTGCGCCGAATTGCGAAGATAAACCCACTTTTTTAAATGTAAAACGATATTTGAGATTTAGATACAGATCATTCGTTTGATATAAAAACCTGTTTTGGTAATCATTTGGAAAAAAATTGCCGTTTCCTAAGAAAAATTCAGTGTCAAGACGGTCTTTTCTAAATTGGTTTCCAAATTGCACCTCCAGAACATTCTTGTTTTTCATCCGATTCAAGAAATGGCATTCTACGGCTGCGAATTGCATTTTGTTAAGTGCGTTTTGTTTGCTGTATTGAGCTTCAGTCATAAAAATTTCAGGATATAAAAAAGGTTCTGTTGTATAACTTTGATTCATTTCCTCATTAATGAACCTGCCTGTAAGAAGCAACACCTTACTATCCGAAAGTTTATTTGAAAACACCATTTTCTGATCAAAAAACCGGCTTTTGCCATGAAGTTTTTCGTCAAGAAAATCATTATTAAAAATTACATCCCGATTGTTGTTTTGGTTCGCCAAATTAAATCTGCCAGAATATTCAAGCATTTTGGAATTTGAAAAATCATATGTGAAATCTATTTTTCCAAATCCTGTAATATTTGATTTTGTAGCATTTGTATATTCTGTGTTTTGAAAATCTATACCTTGAGCCATAAAAAATTCAAAACCATTGATGTATGAATGATTTCTATCGTTATTTACAAAAAACAATGTTTTAAGTTTTGACTTTTCCGAAAGCGTAAAAATGCTATTAAGAGACACCATTTGGGCATTGTTAAAATTTACACGCTGTTCTTTAAGTTCGGGTTTTGGATCATTGACATCAATAACAGGCATTGCATTTTCACCATCACCAACACTTGAGGATTCGTTATTTTTAGACGGCCTGATCAGATGACTGATATCGCCAAGGGCATCTCGCCCGGTATTGTTCATATTGGAAATAAAATAATACTTGTTCTTTTTCCCAAAATTCATCAGGTTTCCATGAATTTCATGCCTGTTTTCGGACGCTACTCCGTATCCTGCCTGCATATCTCCAAGCCATTGCCGTTTTGCATCATCGCTGAGTTTAAGGTTGAGTGCCACTTTATCACTATGCTCAATGTTTTTTAAATATTTGTTGTTGGAGTAGTGCTGGTAAAGTTCTACTTTCTCTATGGGTTCCGAAGGCATGTTTTTAGTCAGCAATTTGTACCCTTTTTCAAAAAAATCATCTCCGTCAATCATGATCTTCTCCACTTCCTGATTTCCCACTTTTATGGTTCCGTCATTTGTTACGGTGAGTCCGGGAATTTTTTTAAGTAAATCCTCGACAACTTTTTCATTGCCCGTTGCAAATGATTTTGCATTGAAAACAATCGTGTCTTTTTTCTGGTTGATTTGCTTTTCTGACTGGAGCAACACTTCTTTAAGTTCTATAGGAGCATAAGTAAGCAATGCATCTATTTTTAAAATGCTGCTTTCTGATGTAATTTCAATGTCAACATTATAAGTTTGATAGTTTAGTGCGGAAAAATTAAGTGTGAATTTCCCGATTTTATTCGTTTTCAATTCATATTTTCCGTTATTGTCTGCATAGCAATAAGCGGCAATGGATCCCTTTTCAGATTTGAGATAGACATTTGCATAGGATAGTACTTGATTTTTCGAATCCCTGATTTCTCCGGTAATTGTTTGAGAAAACATTTTTGGGCAGCAAAAAAAAATCAATATGATTTTATAAATCAATCGCATAGAACCATCATTTTATTTTAATGGTTCTCTCATAAAAGCGGTATAATCTGTTTCGACTCTAAGATAGGTGTCTCTTGGAGAAATGGATTGGTAGAAATTGAAGATGTCTTCATTTTCATTATTTTTAAGCTCGAGGTATTTTTTCATTGCAACGGGATTTTTAAGATTCGCCTGTTTAATTTTATTTGCCAACACTTCACATCCTGTAGTCAGATTTATTTTTGTTGCCTTAATCTGATAAAATTTGCTATCGTCGTATGCTTCAAGTATGAGACCTGGCAATCCGTGGAATTTCCATGGGCCAAATGGTATTGGGATATCTGCTGAAAACCATGCCGTATAGGAATTTCCTTTGTAAGTTGTTGTGGCTTTCCGACATAAGAAATTATTGATACTCTTGGTTTTCTCTTCAATTTTCCAATCAATTTTGGTTTGATCTTCCTGGGCAATCACTGTTTTAAAAGCAATTCCTTCCTGAAAAAGGATTTTATTTTTTTGGACATCTGTGTAATAGATTTGCTTGATTTGCGGCTCTATAAAACCTGCAATAGTTTGTATAGCCTGACCTTCTCTAGAGGGCAATACCTGTTCGTATATTGATTCATTATTGCAAAAGTGCAATTCGTAAATATTTTTTTCTGAAGATCCAAAAGTTTCTTCATAATTGACACTACCGCTATTAGAGGCCGTTTGAGCATTTATCATAAAAAAATGCAGCAACATTAAAACACAGAATTTACATTTCATAGTATTTCCATTTTTGGTTAAAAAAAAGTTTTGACACTACTATTCGGAAACAGAAGTGCCAAAACCTAAAAAGATGTTAGTTCCCTGGCTGCCCTATTACAATGACATCACAACAACATAGTTTATACGTTCTAGTATAACCATTTAAGTTCATTACTACTAAACATACACCGCCCCTATCTTTACAATCTGGGGCTTCGCTCTCATTTACTTTAACTTTTGGATTTGAATTGTCGTTGTTTGCAAATGCGCTTATTGAAACGCTGCAAAATAAAATCGTGGCAAATACTAATTTTTTCATGGTAAATAAATTTAAATTTTACGTGGTTTATAACTCCTCAGACATCCCGGGTAATCTGATATTGTAAAACTACATTTATTTAAAAACCTGATACTGCGGTTTTCCCACACAATTTGTTAACTAAATAAACCCCAGCCTTCTCGCCTCTTTCACAATATCCTCATCCGTCCCTTTTGCAGTGATGCAGAAGTAATCCTTGATCTGCGATTTCCTTTTTTCAATGGCACTCAACGAAATATTCAGGTATTCCGGCATGCTCTTGGTTTTTACCCCTTGCGACAGCAATAAAATGATCTGGCGGTTGTAACTGTCCAAAAATTCTTTTTTAGACAGCAATTGGTTCAAACTGGCCTTTACCGTCTGGCTGTGGTATTGTTTTCCCTGTAGGATTTCATCCAGCGTCACGATCAGCTCATCGGGGTGAAAGTCGCTTTTGACAAGCAATCCTGACGGTTGAAATTTGGTCACAATATTGTACAGAACAAATGCTTCTATATAAGAGGTCAGGATAATCACTTTGCTTTCGGGCATGTACTGCCTGATGAACGGCACCAAATCTTCCCCAGAATGAATGTTTTTTTCAATAAATGGCGGCATGTTCTTATCGAGAAAAACAACATCAAAAGAATGGACAAATTTTTCAGAAGTAATTACTTCATAAGCGCTTTCACAATCATAACAAGCCACGGTTTCTACCTCGTAGCCGTAATCGTTATAGTGCAGAATGATCTTATAGCCCTCAATTTGCGAAGGGTGATCATCAATCATTAAAATCCTAATGCGTTTCATACCCATTATTTATTGAAAACTATTTGATTTCCCGGATTGTAGTTTATGGCTTTTCCGTAACAAATGTTAAAATTTTATTGCAGTTCAACAAATTAAAATGCACCTACTGTAAATGCATTCGCGATTTTTTCGTTTATTTTTGTCGAATAATCCATTTTATGAACAGAACTCTTGTCATTGGCGACATTCATGGCGGCATGCGCGCCTTGCGGCAAATCCTTGACCGTGCCAATGTAACTAAAAACGATACACTCATTTTCCTTGGCGATTATGTAGATGGCTGGAGCCAATCACCCGAAGTACTCGATTTCCTGATGCACCTTTCCACGCAGCAGGAATGCATTTTCATGCGCGGCAATCACGACGACTTGTTGCGCGAATGGCTCGGCGGAAAAGACAACGAACTGTGGTTTCAGCACGGCGGCGAAGCAACGATAAAAGCATATGCTACATTATCCGAAGAAACAAAAAAACGCCACATCACATTCCTTGAATCGCTCCATAATTATTACCTGGATGCTAAAAACCGCCTGTTTGTACATGCCGGATTTACAAGCCTGCACGGTGTCAAATCGGAACATTTCCCAAGATTGCTCTTTTGGGAACGAACACTTTGGGAAACCGCACTGGCACTGGATCCAAACATGAAAACCGACAATCCGTCCTATCCCAAACGCTTTGGGCTATATGATGCCATTTTTATCGGGCATACACCGGTGACCCGAATTGGGGAAACCATTCCCACACAGCGCGCAAACATCTGGAATGTCGATACCGGCGCTGCTTTTCGCGGGCCTTTAAGCATCTTAGACGTAGATTCGAAAGAATTTTGGCAAAGTGATCCGCTGCCAAGCCTTTATCCTGAAGAAAAAGGGCGGAATTAACAATAACTTGTTACATTTGCACCTCCAATTTATTCAAGAATTAAAAAAACAAACTTATGACAAAAAAAATCATCACACTGGCATTGTTATGCCTCACAGGTTTTGCGCATGCGCAGGCTTATAAAGGCAAAGGCGACAAGAAATTTCAGGTTGGCGCCAACTTGCAAAGTGGCGGAACCGGAATTCACGCATCGGCCGATTTTGGTTTGGGTGAAAACATATCTTTGGGCGTCACAACTACCTATTTGCTTGCTGCAGATGACCGCATTATCTCAGACAACCAAGGTTTCCCGGAACTTGACGAACCGGATTTCATCGATAAATTTGACGCCAAAGTGCGTTTTAACGCGAATCTGGGGAACGTTATCGGATTGCCGGCAGCCATGGATCTTTATCCTGGATTGAATTTGGGGTTGCGTAATTTCGGGACACACATTGGTTTCCGTTATTTCTTTACCGACGGATTTGGGGTTTTTACCGAAGCCGGGGTTCCAATCACAAAATACGGAGGCAAATCTTACGGAACTGAAAAATACAACAACCAGTTTGCACTCAACATTGGTGCTTCTTTCAATTTCTAAATTCAGTCCTTATACAAATATGAAACCCGCTTTTAAGGCGGGTTTTTATTTATGGATTGGGCAATAAATTTACGGTCAGCTGTTGCGGTATCACATGGCAGCGGTCGCTTGAGACATTTACCGGTTGCGACACAAAAGTTTCATATCCTTGCTTGTTTGCCGTGATGATGTAGCTTCCAGTCCTTTCGATTGCACCTGAGAACATCGGGGCTCCAGAAAAATCCGGAACCAGATCTTCAATATAATTTCCAGAACGGGCGGTAACTGTTATGCCGTCTGATGTAATGTTGGCATTGCCGTCTAACGTTACTGTTACATTCAACCCGGCAACGGCAATTTCTGTACACGGATATCCGGGATGGTAGCGGTCGTCATCGTCACAGGTCGTTGCCATCAATAAGGGTGCGAAAAACAAAAGGATAAAAATCTTTCTCATAATTGACGTTTTAATTTTTTGAAAATGGCGGCTTTAGAATAATCTCAAACATTATTGCTATTGAATGGTTCTGATTTTCAGATGCCTTATCTCAAAACGGTTGCATCCAAATATAAAAAAAACCGGCAAAATAATTTCCGGTTTCATTTTCAGCTGTCTGAATGGTGTTTACAAATCAAATTTGATTCCCTGTGCCAATGGCAGGCTCGTCGTATAATTGATCGTATTCGTTTGCCTTCTCATGTAGATTTTCCAGGCATCGGATCCTGATTCGCGTCCGCCGCCGGTTTCTTTTTCACCGCCGAATGCGCCACCGATTTCCGCTCCGGAAGTTCCGATGTTCACATTGGCAATCCCGCAATCTGAACCGGTTACCGACAAAAACCTTTCGGCTTCGCGCAAATTGTTTGTCATGATCGCTGATGAAAGCCCTTGCGCCACGCCATTTTGGATGTCGATCGCATTTTCTACTTCACCTGAATATTTCAATAAATACAAAACCGGTGCAAATGTCTCGTGCTGCACAATCGCATATTCGCCTTTTGCTTCGGCAATCGCAGGTTTTACATAACAGCCGCTTTCATAGCCTTCGCCAGAAAGCACGCCGCCTTCCACCAATATTGTTCCGCCTTCTTCAACGACTTTTGTTAAAGCTTTGTTGTACATTTCTACCGCATGCGTATCGATGACCGGCCCCACGTGGTTGTTTTGATCCAAAGGATTTCCGATTTTCAATTGGCCGTAAGCCGAAACGATTGCGTCTTTTACTTTATCGTAAATGCTTTCGTGGATGATCAACCTTCTGGTCGATGTACATCTTTGCCCAGCCGTTCCTACTGCTCCGAAAACCGCTCCGATAACCGTCATTTTAATGTCGGCATCTGGAGTGACGATGATCGCGTTGTTTCCGCCCAATTCCAATAATGATTTTCCGAGTCTTCCTGCAACTGCTTGAGCGACGATTTTACCCATTCTGGTAGAACCGGTGGCCGAAACCAATGGCACGCGTGTATCTGCGGTCATCAATTCACCGATTTTGTAATCGCCGTTGATCAAACATGAAATGCCTTCCGGAAGGTCGTTTTCTTTTAAAACTGCTGCCAAAATGTTCTGGCAGGCCACACCACATAAAGGTGTTTTTTCAGAGGGTTTCCAAACGCAAACGTCGCCGCAAACCATTGCCAAAGCACTGTTCCAGGCCCAAACGGCCACGGGAAAGTTAAATGCCGAAATGATCCCGACGATTCCCAGCGGATGGTATTGTTCATACATCCGGTGGCCCGGACGCTCGGAGTGCATCGTGAGTCCGTGCAACTGGCGTGACAAACCCACGGCAAAATCACAGATGTCGATCATTTCCTGAACTTCTCCATAACCTTCTTGTAGGGATTTTCCCATCTCGTAAGAAACGAGTTTTCCGAGCGCTTCTTTGTTGTCGCGCAATTTTTGCCCAAACTGGCGTACGATTTCACCTCTTTGCGGTGCTGGCATCAAGCGGAAAGTCTTGAATGCTTCGGTTGCCGTTTGCATGACTTTTTCATAATCGGCTGGAGTGGACATTTTTACTTTGGCGATCAATTGGCCGTCTACCGGCGAATACGATTCGAGAAGTTCGCCGTTTGCAAACGTGTTTTGTCCGGTTGACGTTCCGTCATTGATGGCTTTGATGCCGAGTTGTGCTAAAGCTTCGGTCATGCCGAACTGTTCTGCTATTGTTGCCATTTATCTATTTTTTTCGGTTATTAATTGCTGGTTGCAAATGTATTATTATTTTTTGAATTGGATAAATGGGAATTTGGCAATTAGCGATGGGTAAATTTTACGAAACGAAGAGCAAATTCATAGGAAATAAATGTTTGATTTTACATTTGAAGCTTAGAGGCGCATTGCGTTTGTGCCTTTTGTTTGCTAAAACCTCTTTTTTATTTCGGCATAAATTAAAAATGGCAGCCAAACCGGAAATGTCAAAACCATGAAGGCATATTGAAGCAGTTTTTTTCCTGTAGTATTGCCATATTTTTGTTCGGTCTTGTAATTTATGAATTCTGTAAAGTTTTTTCCAGATTTTCCAAATCCGATTTTCTCCGTTCTATCGTCCCTGAGATTTGTACCTACCGGAATGCTGCCGTTGCTGTAATAAAATACTTTTGGATCTCCGGATTCCCCTGTTTTTATAAAGTAGAACCGTTTATTTTTAAAGTAGTCATATTCAATGAAAAAGCAACACCGCATAGTTTCGTTTGAATAGGTTTCGCTATCGCTTTCTATTGATTTTTCAAAATCATTTTGGAAATCTAGATACTCCTGCATGCTTTTAAAGTCTGTATCCAAGACATTTGATTTTTTTCCGGCTGTTCTCAAAAATTCAAGAAAAACATTCTCAGGATTTACATAAATCCTTTTTTCAAGAATGCAAATTTCATGTGCGGTAAACCCTTTATTAGGATCAGTTGCTCTATTAACAAATCTCATCTTCATTTCGGATCATTGATATTCATCTGTTTGCGACTGCAGAAATATTCGTGAACTGTTATATGCAGTTGCCCATTATCCGGGTCGGGCTTAGCCCTGATGGAAGCGGCATCCTTTTGTGGCGCGCAGCAGAACAAAAGATATAGCGGACAGCAGGAACAGCTCCTGAAAAAAAAATTAAACCATTAAGAAATTAAGAAAGATTAAGTTTTAGTCCTTAATGCGCCTTAATTTCTTAATGGTTTGAAATTATTATTTTATTGTAAATCTCGGATCGGCTTCCATCACGGTTCCGCATTTTTTGCAGGTGCGCAAGTCTTCGGAGTTGTAAAAATGCTGGAAATGCGGCTGGAAATCTTTTTCAATGTCATGGAGTTCGAAATAGACTTCGTACAATTTGTGGTTGCAGTTTTCGCAGAACCATAAAAGCCCGTCGGTGAAGCCTTTTCCGGCGCGTTTGCGTTCGATCACGAGTCCGATGGAACCTTCGGAACGCACCGGCGAATGTGGCGTTTTTGCCGGATGCAAATACATATCGCCGGCATGAAGCTCCATTTCCCGGCGTTCCCCATTGTCCTGAACGATCACTTTTATCGAGCCTTCGAGCTGGTAGAACAATTCTTCGGTTTCGTTATAATGGTAATCTTTGCGTGCGTTAGGCCCGGCAACGACCATCACGATGTAATCCCCAGAATCCTTATAGATGTTTTTATTGCCGACAGGCGGTTTGAGCAAATGACGGTTTTCATCGATCCATTTATTGAGGTTGAAAGGTGCTGGAATGGCCATAATGTTATTTTTAAGCTAATTTAATGAAAATAAAAAAAGGTTAGCCGAAACTAACCTTTTAAAATTTGATGTTTATTTAACTTCCTTAATCAGGTAAATGTAAACCGGAAAGTGATCGCTGAAACCCACTTCGTTTGCACCGTGGCGCAGCGGATAGCCTTTGTATTGCCCTGTGGTTTGTATCAGGTAAGGCTTGTTGAAAATTCCGGCTTTCCAGTAGCGGAAAGAAGAAAAATCGTTGCGGATCAAAGGTTCTGTCACCATAATCTGGTCGAAAATATCCCCGGCATCGCGGTAAAATAAAGTAGCGTTTCCATCTTTTGCCATTTGTTCGAACGGATTGTAGATGCCGTTTTCTTTGACTTCCGATCTTTTTAATTTGGCGCCAAGCTCTACTTTGACGCTTTTATTGTACGTTCCGTCGTTCAAATCGCCCATCGTGATGATTTTTGCATTCGGGTTGATCCTTTGAAGCGAATCGATGATCTTGCGGTTCAACCTTCCGGCTGCTTCACGGAACGGGCTGCTTTTCTTTTCTCCGCCCGAGCGTGAAGGCCAGTGGTTTACGATGACGCTGATTTCTTCGCCGTCCAATAAACCGGTAACCAGCAATTGGTCACGGGTGTATACGCGGGTATCTGCACCAGCAACGACAGGCTTGTCCTTATCGTCTGAAGTTTCCTCTTTTTCTTCTTTTTCCTTATCGGTTTGTGGCTTGTTGTAGATGTAAAGCGGCACATTGATGTAGCTTGTTGGCTTGAAATGTTTTTTCTGATACAGGAACCCCACGTCAATTCCGCGTTTGTCCGGAGAATCAAAATGTACGACACCGTAATCTTTACCGATGAGTTTCGGATCTTTTGTAAGGTCTTCGAGCACGCCGCGGTTTTCGATTTCAGAAACCCCGATGATCGTTGGCGAGTTGTTTGGGTTTTCCCCGGTACCAATTTCAGAGATCACGCGCGCCATGTTGTTGATCTTCTGTTTGTACTTTTTAGAAGTCCAGTTCTGCGCGCCTTTTGGCAACCATTCTTCATCATTGTTTGCCTGGTTGATCGTGTCGAAAAGATTCTCCAGATTGTAGAATGCAACCGTATGCACAATAAACTTTTTTTGCTGCGCTTTGGTGCTGCCGATTGCGAATATTGCAAACAAAACGGCGATAAAATTTTTAATTCTCATTAAATTGAATATTAATTTACGATGAAGTTTAACACAAACTTGGCAGCAAAAGTAAATAATATTAATTAATCCTGTACATTTGCAGCCGTTAAGAAATTAATTTCTTGGCAAACATGTAAATTAAACCATTTTTTATTTATGAAAAAACTTGTTATTAGTACATTATTTGTAATGCAGGTGATTTTTGTTTTTGCGCAGTCAACTACCGGGATTACTGGGAAAGTTGTCGATTCAAAAACACAGAAACCTTTACAGAATGTTGTTGCAACAATCCAAAACACAACGCTTACCCAGCTTACGGATGCAACTGGTAAATTTACCTTTTCGGATATTTCGGGAGGAAACCAATTGCTTGAAGTGAAAACCCAAGGCTACAAAGCACAACTCCTTCAACTTGAAGTTGTAGACGGAAAAATGCTGGATTTGGGCGTTTTGGTTCTTGAAGAAGACCAGACAGAAGAGCAGCAACTAAGCCTTATCACGATCACCGAAAATGATTTGGGCGACGACAACAGCGGATCAGAAAGCACTGCGGGCCTTTTACAGGCATCGCGTGACGCTTTCCAACAGGCTGCAGCTTTCAATTGGGGGCAGGCACGTTTCAGGATCCGTGGTTTAGACAACGAATATGGTACTACAATGATCAACGGTATCGTAATGAACAAGATTTATGACGGAAGACCACAATGGAGCAACTGGGGTGGCTTGAATGATGCCACAAGAAACCAGGAATTTACAATGGGTTCAGCACCTTCTGATTATACTTTTGGTGGCATCCTTGGAACTCAGGAAATCAACACGCGTGCTTCTATATACAGGCCGGGCGTAAGGATTTCGGTTGCCGGAACAAACACAAACTACACCGGAAGGCTTATGGGAACTGTGGCTTCAGGCATGCGCAACGATGGTTGGGCTTATGTGATTTCTGCTTCAAGACGTTTTGCAAATGAAGGGTATTTTGACGGAACTACTTACAGCGCCAATTCCTTTTTTGGAAGTGTCGAAAAGAAATTCTCAAGCAACCACAGCCTTAACTTTACCGGTATTTACGGACAAAACGAAAGAGGCAAAAACTCTCCAAATACACAGGAAGTAACCAATTTAAAAGATGAATTGTACAATTCATACTGGGGTTACCAGGATGGTAAAAAAAGAAATTCAAGGGTAAAAAGAGTTGAAGAGCCTCTTTTCATCTTAAGCGATTACTGGAAAATTACTGATAAGACCAATTTAAACACGAATGTTTCTTACCAGTTTGGTGAAATCGGAAACTCAAGGCTGACTTATCAAGGTGCAGACAATCCGGATCCAACGTATTACAGAAACTTGCCAAGCTTTCAAACGGCTTATTATGATGATAACGGTGTGTTGACTTCAAATCCTGTCGCTGCTGCCGGATTGGCATCAAAATTTGTCGCCGACGGACAATTGAACTGGAACAACCTCGTGATTGCAAACCAGTCAAGCGGTGACGGACACAGCTACTACACTTTATATGAAGACCGCACCGATGACAAACTGTTTACTGCAAACAGCATCTTAAGCTCACAATTGTCTGACAATATCGTATTGAATGCAGGTGTAACTTACAGAAACCTTAAATCGCACAATTTCCAGTACATGATGGATTTGCTTGGTGGCGATTACTTTAATGATGTGACTTTGTACGGTGTTGGCCCGGCTCAGCAACAATCAGACCTGAACAACCCAGGGAGACAAGTAAGGGTTGGAGATACATTTGGTTACAATTACAACCTGACTTCGAACAACATCGATGCCTTCACACAATTCAAATTTACTTATAAAAAGTTTGATTTTTATGTGGCACAATCGTATTCGCGTACAGAATATCAAAGAGAAGGTTTGTATAAAAACGGCTATTATCCGACAAACTCTTTTGGCAAAAGCGATAAAATCCAATTTGACAATTTTGGCTTCAAAGGCGGATTGACTTATAAAATCACCGGAAGACACTTCCTTAATTTTAATGCGGCTTACATGACCAAAGCGCCGTCGTTGAGAAACACATTCAACAACGCACGTTTGAACAACAACGTAATCGACGGGCTTACCAGCGAAACCGTTTCAAGTGCAGACGCAAGCTACATCATCAGCATGCCTAAATTAAAAGCAAGATTGACTGCATTCTATTCAAAAATGCAAAATGCAACTGAGACCTCTTTCTTTTTCTCTGATGGTATTGCATCTTCAGACGAATCAGCAGGCGGCGATACCGATCTTTTCGTAGCAGAAACGGTAACGAATATGGACAAGCGCAACATCGGGCTTGAATTGGGTATCGAATATCCAATTACTTCTACATTGAAAGTTACGGCAACGGCAAATTACGGAGAGTACATTTACTCTAACAATCCAACTGTACTTTTAAATGTGGACAACCTTGCTACTGCAACCAACACCAAACCGGTATTGAACTATGGTGCGTCGATGATCAAAAATTACAAGCAATCAGGTATGCCGCAACAGGCTGCTGCACTTGGTCTTGAATACAGGGATCCTAAATTCTGGTGGGTTGGTGCAAACATGAACTACCTTTCAAACAGTTACATCGACGTTTCCCCAATCACAAGAACCGCGCGTTTCTATGATGGCGGAATTGCAGCAGGTGTTCCAAGCCCTGACGCTTCACAGGAAGCTGGCGACAGTTTGTTGAAACAAGAGAAATTCGACAGCTTCTATTTATTGAACCTGACAGGTGGAAAATCCTGGAGAATCAAAGGAAACACAATTGGTTTCTTTGCAAGCATCAACAATGTATTGGATGAAACTTACAAAACCGGCGGTTTCGAACAAGCCAGAAACGGTAATTTCACACAATTAAACCAGGATGTAAAAAGTGGAACGCCACAATTTGGCCCTAAATATTTTTATGGCTATGGCAGAACTTATTTCTTAAATTTATACGTTACGTTCTAATCTAAAATAATATGAAAACGATTCAATATAAAGCAATCACTTTTATGGCGCTGGCAACTGTTTTGCTAAGCGGCTGTACCAAAGACAGTGATGTTGATTATCCGGTAGCACCGAAAACTTTGCTGGCAGAGGATTTCAACAATGCCGACCTTACAAAAACAGGATGGCAACTTTACGCCGAAATCGGCACAAAGAACTGGACACAGGAAGTATTCGGTGGAGATGGTTATGCACAGTTCAATTCTTTTGACGGCGTTGCGCAGCCGGTGAATGTAGCCTGGCTTATTTCTCCCGCTCTGAACATGGATACTCAGGATGGTGAAAAATTATTTTTCCAGAACTGCCAGGACGGTTTTGTCCGCAATATGGATAATTCACTTGAACTGTATGTTTCCACAGATTATGACGGTGTGAATTTTGCCGCTGCCGGATGGAAAAAAATCAATTTTAACGTGGCCACTCAAAACACGATTAGATTCGTTTACCTGAATTCAGGCATCATTGATTTATCATCGTATACTGGAACGCTGCATTTTGCCTTTAAAGTGAAAGGGACTTCTACGTTGACCGGAGGTTTCCAGATCGATAAAGTAAGGGTATTTTATTAATAAAAACACAATTGAAAAAAATGAAAAATATAATAAAATCAGTCGGGGCACTTGTGTTGATGGCAACCCTTTTTACCGGATGCGTCGACTCAGATAAAGACTACGATAGCGTAAACGTGGGTATTACTACTTACAATTTTACAAAGACCAAAGAAGTTTCAGAAGTAAATGCAATGGCCACGGCCTCAACACAAACAGCTTATACTGCAGATGATATTATCGAAGCGTATGTTACCTCTAATGACGCAGGTGGAAATTTCTACAAATCGATTTCTTTCCAAACCATGCCAACAGACGCCAGCGCACCAATCGGTTTCAGCGTTCCTGTTGACGACACCATGCTTTTTGTAAAAGGATTCACACCAGGAAGAAAAGTATTCATCAAATTACAGGGGCTTGCGATTTCGAAAGTTTTCGGATCGATGCAAATTGGCGTATTGGATCCTGCAAACCCAACTTCGATGGGGCGTATTCCGGAATTGGAATTTGAAAACCACTTGTTTCCTTCTGATGTAATTGTATCAGAAGATAGTCTTGTTAGGGTAATGACACTTGCGCAGGCGGTAACCGATGCAAACCAGAACACGCTTGTTGAACTGACAACTGTAGAGTTTGCAGACAATTCCCTGGGCAGAACGTATTTCGACGTTGATTCCGGCGGATCTGCAACCAACCAAAATATTGTAGATTATACGCTTGGCGGAAAAACACAATTCCTAAGGGTAAGTTCTTTTGCTCCGTTTTCAACGGGTAGCGTTCCTGTTGGAAGAGGGAACATCAGAGGCGTAATGACGAAATACAATTCCGATTACCAATTCTTGGTAAGAAGCGCAGGCGATTTCAAACTGACGCAGCCAAGAACTTATACTTTCTTTTCTTCATTGAATGAAAATTTTAGCAGCTACAGTCCTGTGACATCATCTTTTAGCAAAACAGCTGCATTCATTGCTTTCCCAAATTACATCAACTTTGCAACTGAAGGGTCAAAGAAATGGTTTGTGAAAAGCGGTGGTTTCTTAGAAATGTCTTCTTTTAGCGGTGACATCGAAAAGAACAAAGCTTACTTTATCATTCCGGTAAACATGACCGATGCAAGCACTTTTAAATTTGACCTAACTGTTGCTTTCTTTCAAGCGTCATTAGGCTTAAAAGTATACAGAAGTTCTGATTACGTTCCTGGAAAAAACATTAAAGACGCGACGCTTTATGACATCTCTACGGCTTTTAGCAGCGGATTTCCAACTGCAAATGCCACGATCACAGGTTTGACTTACAACATTCCTGCAGAAGTGACTGGAAACGGCTATTTCATTTTTGAATATACCGGTACAAACATCACTACAGGTCCGGTCGTAACTACTACGATTGACATTGACAATATTGCTATCAACTAAAATAAGTTGGACGATCTTAAAAGAGGCTTTAGAGCCTCTTTTTTTGTTTGTATAGGTTTGGGGCTGCCTCATTCTATAATTGCCTCTCAGGGGAGTTGTTTGTGGCTGTTAAGTAAAAAATATATGTTGCTGTGGGGAATGGTACTTCATAATAACCAATGCGTTCCTTAGAGATTATTTGCCGTAAAGAACTGCTTGTATTGGACGATGCAATTGTAATGGCAAAGCGTGTCCATATTTTTTAAACAAAGTGCTTAGGCAAGGCATCAATCCGAGCGGTTGATTTGTAAAATAAAAATCTGTTTGAAAAATTCCGTTTTTAAAAATCCAAACGAAATTTGTTTGAAAAATTTTATTTTGGAAAAATTCAAACACAATTTCCGAAACTCTTCTATTTGGAAAAAGCAACGAATTCATCGATCTGTTTTGGGAAAATAACGCTAAGGCGATTGCCTCCGAAGAATCTAGGCCGGCTGGTTTGCGTAATTTGCTTTGCTGTTGAATCTGCAAAAGGAGCAGTTGTTTTTAAGCTCGTATTACAGCTGCATCGTTAGTTGCTTTAACCCAAAGGAACCAAACACCTTTATTTAAAGTTAAGTCGTGATGTAAAAGTACATTTAAGATCGAGGCCATAAAACAAATCTCGATTACCGATATGTTTAATTAGTGGTAAAATTTTCTGTTATATATTTTTCAATAGGCATAAAAAAAACCGGACATTGCTGTCCGGCTTTTAAATGTTTAAGCTGTTCTTATTTTACGATCAGGAATTCTGAACGCCTGTTCTGAGCGTGCTGCTCTTCTGTACAAGCTTCTTTACAATCTACCTTCGGTTCGGTTTCCCCAAATCCTTTTCCGGAAATCCTGGCTTTAGGAATGCCTTTAGAGATGATGTACTGCACCGTAGATTTTGCTCTTCTGTCAGACAAGTTCAAGTTGTAAACATCGCTACCGCGGTTGTCGGTATGTGCTTTAACAAGAATGACCATTGTTGGGTTGTTTTTCAACACCTGAACAAGTTTGTCCAATTCGAAAGCGCCTTCGCGTGTCACGTTGCTTTTGTCAAATTCGAAGAAAATGGAATTAAGGGTGACTTCGTTTTCTTTCACGATCGTTTCGATTGGCTGAAGTGCTGCGGTAAGATTTACGTCACCTCCAGTGTTTTTAGCCACCGGGAACGTATTGCTTTCATAGCCTTCTTTTGAAACCTGAACGGTGTAATCTTTGTTGCACTCTACTCTATAAGTCACTTCACCTTTCGCGTTGGTCGTTTCAGTCGAAATCACATTTTTCTTGTCATCTACAATCGCTACACTCGCACCAGAAAGTACTTTTCCGGTTTTTGCATCGGTAACCAAGGTTTGAACACCAACACCACAGATTGGGTTAACTATGAAAATATCATCATTCCCGTTTCTATTTGTGGAAAGGAATCCGATGTTTTTTGCTTTGTTGAATGAGAAAGCGAAATCGTCTTTTTCAGTATTTACAGGTTTTCCAACGTTTGAAGCCTCAGTGCCTTTGTTCAAATCGACTTTGAAAACGTCCAATCCGCCGAAACCTTGTTTTCCGTTCGAAGCGAAATACAGCGTCGTGTTGTCGTCAGAGATGAAAGGGAAGCTTTCATTGCCTTCAGAATTGACTTTTTTGCCAAGATTTTCAGGTGCGCCGAAAGTTCCGTCGGCATTTACAGCCACTTTCCAGATGTCAACACCGCCTAAACTTCCAGGCATGTCAGAAGAAAAGTAAAGTGTTTTTCCGTCCCTGCTGATGCTTGGGTTGCTTGTAGAATATTCTTTGCTGTTGAATGGCAACGACGTGATATTTGTCCATTTGTCGCCTTCTTTAGTCGCTTTGAATAAGTTGTTGCGGCCCAATTTCAGGTTGTTCTTTTTGTCCTTTTCGAAAGATTTTTCCCTGAAGCTGTCGCCTGAGAAATAAATTGTATTGCCGTCACCCGTGATCGTTACCGGTCCGTCGTGGCGTGGCGTGTTCAATTCTGATACCGTTCTGGCATTGGTGATCGTTCCATCTGCATTGTAATCTGCCTGGTAGATGTCAAGAAAAGGTTCTTCGTTCCAGCCGTAATTTTTTCTGGCTCCGTTGCGCGCACTTGTGAAATACAAGGTGTTGTCCTGCAAAACTGCTCCAAAATCCGATTTATCGCTGCTTACATCAGACGATTTTACATCGAACAATTTCTCTTTGTCGAGTAATTTCGGGATGTAATTTGGATTTTCGTTGAATGTTTTAGCACGTTGGTCATTGGGTACAAGTGCAGCGAATTTCTTCATTTGCTTGTTGGCTTCTTCATATTTCCCATTGGCTTTCAACATTTGCGCATAACGGAAATACGTTTCGGCATCCTGAGGCGTTTCTGTTGCTTTGGCATACCATTTTGCAGCTTCGGCCGTATTGAACATGTTGTAATAAGTGTCCGAAAGCTGCTTGTAAACATAGCCGTCGGCTTTTCCTTTATCTACCAGTTTGAGGTATTCATCAGCGGCATCAACATATTCATATTGGTTAAAAAGTTTGTCGGCTTTTTGCGTGTCTTTGGTTTGAGCCGAAAGACTTGCACTGGCCATCACAAAACTTAATGCGATATATAGATTCTTCATTTTTAGTGTAGCGTTTATGTTAGAAATACCTTGGTGATTGTGATACTTTTTTCGGGAAATTCAAATCGAACAACAACATGACCTCATGAGAAGCCGGTGTTGTCACTTTAAGATCTGAAACAATGTGGTCGTAAGCATAACCAATTCTCAAGTTCGGCGTAATGGCAAAATTGACCATGCCTCCAAAACTGTCGTCGAGTCTGTATGTAGCTCCAAGTTCCAATTTGTCAAAGAACATCACGTTTAAAGATCCGTCGACAGATACCGGCGCATTGAACGCTGATTTTATCATGGCAGATGGCTTTAATTTGGTGTTTGCAGACAAATCAAATACATAACCTCCTGTAAGGAAATAGTGCAATGCTTCAGATCCGAATTTAAGGTTGTCGCCGCTTCTGTCTAAATCAAGGTGTTTCGATTTTAGCATGTTTGGCACCGAAAATGCCACGTAGTATTTCTTGGTATAATAGAATAAACCTGAACCGATGTTCAAATAGGTCCTGCTGATGTTTTCAGAAAACGCCGGATCATCTGCATCTGGAACCCTACCGTTTCCGATTTCGCTAAACAATCCCACTTTATGGAAGGTAGCGCCACCTTTTAAACCGAATGCCAGTTTGTGTTCGCCTCCAAGGTTCAATGTGTATGAGAAATCTGCGTAAACATTGTCTTCTTGTACCGGTCCGATCCTGTCATCAATAAATGAGATTCCGAGCCCCACATTTTTCCCAACCGGGCTGTGCAGAAAGAAAGTACCTGTAGAAGGTGCGTCTTCAATATCAACCCATTGTTTTCTGTAAAGGACTCCGCCCGAAAGCGATTCTTTGGAACCAGCATAAGCGGGATTCACAACGCTCATGTTGTACATGTACTGCGTGTAATGTGGATCCTGTTGTGCATTTGCATCGATTAATGTCATGAACACGATTAATGCTGTGAAATAAATTTTCTTCATGTGTGTGTGTTTTTGTTGCATTCCCGGCTGCCTGAATCAGCAGCCGGTTTGCAGCTTTTTAACTTTTATTTTTCGCGATTAATATAGATCCAACCTGTTTCTGTAGCAGCTGTGTCACGTTTGATGACATAGTAGTACGTTCCGTCTGGCAATTCGTCTCCTTTTTTAGATTGTCCGTACCATTCGTTCGTATAGTTTTTAAGGCTGTACACTTTGGTTCCGTACCTGTTGAAGATTTCAAGTTCTGAAACATTCAAGCCTGTAAGGTCGAATGAGTCATTTTTACCATCGCCAGGTCCAACACCTCTAGGAGAAATACCTTTTTGGATCTGACAACCTGTGCTGTCAACATTCCATGATTCCTGAGAAGAGCAACCTGAAGCGGTTATCGTTACTTTAAGCGTATAATTTCCACTCATTGTAGGGAAAATCGATTGGGTATTTCCTGCCGATCCGCCTGTTGGGTCTGTCCATGCAAAAGTAACTGCTGTTGGATTGAGTCCGCTAGCAAGCGTTGCTGTGATTTCATACACATTGTTTGCATTACAATCCCCGAACAATGTAAACTGTGGATTGTCGCTTACGGTAACATTCAATGTAAACGGATCGTAGCAGTGTCCGGCAACCGGTGTCGGTGTAAATACATACGCACCACTTTGGGTGTTGCTGATTGCATTTGGTACCCAAGTTCCAACGATACTGTTGTCAGAAGTATTAGGCAGCGCAGTTGCAGTTGCTCCGGTACACAAGAATGTTGGCAACGTAAATACTGGCGTTTCTACCTGGAACACATTGATCGTGTAATCGTAGAATGGCTGTGTCGAACAAGATCCTGCAGGGGTAAACCTGTAAACTCCTGTTGTTGTGATTGTAGCAGGGCTCCATGTCCCCACCACTCCCGTTGGAGACGTTTCATTAAGCGTTGGCAATGTTTCATCTGCACAATAATCCGTGAAGGTAAATCCTGGTGCAACAATTGGCTGAACAGTGATATTGTAGCTCACTTCGCCTGAACAACTTGCATTTCCTGCAAAAATATAGATCGGCGACTGGCTTGCGGTAAGTTGTGTAAGCGCAGTACCAGCATACATCGTTCCTTGTCCGTTTGGCTGTGTATAGTAATTGAACGGTGCTGGAAGCGCCGGCAATACATAACTTCCACAGGCAATGACATTTCCGCTGATTGCAGGCGGTGTGAAATCATATACCGTGATCGTATAATCAAATGTTGGTTGTGTAGGACATTGGCCTGCATCTACTGTAAAGGTGTAAACACCTGTTGTCGTAATCGCGCTTGGGCTCCACGTTCCTGTTACACCGTTTGGCGCAGTCGTAGCCAATACAGGGAAAGGCGTTCCCACACAGTATGGCTGGAATGTAAAATTAGGATCTAAGACAGGGTTCACTTTAATGTTAAAGCTGCTTTCGCCTGAACAATTCGCATTGCCTGCAAAAATGTATATCGGCAACTGGCTCGCAGTAATTTCAGTAAGTGCGTTACCCGCATAAGTAGTCCCTTGCCCATTTGGCAATGTGTAATAATTAAATGGTGCTGGAATTACCGGCAATACATAGCTTCCACAAACTTCTACATCAACTGGTGTTGGCGGATTGAATCCATCAACGGTGATTGTATAATCAAAAGTTGGTTGCGAAACACACTGACCTGGGGTTGGCGTAAATGTATAAACTCCGGTCGTGGTCACTATATCCGGACTCCAAATTCCTGTCACACCGTTTGGTGCAGTCATATCAAGTGTTGGCAATGTGCCTCCCGTGCAATATACCTGGAATGTGAAATCAGGATCTTTTATCGGAGTGACTGCAATGTTGAAACTGCTTTCTCCTGAACAAGTACCATTGGTTGCGAAAATATACAACGGCTGGTGGCTCTCTGTAATTACGGTAAGTGCATCACCGGCATACATCGTTCCTTGTCCATTTGGCAACGTATAATAGTTGAATGGCGCAGCAATCGCTGGCAATGTATAACTGGCACATGTCAATACATCTCCAGGTATTGGCGGATGGAATCCATCAACCGTAATGGTATAATCGTATGCTGGTTGTGTTGTACATTGGCCTGCATCAGGCGTAAAGGTGTAAATTCCGGTTGTTGTCACTGTAGCTGGACTCCAGGTTCCTGTAAATCCTGCAGTTGGCGAAGTGTTTTCAAATGCTGGAATAACAGAACCTTCACAATAAACAGGGAATGTGAATCCAGGATCTAATTTTGGATTTATCCTAACGTTAAAGCTGCTTTCACCTGAACAGTCTCCGGCTGCCCCATGAATGTAGAGCGGCAATTGGCTTGTCGTAATTTCAGTAAGTGCAGTCCCTGGATACATTGTTCCGAGTCCGTTTGCTTCAGTATAATAATTAAATGGTGCTGGAAGTGCTGGTAGAATATAACTTCCACACACTTCAACATCTGTAACTATCGGGGCAACGAGTCCACCAACAGTGACGTTAAAGTGTACCTCATCTGAACAAGGAGGTGTAGTCGTTGACTCTGCATACACATATACAGTTTGTGAATGATCGATCAATGTAGACGCCAATGGAAGCGCTCCACCTGCAGGTCCTCCCGGAGCTGAATAATAATTTCCTTGTGTTAAAACAGGCAATTGATATGTATCTTCACACACAGCCACATCTGCAATTTCAGGAATATTGAATTCCGTGATCCTTAAATCTACACTTTGGGTTTTAATACCTGTCTGTACCCCACAACTGCTGTAAATTGCTTGCGCAGTAATTGTTGTATTTTCGCTGGTACAGATGTGAAGATTAGGATCAGTACTGATGACATTAGTACCCTGAAGCCATGAAAACTGCACATTTGAAGCGCCGTTTGGCGTAAATCTCCAGGCTTCATTGTGTGCTTCCCATGGACCGGTATTCCTATTTGGCGGCGTAAACCCTTGGGTACCCGACGCGTTGATAATACCGATAACACCTTCTCCATCCCATGAAGTCAAACATGGTTTTCTGTCTTGAACATACACTTCGATGATGTTTGACGATTCATACATCACGATTTGACTGGTCTCGAAATATTCCTCACCATGACACTGGGAACCCCATTGTGGAATCATAAAATAATTTACCACAAAAGCCCTACATGGCGCTTCACCAAGTACACGATAATTGATGCTTCTTAGTGCAGACGTTGTCACCGATGGGTCAATATCCTGGTGTGGCCCAAAAATGGCATTTTTAATAGGGAATGCCGCATTAGGCAGTTGCATTCCATTGAAATCGTATACACATTGTCCTTGTACGTTAGGAGTAAAAGTGGTATTAAACGAGATTACTCCATTCGATCCAACCTGAACCTTATTGTAGTTTTGGCCAAAGAAACAGAAGTTAAATGGCAATGGGAATATCGGTGAATACGAATCATCAATTGAAATATTCAACTGCGTTCCTCCTACAAATGGAAATGGCGGCGCAAAAGGCGTTGGTAAAACCGTATAAGTGGTCGTATCCCTGGAATCTGCAAATTTTGCGGTAAGATCGACACAGCTTTCGCCCGGACACAGGTCAATGACAGGCCCTGCTGCAGTAGTACCTAAGTTAATGCCGATTTCAGCACAAACCGGAAGCGGCAGTGAAATAAAGAACCTGATCGGCCCGGTCCATTCACTCATGTCTATTGGGTCTACTGACGAACAAACGCTTCTAATGTAGAATTCATAGAATCCTGGCGGCAATCCTGCTGGTGTATCATAAGTTGGCGTTCCGCTTACTTGATGTATTTCACCTGTTGGCACGCCCGTACTTCCAGCCTCTGGCTGATAGACGACTTCCCAATTGGTTGAAGGACCTGGTTGTTGCCAGTTAACGGTTCCAATTCCTGTCGAAGTTGGCGGAGCAACTGCATTGATTGGCTGCGGACAAGTTGGCAATGTTCTGTAAGTAAATGGGCCAACCCATTGGCTTGGTGAGTTCACTGAACAAATAACCCTTACATAAAACTGGTAATTGGTACTTGGCTGCAATGGAGAGTCAGGAAGCGTAAGTTGTGGCCCTGTTGCCACAAATATTCCTGTTGTTTGATCCGGAGTTGGCGGTGCTGAATTTGCCAACACGTTATACACTTCATAAGACAGTGCCTGAACCCCAACCGGAACTCCCCAACTTAATGTTGCAGTGTAAATATCAGGAACCGCTCCTAAAGTAGGAAGTGCCGGAGACAAACACAATGGGTTCTCGCAATCGGTTACGCCTGCATATAAAACGGTACCAGCCCTGTCAGGACTGTCCGATGGCATGCTGAACAATGTTTGTCCGAATGGGTTTGTGATAGAAGTAATGATGACCTCATCTGCAAAATTCCCTGGTGTGATCCAATACAAATCGAATGGGGTATTTTTACACAATAAAACTGTAACAGGAATTGGGGTGGTATTCTGTGCATTGGTTGGCCCTGTTAGGGTGGCAACAACAATGTCATTTTGTCTTACCTGCATGATGGCGCCGTTCCATCCGTCACCGTCTTCATCCTGTACTGTAAAAGTATAGGCACACCTGTCTTCGTTATTACATACTAATGTACAGAAGCTTTTTACTGCTGACCATGCACTGACCCCGTTTGCGGTACCGCAATTGGCACGAACGTAATAATCATAGCAGGTAGAGGCCTGTAATCCCTGAAGGTTGAAAGAATTGGTGCTGGAAGTTACCCAACCTGTTGTTTCCCCTGTTGGAGCAGTTGAACCCGCAGGAAGCACAAGAACTTGCCAGCTTTCTGAAGTAGAAATACCGCTGGTCCATCCCAGTTGTGCTGAATCTACCGTGATTGCCGTCGCCGTTAAAGCCGTAGGCTTGTAACAAGTTGGCAATGTCGTAAATGCTCTTGGCCCAAACCAGGTACTCAATCCGCCTGCGTCACCACAGTTTCCTCTGATGTATAAATTGTAGGCAGTTTCACGTATTAATCCATGCAAGGTAAATGGCCCGATTGCAGGCACTGTCGTCCAGCCAGTTGTCGAGGCCGTTGGTGCAGGCTCAGTTGCCGGAATGGCGATAACCTGCCATTCTGTTGCAGCAGTTCCCGCAGCAGCAAAGGTAAATGTTACGCTTTCTGAAGTTGTTGCCGCTGTCGTGATCGTAAGTGCAGTCGGCTTCACGCAGGTTGGCAATGTTGCTGCTGTTCCTACAAGAACCCATGGACTAGGGCTGTTTTCAGAACATATCGTTCTTACATAAAACTGATAATTGGTATCCGGAAGGATGTTCGCCGGATCATTTACCACATAACTCGTTGTTGAAGAAGTATACATCGCTGGCGTTGCAGGAGTCGGTGGCGTTCCTGTTCCGACAGGAGTAACATACAGTTCCCATGAAACCGAAGGCACTCCTGAAGAGGTATAAGCAACTGTTGCGCCTGTGGTTGTTCTTGTTCCAACAGACCAAGGCGTCGTTGGAGGCAAACAAACCCGCGTGGTACAGTCTACCATCTGTGTAAACAATGTGGTTCCGAACAATGCGGCACTAGCTGTCGACATATTATATAATGTCTGTCCGTAATTGTTTTTAACAGAAATCCTCATTTGTGTAGGCGTGGTTCCTGCTACGCTCCAGAATAATTCAAACGGAAGCCCAGGACATAATCCTACGGTTACCGCAGTGGAAGCATTTGTAAATCCTGGCCCTAAAAGCGCCACGACCAAACCGCCTTGTCTCACTTCCATGCGTCCGCCCTGCCATCCATTGGCTCCGGTAGAATCACCTAGAGTGAAAGTGTAATCACATTTGTTTTCGCAAATTGCTGTAGTAAACAGGAATGGTCCGGTCCAGGTACTGTAAGTCTGGTTTCCGCAATCAGCCCTTACCCAATATTGCAAAGCCGTTCCCGCCGGAAGACCTTCTACAAGTGTGTTTGTTCTGGTGTTTGTAACTGTTCTTTGGATTTCTCCAGGCCCAGCAGTTTCCCCTGGAATGGTCGTTCCGGCATTTTGAACTACATACTGCCAAAGGGTTGCCGTACTTGTAGCAGGCATGTTCCATGAAAATGTTGCGGTCGTAGTTCCTGTTACAACTGCCGGAACGGTCGCTGCCGTAGGTGCTGCACAGGTGATTTTTTGAATCGTCAACAAATAAGGAAAATTAAAGGTATTACTCGTTGAGGAAACAACTATAATATAAGTGGTGTCGTGAACAACATTCAGGGTCAGGTTGCGGATATTACCCGTAGCATCTCCCTGCCCTGTAAGACAAGTCGTTCCGATGGTGTTACAATTTGCATATACAAATACTCCCGTATTGGTATTTCCAAAAGGATTCATCGAAATGGCAACCTGCCCATCGAAATCTGCAGTATAGCTGTAAACCGCATCAAGGCTTTCCAGGTAATTTCCGGAAGCACTACATGAGGATCCCGGACTAGTACGGTCTACATGGTTTCCATATACCGAAGTATTGCTCAAGCTGGAATAAGGCAACGGAGAAGTGACAATAAGTGGTGTTGCACAAGTGGCCCCTCTTTCAAGCGTGAAGAAAAAGTTTGAATTGCTCCAATCACTATATACGCCACCGGGACACACTGTCCTGACATAATATTCATATCTGGCTCCTGGAGTTAAAGGATAATAATCCGGTTGTGAAGCATCAATATCAAGGAATGCTTGTCCAATAGGTACATTTATCAAATGAGTAGGGTCAATTGTAAATCCAATTGGGCCAAACGCAACCTGGTAAATGCCCGATGTTTGTGCCGGAGGCGTCCATACCAATCTTGCCGATATTGCCGTAGGGTTAACCTGGTCCTGAATTGTTGGCGCGACACATTGCTCTACCATACGCACATTGTCAAGAAGCCATCTGTCCCCAAGCTGGGTTTCGGTTTGTGTAAAAACTTTTACAAAAGCCACATATACCAATTGCCCGGCACGGCCAAGCAACAATGTTTTTTCATTCCATTCGTTATAAGCAACTCCTTCGTTTAATTCGAGTTCCGTATACGTTTTTATTGTTTGATAAGCCGTTCTCACAGTTGGATCGGCGTTTGTCGAAACCCTGATCTGGTATAGCGTTCCGTTATCCCCATTCAAACCTTGACGGGTATAAAATCGCAATTGCTCATTGGTCCGCATTCGCTTTTGAGGAGCGACCAGCCATTCTTCAGAAACGTCGCCAACAGCGCTGAGTCCTTCTCTTTGAACATCTGCCGACCTTCCGATACCCTCGTAGGTAAAAGCCGCGGCGCTTATTGGGCCCCATTTCGCTATCGGGCCAACTCCGTTGTCAAATACTTTCCAAGTCCCTGAGGTCAAATCCCAGTTTCCGGAAGTAGCATCTGGAGTCGATGTTCCTTCAAAATCCTCAGTGAGCTGCGAGTAGCCCATGAAAGACATGAAAGACATCAAAACAATAAAAATAATTTTTTTCATAAATGAAAATTTAGGTTGTTTAATATAGTTTTGTAATTTTTGAGTTCCAAATTTAACAAAAATTATGAATGCTTTAGGATAATTTTGTTTTTTAACTATTTTCTGCAATGAATTCGTGGAATATCTCAAAATGATGTTCGCGCATCATCCTGAAATCATTAGCTTTGCCTTAGAAATTTTATTTATGCTCGAAAAAGAAAAAATCCAATTTGAAAAAACGGTCATCGTCGGAATTGTCACTCAAAAACAGGACGAGGAAAAATTGACAGAATACCTTGACGAACTCGAATTCCTGACTTTTACAGCGGGCGGCGAAGTCGTGAAGCGTTTTTTCCAGAAGATGGAACGCCCAAACCCGAAAACGTTCCTCGGAACCGGAAAGATGGAAGAAATCAATCTCTATGTCAAAGAACACAGCATTTCGACCGTGATTTTCGACGACGAACTGTCGCCTTCCCAACAAAAAAATATTACTAAAATATTAGACTGCAAAGTATTGGACCGCACCAACCTCATCCTCGATATTTTTGCCCAGCGTGCAGAAACGTCGTATGCACGAACGCAGGTAGAGCTTGCGCAATGCCAATATTTGCTGCCAAGGCTTTCGGGAATGTGGACGCACTTGGAACGCCAGAAAGGTGGAATCGGGATGCGCGGGCCGGGAGAAACCGAAATTGAAACCGACCGCCGTATTGTGCGCGACCGCATCGCATTGTTAAAAGAGAAAATTAAAGTGATCGACAAGCAAATGTCGGTGCAACGCGGCAACCGTGGCGCTATGGTTCGCGTGGCTTTGGTGGGTTATACCAATGTTGGAAAGTCGACCTTGATGAATGTCATCAGCAAAAGCGATGTATTCGTAGAAAATAAATTGTTTGCGACTTTGGACACCACCGTTCGGAAAGTCGTCATCAAAAACCTGCCGTTCCTGTTGTCGGATACCGTTGGATTCATCCGGAAATTGCCAACACAACTCGTCGATTCATTTAAAAGTACGCTTGACGAAGTGCGCGAAGCCGATTTATTGCTGCATGTTGTTGACATTTCCCATCCGGATTTTGAAGACCATATCGAATCGGTAAACCAGACTTTGCTCGACATCAAAAGCAACGACAAGCCAACGATCATGGTGTTCAACAAAATCGATGCTTACAAACACCTGACCATTGATGAAGATGATTTAATTACCGAAAAAACACGCCGCCATTACACGCTTGAAGAATGGAAAGACACTTGGATGTCTAACGTTGGGCCAGAAAATGCATTGTTTATTTCTGCGACAAATAAAGAAAATTTTGAAGCGTTCCGCGAACGGGTTTATGAAGCCGTAAGGGAAATTCACATCACGCGCTTTCCGTACAACAAGTTCTTATATCCAGATTATAAAGATGCTGTGGAGAAAGAAGATAATGATTAATAAAAAAGACCTTACATTAAATAAGGTCTTTTTTTATATTAGTTTGAATCAGATTAGAACCCGAAATTCACACCAAGCCCGAAAACTTCCCTGGTTTGGAATCCCTGAAAAGCATTGTCATCATAAATCGCCTGAAACGAAAGGTTTGTTGACAAATACCTGTTGATTTTCATCACCACATTCAACTGGTAATCCATATCGACGTTTTGTGGATCTTCAAGGTAATTCGAATAAAGACTTAAAATATTTTCAAACGACACGTTCGTCATAATATCGAGTTTGTAATATCCTGCCGCATAGAAACCAAGCTCGTAACGCAGGCTTTTATTCGTGCCAACGCCAAAATAAGATTCATCGACATAGCCCGGAACCGACGTAAACGAATTGTCAACAAAAGTTAGTTTCGAAGTTGCCGGAGCCAAATTGAATTTAAGGTTTTCATTCTTTTTCCACAACATACCAGGGCCAAATGTCAGGTAACCCGGTGAAAGGAATCTTGAAACCGCATCGCTTCTTTGCTCAACGCCGTCAACAACTTCATATTTATAGCCGTCGGTAAATTGCGTTTTAAAATTCAGAAAGAACGAATACGACCAATATCCGACCGCCTTTTTTCCGACAAGCGAGTTGAATTCCAAACGGTCATCGGTTTTTTTCTCATTCGAATCATTGGTTTTCACCAATCCATAAGAAGCAATGAGTTTGTTGTCCCAGGTCCAGTCGTCTTTTTTGTAATTCAGGTCATAATTGATCCCAACAGTTCCCGAAATATTATTCTCACCACCGGCAACCCAATTGCTAAAGCTTGATTGGTTCAGCAATAAATTAAAGTTCCCTTTAGAAGTCCATACTTTTAGTGAATCAGGTTTTGCTACGGTTGTAGTGGCTTCAGTCGTAGTTTCCTGCGCCATGGCCGCAGTAGTGCCAAAAGCAAACAATAATAACGTGGCAATTTTTCTCATCTTGATCTGAGTTAGAGTTTATGCTGCAAAAGTAAGCATTCACAAAAAAATAACGCAGCTAAAACCCAACAAATTTAGGACTTGGCTTTTTTGAACAATGGAACAGCCGAACACGCTTCGCCATACATGAGGCTTTTCGCAAACGGCTGTAAATGCTGCGCTGCCAATACATAAGCGCTCATGGGCACCGGCTTTTTTGAACAGCCTTTGATAATGACCGGCTTGTTTCTATAAACCGAATAATCAATTTTAGGAAGCAGTTCCTGATAAATCGCGGTTTCAAGATCTTCCAATGATCCGCTGACGATTTTTTTGGCGAACGGCGCCGCATAGATCGTAACCAATATCGAGGCCCAGGCCGGAACAATTGCATCCGTACTGCAATTTACCGCAACAAATGCATCCTGATATTGCGTCCAGTCGTGATTTTTTAAATGTTCCCGAAAATCTTTCTCCCTCAATAAAAAGCCTTCCGCAAGCCATTGCGAAATATCGATTTGCAGGCGCTTTTCTTTGGTGTAATAATCTTCTAAATCGAAGACTTCCAAAGCGCTGGCAGCGACTCTGTTGATAATTTCTTCTTCCATGATTATAGCATTCCGAGTTCCAGCTTTGCTTCTTCGCTCATTAAATCTTTGCTCCATGGCGGATCAAAGGTAATTTCGACTTCGGTTGATTTGACGTTTTCGATTGCTGTGATTTTTTCCTCGACTTCTTTTGGAAGGCTTTCGGCCACAGGGCAGTTTGGCGAAGTGAGCGTCATCAGGATTTTTACTTCCTGGTCGGTATTGACCATGACGTCATAAATCAAACCGAGCTCGTAAATGTCAACCGGGATTTCGGGATCGTAGATCGTTTTTAATTTTTTTACGATTTGCTCGCCGAGTGCTGTAGTATCTATTTCTTGTTCCATAATTTCTTTAATTGTGTTTTGAGTTGAATGCAAACGCATACATTTTAATTTGCTTGATCATCGACACCAGGCCGTTTGCGCGTGTAGGCGATAAATGTTCTTTAAGTCCGATTTCGTCAATAAATTTCATATCTGCTTCTAAAATATCCGCAGCTTTCTGGTTTGAAAATGCCCGGATTAAAATCGCAATAATACCTTTGGTGATAATCGCATCACTATCGGCTGTAAAAACAATTTTATCCCCGTTTTCTTCGGCGTGAAGCCAAACTTTCGACTGGCAGCCTTTGATGGTGTTTTCTTCAAGCTTGTATTTTTCGTCGATCAGCGGAAGCGATTTTCCAAGATCGATCACATATTGAAAACGCTCGTCCCAATCGTCAAACATTGAAAATTCATCAACAATTTCCGCCTGTATTTCTGGTATTTTCATTCTTCTTCTTTTGCCAATGTTGTTATTTTGGTCACAAAACGCGCGATCTCAATCGGCGGTGTACCGTGGTCAAAACCGTCGGTTTGATAGGTTTTGTCTTTATAAGTGACTTTCAGGTTCCCGATTGCCGCACCGTCGTAAAAACGCCTTTCGCTTGGCGCTTTTAAAGTTGGCAATTCTTCAAGGTCAATTTCCTGAAATTCCGTGATTAGCGCCTTCCAGTCGGCATCTGAAATTTTTTCAGTTGTGGCAGCTGCATCAGAATTTCGGTCTTTAGAAACAGCAATCATTTGGTTTTGGATGATGATCTTCTGGTAAAAACCGCGCGTGTTTGCCGTATATTCTACGACAGCCGATTTGATGTCTTGCTTTTGCTCGTTGCCGCAGCTTCTTCCGAGGAAAAGCGTTAAAAAAAGTATTGGTATAATTTTCATAAATAAATTTTAAGACAACATGGTTTTTGCTTTTTTCACAGCGGCAACCAAAGCGTCGATTTCTTCTATAGTGTTGTAAAAGGCAAACGAAGCACGCACCGTTCCGGGAATGCAGAAATGCGACATGATCGGCTGGGCGCAATGGTGGCCGGTTCTCACGGCAACTCCCATTTTGTCCACGATCATCCCGATGTCATATGGATGGATGCCGTCGATGTTAAACGAAATTACGGAAGTTTTTTGTTCCGATGTGCCAAAAATCTTCAATCCTTCAATTTCAAGCAACTTTTCAGTTCCATATTTGAGCAGCTCTTTTTCTTGTTTCTGGATGTTCTCAAACCCGATGGCATTCAGGTAATCGATAGCTGTTCCAAGGACAATTCCGCCGGCGATATTTGGCGTTCCGGCTTCAAATTTATGCGGCAAATCGGCATATGTCGTTTTTTCAAATGTAACTTCCTTGATCATTTCGCCGCCGCCCTGATACGGTGGCAATTTGTTGAGCCAGGATTCTTTTCCGTATAAAATTCCGGTTCCCGTTGGCCCGCAGATTTTATGCCCTGAAAACACATAAAAATCACAATCCAAGTCCTGGACGTCGGGCTTTAAATGCGGAACGGCCTGAGCGCCATCGATTAAAACCGCAGCGCCAACTGCATGCGCTTTTTCAATCATGTATTTGATCGGATTGATCGTTCCCAGCGCGTTTGAAATGTGGTTTACCGTAACGATCTTCGTTTTTTCCGACAGTAATTTGTCGTATGCATCCATGATCAGTTCGCCCTTTTCATTCATCGGGATCACTTTCAGAATGGCGCCGGTTTTTTCGCAAAGCATTTGCCAGGGCACAATATTGCTGTGGTGTTCCAATGCCGAGACGACCACCTCATCGCCCGGTTTTAGAATTGATGCAAATCCGCTGGCCACCAGGTTGATGCCATGCGTCGTTCCCGAAGTAAACAACACTTCATGCGAAAATTCAGCGTTAATGTGATTTTGGATTTTTTTTCTGGATGCTTCGTAAGCGTCGGTCGCGAGTTGGCTCAAAGTGTGCACGCCGCGGTGGATGTTGGCGTTGATTTCCTGGTAATATTTCGAAATCGCATCAATGACGATTTGTGGTTTTTGCGAAGTGGCGCCGTTGTCAAAATACACCAGCGGCTTGCCGTTTACTTTTTGGGAAAGTATCGGGAAATCGGCTCTTATCTTGGTAATGTCTAACATTTTTGTATCGAAAATTTGTACGCAAAAATACAAAAACCCAAAGGTTTAATTCCGAATATTATGTTATTTGTTTCGAATGAGAATCTGCTCAGCTTAAAACGATTCGCCTGCGCCTCCACCGCTAAATCCTCCGCCGCCAAAGGCCATCGGATCCTCGGTTTGCGTATGGTGCAAATTCAGCTGCGAGTTGATGATAATGGCCTGCGCGTACGTCAGTGAATTTTTATCGGTATTGCGGTCGGGTTTGAAGGTCAGCCCGCTTTCTTTGTGCTTCAATTTGAATATTCCGAAGCATGCAATTCCTGAAAGTACGATTCCGCCAAGTATCAATGCGGTTTCAATCGGCATCAAACTGTAATAATACCGGATCGTAAAAATTGAAAATGCAAAGGCAAGCAATCCGACGATCAGGAATTCGCGGCTTTTTTTCTTCAGCGCAAGCGCGACATATCCAACAGGAATCAAAAAGGTCAACGCATAAAAAAGAAACGCAAACGGAATGTCTTCGCCGGGTTTCACTTCAATCCCCATCAGTTCTGCAGATAATTCGCGAACAACGAGATAATTTACTGCTGCATATCCCAAAACCAAGCTGAAAACCTGCAGCAATTGCAACGCATACTGGTAGAAATAAGCTTCTGGATTTCGTTTCAAAATGGTAAAAATCCAATGTAAAAATCCGGCTAACAGCAGCATCACAAAAGGTAGAAATGCCGTTGGAATCATCCTGTAATCAATAATTAAAATCGCTACAGTTCCCGAAATTCCAACCAATGCAATTAATGCAGAAAGCGTGTTGACATATCGGAGACAGCTCAAAGTACCTACAATTCCCATGACAATCAAAACAATAAGTTTGTTTTCTGTAGAAAAGCCGATTGCGGTAAAAAGCATCACTTGAAAACCAAGCACAAAAACGTCATCGAGCCCGTAATTGTAGAACTTGCCCTTGGCCAAAATCTCGCTTCCGACAAGACCGATAATCGCATAGAAATAAAGGATAATCGTAAAATCAAAATCGCCCCTGTCCCAAAGCGGCGAGGTGAAAAGCGCCACCGCTCCAGCGATTGAAGCATACAGCAACATTCCAAGCAAAAAGAATCCGGCGCGGACTAAAATATTCGGCTGTGTTTTAAGTTTTTCGTATTTGGTTTTGATCTTGAAATACTGATCTGGTGAAATGAATTTCCCGTTCCTGAGGCTTTTTGCTTCTTCCACCAAAAAAGTGTTTTCGAGCAGTTTCTTATGGTAGGCTTTCATATTTTTTGCGGTTGAATTGTTTGATGGATCGGATGAACAGAAAGATCGAACCGATAAAATAAACCGGTGAAAGAATCAGTAACGATTCAAAAAACGCTGAGCTGTCGGCGGCCTGAAGCATTTTAAATAAAACAATGTTGAGTCCGATATAACCGTAAAGCAGCACAAATACAAAAATCGAAACCGCTTGCATTTTGTGGCTTTTGCGGTAAAAATACACTACGGCAGCCGAAAGGAATAACGCATAAATGGGCCAGTAATCATCGGCCATTCCGGTCAGGCAGCAAACGCAAATCAGGTGCAATGCAAAAGTCAGAAACACGAGCGAAAAATGTTTCTTAAGATCGTTTTTCTCCGAATATTCCGCCCATAAAACCAGTAAAATCCCCAAGGCGATTCCGTAATAAAACAATGCCGGATTGTCGTAAAATTCGCCGTGCATTAAAGCCTGTGGCGTCGCAGAAATCCCGATCGCTGCAGCCAATCCGGTGATCCCGATAGACAAAGCGCTGCGGTTGTCGAAATAATATGCGCTTGCAAAACCAACCAAAGCCGTCAGCAAAGCCGCAAATGCCGAACCCAAAACCTGGTATTGGAATTCAAAATAGCCAATGAAAATGCCGCTTAACAAAGTTGCTGACAAGACCAGATAATTGAATACCGGATTTTCATAATCGGTTTCATTTCTTGAAAATCCATTTGAATTTTTAAAGGAAAAATAAAATGAAACGCCGGTCGCAATTAGCAATAGCGCCATAATTACGGTATGCCCGATCGTGTCGATGTGGTCATAAATCAAAATTCCGGCGCCAGTTGTAAACAACAAAACGGCCAAATAAAGTAGGAATAACAATTCGTTGTGCAGCGAGAAAATCTTCAACGATTCATACGCTTTTACATCGACAAATTCCTTTTCAGAAATCAGGTTTTCGTCTAAAAGCTGCTGCGCAATCTGTACTTTGGATTTTTCCATAATCATATCGTCTGAATTCAAATATACATTCTTTTGCGTCAAGCTGATTTCTGAACCTGCAATTTGTCGCATTGTTTTTATACTTTTATCGGACACCAAATTTTCTGAAAATGAAAAAATTAAAATATTTCGTACTGATTTTAATCGTAGGAATCGCCGCAGTTGTAATCATAAACTACCCGAAACTCGACCTGATTTCGGGCTTTGCAGCGAAAAGCGTCGCGTCGGCACATTTCATCGACGGGCGAAGTTTAACCACAATTGAGGCTGGCGACAACGACATTCCGCTTGTGACTTTGGCAACGAATAAAATTAATGAAGACGGAAAATCTGCGACGGCTTCGGTTTTTGGGTTAAAAACCAGAAAAGCGGTTTTCCGCCAAGGTTTGGGCGCGGTTTTAATCGATGATGATTTTGATGTCAATGCAAAATATGACATTCCGAAAAGGAATTTTACGAACAACGACCTGCCGTTTCCGTATGGAAACAACGAACCGAAAGACACCGTTTTTGCCAATGTTGATTATCCGAAATTAAAAGCTGCGATGAACAATGCTTTTGATGAAAAAGGCAATAAAATGAAGCGTACGCGATCGGTAATTGTCATCTACAAAGACAGAATCTTAGCCGAAAAATACGACACCGGATTTACTAAAAACTCCAAAATCTTAGGCTGGTCGATGACCAAAAGCATCACCGCAACGTTATTCGGAATTTTACAGAAACAAGGCAAATTCGATATTTACAAGCCTGCGCCGATTCCCGAATGGAAAAATGACAAACGCGCCAAAATCACTACGAACGATTTGCTGCACATGAACAGCGGACTCGAATGGGAAGAGCAATATGACAAGATTTCCGATGCGACCAAAATGCTGTTCCAGGCCAAAGACATGAGCCGTTCGCAGCTTGAAAAACAGGCTGTCGCCGAACCAAATTCACTGTGGAATTATTCTTCGGGAACGACAAATTTGCTGTCGGGAATTCTCAGAAAACAATTCAGAACGCATCAGGAATATCTGGATTTCTGGTATTCCAATTTGATCGATAAAATCGGGATGCATTCGATGCTGGTAGAAACCGATATGGCCGGAAATTATGTGGGTTCTTCGTATGGCTGGGCGACAACGCGCGATTGGGCTAAGTTCGGATTGCTGTATCTGTACAAAGGAAACTGGAACGGCGAGCAGTTGTTTGATGCCAGTTGGGCCAAATATGTAGCTACGCCAACAAACACTTCAGACGGCCGATACGGCGCACATTTTTGGCTCAATGCCGGCGGCTTTTATCCCGATGCACCGCGTGATCTATATTCGTGCAATGGTTTTCAGGGGCAAATGGTTTTTATCATTCCGTCGCTGGATTTGGTCATTGTCAGAATGGGTTTAAAGGAAGATCCGGGCTTTGATTTTAATGCTTTTTTGAAGGAAATCATCGGAAGCTTCAAGAAATGAAAGTTATGAAAATGGAAAAATTATGAATGAAAAAGCCCGACTTTAATGTCAGGCTTTCTTGATATGATTGATGCCCTAGCCCCGATGGAAGCGGCATCCTTTTGTGGCGCACAGCAGAACAAAAGATATAGCGGACAGCGGGAATCGGCTCCAAATTCTACAAATCAAATCCCATATTTACGCCCAATTTCATTGCGATGATCTTCGTGATTCTTTGCTTCAATTCCGGGATTTTAATGCTTTCAATGACTTCGTTTGAGAACGCATACATTAGTAATGCTTTGGCTTCTTTTTTTGGAATGCCGCGCGATTGCATGTAAAACATGGCTTTGTCGTCGAGCTGTCCGATGGTACAACCGTGCGAACATTTGACGTCATCGGCAAAAATTTCGAGCTGCGGTTTGGCGTTGATCGTGGCTTTGTCGCTTAACAAAATGTTATTGTTTTGCTGAAACGCATCGGTTTTTTGCGCTTCTCTTTCGACATAGATTTTTCCGTTGAAAACGCCGGTTGATTTTTCGTCGAAAATCCCTTTGTAATTCTGGTGGCTTTCGCAGTTTGGCGTCGCGTGCTGCACCAAAGTATGGTGATCGACGTGCTGTTTGCCTTCGATGATCGTAATGCCTTTGAGCGTGCTGTCGATGCGTTCGCCCTGATGGTAAAAATTCAGGTTGTTTCTCGTGATGTTTCCGCCAAATGAAAACGTATGTACAGAAACGTTGCTTTGTTCTTTCTGAGCGATATACGTATTGTCTATCAATGATGCTTCAAGGTTGTCATTCTGAATTTTATAGTAATCGACAATCGCGCGTTTTTTGGCGAAAATCTCGGTAACTGAATTTGTCAAAACCGGATTTTCGTTTAAGCTTTGATGCCTTTCGATAATCTGGACATGTGCGTTTTCACCAACAATGATCAGGTTTCGCGGCTGAACCAAAAGCGCGGCTTCGGTTCCTGTCGAGAAATTGATGATCTCGATTGGTTTTTCGACAACTTTGCTTTTCGGGATGTTGATGTAAGCGCCTTCGAGTGCAAATGCGGTGTTCAAGCTCGTCAAACTTTCGTCTTTGCTGGCGACTTGGTTGAAATATTCGTCGATGACCATTTTGTATTTGGGCTTGGTCAGTGCCGATGACATCAGGCAAACATCGATGCCGTCATGTGTCGTGGCCGATAAAAAAGAACTGAAAACGCCGTCGATGAAAATGACTTTATAGGTGTCGATTTCGTGCAAAAAGTATTTTTTGACATCGGCAAATTCGATTGTATTTTCGTTTTTAGGGAATACGCTGAAGTCGTTTTTCAGGACGGAATTCAGCGATGTATATTTCCAGGCTTCTTCCTTTTTCGTCGGAAAGCCTTTGTTTTCGAAGTTTTTGATGGCTGAAGTGCGGATGTCGTGCAGATCTGCAGTCACATCGACGCGCTCTTCGAAAGCCATGAAAGACGAGATGAGTTTTTCTTTTAGTTCCATTTTTATAGTCTGAAAGTCGAAAGTCGAAAGTCGAAAGACCTTTGAATGCGACTATTTTCTTTTTATTTTTTTTCGAGGTATTTGATAAAACCTCCTAACAATTTTGATATTTCTGTTATTTCGTAAAGTAAATCATCCGAAGTTTCTTTTGAAATATAATTCAAGTCAAATGCAAGATAGATTTGTGAACGGACTTCGCCAGCCGACGCCTTTGCTACATAAAGAAAATAGATAAATTCTTTATCCGTATTTCTCTCAAAACCTTCTGCAATATTTGAAGAAATTGATACCGACGCACGTCTAATTTGCCTCGCTAAATCAAAATCCTTTTTAAATTTTTGATCTTCTGTAACCAGATAAATTCTGCGATTGAACAGTCTGGCTTTCTTCCAAGAAATAATTTCCTCGAAAGCATTTACTCTCTGCATGGCTTGTAATTTTATAAATGGCTTTGATGGTATGCGCAATCTGAATCTTTCGACTTTCTAACTTTTAACTTTCGACTGTTGAATTCTCCGCTTTAATCCAGTCATATCCTTTTTCTTCCAATTCGTATGCGAGTTCTTTTCCGCCTGATTTTACGATTTTTCCGTTGTACAAAACGTGAACAAAATCCGGAACGATATAATCCAAAAGCCTTTGATAGTGCGTAATGACAACAATCGCGTTGTTTTCGCTTTTGAGTTTGTTGACGCCATTGGCTACAATTCTGAGTGCATCAATGTCAAGTCCGGAATCGGTTTCATCGAGGATTGCCAATTTCGGTTCGAGCATCGCCATCTGAAAAATCTCGTTTCTCTTTTTTTCCCCGCCCGAAAAACCTTCGTTTAACGAACGTGATAAAAATTTGCGGTCAATTTCAAGCAATTCCGATTTTTCACGAATCACCTTGAGCATTTCGTTTGCAGGCATTTCTGCCAGTCCGTTGGCTTTGCGCGTTTCATTTATCGCCGTTTTCATAAAGTTCGTCACCGAAACACCCGGAATTTCCACCGGATATTGAAACGATAAGAAAACGCCTTTGTGTGCGCGTTCTTCAGGAGCTAAATCGGCTAGATCTTCACCGTCCAAATAGACTGCGCCTTCAGTCACTTCGTAGTTTTCGTTTCCAGCAATGACGGCAGAAAGCGTACTTTTCCCGGAACCGTTCGGACCCATAATGGCGTGGACTTCACCCGCATTTACAGTTAAGTTGATTCCTCTCAAAATATCTTTGTCTTCTACTTTTGCATGTAAGTTTTTGATTTGTAACATTCTCGTATTTTGTATTTTAAACCATTAAGGCATTACCATTCATTAAGTTTTATCCGACAGAGCCTTCGAGCGAAATTTCTAATAATTTTTGTGCTTCAACGGCAAATTCCATCGGAAGTTTATTCAAAACCTCTTTGCTGAAACCGTTCACGATCAATGCAATGGCTTTCTCTGTTGGGATTCCGCGCTGGTTGCAATAAAAAACCTGGTCTTCACCGATTTTTGAAGTCGTCGCTTCGTGTTCGATTTTTGCAGATGGGTTTTTGCTTTCGATATACGGAAACGTATGCGCGCCGCAATTGTTGCCCATTAACAACGAATCACACTGTGAAAAGTTCCTCGCATTGTCTGCTCTTGCAGAAATCTGCACCAATCCGCGGTAGCTGTTTTGTGATTTACCTGCAGAAATTCCTTTCGAAATGATCGTCGATTTGGTGTTTTTCCCCAAATGGATCATTTTCGTTCCGGTGTCGGCCTGCTGGAAATTATTGGTGACGGCAATCGAATAGAATTCGCCCACCGAATTGTCGCCTTTTAATACGCATGACGGATATTTCCAGGTCACGGCAGATCCGGTTTCAACCTGTGTCCACGAAATTTTTGCGTTTTTCTCACACAATCCGCGTTTGGTCACGAAATTGTAGACGCCGCCTTTTCCTTCTTTGTTTCCGGGATACCAGTTTTGAACGGTCGAATATTTGATTTCGGCATCGTCCATTGCGATCAATTCTACAACCGCTGCGTGCAATTGATTTTCATCACGGCTTGGCGCGGTGCAGCCTTCGAGATACGATACATAACTGCCTTCATCGGCAATCACGAGTGTTCTTTCAAATTGTCCGGTTCCGGCCTGGTTGATGCGGAAATAAGTGGAAAGTTCCATCGGGCAACGCACGCCTTTCGGTATGTAACAAAACGAACCGTCGGAAAATACAGCTGAATTTAAGGCTGCGTAAAAATTGTCTTTTTGCGGAACAACTGTTCCAAGATATTTCTTCACGAGTTCCGGATGTTCTTTGATCGCTTCAGAAATCGGGCAAAAAATAATGCCTTTTTCCGATAAGGTTTTTTTGAAAGTTGTTGCAACAGAAACCGAATCGACCACAATATCCATCGCGACATTGTTCATCATTTTCTGCTCGTCAATTGAAATTCCGAGTTTTTTGTACATCGCCAAAAGTTCGGGATCTACATCGTCCAAAGTTTTCGTCGGATCGGATTTTTTGGGTGCAGAATAATACGAAATCGCCTGAAAATCAGGTTTTACATAATGTACGTTCGCCCATTCCGGTTCAATCATTTCCTTCCAGGCACGAAACGCTTCGATGCGCCAGTCAGTCATCCATTGCGGCTCTTCCTTTTTGAGGGAAATCGCGCGCACGATGTCTTCATTCAGGCCAATCGGAAACGTTTCAGAATCGAGATCGGTGTAAAATCCGTACTCGTATTCTTTATTTTCGAGCTCGATTTTTAAATCGTCTTCGGTGTATTTTGACATATTTTTATTTGTCTTAAAGTTTGAAAGTCGAAAGTCGAAAGCTCACAATATCTGGTGTCTTTCAAACTTTCGACTTGTGACGTTTGACTAAAGCGAAAAAGATTCCCCGCAACCACAGGTCCTGCTTGCATTCGGATTGTTAAAAACGAATCCTTTGCCATTCAATCCGCCCGAGAATTCCAAAACAGTTCCCGCCAAATACAGGAACGATTTTTTTTCTACGGCAATTTTTACGTTATTATCTTCGAAAACTTTGTCATTTTCACCCAGTTCTTTGTCAAATTTTAATTCGTATGACAAACCGGAGCAGCCGCCGCTTTTTACGCCCACGCGAACGTAATCCTGCGCTGCATCAAAACCATCGTCTTTCATCATGTCGACGATCTTTTTACTTGCTGTATCTGATACTTTTATCATAGCCAATAGGGTTTTTGTCTAAATTATTTGCGCTTTGGCTTTTGAGCCTGTCGCATTCAATCCGCAAAGATATTACATAAAAAGCTTTTTGCCACACAACCTAACATTTTTATAACGGATGAATGGATAGAAATTTCTTATTCGTTCCGATTTTTGACTGTGGATTTTATAAATTGCAGCCTCTTTTAATCCTCAAATTTTTAAATCTTTAAATTTTTCGAATGAAACTATATCCGATTGAAGCAGGAAATTTTAAACTCGACGGCGGCGCAATGTTCGGCGTGGTGCCAAAAACCATCTGGAACAAAACCAATCCCGCTGACGAAAACAACCTCATCGATATTGCCGCCAGGTGTTTATTGATTGAAGACGGAAACCGCCTGATTTTAATCGATACCGGAATGGGCGACAAGCAATCGGAGAAATTTTTCGGGTATTATTCGCTTTGGGGAAACCATTCGATCGATAAATCATTAGCAAAATACGGCTTTCACCGAAATGACATTACCGATGTGTTCATGACGCACCTGCATTTTGACCATTGCGGCGGCAGTGTACAATGGAATTCCGATAAAACCGGATATGAAATCGCTTTTAAAAACGCAAAATTCTGGACGAATGACAACCATTGGAATTGGGCAACGAAACCAAATCCACGCGAAAAAGCCTCATTTTTATCTGAAAATATTCTGCCGATGCAGGAAAGCGGCCAGCTGAATTTCATCAAACGCCCTGAAAATGATTTCCTTTCTGATTCAGAACTCGGTTTCGGAATTTTCTTCGCCGACGGCCACACCGAAAAAATGATGATCCCACAGATCAAATACAACGACAAAACGATTTGCTTTATGGCCGATTTGCTGCCAACTGCCGGACACATTCCGCTGCCGTATGTCATGGGCTACGACACGCGCCCGCTTTTAACGTTGCCCGAAAAAGCAAAATTCTTAACCGAAGCAGCCGATAATAATTATTACCTCGTTCTTGAACACGATGCACACAATGAGATCATCACCGTTGAAAATACCGAACGTGGCGTTCGGCTAAAAGAGGTTTTCAAATGCGAAGATATTTTCTAAAATTGGGCATTTCGTTCAAAATAAAATAATGTTAATTATTGTGTTGTGTAACAAAGTCCCACTATTTTTGACCTATTCAAAAAATTCATACAGATGAAATTACTTAAGCCAATCGGCCTTACCGCTTTTGCGATGTTCGCACTAGCGGGCTGCGGAACTTCTAAAATGGTAACTACCAATCCCGCAAACATTGACAAAATTCCTTTAAAGATCAGCCCGATAAATGAAAACGACCTCAAGCGATGGAGCAATCTCGACCTTGTAAAAGATACCGTTCCGGGAATGAGCGTCGATAAGGCTTACGCCGAATTGATCAAAAACAAAAAAGGCACAAAAGTCATCGTTGGAATTGTCGATTCAGGTGTCGATATCGAGCACGAAGATCTGAAAGGCATGATCTGGACAAACACCAAAGAAATTCCCGGAAACGGAATCGACGACGACAAAAACGGTTACATCGACGACATCCACGGCTGGAATTTTCTTGGCGACGCCGACAATGAAAACCTCGAACTCGTAAGAATTCTTAAAAAAGGCGACGACGGTTCGGCAACGTATAAAAAAGCCAAAGCCGATTTCGACAAGAAAAACGAAGAAGCGCTTGGCAGCAAGCAACAAGTCGATTTTATTTTCAAGGCCAAAGACAAAGTGGCGGCTTATTTGAAAAAAGACAATTATACTTTGGATGAAGTCAAAGCCATTACAGCGACAGATCCTGCATTGTTGCAAAGCAAACAAGTGATGATGAGCGTCATCGGCCAAACCGGACCCGATTTCAATTCGGATCTGAACGATTACAAAAACCAGGTGTACGACCAATTGAACTACAACCTGAACCTCGAATTCAGCGGACGCAAAACCGGCGACAATCCCGATACGATGGACAATAAATTCTATGGAAACAACACCGTTTGGGGCCCGAAAAAAGACGGTGCACTTCACGGAACGCATGTTTCAGGGATCATTGCACAAATCCGTGGCAACAAACTCGGAAGTGACGGTGTCACCAATAACGCACAGATCATGGCGGTTCGCGCCGTTCCAAACGGCGACGAATATGACAAAGACATTGCATTGGCCATCCGCTATGCAGTCGACAACGGCGCAAAAGTCATCAACGGAAGTTTCGGAAAATACTTTTCGCCACACAAAGAATGGGTTTACGACGCGATCAAATACGCGGCAAGCAAAGACGTTTTAATCGTTACTGCTGCCGGAAATGACGGACTCGACATCGACCTCATCGAAAACAAAAGCTACCCGAACGATTCACAGGACAACACGACGGAAGTCGCAAACAATTATATGACCGTTGGCGCTTTAAATACTACTTACGGCTCTGGTTTGGTCGCGAATTTCTCCAATTACGGAAGCAAGAACGTCGATCTTTTCGCTCCGGGAACAAAAATTTACGCCACCGTTCCGAACAATTTATACAAGTTCGAACAAGGAACTTCGATGGCATCGCCGGAAGTGGCAGGAGTGGCCGCTTTGGTGCGTTCGTATTATCCAGACTTGACCGCAGCTCAGGTCAAACAAATCCTGATGGATTCGGGAACGCCAACAACAACCGTAGTAACACTGGGTGAAAAAGAAGAAAAACGCCCATTCACCAACGCTTCAAAATCGGGAAAAATGGTCAATGCTTACAATGCTTTGGTCATGGCTTCGAAGATCTCTAAGAAAAAATAATTGCAATTTACTCTTGAAATGGAAGGTTTGCGCCTTCCATTTTTTATATCCAATCGTATGAAAAAACTTTTTTTATTTTCTGTATTTGCTTTGGGATTGAACGCTGTTTCGGCACAAAGCACCGGCTATTGGCAGCAGCACGTGGATTACAAAATGGACGTGGTCATGGATGCCAAAAACTACCAATACAAAGGCAAGCAGCAATTGGTTTACACCAACAATTCGAACGACACTTTACGCCGCGTGTATTTTCATTTGTTCAACAATGCGTTTCAGCCAGGAAGCGAAATGGCCACGCGTTTGAGTACCATTGCCGATCCCGATGGCCGAATGGTCGTAAAATCAAAAGTAGACGGAAAGGAAATCAAAACGAATAGAATTAATGAGTTAAAACCAAACGAAATCGGGTATTTGAAAGTGTCGAATTTCAAACAGGACGGCGTCGCATCGCAGACTAAAGTCGCGGGAACGATCCTCGAAGTAACTTTGGCCAAGCCGATTTTACCGAATTCAAAAACAACCTTTACATTGGATTTTGACGGACAATCGCCATTGCAAATCCGCCGATCCGGACGAAACAATTCCGAAGGTGTCGAATTTTCGATGGCGCAATGGTATCCGAAAATGGCCGAATTCGACTATGAAGGTTGGCACGCCGATCCATACATTGCACGTGAATTTCACGGCGTTTGGGGAAATTTCGACGTCAATATTACGATCGATAAAGAGTACGTTCTTGGCGGAAGCGGTTACCTGCAAAACAAAAACGAAATTGGCCACGGTTATGAAGATGCCGGCGTGACAGTGACTTATCCGAAAAAAACAAAAACCCTGACCTGGCATTTCATCGCGCCTGAAGTGCATGATTTTACGTGGGCTGCCGACAGGAATTACCTGCATGATAAAATTGTCGGGCCAAACAATGTCGAGTTGCACTTTCTGTATAAAAACAATCCGAAGATTATCGATAACTGGAAAAAAATCGAACCGAAAACGGCGGAACTGATGGATTTTTACAATAAAACTGTCGGTCAATATCCGTACAAACAATACTCTGTGATCCAGGGCGGCGATGGCGGAATGGAATATGCGATGTGTACCTTAATTCTAGGCGAAGGCAAATACGACGGCATTCTCGGAACGATCGCACACGAACTCGGCCATTCGTGGTTTCAGCATGTATTGGCTTCAAACGAAAGCGAACATTACTGGATGGACGAAGGTTTTGCAACGGTAATTGAAGAATTGGGAATGAACCATCTGGCAGAAAAACCGGTGGCCAATCCGTTTGAAAGCACGTACCGCGCCTATTACAATCTTGCAAATTCAGGCAAAGAGCAACCGCTTACGACTCAGGGCGACCGTTTTGACGTGAACAGAAGTTACAGCATCGCGGCATATTGCAAAGGCGCGATTTTCCTAACGCAATTCGAATACCTCATCGGAAAAGAAAACCTGATGAAAACGATGAAGAAATATTATGCCGATTTCAAGTTCAAACATCCCACGCCAAATGATATTACGAGAACGGCAGAACGCGTTTCGGGAGCCGAATTGGGTTGGTACCGAATCGATTTTGCCGAAACCACAAACACCATAGATTACGGAATCAAAGACGTTTCTGATAAAGGTGAAAAAACTGCGGTAACATTAGAAAGAATCGGAAGAATGCCGATGCCAATTGACCTGGTTGTAGAATATACGAACGGCACAAAAGAATATTATTACATTCCGCTTCGCATGATGCGCATGCAAAAACCCAATCCGTATCCGGAAATGAAAAGAACGGTTTTGAATGATTGGGATTGGTCTTATCCTACGTTTTCATTCGAAATTCCGAAAGGAAAAGCATTTATCAAAAACATCACAATCGATCCAAGCGGATTGATGGCCGATGTCAAACAGGACAATAATGTGTATCCGACAGTAGAGAAGAAACCTTGATTTCTCCTTCGTCGAAATGACAATAAAAGTCGAAATGGCAATAAACAAGAAATCCCTTCTGAATGTCTCAACAGAAGGGATTCTTTTTTAATCAAGAGTTAGATTGATTATTGTGCTGGTTGTGCCGATTTAGTGGCGTCAGATTTTGGTTTTTGGGCAGCTTGTTCTGCTGGTACGGTAGTCGTTGATTCGGTTTTTGTGGCTGTTTTTGCAGTACCATTATCTGCACTTTTTACAGTCGTTGACGTGGAAACTTTTTCTGCTTTTTTAGCTTCTGGAGTAGTCGCTGTTGTTGTCGTTTCTGTTTTAGTAGTTTTCTTCGCTTCCTGTGCTGATGCGCAAACTCCAACCAGGATCATAGCGCTTAAAAATAAATTTTTCATCTTAGTGATTTTTATTAATTAAAAATATTTTGTTGTTGTAAATGACTTGTGATTTGCAAGGATGATGCCGCTGCAGTTTGATGCCTGTCCAAACTGTTGCTTCCGGCATAATTTTTTAAGAAAAAATTATTTTAAACAACTGTTTTTGAGCAATTTAAAAAAATATTGACGTTTTTATGCGTCCTCTTTTTTGTGGGATATGCAATTTGCAAAAGTTGTGGAAAGTTGTAGAACGTCTTGTTAAAAATTGTAGAATTATTGATTTTTCCCCGATTTCCACATAATCCCAATTGACTTTGTACCTTTGTCCACGCCCGAAAAACAAAATATGCCTTTTACGTATCCAAAATCTGAAAAACTAAAAAGTCGGAAAACCATCGATGTATTGTTTTCGAAAGGAAAATCGGTTTCAAAATATCCGCTGCGACTGGTGTATGCAGAAGTTCCGGATCAGGAAGAAGTGCTGAAAACCGGCGTTTCGGTATCCAAAAAATACTTTAAGAAAGCCGTTGACCGGAATTATTTCAAGCGCGTGCTTCGGGAAACCTACCGTTTGAATAAGCATTTGATCGAAATTGGCCCCGAAAAAAAATATGCATTCATGCTGCTTTACCAAAGCAAAGACCGATTGACCTACGAAGAAATCCTGGCAAAAACCATTCAGCTTTTCGAGAAGTTTTCGGCTGAAGCCAATAAGTAACATATTGCATGATTTGTGGTCGCATAATTTTTCAAATGCAGTTCCGTTTTATAAAAAACTCCTGGTATGAAAACTACTTTACCTTTTTTAATTTTATTGTTATTTTGTTTTTGTTCAAAACACCAGTCTGAAGAAACTCACGACAGTAAAATCAGCGCCATTAATTTATCATTGCCTGACAAAAGAGAGGATGCCATTGACAAGAAAATCATCCGCAACGCAAACCTGAAGTTTCAATCGGAAAATCCCGATGACACGTATTTACAAATCGGAAAAACCGCAAAAAAATTCAACGCGATCATCGAAAACGACAGCCAGGAAAAAAGCGACAGCGAAATTTCCCGAACACTTATCATTCGCGTTCCAAGCCCAAATTTTGAGCCATTCTTATCGGAAATCGGAAAAGGCGTGGCTTATTTTGACACGCGCGACATTACTTCACGCGATGTAACCGAACAATATATTGATTCTGAAACCCGCCTCAAAAACAAAAGAGTGCTCGAAACCCGCTACCTCGAATTGTTAAAAAAAGCAGGCAAAGTTTCCGAAATTCTTGAGATCGAAAAAGAATTGTCCGGCGTTCGCGAAGAAATAGAATCCAAAGAAGCGCAGCTAAAATACCTGCAAAGCCAGGTCTCGATGAGCGCTGTAACCGTATCATTTTACAAGCCAATAAGCCGTGGGAATGGGGTGACGATTTCATACGGTGCTAAAATGTGGAACGCTGTCGCTGAAGGTTTTTACGGATTTTCAGGATTCTTGCTCGGTTTGCTTTATATTTGGCCTTTTATTACTATTTTAGTCGTCCTGTTTTTTGTTTTCAGAAAGAAACTCAGAAGAAGAAAAACCCTTTAAATCATGTACAATTTTTTGAAAAAAAGATACATTCTGCCTGCGCTCGCTGGCGGATTTTTGTTCGTCGGAATGAGTTTTCGCGAAGATTTTTTTGAAGTGGCCAAACAGATCGAAATCTTTACGACACTTTTTAAAACGGTCAATTCCAATTATGTCGACGATACGAATCCCGGCGAACTGATGGACCACGCGATCAAAAGCATGCTCGCCGACCTTGATCCGTATACCAATTATTTCAACGAAGCCGATGTCGTTCGCTTTAAGATCAACAACACCGGAGAATACACCGGAATTGGCGCGATGATCACCCGCAAAGAAGGCAAGCTTATCATCAAAGAACCGTATAAAAATTTTCCTGCTGATAAGGCCGGACTCAAAGCCGGAGACGAAATCATCCAGATTGGCGACGTGAACCTCAGCGATTTCAAAGACGACGCTTCGCAGTTGCTCAAAGGTGCGAAAAATACCAAAGTCGATATCAAATACATCCGGCAGGGCAAAACGCTTTCGACCCAATTGACATTGGATGAAGTCGACATCAAAGCGGTACCGTTCTTTGGAAAAATCGATGACAAGACCGGTTACATCGTGCTGTCGCAATTCAACAAAAAAGCCAGCCTCGAAACCAAGGAAGCTTTGGAACAGCTCAAACGCGACGGCGCCGATAAAATCGTTTTGGACTTGCGCGGAAATCCCGGCGGCTTGCTAAATGAAGCGGTAAACATCTGCAATTTATTCGTTCCGAAAAACGAGATCATCGTGACGACAAAATCCAAAATTGAAAAGCACAACAATACGTATAAAACGACGCACGATCCGATCGATACGGAAATTCCGCTTGTGATTTTAGTCGATGGAAAAAGCGCTTCGGCCTCTGAAATCGTCGCCGGCGCTTTACAGGATATGGATCGCGCTGTCATTGTTGGCAGTAGGAGTTTCGGAAAAGGCTTGGTGCAGCGCCCGGTCGACCTGACTTATGGCACGCAAATCAAGATCACGATTTCGCGCTATTACACGCCTTCGGGCCGATGCATCCAGGCTTTGGATTATACGCACAAAGACAAAGACGGCAAAGCGATCCGCACCGACGCCAGCAAATACAATGCTTTCCAGACCAGAAAAGGCAGGACGGTTTATGACGGCGGCGGCATCCAGCCCGATGTCGAGCTCAGTGAAACCAAAACCAGCCCAATCACCGATGCTTTAGTCCGCAACGACGGGATTTTCAACTATGTGACGAATTATTATTATGCGCATCCCAATGTTGGGACGACCATTCCAACGGTTTCCGATACTGATTTTGCCGATTTCAAAGCGTTCCTCAAAAAACAGAATTTTTCATTCGATACCGAAACCGAAGTCGCACTGAAAAATACGCTGACCACAGCCAAAAAAGAAAAAGTCGATGCCGCAATCGAAGCCGAATTCAAGCAATTGCAAGCGGCATTGAACCGCAGCGAGGAAACGCAGCTGAACCAGAATTCAAAAGAAATCAAATCATTGATGCTCGACGAGATCATCAAACGCTACCAATACCGCGAAGGATTGTACCAATACTACACAAAGAGCAATACCGAAATCAAGAAAGCCGTTTCGATCCTCAGCAACATGCCAGAATATAACAAAATCCTGAAAATATAATGAGGCATTTTCTAATGTTCCTGTCGCTGCTTTTCAGCGGAATATTGTTCGCACAGGAAGAAGTCGTACAGTCGGTTTATTTTGAATTTGACAAATATTCATTGGATGAAAAACAGGCGCAGGCCGTAGTCAATTTTATCAAAACGACCGATTCTACACGCATTGAATCGGTGGAAATTTTTGGTTATACCGATGACATCGGAAAAGACGCTTACAACTTTAAGCTTTCGACAAACCGCGCCGCAACGATCAAAAACAAACTGATCCACAGCGGCATCAAGAACAAGATTATTGTCACCATTGAAGGCAAAGGCCGGATTTTAATTGACGATGACATTGTCAAAAACCTGCCTGAAGCGCGTTCGAAAAACCGCCGCGTCGACGTCGTATTGAATTTAAAAGAATTGCCGAAAATCGAAATTCCGGGATTTTTTACTTCGATCCAGAAAAAACATATCGTTGGCGACCACATTTACCTCGAAAATTTACTGTTTGAACGCGGCAGCAGCAAACTGACGATCAAGGCAAAAACGCAGCTCGACAAACTGGCTCTGGAATTGCACAGGCACAAGAACCTGCAGTTTGAAATTCAGGGCCACGTGTGCTGTACGCCTCCGTACCAGAAAGAAGCGATCGACCGGGAAACGCGCAAACGGAATTTGTCACTGAACCGCGCCGAATCGGTTTACAAATATCTGGCATTTAAGAAAATCCCTAAAACGCGCATGACTTTTAAAGGCTATGGAAATACGGTTCCGCTTGGAAAAGGCTCGGAATATGACCGCCGGGTGGAATTGGTAATTACTAAAATTTAGGATTTCTATTTTAAACCATTAAGGTATTAAGTTTCATTAAGCCTTTATTATCTTAATTCCTTAATGGTTAAAAGATTAAACTTGTCAAATTGTCAAGCATTTCTTTTCATTTCAATATGCGGAATGTCGTCTTCAAGATACGTTTCGCTTGATACCACAAATCCGAGTTTTTCGTAGAATTTTTGCAGATACAATTGTGCGGAAATCGTGATTTTGGTTTCTCCATAAAAGGTTTCAATTCCTGAAATCGCCTGTTCCATCATTTCAAATCCCCATTTTCTGTCGCGATACTCCGGATCGATCACCACGCGTCCAATTGAGGCATTTTCAAAATAATCTCCTGATTTGAATAGCCGGGCATAAGCGACAATTTTTTCATCAAATTCGCCGATCGAGTGCAATGCTTTCAAATCTTTGCCGTCGATGTCTTGATAAACGCAGTTTTGCTCAACTACAAACACTTTTGAGCGCAATTGCAGCACCGAATACAATTCAAGTGCTGAAAGTTCGTCAAATCGCTTTATTTTCCAGTTTATGGTCATTTCGTTTTCTTTCGTTTTAAAAATTCAGCCGATTTGATAATCGATTCGAGTTCAAACATCAAATCGCGCTTTTCTTTTGACGGCGCGTAGCAAAATCCTTCGAGTACCAAAGCGCGGTTTCTCGGCCAGTCGATGATCGTGTAATTGATGAACGGCCCCGACATGAAGTCGTTTTTAAGTTCCCAGGTTCCTTTGGTTTCGAATGTTTCTTTTCTTCTGAATTTGATATTGAACAGATACGGCGCATACGAATCTTCGGTCACCATTTGCGTATTTTTCGATGTGCCGTGAATGTATAAATTCCCGATCGAATCGCGCATTTTGATAATATTGTTGATCGGATATTGCTTGTTTTTGATCTGGCTGATCGGAACCTGGTAAATTAAAATGCTCGTATTTCCGCTGGTGATTTCTTTTTTGAGCCAGACGAATTTTTTGCTTTTCATGACGAAATTATACCCTTTCGGAACATGTAGTGCAATCCTGAATTTATCGGCGATCAATTGGGTGTTGATCATTGAAGTGTCGATAATACGCTGGTTTTCGGTGATTTCGGTTTCACGGATGCGTTCGATGATCTTTGGTGCATTTTCCTCAATCAGTTCCAAAATCGCAGCAGCCGTTTTTCCAGAAACGTGAAAGACATTCTGCGGTTTGGCATATTCGTTTTCAATGACTTCAAAATAATTTCGGGATTCTTTTTTGACGACAATAATGTTCCGGCTGTTTGCCATAAAACCTTCGAGCAATCTTATCGGATATTGATTGATCGTAAAAAGCGGCTCTTCCTGCGGCAGCCCAACAACCGGCGATGCAAATTTATTCCGGATGCTGTCGCCTACTTCTCCGTTCCAGAGCTGGTCGTCGATGATGACAGAAATGGTGTTGATTTTCCCGGAAGTCTGTTCGGGTTCGGCATTATTATTTTTGCACGACCACACCAAAACCGGCACCAGCATCCATAAAAAAAGGGCCTTTTTCATAGTGATGAAATAAGCCCTAAATTTAGTTGTTATTTTTTTATTATCCGTTTATTTTGAGTTTCATTCCCGGTTTCAGTTCGTTTCCGCTGATGCCGTTCCATTTTTTAATGTCTGAAATCGTCACGCCAGGATATTTTTTGGCGATGCTGAACAAGGAATCCCCTTTTTTCACAAAGTAATGGTCTTCTACTTGTTTTTTAGAAACCTGCCTGTCTTTTTTAGACGTTTTTTCCACAACAGCGTTGTCATTGTCAATTACCAGTTTTTTGTTTACGATCAAAGTCGCGCCCAATTGAATGTTGTTGTCTGACAAGTCGTTCCATTCTTTCAGGTCAGAAACCGCTACGCCGTTTTTCTTGGCGATGCTTCCTAAATTGTCGCCTTTCTGAACGGTATATTCAACCGATTTTACTTCTGTTTTTGGTGTTTGAACGTCAGCAACTTCTTCAGCTCCATTTTTAATATCGGCTACTTTGAGTTTGCTTTGCAATTGGATTTGCGTATCTGAAAGATTGTTCCATTTTTTCAGGTCTTCAACAGATACGTTGTATTTTCTGGCGATCGCGCCTAAATTATCTCCGGCCTGAACGACATAAAAATCGGATGGTTTGTCAGCAGTTTCTGCAATTGTTTCTTTCTTCGTTTTTTCCGCGACAGCGCTATTTTCACCTTTTACTTCTTTTCTGACAGTAGAAACCACTCTTTCGTTAGAAACGATTTTAAGGTTTTTTCCCAAAGCCACATTGTTGCTTTTCAGGTTGTTCCATTTTTTGATCTCTGCAACGGTTACGCCGTATTTTTCAGAAATTTCTCCCAGGTTGTCGCCTTTTTTCACTTTGTGGAATTTAGTCACATCTTTAAATGAAACCACTTTTTCCTCTTTAAAAACTTTAGGTGCTTTTGGCTGAACGGTTTCTGTCGAAGCGAGCGCGGTTGTCGTATCTTTTACAATCGCAACTTTCTCGATTTTTTCCTTCTTCACATTTGAAGCCACCCTTTCAGAAGTCACAATTTTCAGGTTTCTTCCGAGTGGCGCACTATTTCCTTTCAATTTGTTCCAACGCTTAATTTCGGAAATCGAAACATTGTAAGCATTAGCAATTTCACTTAAATTATCGCCACGCTTGACTTTGTGGTATTTCGTTCGAGAAACAATAGCACTGTCGCCGCCATTTCTCAAAGAATCCCTGGAAACCATCGCTCTCAAACGAGAAGAAAACGGTCTTTCTTTCTGGTCTTCTTCGTGTTGCACATAAGCGTAAATTTTGTCTTCATTCGAAGTGAAAACGGCAATTTTTTCAAGTGGCAATCTTAGGAAATGCGCCCTGTCTGTATAATTCGGGACAACATTCAGTTTGTACGATGGATTCAGCATTTGCAATTGCGCCACAGGAATATCCAAAAGATCAGATATTTGCTTGAACGACATTTGCTTTTTCATCATGACCGTATCGGTTGCGAAATGTTTTACGATCGCGCGGTTTGGTACGATGCCGTGTTCTTTATGGTATTCGTAAATGTACATTGTGGCAAGGAAAGCCGGAACATAACCTGCTGTTTCCTGTGGCAAATATTTCCTGATATTCCAGTAATTCTGCTGTCCGCCGGATCTTCTGATCGCTTTGGCTACATTTCCTGGGCCGGAATTGTAAGATGCCAAAACCAGATCCCAATCGCCGAAAATTTTATACATGTTGGTCATGTATTGCGCCGCCGCTTCACTGGCTTTCAACGGATCGCTTCTTTCGTCAACATACGAATCGATTCCGAGGTTGTATTGCTTTCCGGTTTGGTACATGAACTGCCAAAGCCCCGTGGCGCCTACTCTTGAAACGGCTTTCGGGTTTAACGCCGATTCTACGATTGCAAGGTATTTGATTTCCAACGGAACGTTTTGTTTGGCCAAAGCTTCTTCGAAAATCGGGAAATAATACTCTGAAATGGCCATTAGCCTTTCGTAAGATTTCTTTCTGTTTTTGAGGAATGATTTGATGATGTTCTCCAGTCCCGGATTGTATTCAATCTTGAATGGCGATTTGGCATCCATTTCCGCGAGGCGCTTTTTGAGCAATTCTGTTGGAAGTTCAGCATAATCCACCTTTTGATCAAGCTTGATGTTTTTGATGTCTTCGGAAAGATCGTTGTAAATATCAAGGTTCGTCAGTTCTTTCATCCAAAGGCTGTCTACGCAGGAAGCAAGATTGTCTTTTTTGAAAGTGCCTTTGATCGAATCAAGGTAGGAAATTTTGACTTCAGGTTTTGAAAATGTGTTTTGTGCCGAATCCTGTGCAAAAATACAACCGGAAACCAGCAGGAAAATCGAGAGTGTGGTATTCTTTAAATTCATACTTACGTTGTTATTGTTCGTTTGGCCAAGGCTTCAAGGTGAACTTTAATTCGTGTATTTTTTTATTGTTTATTTAGCAAAATTGCATGCTTTCAATTACAATTTGTTACAATTCAAATAATTACATTGAAGCAAAAATAGGAATCTTATAACAAAATCCCATAATCCTGTAACGTAAATTTGTCTTAATTATTGTTAATTGTGATTTGTCTATTCTAAAATTGCTGCAATTCCAGGCAACGTTTTTCCTTCCAGCATTTCGAGCATTGCCCCGCCGCCAGTAGAAACATAGCTCATTTTGTCTTCCAATCCGAACTGTTTTACCGCTGAAACCGAATCGCCGCCGCCAACAAGTGAAAAAGCGCCTTTTTTAGTAGCTTCGGCAATAAAATTCCCCAATTCGATGGTTCCATTCGCAAATTTTTCCATTTCGAAAACGCCAAGCGGTCCGTTCCAAAGAATGGTTTTTGATTCTAAAATGACTTTTTTGAAATTTTCCAAAGATTTCGGTCCGGCATCCAAACCTTGCCATCCGTCAGGAATTTTTGTCACGTCAACAATCTGCGTTTCAGCATCGTTTGAAAATGCATTTGCAGCAACAACGTCAACCGGAATGTGGATTTGTACATTTTTTTCTTTGGCCAGACGCAAAATTTCCAAAGCCAGTTCCTGTTTGTCGTCTTCACAAATTGAATCGCCGATCTTTCCGCCTTGCGCTTTGACGAACGTAAAAGTCATTCCGCCACCAATGATCATATGGTCGACTTTATCCAGAATATTTTCAATAACCGTAATTTTCGACGATACTTTTGATCCGCCCAAAACGGCCGTTACCGGTTTTTCAGAATTTTTCAAAACTTTGTCAAGGCTTTCGATTTCTTTGGCCAACAACAGTCCGAAACATTTTGCATTCGGGAAAAACTGTGCAATGATCGTTGTTGAGGCGTGTGCGCGGTGCGCCGTTCCAAAAGCATCGTTTACATAAATGTCGCCTAATGAAGCGAGCTCTTTTGCAAAAGCAACGTCGCCAGCTTCTTCTTCAGCATAAAAACGAAGGTTTTCCAATAATAAAATTTCGCCCGGTTTTAAATCAGATGCTGCATTTTTAGCGATTTCGCCACGGCAATCTTCGGCGAATTTTACTTCTTTTCCGAGGATTTCAGACGCTTTTTTGACGATATGCTTTAGTGAATATTTATCTTCTTTTCCTTTTGGGCGGCCGAGGTGCGACATTAAGATCACGCTTCCGCCGTCGGCAAGGATTTTATCGATGGTTGGCTTTGCGGCTTCAATTCTTGTGGCATCCGTAACATTGAAATTTTCGTCAAGCGGGACGTTAAAATCAACACGGATTAATGCTTTTTTATCTTTAAAGTTGAAGTCGGGAAGCGTTTTCATAAATAAATTGAATTTGGATTTAATCTGCAAATATACCATTTTTCATTTTAACGCGTAAAATCGGCGCGGGTTTGCAAATACCGTTCCATAATTTCGCGCATTCTGTTATCTTTGCTTTATGCAGTTTTCAAAAATTCTCGGACAGGATTACATCAAAAACCATTTGGTCAAAAGCGCGTCTTCAGGCCGGATTCCGCACGCACAATTGTTTGTTGGGCCAGAAGGCAGCGGGACTTTACCCATGGCGATCGCTTATGCACAGTACATTTTGTGCAACAATATCGGAAATGAAAATTCGGGCGGTAATGATGCCTGCAATTTAAAATTCGAATCCATTTCGCATCCCGATCTCCATTTCATTTATCCGACCGTAACGACCGATAGCGTCAAAACCAAACCCAAAAGCACCGATTTTCTTAAAGACTGGCGCGAATTCTTAGCTGAAAATCCATATGGAAGCTTGTTCGATTGGTACAGAATGCTCGGCGTTCAAAACAAGCAAGGCGAAATCCGTGTAGAAGATGCGCAGGACATTTTAAAATCATTGGCACTCAAATCCTATGAAGGTGGCTATAAAATTATGATCATTTGGATGGCCGATAAAATGAATATCGCCTCGTCGAACAAATTGCTAAAACTGCTTGAAGAACCTTCTGATAAAACGCTTTTCATCCTGATTTCCGAAAACGAAGAAGACATTATCCAAACGATCCGGTCGCGCTGCCAGGTGTTGCATTTCAACGGATTGTCTGAAAAGACCATCGCCGATGCATTGGCCGAAAGGCAACCTATCGATCCGAGAACGGCTTCAAAACTCGCCCATCAGGCGCAGGGAAATTTCAACAAAGCCTTGCAATTGCTGCACGAAGATTCTGAAGACGTGGTTTTTGAAAAATGGTTCGTCGATTGGGTTCGCGGTGCTTTCCGGGCGAAAGGAAATGCTGCAGCGATCAACGATTTGATTCAATGGAGCGAGCAAATTGCCGGGCTTGGGCGTGAAACCCAGAAAAAATTCCTGCAATTCTGTATTGAAATGTTTCGTCAGGCATTGCTTTTGAATTACCAAGCAACAAGTTTGGTATATATGGAACCGAAAATCGAAAAATTCAAGCTCGAGAATTTTGCGCCGTTCGTCAACGGAAACAATATAAATGATATCTTTCGGGAACTTTCCGACGCAATGTACCACATTGAGCGCAACGGAAATGCGAAAATTATCCTGACCGATTTGTCGATCAAACTGACCCGTTTAATCCATAAAAAATAGCTTATGTTTAATGTCGCTTCAATTCTCGTTTTGGTTTTGCTGGCTGTGACTTTCATTCAATCCGGCTACGATAAAGTCATGGACTGGAAAGGAAATATCGAATTCCTGAAAGAGCATTTTAAGCATACTTCGCTTAAAAAACACATTTCGCTGGCTTTGCTGCACGTTTTGGTTTTCGAATTGATTTCGGGGATTTTGTGCATTGTGGGCTGCATTCAATTGATGCTTAATAACGACAGAACCGTTGGGCTTTACGGCGGCGTTTTTTCGTGTATTACATTGATCATGCTGCTTTATGGGCAGCGTTTGGCGAAAGATTATGACGGCGCGAGAACCATTGTCATTTATTTTATTCCTGCGGTGATGGCGGTTTATTGGCTGAGTTAAGCTATCGTTTTGTTTTTAGCGGTTTGTCATTTCGACGAAGGAGAAATCTCACACAATTGGCAGATTTCTCCTTCGTCGAAATGACAAAAACACGAAATGAAAATTATACTGCTGACAAACTGCTGTTTTAATCAACAAACTTCACATTCAAACTCGCTTTAAATAATTTCAATTCGTCCCAGGTAAATTTATCTCCGTATTGTTCTTTTAACGGATTCAGCGATTCTTCTTTGTAGCCTTTGAAAATTTCGGCGAGTTTTTCAATTCGGTCTTCAGGCAAAACATTTGAAATATCGACGGTTCCGGTTTCGATGAGTTTGGCCAAATGGTTGCTGATCGTTTGCTTGGTCAATTTTCTAATTCCGGCGATTTCAGCAATCGTATTTTTCTGGATCCACAATTCGTAGGTTTCCTGGACAGTGGATTTTTTCGGCTCTTTTACTTTTTTCTTTTTCGAATAGCGGTCGGCATCGGCTTCATCTTCGATCAAAGTAATGTTCAGATTTTTAAATTCCTCGCGGATGTACTCGGATTTTCTGGATTTGTAGTATTTAATCGCATCCGAAATTAAATTTTCCTTGCAGATTTCCTTGCCTTCGACGACGGTTTCGATCAGCAATTTGGCTTTCATCAAACGCATGACAGCGCGGGTTTGTAGTTCTTCAAGCGCGAGCAATTCGTCGTAAAACGATTTTACTTTTTTGATGCGCTTGACTTCTTCAATTTTCCAGAGGATTTCGTACAAAATGTTGTCCATCGGCTTCAGGAAATAATTGTAGGCAGCTTCCATTCGTCCCGAAATGAATGCGAAATCGACATTTTCCTCCCTGAATAAAGAGTTGAGCTGTGCGCTAAATTTCCGCGCCGGTTCTAAAAGCGTCCAGATGGTTTGCTCCTGGTTTTTCGCCCACAGGTAATATTTGGATTTTTCAGATCTTTCTGCTTCCTGTTTGTAACTGAACTGATGGTTGCGCCATTCCTGCGCAAGTTCACTCCATTCGAAACTGTCTTTCAGATAATTGTGAATGAAATGTTGCGTTTCCAATTTTAAAGAGTCTTCTAAAATCTGATCGTTGGCTTTACTTTCAGCATAATCCATCACATCCTGATCGTTCTCAATGCCGTTCATACGCAGCGGAGAAAGCAAAATCAGGCCATTTAACGAGCGCAAACGCGACAAAGCAACATATGCTTGTCCGGGCTGGAAAACCTGCGAAACATCGAGCGCCGCTTTGTCAAATGTCAATCCCTGGCTTTTATGAACGGTAATCGCCCAGGCAAGCTTGATCGGATAATGGACAAATGTGCCTAAAACTTCCTCAGAAATTTCTTTAGTATTTGGATCAACAAAATAGCGGATGTTCTGCCATTCGTATTTTTCGACTTCAATTGTTTTATTTTCTTCGGGAAAATGCACAAGAATTTCCTGTTCAGAAAGCGATTTGATCACGCCCATTTTTCCGTTGAAGTAATTTTTTTCGAGCGACGGATCGTTTTTGACGAACATCACCTGTGCCCCGATTTTCAACTGCAGGTTTTCATCCACAGGATAAATTTTATCGGGAAATTCGCCTACGATTTCGGGTTTGTATTGCACGAGATGGCCATTTAATTCTTCGAGCGCTTTCGCATTAATTTGGTCGGCTTTGACATTGTGCGTTGTAAGCGTAATGAATCCGGGATTGTTTTTGAGATCGAAATCCGGTTTTACAAACTGGTTCAGCATTTGAATGTCTTCGTTCGTAATCTGGTTGTTGCGGAGATTGTTCAGTACCGAAATAAAAGCATCATCTGTTTGTCTGTAAATTTTCGACAATTCGATATACAACGGCGGGTTTTGCTGGATGACGTGCGAGTGAAAAAAGAATTTTCCTTTGTAGTAATTCCGCAAGGTGCGCCATTCCTCGTCTTTGATAACGGGCGGCAACTGCAACAGATCACCGATGAATAAAACCTGGACACCTCCGAAAGGCTGGCGTATCTTCCTGACGCTCTGCATCATATAATCGATAGCATCGAGCAAATCGGCGCGCAGCATGCTGACTTCGTCAATGATCAGCAGTTCCATATTCTGGATCACCGATTTTTTGAGTCCGCTCATGCGGAAATGGCGTCGGAGCGTATTGGGGCTTTCGAATTTGACGCAGCCTGAAAAGTGCCCATCGGCATTTCTATCGGGAATGAATCCGGCAAATGGCAGTTGGAACATCGAATGGATCGTGACACCGCCTGCATTAAGCGCGGCAATTCCTGTGGGCGCAACAACGACCGTATTTTTGTGTGTCGTCCTAATGATTTCGCGCAGCAACGTGGTTTTTCCGGTTCCGGCTTTTCCGGTCAGGAAAATGGAGCGTTGCGTTTGATTGATAAATCGCAGCGTGTAAGAAGCGGCTTCAGAGATTTGTTCCATGGCGTATAAATTAGACGCTAAAAATATTGAATTTTTTTATACGATTTTAATTTGCAAATGACTGTTTGACAGCGATTGGCAAAAAAAATGCCTTCATCAGCATCCGATGAAGGCATTTTTATGAATTTTTGAAATCTTATTTTTTGCTTTCCAAAGCTTCGATTTCTTTTTTGGCATCGGCTTTCATATCGGTATTGTCCTCTTTTTTTGGAGCCGATTTGTATTTGTCGTTTAGCAATTTTACGATGTCTTTTGTAATGTCATATTTGTCTTCGGCATATAAAATTGAAACCGCCTCGCCAGTTCCGTAGATGTAAGCGTAGCCTTCTTTTTTACCGTATTCTTTGATGTATTTTTTCACGCTTTTTACCAACGTATCCATCTCTGCTCCGCTTTCCTGCTGCAATTGCTGGATCATGGCTTGCTGTGCGTAACTTAGCTGCTGCTCTCTTTTTTGAAGTTCAGCGCCTTTTTGCTGTGCCCACGCCTGCCCGTTCGCCTGTGCGTTTTTCTGGAAATTTGCCGCTTCCGATTTGAAACGATTTACTTCAGCTTCGAGTTCGCGTCCCATCTCATCTGATTTGGCTTTGTATTTGGCTTCGATGTCCTTGGCTTCGGTATATTCTTCGAGCAATTTTGAAGTGTCAACATAAGCCGTTTTTATTTCTTTAACATCTGTTTGTTTGTTACAAGAAACAATTGAAAGGGCCAGTGCAACAATTAAAAGTGATTTTTTCATTATGTGAATTTCTACGTTGTTTTTATTTGTTCCCAAAAGTATTAAAATTTTAAAGAATAGCGATTGTTTCGTTAAAACTTATAGAATCTTTAGGTTTTGCGTTACATAAGGGTAATTTATAGTATTTTACAATTGTATTGTTTTCATTTATCAAATTTGAATCGAAATAAAGCGTTTTAAAGAATTTTCGAAACGCGCTAATGTTATCCGCCGTTTTGACTTTAAAACAGCGATTCAAGCGGATTTATATCACTTTTTGTGTTTTTTAGGATGTAAATGTGTGAAGAAAACTCTTTACTCCGGTTTCCTATTGCATTCGATTTCAATCCGGTCATAAACGCTTTAAAATAATTCATCGTTCCGGTTTTGTATTTTTCAGACAAAAGCGAGACATAGAAAGAATCGAATTTCATCGGAATGATTTTAATCAAATCCAATTCTTCTTTTTGGAAAAGCATTTTTATCGCTGTTTTCGAAAAATGATATAAATGTCTCGGCACATCATAAGCTGCCCAGAATTCCCCGTAATGCGCTGCATCATACGACTTGAAATTGGGAACTGCAATAAAAATTGTTCCATTTGGTTTTAAAAGTCTTTTCAATTCCCGGATTTGCGCTTCAACATCGGATACATGTTCCAAAACGTGCCACATCGTGATAACATCTAGAGACTGATCCGGAAGGTTTTCTGTTTGATCGGTAAACGAAACCCCTTTTGAGATCGCAATATTCCTTGCTTTCTCGCTTGGTTCATATCCAACGGTTGCCCAGCCATTTTCTTTCGCAGCTAGTAAAAAATCTCCTGTTCCAGCGCCAATATCCAAAAGCCTGCCCTTTCCTATTTGCTGAAAATTAATCATACAGACTTTCTTTCTCAAAGCCATATTTTTTACAACATGATAGGCTTTTTCGAACAAGGACCTTTTGCCATCGGTATGCGAAATGTAGTCGTCACTTTCGTAATATTTTGACAGATTTTCAGGATCGGGTTTTGGATGTGTCGTTAACAAGTCCAATGTTGCATCATGATACAATTCGAAAGTTTCCTTTGAAACTGAATGATCTTTTACCTTTAGATAGAATTCTTTATCGTGCATATCCATTTCGTAAAAATTCGTCTTTTAAATTTTTGAGGTAATTTACGGCAATATTCTGCAGTAATGATCCGTCTGCAAGACAATCCTCATTGTAGGAACTGATCATTGAAATGGCAATAAATTTTCGTTGATCGCCAGATTTTGCATTTTCCGGAATAACATTCATTGGCGCATAATTGGTGCTCACAAAATACTTTTCAAACTCGTTGTAATCGTAGATGATGATTTTGAATTTTTGTCCTTCTGTCTTTATCCAAAATTCTTTCTCAAATAAATTACTGGTTTCGAATTTCATAGAAAGGTATTGTTCTATCGGAACATTCTTCATGTTATTTTCGAAAATAAAAGCCGTCAGGTTATTTCCACCAATATTTTCTCTACCGTTTGGAACCAAAATATAATCTGGAATCTGAATACTTTGCTTGGCTCCGGCACAACTATTCAGAACAAAAAAAAGAAACAACATTCCTGTTATTCCTTTAATTGCGGGCGTTCGCATATTTAGTTTCACGTGGAACATTATCTACCCATATAAATTAACAATACCGAAATATCACTCGGTGAAACACCGCTGATCCTTGAAGCCTGGGAAATCGTTACCGGACGAATTGCGCTAAGCTTCTGTTTTGCTTCTATCGACATCGATTTGATTTTTTCGTAATCGAAAAACTCAGGGATTTTAACGTCTTCCAAACGCGTGAGCTTGTCGGCATTGTTTCGTTCTTTTTCGATATAACCTGAATACTTAACCTGAATTTCGGCCTGTTCTAAAATCTCCTGGTCCAAATGATTTTCATCCGCGTAAGCGTTCACTTTATCAAACTTCATCATATCCTCCAAATTAATTTGCGGACGCGAAAAGATCTTGAACATTTTGTCTGATTGGGAAACTGTAGCCGTTTCTTTTGCTTCTAAAACCGGATTGGCTTCGGCTGCAGTCACGCTTGTTTCTTTGAAAAAATTTACCATTTTTTCAGACTCATTGAACTTGTGTTCCATTCTGCGCAAGCGTTTTTCTGAGGCTAAACCCATGGCGTGAGACATCGGCGTTAAGCGAAAATCGGCGTTGTCCTGACGCAATAACGTTCGGTATTCCGCCCTGGAAGTAAACATTCTGTATGGTTCTTCGGTGCCTTTTGTAATCAAATCATCGATCAAAACACCAATATAGGCTTCATCCCTTTTCAAAATTAAAGGCGCTTTTTCCTGAACTTTTAATGACGCGTTGATTCCAGCCATTAAACCTTGCGATGCTGCTTCTTCATAACCTGTGGTTCCGTTAATTTGTCCTGCAAAGTATAAACCTTCCACAAGTTTCGTTTCGAGTGTGTGCTTTAATTGCGTTGGCGGGAAATAATCGTATTCAATCGCATAACCCGGTCTGAAAAATTTGACGTTTTCAAAGCCCACAACCGAACGAAGTGCTTTGAATTGCACGTCTTCCGGTAATGATGTCGAAAATCCATTTACATAAACCTCAACCGTGTTCCAACCTTCCGGCTCCACAAACAATTGGTGTCTTTCTTTATCTGCAAATCGATTGATCTTATCTTCGATGGAGGGACAATATCTTGGTCCAAGACTTTTAATTCGTCCGTTAAACATCGGTGAACGATCAAATCCTTCACGCAAAATGTCGTGCACTTCGAGTGACGTATACGTCATGTGACAGGACTTTTGGTGAACCAATGGCGTAGTAATGTCTGAATAAGAGAATTTATCTGGTTTTGCATCGCCTTTCTCTTCATTCATTTTTGAATAATCCAACGAGCGTCCGTCAACACGTGGCGGCGTTCCAGTTTTCATCCGGCCCGATTCAAATCCGGCATTGACCAGATCTTCAGTAATTCCGTATGCGGCGCTCTCACCTGCCCTGCCACCGCCAAATTGCTTTTCACCAATATGGATTAATCCATTCAGAAAAGTGCCATTGGTCAGCACTACCGATTTGGATCGGATTTCGACGCCTAATGACGTTTTGATGCCTTTTACTTTTCCGTTTTCGATAATCAATCCTTTAACCATTTCCTGGTAAAAGTCAAGATTTAGTGTTTGTTCCAGCATCAACCGCCATTCTTCGGCGAAACGCATGCGATCGCTTTGCACCCGTGGCGACCACATCGCAGGGCCTTTTGATTTGTTCAGCATCTTGAACTGAATCGCTGTTTTGTCTGAAACAATTCCGGAATATCCGCCAAGCGCATCGATTTCGCGAACAATCTGTCCTTTCGCAATACCGCCCATCGCCGGATTGCAGGACATTTGGGCGATGTTTTGCAAGCTCATCGTCACAAGCAAAGTTTTCGAGCCCATGTTTGCTGCCGCTGCTGCCGCTTCTGAACCCGCATGTCCGGCACCAACAACAATTACATCATATTCTTCCTGAAACATATTCTTTTCTTATTTTATCATTTGCATTCAGACGCTATTGTTCCACGTGAAACAATTTCATTTTTTCCTCTTCTTTTTGACGCATCAATTTCTCATCAGCATCCGATTTATCTTTGTAGCCACAATAATGCAGCACGCCGTGAACCAGTACCCTTTTTAATTCTTCGTCGAATGAGACGCCGAAATCAGCAGCATTATCAGCTACGCGCTCGACCGAGATGAAAATATCTCCGTGTAATTCGTTTCCTACAGAATAATCAAAACTGATAATGTCGGTTAACGTGTAGTGGTCGAGATACTGCTGGTTGATTTCCAGTAAATATTCGTCATCACAAAAAATATAATTGATCTCCCCTTCTGATTTACTTTCTGACATAATCACTGTCGACAACCAATTCGCATAAGCGTCTTCGTTAGAGATCTCAAACTCGGTTTCGTAATTGAAATTAATCATTGCCCTTAAAATATTGCTGAACCTTCTGGTTAAAATTGGAGCGCAAAGGTAAGCTTTGTCTGTTTAAAATCTCTATGCTGTTTAAATAATCTTGCAGCGACGCCGGAAGCGCATTGCTCTGGTTGTTAAACTGCTGTTTGCTGGTTTCGGCCTGGCGCTTCTTTTCTTCGCCTTGCTGTTGTACCGCTTTGTCGAGTTTTAGCAATTCATATTTTAAATTCAGCGCCTTTTGCAAGGTTTCATTGTTGAATCCTTTGTTGAGCAATTGCTTTTCAATTTGCTTCATTTGGTCTAACGCATTTTGCCCGTTTCCACCAAGCCCTTTTTTATTCAATTCGTTTTGCAAAGCTTCACGCAGTTGGCGTTGCTCTTTGTAGATTTCCATGATGGCACGCGCATCGCCTTCGCCGTCATTACCGTTTTCTCCACCTTCAGATTGCCCGCTTCCGGAACCGCTTTTGCCATCTTTCCCAGATTTTCCATCTTTTCCCTGGCCCGGTTTGCCGTCTTGCCCGGGCTTACTTCCTTCACCGGGTTTCTTGCCGTCACCAGGCTTTTTTCCTTCACCGGGTTTGTCGCCGGGTTTGTCACCTGGTTTATCCCCAGATTCCATTCCGTCTTTCATTTTTTGGCTTAGGCCTTCCTGCTTTTTGATAATGTCAGGAAGTTGCATTCCTGCACCTTGACCTTGTCCGGGTTTTGGCTTTCCTTGTCCGCTGCCGGATAACGACATTTGCATGCCGTTTAAGATATCGCTGAGGAAATCGGCTAGTTTATTTGCAGACGAAATCGTGTATTGCTGATGTGAAAGCCCTTTCGGGATTTGTGCTTCTACCAAACTTTCAAGTGATTTGTCAATATTGTAATGCACATTTCCAATTTCTTTTGTTACGTCTTCAGCAATTTTTGGGTTGCGCAACGACATCGCAAATAAGCTGTCATCAACGTGTTTGAATTGCAGTTTTAAATCCTGCTGCAGTTTTAAGTTTTTGTTGAATGACGGCGAACCGCGCTTGAGGCTTTTGAATTGTCCCATTAAATCCTCCTGCGAAAATGAAAAAGCAAGCAAATTATCAAGGATTTGGCGCAACATTTTTACATCTTCTTCGAGTTGTTCCATTTCACCTGATTGCATGCTTTCGGCCATTTTCTGGCTCATTTCCTTCATCTTTTTAGCCGCGCTTTTTTGCTTTGGCTTGGCCGAGGCTTTCTTTTCCTTTTGCAATTCTTCAGAAGCTTTCTTTAAATCTTCATCAATACTTTTTTCTTTTTCGGCATCATTTGGAAGTTCGACAGGCGTTTTTAAATCTTCGTTTTCCTTTTTCAAGTCTTTTAGATCTTCCTGGATTTTATCAAATTCTTTATTAATTTCTTCCTGTTTGTCTGTTTTGTTTTCCTGTTCGTTCTCGGATAATTTGTCCTGCTTTTCAGAAAGCTTGTCTAATTTGTCTGCCAATTGTTCGGCTTTCTTTTCTACGTAATATTTTTTCGTCAGCTCGACCAGCTGTTCTAAATTCTTAACTTGGTTTTTACTGTTTTGTTTGAATTTATCGAGTTTTTCCAACAACTCTTCATTCTTAATCTTGTCATTGAGTTCTTTTAATTCATCCAATAACTTCTGGTTTTTCTCCAAATCCTTTTCGGCATTTTCCAGGCGTTTTTGCAACTCTTCTTTAAGTTCGTCTTTTTTATCGGCTTTAAATTTGTCTAAGTTTTCCTCCATTTTTTTGGAAAACTCTTTCATCATTTCGTCCTGTTGTTTTTGGCGTTTGATGAATTCGTTGACTTTTTGCTGGTCTTTAAATTCAAGATTGTCTTTTTCTTTTCCGGTTTTCTGTAGCTTGTCAATTTCAGACAATTGCTTATCCTGATTTTTCAATGATTTTTCAAGACTGTTGATGTTCTGATTCTGCTGTTGCAAAACCACATCTTCTTTTTGCTCATCTGTCAAAATCGTATTTGTGAAAACCGATGACTTCGTGCTCTTAAAATTATGGATCGCATCATTGTCGAAAACCTCAAAATAATACTCATACGAAACGCCCTGCTCTACCGGCAAAGTTCCTGGGAATGCAAAAACAAACTGGTCGAAAACTTCTTTTTTCACTGCGATTGTTCCACGTTTGGCTTCATTTAGTTTGTCTTTCGGATAGTAAACGATCTGTAGTTTTGACAAACCATAATCATCGGAAATCTGTCCCAAAACATAATTCTTCTGCACTTTCAATGTGTCTGGTGCATTATTCACATTAATCGTTGGAAATTGGTCTTTAATTACAGAAATCTGATAATTTAGCTTTTCATAATTCCGAACTTTAGAATTAGATGTAAGAATTTGATATTCTGTGTTTTGATAGATATTTTTCGTAAGTGAAAATGCATTTTCCGATTTTGAAAACGGATAATTGCTTTTCAAATCCGTCCAATCTACATTTTGCGTCGCCTGCGTGTTCATTTTCCATGTGACGCGCGTGCCTTCGGGAACTACCGAATTTCCGGTTCCTTTTACGGTTTCGGGTTTTTTGTTCAGATAGGACGGAAAATTCAAAACCATTTCAAAATTCGCAATCGATGGAACGGCAACAACGGCCAACTCATATTCCTTCGACGAAATGTCATTGGCTTCAAGCCTGAATGCCACATTTGAAAGCGGTTTTGCGATCTTAAACTGAAATTCCCCGGGCTTTTCCGATTCCATGAAATAACTTTCATCGCCAATGAAGATCATCGCATTTTCGGGAATGATTTTTCCTTCGGTTTTGACGCGGATGATAAAATCTTTGTTTTGTTCTGTTTGCAGATTTTGATTCAACACCACAAATTGGAATGGTGCCGGCGGCAGGAATTGTTCTTTAAAATTAACAACGCGGTTGAAACTCTGCGAGATCATTCCGCTGTTTCCCGACAGATAGAAAAAAGCAAAAAACAAGATCGGAATAATGGCCAATGGCAGAAATTTGCTATTTTTCTTAAAGTTGATCGCATTTCCAAACGGAATCGGCTGCAGCGTATTTGCCTTTTGTTCGATCGATGCCAACAACAATTCAGATGGGTTGCTTTCATTCGACAACTGCAGGAAATTTGTAAGCTTGTCGCTAACTTCCGCAAAATGATTTCCGATGATATTCGACGCTTCTTTATAATCGATGCCTTTCTGCAATTTGAACAATTTAAAAACCGGAAACAGAATAAACCGAAACAACAGGAATACTTCCACGCCAACAAATGCCCAGAATAAAAACGTTCGTGCCGTTGGCTTCAGCCATAAAAAATATTCCACGAAAAGCGTAAACAGCAGATAAATCAAGCCAAGCCCAACGAAGAAAATCGTTCCGCGCAACAGTTCATTCGTATAATATTTCCTGATGAAAGCCTCTAACTTCCCGTAAATCACATTCGAAGTATCCAAATTCAATCCTTGTTTTTTAATAACCGATAAAAGTAGTAATTTATATGAATAAGAAAAGGTTAAAGTTTGGGTGTTAAGTTCAGGGTTTTGGGTACAAGGTAAAAGGTCTTTGCAGATACGCTAAAACCTGGACCCTGAACCCAAAACCCTGAACCCTTTTGATTATCTTTGCACCAAAATTCAAAAAATGTCTAAGCAAGTTCGCGTGCGTTTTGCACCAAGTCCGACAGGGCCGTTACACATTGGCGGCGTTCGTACCGCATTGTTCAACTATTTATTTGCCAAAAAACACGGCGGCGTTTTCTATCTGAGAATTGAAGATACCGACCAGAACCGTTTTGTTCCGGGTGCTGAGCAATATATTTTTGAAGCGTTGGAATGGCTTGGCATTTCGCCATCAGAAACCGTTGGCAAGAACGAAAAATTCGGGCCGTACAGGCAAAGCGAAAGGAAAGACTTGTATAAAGATTATGCTGACCAGCTGATTAACTCGGGTTGGGCATACTATGCTTTCGATACCGCAGAAAGCCTTGACAATTTGCGTAAAACCACTGAAGCAGAAGGAAAAACATTTATTTACAACCATTCGGTTCGTGATATTCTGGATAATTCCCTGACGAATTTGGCTGAGAGAACCGCGGAAAGAATTGCTGCCGGTGAAGATTATGTCATCCGATTTAAAACGCCTGTTGGTGAAACTTTGCACTTGACAGACATCATTCGCGGCGATATTAAATTTGAAACGAATTTACTCGACGATAAAGTATTGTTCAAAAGCGACGGCATGCCGACTTATCATTTGGCGAATATTGTCGATGATCATTTGATGGAAACGTCACACGTGATTCGCGGTGAAGAATGGTTGCCATCGATGCCGTTGCACGTTTTATTGTACCGTGCCTTCAATTGGGAAGCTCCGGAATTCGCGCATTTGCCACTCATCTTAAAGCCGGTCGGAAATGGAAAATTATCAAAACGCGACGGCGACAAACTGGGCTTTCCGGTGTTTCCACTAGAATGGAAAACTGAAGAAGGCATTTCATCGGGTTACAGAGAAAAAGGATTTTTCCCGGAAGCAGTCATCAACTTTTTGGCACTTTTAGGCTGGAATGACGGAACGGACAAAGAATTATTTTCATTGGATGAATTGGCCGAATCTTTCGATTTAAGCCGCGTGCACAAAGCCGGAGCCAAGTTTGACCCTGAGAAAAACAAATGGTTCAACCACCAATATTTAATTACGCAAAGCAACGAATCATTGGCGAAAGCCTTTGCCCCTATCGTGGCTTCGCACAATCCGCAAAGGGATTTCTCCTTCGTCGAAATGACAAAGATTGTAGCTTCAATTAAAGAAAGAGCAAATTTTGTTTCAGATTTCTGGGAGCTCAGCGATTACTTTTTTGTTGCCCCAAATTCGTATGATGAAAAAGCGGCGAAAAACTGGAAAGAAGAAACGCCGGATTTAATGAACCAACTCATTTCAATTCTGGAAAACACATCAGATTTTACTTCTGTAAACATCGAAACGATTGTAAAAGACTGGATGGCACAAAATGAAATCGGAATGGGCAAAGTCATGCAGCCGCTGCGTTTGAGCCTTGTGGGCGCTTTAAAAGGCCCACATTTGTTTGACATTATCGAACTCATCGGAAAAGAAGAAACAATCAATCGGATTCAGAAAGCAATCCAAACCTTATAAAAAAAGCTCCCGGATTTGGGAGCTTTTTATTTCGTACAATTAATGTAAATTGGCTGATCGAGTAATTTACAAATTTCCAAATTTTTATCGTCAGTACTATTCATCGTATTCAAGCGCTCAATCAGTTGATCACAGTCGCTAAAATATTTCCTCACAAAATCAGGAACCAAACCTCTTGTTACAGACTTATCTTTACTTGGAAATCTGGTAAAAATGATCTCGTCCATTAATTCATATGTTTCATCTAGAACCTGCAGTTTATAATGATAAAATTCATTATGACCTATCGTTTCAACCATTGCTTGAGAAACAAGCCACTTACCATTACCTTCGGCGAGTACGAAATGGCCACGCTTTCCAAAAGATTTGAATTTTGCATAACCTGCCACTTCAGCATAATCAAGATCTTCTACTTTTATCGTCTTCCATTTCTTTTTTGAGCCTATATTGGTGGCGTAAAAACTTACGGTTTTTTCTTTCCGGTCTGGTTCAAACCAGGTTTCACCATTATATATTGTGCCATCTTTCATGTGCAATACCGAGTTTTGAGCAACAGCTTTTAAACTAAATAGAAGAAATAACGCAAAAAGTTTTTTCATTTTTGATTGTTTTAATTTGCCAAAGATACACAATGCTGTTATTCGCACCCAATGAAAATTGGAACGTCTAAAAAAGTCATGATCATTCGATTGCTTGTATCGGATGGATTGCTTTCAAACAACTTTGCTTTTTCCAATAGTTTTGGGCAATCGGGAAAATGGGTTTGGATCAAAGCGTTCACTCCTGCCCTTTCCTGAATATTTTTATCAGAATTATTCGCGCTGAAAGAAACGCTTGCCAGCAGATTTGCATTCGCATCCAAAACCACCAATTCGTAAAAATCCAACACCGACTCAAATCCGCCACGGCTGATGACTTTGGACGTTTTTATCGTAGCCAGTATTTTGCCTTTGTCTTCTGCCAAAACGTAATAGGATTTGGATTTTTTATTGATCGTAAACGATTTAAACCGGTAATCTCCAAAATTTGCAATGTTCAAATCGGAAAATTTTAGCTTTTGTTCTTTCGCAACATCCGGCAGTTTGTAATAGATTTTTTTGCCATTCGCATCCACATGAATGGAATTTTCAACAGGATTTATTTTAATTCCGCTTTTGGTTTCGATGGTATTTTGTGCAGATGCATGGATCGAAATCAGGCCGATTAGCAACAGTAATTTCTTCATCAGGTTTGGGTTCAATAATTTATAATTCGGGACTTGGCTTATTTTTCGTAATTTACGATAATTTTAAATCCAAACCTTATGAGCATTGGCCTGATTATTTTTTTAGTCTTCGGATTGTTTATTTTCCTGTCTTCCTTTTTTACGGTCAAGCAGCAAACGGCTGTCATCATTGAGCGTTTCGGAAAATACCACAGTGTCCGGAATTCCGGATTGCAACTCAAAATTCCGCTGATCGACCGTGTTGCCGGACGCGTGAATCTTAAAATCCAGCAACTTGATGTCATTATTGAAACTAAAACCAAAGACAATGTGTTTGTCAAAATGAAGGTTTCGGTACAGTTTAAAGTCATCCAGGACAAGGTGTACGATGCTTTTTACAAGCTCGAATATCCGCACGACCAAATTACGGCTTATGTATTTGATGTTGTTCGGGCCGAAGTTCCAAAACTCAAACTCGATGATGTTTTTGAGCGTAAAGACGATATTGCGATCGCTGTAAAACGCGAATTGAACGAAGCCATGACGACTTACGGTTACGACATTATCAATACCTTAGTAACTGATATTGATCCCGATATCCAGGTGAAAAACGCCATGAACCGCATCAATGCTGCCGATCGCGAGAAAACCGCAGCCGAATTTGAAGCGGAATCATCCAGAATTAGAATCGTTGCCAAAGCCAAGGCTGAAGCCGAAAGCAAGCGTTTGCAAGGACAGGGAATTGCCGATCAACGGCGTGAAATTGCACGTGGTTTGGTTGAAAGCGTCGAAGTTTTGAATAACGTTGGAATCAATTCCCAGGAAGCCTCGGCGTTGATTGTTGTGACGCAGCATTATGATACACTACAAGCAATCGGTGCCGATGCCAATTCGAACCTGATCTTATTGCCGAATTCTCCACAAGCAGGAAGCGACATGCTGAACAATATGGTTGCGTCATTCAGCGCTTCAAACCAGGTGGGCGAAATGATGAAAAAGAACAATAAAAAATTAAAACCGAAAGAGGAATCGCGTTTTCGCGAAGATTATCCGGATCCTGAAAATCCTGATATTACGGTATAAAAAAAGAGGCAATTTGCCTCTTTTTTTTGAACCATTAAGGACATTAGCAGTATATTGTCTTAATGAACTTAATGTCCTTAATGGTTTTATTTAAAAACTTATTTCTTAAAAATCTTATTAAGCAAGAAATTGATCGCCATTCCTTTGATTGGACCGGTTAAATTTCCTAAAAATCCAAGCGCCGCCTTAGGAACGCCGCCCATTAAATTTCCGGGCGACAAGCTTTCTTTGGTGTCTTGAACGCTTTGGGTCATGCGCTCATAATGAATTTCTTTTTCGAGTTTCAGGATTTCGAGGTCGCGGTCGATATCGGCGTAAGAAGCATATTTTTTTGCCATAATCAGTCGTTAAAAAAGAATTCTGAAAATTTCTCCAAGATCGGGCCTTCAACAATTTTGTCTTTGATCGAATAAATCAACAGGCTGATGATCAGGTAAAATCCACCAATGATCAAAAATCCATACGCAAAATTATCAAGCGCATATCCAATGGCCAAGGCCGCAGCTACCGATAAAAACAACACGACCATCAACAGCATCATACTCAAAAGAAAAATCTTGAGCAACATTGTAGTAGATTTCATTGCGACTTTAAAAAACCACAATTTGTAATACGCTACATTGCTGTCAAGATAATCTTTCGCGTGCTGCTGGAGCTCGCTGGTATTTTCTTTTATTTTTTCAAATGCCATTCTTATTTTTTATAAGAAGCCGCAGTCTTTTTCAATTCGTTGAGTTTTTTCTCAAGTGTTGAAATGATGTCTTCGGCATTGTCATCTACTTTTGAAATCAGGCTGTCAAATGAAGATTCGAGGTCTACTTTTGATCTTGCGAATTTTGATTTGAGCTGGTCTGACAAATGTTCGAATTTGTCTTTGAGCTCGTCTTTTTTATCGTCGAAAGAGTTTTTGATTTTTCCTCTCGTTTTTTCTCCTTTGTCCGGAGCAAATAAAATTCCGGCTGCTGCCCCGAGAGCGACTCCAGCCAAAACGGCTACTAAAGTATTTGATGAATTGTTATTAGACATGATCTTTTGTTTTTATGATTATATTTTAAAGATAGCCCGTTTATCAACAGTGCGCTGTTAACAACCCGTTAAAGTGTCATATTTTTATAGTAAACTTTAAATAAGCGTGTTTATACTGCGTTATTCACGATATTGGTATATTGATGTAAAGAAAATGTTTTTTTGCTTTAAATCTAATTTATGGAGGTCGGTTTTAGTAAATTAAAATGATAGGAAATTAAATTTTAATAGAAATTATAAATTATAAAAAAAGCCTCTTAAAAAGAAGCTTTTGATATATAAAATTGATTATCGTTTTACAGTTCCGAAAGTGTTTTTAAAACCGTTTCGTCTTTTTCAGCATTTTTCAAATCGGACAATTGCGTTTGAAATTCGCCTAAATTTTCAGGATCTGATTTTAAATTTTGAATGGCTTCCAATCGTACAAACGGCGATTCACTTTTTAATGACATCCCATACAATTTATGCAGCGTTTCTTTGTCAAAATCCGAAGATTTTAATTTGGAAAAACTCAGGATGAAATTTTTATACAACAACGCATTTTTATCATTTTTGCTGACTTTCGTAAATTCGTTTTTGAGCAAGCTGTAATTGTTGATTCCGGATAAAGCCATTTTGTAATTTGCTACAGCAGTATTGCGTTTTTCCTTATCAAATTTAAAGTAACTTCCAATTTCACGCTCGATTTTCTCGAGTGCTTTTTTATCCGAATTTCCTTGCTCTGCCCAATCGTCTTTGAGTCCGACCGTTTTATTGAAGACCAATTTCTCAGCAGTCGAATCTTTATCAACCGTAAAATAACCCAATCTTTGAAACTGGAATTTGTCCTCGTTTTTAACTTCTTTCAAACCTGGTTCCACAAATCCGGTCACTACTTTCAAAGAATCCGGATTTACGAATTCCAAAAAGTCTTTTTCCTTATGCGAATCCGGCGCTTCATCGGTAAACAAACGGTCGTACAAACGCACTTCGGCCGGAATCGCATGAGCAATCGAAACCCAGTGCAACGTGCCTGAAACCTTGCGTTGGCTGGCTTCGGTGCCGCTTCCGCTTAAGCTTTCAGTGTCGTAAGTCGCATGGATTTCTGTAATATTTCCGTCAGCGCCTTTAACCACATTTTCGCCTTTGATGATGTACGCATTTTTCAAACGCACTTCTTTTCCAAGGCTCAAACGGAAGAATTTCGACTCCGCTTCTTCTTTAAAATCTTCTCTTTCGATGTAAATTTCGCGTGAAAATGGCACTTTCCTGAAACCGGCGTTTTCATCTTCGGGGTTGTTTTCGGCGTCAAGCCATTCTTCTTTTCCTTCGGGATAATTGGTGATTACAAGCTTCACCGGATCCAAAACCGCCATGGCTCTCGGAGCCGTTTTATTCAAATCTTCGCGGATGTAAAACTCCAAAAGCGACACATCAATCAAATTGTCGCGCTTGGCAATGCCGATTCCGTTTGCAAAATTCCGTAAAGCTGCAGCCGTATAGCCGCGTCTGCGAAGCCCTGAAATCGTAGACATTCTTGGATCGTCCCAACCGTTTACATGCTTTTCATTGACGAGTTGCGCCAGTTTTCTTTTGCTGACAACGGTGTGCGATAAATTGCGTCTGGCAAATTCGCGTTGCTTCGGGCGTACTTGAGTTTCATCGTAAATTTGGTCCAAAAACCAATCATACAATTCGCGGTGCGGCAAAAATTCGAGCGTGCAAAACGAATGCGAGATTTGTTCGATGTAATCGCTTTCGCCATGCGCCCAGTCGTACATTGGATAAATGCACCAATCGTTGCCGGTCCTGTGGTGGTGTCTTTTTAGAATGCGGTAAATAATCGGGTCACGCATCAGCATATTCGTTGATTTCATGTCGATCTTGGCGCGTAAAATATGAGTTCCTTCTTCGAATTCGCCATTTTTCATGCGCTCGAAAAGGTCGAGATTTTCTTCAACAGAGCGGTTTCTGTACGGGCTATCTGTTCCCGGAGTGGATGGCGTTCCTTTTTGAGCCGCCATTTCTTCCGAAGATTGGCTGTCGACATACGCTTTTCCTTTTTTGATAAATTCGATCGTCCAGTCGTACAATTGCTGGAAATAGTCAGAAGCATAACGCTCTTCGGCCCATTGGTAACCGAGCCATTGCACGTCACGTTTGATCGCATCTACGAATTCCTGCTCTTCTTTTGCCGGGTTCGTATCGTCGAAACGCAGGTTTACAGGCGCGTTATAATCAAGGCCAAGACCAAAGTTGAGCGCAATCGAACTCGCGTGTCCAATGTGCAGATAACCGTTTGGTTCCGGCGGAAAACGAAAACGCAGTTTGTCAGCTGACAAGCCGTTTTTCAGATCTTCCTCGATGATTTGCTCAATAAAATTGAGTGATTTTTCTTCTGTTGACATAGTTCCATTTGTAAAGCGCCAAAGGTATTTAAAAAAGTGCAAAGATTTTAGTGGATGAATTGCGGATTTTGGGTTAATTTTGATGTTGACAAAACTAAATTTATGGGGACGATCAAGCTTAAAAATATCAGGACATTTTCGTATCACGGTTGTTTAATTGAAGAAGGAAAGATCGGTTCGGATTACCGTGTCGATCTTGAAATCAAAACCGATTTGCGGAAATCTGCAGTTTCGGACCATCTTTCGGATACGGTTGACTATGTATTATTGAACCGGATTGTGACCGAAGAAATGGCGGTACGGTCCAATTTACTCGAACATGTTGCCCATCGGATCATTGCCAGGATCTTTTCTGAAATTGCTGCGGTTTCCCGGATTACATTGGCAGTTTCAAAGTTAAATCCTCCAATTGGTGGTGATGTTGAAGCCGTTACGATTGAAATGGAAGAATACCGTACTTAAAAGTTACGATTTTAGATATCTGATTTACGAAATGGTTTACCGATTTTCGAAAAGTTTTAAACTTTAATCTTTTGAACTTTAAAGTTTTTATTTACATTTGCCGTCCAATCAACAATTGGCGTCGTGGCCGAGTGGCTAGGCTGGGCTCTGCAAAAGCTCCTACTGCGGTTCGAATCCGCACGATGCCTCAGGAAAAGAGATGCGAAAGTGTCTCTTTTTTTTTTGCTTTAAACTTTACTTTCCACTAATGTCATTTCGACGAAGGAGAAATCCATACTTCTCATTGAGATTTCTCCTTCGTCGAAATGACAATTTTGCCTTATTTTTTATGCTCGAGCTTGTCAAAAGCCTTATCCATGATTTGTCTTTCTTTTGGAAACCAACCTTGTGAAAGCAAAAATATTCCCGAAACAATCAAGATCACACTGATGATTTTTTTGATAAAATTGATATTTGTCGGGTTTAATTTATTTCTCAATTGCTTGGCTAATAGTATTTTGAAAATATCGGTAATGAAATAACTCAGGATTACGGTGGTAAAAAAAACAAACATCCGGGTTGGGTTCAATTCGAGTTTTGGCCCGATCGTAATCAAGATTGCCAGCCAGAATCCGAGTACCCCAATGTTGATGAAATTCAGGAAAAACCCTTTGATGAACAGCGAAAAATAGTTCGTTTGTGCCAATTCAACAGGATCTTCGGGATCGATATTTTTCTTCGATTTTTTATTCTTCACGAATGAAATAATGCCGTAAGTCAGCATCACCAAACCTCCGAATATAAACAAAGCCGGATCATCTTTAATGCTTTGGATCAGCCTGTAACTGCTGAAATATGCGATCAGGATGAAGATTACATCGGCCAAAACCACGCCAAGATCGAAAACCACAGCTGCTCGAAATCCTTTTACAACACTGGTTTCCAGCAGCACAAAAAAAACCGGGCCAATCATAAAACTTAAGAAAAAGCCCAGTGGAATTCCCGTTAAAATATCTTCAATCATTGATTATTCCTATATCTGTTCACACAAATATAATTCAAAAATTACAATCTGATAATTTTGAATCAACTATTCTGGCATTTGTTCAATAGTGCCGCCAAGCGTGGTTTTTTGATTCACCTGCGCCGGTTTTCCGTAAATCGTGACGTTTCCGCCTGCTTTTACTTTGGCATCAACGAGTTCTGAAGCATTGATTTTTGCTTTTCCGCCAGCACTTACACTAACGGTTGTTTGTGAAGTTTTGAGGTTTTTTGCTTCCACAATTCCGCCTGCGCCAATCGTAATATCCTGGTTGACCGATGTTCCTGAAAGCGTTAAAGTGCCGCCGGTGTAGGCTTTTTCAGAAATTTTCTGAAGTTCTACATTGACTTTTACTTCAGCTCCTTCTTTAGCTGAAACTTCGAGTGCACTTTGTTTAAAAACGGCATCGCTTCCCACATACGAACCTTCTGTAGCATCAATGGTTTCTATTCTTTTGAAGTATAAAATGGCATTGATTTCTTCTCCATCAAGCAGTTTTTTAAACGGCATCCTGATTTTGAGATCGCCGTTTTTATTGACTACTTCCACTTCACTTCCTCTAGATCCCGAAATTTCGATGCGGTTTTCGCTTGACGGAACCAGTTCTACTGAAATCCTGTCGAAAACACGCACTTTGTCAAAATCGCCCACATTCTTTTTAACCTGCGCGAATGAAAGCTGCGCAGCGAAAATTGTTAAAATTAAAATCTTTTTCATCTTCTTTTCATTTAACATTATTAAAATTTGAAATTTTAAACCATTAAGAAATTAAGGATTCATTAAGGCTTAATGGAACTTAATTTCTTAATGGTTTTAAAAAACTTTCGACTTATTCTGCTGAATTGTTCTTTCTGAGAAATGTAAAATCCAATTGCTTTTTGACCAAATCGGCGTTTTTAACTTTTACATACACTTCGTCGCCAAGTTGCAGAAGCTGGTTCGAAACCGTGCCAACCAAAGCATATTGTTTTTCATCAAATGTGTAATAATCGTCTTTGATTTCGCGGATGCGGCACATGCCTTCACATTTATTGGATACGATTTCGACATAAATTCCCCATTCGGTCACACCCGAAATCACGCCCAAGAATTCTTCATCCTTGTGGTCCTGCATGTATTTCACCTGCATGTATTTGATGCTGTCGCGCTCGGCATTGGTCGCCAACGATTCCATATTTGAGGAATGCACGCATTTTTCTTCGTAGACTTCTTCACTGACCGATTTTCCGCCATCCAAATAATATTGAAGCAACCTGTGTACCATAACGTCTGGATAACGCCTGATTGGTGATGTAAAATGCGAATAGTAGTCGAATGCGAGTCCGTAGTGGCCAATGTTTTCCGTAGAGTATTTGGCTTTGCTCATCGTTCTGATCGCTAAAGTATCGACAAGGTTTTGTTCTTTTTTGCCCTGAACGTTGACCAAAAGTTCATTCAGCGATTTCGAAATTTCTCCTTTTGATTTCAGATTGATCGAATAGCCGAACTTGGAAATCACGGTTTGAAGGTTGATCAATTTGTCTTCATTCGGCTCATCGTGAATTCTGTACACGAATGTTTTTTTCTGTTTTCCAACAAATTCTGCTACTTTTCTATTGGCCAAAAGCATGAATTCTTCAATCAAATGATTGGCATCTTTCGACACTTTGAAATACACGCCGGTGGGTTCTGCTTCTTCATTGAGGTTGAATTTGACTTCGACTTTATCGAATGAGATTGCACCGTCGGCCATTCTTTTTTGGCGTAAAATCTTAGCCAATTCATCAAGTTTTAAAGTCGCTTCGACGATTTCGTCCCTTACGACATAAGAACTTCCGGTGATCGAAGTTTCTTCGGGAATGGTGTTGTCTTTCGTTTCGATGATGTACTGCGCTTCTTCATACGCAAAACGCTGATCGGAATAAATCACGGTTCTTCCAAACCATTGGTTTACAACCGCAGCTTTATCTGTTACTTCAAAAATCGCTGAAAACGTATATTTTTCTTCATTCGGACGGAGCGAACAGGCGAAGTTTGACAACACTTCGGGAAGCATCGGCACAACCCTGTCGACCAAATAAACGGAAGTTCCGCGTTGATACGCTTCATCATCCAAAATGGTACCTTCCTGCAAATAATACGACACATCGGCAATGTGGATTCCGATTTCATAATTTCCATTATCTAATTTTTTGAACGACAACGCATCATCAAAATCCTTCGCATCTTTTGGGTCGATAGTAAAGGTCAGCGTATCGCGCATGTCACGCCTATTTGCAATTTCACTTTCCTGGATGGAAGTATCGATCTTTTGTGCAAAGACTTCGACTTCGATCGGGAAATCATAAGGCAGGCCATATTCGGCTAAAATCGCATGAATTTCGGTATCATGTTCGCCCGGTTTTCCCAAAACTTTAATTACCGATCCAAACGGACTGTCGGCTTTTTTAGGCCAGTCTTCAATTTTCACAATCACGACATCGCCGTTTTCGGCACCGCCGTATTTTTCTTTTGGTACGAAAATATCAGTATACATTTTGGCATTCGCCGTAGAAACAAAGGCGAAATTCTTCTGGATGTCAATGACACCAACGAATTCCATTTTCTTTCTTTCGATGACTTCAATGACTTCACCTTCTGGACGTTTTCCTTTTCTTCTATTGTAAACATAGACTTTTACAATGTCACCATCCAAAGCGCGGTTTAAATTATTTGTCGGAATAAACACATCTTCTTCAAATTCCGGACAAATAAAATAGGCGGTTTTGCGGCTGGTCATGTCGATTTTGCCTTCGTAATAATCCTGGCTGATCGCTTTGACAAGGTATTTTCCGGGTTCGGTTTCGATGATTTTCTTTTGAGCAGCCAGGATCTTTAAGTCTTTGATGATTTCGTTCCGGCTTTTGGTATCGTTGAGTTCCAAGATGGCTCCGACTTGCTTGTAGTTGAACGCGCGGTTCGCATTCGTAGATAAGATCTTTAAAATTTTTCCAGAAAAATCTTTATCTGTTTTCCCTAATTTATGGGGTTTTTTACTCATAATTTTGTTCTAATAATGCTGAAAATTACAAAATACTTTACAGTTATACTTTCAAATGTTAACACTTTTAATGAAATTATAACTTCTGGCTTTCCAAACATCGATGTGCAAACTTCGTATCTTTATAAAAACACATTGAAATGGAAAGCTTTATCACCATTGCGATTTTCGATTATCCGCATGAAATTGCGATTTTGAAGCATCGGCTCGATCAGGAAGGTATGCAATATTATTTTGAGAATGAGGCAACGGCATCAATTGTTCCGATGTACTCGATCGCGCTGGGCGGTATCAAACTCAAGATTCATCCAAACGATGCAGAATTGGTCAAAACAATTCTTTCCGAACTCAACGGTGATTCCAATCTCAAAATTGTTTAAACTTTCAAAGTTGTCAACAACTATTAAAAACAACAAAAAGAAAAATTGAAATTAAATTAATTTTAGGTGGTTATTATAGCGTGTTCATAATGGCTATAAATTTATTTTTTGCCGCATTGATTTTAGGTTTTGCTTTCTTATAACGATTTATTAACATACGGATTCGAATTCAAAAGCTTCAAAATGAACGTTTTTTTGATTTTTATCGACAACTGTTAACAATCGTTTTTTAATGGATTTTGTAGATAAGTCAGATTGTTGATTGCTGTTTAAAAACGCCATCGAAGTATTGATAACTTTTCTAAAAATTCGCCAAACTAAATTTGTTTTTCCGGTTTGGGTTTTGGATTACAATTTTATCCGATACCACCAAAAAATACTTCTAAAATTCTATCTGAAGTTATAAACAATCCATGTTAATTTAAAGTTAACTGATTATCAGCGAATTGCAAAACACAATTAACAATGTACGATTTTAACAATTTAATTACATAAAAACCAATGACAATCAGCGACTTACGCCGAATTTGATAAAGCATCCCAAATTGCAATCACATTCGGTTGTCTTAGCAATTGTTTTGGTAAATTTGTGCACACACAACTTAATATTTAGATTATGAAAATCTCGATCGGAAACGACCATGCAGGCCCGGATTATAAAAATGCCATTGTTGCAATGCTACAATCCAAAGGCCACGAAATCATCAACCACGGCACCGAAGTTTTTGACAGCGTCGATTACCCTGATTTCGGCCATCCGGTTGCGAGCGACGTAGAAAATAAAACCGCAAATTTCGGGATTGTCATCTGCGGCAGCGGAAACGGAATCGCCATGACCGTCAACAAACACCAGGGCATTCGCGCCGCATTGTGCTGGACTAAAGAAATTGCCGCACTTGCCAGGCAACACAATGACGCCAACATCATCAGCATTCCCGCGCGTTTTACCTCAATTCCACAAGCCGTAGAAATGGTCGAAACTTTTCTTTCCACAAATTTTGAAGGCGGCCGCCATGCCAACCGTGTCAACAAAATTGCCTGTCAATAATGGCGCATTCCCACAATCACAATCACAGCCACGAAGTCACAGGAAAAAACCTGTCGGTTTCGATTTTACTGAATATCGGAATTACGCTGGCGCAGATCATCGGCGGATTCATCTCCGGAAGTTTGTCGCTTTTATCAGATGCATTGCACAATTTCAGCGACGTTTTATCTTTGATTTTAAGCCTTATCGCACACAAACTCGCCAAAAGAAAAGCTTCAGAAAAATACACTTTCGGATACAAACGTGCCGAAATCCTAGCCGCTTTCATCAACGCCGCCACTTTAGTCATCGTTGCCTTATTCCTGATTTACGAAGCGGTCGAACGGTTTTCAAAGCCCGAAGTCATCGGTTCCGGACTCGTGATCTGGCTGTCATTGCTTGGGATTTTATTCAACGGATTTTCAGCGCTCATCTTAAAGAAAGATGCCGAACACAACCTCAACATGAAATCGGCCTACCTGCATTTGTTTACCGACATGATGGCATCGGTCGCCGTGCTCGTTGGCGGTTTGCTGATGAAATATTTTGAGTGGTTCTGGATCGACAGCGTCATCACGCTCGGCATCGCGATTTACCTGATCATTATGGGATTCGGATTGCTAAAATCAACCACAAAAATGCTGATGCTGTTCACGCCCGACGATCTTGACATCGATGAAATCATTTCAAAACTGCACAACGTCACCGGAAAAAACACCTTGCACCACATTCATTTGTGGAATTTGAACGACAACGAACTTCATTTTGAAGCGCATCTCGAATGCACCGAAAACATCTCAATCGCCGATTTTAACAGCATCGTCAACGAAATCGAAGAAGTGCTGCACCATGAATTCCACATCAGCCATTGCACGATCCAGCCCGAATTTGGAAAAAGCTGTTCGAAGGAATTCATCGTCCAGGATTAATTTTTAGTACCAATTTCCGGCTTTCCACTACAAGCTTTTCCATAAAATACTATTTTTGGCACAACAAAAAAGCAGCTTCCGGTGGTCGCTGTTTTTCATTGGCAAAAATCACCATTTTAAAGTAAAAGGCTTTTCGCTGTAATCCGGGGTAAAAATCTGTTTCCAAATCAGCATTATTCGTAAATCAAAAACCGTAAATCAAAGAATGACCAATATCGATTTCATCAAACAAACCGTTTCCACATCGGCACAAAACATCCAGAATACGGTACAATTGTTAAACGAAGACTGCACGATTCCGTTCATTTCGCGCTACCGCAAAGACAAAACCGGAAACCTCGATGAAGTCGTCATCGAACAAATCGCCAAGCAAAACCTGGCCTACGATGCCATCGTCAAACGAAAAGACGCGATCTTAAAGTCCATTTCCGAGCAAAATGCGCTCACGCCCGAACTCGAAAAAAAAATTACCCAAAGCTTCGACGGCAACGAACTCGAAGATTTTTACCTGCCGTTCAAAAAGAAAAAGAAAACCCGCGCCGACGTTGCCCGTGAAAACGGACTCGAGCCGCTCGCCAAGATCATCATGGCGCAAAACAATGACAATGTCGATTTTATTTCGTCCAGATATTTAAACGAAAAAGTCAGAAACGAAGACGAAGCTTTGCAGGGCGCACGCGACATTATCGCCGAATGGATCAATGAAAACATTTACGTTCGCAAGCAAATGCGCCGTTTGTTCAATACAAAATCCACAATTACCACGAAAGTCGTCAAAACTAAAAAGGACGATGACAAAGCGCAGAAATTCAACCAGTATTTCGACTGGTCGGAACCGTTGACAAAAGCCCCGTCGCATCGGTTGCTTGCCATGCTTCGAGCCGAAAAAGAAGGTTTTGTAAAGATGAAAGTTGACATTGAAAATGACGAAGCAATCGATTTGATATCAGAAGTCGTTATCAAAAAAAACAACGATACGACGCCACATTTGCAGCTCGCCATTGAAGACAGTTACAAAAGATTGCTCGCTCCGGCGATTTCAAACGAAGCCCTGCAGGAAGCAAAGGGTAAAGCCGATGCAAATTCCATTGGTGTTTTTGCGAATAATTTGGGCCAATTGCTGCTTGCGCCGCCACTCGGTGAAAAACGAATTTTAGCGATCGATCCCGGCTTTCGAAGCGGCTGTAAAATCGTCTGCCTCGATGAAAAAGGCGATTTGCTGTACAACGAAACCATTTTCCCGCATGCGCCGCAAAAAGAAGAAACGATGGCGATGAAAAAAATCCGTTCGATGGTCAATTCGTATAAGATCGATGCAATCTCGATTGGTAACGGAACGGCTTCACGAGAAACCGAATTTTTTATCAAGAAAATTGCATTCGACAAACCGGTGCAGGTTTTCATCGTCAGCGAAGCAGGCGCATCGGTATATTCGGCATCAAAAATCGCCAGGGAAGAATTTCCGAGTTATGATGTTACTGTTCGCGGCGCCGTTTCGATCGGGCGAAGACTATCCGATCCATTGGCCGAACTCGTAAAAATCGATCCGAAAGCCATTGGCGTAGGCCAATACCAGCACGATGTAGACCAGGGAAAATTAAAAGAAGAACTCGATACGGTTGTGGTGCGCTGCGTGAATTCGGTGGGCGTGAACATCAATACGGCAAGCAAACATTTACTCGGTTATGTCAGCGGAATCGGGGAGAAGCTTGCTGAAAATATTGTGGCTTACCGTTCCGAAAATGGCCCGTTTGAAGACCGGAAACAATTAAAAAAAGTACCTCGTCTTGGGGAAAAAGCGTATCAGCAAGGTGTGGCTTTCATTCGGATTTCAAACGCGAAAAATCCGCTCGACAATTCGGCCGTTCATCCCGAAGCCTATCCGATCGTGGAGAAAATGGCCAAAGATCTAAAGCTTTCAGTCAATGATTTAATCGCGAATAAAGAAAAAACGGCGCTCATTAAACCTGAAAATTACATTACAACTGAAATCGGTTTGCTTGGCCTGAAAGACATTATTAAAGAACTCGAAAAACCAGGATTGGATCCGAGGAAATCGGCAAAAATATTTGAATTCGACGCCAATGTCAAATCGATCAAAGACGTCAAAACCGGAATGGTATTGCCCGGAATCGTAAACAACATCACGAATTTCGGTTGTTTTGTCGACATCGGGATCAAGGAAAGCGGATTGGTGCACATTTCACAGCTCAAAGCCGGATTTGTATCCGATGTCAATGAAGTAATTAAATTACACCAACATGTTCAGGTTAAAGTGACTGAAGTTGATGAAGAGCGGAAGCGGATTCAGTTGAGTATGGTTTTGTAGGGAGTACCTGAGTGGCAAGTGCCTTAGTAGCTGAGTATCTGATTTTAAAAGTTTTGCCAAAAACAAAATCAGATTCTTTTTATACACAATCAAAAAACTCAGGTACTCAGGCACTTGCCACTCAGCAACTTCTAAAAAAAAACCTCAGCATACAAAATACGCTGAGGTCATGAAAAAACACCAAAGTGTCCTTAAATCTTTTCTTCTTCTTCTTTTCGTGTAGCTGCCGGCTGATTATCATCCTTTGCTGCATTTTTGAATTCCTTAATACCAGAACCCAATCCTTTCATTAATTCCGGAATCTTTTTACCTCCAAAAAGCAATAAAATTACTGCTACTATGATAAGGATTTCTGTAACACCTAATCTTCCCATGATAAAATTTTTTATGCCGAAGCAATTGTAAAATGTAAGGGCAAATATAAAAAGAAAAAACGGTTACTGATTTGCTTCTTTGGCAAATATTTATGATTTATCCGCGTTAAATCTTTTTTTGGCAATAAATTAAAGGAAATGTAAAGAAACACCCAATAATCGAAGCCATATAAATCCCTATATTTGTTCACTCATACATACTTACGGAAAATGTCCGGAAAAAGATTAAAAAGGAAAAAATTAGCCAAAAAACTATTTACAAAGAACCGTTTGGTGATTTTAAATGAGGACACTTTTGAAGAAATTTTCTCTTTAAAATTAACCCTGATGAACGTTTTTGTGGTCGCCACGATTGGCGCGGTTTTGATCATTACCGTTACGACTTACATTATCGCTTTTACGCCGTTGCGCGAATTTATTCCGGGTTATGCTTCAGACAAACTTAAAAAAGACGCGACCGAATTGGCACTAAAATCCGATTCACTTTCTTCATCACTCAAAAAAAACGAAGCATATATTGCCTCGATCCGGAAAGTACTTACCGGAGATGTCGAATTTGCCAAACTCAGCAAAGACTCGATTCTGGCTGCGCCGGCAACTTCCGATCCTGATGCGGTTTTGCCCTCAAAAGCAGACCTGAAATTGCGGGAGGAAGTCGCCCAAGAAGACAAATACAACCTTTTTGAAAAAGCACAATCCAAAGCCGGTGTCGTTTTATTTCCGCCTGTAAAAGGCCCGATCACTGAAAAATTCGACCGCAAAGCAAAACATCTGGCTGTTGATATCGCTTTGGCGAAAGACACGCCGATCAAAGCCGTCCTGGGCGGCATCGTGATTTTTGCCGACTGGACGCCATCAACCGGAAATGTCATCATCTTGCGTCACAACAACGGATTCATTTCGGTGTATAAACACGCAGCGTCACTGACAAAATCCCAGGGTGACGTTGTAAAAACCGGCGAAGTCATTGCACTTGCGGGATCGACAGGCCAGGAATCAACCGGCGTGCATTTGCATTTCGAACTTTTGAAAGACGGTTATGCGATCGATCCGACCCAATTTATTGAATTTGAATAAACGATATGTCTATAAAATCCATAGCCGCTAAAATTTTTGCAAAGCAGATCTACAACAAAACCCAAAAATGGGCTCAGAATCCTGTAGAAACCCAGCAAAAAGTTTTTGAAAAACTAATTGCTGCAGCGAAAAACACACAATTCGGCAAAGACCACGATTTTGAAAACATCAAAACTTACGCTGATTTTGCTGCGAAAGTTCCGGTGCGCGATTATGAAGAACTTAAATATTATGTCGATCAGATGGTCGCCGGAAAAGAGAACATCCTTTGGCAAGGAAAACCGTTGTATTTCGCCAAAACTTCGGGGACGACGTCGGGTGCAAAATACATTCCGCTGACGAAGGAATCGATGCCGTTTCACATTGAAGCCGCTCGAAACGCGATCCTGAGTTACATCCACGAAAGTGGCAAAACCGATTTTGTAAACGGAAAAATGATCTTTTTGCAGGGCAGTCCGGAACTCGAGGAAAAAAACGGCGTCAAACTCGGACGCTTGTCTGGAATTGTCGCACATTTTGTCCCGAAATATTTACAGAAAAATAGAATGCCATCCTGGGAAACCAACATCATTGAAGATTGGGAAACGAAAGTCGATGCAATTGTCAATGAGACGATTCATGAAGATATGTCGGTCATTTCGGGAATTCCGTCCTGGGTTCAGATGTATTTTGAAAAACTGAAGCAAAAAGGAGGAAAGCCTGTGGGCGAAATCTTTAAAAACTTCAATTTGTTTATTTATGGCGGTGTGAATTATGAACCGTACCGCGCCAAGTTTGAAAACCTGATCGGTCGAAAAGTCGACAGCATTGAATTGTTTCCGGCATCGGAAGGTTTTTTTGCGTATCAGGATTCGCAGAAAGAAAAAGGCATGTTGCTGCTTTTGAATTCCGGGATTTTCTACGAGTTCATCAAATCGGATGAATTTTTCACCGAAAACCCCAAACGGCTTACGATTGGCGAAGTCGAAATCGGCATCAATTACGTATTGATTATTTCTACAAACGCCGGGCTTTGGGCGTATAACATTGGCGACACCATTCAATTTACTTCGACAAAACCGTATCGTGTAGTCGTTTCGGGCAGGATAAAGCATTACATTTCGGCGTTTGGCGAACATGTCATCGGGAAGGAAGTTGAAGCCGCTTTGCAGGAAGCGATGATCGGAACGGATGTCAGTGTAAACGAATTTACCGTCGCGCCGCAAATCACGCCCACAACCGGTTTGCCTTACCATGAATGGTTCATCGAATTTGAAAATGAGCCTGCAGATTTATTGGCTTTCGCCGATAAGATCGATGTCGCGATGCAGAAGCAAAACGTGTATTATTACGATCTGATTTCGGGAAAAGTATTGCAAAAATTAGTGGTTTCGAAAGTCTCCAAAAACGGATTCCAGGATTATATGAAATCAATTGGAAAATTGGGCGGACAAAATAAAATTCCGAGACTCAGCAACGACCGAAACATTGCCGATTCGTTAAAAACCATTTCTCAAAAATGAAAAATTCTTTCTTTTTCGGGCTGATTTTCTTCATAAGTTTTTCTGCTTTGGCGCAAGTTAAAGGCGTCGTGAAAGACAGCATTGATGGAAAACCGATTCCGTTTGTGACGATTTCGGTCGAAAATGAAAACTTCGGGACGACCTCGGAAGAAAACGGTGAATTTAAAATTCATGTTTCAGATAAAAGTAAAAAACTGGTGTTTTCGGCATTGGGATTTGAACGCAAAATGGTTTCCATTTCAGAGGTTTTGGAAGTCAGGCTAAAGCCAACAGCACTGCAACTCGATGAAGTAGTCATCTCGAAACGATTTGAAACGCGCCAGAAAGAGATTGGCGAACCTGAAAATTCGATTTTGGAAACGTTTGACAAAGCGCCGCGCATCGACATCAAGTTTTTCCCATACGATCCATCGTACAAAAAAACAAGGTATTTAAAGCAGGTTGTTTTGGTAACCGATAGTAAGATCAATGACGCCACATTTAAAATCCATTTTTACGGCGTTGGTGCAAATGGCTATCCGGGCGAGGAATTGCTCGATAAAGATTTCATCGTTGCTGTGGATAAAGGCGTGTCAAAAACCAGATTCAACCTGTCGAAATTTAATTTGATCATGCCAAAAACAGGCCTTTTCGTTGGCTTTGAAAAACTGCTGATCGAGAAGAATTCCGTTGAAAAGACGGTGATGAATTACAATACGAACGAAGCTTTGCCTGTAACGACCTATTATCCATTCATGCTGTACCACAATGTCAAACGCGATTTTCAGTTTGCTTTCATTGGCGGAAAATGGATCCGGAAAAGCAACCCCGATCAAGACAATCCGGCAGCTAAAATCAGCATATATGAACCGGCAATTACAATCATTCTTACCAACTAAATATAAAAATGTTACATTTGCAGGTTAGAAAATAAATATAAAGCAAGAAGCCTTGCGAAAAAAGGCAAAATTATAGCAAACAATTAATGAAAGAAATTAAAAATATTGTAAGATCAAGGGCACAGGAATCTTCCAGCGCTGTTGAGAAATTATACATCACGATGCGCCATTTGTTCAACCGCGGTTTTTACAAACCTATGGGCGTTTCGGGAGACACTTTAAGGGAGGCTTTGTTGTCATTGCGCCCTGAAATTTACGGAACCATTGCTGAGGAAAAAGTCGAATTGAACGGACTTTTATACGTCATCGAAAGGCTTCCTGTGGGAATTGAAGAATGCCGTTTCATCAACTTAACTTCGGATGAAGGCTATTCGAAATCGCATTTTAAAGCGATTGTTCCGCCAAAGCGAAAAAGAAATTGCTACCGCATTGACGACGAGCAGATGAACGTTGAAATCACGCGCGGACGATCGGATATTTACGACATCCTGACGCACCTGACGTTTATCTTCATCGAATCCCATAAAATCAAAAACAGTGTCCTGATCGATGAAACCGGCGAAGTGACGCGCGACTGGCTGAAGCTTGAAATGGCGGTTGTAGCCAATAAAAAGCTGAACCTCATCGATAAGGAAAAAACCATTTCGCACACGGCAAACATCCTTGGTCGTACCTTTGCTGAGGTTTTAGACATTTACGATGCATTCGCCACGACGGAAAAACCAGACCGATTTTTACACGTTATTTACTGGCTCGGAAAACTCGCGCTTGAAGAAGCGATGGGCAGCGCGAAACGCACGATTACCTTCAGTCCGATTTTAAGAGAAAGGCTAGGACATCACATTCATGGGGAAATCTGGGCAACGAATATCAAGGAAGTTTTGAAAGAAAACGAGCTTTTAAACCGTCCGATACATATCATCAGTGCCAACATGCACAGTGTGATGAATTCGCTTTTTGCGACGCACGTGTTGAAAACCAAATTCAAAGACCAGTCGGATTTTAATATTTTTGAGGAACTCAGCAAATCTGGCGCGCACGATGTGAGAAACAAAGTGGAAGAATTTGCGAAGCAGCACGGCATGATTTCGCTTCCTGACGCTTCGGGAACGAATATCGACGTACAGATTTTTGATACGGCGAAAATCGACTGGAAAAAATCGGCTTTCCCAACAGCAAAAAAAGTTGAAAGCGCACCGGTAATCATTGTCATGGATTATGCGTTTGGAGAACAGGCGTATGAAACCATTGACGAATTGCTGAAACCGTATAAAATTTCGAAAGACGAAAAAGTATTGCTCAATGTAGAATCGGTTTCGATTATGGGCAAAGCCGGGATTTTAGAAGGCGGAAAAGGCGATATCATGATTCCGTCGGCGCACATCAATGAAGGAACCGGTGACAATTATGTGTTTGAAAATGAACTGACTGCGGCATTGCTGGAAGGCAACGACATTCCGGTATATGCCGGGCCGATGGTTACCGTTTTGGGAACTTCGTTGCAGAATAAAGATTTGCTGAAGTTTTTCCACGAATCAACCTGGGGCGTGATCGGGCTTGAAATGGAAGGCGCTTATTACCAGAAAGCCATCCAGTCGGCATCAAAAATCAGGAAAAGCATCAATCCCGACGTGAAGGTAAGGTATGCGTACTATGCATCGGACAATCCTTTGGAAACCGGAAGCACACTTGCTTCGGGCGGACTAGGAACCACAGGGGTAAAGCCCACTTATCTGATTACGATTAAAATATTAGAACAAATTTTTAACATACAATAATCTTTATGAATACAAATCCTACGAGAAATTCAGACGATCAGGAAATAAACCTGGGTTTAATTTCAGATAAACTCGGTAGTTTTTTTCAAAGCATCAATTATTTCATCTTCAGGGCGATACAGTTTGTTCTTAAGCACATCGTGGTATTGGGCATTTTGGTTGTAATTGGCGTTGGCGTTGGCGTTTTGTTAGACAAATCGAGCAAAACGTATGACCATCAGATTATTGTAAAAAGCAATTTTTTAAGTACGGATTATTTGTATGCCAAAATCGATCTGATCGAATCCAAAATCAAAGAAAGAGATACCTTATTTTTAAAGGCGATAGGTGTTGAAGATCCTTCTAAATTGGCCTTTATCGAAATCAAGCCGATTGTTGATATTTACCAATTTGTCAATTCAGAACAAAATTTCCAGATTTTGAAACTGATGTCTGACGACAGTGATGTCAAGAAAATCATTGAGGATAAAACGACGAGTAAAAACTATCCGTATCATTTGATTTCTTTTACGACGAAAGATTACACGACGCGTAAAAAAACGGTCGAGCCTTTGATGAAATACTTGAATAATAGTGTTTATTACAACAAAATTCAAAAAGAGTACGTGAATAACGTACACGAAAAAATAAAAGCAAACGACATCATCATTGCCCAAATCGATGCATTCCTGAACGGATTGTCAAGATCGGATGCTGCCAAAGACAACAAATTGGTTTATTACAGTGAGAATTCACAGCTGAACGACGTGATCGAAACCAAAGACAGGCTTTTAAAAGAGCAGGGAAATAACAGGATCGACCTTGTTAACATTGATCAAATCGAAAAAGAAAGCAATTCGATCCTGAATATCGAAAATAAAACGGCAGTGAACGGCAAACTTAAATTTGTCCTGCCAATTGTATTCATCCTGATCTACCTTGGAATCTTTTTCTTTATCAGGTTCTACAAGACACAATCATTAAAATACGCAAACAAACAAAATTAAAATGCCAAAGATGAAAGGAATAATTTTAGCAGGCGGCTCGGGAACAAGATTGCATCCATTAACATTGGCGGTAAGCAAGCAACTGATGCCCATTTATGACAAGCCGATGATTTACTATCCGTTGTCAACGCTATTATGGTCTGGAATCAGGGAAATCCTGATCATTTCAACCCCACATGACTTGCCTTTATTTGAGCAATTATTAGGGGATGGAGAAAAATTTGGCTGTCGTTTCGAATATGCCGTTCAGGAAAATCCAAATGGGCTTGCCGAAGCATTCATCATTGGGAAAGAGTTCATCGGAAACGACAAAGTAGCACTCATTCTGGGTGATAATATTTTTTACGGAACAGGGCTTTCAGAACTTTTACTGGCCAACAGCAATCCGGATGGCGGAATCATTTACGCCTATCATGTACACGACCCGGAGCGTTACGGCGTCGTAGATTTCGATGCCAACGGCAAAGTGCTTTCGATAGAAGAAAAGCCGGAAAATCCAAAATCGAATTATGCAGTTCCAGGCATTTATTTCTATGACAATGACGTTGTGGAAATTGCGGCAAACATTAAACCCAGCCACCGCGGCGAACTTGAAATCACCGACATCAACCGGGAATACCTCGAACGCGGCAAGCTTCAGGTGAGCATACTTGACAAAGGAACAGCCTGGCTTGATACCGGAACATTCAATTCACTGATGCAGGCTTCGCAGTTTGTCCAGGTCATTGAAGAAAGACAGGGACTTAAAATTGGCTCCATCGAGGAAGCGGCCTATAAAATGGGCTATATCGATGCCGCACAACTCAAACTTTTGGCACAACCGCTGTTAAAAAGCGGATACGGTACACATTTGTTAAGCATAATTTAATCGTATGAATATTGTTCCAACGAAATTAGAAGGCTGTTTTATCATTGAACCAAAAATCATTAAAGATGACCGTGGCTATTTCATGGAAAGTTTTAATGAAAATACATTCTATAACGGCACAGGCCAGCGGGTGCATTTTGTTCAGGACAACCAGTCGTTTTCATCTAAAGGCGTATTGCGAGGGCTGCATTACCAAACAGGCGACCATGCCCAGGCGAAGCTCGTGAGCGTCATTTCAGGTGAAGTCCTCGACATAGCGGTAGACATCAGGCCGGGCTCTAAAACCTTTGGAGAATATGTTGCGGTCGTGCTTTCTTCCGAAACCAAAAACCAGTTTTTTATTCCGAGGGGATTTGCCCATGGATTCCTGGTTTTAAGCGAAACGGCGACTTTCTTTTACAAATGTGACAATTTTTACAACAAAGAATCTGAAGGCGGACTCATTTACAATGACCAAACCGTTGGCATAGACTGGAATTTCAATCCCGCGGAATTGATTATTTCCGATAAGGATAAAGTGCAGCCGATACTCGAAAACGCTAAAAAAGTATGGTAGTTTTAGTGACAGGCGCAGGCGGGCAATTGGGCCAGGCTTTACAGTTTATTGCAAATAAACACGCGGAAATTAAATTCAAATTCTTTTCTTCTTCCGAATTGAATATTACCGATGCCATAAATTGCGAGGCTGTTTTTTCACAAATCAAACCCGATTATTGCATCAATGCAGCGGCTTACACTGCCGTGGATAAAGCCGAAAGCGAACCTGAAAAAGCATTTGCGATCAATGCAACAGGAGCGAAAAATCTGGCGGAAGCCTGTAAAAAACACCGCACCAAACTGATCCATATTTCTACGGATTTTGTTTTTGACGGATTAAAAACCACACCTTACACCGAAGAAGACCTTCCAAACCCGACAGGCGTTTACGGACAAACCAAGCTTGACGGCGAAAAAGCCGTTCAGCAAACCTGGCCACAGCATTTTATCATCAGGACGTCATGGGTATATTCGCAATTTGCCAATAATTTCATGAAAACGATGGTCCGGCTCGGGAACGAAAAAGACCGGTTGAATGTCGTGAACGACCAAATCGGAACGCCAACACACGCTGTTGATCTGGCCGAAGCGTTGGTATCGATCATTCAGAAAAATCCGGAAAACGCGTTTGGGATTTACAACTTCAGCAACGAAGGGCAATGCAGCTGGTTTGATTTTGCAAAGCAGATCTTTAAAGTCCATAACATTCAAATCGATTTGCAGCCCATTCCCACATCGGCCTATCCTACGCCTGCAAAACGCCCGGCGTACAGCATACTCGATAAATCCAAAATCAAGCAAACTTTCGGCATCGCGATCGCAGACTGGAAAGAAGGGCTCAGCGCCACACGTTTGTAAAATAATTAGGTTGCTTTCATTAAAAATTTTAGCTTTACAGGCTTAAAACGCGCAATCAAATGAACAACCATTCCGGCATTGACATTTCAATCATCGCACCATTGTATAACGAAGAGCAGGTTTTTTCGCAGTTGATTGAAAGGCTTCAAAGCGTCATCGACAAGACGCCGTTTGCCTGTGAAGTGATCCTTGTAAATGACGGAAGCAGCGACAATACTGCCGCGCTGATTGAAGAAATCTGCCTGAAAGACAACCGCTTTACCGGGATTTTGTTGTCGAGAAACCACGGCCACCAGCTTGCGGTGACTGCCGGACTGGCCTCTGTACGTGGAAAACAAGGCGCGATGATCATTGATGGCGACCTTCAGGATCCGCCGGAATTGGTCAATGAATTCTACAAATTGCTGGAGCAGGGTTACGATGTCATTTATGCCATCCGGAAAAACAGGAAAGAAAGCTTTTTGAAAAAGGTGGCTTATGCGGTGTATTACCGCCTGCAAAAGAAAATATCGAGCTTTAACATCCCGATTGACAGCGGCGATTTCTCGATGCTGAGCCGCAGGGTTGTAGACAACATGAGCATGATGCCGGAACAAAGCCGTTACCTTCGCGGAATGCGCGCCTGGGTGGGCTTTAAGCAGATCGGTTATGAATACGACCGCGACGAGCGCCATGCTGGGGAAACCAAATACAGCTGGTCGAAATTGTTTGAACTGGCGTTTAACGGAATTTTCAATTTTAGCGATTTTCCGGTCAGGATCATTTCGAGGCTTGGATTGATCACGATCTTTTTCTCGGTGATTTACTTCGCCTACAACCTTTACAGAAAAATTTACTACAACGACGTGCCGCAGGGATTTACAGCAACGATACTTGCGATCATTATGTTTAGCGGCGTGCAATTGCTGTCGCTCGGGCTTATTGGCGAATATGTGCTCCGAATTTACAACCAGGTCAGGAACAGGCCTTTGTTTATCGTGGATAAGATCATTCAGGATGGACGGGAAAGTTCGGAAATCCAAAGTTCAAATTTGGAAAAACGAAGCAATTAATAACATTTGCTACCAAAGACAAACTGCAAAACACGAACGCGTCAAAACCGCATTAAATGTCATTTTAATTGAATTGTATCCGATGTAAACTGTATATTTGGCACATCAATTAAACACATAAAAATGAAGCTACTCGTTGGGCATACGGGATTTGTCGGTTCCAATTTGAAAGGGCAAACCCATTTTGACGGATTGTACAATTCTACCAATATTGAGGAAGCTTTCGGGCTGAATCCGGACGTTTTGGTGTATTCCGGCGTTCGGGCCGAAAAGTTCCTCGCCAATTCGGAACCCGAAAAAGATTTTGAGATCATCGAAAATGCGATTTCAAACATCCGAAAAATCAATCCAAAAAAACTGATCCTGATCTCGACGGTCGATGTGTATCCAAAACCGGTGCATGTTGATGAATCCGACGATACCCAAAACCACGAACAGGCTTACGGCAAAAACAGGCTCTTTCTCGAAAGCTGGGTTGCAGAAAATTTTGACGATCATTTGATTGTCAGGCTTCCAGCGTTGTTTGGCAAAAACCTCAAGAAAAACTTCATTTACGACCTGATCCAGATTGTGCCGTTCATGCTCAATGAGAAGAAATTTACCGAGCTTTCACAAGAAAATCCATGGCTCAACGATTATTATTCGAGACAGGAAAATACGTTCTACAAACTCAATGCGATATCGGCGGAAGCCAAAAAAGAGCTGAAGCAAAAGTTCCTCGACCTGGGTTTCACCGCATTGAACTTTACCGACAGCCGCGGTGTTTTTCAATTTTACAATCTAGCCGATTTGTGGCCGGATATTGAAATCGCGCAACGAAACCAGATCAAAAAGCTAAATCTTGCCACCGAGCCGGTTTCGGTAAACGAAATTTACAAGGCGGTTTTCCAGAAAGATTTTAATAATAAAATCTTGCCGGAAGCACCGTTGTACGATTTTTACACCAAACATGCCGCGCATTTCGGAGGGAAAAGCCACTATATCAGGAGCAAAGAAACCATCCTGGATGCCATTAAACAATTTATATCCGAATCTGTAGCCTGATGAAATTATCGATTTCCAACATTGCCTGGACTGCCGAAAACGACCAAATGATGCATGCTTTCTTACAGGCAGCAGGTTTTTCGGGCCTTGAGATTGCACCAACGCGCATTTTTCCTGAAAACCCGTATGATCAATTGGAGGCTGCAGCCGATTTCAGCGGCCGGTTAAAAAAAGACTTTCAACTCGAAATTTCGTCGATGCAGTCGATTTGCTTTGGAAGAAATGAAGCCATTTTCGGTACGGAAGCCGAACGAGAAGCGATTTTCGAATATGTGAAAAAATCGGTTGATTTTGCAGCTGCAATGAAATGCAACAACCTGGTTTTCGGGTCGCCAAAAAACAGGATCATCGGAACAGATCAGATGGATATGGCGTTTGATTTTTTCGGAAAACTCGGCATTTACGCCCATTCAAAAGGAACAGTTATGGCCTTGGAGCCGAATCCGGATATTTACGGGACAAATTTTATCAATACGACCCAACAGGCGATTGACTTTGTGAAAGCAGCAGCCATTCCGGGATTAAAGATCAACCTGGATTTGGGCACGTTCATCCACAACAATGAAAATCTCAATTTAATTTCAGATCACTTGCCGCTGATGAACCACATCCACATCAGCGAACCGTATCTTGAAAAAATAGAACACCGCGAACTGCACCGCAAACTTGCGATTTTACTCAAAGAACAACAATACGACCGCTTTGTTTCTATCGAAATGAAGAATCTGAACGATATTGAAGCCGTTAAAGAAACCGTGCTTTACCTCAAAGAAACATTTTATGCTGTATAAAAAAATGACCGGCGTTCCTGCCTTTGCAGCTTTTGAACTGAGCGAAAGGAAAGCGAAATATTGTTTGTGTATTCCGATTATCAATGAAGGGGAACGAATCTTAAACGAGCTGAAACGCGCGCAGCAACACGGCATTCACGAACGCGTCGACATCATTATTTGCGATGGCGGATCTACTGACGGCTCGACCGATATTGAAAGATTAAAAGCCTTGGGCGTCAACACGCTTCTGGTTAAAAAAGATACAGGAAAACAGGGCGCACAGCTCAGGATGGGATTTTGGTTTGCTTTTGAACGACATTATGAAGGCATACTAACCGTCGACGGAAACAATAAAGACAGCATCGAATCGGTTCCGTTGTTTATTGAAAAGCTTGAAGCCGGCTATGATTTTATCCAGGGATCGAGGTATGTAAAAGGCGGAAAAGCAGTCAATACACCGTTAATCAGGCATTTGGCGGTAAAATTCATACATTCGCCAATCATCACGCTCACGGCCAGGCACCGTTTTACCGATTCGACAAACGCTTTCCGCGCCTACTCGATGAAATACCTGAAACACCCGAAAGTACAGCCGCTTCGCGAGGTATTTACAGGTTATGAGCTGTTGGCATTTTTGTCTGTTAAGGCTTCACAACTGGGTTTGAAAGTGGGCGAAGTTCCTGTGGAAAGGGTGTATCCGGTTTCAGGGAAAACGCCAACGAAGATTAGTTTTTTTAAAGGCAATTCAGATTTATTAAAGATTTTATTCAAAAATTTTAAAGGCGATTACAATCCATGAAAAAGTTCTTAGAAACCATAAGGGAATATGCTGAAAAGAACCCAAAATCCTTTAAAGCACTGGCAGCGTTAAGTTTTTTTATTTCTTTTTTTATACTCTCGCCTCGGTTAAATATCGTGCTTCAGTTTAAGCCTGTGATCAAAGATTTTTCACAGCATGTGATTTCCAACGGGACAATTTACGACTACGACGTGTCTTCGAGAATCAGAATGTATTATGGCACGATCCTTTCCGTTATAGCCGTTTCCGTGATTTTGTTTTTTGGCCTTTTCGCTTATTTTAGAAAAAGAATTATCGATAGTGTATTTAGCCAGAAATCCCTTGAGCTGGTTTTTAACTTGTCATTGGTGGGCATCATGTCGGTATTTTCAGGTTTTTTCCTGATCAATGCCGATGTTGCGGTATACATTGTTTTTTTCCTGGCCATTTATACGTTATTCCATGTAAAAAGTGATGGGGCAAACACCGATGAAGATGGTTTTTGGATACTGTCGGTATCGCTTCCGTTTGCCACGCTGCTGTTTGAAAGTCTGCAGAAAAAAATCGAAACCGGCTTTTTTTCGGCCGATATGGTGGTTTCCGGCATTACGATTCCGTTTTCCACCAAAAGCATTTTCTTTTTTTTATTGTTTTTTTGTGTAAACCTGGCAGCATCTTTTTTCCTGCGCTGGTTTTTGGCAAAAGAAGATGAATCGCAGGCCGCCTTAAAGCGCATGACACTTTTCGCAGCCACGATTCCGTTAGCAGGAATTGTCGCCGTGCAATCCCTCGGCCTGGAATTTTTTAATATCCTTAATGTAAGGACAGGATATGTATTTGACAGTCCGAAATTGTTATTTGCTATTGTTGCGGTAGTTGCTGTAGGAATTTCTTTGTGGCGGTACTTTAAACTCCGAAGCAAAGAAGTGGCAAAAGCGGATGTTATCACTAGGTATTTCTTTCCATTGCTGATTGTCTCACTGGCGTTTATGATTGCACAGCCGTGGCGCGTTGCCGGCGCACAGGATGAATTTTTTGAATCTGCAAACCATGGCATTTCTATCGATCACTTTTTTCGTTACGGAAGCATTCCGATTGTCGAAACTTTTGATGCCCACATGCTTTCAAATGAGATTTACGGATTCGTCTACAGTTTTTTAAACGGCTACGAGCCCTGGTCGCCATTTTTGTACAACTCGTATGCAGACATTTTCAATTACCTGCTTCTTTTTTTCTTGTTAAGAAAACTACTGGATCCGAAAATTGCTCTAGTAGTGTGCCTTTGTTTCCCGATGCTCGACATCGTTAACAATTATTTTATTTTCACGGTTTTTGTCGCATTGGCATTGCTCAGGCTTTTCAAGACCCGATCGACCAAAGCCTTTTATGTGTATTGGATTTCAATATTGCTTTTATCCTTGTACAGGCTCGATTTGGGTTTTCCAAGCGTTGTAGCAGCAACGGCGGCCTATTTTATCTTTAACTACATCGGAAAAAACACGTATGAATTAAAAAAATTCGTAGTTACCGCAGCAGTAACCTTTGGAAGCGCACTGTTGCTTTTTGCGGTGCTTTGCCTGGTTAAAGGAATCAACCCGTTGGAAAGGCTACACGAATTTTTGGTCGTTTCGATGTCCAATCAGAACTGGACTTTTGAAAACATGGGCGATCAGGGCACTACAGTATTCAGGATTGTTTATTATGTTTTACCGCTAGCCTTGATTTTCCTTCTCGCAGGCGTTTGCTTGCGTGCTTTTTCAGATCGGAAATATGCAAATGAAATCATGTCGAATGAAAGAAGCCGTGAAGCAGCAATACTTTTCGTATTTTTTGCACTGGCCTTTTATTTTAACATTCCGAGGGGAATCGTTCGCCACACTTTATTGATGAATATCATCGTAACGTTTACCAGTACGGTTCCGATAGCGGTGTGCTGTTTCATCTTTATCAAAAAAAGGACATACAACCTGATGCTTTTTCTATTTTCAATTATCGGGTTTTCTTTTCTGGTCAAGCTGAATGAGACGAGCCTGAAAGGCAAAAGCCAAAGCCTTCTTGCTGCTGCCGTAGGTTCTCAGTCGTTCAATGAGAAATTCCAGGAAGCTTATCCGTTTAACGGAACCCGCACGAAACCCCAAACCGACGAAAAGGAAATACAATATTTCAAAAGCCTGCTTGATGCCGTTTTGAAGCCGGATGAAACCTACTTCGATTTTTCATCACACAATTACTACTTTGCGCTTACCGGAAGGAAAAATCCGCTGTATGTCAACCAAACGCCGCTGATGCTCAACGGTGATTTTTCACAGCAACGCGCATTGGAAGAAATTAAAGACAAAAATATTTCCGTCGTACTGATGTCAGACAGCACCAACATGTGGAGAACAATCGATGAGGTGTCGGTTGACCTAAAATATTACATGCTTTCGGAATATGTGTATCAAAATTTTAAGCCGATACTTAAGCTTAAAGACATCATCATGTTTGTCCGCAAAGACAAATGGCAAACGTATAAAAAGCAACTCAATACCAGCAAGACCATATTGACCGACTTCACGGTTTCTGATTTTTCAAAAATCGATATTGGCAAATTAAATAACAACCAGATTTCGGTAGCGCCTTCTGAAAGAAAAGGGCTGGTGCTTACTTCTGCCGGCAGCGATCCGTTTATTACAGGCGTTGTTGCGGCAATTTCAGAAACTACAGCATTTGAAAAAAACGCTCCAGTAAACATTGATATCAAATTTTTTGGTTCGGATGGGCCGGTACAGGTCTTTTATCTTTTGCCGGGGCAGGAAAATTACACCGAAGAAAATTCGATCAGGAAAATGCTTAGTGCCTCAGAAAACACGGTGTCGCTGAACCTTCCGGCTTTTCCAAAAGACATTAGGATTGACTGTGATGCTCCAAAAGTTGAAATTTCGGCGATTCATTTTTCAAATCCGGTGAACCCGAATTCTATTTTACCAGAAGTGCCAAACCAGCAACTGAGAAATATTCCGCGCGTTTGGGGCGAAAAAGCGGACGGCGATGTTTTTGATAAAGTTAAAAAACTGGAATACCAAATTTTGCAGCCGGAGATCATATTGTCTTTAGACAGCCAATCAAACTTAAAGCAGCCAATGTATCTCTTTACCGAATTTAATTCGGATGAGGTGATCAATGTCAGGGTAAATTTATACGACAAAGCCAATGTGAAAAAAGGCGAATACACATTTTTAGCCGAAAAAGGCCTGCACAAATATGCGCTGCGGTTGAGTGCCAATTATTACTGGTGGAACAGTGCAATCGCGAAAATTACGATGAGCGCGGATAAAGCCATTGCGATTGATAAGTTTGCAATCATTTCGAGCAATGGGAGTTTCCAAAAGTCAAGCGATAGCAGTACCTTTACGCTGAGCAATATTACAGATGAATACTGGGAGGGCGGCGTTGGCCTTAAAATGAACGTCCTGTTGATGGGCAAATCGCCAGTGGTTTTGAAAGCATTGGCTCAGGCAAAAACACTTGAATTTCCAGACGGATCGGTCATGCATATTAAAAAGTACAGTGAAGCGGGCGATTACATCCACATTGAAACGGAAGAACAGGTTGGGCTTTTCAAAGCTTCAGCGGCGTATCCAAATAATATAAAGATTAAATAATGCAGAGCGGTTTTTTTGATAAAGTAATCATTGGAGCAGGGATTTACGGTCTTTATGCTGCAGATTTGTGCGGAAAAAAAGGAGAGAAGGTGTTGGTTCTTGAATATGACAATTCTCCTTTCATGCGTGCTACTTACATCAATCAGGCGCGCGTTCACATGGGTTATCATTATCCGAGATCGTATTCGACTGCAACAAAATCGGCGAGTTATTACGATCTTTTTAAGAAGGACTATGGATTTTCGGTCAAGGAAGATTTTGAGAAAATTTATGCCATCGCAAGCAATTTTTCATGGACGAATGCGGCGCAATTCCAAAAGTTCTGTAAAGATTCGAAAATTCCGTGCAGACCTGTCGATCCGTCAGAATATTTTAAGTCAGGATTGGTGGAAGGCGCCTTTTTAAGCAAGGAAAGCACTTATGATGCCGCCATCTTACTCGAACATTTCCTGAAAAACATCAACGAGCAGGAACAGGCGACGATCCTTTATGGCAGCAGGATCAAAACCATTGAAAAAAAAGGGGAGAATTACGAAATTGCATTGGAATCGGGACAGCATTTTACGACGCCTTTCATTCTGAATTCGACTTATGCATCTGTAAATCAGGTCATATCCAAATTGGATTTTGAAAAAATAGAAATCAAATACGAACTTTGTGAAGTGATTTTGTGCAAAGTCAGCGATTCGCTTAAAAATATCGGGATTACCGTGATGGACGGCCCGTTTTTTTCGCTGATGCCGTTTGGAAAAACCGGTTACCATTCCCTTACGTCAGTTTCCTATACGCCACATAAAACGAGTTATGATGCGTTGCCGACCTTCAGCTGCCAGCCGCACAGCCAAAATACCTGCAGCCCGGAACAGCTTGGAAATTGCAATATTTGTGTAGCAAAACCAGAGACAGCATGGGATTATATGTACGGCATTGCCCGAAAATACCTTAATGATGATATCGAAATGGAATATGTAAAATCGTTGTATTCGATTAAGCCGGTTCTAAAATCGTCTGAAGTGGATGATTCAAGGCCAACGGTAATTAAGCAGCATTCGTCCAAACCCGCATTCATTTCTGTACTATCGGGAAAAATAAATACAGTGTACGACTTAAATGAAATATTGACAGAAAGTGACTATTAAAGAAAAAAAATTAGTTTCGGCTGTGATATACCTTCACAACGAAGAAGACAGGATTGCTGATTTTCTGCAAAAAATCATTGGCATCCTCGGCCAGAATTTTCAGAGTTTTGAAATTATCGTAGTGAACGATTGTTCTTCGGATGATTCGATCAAAAAGATCAAAGCACTTAAAGATCTGGCTTCGTCCCACATCAGTTTGGTAAACATGAGTTTGCACCAGGGCCTGGAAGTATCGATGACCGCTGGGATTGACCTCTCCATGGGTGATTTTGTATATGAATTTGATGACCTGACGATCGACTATCAGGAATCGATGATTCTCGACGCTTACTACCGCATCGTGGAAGGGTTCGACATTGTTTCTGTAGCGCCTGTGACCCACAATGCATTGTCTTCAAAACTGTTCTATAGTCTATTCAACAGGTATTCAAAAAGCAAGTACAAATTGCGTTCAGAGCGTTTCAGGATTTTGTCCCGACGCGCGATAAACCGGGCTTATTCCATCAGCAAATCCATTCCTTACAGAAAAGCGCTGTATGCCAACAGCGGATTAAAAATGGACGTACTCGAATACAAAACCATACCGCGCAGTTACCCAAAAAGCAATAAGGAAAAAGGCATATTCCGCAATAAAATGGCGTTGAATTCCTTGATCATTTATACCAATCTTGCTTTCCGGATCTCCATTGGCATCACCATTGTGTTGTTTTGCCTGACGATGTTTTCCGGGATTTATGCGTGTGCCATCTACTTTAGCGAAAGACCGATTGAAGGCTGGACGACGACCATTTTGCTCATTTCCGGCAGTTTTTCCGGCTTGTTTTTTATACTCGCCATCATAATCAAATATCTGTCGCTAATTGTGGAGCTCATTTACAGCAAAAAAACCTACTTGGTAGAGTCGGTTGATAAAATTTAAACCCTAAAAACCAGGCACATCACATTAATTTTGATTTTTTTAAGAAAAAATTATTTTGAATAAAAAAAATAGATACTTTTGCAACAAAATAAACTTTCAAGATGAAAAATAGAATTTACGCAATTTGCATGTTTGCAATGTTGGCTTTCGCTTCATGTAAAAACGAACCAAAACAAGATGAAACAGCCAAAGAGGCAGTAAAAGAAAACACTATTAAACTTAGTAATTATTCAGACGAAAACTGGAATGCAGGCGTTGGAATTGTTTACAATATGTTTATTGTTGACAACAATGCAGAAAACGCTGCAAAATTAAAATCAGTGAAAGAACTTGTGCTTTCTGATGGAACATACGTAACTGTAACTGGAACCAATGAAGCTGGAAAATTCATTCAAATCCTTTTGAAAGACAAAGCTTCCACGTTTCAGAAACTTGCAGGTTACCCTAATGATCTTGTTGTTCAATAACAACATTTCATACCAACAAAACTTTTTATAAGATATTGCTTTTCGGCCACTTGATTCAAGAGGTTTGATTGGCATTGTATTTATGCCATATCGGTTGCGAAAACGGAGAAAAGTCAAGTACTTTTATTTCCAAATTTAGCGTCAAAGCACCATTTTTAAAATTAAAACACTATTTTTGAAAAACACTTAAACGCGGGTTTTTGTGTTTTTCAAACATAGATCCAGAACACTTTAACAAATCTGGGCCATTCAACAATTATGGATTATAGCAGTAAAGCATCCAGTTATTTTGCAAATGTCAGAACAGATTTAACGAGGCTCATCGGTCCCGAAAAAAAGAAAATTAAAGTACTGGAAGTTGGTGCAGCTTATGGCGAAACCCTTTTTTACCTCAAACAAAACGGAGTGGCTGCAGAAGCTGTGGGCGTAGACATTTTCGAAGACACCAATAATCCCCAGAATTACAAAGCAGTAGATCGTTTTATTTTTGGAAATATCGACGTGCTTGATTTTCCGGAATACACCAATTACTTTGACCTGATCATGCTTCCCGATGTGCTGGAACATGTTTTTGAGCCGGGCAGAATCTTGCAAAAGCTCAAAACCTACCTTAAAGCCGACGGCGAGATGATTATCAGCATGCCCAATATACGCCATTATTCTGCTTTAAATAAAATTTTCCTCAAAGGCAGTTTCCAATATGAGGAAAGCGGGATTTTTGATTACACCCACATGCGTTTTTATTGCCGGGAAGACATGAGATCGCTTTTTGAGTCGAATGGTTTCAAGGTCGTGAGTTATGAAAGTTCGATCAAAAATTATAAAGGAAAATCAACAGCAAAAATTATCAATACCATTACGTTAGGGCTTTTCGAACAATTTTTTTCATACCAATATTTTTTTATACTCCGCAAATAGCCTTAACCAATTTCTCAACGAGACTAAGATGAATCCAGTAAGTCAGAACTTTAAAAAAGTGATTTCATCTTCAGCGATCACGCTAATTTTCAGAATTTTCGGACTGGCGACATCGTTCTTATCTACCATTTTAATTACCCGTTTTTTCGGATTGGCCAATTTTGGCAACTATTCCCTGATTTTTACAATCTGCCAGGCTTGCGCGATGATTTTTGCCCTTGGCATTCCGGCAGCACTCATAAAAATCGTCGGAAACTACAATATGGATTTGCGGCAAGCCAAGTCCTTACTCAAAAGAGGCATCAAAATCACCTGCTACTTTGCCATCTTGCCGATAGCGATATTCTATGCAGGTGCCAGTTTTTTTTCTACTACTGTTTTTAAAAATGAATTGCTGGTGCCATATTTTGTGATCACCGCTGTAGCATTGCCTTTGTCAATACTGCATGAACTTTTTTTGTATTTTTTTATTGCCACGCGCAATTTTATAAAATTCAACCTGTTCATGTTTGTGCTTCCAAACCTGTTCCTGATTGCATCGCTGTTGCTTTTTTATTATTTCGATCTTTCGGGACCGTATACTTTTTTGGCCTATACAACAGCTATTTTGCTGGTCATTATCCTTGAAGCCATTGTGATATTTGAATTCAAAGCAGCAGCAAAAACAGAGAGTTCGATCACCTCAAAAGAATTGCTCGCCACCGCTTCTCCGATGATGTTTAGCAGTTTACTCCTTTATCTACTGAATTGGACCGACGTCATCATTTTAGGAACCATGGTCGACGAAAACCAGATTGGGATTTACAATGTCGCGTATAAAGTAGGAACAGTAGGGTTTTTAGTGATCGTATCGTTTGGAACGATCATTACGCCAATGATCGCACAGCTTTACGGAACCGGCAATTTTGACGGTCTTCGAAAACTGATCCAGAATTCCACAAAGATCATTGCTGTTTTAACCATACCGATTGTCGCCGGTCTGATTATTTTCAGCAGTTACATTTTGTCCTTTTTTAATGAGGATGCCGTTCAGGGCGCATCAACATTGATTATTGTTTCGATCGGGGTATTGATCAGCGCCATTTGCGGAAACTGCGATCAAATACTCAACATGACAAACAACCAGAATATCCTTCGGAACATTACGTTTTTTTGTTTCTTTTTAAACGTAATTTTAAATTTTGTCCTGATTCCGACCTACGGAATCAACGGTTCCGCATTTGCAAGCCTGGTGACCAACGTGGTTTTAAATGTGGTTTGCATGTATTACATCAAAAAGAAACTCGGATTTTATACCTTTAGCTTCAATCTCAAATAACAAAACATGAACATAGAACTGTCTGTAATTGTTGTAAATTACAATGGATACAAATATCTAAAAGATTGTTTTGATTCGCTCAATCAACAGCTCAAGGGCATTTTATTTGAAATTATAGTGATCGACAATGCGTCATCCGATGCAAGTTGTGCTTTTATCAAAACCCATTATCCCGAAATAAAGCTCATCGAATCAAAAGACAACCTGGGTTTTGGAAAAGGGAATAATGAAGCCGTAAAACAGGCAGCCGGGAATTATTTGCTGCTTATAAACAATGATACAGTAGTGCTTGATCCGCTTTTGCCGGTTTTTGAAATGCTTAACACAAACCCTGAAATTGGTGCAGCAACGATTAAAATGCTTGACGGGAATCGAAATTATGCGATTTCTGTCGGCAATTTTCCAAATCCGGCAAACATGTTTAAAATGCAGAAAATGCAACAGGCCGGACTTGAAATCCAGGCCGATCATTTTTCGAAAAAAAGTTATGAGGTCGACTGGCTCAGCGGCTCATTTATAGCGATGCCTAAAAAAGTATACGAGGAAATTGGCGGCTTTGATGAAGACTATTTTTTGTATGTCGAAGACGTTGATTTTTCAAAACGAATTGCAGATAAAGGCTACAAGCGTGTTTTCCTTCCAGACCAAAGTTACATTCACTACGTTGGGTTCAATAAAAGCAAAAACCCGATGCTTGTAAAAGGATACCAATTGTACATTTCGAAACACTTCAGCGGGTTAAAAAAATTGATCATGCAAGCCGCATTGTTTGCGAACCACATGGTTAAAAAAACCAAAAGCAGGCTAAAACTGGATTAAAACCATTATTTTTGGATCCGATCCAGAATTCCAACACAAATGAAGATAAGCGCGGTAAAATTTTATACCTCAATTTTTATAATCGTAATTTTCTCGCAATTATACCTGCCTTCATTTCGAACAAATGTGATCATTCAGTTCATTGCCCTCGGAATTTTTTTCTTTTTCGAAAAAGAAAGCCTTTCGGTATTTGTAGTGAAAAATATCAAACCGTTGTTGGTTCTTTTTTTTCTCGGATTTGCCGGAACGCTCGTCAATAAGTACCCGGTGGTAAACATCGTTAAAGACATTACCCATTTTATAAAACCCATTTTAGGCCTACTCATCGGGTATTACTTTTATAAGAAAATAAACAATTTCAGGACTTTCGTTTCAACAATCGTCTTAATCGGATTTTTATCTGCACTGGTACACTTTGTGATTTTGATTTTTTTTAGCAAAACAGACAACCTTTCAGACATCCGGGAATTTGGAAAAGACAACTTTTTAGAATTATTCTCCCTTTTTTTCCTGGGATTTTACAAGAAATTTCAAAAAGAAAGCCTGTTTCAAAATCCTTCAAAGTACTACTTATTTTTTGTGGTGATCTTATTGTCAAGCATTCTTTATTTTTCAAGAACGATGATGGTTACAGCTATTATACTGCTGCTTTCCATTTACGGCTACACGATCGTTACCGTCAAAGGACTGCGCAACATTGGCATTTGCCTGGGCCTGTTTATTGCCTTTTATGCGTATTTGTTTAGCGTTAAGCTTGACAGAAATTCCAAAGGGGCAGAAGCTTTTTTTTACAAAATGCAAAATGCGCCCGGAGAGTTGTTTGACACCAAAATTGACCGCGACAACCATGCCCAGCTATGGGATCACTGGCGCGGTTATGAAGCAAAAAGAGCGATGGCCTTAATGGCCGACAATCCGAGCAGTTTTATTTTTGGAAACGGCCACGGATCATTGGTCAATCTCAGATTCTTTGCGCCATTAACAGGGCCGCACGATAAAGGAATGAAATACATTTCAGAACTTCACAACGGTTATGCCTATTTGCTTTATAAAACGGGAATTATCGGACTTATCATTTACATCGGATTTCTAATACGCATTTACCGAAACATCTACACAAGCCGAAATTTTGTGTATACGATCCTCTCGGCAATCGGTCTCATATTTTTGTTTACGACCATTACCATCACCGGACTTTACAATCCTAAAGACATCATGGTTTTTATCGTTGGCGCCATGCTTTTCTTCAGCAATACCGAGACTTTCAAACCGCAGCAGCTATCATGACGAGAACGAAATTTTTTGTAGACTGCCATGTTTTTGACGGCCCGTTTCAAGGCACTACAACTTATCTTAAAGGCTTATATACCGAATTGATCCGCGATGCAGATAAAATGTTTTTTCTGGCATCAAATGATACCGCCGGACTCAAAACCATTTTTGGCGAACATGAAAATGTCACTTATCTGCAGTATGCATCGCAAAACAAATTTATCAGGTTGCTTTTTGACATTCCGGCAATGATCAGAAAACACCAAATCGATTATGCTCATTTTCAATACATTGTGCCGCCATTGAAATTCTGCAAATACATCATTACCGTACATGACGTGCTGTTTCTTGATTTTCCGGAATATTTTCCTTTCGGATATAAATTGAAAAACAAATTGCTCTTCGGAAAAAGCACGCGGTATTCAGATGTCGTATTAACGGTTTCCGAATATTCCAAAAAACAAATCCAAAAGCATTTTGGTGCTAATGAAATCACTGTTACGCCAAACGGAGTCGATGCAGCTTACTTTGAAAGTTATGATAAAAGTGCGGTTAAGGCCGAGGTAAAAAAGCGCTACGGATTTTCAGATTATTGGCTTTTCGTAAGCCGTTGGGAACCCAGAAAAAACCACCATACGCTATTGAAAGCTTTTGTGGAAAACAGGCATTATGAAAAATTTCATTTGGTTTTTATAGGAGGAGCGGCAATTGACAACCCCGCTTACAATGACTATTTTGAACTTTTGGAACCCCACATCAAAAGCAAAATTGTAAAGCTTGATGCATTAAAGCAAAAAGACTTGTTGCTGGTGCTTCGGGGCGCATCGTTGTCGGCTTATCCATCAATTGCAGAAGGTTTCGGAATTCCGCCGCTGGAATCGATTGCGGCAAATGTTCCAACGATTTGCTCCAATGCGACCGCGATGGCCGACTTTAATTTCATGCCATCCCATCTTTTCAATCCGTTAAATTCCAAAGACATCAGCGACACCGCTGTTTTGGCTTTAACCGATGGAGAAACAGCAGCACAACGCACAGCTGTAATGAAAAAGTACAACTGGGCAGTTGCCGCAGCAGCATTTAGAAAAGCACTGCAGTAGTAATATCCTTTCTTTGCAGCCAAATGAAAAGCGGCAATCCAAAACAACATTTCAGGCAATTTTCCAGAGATTCCGGCACGGTTAAAAAATAGATTTTTACAGACAATTTCACTATGTTTGCACGCGAACACCAAGAAATTTGAAATTGCTCTGATGAAAATAGCCATTATAGGGACACGAGGCATTCCGAATCACTTTGGTGGATTCGAACAGTTTACAGAATATTTTTCGGTATATCTTGCAGAAAAAGGGCATGACATTTTCGTTTACAATTCCCACAACCATCCGTATCAGGAAGCCGAATTTCATGGGGTGAAAATCATCCACCAACACGATCCCGAACATAAAATGGGCACTTTCGGCCAATTCATTTACGACTACAATTGCATCATCGATTCCCGGAAAAGAAATTTCGACATCATCCTGCAACTCGGTTATACCAGCAGTTCTATATGGTTTTTTCTGTTGCCTAAGAACCCGATCATCATCACCAACATGGATGGGCTCGAATGGAAAAGGTCGAAATACTCGGCGCCTGTTCGCCAGTTTCTCAAATTCGCCGAAAGGCTTGCCGTAAGGAGCAGCGATTTTTTAATCTCAGATTCGCTCGGGATTAAATCTTTTTTGCAGAAAAAATACCAGAAAGATTCGACTTACATTGCTTATGGTGCAAATCCGTTTGACGATGCCAATCCGTCAATACTCACGGAATACCAATTGGAACCGGGGAAATACAACATGCTCATTGCCAGGTTTGAACCTGAAAACAACCTCGACATGATTCTTGAAGGCGTTGCGATGGCGGATTCAGATGTACCGATGCTTGTCATCGGAAACCACAATACCAAATATGGCAGCTATCTTAAAGAAAAGTTTTCAAAAAACCACAACATCCGTTTCATTGGCGCAGTTTATAATCTGAAAAGCCTAAACAACCTCAGGTTTTATTCCAACCTGTATTTTCATGGACATTCTGTGGGCGGAACCAATCCGTCTTTGCTCGAAGCCATGGCGTCAAAAGCGCTTATTGCGGCCCACAACAATGATTTTAACAAAGGCGTGTTGAAAGAAAATGCGTTTTATTTTTCTGATGCCCATGCGGTTAAAAGATTGCTTGAAAACATCAAAAAAAGCGATAACTTGCAGTTTGTCGAAAATAATTTTGCAACGATCAAAAACGATTTTAACTGGGAAAAAATAAATGGGCAGTACCTACAATTATTTGAAGAATGCATTTCAGGAATTAAAACAGGAAACTAGCAAAAACCCCGGAGTTGCGGGCGTCATCCTGCTTTTATGGTCTATTCAGTTGCCATACAGCATTAGCAGCATCAGCCTTGGCATCTTGGCAGGAATTGCATTGCTTACCTTTAAAAAATCAAATTTTACAATCCAAAATGCCTTGCTGCTCCCGATAGCGCTGTTTGCCATCATGGCTTTGTCACTGCTGTGGAGCATCGACCTGCGCATGTCGTTAAAAGGATTGTCCAAGAGCATTCCACTGGCACTCGTTCCCTTGTGCTTTTTGATCTATCCGGCATTTACAGCAGTACAAAAGCACCTCGTTCTTCGGTTTTATAGTTTGGGGATGTTGGCTTTCGTAGGTTTCTATCTCATAAAAGCAACAATCCGATTTGGTTTAACGCAGCAAACGGCAGTGTTTTTTTACCATGAACTCGTTACCGAAGATGTCAACGCCATCCATGTTTCAGTATATGTCGCGATGGCGGCCATTTATTTCCTGTGCTATTCGGAAGGCATTTTATGGAAAAAAATCGCCGCCATTGCCCTGCTTTTTTTTATGGTTTTATTGTCTTCTAAAAACATCATAATCGTTGTCTTGGGCTTGTTGTGTTACCATTTTTATGCCGGATCTCGGAGAAATCTTAAAATTGGAGCCGTTTTTTTAATTATTGCAGCCATAGGCCTTTCAGGTAAAATCAAAGAGCGTTTCCTTGACGAATTCAGCTCGAAAGTTTCAGGTGTCCAGCAGGAACAAAACATCAATAAGGTAAGCCTCGGCCAGGCGTGGAATAATCCCACATTTTCGCAAAACAATTATTTTGCAGGAACAGCGTTCAGGGTTTACCAGATTCGGATCTTTAAGGAAATGCTGCAGGCAGATCCGGGCGTTTTTTTTACAGGTTACGGATTAAATGCCACTGATGAAAAAATCAAGGAAAAAGGGGCAGAACACCAGGTTTTTTCGGGCGACGGAATCAACGATGGTTACCAGAACAAAAATTTCCATAACGAGTATATCCAGATTTTAGCCGAAACCGGAATTTTCGGATTGCTGATATTGTTGTCAATATTAATAATTAACACTATAAAAGCCATTCTGAACGAAAATTTTATACATATTTCTTTCGCAATTATAATGATAAGTTTATTTTTGACAGAATCATTTCTTTCGAGGCAAAGAGGCATCATATTCTTTACGATCATTTACTGTCTTTTTAATGGCTCAAACGATTTCGTAAAAGCCCGAACGGAGAAAAATATATGAATTTGCCCCGTTTAATCGCATGATTAAAACAAATTCATAGTACAAATTTTAAATCTACATATGAAAAGAATACTTATTACCGGAGCTGCGGGTTTTCTAGGATCGCACTTGTGTGACCGTTTTATTGCCGAAGGGTATTTTGTAATTGGAATGGACAACCTCATTACGGGTGATATCAAAAATATCGAACACCTTTTCAAACATAAGAATTTTGAGTTTTACCACCACGACATCACCAAATTCGTACACATTCCGGGAAAATTAGACTACATCCTGCATTTTGCTTCTCCGGCCAGCCCGATCGATTACCTCAAAATCCCGATCCAGACCTTAAAAGTCGGCTCCCTTGGAACACACAATTTATTAGGATTGGCAAGGGTAAAAAAAGCTCGGATCTTAATTGCATCGACTTCTGAAGTATATGGCGATCCGTTGGTGCACCCACAAACTGAAGAATATTACGGAAACGTAAACACCATTGGGCCGAGAGGCGTTTATGATGAAGCCAAACGATTCCAGGAATCCATCACCATGGCGTATCATACTTTTCACGGCGTAGAAACCAGGATTGTCCGGATTTTTAACACCTACGGGCCAAGAATGCGGCTCAACGACGGGCGCGTCATTCCGGCATTTATCGGGCAGGCTTTGCGCGGCGAAGACCTGACGGTTTTTGGCGACGGTTCCCAAACCAGGTCATTTTGTTATGTAGACGATCAGGTAGAAGGCATCTTCCGCTTGTTGCATTCCGATTATATTTATCCGGTAAACATTGGCAACCCAGACGAAATTACGATCCGGGAATTTGCCGATGAAATCATCAAGCTTACAGGTACCGATCAAAAAGTAGTTTACCGCGATTTGCCGGTAAATGATCCGTTGCAGCGCCAGCCAGACACGACCAAAGCCAGGGAAATTCTGGGTTGGGAAGCAAAAGTGTCCAGAAGCGAAGGCATGAAAATAACCTATGAATACTTTAAATCATTGTCAACCGAAGCCCTTTTAAAAGAAGAGCACAAAGATTTCGAAGGATACATTCATTAATATGACGGCAGCACAAATAGGACGGTACTCGGGCTACATCAGGCCCATCACTTACATGATCGATCTTTGCATCATCAGTGTATTTGCGTACTTTTTACTTCCGGAAAACTTCTTTTCGGTCTATTTTATTGCCTTTATTTTATTGTCGTGGATTGTCATTGCCATCAACAGCGGATTTTATGAAGTGTATCGCTATACGAAAGTACTGTCGATCTTCAATAAAATCCTGAAACAGTTTGCGCTGTTTACCATTTTATGCTTTGCTTTTTCGGGCTTTTATGTCAAATATTCCGAGTCGTTCCCGATCTTAAATTATACAACGGCTTCAATCATTACCGTTTCATTTTTCAAATTACTTGTTTACTATTTGCTGAAAAAATACCGCTCTTTTTACGGCGGAAATTTAAGGCGCGTTGTCATTGTTGGCGATGGAAGCAGCGTCAACCAACTGATCGAATTTTTTACCGAAAACCCGGATTACGGCTATAAACTCGTTCGGGTGTTCAGCCTTGAAGGCGATAAAAGGGCAAAAATCCAGGAGAGCCTCAAGTTTGCACTCGATGAAAATGTAGATGAGATTTACTGCTCGCTGCACAACCTGAGCAACCATCAAATGAATAGTTTCATTGATTTTTCAGACAACAATCTGAAGATCCTGAAATTCCTTCCGGATGACAAGGAAATTTTCACCAGAAACCTGAAACTTGATTATTACGATTACATTCCGATTGTTTCGTTACGCAATATTCCGCTCGATAATTTCATCAACAAATTGGGAAAACGCATTTTTGACATCGCATTTTCATTGATCATTATTATTGGACTGCTTTCTTGGCTGATTCCGATCCTGGCGCTTTTCATCAAAAGGGAATCGAAAGGGCCGCTGTTTTTTACTCAAAAAAGAAACGGATTGAATTATAAGGAATTCAACTGCTATAAGTTCCGTTCGATGCGTCTGAATTCAATTGCAGACCTGGAGCAGGTTTCAAAAAATGACCCGCGCGTCACAAACATTGGAAAATTCATCCGTAAAACCAGCATTGACGAACTGCCGCAGTTCTTTAATGTACTCATCGGGAACATGTCGGTCGTTGGGCCAAGGCCACACATGGTCAGCCACACCGAAATGTATGCGCGTAAAGTCGACAAGTTCATGGTGCGCCATTTTATCAAGCCGGGAATTACCGGATTGGCACAAACCAACGGTTTTCGCGGGGAAGTTGAAAATGACAAAGACATTATTTACAGGGTCAAATACGACATTTTTTACATGGAAAACTGGTCGCTGCTACTCGACATCAAGATCATTTTCTTAACACTGTACAACGCCATTAAAGGGGAAGAAAAAGCGTATTAAAACACGTTTTTCTGAATCAGGTTTTTGATTTGTACGTCCAGATTGAAATGTTCTGAAGATTGCCTGTAAACCTTTTCTTTCCGCAATTGCACCGCTGCTTTTCCTTCTTCTGAAATTGATTTTAAGATCGCATCCAGGCTGTTGAAATCTTCTACTTTTGCCACCCAGCCTAAACCATTATCGTTTACAATGGCTTCGCCTTCGCCACCTCCAAAATACAAAATCGGGATACCCAAAGCGCTGTATTCGAATATTTTTGAAGGCACCGATCCGTAAATTCTTGTCTTCAAAGGAACGAGTGCAATCTCGGCTGTAGCCAATTTTGAGATGAGATCTTTTCGCTCGAGCATGCCGTGAAAAACAATATTTTTTTCAGGATGTTTTTTGATGTAGGTTTCAATCTGTGCTTTCTCTGCGCCATCGCCAAAAATGTGGAATTCAAAATTCAAATTTTCAAGGTTCATTTGCTCACAAACTTCCAAAACGCCCTGCGCTACGCCAAGCAATCCGGCATAAAACAATTGGATTTTCGGGTTTTCAGAAATTTTGATTTCGAAATTGCTTAAATGGTGATCTGGGAAATTCCGGTATAAATAGCACGGTTTTGCCGGGAAAATCTCATGAATGTGCGTGATGATTTCATCCGATTGCCCTAAAATTAAAGTCGCTTTTTTATAGATGTATCTTTCGAAAAACAACGACACTTTGTGTGAAAAAGATCCGGATTTCAGGGCATTGAGTTCAATCGCAGCCAACGGCCACAAATCGGAAACATTCAGGATGATCTTTTTGCCTTTCAGCGCAAGCACAAAAACTGAAATAAACGACAACAACAGCGGCGGAGATTGCACAATGACTTTCTTCGGCGTTTTTGCAAACAACAAATAAAAAAATAATCCGACGGCAAAAGACAAGATCGAAAGAATGCGTTTAAAAATATTTTTGCTGATGCTCGGATAAATCCAAAGCCTTGAAACTGATATATTCTGAAGGTTTTCCTTTACAAAAAACCGTTTTTTATAGGTTGGGAAAACCTTTCCTTTCGGATAATTCGGCAATGGGCAAACCACTGAAACCTTGTAATTATTTTCGCGAAGTTTTAGTGCCAGTTGCTCAATCCTATTGGCTGCAGCGCCTTTTTCCGGGGGATAATAATTCGATACGATCAGTATGTCTTCCATCGGATTTACAGCGTTAAAAGGATGTCGATGATGCGTTCAGACGCTTTTCCGTCCCAGAGGCTCGGGATTCCGCCATTTCGCTTGCCGTTTTTCAAAAATGCTCCGAATTCCTTTTCGAGGTTTTCAATCGAAATGCCGACTAAAGTATTGGTTCCAATCGTAGTCGTTTCGGGCCTTTCGGTCGTCGTGCGCATCGTAAAACACGGAATTCCGAGTACGGTTGTTTCTTCAGAAATCCCACCCGAATCGGTAATCACGGCAAAACTATTTTTGATCAGGTACATGAAGGCAAGATAACCTTGCGGTTCTACGTAAATGATATTTTTGAAATCAATATTGGTATTTTCAAGGATCGCTTTGGTTCTCGGATGCACCGGAAATATGACTTTTTTGCCGTTTGCCAAAGCGTCGATTCCCAATAATAATGTTTGCAAAGAGGTTTCTTCATCTACATTTGACGGGCGGTGCAACGTCAGAATGATGTAATTTCCAGTTTCGAGCTTGTATGTTTCCCAGAAATCGGGCTTTTGGATTCTGCCTAAATTCTGCGTCAGCGTATCGATCATCACATTTCCCACAAAGTGGATTTGCTTCGGATCGGCGCCATATTTTAACAGATTTTCAGAAGCCGTTTCGGATGTGGTAAAGAAATAATCGGTAATGCTGTCGGTAACGATCCGGTTGATTTCTTCAGGCATTGTTAAATCGCCAGAACGAATTCCGGCTTCGACATGCGCGACTTTCAAATTCATTTTTTTCGCCACCAAGGCACAGGCCATCGTCGAATTGACATCACCAACCACCAAAACCAGATCACACGGATTTTCGATCAATTCCTGTTCGAATGCAACCATAATAGCTGCCGTTTGCTGGGATTGCGAACCGCTTTTGACCTCTAAATTGCTGTGCGGCTGCGGAATATTGAGTTCTTCAAAAAACGTATCGCTGAGGTTTTTATCGTAGTGCTGTCCGGTGTGCACGAGGCGAAATGAAATATCGGCACCTTCACTTTCCTTCTTTTGAATGGATTTGATGATCGGTGCGATTTTGATAAAATTCGGCCTTGCGCCTGCAACTATAGTGATTTTCATCAGGATTGTTTTAGTAAAGAGGTGAATTGTTTGAGTTTGCCGGCGGCATTTCTTTGAAGGAAATCTTTCCTGTGGAAATGATACTGCAATCCGGGTTCGAGATAATCGGAAAAGACATTTTCAATCGTCCGGATTTCCGATTCGGTCAACGGCCGTTCGCTGGCGTATTCAATTTCAAAGGTATCGGTTTTTGTTTGTTTGATCGTAAATTCTTTGACATTTCCGTCGTCGTTGAACAATTTTTTGGTGATTGAATAAAACGTCATTCCGGCCGGTTTTTTTCCGCTTGGCAAGATTGCAAAGTCGTTGGTACGGCCGATTAATTTCTTCAGGATTGGCTTTTTCGGAGTGCTTTTTTCATCCAGAATTCCGTAATCGCCCACTTCATACCGAATGAACGGGTGCGCATAATTGTACAGGCAAGTTACGACGATTTTGCCTTCTTGTCCGTTTGGAAGCGGCTGGTTGTTTTCGTCCAGAATTTCTACGAATAAGGTTTCGGCATTAACAACCCATTCGTCATTGGTATTTTGAAAAGCAATCACATCTAGCTCGGAAGCACCGTATTCATTGACTACAGGAATTCCGAGATGGGTTTCAATCAGGATTTTATCATCCTCAAAAAGCATTTCAGAAGTCACGATGCAAACTTTCAATGTCGGACAAATGTCTTTTAAAATAAGTTCGTTTTTCTGTAAATATTTCGCCAGCAAAACCACGCAGCTTGTGTAACCGTTGATGTAATCGAATCTTTTAGAAGCGAATTTCGCAACGACTTTTTCGAGTCCGTGATCTGACAAATCGAAAATACTAAAACGGTAGCGTTTGCTCAGATAATCTTTAAAGCGCAACTTTAAATTATTGATAAAATCCACGGGCATTCCGTAAAACCGGCCTTGCCACGAATGGTTAAAATCAACGCCATACCAGCCAAACCTTCTGATGATATTTGCCCAAATCAAAGCGTGATACATTTTGTCTTTTGCGAAAACGACCGGATCGCCACTGGAACCCGAAGTCTTGTTGATGTAAACGGTTTTTTCGGTAAATCCGCTCGAAAGCCTTTCCGACAAAGGCCTCTGATAATCGGATTTTTTCATTATTGGAAGCGAATTCCAATCTGAGAAATCAATGTTACCAACCAATTCTCTGTAGAAATTATTGTTTTTCAAATGAAATTCGGCAATCGCTTTCTTTTTTTCATTTGTAAAATCCTTAAAATCCAGATCGGGAACGGCTAAAATATTCTTGAGCTGCGCTTTGGCTTTATCCAGTGGAAAGCCGTTTAGTTTCAGCGAAATGTCGAATATTTTGAGCACGAATTGGTAATTTTTTCCAAAAATACTATTTACCAATGATTAAGCATCGGTAACGCACAATTTTTTAAAGATTAATTATTTTTTCCGTCCAAAAGCCAGTATTTTTGCGTGCACAACGAAACCACAACAACATGACTATTTTACTTTTAGGATCGGGCGGCAGGGAACATGCTTTGGCCTGGAAAATGACGCAAAGCCCGAAATGCGACACACTCTTTGTAGCGCCGGGAAATGCCGGTACGTCTGACATTGCAACGAATGTCGACATTAATCCATTGGACTTTGAAGCCATCAAAACATTCGCGATCCAGGAGAAAATCGACATGGTGGTCGTGGGCCCGGAAGATCCATTAGTGAAAGGCATTTTCGATTTTTTTGCAAATGACGATCAGCTGAAAAACATTCCGGTAATCGGGCCGTCGAAACTTGGCGCGCAGCTCGAAGGCAGCAAAGAATTTGCAAAAGAATTTCTTGTCAAGCATAAAATCCCAACGGCAGCGTACGATAGTTTTACGAAGGAAACGGTTGAAAAAGGCTGTAAATTCCTCGAAACTTTAGAGCCGCCATACGTGTTGAAAGCTGATGGGTTAGCTGCTGGAAAAGGCGTTTTAATCCTTCACGAATTGGCCGAAGCCAAAGCAGAACTGCGCAACATGCTCGTCAACGAAAAATTCGGCGCGGCAAGTGCAAAAGTCGTGATCGAAGAATTTTTAAACGGAATCGAGCTCAGTTGTTTCGTTTTAACCGACGGAAAAAATTACAAAATATTGCCAACGGCGAAAGATTATAAACGCATTGGCGAAGGCGACAGCGGTTTGAATACAGGCGGAATGGGCGCGATTTCCCCGGTTCCATTTGCGAATGAATTGCTGCTCGAAAAAATAGAAACACGCATTGTAAAACCTACAATCGACGGTTTGCAAAAAGACGGAATTCCGTATAAAGGGTTTGTTTTCATCGGGTTGATCAATGTCAAAGGCGAGCCGATCGTAATTGAATACAACGTTCGAATGGGCGATCCTGAAACCGAAGTCGTCATTCCGAGGCTGAAATCAGATCTGGTGGAATTGTTCCAGGCGGTTGCCGACCAGAAACTCGACGAAGTGTCACTCGAAATAGACGAAAGAACAGCTGCCACGATCATGGTCGTTTCCGGCGGTTATCCCGAAGAATATGAAAAAGGAAAAGTGATTTCGGGTGTTGAAAACGTATCGGATTCGATCGTTTTTCATGCCGGGACAAAATTTGAAAATGGCAAAGTTGTCAGCAATGGCGGGCGTGTTTTGGCAGTAACATCTTTCGGGGACAATTTCGAACAGGCCATAAAAAAATCTTACCAAAACATAGAAAAACTAAGTTTTGATAAGATGTATTTTAGAAAAGATATCGGTTTCGACTTACTTTAAGAACGAATGTGCCGTCGTATCTTGGTTTTCTTCACCGCGTTCGTCAAAAATACGAAGCTGTTTGATCCAGTACACCATGAAACTTGCGCAAATGATCATGAAGATCCAGTTTACGGTATTGGCTAAAAACCAATGTGACAATTCCAGTTTCCTTAAAAAGTTCTGTGGAATGAATAAAACGTTTTCAAATAACCATTGGATGCCTTCAAAAAATGCTCTCATTTTTAAACAAGTATTATATTTACATTTACAAAAGTATAAAATATCCTCATGATCGCAAGTGTTTTTAGAAAATCTACACCGTTAAATTATTCGATTGTCATTCTCGGGGTTTTGTTTTTCTTTTTTTTATATCAGATCAGGCATGCCACGGGTGAAAATTCGCTGGTACATTACGGATTTAAATTCGGCTTGCTGGCGCTGATTTATGCGTCGCTCTTCATTGCGAATTTCATTGTAAAAAAGAACGGGCTCAGCAAAGACAGTGCTTTCACGGTTTTTTTCTATCTTATTTTTCTGATGTTTTTCCCGCCGGTTTTGGATGATTCGGCATTGATCATTTCAAACTTTTTTGTGCTGCTGGCGATGCGAAGATTGGTTTCATTGCATTCGCTTAAAGCGCCAAAAGAAAAAATATTTGATGCTTCATTGTGGATTTTTATCGCCTCGATCTTTCATTTTTGGGCGATTTTGTTCATTTTGCTCGTTTTTATATCGATCCTTTTTCACGCCGCGCGCGATTACCGCAACTGGTTTTTGCCCTTTATCGCCTTTTTCACCGCTGGGACGGTTTTCCTTTTTTTCGCCACAATGTTTGATAAAATGTGGATCGATCATTTGATTCACAGTGCAACAGTCAACTTTAAAATCAATTATTTTACGAACAATTTCCAGAATGTGGCTTTGTCGATTTATGCGACTGTTGCGTTGTTTTTTCTGGTTTCACTGTTGATGTCGCTATCAAACAGGCCATTGATTTTGCATTCTTCGTACAAAAAAATCATCTCGGCTTTCCTGATCGGAATTGTCATTTATGTGATTTCGCCCAATAAAAGCAACGATCTCGTCATTTTCACTTTTGCGCCTTTGGCGATGATGGCCACAAGCCACATTGAGGCGACCGAAGCCAAATGGCAGCGCGATGTTGTCGTGGCCATTGCAATAATTTGCGGATTGTTCTGTTTCTTTTCACAGTTATAAAAATGGTTACATGAGACAAACAGCAGCATTCATTCTTCTACTGTTTTCAGTTTCAAATCACGCGCAAACGTCAGTTTCCGAAGCTGAAAAAATAGCAACATTTTTTAAAGTATGGGGATTTCTTAAATATTACCACCCTGAAGTCGCAAAAGGAAAATCGGATTGGGATCAGGAGTTTATTTCAAAAATTCAAACAATTTCAAACCTGCAAACCAAACAGCAAACCGATGATTTTTACATCAATTGGATCAGTAGTTTAGGAATAATTAATCCATGTAAAACTTGTAAAAATGAAACCTCAGGCGAATTTAAATCCAATCTAGATTTTTCATGGCTGAATGATTCTACAGCATTTTCTACAACTTTAATTGGAAAACTTCAATACATACGGGACAATAGAAATCAAGGTAAAAATTATTATGTTCAGCAGGATCAGTCCGATGGAAAAACAACTTACGAAAACGAGAAAATTTATAAAGATTCCATTTTTCCATCTCAACAACTGCGCCTTTTAGGGCTTTCGCGTTATTGGAATATCGTTAATTATTTTTATCCGTACAAATACAATAACGAGCGAAACTGGAATGCTATTTTGCTCGAAATGATTCCAAAATTTCAAAATTCCAAAGACATTATTTCCTATCATCTGGCGATGCGTGAACTGGTTGTCAGCATAAACGACAGCCATGCATCGTTTGCGACAGCTTATACAGATCAATATTTTGGACTGAAAATGGCGCCGTTTCAATTCAAAATTATAGACAATAAATCAGTTGTGACAAGTTTTTACAATGATTCATTATCAAGAAATGATGACATCCGGATTGGAGATGTGTTTTTAAGCCTCGAAAATAAAACCATCGAAGCACTAATCGAAGAAAAGGAGAAATACATTTCAGCTTCGAACAAATCCGTAAAATTACGCAATCTGGCAAAAATGATTTTTAATGGACAGTCAGATGTTGTAAATGCGACATTTGAAAGAAACGGAACCATATCACGAAAAGCAATTCACCGTTATTTATACGAGGATTTAAAAATTCAAGCGCAAAATCCTCATGCGAAAGCCTTTAAAGTTTTATCGGAAAACATTGGTTATGTTGATTTGGGAATACTTCAAGAAGCAAACGTCGATCAAACGTTGGATCAACTCAAAGATACCAAAGCGATTATTTTCGACATCCGAAATTACCCAAACTGGACACTTTTCCGGATTTCAAATTTCCTAAATCAGGAAAGCAAACCGTTTGTAAGAGCTACGAAAGCAAACCTGTCTCATCCAGGAATTTTTAATACTGAAAAACCGTTATCCTGCGGAAAAAGAAATAAAAAGCCATATAAAGGAAAGGTTATATTACTGGTTGATGAAACCACACAAAGCCGCGCTGAATTTACGGTTATGGCACTGCAAACGGCAGAAAACGCAACAATTATTGGCAGCCAAACTGCTGGTGCAGATGGAACTCCTTCACTGATCACTTTTCCGGGAAATTATAAAACGTTCATGACCGGAACGGGCATTTATTATCCCGACGGAAAAGAAACCCAAAGAATTGGCATCATTCCCGATATCGAAGTAAAGCCAACAATTGCGGGCATCAAATCAGGAAAAGATGAGGTCTTAGAGAAAGCAATTGAATGGATAAATGGCAAATAGGAGTTATAGTTTATTCCCGTAAGCCAAATCCCCGGCGTCGCCAAGCCCAGGAATAATGTAGTTTTTTTCGTTTAGTTTTTCATCCAATGTCGCTACCCAGAGATGCACATTTTCAGGTAGATGCTGTTCCAGATAGGCAATTCCTTCTGGTGCTGCAATGACTACGGCGATGTGGATTTCCTTCGGAGCTCCTTTTTTCATCAGCGTATTGAAAACGGCAACCATCGATTGTCCAGTCGCAAGCATCGGATCGATCAGGAGCAGATTTTTATCTTCAATATTCGGAACTGCCTGGTATTCAACCTTGATTTCAAACGAATCGTCAAGGTTTGCATGGTGGCGGTAGGCCGAAACAAATCCATTTTCGGCATCATCGAAATAATTCAGAAATCCCAAATGCAACGGCAATCCAGCGCGTAAAATCGAACACAACACCAGTTGGTCCTCAATTTCTGTCGTCTTTTTAATGCCGAGCGGCGTCTGGATTTCGATATTTCGATAGTGCAGGTTTTTGCTGAGTTCATACGCCATAACTTCGCCAATACGCTCAATGTTCCTGCGAAAACGCATGCTGTCATTTTGCACTTTGATGTTTCTAATTTGCCCTAAAAAATGGTTCAGGACGCTATTGGCTTCAGAAATATAATGAATCTGCATTTTTAATTTAAGATTTAAGATTTAAGATTTAAGATTTTTGATTTACGGCAGCAATTCAAAACTTTGTGACTTTGCAACTTTCGACTTTCGACTTTCGACTTTCGAACATTATTTTAGGTTATAAAAGTATAAAAAGTATCTTTGTCTTTTAAAATGTAAAGATATGTTTTCAAAGTTAGCTTATTCCATTTTCGAGCAAAGCATTAATGATTACCACAAATTTGACAATGTAGACCAGCCCGTAAACAATCCGTATTCAAAGGACCAGTTCGAGCATTTGTTGTACGTGAAAAACTGGATCGACACGGTTCAGTGGCATTTTGAGGATATTATCCGTGATCCGAATATTGATCCGGTAGCAGCATTGACGCTGAAAAGAAGAATCGATGCATCAAACCAGGAGCGCACCGATATGGTGGAATACATCGACAGTTATTTCCTGCAGAAATTCAGCCATGTCAAAGTGAAAGATTCGGCAAAGATCAATTCAGAAAGTCCGGCCTGGGCATTCGACCGTTTGTCGATTTTAGCCTTGAAGATCTATCACATGCACGAAGAAGCGACGCGTCCCGAAGCTTCCCAGGAACACCGTGACAAATGCCAGGCAAAGCTCAATATTTTGCTCGAGCAAAGAACCGATTTGTCAACAGCAATCGATGATTTACTGGCAGATATTGAAAGCGGCGATAAGTTCATGAAAGTATACAAACAGATGAAAATGTACAACGACGACGAGTTGAATCCGGTGTTGTATCAGAATAAAAAATAATTACGTGGCAAGTCCGTTGTCACACAAAACCAAACATATAGCTGTCATCCGACTTTCCGCAATGGGAGATGTCGCGATGACGGTTCCTGTTTTACGGGCATTGGCAAAGCAATATCCCGAGCTGAAGATCACGATGGTTTCGCGGCCGTTTTTCAAGCCTTTTTTCGACGAAATCCCAAACCTTGATTTTTTTGCATTTGATGCCAAAGGAAAACACAAAGGTTTTTTCGGGCTGCTGAAATTGTTCCGGGAATTGAAAGCGCTTCATATCGACGCTTTCGCAGATTTGCATAATGTACTTCGTTCACAAATCATCCGGAACTTATTCGCTTTAAGCGGAAAAAAAACAGCGGCCGTCGATAAAGGAAAAGCAGCTAAAAAAGCATTGACCAGACCCGAAAATAAGATTTTCAAACCGCTTGCTCCCATGGTTGAAAGACATGCAAAAGTATTTGAAACATTGGGTTTTCCAATCGATTTATCGAACCCGGAATTTCCTGCTGTAAAAAATCTAAGTGCCAAAGTTTTGGAAATTACCGAAGCCAAATCTGATCTGAAATGGATTGGAATTGCGCCATTTGCCCAGCATGACGGCAAAGTGTATCACGTTGATCTGATGCAGGAAACAATTGTGCAATTGTCAAAAATAAGGAATGCTAAAATCTTTCTTTTTGGCGGCGGACCATGCGAAATTGAAATCCTGGACAAATTCTCAAAAGGCCTTGAAAATGTGATCGTCGTTGCCGGAAAAGTCACTTTTGAACAGGAACTGCAGCTCATCAGCAACCTTGATGTGATGCTCAGCATGGATTCGGGGAATGCACATATTGCTGCGATGTACGGCATTCCGACCATTACGCTTTGGGGCGCGACACATCCGTTCGCGGGATTTGCACCATTTCATCAGCCTATCGAAAACGCGTTGGTTTCCGATCGGGAGCAGTATCCAAAACTGCCCACATCCGTTTACGGAAATAAATATGTCGAAGGCTATGAAGATGCGATGCGCACGATCTTGCCTGAAACGATAGTTGAAAAAATCAGGATCCTTTTAAAATAAAAAACTTCCCTTTTCAGAGAAGTTTTTTTATGATTTGATGTTTCTTAAACGTCGTCGTAATCTACGTAAATCTCTGGTGTTGTAGGATGCGCCTGGCAAGTCAGGATCAATCCCTGTGCAATTTCGCCGTCGGTCAGGATCGCATTTTTGACCATTTCGGCCTTTCCAGAAATCACGCGTGCGAGGCAACTGCTGCAAATGCCGCCCTGGCAGGAATATGGCGCGTCGAGTCCTTGTTTTAAAGCGGCTTCGAGTACGGTTTGCTTTTGCGACATTTCGAAAGTCGTTTCTTCGTCATCAACCATGACGGTGATTTTCGTATGGCCTTCGAGCGCAGAATCAATTTTGTGTTCGACTTTTGTGGAAGTAAACAATTCAAATTTGACGTCTTTCTCCTTAATATTATGCTCTTTTAACACCGCGGCAACCGTCGTGATCATTTCTTCGGGGCCGCAGAGGTAAAATTTGTCGAATTCAATTTCCTTGTACTTGTTGTTGAGCATGAAATTTACGGTCGAACGTTCGATCCTTCCAAACAATTCATGTTCTACTTTTGCCTGGCTGTACACATAATGCACGAAAAAACGCCCCACATATTGCAATTGCAAATCGTGCAGTTCCTGATGGAAAATGGTATCGGCCGGTGTTTTGTTTCCATAAACGAGTACGAAAGTGCTTTTAGGCTCATTCGCCAAAACGCTGTGGATAATGGATAAAACCGGCGTGATCCCGCTTCCTGCAACAAATGCAGCATAATTTTTCTGGCGACTTGGATCGGGTTCGAAAGTAAAAGTGCCTTCGGGTGTTCCCACTTCCAATAAATCACCCGCTTTTAGCGACTTCGTTGCAAATTGCGAAAACACGCCATTTTTGAGGCCTTTCACGGCAATGCGCAGTTCATCGCTGTTTGGCGACGAGCAAATGGAATAGGCACGGCGGATTTCCTGTCCGTCAAGCGTAAGCTTTAAATTCAGGTACTGTCCGGCGGTAAATTTATAAAAGTCTTTAAACTCCAAAGGAACCGAAAACAGCACCGAAACAGACTCGTCGGTTTCGCGTTTGACTTCCTTAATATTCAGTTTATAGAATGATGACATAACAAAGTTTTTTACAAAAGTAAAAAAAACAATTCAGAACAAGGAATTATCCTGAAGTACAAATAAAGAAAAGGGCTTATTTCTGAGAATTGTACAAAATCTGCGAAAGCGAACCCGGCTTTAATCAGGATAAAATCAAACTTTTGGGCTATAATTTTCGCTATATCAAAAAGAAACGTATTTTTACCAGTCAGTATACTAAAATCGGCTTTTAAAAGTTTAAACAATAAAATTGTTTCAAATTGAAGACTAACTTACTCAGATACATTTCCATAGCAGGATTCTTCCTTTTTTTGATAGCGTGTTCTACCAAAAGAAATTCATTTTTATCGAGGAATTCCCATGCGTTAAGTTCGAAATACAACATTTTATACAATGGCGGAATCGCATTGGATAAAGGCGTTACCGATCTTAAAGCGCAATACAAAGACAATTTCTGGGAACCGCTTCCAATTGAACGGATGCAGATTTCTCAGGAAAATGCACTTCCCGGTCAAGCCAATAAAAATCCGAATTTTGACCGTGCCGAAACCAAATCGGCAAAAGCGATTCAGAAGCATTCGATGAATATTGCAGGATCTGAAAAAAACCCGCAGATGGACGAAGCGCATTTGATGCTCGGGAAATCAAGGTATTACGATCAAAGGTTTATTCCTGCACTTGAGGCTTTCAACTACATTTTATACAAATATCCAAACAGCGATAAGATTTACGAAGCTAAAATATGGCGTGAAAAAACCAATATCCGTTTAGAAAATGATGCCATTGCAGTAACCAATCTGAACAAACTATTAAAAGAGATCAAATTCAAAGACCAGATTTTCGCTGATGCGAATGCAGCGTTGGCACAGGCTTTCCTTAATTTGGAGGAAAAAGACAGCGCTTTGGTAAAACTCAAACTTGCCAAAGAATTTACAAAACTCAACGAAGAAAAATCGCGTTATGATTTTATTTTGGGCCAATTGTACGAAAGCCTTGGACAGAAAGACAGCGCTTATGCGGCTTACCAATCGGTGATTGACATGCACAGGAAAGCGGCGCGCCAATATGTGATCCAGGCACATGCAAGACAAGCCGCACAATTTGATTTTCAAAAAGGCGATACGACTGCATTTGTCAAAAAATACAAAGATTTGCTCGAAGACCGCGAAAACAGGCCTTATCTTGATGTACTCAACCACCAGATGGCGCTTTTTTACGATAAGAATAAAAATTTTGAACAGGCTAAGAAATATTACAATGCTTCGTTGAAGAAGAAAACCCAGGACCAGTATCAGATTGCGTCGAATTACAGGAACCTTGCGGATATTTATTTCAATGATGCGAAATATGTGACTGCCGGAAAATATTTCGACAGTACATTGGTGCAGCTTAACCCGAGAAGCAGGGAATACCGGGCAATTAAAAAGAAGCGCGAAAACCTTGTTGACGTGATCAAATATGAAGCGATTGCCACGAGAAACGACAGTATCATCCACGTGTTTTCCTTATCTGATAATGAAAGGACAAAATATTACGAGGATTACATCATCAGGTTAAAAAAGCAGGAGGAAATTGCAAAAGCGCTGGCAGAGAAAAAGGCCAAACTTGCTGCCGACAACGGAAATTCGGGTGCAACATCATCCTCTGTTAATGATGAAACCGGAATGAGCACTGCGAATAAAGACAAGATCAAAGAAAGTGGCGCCATGGCAAAACAACTTGCGAATCCGTCAGCAAAAACCACTCCGCCCACACAAAGTACTTCCCAGCCGCCTGCAGCATCGTTTGGAGGTTCTGGCGACAGCAACTTTTATTTCTACAATCCGACAACAGTCGCTTATGGCAGAAATGAATTCAGGAAAAACTGGGGCAACCGAACGTTGAAAAACAACTGGCGTGTTTCAGCAAGCAAAGCCGGTGCCAATGCAGCATCAGAAGAAGATGCCGCTGCAAACAGTGCTGAAAATGAAAAGCAGAATAAAGAAAATACAGGAAAAGTAGATGAGGTTTATACGCCGGAATTCTATATCAAGCAAATTCCGAAACAGCAGGTAGAAATTGACAGCATTGCCAAAGAACGCAATTTTGCATATTACCAGCTTGGCGTCATCTACAAAGAGAAATTCAAAGAATACAAACTCGCGGTGAACAAGCTTGAGAAACTGCTTCAGAACAATCCTGAAGAGCGATTGATCTTGCCATCAATGTATAATTTGTACAAATTGTATGAGGTTTTGGATGCGGCGAAAGCGGCAGAAATGAAGGCCCGCATCATTAGGGAATACCCGGAATCAAGGTATGCACAAATTTTAGCAAGCCCGAATCCGTCGGATATCTCGCTCACCGATTCGCCCGAAAGCGCATATAATAAATTGTACAAATTGTATGAAGCCGGAGATTATAAAATCGTATTGGTAAACCTCGGAATTGCGATCGACCAGTTTACAGGCGAGGAAATCGTCCCGAAATTTGAAATACTCAAAGCCAATACGATCGGAAAATTAAAAGGCCTCGATGAATATAAAAAAGCACTGAATTATGTTTCATTGACGTATCCAAACAGCGAGGAAGGCAAACAGGCCGAGTTTTTAATTGCGACGGAAGTCCCGAAAATGGAAGCCTTAAAATTCAATACTGTTGAACCGTTAAGCTGGAAAATCCTATACAAATCAGACAATCCCGAAGACAAAGCGTCGAAAGCGCTAATCGCTAAAATCGATAAATTCATCAAAGACCGTTCGCTTCCAAAAATCAAGATGTCGTATGATATTTATACGATGGATAAGAATTTTATTGTGATCCACGGCATGAAAACCGAAGAATATGCGAAAGGAATCGCATCAATTTTAAAAGAATTCAAAGAGTATAAAGTACCCGATCAGGCCTACATTATTTCAAACGACAATTATAAAATTGTTCAGATCAAGAAGAATTTTGAGGAATTTTTAAAGGTCGGATCGCAACCGATCGTGCCAATTGCGGCACCTGAAGGACCGAAAGCACCGACACAGAAAACAGCCAATTCGGGCATTCCGGCATCAAGAACCGGCACGCTTTCGCCACCAATGGAAGCTACAAATGCGCAGCAAGATAAAAACACACCGCCAGTCGCTGTGCCAAACCAGAACCAGCCGGTACAAAATCAAACATCCCAGCCGCAAGCCATTCCGGCTCTTGGCGATCCGCCACCGGCGCCGGGACAATTAAAAACAAAATAATGTTTGATAAAAAGCCAAAATCCTACACCGATTTATTGGGGAAAACCAACCGGATCGTAGAAGGAACAATCATCACCGGAAACATTGTTTCGCATGCTGATTTTCGCCTTGACGGAGATTTGGTAGGCAATTTCCAGTCGAATGGCAAAATTGTGATTGGCCCTGCAGGAAGCGTAAAAGGCGACATCATTTGCAAAAATGCGGATATTGAAGGCAAATTCAGCGGAAAAATCCAGGTGACTGAAATCCTGAATGTCAAATCCAAAGCCAGCATTCACGGTGAAGTGATTTGTGGAAAATTATCCGTAGAACCAGGCGCCGAATTCAGCGCAACCTGCGTCATGAAACCCAATGTAAAATTACTTCCAGCACATGACGGACAAAAACCCGAACAAGCGCAGCAATAAATGGCTGGCCTTCATCAACATTCCGATACAAATGGGTGTGATCGTTTTTGCCTTCGCGTATGCGGGAAACTGGCTTGACGAGAACTACCCGAACCCGCATAAAATATACATTAAAATCCTGGTGCTCGTTGGCGTGGCTTTGTCTTTTTACAATTTGAACCGCCAGTTAAAAGACATCAATAAATCGGATAATGAATAATATGACGCTTAAAGATTTTAAACCTGCAATCGTTACGTTGCTGTTGTCGGTCGTTTTATTCGGAATGCATTCCCTGATATTTTATCTCTTAAAAATCAATACCGACCGTTTTTATTATTCTCTTTTGGAATTGTATGCATTTTTCACTCCGATCGCCATGTTTATCATTATCGTACTGATTTTTGTGCATCGGAAAAATAAAGACGCTGTAGGATATGCTTTTATGGCGTTGACCTGCATGCAGATGGCTGCGAATTATTTCATACTGCATCCGATGCTTCAGCAAAACCTGCGTCCGCAAAAAATCAATTTTTTTATACTGTTTGCATTGTTTTTAGCAATGGAAACCATTATTACGGCACGAATTTTAAACAATAAGCAATAAACATTCTTTAAATCGGGAATTCTTTCAAAAAATAGTCGGCTATATCTTTTGGATATTAATAAAAAATGTACCTTTGCACCAAATTTCAGGATCATTAAAATTAAGATATTTAATAAGGTATGGTGATTTCAAACAAACCACTCAGATTTATTTTAGCAGCTTTTGTACTGTGTTTGCCCTTGCTGAATTTTGCAAATCCGACGGCTGATTCTACTGTTGTTGCTACTGAAACTGCACATCACGAAGCAGCAGCTGGCCATAAAGACGGACACGCCGAGCCAACAGATCTTAAATCACAAATCAATGCCTATAAAAAACACCACGTTTTAGATGCGCATGATTTTACCCTTTTCTCAGACCATAAAACAGGCTACAATTTTGGATTTCCGCTTCCGGTGATTTTATTGGATAATGGATTGCAGGTTTTTTCTTCATCGAAATTCAACCACGGCGAATCGGTGGCCGAATCAAACGGAAACTACTACGTGATCAACCACCATGACGGTAAAATCTACAAAACAGATGCTGCCGGAACGATTACGGAAGACGAAAAAACAGGCCATCCGACAAACGTGCGCCCGATCGATTTCTCCATCACAAAGAATGTTTTTGTCATTCTTATTGTTGCCTTTTTACTGTTCTTCTTGTTTAAAAGCCTGGCTTCTTCTTACACGAAAAATGGAAGCATTGCAAAAGGTCCGGGAAGAATTTTCGAACCGCTGGTTTTGTATGTACGCGACGAAATCGCCATTCCAAACATCGGCGAAAAACATTACAAAAAATACATGAGCTACCTGCTTTCGATCTTCTTCTTTGTGTTGTTCCTTAATATTGTTGGATTGACGCCATTAGGAATCAACGTGACCGGAAATATCACGATCACCGCAGCATTGGCCATGCTTACTTTTTTAATTACAAACCTTTCGGCCAATAAAAATTATTGGGGACATATTTTCTGGATGCCAGGCGTTCCGAAACCCATGCGTATTATTTTAGCGCCGATTGAATTGTTAGGGGTTTTCATCAAGCCGTTCTCGTTGATGATCCGATTGTTCGCGAACATTTTTGCAGGACATATCGTGTTGATGAGTATCATCGGATTGATGTTTATTTTCAAAAGCTGGATCGGAAGTTCCCTTTCATTCGGACTTGCCTTCGTACTTTCACTGCTTGAAATTCTTGTAGCGTTCTTACAGGCTTATATTTTCACGATGCTATCGGCTTTGTATTTCGGTGCTGCTAATGAAGAGCACCATCACGAGGAAGCGCATCACTAATAGTCGAAAGACGAAAGTCAAAAAGTCAAAAGACAGACAGGTTCTTTCAGGCTTTCCACTTTCAGACTTTAGACTCAAAATTTTGAATGTTTAATTTTTAATTTATATATCATGGAAGGTTTAAATTTCGTTGGAGCAGGATTGATCGTAATCGGAGCTGGTTTGGGAATTGGTAAAATCGGAGGTTCAGCAATGGACGCGATTGCACGTCAGCCAGAAGCTTCAGGAAAAATTCAAACAGCTATGCTTATCGCAGCAGCGCTTATTGAAGGTATTGGTTTCGCTGCCTTGTTCGCAGCATAATTTTTAAGGGTAAAAGTTGCAACGGTTGGTTGTAACTTTTGCCTTATTATTAAAAAACGTTTTACATATTATATATAAAAATGGAAAAATTAATTAATCAGTTTGAATTGGGTTTGTTTTTCTGGCAGATGTTGATCTTTGTCGGGTTGATTTTATTGTTGAAGAAATTCGCATGGAAACCAATCCTTGACGCAGTAAACACGCGTGAAGAAGGCATCAGAAGTGCCTTGCTTTCTGCTGAAAATGCAAGGAATGAAATGCAGAACCTGAAATCGGACAACGAAAAATTATTGGCTGAAGCCAGGGCAGAACGCGATTTGATGCTTAAAGAAGCGCGTGAAATGAAAGAGAAAATGGTTGCCGATTCTAAAGCGGAAGCACAAGCGGAAGGCGCAAGAATAATCGAGCAGGCAAAAACGGCAATTCAATCTGAGAAAAATGCAGCTATGGCCGAATTGAAAGCGCAGGTGTCTTCTTTGTCGCTTGAAATCGCTGAAAAATTATTAAAAGACGAATTGTCTAACAAAGATTCCCAAATGAAATTGGTCGAAAAAATGTTGGGCGACGCTAAATTAAACTAAAATGGCAGGAACAAGAGCAGCAATCCGTTATGCAAAAGCAATCCTTGACACGGCACACGACAAAGGCGTGTCGACTGAAGTAAACAACGACATGTTGCTTATCGCTTCAACGATCATTGGAAATGCGGAACTAAGCACTTTTATTGCAAACCCAACCACAAGGGTAGAAGTAAAGGAAAGCGCGCTTTCTGAAATTTTTGCCGATGTGAATCCGGTGTCCAAAAGCCTGTTGCGTTTATTACTCGAAAACAAAAGATTTGAGATCTTGTCGGATATCGCGACAGAATACAGCAAATTGTTCGAGGAAATGAACGGCGTAGAAGTAGCGACAGTAACTACTGCAGTGCCATTGGACGAAGAAATGAAAGCGAAAGTGTTGTCAAAGATCCTGACATTTTCAAACAAAAAAGTAAACATTGAAAACATTGTAGATCCGGCCATCATCGGCGGGTTTATCCTAAGAATAGGCGACCAGCAGTACAACGCTTCTGTAGCCAACAGATTACAAGTATTAAAGAGAGAATTAAGTAACTAGTTATTTATAAATAAAATAATTATGGCGGAAATTAAGCCTGCTGAAATTTCAGCAATATTAAAAAAGCAATTGTCAGGTTTTGAATCTGGCGCTACTTTAGAAGAAGTTGGAACTGTATTGAACGTTGGAGATGGTATCGCACGTATTTACGGGCTATCAAACGTGCAGTATGGAGAGTTGGTTGAATTTGACAACGGACTTGAAGCGATCGTTTTGAACCTTGAAGAAGACAACGTAGGTGTGGTACTTTTAGGCCCATCAACCGGAATCAAAGAAGGTTCGACTGCTAAAAGAACCCAGCGCATTGCGTCTTTGAAAGTGGGCGAGGAAATGGTAGGACGTGTCGTAAACACGCTTGGTTTCCCAATCGACGGAAAAGGGCCAATCGGCGGCACTCTATACGAAATGCCACTGGAAAGAAAAGCACCGGGAGTAATCTTCCGTCAGCCGGTTACTGAACCATTGCAAACCGGAGTAAAAGCCGTAGATGCGATGATTCCTGTAGGTCGCGGACAACGTGAGCTTGTGATCGGTGACCGTCAAACTGGTAAATCAACCGTTTGTCTGGATACCATTCTGAACCAAAAAGAATTTTATGATGCTGGGCAACCGGTATTCTGTATATATGTTGCGATCGGGCAAAAAGCGTCGACTGTAGCTGGAATCGCTAAAACATTGGAAGAAAAAGGCGCAATGGCTTACACGGTTATTGTTGCTGCAAATGCTTCCGATCCTGCTCCAATGCAGGTTTACGCTCCGTTAGCCGGTGCTGCAATCGGGGAGTATTTCCGTGATTCAGGACGTCCAGCATTGATCGTTTATGATGATTTGTCAAAACAAGCGGTAGCTTACCGTGAGGTGTCACTTTTGTTGAGAAGACCACCGGGCCGTGAAGCGTATCCTGGAGACGTTTTCTACCTGCACAGCCGTTTATTAGAGCGTGCCTGTAAAGTGATCAACAATGACGAAATCGCAAAACAAATGAACGACTTGCCGGATTCTATCAAAGGAATCGTAAAAGGTGGCGGATCCTTGACTGCATTGCCAATCATTGAAACACAAGCGGGTGACGTTTCTGCATACATCCCAACAAACGTAATCTCGATTACTGACGGACAGATTTTCCTTGACGGGGATTTGTTCAATTCTGGAGTTCGTCCGGCGATCAACGTAGGTATTTCGGTATCGCGTGTTGGAGGTAACGCCCAGATCAAATCGATGAAAAAAGTAGCGGGAACATTAAAACTAGACCAGGCACAATTCCGTGAATTGGAAGCGTTTGCCAAATTCGGTTCTGATTTGGATGCCGTAACCTTGAACGTAATCGAAAAAGGAAGAAGAAACGTAGAGATCTTAAAGCAAGGTTTGAACGATCCTTACACAGTTGAAGACCAGGTAGCGATCATTTACGCAGGTTCTAAAAACCTATTGAGAGATGTTCCTGTAAACAAAGTAAAAGAATTCGAAAGAGATTTCTTAGAATTCCTGAACAACCAGCACAGAAGCACATTAGATGCTTTAAAAGCAGGAAAACTGACTGACGAGATTACCGATGTAATCGAGAAAGTAGCGAAAGAAGTTTCAGCAAAATATAACTAAAATTAGTCGAACGTCTTAAAGTCGAAAGACGAAAGTCGGATCAAGTGGTTCGACATTTTGAAAACTTTTGACTTTACGACTTGCGACTTTAGACTCATAAAAAATGGCAAACTTAAAGGAAATCCGTAATAGAATTACTTCCGTTTCATCTACGATGCAAATCACATCGGCGATGAAAATGGTTTCTGCTGCAAAACTGAAAAAAGCACAAGATGCGATTACAGCGATGCGCCCTTATGCCGAAAAATTGACCGAATTGCTGCAAAACCTTTCTGCAACGCTAGACGGCGATGCAGGCGGCGAGTTTACAGCACAACGCGAAGTCAAAAGAGTTTTGGTCGTAGCCATTACGTCTAACCGTGGATTGGCAGGCGCGTTCAACTCAAACATCATCAAGGAAGCCCGCAACCTTAGTGAACAAACTTATGCCGGCAAACAAGTCGATTTTATCACTGTTGGTAAAAAAGGAAACGATGCGATCAGCAAAGCCAAAACAGTCGTTGCGAACAACAATTCGGTTTTTGACAACCTGACCTTCGAAGCCGTTGGCGTGATCGCCGATGATTTGATCCAGTTGTTCATCGACGGAAAATACGACAAGATCGTTTTGGTGTACAACCAATTTAAAAATGCGGCTACACAAATCGTTCAGGCAGAGCAATTCCTTCCATTGGCACCGATCGCTTCTGATGAACCAGCCGGAAACGCCGTTGATTACATTTTCGAACCATCAAAAGAAGAAATTGTTCTGACATTGATCCCGAAAATGCTTAAAACCCAATTGTACAAAGCCGTTCGCGATTCCTTCGCCTCAGAACACGGTGCGCGTATGACTGCGATGCACAAAGCAACAGACAACGCAACAGAGCTTAGAAACCAGTTGAAACTGACTTACAACAAAGCACGCCAGGCCGCCATTACAAACGAAATCCTAGAGATCGTTGGTGGCGCCGAAGCTTTAAAAGGATAATAAAGATTCAGAAATAAAAAAAAGCGGTTCATTACGGACCGCTTTTTTTGTGACAATAAGTATTTGTGTAACTTTCGACGCTTGACCTAATGATTCAAATAATACAGCAGGAAGTTATAAAACTCGGCATTTTCTTCCGTACGACTGTTGTAGCTTGAAATCTTCCCATAATGCCCGGAATTGCTCAGCGTTTTCAGGAAAATTGGATTCTTCTGCGCGGCGCGGTTCTGCAGTCTAGCCGCAAATTTATATGAATGGATTGGCGGCACACGGTCATCATTTTCAGAAGTAATGATCAAAGTCACTGGATAATTCACCTCGTCTTTAATGTTGTGATACGGCGAATAGGCCATCATCGCCTCAAACTCGTCCTTTTTATTCGGGTCGCCATATTCGTCGTGGTGGTATTTCCCAACCGTATAATCGTCAAATTTAATCATGTCATAAACGCCCACTTTTGGGATCGCGACCTTAAACAAATCGGGACGCTGCGTCATCGCCACGCCTACCAGCAAACCGCCTTGCGAAGCGCCGGTAATGGCCAGTTTCTGAGGCGAAGTATACTTTTCTTTAATCAGGAATTCCGCCGCATCAATAAAATCATTGAACGTGTTCATCTTCTTTAAACCTTGGCCGTCTTTATGCCAGGCCGGTCCTTTTTCGCCGCCGCCACGGATTTCAGCATACGCAAATACACCGCCTTTTCCAAGGAAATACAGCAAACCAGTGTCATATCTTGGGCCGCTGACCGCGCCAAAACCGCCATACGCTTTAAGCAAGGTCGGATTGTTTCCGTCAAGGACAATGCCTTTTTTATGCACGATCGTGATCGGAATGTCTTTGCCGTCGCGGCTTTTGTAGGTAATGTTTTTCGTTTCGAAATAATCGAGCGGAAAAATCGTCGGTTTGGGTTTCGAATAATCGCTGTAAAACGCTTTCACGATTCCGGTTTCGAGGTTTAGCTTGAAATTATGAAACGACAGCGTGTACGAATAAAAACTTACAAACAAATCATTGGTCGCAGGATCAAAAAACCGGATGTTAAAATCCATGCCGTCCGGAGCATCAAATTTTCGGATGTATTGCCCTTCACGGTTGTACACATTGATGTAATTTTTGCCAACGGTTTTGTATTTGCAAACAATGTAATGCTCGTAAAAATCGGCATCGACCAGCAAATTGTTGTAATACTGCGGAATCAGGATGGTTTCGTCACTGCGGTTCTTAATGTTAAACGACCGCACATCGCCCCAGCCAAATTCCTTCGAAGAAAAATAAATCCGGTCTTTCGAATAATGCAACATTTCAAAATCAGCATCGTCTTTTTCCAGGAATTTCTCTAAGTAAAAATTCTCTGTGTCAATGTTCGTATAATAATATGTTTTGAACGTTTCATCTTTATCGGTTTCAATGATAAAAAGCTTGCTCCCGCTTGTGAAAAAACTAATGTAGCTTTCATTTTTCGTACCGTCAAATACCAATTCATCTTCCGATTGCAATTTGCCGATGCGGTGGTAATACAATTGGTAAGTCGAATCCCGCGCAAAAACTTCGGCATTCGAATTTTTCTTGTAAAAAACCCCGCGATCGCCATTCCAAGATACATTTGAAAATTTGACGTTCGTCAGTACATCGTCAAGATTTTTGGCTTTTTCAATGTCGACAAACCGAATTTCATCCCTGTCGCCTCCGTTGGCACTAATTTTATAAGCAATATATTTTGAGTTTTTCGAAGGAAAGTTCCCGGAAATGACCGCGTTTTCATTCTTATAAATTTTATACGGATTGACCAATTCAATCGGCATGTCGATCAGGCTTTTTGCATAATACAACGATAACGGAAGCGCTTTGTCCTTACGGTAGGTCATAAAAAAATACTTCCCGTTTTTTATCGGAAGCGAATTGGTCGACAAATAATCATATTCTTTAATTTTCCATTCAGATGAAAATTCTTTCTTATCAATTTCGAGTTCGGCATCGGTAAGTTCGTTTTGCTTCGCCACCCAATGGCGCACTTCCTCCGACTTGTAATTTTCAAGCCACGCATAATCATCGGCATAAGATTTTCCGTGTTTGGTGATTTTTTTGGGGACCGACTTCGATTTAAAATTCGTCTGCCCGAAAGATTTGCAAAAACCAAAAACCAATAAGAGCAACAGGATTTTTTTCATGGCGAATGTTTGTCCGACAAATATAAACGAAAGTGTTAAAAATCAGAGGAAACATTTCCCTTTCGGACGCTTTTTTATTTGCGGTTTTCCGGCTTAAACCCAAAGAAATACTTATTTTTGCGGGTACTTAAATCAAAATCACACTTTGGGTTTATATAAAAAGCTTTTTCAGCAAACCGCCATTTACGGACTCGCAACGGTGATTCCGCGCATGATGAGTTTTTTCCTCGTGCCGCTTTACACCGGATTGCTGCCCAAAGAAGAATACGGGAAGATCACTGTGATTTTTTCATACATGATTTTCTTCAATGTCGTCCTGGCCTATGGTATGGAAACCGCTTTTTTCAGGTTTTACAACAAAGAATCCGACAAGAAAAACGTCATCGAAACGGCGATGATCTCCATTTTCTGGACGTCGCTGGCCTTTCTCGGATTGGGATTATTGTTCAGAAATACACTTACAGATTTTTCCGGCATCAACGTTCAATATGTTACCTATACGATTTGGATCTTAGTCCTCGACGCGCTCGTGATCATCCCGTTTTCAAAGCTTCGCGCGAACCAACGGCCGTTTTATTACGCGATTGTCAAAATTGGAAATGTTGCCATAAACCTGATTTTAAATATTTTTTTCCTGATCATGTTACCCAAATTGGCCACGCCAAACCCAAATGATTTTTTCAGTTTAATGTATTTCGAAAACTTCCAGATCGGATACATTTTCCTCTCACTGATCATTTCGAGCTTCGCCACTTTCATCGTACTTTCACCTGATTACCTAAAAGTCAAATGGCATTTCGATGCTGAACTCTGGAAGCGCATGATGCAATATGGCCTGCCAATTCTCGTCGCCGGACTTGCCTTTGCCATCAACGACCAGTTCGACAAAATCCTGCTCGGAAAATTATTGCCCGCAAACATCGCCGATGCCGAAGTAGGCGTGTATTCTGCCTGCTACAAACTCGGACTGTTTATGGTGTTGTACAGAACCGCTTACACGCTCGGCATCGAACCGTTCTTTTTCAGCCACGCCGACAAGGAAAACGCCAAGCAAACCTATGCAACCGTCACCAAATATTTCGTCATTTTCGGCTCGTTTATCATGCTCGCCGTCATCGTTTTCGCCGATTTGTTCAAGCAATTGATGATCCGCGATTCGTCGTATTGGGTCGCGATGAAAGTCGTTCCGCTAATTATTCTGGCGAACTTTTTTCTCGGGATTTACACGAATTTGTCTGTTTGGTACAAGCTCATCGATAAAACGCATATCGGCGCCTACATTTCAATCGTCGGAGCCATTGTCACTTTGGTTTTGAATTTTTTACTGATTCCAACCATGAGTTATTACGGCTCGGCCATCGCCACCATCGCCGCTTATGGCAGCATGATGCTGATCTCGTATTTGCTCGGAAACAAATATTACCCAATCCCATACGACATGAAAAAAATCGGCGGCTATCTCGGGCTTTCGATCGCATTCTCCGTCGTTTCATTCTATTATTTCCGCGAAAATTATTACGTTGGCATCGGGCTGCTGCTCGTGTTCCTGTATTTTATTTACCATAACGAAAAAGACACTCTAAACCGAATTTTAAAAAGAAACGAACACACGTAAATTTTTTAAGGAGCTGTTTCCTGCTATCCGCTTCAATCTTTTTTTTAAAGATATCTTGAGCAAAGCGAGAGAAATCTTCAATAAAAAAAAGGATTTCCGCTGCTATCAGGGCTAAACCGAACCGGAACATTTCAACATTAAAATATGACCATCCAAATCATCAACAAATCCCAGCACGAACTGCCAAACTACGAAACCATTGCTTCAGCCGGAATGGACCTTCGCGCAAACCTTACAGAATCCATTACCCTAAATCCACTCGAAAGAGCCATTGTTAAAACCGGTTTGTTCATCGAACTTCCAATTGGTTACGAAGCACAGGTGCGGCCGAGAAGCGGACTCGCAGCCAAAAAAGGGATCACCGTTTTAAATTCGCCGGGAACAATCGATGCCGATTATCGTGGCGAAATCGGAGTGATTTTAGTAAATTTATCAAACGAAGCTTTTACCGTAGAAAACGGCGAAAGAATCGCACAATTAATCATCGCCAAACACGAACGTGCCGAATGGATTTCAGTCGAAGTTTTAACTGAAACATCACGCGGCGAAGGCGGATTTGGAAGCACTGGAACAAAATAATTCAAAAATTGAATGATTCAAAATTTAAGAATTCCTAATCTTTCAATCATCCAATTTTTAAATCTTTAAATAAATAAAATGAAAATAATCGTACCCATGGCCGGACGCGGCTCAAGACTAAGGCCGCATACTTTAACCGTTCCAAAACCATTGATTCCAATTGCAGGAAAACCCATTGTGCACCGTTTGGTCGAAGACATCGCCGGTGTTTTAAACCAGGACATTGAAGAAATCGCATTCATCATCCACAAGGATTTTGGCCCGCAGGTTGAAAAAGACCTGATCGCGATCGCACACAAACTCAAGGCAAAAGGAACGATTTACTATCAGGAACAGCCATTGGGAACCGCGCATGCGATCATGGCGGCGAAAGAATCAATGACCGGACCGATTGTGGTGGCTTATGCCGATACGCTTTTCCGCGCCGATTTTACATTGGATACCTCCGCAGACAGTGTGATTTGGGTGAAGCAGGTTGAAGACCCGAGCGCTTTTGGCGTGGTACAGTTAAATGAAAACAACCAGATCGTTGATTTCGTTGAAAAACCAAAGGAATTTGTATCTGACCTGGCGATTATCGGGATCTATTATTTCAAATCGGGTGAAACTTTACGCGCCGAATTGCAATATTTACTCGATAATAATGTTGTAAAAGGAGGCGAATACCAATTGACCGACGGCCTTGAGAACATGAAGGTCAAAGGCCTCAAATTCGTTCCCGGAAAAGTAGAAGAATGGATGGACTGCGGAAACAAAAACGTTACCGTTGAAACGAATTCGCGCATGCTGAATTTCCTGCACAACGACGGCGAGCATTTGGTCGATTATGATGTCAAACAGGAAAACTCGGTCATCATTCCGCCTTGTTTTATCGATAAAGATGTGATCCTGATCAACGCAACTGTTGGTCCGAATGTATCGCTGGGAAAAGGCTGCCACGTGATCGATACAACGATCAAAAACAGTTTGGTGCAAAACCATTCCCACATCCGGAATGCAAATTTAGACAATGCAATGATTGGAAGCCATGCCACTTTTGATGGTAATTTTACAAGCATCAGTATCGGTGATTATTCGGTTTTAGAATAAAATTAATATTCATAAACCATTAAGGGATTAAGAATGATTAAGCGCGCCTTAACGAAACTTAATTCCTTAATGGTTCAAAATTATCTGTAAAAGAGTAGCGATGAAAAAGAAAGTCATATTGGCGGTTTTACTCGGAATGCTGTGTGTTCCCGTTTCGTTATGGGCGCAAAAAGAACCCGATGACATTGCGCTGAACAACGATGCTTTTCAGGATGCTTTTTACGAATCGCTGAAGCAAAAAGGCATCGAAAATTACGACAAAGCTATTACCGCTTTGGAAAAATGCCAGAAACTCGAACCGAACAATGCTACGGTTTTCTTTGAACTCGGAAAAAATTACCTGGCACAAAGAGACTACAAACGCGCCTACGATTCGTTCGAACAGGCCACTAAAATTGATCCGAAAAATAAATGGTTTTGGGTCGGCATGTACGATGTTTGCTACGAAACGCGCGATTGGCCACAAGCCATCATTATCGTAAACAAACTCATCGAATTCAAAAAAGAATACGAAGAAGACCTGGTGTCGCTGTACATGAATACGCAGCAATTCGACAAAGCATTGGAACTGATCAATAAATTGAATGACAATGTCGGAAAGTCGGATTTGCGCGACAATTACAAAAACCAAATCCTGAAACAGTCTAAATATCAGGGTTCGGAAAAAGACAATTTGATTTCCCAAATCGAGAAAAATCCGAAAGACGAAGCCAATTATATTGCTTTGATCTACTTGTATTCCGAAAGCAACCAGGAAGAAAAAGCGATGGAAGTGGCGAAAAAACTCGAGAAGGAAATTCCAACTTCCGATTGGGCGCAAGTCAGCCTTTTTAAATTCCACCTGAACAACAATGACGGCGAAAAAGCAGTAAAAGCGATGAATGTGGCATTGGCCAGCAAGAAAATCGACCCGAAGATCAAGCACAGAATGCTGAATGAATTCCTGATTTTCATCAAAGACAAACCGCAATTTGATCCCGATCTGGACAAAGCAATTGCGTATTTCGACAATGACAAAGAGGTCAAAGTCGCTAAGGAAATCGCGAAGTTTTACGACGAAAAGAAAATCTGGGACAAAGCGATCCGTTATTATGAAATGCATTTGAAAACGAATTCTGATGATGTCGAAGCGATGTTGTTGCTGTTCAATGATTATACAGAAAAGCAGCAATTTGACGTTTTAGCTAAAAAAGCAGAAGCTGCAATTGAGCTTTTTCCACTGCAGCCGCAATTTTATTATTTCGGCGGATTGGCAAACAACCAACTCAAAAATTTCAAAAAAGCAAAAGATTTGCTCGAAATGGGATTGGATTATTTGGTGAATGATGTGGCGCTTGAAATCAATTTCAACATCCAGCTCGGCGAAGCTTATAGCGGATTGGGCGATGCGAAGAAAAAGGAAAGCTATTTTCAAAAGGCAGAAAAGCTTTTAAACAAGACAAAAAAATGAAAAAATATTTAGGGATAATCCTGTTGCTGATGATTGCTTCGTGCAAAACCGCAAAAACTGCAGTTACAGAAGGAAGTGCCGGAAAATCGGTCGAGGCAGAAAAAATTATCAACAGCCATTACGCCAATAAAAAGGAATTTTCAACAGCTTACATCAAAGCCAGCGCAAAATATAAAGATGAAAAACAAACGCAGAATGTGAGCGCTGAAATCCGGATCAAGAAAGACGAAGCGATTCTCGTCAGCATCCGTTTTCTCGGAATTACGATGGCAAAAGCGTTGATCACGCCAACGGCAGTCAAATATTACGAAAAGATCAACGGCACGTATTTCGAGGGCGATTATGCGGCTTTAAGCCAATGGCTCGGCACCGATCTCGATTTTCAGAAGGTGCAAAATTTGCTGATTGGCGAATCATTGGATGATCTTCGAAAAGGAAATTATAAAAATTCGATTGAAGAGAAATTGTATAAATTGGGCAGTTCTGACGGAAAAACAGCCAAAGAATATTTCTTCGAATCCGAAAAATTCCTGCTGAAGAAAGAACAGATTTCACAAACGGCGCAGCAACGCATGCTTCAGGTTTTTTATCCGAATTACAACCAATATGCCCAAGGCGCCTGGCCGTCGGGAATTGAAATCGACGCACAACAACCTAAGGGAAAAACGGAAATCAACATCGATTACAATTCAATTTCGTTCGATGAAACACTTTCTTTTCCATATAGCGTTCCCGATGGTTACGAACGGATTTTTATTAAGTAGATTTGCACAAATATTTTTTTAATATGCCAAAATACATCTTCAGCCTGATCTTTATCTGCATGACCGCGACCATGTCGGGACAACAAACGCAGGAAAAACTGGAAAAAAAGAAAGCACAGATCTTACAGGAAATCGGCGAAAAAGAACGTTTGCTCCAGGAAATGCGTACCAAAGAGAAATCGGTGGCGACGCAGCTTGAAGTGCAGACGGAGAAAATCAAACTGAAAGAAAATCTGATCAGCACGACGGAAAAGCAGGCAAAATTGCTGAGCAACGACATGTACATCAACCAGATCAACATCAACCGCTTGAAAAAAGAACTCGTGATCTTAAAAGAAGATTATGCCGAAATGATCTTAAAATCATACAAAAGCCGTTCAGAGCAAAGCCGTGCGATGTTCTTATTGTCTTCGGAAAATTTCCTTCAGGCCTACAAACGCGCGCAGTACATGAAGCAATATGCGAGTTACCGGAAAACCCAGGGCGAGGAAATCAATTCCAAATCTAAAGAACTTGAGAATTACAACGAAAAGATCGGTGTCCAGAAAACCGAAAAGCAAAAGCTCATTGCCGAAAACGAAAGAGAACGGTTAACACTGCAGAAAGAAAAGCAGGAACAACAGGAAATTGCAAAATCTATCAAGAAAAGTAAAGTCCAGATCGCTGCCGAAATCAAGAAAAAGCAACAGCAAACCCGCCAGATCGACCAGCAAATCGACCGTCTGATCCGAGAAGCCATCGCTGCAGCGAATAAAAAAGCCGCCGCCGCCGCCGTAAAAGCAAATCCAAAAACAACCACAGCCGCTAAAACACGCGAAACCGAAACGGCTACAAAAATCGTCCTGACTTCTGAAGGAAAAGTCATAGCCGATAATTTTAAAGCCAACAAGGGCCGTTTGCCATGGCCGGTTGAAAAAGGATTTGTATCGTTGGGTTACGGCGATCAGGCGCATCCGGTGTATAAGTCACTGATTGTCCACAACAGCGGAATCGAGATCACGACAGAAGAAGGTGCCAATGCCCGCGCGGTTTTTGGCGGTGAAGTGATTAAAGTGATGGTGCTTTCGCCGGTCAACAAAGCCGTCATGATTCAGCACGGGGATTATTTTACGGTGTATCAAAATCTCAGCAGCGTTAGCGTGGCCAAAGGCGACAAAGTGTCGATCAAGGAAACGATCGGGAAGATCAGGACGAATGGCGACACAGGAAAAACAGTCTTAAAATTCACGATTTCGCAGAATACGACATATAACAATCCGGCGAGTTGGTTGTCGAATATGTAAATAAAAAGGGAGAACCAATCAGTTCTCCCTTTTTATTTTAACCATTAAGCGCATTAAGTGCAACATCTTAAATTCCTTAATGCCCTTAATGGTTAAAAGCACATATATATTTAGAAATTATTATAAAAACAACGCCCGCAATTCCGTCGCTTCATGCGGTTTCATCTTTCCTGCCAAGACCAAACTCAGTTGTTTCCTTCGCAATGCAGCATCAAAACGCTCTTTCTCGAGTTCGGTTTCGGGAATGATTTCGGGAACGGTTACCGGCCGCCCTTGTTCGTCTACAGCTACAAAAGTATAGATCGCTTCATTTGCTTTTGTACGCACTCCGGATTCCCGGTCTTCAATCCACACATCCAGGAAAATTTCCATGGAGCTGTTGAAACTTCGCGACACTTTGGCTTCTACCGTAACCACGCTTCCAAGCGCAATCGCACGGTTAAAAGCGACGTGATTTACTGATGCCGTCACCGTAATTCTTCTGGAATGGCGTCGTGCTGCAATACTCGCTGCGCGGTCCATGCGGGCTAAAAGTTCGCCTCCAAAAAGGTTGTTCAAAGGATTGGTTTCACTCGGCAAAACCAGGTCGGTCAGGATCGTTAGAGATTCGGATGGATGTTTCGGGTGCATCGTTTTTTTTGCAAAGGTAATTACAGCGCATAAAAAAAGGCTGCACAATCCAGAAAATTTTCTGTTTTCGTGCAGCCTTCTGTATTTATTGTTGAATGTTACATTGCTTTAACGAGAATCCAGGCATCTGAAGCGGTTGATTTCCGGATGTCGGTTTTCGCTTCTTCAGCTTCTTCGCGCGTCGCGTAGCTTCCGTAAACAACCGGGAAACTCCCACGTCTGTCAGGCGCAATGCGTCGTGCTTTAAATCCGGAATTTAACAAATCCCGATATGCTTGCTCTGCATTTTCTTCACTTCTGAAAACACCTGCAACTACATGGTAATTCAGTTTTTCCTCTTTCACAGTTAAAGTAACTGATGGCATTGGGTTTTCAATGAAAAAAGTCGCTTCCTGGATTTTATTCTGAACTTGTTTCTGGACTGCAGTTTCCACCATCAGCGTTTGTTCCTCAATATGGTCGTCGTATAATTTGTAGCCAATAGCTCCCGTAGCACCCACTGCCAAAACAAAGATCGCAGCATATTTCAAATACGATGGACGGCGGCGTTCGCGTTTTTCCGGAGTAAAGATGATCGGTGCTTTTTCTTCAAGGATTTCGATTTCCTGTTTGTATGCTTCGCGTTTGACGGCTGGGGAAACAAACGAGTTCAATCCGAAAGATTCTTTTAAGTAATTGATGTTTTCCGATGGGGTGAACACCAGGTTTTTCTCTGAATTCAATGACAATTCCCCTACATTTTTCAACGTGAATCTTTGGTTGACTTCAAGGATGCTTTTCCAGATCACGACTTCGCTTTCGATCGAGGCGACGGCATTTTCATAAGTCGTTTTTTCAGTCGTGGCGATGTGGTTGGCCAACAAGCCGTCGTTGTTTTTCAGATGCGGATTAAATGAAATCAGTTTCTTCGGCGGATAAAATGAATGCGTGTTTTCATGCAGGTGCGCCGACTGGATTTCGGTCAAAAAGGCGCCGAAACCTGGGACAGTTACACACTGGTGTCTGTATAAAAGCTGGGAAATGGATTGTTCGATCTTCATGGAAACAAAGTTATGCAATGGGTTAAGTTATCAAAATTTTATTCACAATTTTTATTAACAATTCGGATGAAATTTTATACATTTCACCTTCAAACACTTACTATGCGCCACGAAGAATTATTTTATTTATTAGCCTTGCAAAAAGTGGAAGGCGTGGGCGATATCGTCGCCAAAAAACTCATTTCACATTGCGGAACTGCCGAAAATGTATTCCAGACAAAAGCTTCCCAGCTCAAAATGATCGACGGAATCGGATCGATGGTTTTGCGGAATCTCAAAGATAAATTGGTCTTTGAAAAAGCCGAAGACGAACTTCGGTTCATCCAGAAAAACAACATCAACTGGACGTATTTCGGCGATGAAAATTATCCCGAAAGGCTAAAACATTGTTTTGATGGTCCAATTTTATTGTTCACATCGGGCAACATCAACCTGAACAAAAAGCGCATCATCAGCATCGTCGGAACGCGGCAGATTACCTCGCACGGAACCGAATGCTGCAAAAACCTGATTGCTGAACTGGCGCCACTTGATCCCATCATCGTGAGCGGATTTGCTTATGGCGTCGACATTGTCGCACATCAGGCGGCACTAGAACACAACCTGCAAACCATCGGAATTGTAGCCCATGGACTCAATCAGATCTATCCGAAAGTCCACAAAAGATACGTTTCTAAAATGGAGGAAAATGGTGGTTTCATGACCGAATTCTGGAGTTCATCCAATCCTGAAAGGGAAAATTTCGTGAAGCGAAACCGCATTGTCGCCGGGATTTCCGAAGCTACGATTGTCATTGAATCGGCCGATAAAGGCGGATCGTTAATCACCGCAAACATGGCAAATGATTACAACCGCGACGTGTTTGCCGTTCCGGGTCGGACTTCAGATAAATTCAGCCAGGGCTGCAACAACCTGATTAAAACGCAGAAAGCAAATCTGCTCACAAGCGCTGCCGATGTGGTTTACATTTTAAACTGGAACCTCGAAACGAAGTCGAAACCGGTACAAAAACAATTGTTTGTTTCGTTGAATGGTGACGAGCAGAAAATCTACGATTACCTGCAAAAAAACGGAAAACAATTGCTCGACATCATTGCATTGGAATGTGATTTTCCGATCTACAAAATCTCGTCGACGCTTTTGGATATGGAACTGAAAGGCGTGATCCGGCCGTTGCCCGGAAAATTGTTTGAAGCGATTTGAATCACTAATTGTCATTTCGACGAAGGAGAAATCTCATGTTTAGATTTCTCCTTCGTCGAAATGACAAAACAGTCTAGTGACAAAACAGTCAAAATGAGATACAATGCGATGACAAATCAGTATGCAAATCCCAATTTTTCACGAACTCTCGAAAGCACGCCATTCGCAACGGCTTTCGCTTTTTCGGCACCAAGTTGCAATGCTTTTTCAACTTCTTCAGGATGGTTCATGTAGTAATTGTATTTTTCCCTTTCGGTTTTGAACCTTTCGAGAATGAGTTCGAACAAGGCTTGTTTGGCATGTCCCCAGCCGAAATCACGGTTGACGTTTTTGTATTTTTCTTCCATGTCTGCAATTTGTTCGTCATTGGCTAACAATTTATAGATCGCGAAAATCTTGCAGGTTTCGGTGTTTTTGGGTTCTTCGAGCGGTGTGCTGTCGGTTTCGATTGACATGACTTGCTTGCGCAGCGCTTTGTCGTCGAGAAAAATGATGATCGTATTGTTGGCCGATTTGCTCATTTTTCCGCCATTCGTTCCGGGAACATATTTGGTGTCTTCCTGCAGATAAGATTCCGGAAGCACAAAAGTTTCGCCCATTTGGTTGTTGAAACGGGCGGCTACATCACGCGTGATTTCGATGTGCTGCAACTGGTCTTTTCCAACAGGAACAAAATCGGCATCATACAACAAGATATCAGCCGCCATCAGCATCGGATACGTAAACAATCCGGCATTGACATCTGACAATCGATCGGATTTGTCTTTAAATGAATGGGCCAATGTCAACCGTTGAAACGGAAAAAAGCAACTCAAATACCAAGACAATTCTGCAGTTTGCGTCACATCGGATTGTCGGTAAAAAATCACTTTGTTGATGTCCAAACCACAGGCGAGCCATGTTGCAGCCGTGCTTAACGTATTTTCCCGCAACGTTTTTCCGTCTTTGATCTGTGTTACCGAATGCAGATCGGCGATAAACAAAAAAGTGTCGTTTTCAGGATTTTTCGATAATTCAATGGCCGGAATAATCGCGCCCAAAAGGTTTCCCAAATGCGGCGTTCCGGTGCTTTGGATGCCTGTAAGTATTTTTGCCATTTTATGGTTAAGCGTTTTATGGTTTATGGTTCAGGGTTTTTGACTCTATAGCTCAAGGCTTTTTACCAAAAACCTTGTGCCATTTACCCCGTACCTTTTTTATTCATCCGCAAAGTTAATTCTTTTGTCAAAAATTACACACGATTCCGTATTTTTGGCAGTATGAAAACACTAAAAATGATTTTTTGGGTGCTTTGGAGAATCTGGTTCTATGTTTTACTGGGCGCTCCGATCCTGATCATGTTGCCGTTTTTAGTGGTTTCAATCCTCAAAGAGAAATGGTATCCGTACTTTTTCATTATGGCGAGAATTTGGGCAAAGGCCATCCTTTTCGGAATGGGATTTTATTACAAAGTCGAACGCGAGCAGGAAATCGAGCCGCATAAAAGCTATATGTTTGTGGCCAATCACACTTCGATGGCCGACATTATGCTGATGCTCGCCGTGACCAGGAATCCGTTTGTATTTGTCGGAAAAAAAGAATTGTCCAAGATTCCGCTATTCGGATTTTTCTACAAGCGTACTTGCATTTTGGTCGACAGAAAAAGTTCAAAAAGCCGCATGGAAGTGTTTAACCGCGCTCAAAAAAGATTAAACCAAGGGCTGAGCATTTGCATTTTTCCTGAAGGCGGCGTTCCCGATGACGAATCGGTTTTGCTTGACGAATTTAAAGATGGCGCTTTCAGATTGGCGATCGAACATGAAATTCCGATTGTTCCCATCACTTTTGCCGATAACAAAGAACGTTTTTCGTATACATTCATGAGTGGAAGCCCGGGCATCATGCGTGTTAAAATCCACTCATTTGTCGAAACGAAAGGCAAGACGATCGACAACAAAAAAGACATCCGGGAAGTGAAAGATAGGGTGAAAGACATCATTTACAACCAACTTCTGGTTTTCCAAAGCAAAAAAAAGAGCGCCTAACCAAAGCGCCCTCTCCCGTTACCTGCGTAACATTAACCTAACTAAAATTTGAAGCTTAAGCCGGTGTACAATCCAAAATAATAGGGTTTGAAATTGCCGTTGTCTTTACTGAAAGTATCCATTTGATATTTAAACATCGGATTGAAATTGGCTTCAAAAGCCTTGAAAAAACGGTATCTTAAACCCAATCCGATATTGGTGCTGAAATGCGTTTTGTTCAGGTTATTTGCTTCCCCGAAATTCGTTGTAAAACCTGAAGAAACAATCTGGATTTCGTTTTCATTGAGGAACAAAGTACTGAGTCCGCCAATGATATCAATCCCGAATTTTTTGTCCAAAACCGCATATGAAAGTTCGACTGGAACTTCAATGTAACCCATTTTCTGGTTCAGGTAGCTTTCGAAAGTATCGGTTGTGAACTCCGTTTTGTTCGTTTTTGAAGCGCTGTTGCTCAGGTTGAGGTAGTGATTTTCATTCCTGACCGTAACATTTGGAAGCGTTTTCGCCTCAAGTCCGGCATTGATGAAAATGTCATTTGTGCGGTAACTCAGCGACACCTTATTGATCCCGGTGCGGATTTTGAGTTTTTTGGTTACGGCATAATTTACGCCAAGGCCGTAACTCAAATTGGTGCAGTAATTTTTAGAATTGCCTGCGAAACTCGAATCGATCGGCGAACCCTGCGAGCTTGAACCTAAATAAACAGGGGCAACATTCGAACTGATTTGCCACCTGTTTAGTTTGGGTTCTGACTGGATAACGAGTTTCTTTTCTTTTTCTTTTAACAATTCTTCCAGCGCATTAGGCACAACAGCAACGGCCGTTGAGTCTGTTTTTTTGATTGGGGTTTCTTCGGTTGCAGCGACAGCGTTTTGTTTTGATTCGGTTGGGACATCAGAAAACGCATTGGTTTCCGAAGATTTTGAACCGTTCGAATTGTCATTGGCCAAAGCCTGGTTTGTATTTAGATTTTTGGTGATCTCGTTCCTGACCAGCGTGATGTCTGAGTTTTGGTTTTTCAAGGTTGAATCGCCCTTTGATTTCCGATTTGCATGTGCACTGGATTCAGCAATGCCGCTTTGTGGATTTTTGAGACTTGAATAGCTTTTTCCTTTCCCTGATTTTGATTTCAGATTTTGATTTGCGCCAGATTCAGCAACTGCTGTAGGAATATTTTTTTTCCGATTTGATTTTCGGATTTGATTTTCGGATTCTGATTTTTCTGTGTTATCTGTTTCCGAATGGGCTACAGCAGCATTTCGATTTTGGTATGAATTGGACTTTCCTGATTTTCTCTGAATTAAAAGACCGGAACCTTTTGATTTTCCATTGTTGTTTTCAGATTTTTCAGCATCCGGATTTAAATTTTCAGAAGCATTTGCAACCGCATTTTTACGGTTTCGGATGGAAATGGAATGGGTTGATTTTCCTTTTTCCGCTTCAGCGTTTTCATATGCTTTTTCAGAATTTGCAACTGTATTTTTATTGTTTTCCGGAGTTGAAATTTTCAGCTGATTTGCATTTGTTGTCGAATCTTGATTTGCGGCAGCAACACTTTCTGAATCGGTGCGCTTCGGATTTAAAACCGCAGGATTTTGAGAAGCATTCTTAGGCTGCACAATGACAACCGCAGCTGGAGCATCGTTTTTTGCCGATTGAAAATTCCGTACCACAAAAAATCCGATCAAAAAAGCCGCAGCAACTCCAGAAAGCTGCCACCAAAACGGAATCACCCTTCTTTTCTTTTTCTTTTCCAGTTTGGCCTTGATTTCCGGCCAGGTAAATTCAGGCGGATTCACTTCAAAATCTTTGAATTTTTCCTGAAAAAGTTTGTCTATGTTTTTTTTCTCACTCATTTTTCAGATGCAATTTGGTGGAATTTAAGGTTTCAATTTTTTCTTTCAAAATCACTTTTGCCCTGGATAGGTTTGATTTTGAGGTGCCAATGTTGATGTCGAGCATCTCGGCAATTTCTTTGTGTGCATAATTATCGATGACATAAAGGTTAAAGACCAACCGGTAACGGTCGGGCAATTGCTGGATGATTTCGAGTAAATAATCCAATGAAATGGAAGTTTCTTCGACATCGACCGTTTCCTCATCTGCTATATCTTCGTTAACGAGCTTAAAAAAGTTTTGTTTGCGGTAACATTGCAGTGCATTGTTGATCATTAATCTTTTGGCCCAGCCTTCAAACGAGCCTTTAAAAGCAAACTGCCCGATCTTTTCATAAATCAGCATAAAACCATCCTGAAGGTTGTCCTGGGCTTCCTCATAGTTGCGCGAATATTTAAGGCACACGGCAAAAAGCTTAGGTGATAATAACCTAAACAGTTGCTCCTGCGCTTTAATATTATTTTTTTGGCACTCTAATATAAGTTCCTCTAAACTCAATTGGGTTTTGGGTTAATCGATTAAATTTTTATCTCACAGGCACTACATAATCGTAATAAGTATCTTCTCCATTTTCATTCTTTCCCGTCCACATTTTGAAAGTATATACGGTTCCGCTTGCTCCGGCAATGAAATTGAATTTTGCCGAGGCTAAGTCTGGCCCAGGCCCGGAAACCGTTGTATAGGTTACCGGCTGGCAATCATTCCTTTCGGCAACACGTGTCTGAATCGCTATTTTTTTAGTATTGTCTTTGCCGTCAAATAGAATTCCAATGTAAGTGTGGCAGGTGGTAGGCATTTTGTATAACATTTCAAATTCGTAAGTCGTGCCGGGTGTAAAACTACGCGGCATTTCGCACCATTGGATCGGTAACAACTCATAGTGCACCGGTGTGTCTGCTTGCGAATCGTCTGTAGAACAGGCGGAAAGGGCAAAAAGGAATAATATGAAAAGCAGTAATTTTTTCATTCCGTAATTTGTTGTTCAGTACAGCGAAGATGCTGTTTGCTGAAAAGGTTGCGTGTAAAAATAAAAAAACCCGGATAATTTCCGGGCTTCTTGTTATGCGTTATTTTCTTTGATTCTTTGCTTGATTTTCACTTCAAGTTCATCGGCCATTTCAGGGTTGTCTTTGATGAGCGTTTTCACGGCATCTCGTCCTTGTCCCAATTTGGTTTCACCGTAGCTGAACCATGACCCTGATTTTTTAACGATTTCAAATTCGACTGCAAGGTCGAGGATTTCTCCTGTTTTTGAAACGCCTTCTCCGTACATGATGTCGAATTCGGCAGTTTTGAATGGCGGTGCGACTTTATTCTTAACAACTTTTACTTTAGTCCTGTTTCCGATCACATTCTCACCATCTTTAATTTGTGAAGAACGGCGGATGTCTAAACGAACAGAGGCATAAAATTTCAATGCATTTCCACCAGTTGTTGTTTCAGGATTTCCAAACATCACACCGATTTTCTCACGCAGCTGGTTGATGAAAAATACGGTACAATTGGTTTTGCTGATCGTTCCTGTTAATTTCCTGAGTGCCTGTGACATCAATCGGGCGTGAAGTCCCATCTTGGAATCTCCCATTTCGCCTTCGATCTCACTTTTTGGAGTCAGTGCGGCAACCGAGTCGATCACGACAATATCGATCGCTCCTGAACGGATCAGGTTTTCAGCAATTTCAAGTGCTTGTTCCCCATTATCTGGTTGTGAAATGATCAGGTTTTCAACGTCTACGTTTAATTTCTCTGCGTAACTTCTGTCAAATGCATGTTCCGCATCAATGAAAGCAGCGATTCCTCCGGCTTTTTGCGCTTCTGCAATCGCGTGTAAAGTCAACGTGGTTTTACCGGAAGATTCCGGCCCGTAGATTTCTATAATTCTTCCTCTTGGATAGCCGTTTACGCCAAGTGCCAGATCGATGCCCAAAGAGCCTGAAGAAATCGTTTCGACTTCTACAATAGCCTTGTCGCCCATCTTCATGACGGTGCCTTTTCCGTAGGTTTTATCTAATTTATCGAGGGTTAATTGTAAGGCTTTTAATTTTGCTTCTTTTTCTGAACTCATCTTTTCCTTCATTATATATTGCACTTATTTTGCGTAAAAATACTTCTTTTTTCTGAAGTTACAAGGTGCGGATTTTTATTTAGACTATGGTTTTTGAACAATTTTACGGAGCTGTTTTTCTTTCAAATTTTTCCAGTGATTTCAGGTGATTTGAATCTTCCGTGAGGTATTTTTTTGATTTCAGCAGCCATTTCTGGAAGTTGGTCTTGTCGCTTCTTTCAAAAAACGTCTGAATCATGTCAAGGCACATCTCGAATTTCTCGTCATTGTTCTTGCAGTAGTTCAATCCGGCAATGTAAATTTGCTCTGCATCTGGAATTTTCCCCGTTTGGACCAATGCAAATCCGAGTTCGCGGTACAGCATATAATTCCGCGGATTGTATGCGATGGCAGCCATCATCAATGGGACCGTTTTTTCATATTGTTGCATGGCATTGTAAGCGACAGCGAGCTCAAAATCCAGATTCTCGGCATGAGGTTTAAGCAATGATGCTTCCTCAAAAAGCGTAATGGCAAATTGGCTGCAGCCCACGCGATTGTAAAAACAGCCTTTTCTGATGCGGGATTCCGGTGTTTGTCCTGTATCGTAAGTCTTCAACCATTCGGGTTTTTCAGGCAAAGCCAATGTTTTAATATTCCCATTTTTCAAAATGGATACTTTTCCGGTGTTATTTTTTAAAATACGTTTTATGATATAATTGCTGCGCTGTTTTCCAAACTGGAATTTCCCCTTTTCATCAATCTTAAAATTACGGTCAAGCACAAAAGAAAATCCTTTGTATTCATCCAGATATATGTATCCCAAAGCCAGGCTGTCATTAGATTTTTCAGATAAAACAACCCAATGGTCTGCGGCGTCAAAAAAGTCTGTATCGAAAGTGAATGTGACATCGGGTTGTTTATCCTTTTGGCCCTGAGCAACATTTGATAGTGTCAACAGAATCGGTATCATAAATTTAATGTTCATCTGGACCTGTTATTTTAACCAAAAATTATTTACCAAACTTAAAAGCCATTCCAAAATATAGGGTATGGGTTTTCCTCACGAATTGTTAAAAATGATTGTTATTTGCCTGTGTTATCTGCAAACAGGTGTTAAAAAAGCGGAATTTATTTCTTATTTTTGCCCGAAATCTTTTCAAAAAAGTATGGAAAAAATAATATCGTATCCGATATCTGCCTTAGCAATGCTGCTTTTCTTGCTGGTGCTGGTCATTTTTCATCCGATTCAATGGATTTGCCTGAATGTTTTTGGCTATCAGGCGCATAAAAAAAGTGTCGATTACCTGAATTTATGTTTGCTCAGGATCGGGCATTTATTGGGCACCACCTACAAAGTCGAAAACCGCGATTTGGTTCCGAAAGGCGTTCCGATTATATTTGTCGCCAACCACCAAAGCCTTTACGACATCATCGGGATCATCTGGTTTTTCAGGAAATTTCATCCAAAATTCGTCAGCAAAAAAGAACTTGCCTCCGGAATTCCGAGCGTATCCTACAATTTACGCCACGGCGGTTCTGTAGTCATCGACCGGAAAGATCCAAAACAGGCAATTCCGGTAATTAAAGGCCTCGCTGAATACATCGAAAAACACCATCGATCCGCCGTAATTTTCCCCGAAGGCACTCGAAGCAAAACCGGGGTTCCTAAAGAATTTGCGCAAAGCGGACTCAAAATCCTCTGCAAATATGCGCCTTCAGCGTATGTCGTACCCATTACCATCAACAATTCTTGGAAATTTGTTAAATACGGTTTTTTCCCTTTTGGTTTGGGAAATCGCCTTACCTTTACCGTACACAAACCAATGGCTGTAAAAGATTATCCGTTTGAAGAATTAATGCAATTGACTGAAAAAGCCGTAGTTAGCGGAGTAAAAATATAAATAATTAAAAATGTCTATAAAAAACATACGTCTGGAAGTGATGCAGTTCCTGGAAGATAAGATCGACGGTTTCGTTGATCAATATTTGATCCCGGTGGAAAAAATATGGCAGCCTTCTGACTTTTTACCAGATTCCGAAAGCGATACTTTTTTTGAAGAAGTACGCGAATTGCGCGAATTGGCCAAAGACCTTCCATACGACTTTTGGGTTGCGATGGTAGGCGATACGATTACTGAAGAAGCGCTGCCAACCTACGAATCCTGGCTCATGGACGTCGAAGGCGTTGATAACGTAGAAAGAAATTCGTGGTCAAAATGGGTGCGCCAATGGACCGGCGAGGAAAACCGCCACGGCGACGTGCTCAACAAATACCTTTACTTGTCCGGGCGCGTGAACATGCGCGAAATCGAAATGACCACGCAGCATTTGATTTCAGACGGATTTGACATCGGAACCGGCCGCGATCCCTACAAAAACTTCGTGTACACGTCGTTTCAGGAACTGGCGACCTACGTTTCGCACAACCGCGTGTCCCAATTGGCGAAAAGCTACGGCGACAAGAAATTGTCTAAAATGTGCAAGATGATTGCCGGTGATGAAATGCGCCACCACAATGCCTACAGCGAATTCGTAAACCAGATTTTCAAAGTCGATCCAAGCGAAATGATGCTGGCATTCAATTATATGATGAAAAACAAAATCATCATGCCTGCAGGTTTCTTGCGTGAATCGGGAGAAAAAATCAGCTCGGCATTTGAGGAATTTTCAAATTCGGCACAAAGAATTGGCGTGTATACAGCCAATGATTATGTCGATATCATGCAAAAACTGATCGACCGCTGGGAAATCGCCAAGATCACAAACCTGACCGATGAAGCCGAAAAAGCGCGTGATTATTTAATGAAACTTCCTGCAAGAATGGCAAGGGTTTCAGAAAGAATGATCGTTCCTGCCGAAGAATACATTTTTAAATGGGTAGAACCTGCAAAATTGCACTAAAATAGATTTCGGCTTAAAGCCAATGTTTTGAAATCCAAACAATCAAATCCTTTCTTCACCGGAAGGATTTTTTAATTCCGACCACATGAAAAATCCCGATTTAATCCAGAATACGATCACTTTTGTAAAACAACAACTGCAACATGCCGAAGGCGGACACGATTGGTTTCACATCGAACGCGTACTGAAAAATGCTGAAAACATTGCCAAAGGCGAAGACTGCAATCTCGAAATTGTGCAATTGGGCGCATTGCTTCATGATATTGCCGACAGCAAATTCCATAATGGAGACGAAACCATCGGCCCGAAAGTTGCGCGGGAATTTCTGGAAACCCAGAATGCCGGCGAAGAAACGATTCAGCACGTGACCAGCATCATCGAAAACATTTCCTACAAAGGCGGAAACTTCGAAAAGAAATTCACTTCAAAAGAGCTCGACATTGTTCAGGATGCCGATCGATTGGACGCGCTTGGCGCCATCGGGATTGCACGCGCCTTCAATTACGGCGGATTTAAAAACAGGGCATTGTACAATCCTGAAATCGCCGTAAACCTGAATATGTCCAAAGAAGAATACAAAAGCCAGGTTGCACCAACGATCAACCATTTCTACGAAAAATTATTGCTTTTGAAAGATTTGATGAATACCAAAACCGGAAAGAAAATCGCGCTCGAAAGGCATCAGTATATGGAAGGTTTCCTGTCGCAGTTTTATGCAGAATGGAATGGAGAGAAATAGAATTTTAGTATTGAGTATTGAGATTTCTCAGATTGTCTAAAATCTCAATACTCACATCTCAATACTCACATCTCAATACTCAATACTAAAAATTAGCTTTTCTTTTTTCCAAAAACGCCGTTGTTCCTTCCTTAAAATCGTCTGTTCCGAAACATTTTCCAAAGGATTTAATCTCTGTCGTATAACCGTTCACGCCGTCTTCGTAATTCGCATTGACCGCTTTGATCGCCTGGCTAATGGCGACCGGAGAATTTTTCATAATTTTTTGAGCGATGCCGTTACAGAAATCCAACAGTTCTGATTGGGCAACGACATGATTCACCAAACCGTATTGTTTGGCTTCTTCCGCAGGAATCATTCCGGCAGTCATAATCATTTCCATCGCTTTTCCTTTGCCAACGAGTTGCGGCAAACGCTGCGTTCCACCGTAACCGGGAATAACGCCAAGGGAAACTTCGGGCAGTCCCATTTTTGCATTGTCCGAAGCCACGCGGATGTGGCACGCCATCGCGAGTTCCAGTCCGCCACCGAGCGCAAATCCGTTTACGGCAGCGATCACGGGTTTTCTTAGATTCTGTACAAAATCGAATAAAATTTCCTGCCCATGCGCTGCGAGTTGTGCGCCTTCTTCTACAGAAAAATTGGCGAATTCCGAAATGTCTGCTCCTGCGACGAATGCTTTTTCACCGCTACCGGTAATTAAAATGACTTTAGTTTCAGGGTCGTTTCCGGCATTTTCAAAAGCCTCGTGCAATTCCTGGATCGTTGCTTTATTGAGCGCATTAAGTTTTGTCGGGCGGTTGATCGTGATCGTTGTAATGCCGTTTTCCGTCGCGGTTAAGATATTTTCAAATGCCATTTTTGTTGATTTTATGAGTTAATGATCGGAAGCGAAACCGTAAATGTTGTTCCTTTTCCATATTCAGATTCAAAAGTAATCGTTCCTTTATAATTTTCGATGATGTTTTTGATAATTCCGAGTCCGAGTCCCATGCCGCTGTTTTTTGTGGTGAATTTGGGTTCGAAAATCCTGTCGAGATTGTGTGGCTCAATTCCGGTTCCGTTGTCACGAACGGCGATCTGCACATCATTTTCCATACGTTTGACACTGACTGAAACCAGTTTTTCAGATTGGTTTTCAGGAATCGCTTGAATCGCGTTTTTAACCAGGTTCGTAATGATCCGGATCAGTTGCGTGCGGTCCATTTTGGAGATGATCTCATTTTCGTCGCTTTCGAAAAGCACATCGTCTTCATTGAAAATATCCAATGCGAGTTCAACAACTTCCACCACATTCAACGTTTCATTCTGCTGCGCCGGCATCGAAGCGAAGTTCGAAAACGCCGAAGCGACTGAACTCATCGTGTCAATTTGCTGGATCAAAGTTTCAGAATAGTCTTTTAGCTTTTGTTTCAGATCCGGATCATTCGCGTCAAATTTTCGCTGGAAACTCTGCACGGTCAAACGCATCGGCGTCAGCGGATTTTTGATTTCGTGCGCCACCTGTTTTGCCATTTCGCGCCAGGCTTCTTCACGTTCGCTTTGCGCCAATTTTACGGCGCTTTTCTCGAGTTTGTCGACCATGCCGTTGTAGGCTTTGATCAGCAAATTGATCTCTTTGCTGTTGGCCCGAAGGAAGATCTTTTCGTTCTTCTGGTTCAGGCTGGTTTCGCTGAGTTTGTCGGAAATCGTTTTTAGCGATTGCGTAATATAAGTCGACAAGAAATATGCTAAAGCAAAGGCGATAACGAGCATAAATGAATAGACTTGTCCCAAACGGATCAGGAAATTCTGCAGTTCTTTTTCGTAAAATCCGTCATCTTCAACATAAGGCAGATTCAGGATCCCGAGCGGTTTGAATTTTTCGTCTTTGATCAAACTGTACGAAGAACGATTTTTTAATCCGTTGCTATTTTTAATGTCGACGTAACGTTTTTCGATCGAAGATTGCACGAGTTTGAGGATGTATTTCGGAATTGGCGGTGCGATGCTGTCGATTGAAAATGATGCTTTCGAAGATTTCAGCAACTTTCCATCCAAACCATAAATATTGATTTCCATGTTGTGGATTTGTGCCAATTCATGGATGCGGTCTTTAAAAATTAAATCGAGGTTGTTCGTTGTCAGCGGATAAGTCGTATTCGCCAAAACGTAATTGATGTGTTCCTTAATCGCGCTTTCCTTGCGCTCTAGCCGTTCCTGATGGTAATCTTTCGCCTCGTTCTTAAATTGGATGATCGAAATCGATGCCATCAAAATCGAAGCAATCAGGATCAATACGATCATCGACAGGAAAATCCTGATCCGCAGGGAAAGCATCGACATCCTGAATCTTCTCGGCATGATTAAGAATTGTTTTTGGAACGGATTTTTTTGTAAAACTTAAATCCGAGCATGATTAAGACCGAAAACAAAAAGATTCCGACAACGCCATAAATCCAGTTCACGGCATTTTTCAATACGACTAAAAAAACGACGGCAAACAAGATGATTGTCGCGCCTTCATTCCACAAACGCATAAAATTCGACGTATATTTCACTTCGTCTTTCTGCAAAGACAAATAAATCTGGTGGCATTTTAAATGGTACAAATACAGTAAAAACACGAACGATAATTTGACATGCATCCACGGCATTTGCAACCAGGCATTTCCTAAATCGGTGAAAAACAACATCCAAAATGCAAAAAAACTCGCTAAAATGGCCGATGGCCAAGTGATAATGTACCACAAACGGTAGGTCATGATTTTGTATTGCTTTTGCAGGATTTCCTTTTCAGGCGATGGTTTGTCATTTGCTTCTATTTGATACACAAACAAACGCACAATGTAAAAAAGTCCGGCAAACCAGGTGATTATAAAGATGAGGTGCAGGGATTTGAGGTAATTGTAAATGTCCATTACGGTGATTTAAGTTTGGTGTTCATTTCCTTCAGCAGGAAAGATCCGGTGACCGACGTCGCTAAAATATCGGCGATCGGGAACGAAACCCATACGCCAAAAATACCAAAATAATGCGGTAAAATAAGGATCAGCGGAATCAGGAAAAATCCTTGTTTGGTCAGCGTCAGCAGCAAGGCTTTCAACGCCTGCCCGGCTGCCTGAAAATAAGCGGAACCAATTAACTGTACCGCAATCACGGGCGAAGCAGCGAAAACCCAGCGCAAAGCGTTCGGCGTGTCGCGGATGATCGTTTCATCATCGGTGAAAACCGTTACGATCTGATGTGCAAAAATCAGGATAATGCTGTAAATCACAATCGCAATGATCGCGGCATATTGGATCGAAATTTTGATCGATTCGCGCACACGCTCCATTTTCTTTGCGCCATAATTGAATCCGGCGATCGGTAAAAAACCTTCGGCAATTCCGGAAACGGGAAACAACGCAAACATCAGCAACCGGCTGATGATTCCGTAGATCGTCACCGAATGTTCGCCGCCGTGCGCATACAAAATGTGATTTAATAATATCGATAAAATGCTGATGACGCTTTGCCTGGAAAAGGTAGTCAGGCTCAAACCGGAAATTTCCGACAATAATTTTGGCTTTAAATTAAAATGTCTCCATTGCAGTTTCATGCTGCTTTTACATCTGAAAAACCACAAGATATAAAGGAACGAAATAAAATATGAAGCCGCGGTTGCAAATGCGGCTCCGGGAATCCCGGAATCAAAAATTTTGATCAGTAAAATGTCGAGCGCAATATTCGCGACAGCGGCAATGATGATGGCAAACATCGCAAATTTGGATTTATCTTCGGCACGCATGACGCTGCTTCCCATAATGATGAAACCCATGAATGGTGCGGAAGCCAGGATCGGATATAAAAACAATCTCGCCGGTTCAACGATAGTTCCTTTGGCTCCGAAAAGCGCTAACATCTGATCGCTGAATAAAAATCCGGCAAGCATGACGAGCATCGAAAGCATAAAAACCATCGTGATCTGATGTGCGAATGCTGACAATGCCGTTTTGCGGTCGTTTTTGCCTAAAGCGCGCGAAATGACAGAGCTTCCGCCAATGCCGATCGCCAATCCGATCGAGGTAATGATAAAAACTACGGGTGTGATTACGGTTAACGCTGCAATCGCCAAAGATCCGATCCATCGGCCCACGAAAATCGCATCAATCAGGATATTGACCGTCATGAATAAAATGCCCACAGCAGCAGGAACGGCCTGCTTAATCAGCAGTTTTCTGATGTCTTTCGTTCCAAATTCTTCTTCCGGGACAGTGTTCATTTAAACTGGAATTTCAGATTTCGCCCATTGATTGACCCAGCCTGCAACGGTTTGACACCAATCGTCGCCATCATTGAGGCACGGAATCGCCAGGAATTCTTCGCCGCCATGCGCTTTAAACTGATGATTCGCTTCCATCGCGATTTCCTCTAAAGTTTCAAGGCAATCGGCAACGAAAGCAGGTGTGACCACCGCTAATTTTTTGATGCCTTTTTCGGGCATTTTGTTGATTTCAATGTCGGTATAAGGCTCGAGCCATTTGTCTCCGGCGAGTCGTGATTGAAACGTCTGGCTGTATTTTCCTTCCGGAATTCCGAGTGTTTCCACGACTTTTCGTGTGGTTTCATAACATTGATGGCGGTAGCAAAATTCGTGAGCCGGTGAAGGCGTGTTGCAGCAGCTGCCGTCGATCTTGCAATGTGATTTGGTGACATCGGTCTTGCGGATGTGGCGTTCCGGAATGCCATGATACGAAAACAACAAATGGTCATATTCGAAAAATTCAAGGCTTTTTTTGATTGATTTGGACAATTCGCGAATGTAATCCGGACGGTTGTAAAAGGCCGGAACGTTCGTAAAATTCATTTGTGGAAAATGTTTCTTCCGGAGTTCTTCAGCCAATACTTCAATGGTTACTGTCGAAGCCATTGCGTGTTGCGGATACAACGGAAACAGCAACACTTCGGTCACGCCTTTGTCATGCAATTCCTGCAAACCCGACAAAATACTCGGCGCGCCGTAACGCATGGCAAGTGACATCGGAATGTCGACTTGTTGGCTCACTTTGGCAAACATCCTTTTGGAAAGCACGATCAATGGCGAACCTTCGTCCCACCAGATTTTTTTATAGGCTTCCGCCGATTTTTCAGGGCGTTTTCTAAGAATGATGCCGCGAACGAGCAATGCACGCAATAAAAATGGCACGTCGATGACGTATTTGTCCATTAAAAATTCATCGAGATACGGTTTGACGTCTTTGGCGTCGGGGCTTTTTGGTGAGCCGAGGTTGACTAATAGTGCTCCTTTCATAATGCAGTCAAAAGTTTAAAGTCGAAAGTCAGAAAGCCTGACGACGATCAATATATTTTAAGTTAGTAAATTAGGCGGTCTGGTTGATAGACATCAGATATTTCTTTGGTGTCGTGGCAAACTTTTTCTTGAATGCCGAAATAAAATGGCTGGCGGTACTGTAGCCAATTTTGAGGCCGACTTCATTCACATTATGCGAGCCGTCTTCGAGTAGTTTTCGTGCAAATTCCATTTTGTAATCGAATAAAAAACTGTAGACGCTGTCGCCGTAAATCTGCTTGAAGCCCATTTTGAGTTTTTTGAGATTTAGTCCAACCTGGTCTGCGAGTTCCTGCAATCCCGGCGGTTCGGCCATGTTGGCAATGATGATGTCTTTGGCTTTTCGGATTTTTAAAACGTTGTCTTCGTCGATTAGGAACGGACATTGTTCAGCATCGGGATCTTCAGTCCGGTTAAAATACAAACTTAAAAGCTCGTAACCTTTTCCTTTATAATATAGGTTTTTGATCGACGGATGCAGATTGAAATGAAACAACTGGCTCAAAACAATCGCCATCGACGGACTGATGTTTCCTTCATCGTAATATTTCCGGTCCTGATTTTCCTTGCTCAGAAACGGAATGTATTCGGCTTCAGATGAAAACAAGCCATGGAATTTCTTAATGGAGATAATCACCGAAATCACCCAAGAATTCGGTGCCAGTTCTAAATTCAGCGGCAATTCTTTTTGCGGATTGTATAGCAGTAATGATTTTTCTTCTTTCAGTTCCAACGCATAATTGCCCTGGTTGAAAATGAATTTCGCCTTGCCTTTAATCCCAAAATGAAACTGGATCAAACCCTGGTTTATAGGACGTTCGGCCCGAAAAACTTCGTTGTCATCATTCTGGAAACGAATCAGATAAAAGTCGTCTTCGATTTTAATTACTTCCTGAGAACCCATAGCGGTATTTTTTGAAATGATTTTTTAGAAACAAGCGGCTTTTTATTTAGAATTGTTCTATATAAGAACTTTGCCGTTGCTTGATTCTACTGCAAATTTACAAGAAAATCCATAGTTTCAGGCAATTTATATTAAAATATCCCGCAGCGATATAAAAAGTCCTTTGAGCGTTACTTTTCTAAATATGATAAGTATAATTTTGTTGAACTTTCAGAAAAAGTGTAAAATGGAAAACAACAACCCGTCGAAGCATCTGTATTTTTACGCCGTTGGCCTCAGCTATAAAAAAGCCGATGCCGAGATTCGCGGGAAATTCAGCCTCGACACCACCGCCAAAACGGGTTTGCTACACCAGGCAAAAAGCGAGGGCATCGAAAGTTTGATCGTCACTTCAACCTGCAACCGTACCGAGATTTACGGTTTTGCGGAGCATCCGTTTCAACTGATCAAATTGATTTGCGAAAACAGCAATGGTTCGGTTGAGGAATTTCAGAAAGTAGGTTTTGTTTATAAAAACCAGGAAGCGATCAACCACATGTTTCGTGTGGGAACCGGTTTGGACAGCCAGATTTTGGGCGATTTTGAAATTATCAGCCAGTTGAAAGTGGGTTTTGCCGAGTCAAGATCTTTGGGTTTGATCAATACTTTTTTAGACCGTTTGGTGAATGCCGTGATTCAGGCAAGCAAAAAAATCAAGAACGAAACCGAGATCAGTTCGGGTGCGACTTCTGTTTCTTTTGCATCGGTACAATACATTATCAAAAATGTCGCTGACATTAGCAACAAAAATATTTTACTTTTCGGAACCGGGAAAATCGGAAGAAATACGTGCGAAAATTTGGTCAAACATACCAAAAACGAGCACATTACTTTAATCAACCGAACCAAAGACAAAGCCGAAAAACTTGCCGGAAAGCTCAATTTAATTGTAAAAGATTATTCAGAATTGCACCTCGAATTGCAAAAAGCTGATGTTGTTGTTGTGGCAACAGGCGCGCAAAACCCTACCGTTGACGCAGCCATTTTAAATCTGAAAAAACCGCTTTTGATTTTAGATTTGTCGATTCCGAAAAACGTCCATGAAAATGTAAAAACTGTTGAAGGTGTGACGTTAATCCACATGGACCATTTGTCTCAGATGACCGACGAAACTTTGGAAAATCGCAAAAAACACATTCCGGCGGCCGAAGCGATCATCGAAGCAATCAAAGAAGAATTTACGACCTGGACGAAAGCCAGGAAATTCGCCCCGACGATCAACGCGTTGAAAGAAAAACTGAATGCGATCAAAAATTCAGAACTCGATTTCCAAAGCAAAAAAATCGTTGGTTTCAATGAAGAACAAGCCGAAATCATCAGCGCCAGGATCATTCAGAAAATCACTACACATTTTGCAAATCATCTTAAAGACGACAACACCATGGTCGATGAAAGCATCGAATGGATTGAAAAAGTGTTTCAGATCGAAGCAATCAAATAAATATTTAGCCACGAATGCACGAATGGTTGTGTTAGTGGAATAATCAGAAAACAACTTCAAAAAATTCGTGCATTCGTGGCAAACAAAACAATAAGAATCGGAACCCGCGACAGCGAACTCGCCCTTTGGCAGGCACACACAGTTGAAAAAAAGCTCAACGATCTGGGTTATCAAACTGAAATCACCGCCGTAAAATCACAAGGCGATATTCTTCTCGACAAACCGCTTTACGAACTTGGCATTACCGGAATTTTTACCAAAACTCTAGACATTGCGATGATCAATGGCCAGATCGATATTGCCGTGCATTCGATGAAAGATGTGCCAACCGCATTGCCGATCGGGATTGTTCCCGCTGCAGTTTTGGAACGCGCCAGCGAAAAAGACATTTTGGTCTACAATGGAAATCTCGATTTTTTACATGCCAACGGAATTGTCGCCACCGGAAGTTTGCGCCGTCAGGCACAATGGTTAAACCGTTACCCAAACCACGAAGTCGTCGATTTGCGCGGAAACGTCAATACGCGGCTGCAAAAACTCAAAGACAACAACTGGAACGGCGCCATTTTCGCAGAAGCCGGACTCGACCGCATCAACTTAAAACCAGAAAATCACATCGATTTAGATTGGATGATTCCCGCACCGGCACAAGGCGCAATGCTTGTTGTCGCCATGGAAAAGGATGAATTTTCAAGGGAAGCGGTTGCCAAGTTAAACCACAAATCCACCGAAATCTGTACCGAGATCGAACGCGAATTTTTGAAAACGCTCGAAGGCGGATGCACGGCTCCAATTGGCGCTTTCGCTGAAGTTTTCGAAAGCCAGATCCGTTTTGAAGGCTTGTTGTGTTCGCTTGACGGAAAAGACAAAATCCATATTGAAAAGACGGTTTCGATTGACAGTTATAAAAATTTCGGGCGCGATTGTGCTTTATTTGTATTGGAAAATGACGGACGAGAGATCATGATCCAAATCAGAAAAGATTTAAACAAATAATATGATCCGGATCCTTTCAACAAAAAAACTCCAGCCCAACCAAAAGCAATTTTTGCTGAATGCCGGATTTTCCGTTGTTGAAGCCGATTTTATCGGAATCCAAAATAAAAAATTTACGTTCTCAAACATTTACGACAACCTGATTTTTACAAGCGGAAATGCCGTGAAAGCCGTTAGCAATCATCCCGATGTTCAGGACATTCGGCGACATCCTGCATTCTGCGTAGGTGAAAAAACAGCCGATCTGCTCGACGAAAACGGATTCACCGTCCAGGAAATTGCAAACAGCGCAGCCGAATTGGCACAAACGATCATTTCACAATATCCAACCGAAAACTTCACTTTTTTCAATGGAAATTTGCGTTTGGACGAATTGCCAAATCAACTCAAAAAAGCAAATGTTTCATACAATGAAGTCGAAACGTACGAAACTGTTTTAACGCCAAATGCAATAAATACAGCAATCGAAGGCATTTTATTTTTCAGTCCGTCAGCCGTCGAAAGTTTTCTTTCAGCAAATAAAATCACCAATGAAACCTGTTTTTGTATCGGAAACACGACTGCAAAAGCATTACAAAATAGCACACAGAATATCATAATTGCGAATCAGCCATCGGTTGAAAACACAATTATCCAAACGATTAACCATTTTAAAAAATAGTCCGCGACAACGATTTGTAAAAATTCGTGCAATTCGCGGCAAATAAACAAATGATCAAAAACGACCTATTTTTAAAAGCGCTAAAAGGAGAAACCGTAGAACGTCCGCCAGTATGGATGATGCGCCAAGCCGGAAGGTATTTGCCCGAATTCATCGCCCTGCGCGACAAATACGATTTTTTCACACGCTGCCAAACCCCGGAATTGGCTTCAGAAATTACAGTGCAACCGATAAGAAGAATTGCTCCAGATGCAGCGATTTTATTCTCAGACATACTCGTCGTGCCGCAAGCGATGGGCATCGAAGTGCTGATGAAGGAATCAGTCGGGCCTTTTTTACCGAATCCAATCCGCACGATCCAGGATGTCGAAAGAGTGATCGTTCCCGATATTGACGAAACTTTAGGTTACGTCATGGATGCGATCAAAATGACCAAAGAAATGCTGAACGATGAGGTTCCATTAATTGGTTTTGCCGGTTCGCCCTGGACGATTTTTTGTTATGCCGTAGAAGGAAAAGGCTCTAAAAGTTTCGACACCGCCAAAGGATTTTGCTTTACGCATCCTGAAGCCGCACACGTGTTGTTGCAGAAAATCACCGATACGACAATCGCTTATTTAAAGAAAAAAGTCGAAGCCGGAGTCAATGCGGTGCAGATTTTTGACAGTTGGGGCGGCATGTTGTCACCAGTCGATTACCAGGAATTTTCATGGAAATACATCAACCAGATCGTTGAAGCATTGGCAGACATTACGCCAGTCATTGTTTTCGGGAAAGGCTGCTGGTTTGCGCTTGGCGAAATGGGCAAAAGCAAAGCCTCGGCACTTGGTGTAGACTGGACGTGTTCGCCACGGAATGCCAGATATTTATCGGGCGGAAACATTACGTTGCAGGGAAATTTCGATCCGTCGAGGTTGTTGTCGCCGATTCCAACGATCAAAAAAATGGTGCACCAAATGATCGACGAATTCGGAAAAGACAAATATATCGTGAATTTAGGCCATGGAATCCTGCCGAACATTCCCGTAGACCATGCGAAAGCGTTTATTGACGCGGTGAAAGAATATAAATAAGGTTTAAGGTTTAGGGTACAAGGTTCAAGGTTTGAAAGCCAAAAGCCAAAACCTAAAACCCAGAACCCAAAACCCAGAACCCAAAAATGCCATTAACAGCAAGGCTTCGCGACGAAGACAACGAACGCATCAACAACATCCTGAAAAGGCTGATTGGGTTGGATTATGTTCCTGAAACGGGAACTGATTCCATCGATCAGATTTTGGCTGAAATTGATTTGACATTCGAAAATTTGTTTGATTTGACTCCCGAAAATTTGGTGTTGCATTTGAAAAATTTAAATTTCGATTGGGAAAACGCAGAGCAATTTGCAGATTTCGTGGTTTCAGTTTCAAATCGATCAAATGAAAATCAGCTGCATTGGAAACAAAAAGCGATTGCCGTTTACAATTACATTCAATCCGAAAGCAAAGTATTTTCATTTGCAATTTCGGCTAAAATTGCAGCAGCAAAAAAGTAAGTTATGGCATTCGAAAACTTTAAAATACAAACCATCGCCGACATTCTTCCCGAAGAATTGTTCCACCTGATCGAAAAAAATCGAAACCACATCAGCAAAACCTTTCCGGTAACGGTTGCAAGCTGTGAAAATTTCGAAACAACGATCCAATATCTCGGCGAAGCCATTGAAAACCAGGAAAAAGAAGAATCGTACTATTTTTACCTGAGAAACCTCGAAACCGGAATTTTAATCGGGTTTGTGATGATCAAAAACCTCAATAAAAAGATCCGGAAATGCGAACTCGCTTACTTTATCGACAAGGATTTCGAAGGCAAAGGCATCATTTCAAAAGCTGTGGTGCAAACGATCGACTTTTGTTTCCGCGAATTGGTGATGAATAAAATTTTCATTTGTACGTCGAAGATCAATTTCGGAAGCCAACGAATTGCAACCAAAAACGGCTTTCAGCAAGAAGGTATTTTGCGCCAGGAATTCAAAAACGGTGAAGGCGTTTTAGAAGACATTATTTATTTCGGACTCTTAAAATCCGATTATTATGAAAGATAAATTTTACCAATACATCCAAAACCTGCAGGACGAAATAGTCGCCGGACTTGAAAAAGTAGACGGCTCAGCCAAATTCCGTGAAGATCTTTGGCAACGGCCCGAAGGCGGCGGCGGACGAACGCGCGTGATTGAAAACGGCGCAGTTTTCGAAAAAGGCGGTGTCAACATTTCAGCCGTTCATGGCAAATTGCCCGATTCGATGCAGAAATTGTTCAACGTGGGCGAGGCTGATTTTTTTGCCTGCGGACTCAGTTTGGTCATCCATCCAAAAAACCCGATGGTGCCGACGGTTCATGCGAATTGGCGTTATTTTGAAATGTATGATGAGGTTGGAAATGTCATCCAATCTTGGTTTGGCGGCGGACAGGATTTAACGCCGTATTATTTGTTCGAAGAGGATGCGAAACATTTTCATCAAACTTCAAAAAATGCGTGTGACAAGCATAATTTAGATTTTTATCCGAAATATAAAAAGCAATGCGATAACTATTTCTGGAATGCGCACCGCAACGAAGCCCGAGGCATTGGCGGTTTGTTCTTCGATTATTGCAAAGCAAATGAACACATGTCGATGGAAAATTGGTATGATTTCGTGACAGAAGTCGGCAACAGTTTCCTCGAAGCCTACATTCCGATTGTTGAAAAAAGAAAAGATTTGCCTTATACTGAAGCCCAGAAAACCTGGCAGGAAATCCGTCGCGGCCGTTATGTAGAATTCAATCTCGTTCATGACAAAGGCACATTGTTCGGGCTCAAAACCAACGGCCGCATCGAAAGCATACTGATGAGTTTGCCGCCAACCGTGCAATGGGTTTATGACCATCATCCGGAAAAGGGAAGCGAAGAAGAAAAGTTATTAAACGTTTTGTTACATCCAATAGATTGGATGTAACAAAAGAAATAAACCATTAAGGAATTAAGGTTCATTAAGTTGGGGCTTAACTAATATTAATTCCTTAATGGTTCAAATAAAAATACGCCGAAAGCGCGAAGCATAGAAATAGTAGTGTCAACGGGATTTAATTATCAATTGTCCATTATCCATTGATTACAAATTATTGCATAGGGATTTTTTTCACCGGTTTTCTGAGCTGTCTGGCGCAGGAAGATTCCACCCGTGTGCGTTATTTTAAACCATTCGATGACAACATTACCACGCGGCTTTCGATCAACAGCAGTTCAAACAGTTTTGTGCTGACTGATGTTGCCAATAAGATGGAATATAACATTGTTCCAAACGACCGCGAACGCATCGATTTTGGCATCAGTTACCGTTCGATCGCCTTTAGTTTTGGCTTTGCACCCGATTTTCTGGCAACGAACAAAGACAACAGCAATTCGAAATTGTACAATCTGAATTTTCGCGCGTTCCATAAACAATGGACGCAGAGTTTCGATTTGTACAGCCAACGCGGATTTTACCTCGAAGCAAACAACCAGCAAATCCCGCTTCCAGAAATGAAAACCTTTAAAATCGGCGGGCAGACATCTTATATATTGAATAAGAATTTTTCATTCCGGGCGATTTCCGCGCAAAGCGAATGGCAGCAAAAAAGCGCCGGAAGTTTGGTGCCAACCTTATCCTTATATTACACCAAACTGCGGTTTAAAATTGAAGATTTTGATGAAACCGTACACATGTATACCGCAGCGCTATCACCGGCTTATTATTACAATTTCGTCATCCGGAAAAATTTCTTTGTGTCGCTGGGCGTTTTGCCTGGTTTTGGGGTTGAATATGCTGATTCCGATACATCGGCATTATATCAGATGGAAATTAGCGCCGCATTAGGCTACAATTCCGATACCTTTTTTGCCGGGATCAATTCCAATGCAAAATATTTCAGCAGCAATACCGGTTCCGATGTCCAATGGGGCGATACGGTTTCACGTGGCGAAATCTACGTCGGATACCGCTTCAAACCGCCCAAAAAACTCACCGAAAAAACCGAAAATATCAACAGGAAATTACCATTCAAAAAATAAAAACTAACACGGATCGGATCAATTATCAATAAGCTGACGCTCAGTTCGGCTGTTAGCCTCGAGTGTCCATATCCATTAATTAAAAATTATGTTCAACAGAAACAGAAGACTCAGAACCAACGAATCGATCAGAAGTTTGGTGCGCGAAACCACTTTAAGTCCGCATGATTTCATGCTGCCTATGTTCATCGCCGAAGGCAAAGACGTCAAAGTCGCGATTCCATCCATGCCCGGAATTTACCGCCATTCGCTCGACAACACCATTAAAGAAGTCAAGGAAGCGTGGGATTTGGGCATTAAAGCCGTAAACATTTACGTCAAAGTGTCCGAGAATTTAAAAGACAACACCGGAAAAGAAGCCTGGAACAAAGACGGACTCATGCAGCAAACGATCCGCGCGATCAAAGACGCCGTTCCCGAAATGATCGTGATGCCCGATGTCGCGCTCGATCCGTATTCGATTTACGGCCACGACGGCATCATCGAAAAAGGGCAAATCATCAACGATCCAACGGTCGATGCGCTCACGCGAATGAGCCTCAGCCACGCCGAAGCCGGTGCCGATTTTGTTGCGCCTTCAGACATGATGGACGGCCGCGTGTACGCCATTCGCAAAGCACTCGAAGAAAACGGGCATCACAACGTAGGCATTATGAGTTACAGCGCTAAATATGCATCGGCATTTTACGGACCGTTTCGCGATGCACTCGATTCTGCACCAGTTGATTTGAACCATGTCCCGAAAGACAAGAAGACCTACCAGATGGATTATGCAAACCGCATCGAAGCCATCAAGGAAACGCTCGACGACGTGGCTGAAGGCGCCGATATTGTCATGGTAAAACCCGGAATGGCATATCTCGACATTGTTCGCGAAGTCAAAAATGCCGTGAATGTTCCCGTTGCCGTGTATCAGGTTTCGGGAGAATATGCAATGGTCAAGGCGGCTTCAGAGCGTGGTTGGCTTGACCACGACAAGATCATGATCGAACAATTGCATTGCATCAAAAGGGCAGGAGCGAACATCATTTCGACGTATTTTGCGAAAGAAGCAGCCGTAATTTTGAACAGATAATATTTCAAATTTACCATTAAGGAATTAAGAAAAATTAAGTTTCGCTTCATGAATCTTAATACCTTAATGGTTCAAAATAAAAAACCATGTGCAAAAAGTTTTTATTTTTAATAATTGTTGTCGTAATTTTTAGTTGCAAATCAGAAGACAAAAAAGAACCGCTTTATCCCGAAGCAAAAACTGAAAAACAAACGCCAGAACAACTCGGCCAGGAACTTTTCGAAGGCAAAGGCAACTGCATCGCCTGCCATCAGCCCGACCAGAAGATCATTGGCCCAAGCCTGGAGGAAATCGCAAAAACCTACAAAGAGAAGAACGCCAGCATCGCAAATTTCCTCAAAGGCAGCGAAGAACCGATTGTCGATCCGAGCCAGTTTGAAGTCATGAAAACCAATTTCACGATCACAAAGCAAATGTCGGAAGCCGAATTGCAAGCGCTTGAAAGTTACATTTACAGCCATTTGAAGTAGTTTTTTTCAGGAGCTGTTTCCTGCTGTCCGCTGTATCTTTTGCGCCGCTTTGTTTTGCAAAAGGATGCCGCTTCCATCAGGGCTAGGGCAGCGGTTTCCAAAAACATGTTGATATTTCAAAACAATAAATTACCTTTAAACATGGAAACCGCCTTCATCAAAACCCCACTCGGAATCACGAAAATCACCGGAGACGAATCCGGGATTTCGGTCATTTCGATATTGAATGATGAAACGGAAATCTCTCCACAAATCCCCGAAATCCTTCAGGAAACAGTCCATCAGCTCCATGATTATTTTGAAGGCAACCGCCAGGATTTTACCTTTAAATTAAACCCGTCCGGAACCGATTTTCAGCAAAGAGTTTGGCAGGAATTGCTCAAAATCCCATTTGGGAAAACGATGTCTTATCTGGAGTTGTCCAAAAAACTCGGCGATGTCAAAGCCATCCGCGCAGTAGCATCAGCCAATGGAAAAAATCCGTTGTGGATCGTCGTTCCCTGCCATCGTGTCATCGGAACAAATGGTTCGCTAACCGGTTATGCCGGCGGATTGTGGCGCAAGAAATGGCTTATCGAACATGAAAATCCAACCCATCAGCAAAGTCTTTTCTAAAAAAGAATCATAAAGGAAAATTGTGTAAATTGCTTTGCCTTTGCAAACAAACATTTATGAAAATCCTGATCAAAATCCTGTTGTGGTTCATTGTTGTCTTAACATCAATCACTTTACTGCTCTATATTTTCAATTTCGATTACCTGATCACGGCAGTCAGAACGGTTTACTTCAACGGCCATACGACAGCCTTTTTGGATGATTACAAATATTTTACAAACCGTACGATTCCAAAAAGCACCACGCCGCAGCCATGGGCAACTTCCAAAGATTACAACTCGGTAAAACCAACCGCAGCACTCGAAAACTGGCACAAAGAAACCGGAAGCGTCGCTTTTTTAATCATCAAAAACGACAGCATCTGGAGCGAAAGTTATTATGACGGTTATGGCAAAGATTCCAAATCGAATTCTTTTTCGATGGCAAAAAGCGTCGTTTCGGCAGCACTTGGAAAAGCAATTATGCAGGGAAAAATCAAAAGCCTCGACCAATTGGTTTCTGATTTTTATCCGGAATTTAAAGATGGTAAAACAGCGACAATGACCGTTGGTGATCTGTCATCGATGGCTTCAGGATTGGATTGGGATGAATCGTATTACAGTCCGTTTTCAGTGACGACTCGCGCTTATTTCGATGAAGATTTGGACAAAGTCATCCTCGGATTAAAAGGCGAAAGCGCCCCAGGAAAAGCCTACAAATACCTTTCAGGAAACACCCAATTGCTTGCGATGTGCATCCAGAAAGCCACCGGGGAAAACCTTGCTGATTATGTTTCGAAGAATTTCTGGCAGCCGCTTGGCGCAGAAAATGAAGCACTTTGGCAAACCGACCACAAAGGCGGTATGGTCAAAGCCTATTGTTGCATTGCAAGCAACGCGCGGGATTTTGCACGTTTCGGAAAATTGTACAAACAACATGGAAAATGGAACGGACAGCAAATCCTTGACAGTACTTTTGTAGCCAAATCGACTACGCCACGCTTTGCAGATTCGCCCGAATACGGTTACGGTTTCTGGCTCAGCGATTACAAAAACAAGAAAATATTTTACATGCGCGGGCATCTCGGCCAATATGTGATTGTGATCCCGGAAGACGATCTGATCATCGTTCGCCTTGGAAACCGCCACGTCCGAAGCACGACAGGAAACAAGCACAGCGACGATTTTTACGGCTACATTGACGAAACGTACAAAATGCTAGCACAAAGAAAATAATTACCAGCCAGAAACTTTAATACACGCCATAATGATTGAGAAAATCAACTTAGAACACATTTTATTCCTCGATATCGAAACCGTTCCGATGGAGGAAAATTTCGATGCGCTTGACGCCGACATGCAGCAGCTTTGGGAACTCAAAACCCAATACCAAAGGCGCGACGAATACACGCCGGAAGATTTTTATGACCGCGCCGGAATATGGGCAGAATTTGGAAAAATCGTCTGCATTTCCGTAGGTTATTTTGTAATTAAAAGCGACATCCGGAATTTCCGAGTGACTTCTTTTTTCGGGGAAGAAACGAGGATCTTAAAGGATTTCAACAACCTGCTGAACAACCATTTCAACCAGCCGCAGCATTTGCTTTGCGGGCACAATGCGAAGGAATTCGACATTCCGTTTATCGCCAGGAGAATGATCATCAACCAAATCCCGATTCCGAACAAACTCAATTTATTCGGAAAAAAACCATGGGAAATTCCGCATCTCGACACGTTGGAATTGTGGAAATTTGGCGATTACAAACATTTCACATCATTAAAATTACTCACAAAAATCCTTGGGATTCCGTCTCCAAAAGGCGATATCGACGGCAGTCAGGTGGGCTATGTTTTTTATGTTGAAAAAGACATCGACCGCATTGTAACCTATTGTGAAAAAGATACGATTGCCGTTGCCCAGATTTTTTTGCGCCTTCGCCGGGAAGATTTGCTGGATGATGATGAGGTGTTGCATGTGTAGTTGCTGAGTGCCTGAGTTGCGAGTACCTGAGTTCAGAGTTTCAGAGTTTCAGAGTTTCAGAGTTTCAGAGTTTCAGAGTTTCAGAGTTTCAGAGTTTCAGAGTTTCAAGTTGAAGTAAAGACAAAATTAGGTTCTTTTTATACGCAATCCAAAAAACTCAGGCACTCGCAACTTTGCAACTCAGGAACTAAATCTCTACATTTACAAAAAAACAGATTATGGTTTTAAGCAGGTTCTGGCTGGTGATTTTCATTTCTTCGATCGTATTTGTGGTCGTGGGTTTGTTCACGGGAAACAACTATTCGGTCGATTTTATATTGAATGGAAAAAAGGACGATCCGGTTTTGATTTCCGAAAAATATAAGGAACAGTTGCCGGCATTTATCCGTGACAGCATTGAAAAAGCGCCTGAACAAACGATCGTCATTAACAAAGTTGAATCGAATCCTGACACGACCTATATCTTCAAAAACAAAACCGTAAAAGTGTACAGTGGCGTCCAAAAAACCGATGGGCTTTTGCCAACGTGTAAAAATACCTTGCTCGATTTAATCCTTCCGCTGATCGCTTATCTTGCTTTCTTTTGCGGACTGATGCAATTGCTGATCGATTCCGGAGCCTCTGAAAAACTCGCTAAAAAGCTCAGTCCTGTGTTTGTAAAAGTGTTCCCGACGGTTCCGAAAAACCACGAATCGATTTCTTACATGACGTTGAATTTTGCCGCGAATTTCCTCGGATTGGATTCGGCTGCGACACCATTCGGACTCAAAGCGATGCAGAGTTTGCAGGAATTAAATCCCGATAAAGACCGCGCCAGTGACGCACAAATCATGTTTATGTGTTTGCATGCGGCCGGACTGACGTTGATCCCAACTTCCATCATCGGTTATCGTGCTGCTGAAAACGCAAGTAATCCGGCAGATGTGATGTTGCCGTGTATTATTACGTCTTTCGTTGGCACCATTGCGGCATTTCTGGTCATCGGAATCAGACAAAAGATCAACTTTAAAAGCGCCTCACTAGTAGTGACTTTAATGGCTTTGATTGCAGCGATTGCCGGATTGATGCTTTACATCGGAAGAATGGATTTGGTCGAGAAAAATTTGTTTACCGGAAATCTTTCAGGTTTGATGTTGGTTGGAATTATCGCATTCACACTGGTTTTTTCGTTCATCCACGAAAAGAAATTTACGCAACTAAATACAACGATTTTCGATTCTTTTGTCACCGGCGCCAACAACGGACTCAAAACCGGCGTGACGATTTTTCCTTATGTTTTGGGCATGCTCGTGGCGATTTCATTCTTTAGGAACAGCGGACTTTTTGAAATTATCAGCAACGGAATTTCGTTTGTATTTTCGCACATCGGCGTCAGCAAGGAAATTACCGATTCTTTGCCGGTGGCGATGCTTCGCCCTTTTAGTTCTGGCGGTTCGCGCGGATTTATGATCGATTCAATGCGGACGTTCGGGCCGGATTCGTTTACAGGAAGGCTCAGTTGTATTTTTCAATGCAGTGCCGAAACGACATTCTATGTGATCGCCGTGTATTTCGGATCGATCAAAGTGAAGAATACGAGATATACTTTGGGCTCGATGCTTTTGGTTGATTTGATTTGCGTGATTACTGCCATTTTTGTGGCCAGCTGGTTTTTTTAATCTGATAAAAATAAATGATGACAGACATTTTTGATCAAACAGCGAATAAATCCATACTCGAAAGATTTGAAAAACTTCATGCCGATTCACAGCCGCTTTGGGGAAAGATGACGGTTTCTCAAATGGTCTTGCATTGCCAGAAACCGATTGATGTGGCGCTTGGAAAATTGATTCTTAAGGGTGGATTTTTAGGATTTCTCTTCGGAAAAATTGCCAAGAACAGTTTTATCAAGAACCTAAGTTTTAGTAAAAATTCGCCAACGCTAACGCAATTTAAGATTTCAGGAAACCCGGATTTTGAAAAAGAAAGACAGATTTTAATGGCAATGATCGCAGATTTTGTAAAGATCGGACCGAAAATCATTGCCAACAAAGTGCATCCTTTTTTCGGGGAAATGTCCGACGAAGAGTGGGGAACTTTGCATTATGTGCACCTCGACCACCATTTGAAACAATTTGCGGTTTAATTTTATAAAAAAGAAAAGGCCACGAATGCACGAATGATTTTAAATATTCGTGAATTCGTGGCCAAAATTATTTATGGTAACTATTAACCGATCTGCATTTCAGGAATTTCGCCGTCAATAATTAAATCGGCTTCAGTCGAAGCGATAATGTGTGCAACGGTCACACCCGGAGCGCGTTCTAAAAGCTTAAATCCCTTCGGCGTGATTTCCAAAACTGCCAGTTCGGTAACGACTTTTTTCACACAGCCAACGCCAGTTAACGGAAGCGTGCATCTTTTTAAAATCTTTGATTCTCCTGCTTTATTGACGTGCATCATCGCGACAATGATATTCTCTGCAGAAGCGACCAAATCCATGGCGCCGCCCATGCCTTTGACCATTTTTCCGGGAATTTTCCAGTTGGCGATGTCACCATTTTCGGCAACTTCCATGGCCCCGAGGATCGTTAGATCGACATGCTGGCTTCTGATCATCCCGAAACTGAAAGCCGAATCGAAAAAACTGGCTCCGGGTAACGTGGTAATGGTTTGTTTTCCGGCGTTGATGACATCGGCATCTTCTTCGCCTTCAAACGGGAATGGCCCCATGCCGAGTACGCCGTTCTCACTTTGAAATTCTACCGAAATATCGTTGCGGACATAATTCGCGACCAAAGTCGGAATGCCGATACCGAGGTTTACATAGTAGCCGTCTTTGACTTCTTTTGCGATGCGTTTTGCAATTTCTTCTTTTCCGAGCATGGTTATTTTTGTCTTACAGTTCGTTGTTCGATTCGCTTTTCAAATTTCTCGCCTTTAAAAATGCGTTGCACCAAAATCCCCGGAATGTGGATTTCATTTGGATTCAAACTTCCGGCAGGCAACAATTCCTCGACTTCGGCAATGGTGATTTTTCCGGCTCCCGCCATAGGCGCATTGAAGTTTCGGGCGGTTCCTTTGAAGATTAGGTTTCCTGCTTCGTCGCCTTTCCAGGCTTTTACAATCGCAAAATCGGCTTTGTAGGCTTCTTCCATCACGTGCATTTTGCCGTTGAATTCGCGGACTTCTTTGCCCTCGGCGACTTCGGTTCCGTAACCCGCCGGCGTGTAGAATGCTGGAATTCCGGCTTGTGCGGCGCGGCATTTTTCGGCTAAAGTTCCTTGAGGCGTGAGTTCGACTTCGAGTTCGCCTGAAAGCATCTGGCGTTCGAATTCGGCGTTTTCACCTACATAAGAAGAGATCATTTTTTTGATTTGACGTTTTTGCAACAACAGTCCGAGGCCAAAATCGTCAACGCCGGCATTGTTCGAAATGCAGGTGAGATCTTTGACATCTTTTTTAACGAGTTCGGCGATGCAGTTTTCGGGGATTCCACAGAGGCCGAAACCACCGAGCATAATGGTTTGCCCGTCTTCGATTCCCTGGAGCGCTTCCTGTACGGAGTTTACTTTTTTGTTGATCATGTCGTTAATGTTTTTGCCACGAATGCACGAATTTTTCTTGATTGCGTGGATGTTTTTTAGCCCCGATAGCAGTGGAAATCCTTTTTTGCCAATGTTCCTTAAATGTTTTCTGTCGAAGTGATGGGAACGCATCAACAAAATACATAAGCAAAAAAGATTGCAACGGATAGCGGGAAATAGCTCCTAATAAAAAACCATGAAGCAATTGTGATCGCTTTATGGTTTGTGATTTTATAATGAAAATTCGTCAGTGTCCTGCTCAAATTCGGTCGCCGTGGTGTCTTTTACCGGAACCCAGCAATCGACTTTGATCGACAGGTTTTTTGGGCGGTCGAAATCTTTTTTGGAGATGTTCAAATCCTTATCGGCATAGCATTTTTTCATGAAAATTCCCCAGATCGGCAAAGCGGCAGTTGCGCCTTGTCCGTAAGTAATTCCACGGAAATGCGCCGAACGGTCTTCGCAGCCCACCCAGATTCCGGTGCATAAATTCGGAACCATACCCATAAACCAACCGTCGGATTGTTTTTGGGAAGTTCCGGTTTTACCCGCAATCGGGTTCGTGAACATGTATGGATATCCGGTCACGCGGTTGTAGCCGTTTCCGCCACCTTGAGTACGCAAACGCGCTCCGGAGCCGCTTTCGGTAACGCCTTCCAGCAATTTGATTACCGCAAAAGCAATGTCTTTGTTGAGCACGTCGTGTGATTCGGGTGCCGGTTCGTAGATTACGAGGCCGTTTTTATCTTCGATCCTGGTGATGAATTGCGGTTTGATGTAAACACCTTCATTGGCAAAGGTGCTGTAAGCGGCAACCATGTCCTGAACGGTGATTTCTACTGCTCCGAGCGCAATCGATGGCTGTGCGGGAATGTCAGAATTGACGCCGAGTTTGTGCGTCAATTCAACCACAGCTTCGGGACCGACTTTATCAATTAATTTCGCTGAAACGGTGTTGATCGAAAGGGCAAGCGCTTTTTTAAGCGTTACCATGCCGCGGTATTCGCCGTTCGAGTTGCTTGGCGTCCAGGATTCGGTCACGTTGTGGCGGCCTTTTGGGATCGTAAATGGGGAATCGATGATCGAATCGCACGGCGACATGTTTAACTGTTCAATCGCTGTTGCGTAAACGAACGGTTTGAACGTTGAACCCACTTGTCGTGCGCCTTGACCAACATGGTCGTATTGGAAATATTTGTAATTGATTCCGCCCACCCACGCTTTTACGTGTCCGGTTTGCGGCTCCATCGCCATCAAACCTGATTGTAAGAAACTTTTGTAATAGCGGATGGAATCTGTTGGGGTTAACACCGTGTCGCGTTCGCCTTTCCAGGTAAACACTTTCATTTTGGTTTTTACGCCGAACGATTTGATAATGTCGGATTCGCTTTTGTCCTGTGCGGCCATTTGCTTCCAGCGGTCGGAAGTTTTCATCGCCTGCATCATTAGTTTTTGGGTTTCCGCATCGCTGAGTTTGATGAATGGCGCGTTTTTATTGCCTTTCTGGTCGATGACAAATTCTTTTTGCAGGTTCGTTAAATGCTGCGTTACCGCATCTTCAGCATAGGTTTGCATTCGCGAATCGATGGTGACGTAGATTTTAAGTCCGTCTTTGTAAATGTCGTACTCCGAACCGTCGGATTTTTTGTTTTCCTTGGTCCATTTTTTCATGAAGTCGCGTAAATATTCTCGGAAATACGTTGCAATTCCTTCTTTATGGCTTTCCGGCTGGAAGTGTAAAATGATCGGTTTTTTCTCGAGTTGCGCTTTCGCGGATTCTTCTAAGAAACCATTTTTGACCATTTGGCCCAAAACCGTATTTCTTCTCAACGTTACTTTTTCGATTCTTTTGATCGGATTGAAAAGCGACGGATTTTTGAGCATTCCAACAAGCATTGCCCCTTCGTCGATTGTCAGGTCACGCGGTTCTTTTCCGAAATATACTTTGGATGCCGAACGGATTCCGACTGCTGTATTTACGAAATCAGCTTTGTTTAAATACATCGCAATGATCTCATTTTTAGTATATTGTCGCTCGAGGCGAATGGCAATGATCCACTCTTTTGCTTTTTGGATGATCCTTAACGGAAGAAACCTTGAACCTTCACCGTGGAATAACAATTTGGCCAATTGCTGTGTGAGCGTACTCGCACCGCCGCTGGTTCCGAAGCTTAAAACAGCCCGCATCGTTCCGCGCCCGTCGATTCCCGAATGTTCGTAAAAACGCTCATCTTCGGTGGCAACCAACGCATCAACGAGGTGTTTCGGCAAATCGGCATATTTAATTGGCGTACGGTTTTCATTGTAGAATTTCCCGATGGTGACGCCATCTGTCGAAATGACTTCGGTAGCCAAATTCGAATCCGGGTTCTCTAAATCTTCAAACGAAGGCATCGACCCGAAAACGCCCCAGGACGCAAGGATGAAAAACAGGGCAAGTCCGCCCAGTGTATACCCGAAAATCTTCCAGAATTGCCACTTGTAATGATTGAAATCTTTTGTGGTGTTGTTATTTTTTTTGGCAGCCATAAATCTTAATCTAATTTTTCTAATCTGAAACCTACTTCGGTGATGCCGTCGAGTTGCGGAACGCCGGTTACTCTCCCGGTTTGCCTGTTCGCCTGGCGGATGTGGACTTTATAAATCCCCGATTTAAATTGCATCCTTTTCTTGTAAACGAGCTTGCTTTCTTTGACATCCGTAAATCCGTTCCCGAGCAAATTCCCTTCTGCATCGGCCATTTGATACTCAAGCGTGTCGACTTTGGTGACACCATCAGGCTGTTCCAATGAAACGATCACGAATAAATTGCTGAACGGATAATTGTCGTCGTCGCGGATGTTCAAAAACGCATTGTATTGTTTTGTCGTGTCGATTTTCGGCAGCTCAAAACTCACAATGCTGTCTTTATTCCACGATTTTCCAACCGATTTGTATTCGTCAAAAACCCTTTTTTTATCGCAGGAAACGAGCAAAATGGCTACAATAAAAAATAGCAGACTACTTTTTAGGTTCATCTTTTTTATTTGGAATTATCTTATTTCCGGCCGGTCTCGGACCGTTGTTTGCCGGTTTCGGTTGGTTTTGGTTGCCTTGCGGACGTTGCCCTTCGCGTGGTTTTTGTCCGTCTCTTGGTTTTTGCGCTGCAGGACGCGGTCCTCTTTCAGGACGTGGCTGGTTTCCGCCAGGACGGTTTTCTTTCACTGCAGGCTTTATAACTTCTGAACCTGGCGCTTTCTCGGCACCCACGGTTTGTTTTTTGTTTTTGTTCGGGCGTTTCTTTTTCTTCGGCTGGTCGAAACGCGTCAGGCTTTCCTGGCCCATCGCATTGTTGAAGTCTTTTTCCGGAGCCGCAGCTTCTTCCACAGCATAATCTTCAAGCGAAGACACTTTGTTTTTGAGTTTGTTTTCGGCTACGATTTCACGCACCTGGTCGATTTTCAATACATGCCAGTTCGCATAATTGTCGGTATATGCAAACCACATCAAACCTTTAAAAATGTCCTGTTTCTGGCAAACGGCCAACCCTTTTTCGGTCATTAGCTTGGTGTCGAAATCTGGAAAATCCTTCAAAGCATCCATGTAAGTGTCGAGCTCGTAATTGAGGCAGCACTTTAATTTTCCGCATTGTCCGGCCAGTTTTTGCGGGTTCAATGACAATTGCTGGTAACGCGCCGCAGACGTATTGACACTCCTGAAATCAGTTAGCCAAGTCGAACAGCAAAGTTCCCTGCCGCAAGATCCAATTCCGCCCAAGCGCGATGCTTCCTGGCGGAAACCAACCTGCTTCATTTCAATCCTGGTGCTGAATTCCTTTGCAAAATCCTTGATCAGCAACCTGAAATCAATCCTGTCGTTTGCTGTGTAATAAAACGTTGCTTTCGATCCGTCGCCCTGGAATTCAATATCCGAAATCTTCATTTCGAGTTTGTGGCCAATGGCAAGTTCACGGGCACGAACCTTCATCGGTTCTTCCTTATCGCGGGCATTCGACCAAATGTCGATGTCTTTTTGAGATGCTTTTCTGTAAATTTTCGGAACGTCGTTGCTTTTGGGATTCGCCCCTTTTTTCTTCATCTGGATGCGCACGAGCTCGCCCGTTAACGTCACAATCCCGATGTCGTGTCCCGGAGAGGCTTCGGTCGCCACAATGTCGCCGATGCTTAAAGTGAGTTTCTCCGTATTTCTGTAAAACTCTTTCCGTCCGTTCTTGAAACGCACTTCGACGCAGTCAAAAGGTGCTTCACCATTGGGAAGGCTCATGTTTGAAAGCCAGTCAAAGACCGTTAATTTGTTGCAGCTGTCGGTGCCGCAGGTCCCATTATTTTTACAACCCTTTGGCGCTCCGCCATCAGAAGTTGAACAACTTGTACATGCCATGATATATGTCGTATTGCGACGCGCGCAATTTAAGTTCTTAAAACGTTTTGTGCGTAAAGATAGTATTTTTTAGTTGGAAAGTTCAAAGTCGAAAGTCAAAAGTCGAAAGTCAAAAAGTAAGAAGTTCAGAGTGGCTGAGTGGCAAGTTCCTGAGTTCCTGAGTTTCAAATGTGCGGAAAATAAAAGTCAGGATATCAGCGCAATCAGCGCATTGTTAATTGTTCATTATTCATTATTCATTAATTTTAGGAGCTGTTTGCTTCGCCTGTTCGCTTCCAATTTTTCTATTGGGAGCTCGAGTCCCGCTATTCGCTTCCAATGAAATTCACTGAACTCATATGAAAAATAGAAATAAAGTGAAGTAATCTTTTTTTCGGTGAAAAACCTCAAAAAAGGATTTTCGCTGCACCCGAGCGAAGCGAACTGGCGCAGCAATCGGGGCTAGGGCATTCATCCGGAAACAAAACTGCTGAGAAACTAATGTTTTTAGCAACTCAGCAGTGAAATTTGTCGAAGCTTAAAAAGAATGTTAAGCGTCCAGTTTGTATAATTTATCAGACAATCGAATCCTGAAAGGCAGTTTCAACGAACAATAATCTCCCGAAACCGCAATTTCAGACGCTTTGTCATTCACAAACATTTCTTCCAAAACCAATTCCTGGTTTCCGGTCGTTGGGCCTTTGATCAGGATTTTATCGCCAATGTTCAATTGGTTTTCTTCAATTAAGAATTGTCCGATGCTGGCCTTTGGGAAAAAATGGATGCCTTTTCCAAGGTATGTTTTTTGGATTTTTGGTGCTTTTGCCACTTTCGGTTTTTCCAAAACGTCGGTGGAAACCGCATTCGCTGTAGCCGTATTTTTAAAAGTCAGCACGTCTGATTTGCCTTTTTTGAAAATCTTGTTGCCGTTTTTGATGCCGCGTCGGATCGCTTTTTGCTCGTCTTCTGGAAGGTGGATCACGTCAACGCATTCGCTAGAACAACAGCCTTCCATCGCAGCCGCACATTCCTCGCATTGGATGAACAGCAAATGGCAGCCTTCGTTCGCACAGTTTGTATGCACATCGCAGGGTTTTCCGCATTGGTGGCAATTCGAAACAATATCATCTGTGATCCGTTCGCCCAAGCGGTGGTCAAAAACGAAATTTTTCCCGATGAATTTGCTTTCAAGGCCTTCAGCTTTGACTTGTCGCGTATATTCGATGATGCCGCCTTCGAGCTGGTACACATTTTCAAAACCCTTATGTTTGAAATAGGCACTGGCTTTTTCGCAACGGATGCCGCCGGTACAGTACATCAGTAATTTTTTGTCTGATTTGTGTTCGGCAAGTTGCTCTTCGATGATCGGCAAAGACTCGCGAAAGGTATCCACATCGGGTTTGATCGCTTTGGTAAAATGCCCGATCTCGCTTTCGTAATGGTTTCGCATGTCGACGACAATCGTGTCTGGATCTTCGAGAAGGTCGTTGAATTCCTTGGCTTTGAGGTGAATTCCGATGTTCGTTGCATCGAAAGTATCATCATTCAAGCCGTCGGCGACAATTTTATCGCGAACTTTTACGGTGAGTTTCAAAAATGAAAAATCGTCCTGTTCTATGGCAACATTCAGGCGAATGCCTTTCATGAAATTGTATTTTTCGATCGTATCTTTAAATTCGTAGAAATGATCGGCCGGCAACGACAACTGAGCGTTGATGCCTTCGTGTGCGACATAAATTCTTCCTAAAACCTCGAGTGGATTCCAGGCAAGGAATAAATCATTTCTAAATTGAGTTGGATTTTCAATTTGCGCATAGGCGTAGAAAGACAGCGTGAGCCGTTGTTTTCCGGCATCGTCGATGAGAGCCGTTCTTTCCTCAGCGCTTAAAGTGTTGTACAGTTGCATGCTATAAACAGGTTTAAGTTTGGAATTATTTAACTTCGTTCCGTTCGGCCTATGGCCTCGGGTTGGCGGCAAATTTAGGGAAAAGTTGTGGAGTGGCAAAACGGCTGAGTTGCAGCGAGAAATGAAATTTAAGCTGGGAATTTTATTTTGGAACGGAATGCCCTAGCCCTGATTAAGCCGATATCCTTTGTGAGGTACGAACAAAGATAAAGGCGAAAGCAGGATTGGCTTCAAATAAAAAAGCCACGAATTCACAAACAATTCGTGAATTCGTGGCCAATAAAAATTTTACGGATTAACAGAATTCCTGAAAAGCGTCCTGTAAATTCTCTGCGATCAATTCTGCCGGGCGGCCTTCAATGTGGTGGCGCTCCAGCATGTGCACCAATTCGCCGTCTTTAAACAACGCGATGCTTGGTGATGATGGCGGGAAAGGGAACATGAATCCGCGTGCTGCGTCTACTGCTTCCTTGTCGACTCCGGCGAAAACCGTGACCAAATGGTCTGGTTTTTTGACGCCGTTCAAGCTTTGTTTCGCGCCCGGGCGTGCATTTCTTGCCGCACATCCGCAAACGGAATTCACAACAACCAAAGTTGTTCCCGGCTTGGCGATCGCATTTTCTACGGCGCCTGCGCTATATAATTCTTCAAAGCCTGCGTCTGATAATTCAGCGCGCATCGGGCTTACCATTTCTTCTGGATACATAATCTTTTAATTAAAGGTTGAAAGTTATTTCAGCAAAGATAACAACAAATCGCGTTTTGAAAATGAAGCAAGTCATAAAGATTTGTTATCATTTTATAGTTTTTGCAGGCTGTTTTTTAAAAATCCGGTAGAATAAAGCGCTGATAAATAAACGTTTCGGGCATTTTAAAATGACTTTTAAATCTTCGTAAAATGTGGTTTCTTCATCTAAAAATTTTAAAATAAGCGCTGGATTTCCGGATTCGAACATAGCCGAGAAAATGGAGCTTCCGAGTTGGTTTTTGTCGTTTAAAATGTCGAGCAAGAGCAAATCGTAAAGCCAGAATTTGTTGGTTTTGTGAAATTTTCTGAAGTCATTTTCGCATTGTAAAAATTCAATCAATGCGTTTGATTTTTTGATCGTATTTTTAAAAGTGTAGCCGGTGCTTGCTTTCGTCCAGCCGCCGATTGAACCAATATTCAGGATGTTTTTGGTGTTGTTTTTCCAGAATTTGTATGATGTCATCGGAATTTGCCCGCGCTCTTTTTCAATGATTTCATAAGTTGAAATCCCGATTTTCTGGATGTAGTCTTCGATGGCTTTTTCGTATTCTTTTTCGGGAAGCAGATCTTTTGAAAATAATGTGTATTCGATTAATGCTTCGGTTTCAGACATTGGCAATACATATATAAAACGCGTATTTCCGTTTTGCGGAATCGAAAAATCCATGAAAGTGGGCAGATTTGGATTGAAGATTTTTTGTTGGGTCTTGATTTTCCATCCGACGAAATGCTGCTGCAAAACCGGGAATTTTTGTTGGCTTAAGGCCGATTTTGGATTGTAAATGCTGTTGAATAATTTATTACAGCTAAAAGTTTCGGAGGCTGTTTCAATAAAAACCAAATCGTTTTTTTCTGAAATGGAATTGACTTTTTGGTTGATAAATTCAATGTTCGGATAAACCGAAATTTCTGCAAACACGAAATTGTAAAAATCCAGACCGCAAATCATTTTGTATTGATACGGATCCAAATCTAAAATTCTTCGGAAATTTTCATTGGCAAATAACGCCGAATTCCATTTTTTAGAAACAATGGCGTCGAATTTTCCATTTGATTTTTCCCAGAAACACCAGGTTCGATCGTTTGTTTTTTTCGGATTGGCATCCAACAACAAAATGCTTTTATCTGAAAATTTCCCCGAAACCGCGATGTCATAAACCGCCATCAAAGCCGATAAACCTGCGCCAGCAAAAATATAATCGTAGTGTTTCATTCGAAAGTTAAAAACATAAAGGTAGTTTTTTGGAAATGGTCTGCAATTGGTATTAGAAGGTTATTTTTTTGCCACGATTCGTGGCTGAATTTTGTTAATTTTGGATAAAAATAAAATTAGAAAGCTGCGAATCTCTTTTGATTTACAATCGGAATGAAAATCCCAAAGCCGTGTAATAATCCGGCGCATTGTCGGAAATCCCGAAGCCGCCCGAAGCGTCGATCATCACATTGTCTGAAATCAAATACGTAAATCCACCATCGAAACGGTGGTCGGCTTTGTCTTTTTGAGGCGCAAATCCGTAAAGTTCCACATAACAGCCGATTTTTTCCGAAATTGAAAACCCTCCGGTTAACGTATAAATAAAGGTCGGTTCCGGACTTTCGCCATCCCATTCTGCTCCTAAATTATAGCCCAAATTGATTTTGTCGGTTAAAGTATGCTGCATCGTGAAACGAAATCTCGGTGCGTAATACGTCGTTTTCAATTCTTCGGACGCCAAATCGGGAATCATCAAATGCGCAATGAATGATGTTTTTGGCCAGATGCCTTTTTCTTCAGCAAGTGCGGCTTTAAAGCCAATGAGCACCGGATTCAGGCCTGAAATTTTAGCTTCATCGGTATTTTCAACCGAAAATTCTGTGATCAGGCGCAATTCAAAATTGCCATTCACGCCATATTTGATCAATGAAGATGGCAACAAAAATGATTTCGAATGGCGGTCGGTTCTTTCAAAGCTAAAACCGTTTTCCATCTGGAACATGCCTTTCGGGACAATAGCCGGCGTTTCAGTCTGGTCTGGCCGATCGGTTTCTATGGGCTCCGATTCTTTCATTTCATTTCCGGTTTCCTGTGCCGACAGGTTCAAAGAAATCGCCAAAAGTAGTATTGAGAATGTGATTGTAAGTTTCATAACAATTATTTTTTAGACAAATCTAAAAATTTATTTTGTAAAACATAAAAATAATGTACTTTTGATGTTGTAAAATTTCAATCATGAGCGGAAAGTCGTTAGAAGAAGTCCACGAATCGGTACAAACGTCCGGAAAAGCAAAAGGCTTCCGGAAAATATTAGCCTTTTTAGGCCCAGCTTATTTAATCAGCGTCGGGTATATGGATCCCGGAAACTGGGCGACAGACATCGCCGGCGGAAGCCAGTTTGGCTATGCATTAATATGGGTTTTGCTGATGAGCAACATCATGGCATTGCTGCTGCAAAGTTTAAGCGCGCGCCTCGGAATCGTGACCCAGCGCGACTTGGCGCAGGCTTCCCGCGAAACCTATTCAAAATTCATCAACTACATTTTATATTTCCTGGCAGAAATTGCGATTGCGGCCTGTGACTTGGCCGAGGTACTCGGAATGGCCATCGGACTCAATTTGCTGTTCGGAATTCCATTAATTGATGCCGTTCTTTTTACAGTTCTGGATACTTTTTTATTGCTATTCCTGATCAACAAAGGCATGCGCAAAATGGAAGCGTTCATTATCGCACTCGTTGCCATTATCGGGTTTTCATTCATCTTTGAAATGATTTTCGCCCAGCCGGAAATGGGTAAAGTCGTCGCAGGATTAATTCCGTCATTGCCCGGCCCAGCAGCACTTTACATCGCGATCGGGATCATCGGGGCTACCGTCATGCCACACAATTTATACCTGCATTCCTCTTTGGTTCAAACCCGGAAATTCGACCGTACCAAAGACGGAATCAAACAGGCACTCAAATACAATTTCATCGATTCAACCATAGCATTAAACCTGGCCTTTTTCGTAAATGCCGCAATTTTGATATTGGCAGCAGCCACATTCCACAAAGCCGGAATGTATGAAGTTGCCGAAATTCAGGACGCACACAAGTTCCTCGAGCCATTGCTCGGAAACAAAATGGCACCAATTTTATTCGCCGTGGCATTGATCGCCGCCGGGCAAAGTTCGACCGTAACAGGAACGCTTGCCGGGCAAATTATCATGGAAGGGTATTTAAATTTCCGAATGAAACCGTGGGTTCGCAGAATTATTACACGTTTAATTGCGATCGTTCCGGCTGTGATCGTGATTTATATTTTCGGCGAAAGCGTCACCGGAAAATTACTGATTTTCAGCCAGGTGGTGTTGAGTTTGCAGCTGGGTTTTGCGATCATTCCGCTGATACATTTTGTTAGCGACAAGTCGAAAATGAAAGGATTTCACATCAGCACGCCTACAAAAATTGCCTCGTGGCTCATCGCTTTAATTATCGTTTCATTGAATGCCAAACTCGTTTACGACGAAATTCAAGGCTGGCTCGATTCGGCGGAAAACCCAACGTTGCTTTGGTTTACGGTCGTTCCGCTTGCACTTGCCTTTTTGTTTTTGCTGCTGTATATTGTGTTCCAGCCGTTTTTTGCCAAACCCAAAGTAGACATTTACAACCATTCGCCGCACAATCTTAAGCTTAAATTTATAAGCGCCGGAGTATACAGTAAAAAGAACATTGCTGTGACGGTTGATTTTTCAAATGCCGATGAATCTGCATTAAACAATGCTTTTGCCCTTGGCGGAATCGAGGCAAATTACACGCTGATTCACGTTGTTGAAACCGTAGGTGCGATTTTATATGGAGATCAGGTCGTCGATCACGAAACATCTGTCGACGAGCAATTGCTGTTGCAATATGAAAAAATGCTCAGCGATCACGGTTATAAGATCAATACGAAACTCGCATTTGGCGAACCTGCAAAAGGCATCCCGAAAATCGTCAATGAAGGCAATTTCGATGTCTTGGTCATGGGAACGCACGGCCACACCGGCTTTAAGGATTTAATTCTCGGGACAACGGTTGATAAAGTGCGGCATAGGATCAATATTCCGTTGTTCATAGTGAAGAATTAGGAGCTATTTCCTGCTGTCCGCTATATCTTTTTATTTTTATCATGCGTTTTGCAGACTAGGAAATCTGTCAAAAAAAATAAAAAGGATGCCGCTTCCATCAGGGCTAGGGTGTCCTGATGCTGAAAGAAATTTTTTCGTATATCAAAAATCCCAATTCGCAAATCAAATGACTTTTTCAGAAGAAAATTACCTCAAGACCATTTACCATTTAACGATCGTTTCTGATTCCGAAATCAGCACGAACGCCATTGCCGAAAAAATGGAGACCAAAGCGTCCTCAGTAACCGATATGCTGAAGAAACTCGCTGAAAAAGACCTCGTCAATTATAAAAAATACCAAGGCGTTTCGCTAACTGAAAAAGGAAGATTGTCGGCTAAAATGATCGTGCGCAAGCACCGTTTGTGGGAAGTTTTCTTAGTCGAAAAACTCGATTTTTCATGGGATGAAGTGCACGACATCGCCGAACAGCTCGAACACATCAAATCTGAAAAGCTCATCAACAAACTCGACGATTTTCTTGGCAACCCAACTGAAGATCCGCACGGCGACCCGATTCCGGATGCAAACGGCCAGATTGTAAAAATCGAAAAACAATTGTTATCGGAATTTCCACTACAACAAAAAGGAATCTGCGTGGGCGTAAAAGACACGTCATCAGAATTTTTAAAATACCTCGACAAACAGCAAATCGCACTCGGCTCCACCATTGAAGTGGTTTCAAAAGAAACCTTCGATGCTTCGCTCAAAATTAAGGTCGACCAGAAAGAATTGGTTGTTTCCAACAAAATCGCAGCAAATTTATATGTGAAACTACTTTAATTGCAGCCGCAATCCGTTCCGCAATCGCCAGATTTTTTTTTCCTCTTAAAAAAGAACTTCCGGGCTAGAAAAAAAACAGCCAGTCCGAGCAATGCAAAAGCGATGATTTCCTGTGCCATAATGTAGTTTTTTTTGGCCACGAATTCAAGAATTATTGACATCAAATTAGTGAATTCGTGGCTAATTTATTTTAAAATCTGGTAAGCAATCAATGCCACAACATACGCAAAAGCGCTCATGAAAACCAATTGCGCCGCCGGCCATTTCCACGTATTGGTTTCTTTTTTCGTCACGGCAAGCGTGCTGGCGCACTGCATCGCAAACGCGTAAAACAGCAACAACGAAATTCCGCTGGCAAAATTAAATACTTTTTTTCCGGTAATCGGATTGATTTCGGCAGCCATTTTATTTTTGATGGTTTCGTCGTTGTCGGTTCCGCCAACGCTGTAAATCGTAGCCAAGGTTCCTACGAAAACTTCACGAGCCGCAAACGAACTGATGATCGCAATCCCGATTTTCCAGTCGTAACCCAAAGGCGAAATCACAGGCTCAATGGTTTTTCCCATCAACCCGATGTAGGAATTTTCGAGTTTGTGCGCGGCCACGGCACTTTCAAGTTCGGTTTCGGATAAATTGCTGTGCTGTGTTTTTTCAACTACAATTGCTTCGGCATTGCTGAAATTTTTTCCCGGGCCATACGAAGCGAGAAACCACAAAATAATCGAAATCGCAAGGATGATTTTTCCAGCGCCGGTGACGAAAGCCTTGGTTTTTTCAAGTACGTTGATCGCGACATTTTTAAACAGCGGCAATTTGTAATTCGGCATTTCGACGACGAAGAACGTTTTGCCTTTGACTTTCAGGATCAGGTTCAAAATGTATGAGGAAAAAATCGCCATTCCAAACCCGAGTAAATACAGCAACATCAGCGTCAAGCCTTGCAAATTCAATATTCCGAGCACGCGTTCATTTGGGATTACGAGTGCAATGATGATCGCATAAACCGGCAATCTTGCAGAACAGGTCGTAAACGGCGTGACTAAAATCGTAATTAACCGTTCTTTCCAGCTTTCAATATTTCTCGTGGCCATAATTGCCGGAATCGCACAGGCAGTTCCTGAAATTAGCGGGACGACGCTTTTTCCGCTAAGGCCGAATTTCCGCATGATCTTATCCATTAGAAAAACCACACGGCTCATGTAACCGCTTTCTTCGAGTATCGAAATGAATAAAAACAAGAATGCAATTTGCGGGATGAAAATCACGATCCCGCCAATTCCCGGAATGATGCCCTGCGAAACCAGATCGGTTAAAACGCCGGGCTGTAAATGCGTTGCAGCATAAGAACTCAAATTTGCAAAGGTCGTATCGATGAAATCCATCGGGTAACTCGACCAGTCAAAAATCGACTGGAAAATCACGAATAAAATCGAGAAGAAAATGACATAACCCCAGATTTTATGTGTTAATATCCGATCCAATCTGCTGCTGAAATCTTTGGCGATGGTCTTGTCAATCGTTTGGCCGACTTTTAGAACATTATTAATAAACTGATATCGCTTGATTGTTTCCTTCTGCTGCAACCTTTTGAGTTCAGACTGTGATCGTGTAAACGAATTCCGGATTTCATGCCGGTCGAGATGCGCAAAATTGACATCCTGCGTAATTACGAGCCACAATTTGTACAGCAACTGGTTTGGAAAAGTCGTGCGCAAATGGTTGAAATATTCGGGATCGATTTCTGACGCGTTCAAACACGGCTCCGTTGAGAGCGTTTTATAGGAAACGATTAAATTTTTGAGTGCTTCAATTCCGAGGCCTTTTCGCGAACTTACCAAAGCGATCTTGGTTTTGAGTTCCTGTTCGAGATGCGGAAGATCGAGCGAAATGCCTTTGTATTCCATGCGATCGGCCATGTTGATGACTAAGATCGTTGGGATTTCAAGGTCTTTGATCTGGGTAAAAAGGAGTAAATTTCGTTTGAGGTTTTCGACATCGGTGACCACTAAAGCGACATCGGGAAAAAGTTTGTCGTTTCTATTCAGCAGCAATTCAATGACTACATTTTCATCAATCGAACTCGCATTCAGGCTATACGTTCCGGGCAAATCCAGGATGTTTGCCTTGATGTTGTGCGGCAATTTGCAGAACCCGATTTTCTTTTCAACGGTAATTCCGGGATAATTACCAACTTGTTGGTTCAGTCCGGTAAGCTGGTTGAACAGCGAGGTTTTTCCCGTATTCGGATTTCCGATCAATGCAATGTTGATATTTTCGTGGCTCATTGGGAAATAATATCAACGATGATTTCTTTGGCCGTTTCAATCCGGATGGCGAGATGCGACCCGTTAATATCCAAATATAAAGGATCGCCAAAAGGCGCAATTTGCAGCAGCTCCACTGTATTTCCAGGCAAACAGCCCATTTCCAAAAGTTTTAGGGGAACAGCATCAAGGTCAAATTCCATGATGATGGCCTTTTCGCCTTTTTTGAGTGAATGGATCGTAGTTTGCAAATCTTATTTAGATTGAATTTAGATTGCAAAAGTACATATATTTATACGAATGAAAAGATAAAATCGGATTTTTATTGGTTACTCTTCTTGGGTAGAAAGCCAATTGATATCGGCGATCAGCCTTTGAATGTCTTCTTTTTTTGTACCGTCATAAAATCCGCGGACGCGTCGTTTGGTATCGACAAGCACGAAATTTTCGGTGTGCACCATATCATACAATTCGTCAGGCTTGCCCAATTTTACGGCGAGATAGGATTTTCTGGCCATGGAATAAATGGCTTTTTTGTTGCCGGTAACCAGGTTCCATTTGCTGTCGATGACGCCTTTTTCAAGTGCGTATTTTTTGAGTACGGGAACGCTGTCGATTTCTGGAGTTACCGTATGTGAAAGCAGCATCACTTTCGGATTGTTTAAAATCGCTTTTTGAACATCGACTAAATTTGCTGTCATTTTCGGGCAGATCGAACCGCAGGTCGTAAAGAAAAAATCGGCGACATAAATCTTGCCTTCATAATCTTTTTGGGTGATGGTTTTTCCGTTTTGATTGGTGAATGAAAAATCGGCAATCGTATGGTTTCGTTTGATGTATTGCACGGTGCTGTCGACCAATTCGGGATTTACATCGCCCGGATTGTAGATCGGAAGCATTTTTTTCGGCTTTAAAGCAAAATAAAAAAGCGTGATGATAATGACCGAAATGACCGCCATGACGCGGAAAAAAGTCCTGTATTTTTTAAAGAATTCGAACATGGTGGAAATTTGACGCAAAAATACGAAATCACCTTTGGTTTCCATCTGAATTAACACAACGAATTCCAACTTAAAATTAACAGTTTTGCATTGGTAAATTGATATTTTTACGCCAATTAAACTACCACTCAAAAATGAACTACTACTTTAAGAAGCACCATTTGCTGCTCGTTCCGGCGCTTATGGTTTTTAATGCTGCCGATGCGCAGGAATCCAAACCCGGAATCAACACGGCGAATATGGACAAATCGACAAAGCCAACCGATAATTTTTACCGTTTTGTAAACGGAAGTTGGCTCGATAAAAACGAAATTCCAAGCGACAAAACACGTTGGGGAAGCGCAGACGAATTGCGCCAGAAAACAGACAAAGACGCACTGGACATTTTAAATGAAGCCTCAAAAGACCCGAAATACAAATCGACTACCGACCAGGGAAAAGCGATCAATTTGTACCGTGCGGTTTTAGATACTGTTGCCAGGAATAAACAGGGAATTGCACCAATCAAACCGTTGCTTGCCAAAATCGATGCGGTCAAAAACGCAAATGATCTGCAGCAATTGCTTATTGAAACGGAACCTTACGGCGGAATTGGATTTATAAGTATCGGAATCGGTTCCGATGCCAAAGACAGCAATAAAAATGTGGTGACGGTGTATCCGGGATCGCTTGGGCTTCCGGACCGTGATTATTATATCTCGGATGAAAAAGATTCGAAAGAAAAACGCGACAAATATGTGCTTCACGTCACTAGAATGCTGCAATATTTAGGTGAAAAACCGGCTGATGCGAAAGTTCATGCCGACCAGATCCTTGCCTTTGAAACCGAAATGTCGAGATCAAGATTCGACAGGGTAGAAGCGCGCGACGACAGCAAAAGCTACAATCCGATGGCGGTTGCCGATTTGCAGAAACTGACGCCTTCGATCAACTGGAAAAAATATTTTTCGGGAATCGGGATCATTACGCTGGATACGGTTGTTGTTTCCCAGCCAAAATACATGCAGGAACTCGAAACGTTATTAAAGGAAAACAATGTTGTTGCCTGGAAAGCGTATTTGCGTTGGACATTGCTCAACAAAAGCGCAGGGAAATTGGCAATGGATATTGGCCGTGCCAACTGGGATTTTTACGGAAAAACCTTAACCGGAGCCAAAAAACTGCGTCCGCTTGACGAACGTGCGTTGCAAATTGTAAACGGTTCTGTAGGTGAAGCTTTGGGCAAATTGTATGTCGAGAAAAAATTTCCGGCGGAAGCCAAAGCCAAAGCTGAAAAAATGATCCGGAATATTATTCGCGCTTACGAAACGAGAATCAACAACCTGGCGTGGATGTCGGCAGCGACCAAGAAAAAAGCCATTGAAAAACTGCATAAAGTCACCATTAAAATCGGTTATCCCGACAAATGGAAAGACTATTCGGCACTTGAACTAAAAAGCATCGCTGAAGGCGGAAATTATTATGACGATTCAAAAAGCATCTCGATCTGGAACCACAGAAAAGAATTGGCCAAACTCAACAAACCGGTTGACAAAACCGAATGGCTGATGTCGCCGCAAACGGTCAATGCCTATTACAATCCGTCATACAATGAGATCGTGTTTCCGGCCGCGATTTTACAACCGCCATTTTACGATTACAAAGCCGATGAAGCGGTAAATTATGGTGCGATCGGAGCGGTAATCGGGCATGAATTGTCGCACGGATTTGACGATTCCGGGTCTAAATATGATGCAGATGGAAATCTTATCGACTGGTGGACGGCTGATGATTTAAAACAATTCACAGCTTTAAGCAGCGCTTTGGCAGATCAGTTTAGCGCATTGGAACCACTTCCCGGCGTGCATGTGGATGGAAAATTTACATTGGGTGAAAATATCGGCGACCTGGGCGGAATCAATGTAGCCTATGACGCTTTGCAATTGGATTTGAAAGAAAATGGAAATCCCGGATTGATCGATGGGTACACGCCACAACAGCGTTTTTTCATTTCGTATGCCACAATCTGGCGTTCGAAAATGCGTGATGAAGCGTTGAAAAACCAGGTCAAAACCGATCCGCATTCCCCGGGCATGTTCCGCGGATATGTGCCTTTGCAGAACATCGATGCGTTTTACGAGGCCTTCGGGATCAAGAAAGGTGACGGCATGTTTGTCGAACCCAATAAAAGAGTAAAAATTTGGTAAGCCAAAAAAATCCCGGATTCGCGTCCGGGATTTTTATTTGATATTGAGTTCGTATGGTTCAACGTGGATCAAAACGTCGGCGATTTCAGGCAGTTTTTCCTGGATCGTATCTTTTAAGCGGTGTGCAATTTCGTGGCCTTCGGTGACGGTGATTTCGCCTTTTACGATCAGGTGCAGGTCGACAAAATAAGTCATTCCCATTTTGCGGACATGGCATTTTTCAGTATCGATCACACCATGGACTGTTAACGCGATTTCGCGGATTTCGGAAATCAGGTCGTCATACAAATGCTCGTCCAGAATTTCGCCCAAAGCAGGCCGAAAAATCAGATACGCATTGTAAATGATGAATCCCGAAGCCAGCAAAGCCGCCCAGTCATCGGCAGTTTCATAACCCGGACCCATAAAAATCGCGATTGAAATCCCGATAAACGCCATCAGCGAAGTAATCGCGTCGCTGCGGTGGTGCCAGGCATCTGCTTTAAGCGAAGAACTGTTGGTTTCGTCACTTTTTTTGGAAATGATCCTGTAAAAAATTTCTTTCGTCAAAATGATTGCAGCAAGAATGTAAAGTGTCCAGCTTTCGGGCGTTTGATGTGGCGTTCGGATGTGGTCGATGCTTTCGTAAGCAATGATCGTCGCCGAAATCACAAGAAAACCTACGACTGCAAAAGTCACCAAAGCTTCTGCTTTTCCGTGTCCGTAAGGATGGTTTTCATCGGCCGGACGAGAAGAATATTTGAGTCCGAACAGCACCAGCAACGACGAAAAAACATCTGAAGCCGATTCGATGGCATCGGCGATAAGCGCATAAGAATTTCCAAAATAACCTGCGAAGCCTTTAACCAAAGCCAATCCCAGATTCCCCATGATGCTGAGGTACGTGGCTTTTACGGCTTTTTCTGTATTTGCAGTCATAAAAATTTTATTGCTGCAAAGGTATTTGAGTTTGTTCCAATTAAAAAGCGAAAACCGATTTATAATTTTTTGAATTTAAAATCGTAGCTGAAGATTTGCTGAAGTTTTTGGGAATCAATGGTTTTGCCGACCGAGATTTTTCCAGGATTGAATTTGGGTTCTGGAAGATTTAACGATTTTGCTTTTTCGGTATAATAATTTTCCCTTGTCGGATGAAAAGGCGCGGCGGCATTGAAAGTTTCGTTCCAGATTTCATTTTGGATGATTTTCAGGATGATTCCGATGCAGTCTTTCAGATGGATTAAATTAATTGGCCCGTTGGGGTTTTCAAGGTTTTCCTTTCCGGCAAGGAATTTTACCGGATGGCGGTCGTCGCCGATAAGTCCGCCGAAGCGAAGAATGGTCGTTTTAAAACTTTTATTTTTTTGAAAAAGCTGTTCCGATGCATACAATTGGCGTCCGCTTTCGTTGTCCGGATTTGGTTTTTTTTCTTCGGTAATAATTGAATTGTCGTCGGCATAAACGGATGTTGAACTAATGAAAAGCACTTTTTGAATGGCAGCATTTTCAATACAATCAATCAGGTTTTGCATTTTGGAAACGAAATTCTCTTTCTCCAAACCGCGCAGTTTCGGTGGAATGTCCACAATTAAAATGTCGGAATTTAAAAAACCTGAAATATTTCCTTCGATTCCAGATTCAGAAACGGAAATTAAAAACGGCTGGATTCCGGAATTTTGTAAAAACGCCAATTTACTCTCCGAAGTGGTCGATCCGTTAACCTCAAATCCTTCAGAAATTAATGTTTCCGCCAACGGAAATCCGAGCCAGCCGCAACCTAAAATGCTGATTTTTGTCATGATTTGTAACCAATTTGTTTGCGTTCGGACAATTGTGAATCGTCTTTTTGATCAGGTAATTCAGCGCTTCGCAGACATCGTTGAATTGCTTGTCGTATTTGTTTTCGAGTTCCGAAAGTTTTTCTGTAAAATCTTTGTGCTGCAGGGCAAACTTCCGGATCATTACAAAAGTACGCATGATCGCGATATTGACGTTGATGGCAACATCAGAATTTAAGATGCCGCTGAGCATAGCGATTCCTTGTTCGGTGAAAGCGCAAGGCGTGACATTTACATTACGCTTGTTTTGTGATGCGGTCACAAATTGTGACCGGATGGCATTCCATTCATCATTCGATAATCGGAACATAAAATCGAATGGAAATCGTTTAATGTGCCGCTTCACAGCATGGTTCAACACTTTTGTTTCGATTTCGTAAAGCGTGGCTAAGTCAAAGTCGAGCATGACTTTTTGGTTTCGGACGCTGTGGATCCGCGATTGTAAATGATCGTTCTGCATGATGGGATGGTTTGGCGTTTATGTGGGTTTTTGGCAGGTAAATTTTAATTTTCAGCTTCGGGATCGGGAATGGTGTCGTTGGTTATTGTATTCTGTAGTGAGAAAGTTTTTTGTACGACTACTGGAATAACCTGCTTTGCCGTTGGCGTGATTTTCTTTTTGATTACGACGGCATCGGTCAATACAAAAGGCATCGGCATCATCCAGGATTTGCGTTTTTCCATGCTGTAAGCCGGGTTGTTCATTAAATCAAATGACGATTCCATTAGTTCCATGTCTAAAATCGTTTTTGAGGGAATCATGAATTGGAGTTCCAAAGGCTGGTTGTCAACCACATAGTAACTGATGATTTTCCTGTTTTTTCTTAGATAAAGCGATCCTTTTTGGCCCAATGGTTCGGCACCGTTGGCTTTCATGTTGTGAAAAACCATATTGTCATTGGCAAAAATATCATAACGATTCACCTTTCTGTTTGGCGTGATGCGGATTTTTAGATAGCGGTATTTTCCAATAACCGAATCCTTCAGAAAATCAATTTGCGGTTCTTCAAGATCGCGAACCAGCGCCGTTGCAGCAAAAGTAAATTCAGAGTTGTATTTGCTGAAAAGTGGATCAACATTCAAAAAGGCCGGATTTACCGAATTGTCGGCAAGATAGATTTTCGTCCATTCGTCAAGCGATTTGTCATAACTCGCCCAGTATGCCTTGTCTTTATCGGCATCGTAAATGTAATCGAGGCTGTTTGGTTTGGCTTTTCCGGGTTCATAATTTGAGTCTAAATGCGCCATTATAAAACAGGCGATGGCACATCCGAAAAATAAAACTGCCCAAAGCCCTTTCTTTGAAAACAAGCCGAAAATCGGCAAAAGCAATGAAAAAACAAGAACGGTTAAAACGGCGCTTCCCGCGAGTATTTTCAGTCCGAGGCCAATCGGGAACATGATGATATAAGGTACATAAATGACCAATGCCGGGATGCTCATGAATAAATTAAAAATCGGATTTGTCTTTTGCGTGACCACAAACCAGCCCAACATTAAGACCGAACAGAAAACCGGAATGATGAAAAATCCGGCTCCGGGCAAATAGCACGCAATGCCAAGGTTCAGTAAAAGCCATAAAATTATTGGGGCAATTGAATGGTTCAGCGTCAGGTTTTCAGTTCTCGATTTGATGTAAAACAAAAACGAAATGGCGAGGCTCAAAAAGACAAACGCACCTATATAATAATGTCCGTTGTACGTAAATCCCTGTTGGACGTCTTGGTACTGCGGATAAATTTCGAGCAGCAATTTCCATCCGAAAAAAGCGACAAACCCGGAAACGAGCAATGATCCGAAAAGCGGAATAAACCCTTTTCCGATTTCGGCTACAGCCAGTGTGCGTTTGCCGATTCCGATAAAAATGAAGAACAGCAACAGTAAAAAACTCACAATCAGCATCGGGAAAACCCATGAAAATGGATAGCTTACAAAGTAAAAAGGCGTGTTGAAATAAATGTAATCTTCATCTGAATTCAGATTGCTGAGGTCCGAATTTGAAAAATATTTTAAAATTGGCATTAAATAACTGCCTTGGTGATTCACGGTTTTCAAGCTCAAATGCGCCAAATCATCCTGCACCGTATGGTAATTGAAATGGTCGTCGATGAATGCGAAATTAAAACCCTGAATTTTTCCCTGCTCGCGAAAAACAGTCAAATCCGTATCGTTTGGAAGCATTTTGTAAATGCTGTACATCAGAGAATTGGAAGCGGGATATTTAGGGTTCGCAGCAGAAAATGCTTTGACCATTTTGGCATTTCCGCGATTTACTTCCATAAACATATAGGCCGGGCCCGAGGTGCCGCGCGCCTCAAAATTAACGGCAAGACCAACCTCTTTCGCCCATTTGCTTTGCGTGACAAATAAAGCGGCGCCGTTTAAACCGAGTTCTTCAGCATCAGAAAAAAGGATGATAATGTCGTTTTTGTGTGGGGTTTTGTTGTGGATAAAAGCCCGTATGCTTTCAAGAATGGTTGCAATCCCAGTCGCATCATCGCCTGCGCCATGCGAATAAGAATGCGGTGCGCTGTCGTAATGCGAAAGCAACAGCAATGCTTTTGAATTGTTTGATCCCTGAATCCGGGCAATGATGTTTTTAGATTTGACCAGATTTCCCCAGTCTGAAAGCGTGGTTCCTTCTTCAATTTTGGTTTCGAGCCCTAATTTCTGAAGCTCTTTTTCGATGTATGCAGCAACATTTTTATGGTTATTTGAACCGATGTAATGTGGTTTTTCTGAAATTGCTTTGATGTGTTCGAGTGCTCTTTTGGTCGAAAATTCAGACAGTAATGGTTCATCGGTTGGAAGCCATTGCGGCATAATCGTAAAATAAACCCAACTTAAAATGGCTGAAATGAACAGGATTGATAAAATGGCCGTATATTTTTTTTTCATGAAGGCGGATTGTTTGGGGCTAAACGTCCTTTTTTACGAGCATGTAACAGTCATTTTCAAGTGATAAATAACCTTGATCGTAGAGAAAATGATAGGTATTTCCGGTTTTTGTTTGCAGGATATTGGTAAAATAATCAAAATCGAAACCCTTGTTGAGGAGTTTACTTTTGGTTGTTTTTGATTTTCCTTCGGTGTTTAATTCAGATAATATACGGTAATTCCTGCGGAGCTTGTTGTTGATGTTGCGCATGAAATTTGTACAGTCTTTATTGATTTTGTTGTTGAACGCATTTCGACAGCCGTCACTGCAGAATTTCTTGTCTTCGCGGCCGATGATTTTTTCTCCGCATTCCGGGCATAATTTTGTCATAATGGCAGATATTTTATTGTTTTAATGGCGTATACTCAGTCAAATATAGGAATTAAATTTCCAAATGCAAATGATTACAAACAACTACAAACGAAAATAAATGCTTTACAACCGATTGTTTTTCAATACCTGCCACATCTTTGCCCTGTTGATTCGACACAAGCAAAATTTCATTAATATTAAAATTTATACGCCATGAACGCATTAAGAAACAAAGTACAATTGATCGGGCACCTTGGGAATGATCCTGAAATCATCAATCTGGAATCTGGAAGAAAAGGAGCAAAATTCACCATCGCGACAAACGAAACCTATAAGAATGACCAGGGCGAAAAAATTACCGAGACGCAATGGCATTATGTTGTTGCCTGGGGAAAAGCAGCCGAAATTATCGAGAAGTATGTGACCAAGGGAAAAGAAATCGCCATTGAAGGCAAATTAGTGCATAGAAGCTACGAGGATAAGAATAAAGAAAAGCGGTACATTACCGAAATTGTCGTCAACGACTTGCTGTTATTAGGCAAATAAATGCTTTTCGATTTAGCGTAAAGGCGCTTTAATCTTACGGGTTTGGTTTAAAAGATGGTATAAAAAAGCCAAGTTTTCAACACGAAAACGTTTTCGCGTGCCTAATTAGCAAAAGAGTGTTAATTTATAAATGTAATTGATTTACTTTTAAAGCCTTATCATTTACAAAAAGACATGAATTATTTTAAAAAGGCAATGGTCGTTATGATGTTTTTTCTGGGCTTTCAGGTTTCTGAAGCGCAGGTTGGAATTAATACCCCAACGCCTTTGAGCACATTAGATATCAATGGTAATTTGTCTTTAAAGACTATTGGGATTCCTACAGCGCTTAACGGAGGGCCAGCATTTGGAGCAACTCCAATAAATGATGGTGTATATATATCATTGACTCCTTTGTCTGGAAGCCAGGAATTTCAAATTCCTAATGCAGCGGCAGTTCCAGGAAGGATCTACATTTTGAGAAATATTTCAACAACGGTTACAGCACAAGTGTATGCCACAACGCCAAGCTTGTTTTTTGCTAAAGATTCTGCCACTACAACCGGAGGCGTTCTTAATTTACCGTCAACGGGAACTTTAAAGACAGTAATTGTAATTAGTGACGGGCAAAACTGGACTTATTTTTTCTAATGTCGGTTCATTTCTTCTTGGAAACAATCGACAAATTGACCCACATGAAAGCCATCCATTAAACCGTGATGTACATGTACGGACATAGCCATCGTGCGTTTTCCGGTTTCTGAAACCATCATTTTTCCAAACGATATTTTCGGGCAGCTGTCTGGAAATGTAAAGCTGCGTGCATGGGAAAGGGAAGTAAAATTTACCCAGGGAATAGCCGAAAAATGAATCAGGTTGTCCTGTTCGAAACTTCGTGTAAAAAGCCCGGAGGTATTTCTAACACGTTCTGTTTCTATAATTGCCGCATCACGGAAATTGTTGAAGTCCGGATCATATTCAATTAGTGAAAATCCAAAAGAACCGTCTTCGCGACTTATCGTTGCCGATGCATCGACCCTGTCATAAATAACCACCTGCTCGCTGTCTATCCGGTAACGAAAAGATTCGATAGTGTTTACGGCAATTAAAGTTTTATGCAAGTAATAAGTAAAAAATGAAATGCCATTTGCTTTTGAAAAGGCATAAGCTTTGGTACAATCGATTTCGACAACAACGCCAAAGAACGGTTCATCAAATTTCCTAAAGAAATGAAAATGTTCCTTTCGGGGCCAATTGTCAAGGTTTAAAAGCGTTTTCATTATTTAAAAAGCGATAATACGTCGGTAATTTTTTCGAAGTTTTTAAAGTTTTCGTGTTCCACTTTATGATCGATTCGTTCATGTGCCCAGGTTGTGTGAAACGGAATGTGAATCGCGTGCCCGCCAATGCCAAGCACTGGAAGGACATCCGATTTTAAGGAATTTCCAATCATTAAAAATTCTGAAGGATGAATGTCAAGACGCTTGACCAAATCGGAATAATCAACCTCCTGCTTGTCAGACATGACTTCAATGTGGTGGAAATATTTTCCAAGACCTGAATTGTGCAGTTTTCGGCGTTGGTCCAACAAATCGCCTTTGGTGGCAACAACGAGTTTATAGTCTTTTTTCAGCGTTTCTAAAGTGTTTTCCACACCGTCAAGCAACTCGATCGGCTTTTCAAGAAGTTCTTTGCCATACTGAATAATCTTCTCAATGATTTCATTGCTGATCGTGTTGTTGGAAATCTTTAAAGCCGCTTCAATCATAGAAAGAATGTAGCCTTTAATGCCGTAGCCATACAATTTTAAATTGCCGATTTCTGTCTTGAAAAGTTCCTGTGAAAGGGTATGCCTTGACAAATAAGGCAACAGCAATTCACAGAATTTTTCTTCTGTTTCCTGAAAATAAGGCTCGTTGACCCAAAGGGTATCATCGGCATCAAATGCGATTACTTTAACCTGCATAATATTTTTTTAAGCCGCAATTGCGGGTGAAATTTAATTGATCGTTTCCCCGTTAGGAACTTCAGCATCCGGATTTACAAATACGAGTTTTCCTGCCGCATTTGTACTCATCAAGATCATGCCCTGACTTTCTACGCCGCGCAGAGCTCTCGGAGCCAGATTTACCAAAACAGTTACTTTTTGCCCGATGATGCCTTCAGGTGAAAAACTTTCTGCGATGCCTGAAACAATGGTACGAACGTCAATTCCGGTATCGACCTTTAAAACCAAAAGCTTGTTTGCTTTAGGCATCTTTTCAGCTTCGATAATGGTTCCGGTACGCAAATCCATTTTGGCAAAATCTTCAAATTGGATCAAATCTTTTTGAGGTTCTGCCTTTTTATTTTCGGCTTTATTTGCAGTTTTAGTCGCTTCGAGTTTGTCGATTTGCCTTTGGATTTCTTCGTCCTCAATTTTGGCAAACAGCAATTCGGCAGCGCCAATTTTTGTTCCCGGAGCTAAAATCTGCTCCGCTTTTGAAACTTCCAACCAATCAATGATGTCTTTCGGACTTGGATGCACATCAAGCATTTTTTTAAGTTTCGCAGAAGTGAAAGGTAAAAACGGTTCAGATAAAACAGCAAGCGCCGTCGCAATCTGCAAAGCGACATACATCTGTGTTTTAACGCGTTCCGGATTTTCCTTGATCAATTTCCAAGGCTCTTCATCTGCAAGGTATTTGTTTCCAAGACGTGCCAGATTCATCAATTCGACTAAAGCTTCCCTAAAACGGTAACGCTCCACAGAACTTGAAATGACCGCAGGATAAGCACGCATTTCAGAAAGCGTTTGATTATCAACTTCTGAAAATGCTCCCGGCTCCGGAACAATCCCGTCATAATATTTATTGGTCAAAACCACCACGCGATTGATGAAATTTCCAAAAACAGCGACAAGTTCATTGTTATTTCTTGCCTGAAAATCTTTCCACGTAAAATCATTATCCTTCGTTTCCGGCGCATTCGATGTCAACGCATAGCGCAAAACATCCTGCTTCTCCGGGAAATCTTCTAAATATTCATGCAGCCAGACCGCCCAGTTTTTAGAAGTCGAAAGTTTGTTGCCTTCCAAATTCAAAAATTCATTCGCCGGAACATTATCAGGCAAAATATAAGAACCTTCCGCTTTCAACATCGCAGGAAAAATCACGCAATGAAAGACGATATTGTCTTTTCCAATGAAATGAACGAGTTTTGTATCGGCACTTTTCCAGTACGGTTCCCAGTCTTTTCCCTCGCGTTTCGCCCATTCTTTTGTAGACGAAATGTATCCAATTGGCGCATCAAACCACACATAAAGCACTTTTCCTTCCGCTCCTTCCACAGGAACCGGAATACCCCAGTCCAAATCCCTGGTTACGGCTCTCGGTTTCAAACCATCGTCAAGCCACGATTTTACCTGGCCCAAAACATTCGTTTTCCAGTCTTTCGCATGGTCTTTCAAAATCCATTCTTTCAGGAAAGCATCATATTGGTCCAATGGTAAAAACCAGTGTTTCGTTTCTTTCAAAACCGGCGTATCGCCTGTAATGGTTGACTTCGGATTGATCAGGTCGGTCGCATTCAAAGTCGATCCGCAACGTTCGCATTGGTCGCCATAAGCTTCTTCATTGCCGCATTTCGGACAGGTTCCAACAACAAAACGATCGGCCAGAAACTGATTCGCTTTTGCATCATACAATTGTTCCGTCACTTCTTCAATGAATTTCCCGTCATCATACAACTTCCTGAAAAATTCTGAAGCAGTATCATGATGGATTTGCGAAGAAGTGCGCGAATAATTGTCAAACGAAATCCCAAAGTCCGAAAAAGATTTCCTGATGATTCCGTCATATTTATCAATGACTTCCTGCGGCGTAATGCCTTCTTTCTTGGCTTTCATCGAAATCGCCACGCCGTGTTCATCGCTTCCGCAAATAAACGCCACGTCTTTGCCCTGAAGGCGTAAATATCTGGAATAAATGTCTGAAGGCACGTAAACACCTGCTAAATGGCCAATGTGGATCGGCCCATTCGTATATGGCAATGCCGCCGTAATCGTATATCTTTTTGGATTTTGTAACATAGTGCAATTAAAATTGACTGCAAAAATAAGGATTTTCAGGTTGCAAAGTGGCAAAGTTTAAATGCAACAAAGTTTATCAGGTAACGAATTATTAATTGTTCATTATTAATTATGAATTGAATTAGGAGCTTTTTCCCGCTTTCCGCTTCAATCGGGGCTAGGGAAATTTTCTCTCATTAGGATTTGTAATTTCAACAAGCCAGCGGTTTATCCACAGCAGTCATTATCCATTATCAATTGTCCATTATTAATTATCAATTATTCATTATTAATTATTTTATATTTGCGGGAACCGATTTCAATCCAATGAACAATCCAAAAAACCTTATTCTTTCTGTTATTCTCGGATTTTTCATATTCCAAACCGCACAAGCACAAAGAAAAATGATCACACCCAAATTCCTCCAGAAAGGCGACACCATTGGCATATTGGCTACAGCCCGAAAAATAGACTTAGTCAATTTGCAACCCGCAATCAAACTCCTCGAAAGCTGGGGCTTGCATGTCATCATTGGAAAAACAATAGGAAAAGAAGACCACCAGCTCGCCGGTCCCGACTGGCAACGCGCCACCGATTTTCAGGAAATGATCGACAACCCGAAAATCAAAGCAATCTGGGCGGCAAAGGGTGGCTACGGAACGGTCCGCATCATTGACCGCATCGATTTTACGAATTTCAAAAAGAAACCCAAATGGATCATTGGCTTTAGCGATGTCACCGTTTTGCACAGCCACATCAACAACATGGGCATCGAAACCTTGCATGCGATCATGGCTGCCAGCGCAAAAACGGCAAGCCCGCAAGCGATTGAGACGTTCAGGAAATCGTTGTTCGGGGAAAAACTGGAATACCATATCCCGGCTTCGCCATTCAATAAAACCGGAAAAGCAACCGGTGAAATCGTAGGCGGGAATTTATCGGTTTTATACAGCATTCTCGGTTCAAAATCGGAAGTCGATTACAAAGAAAAAATCCTGTTCATCGAAGATCTTGACGAATATCTGTACCACATTGACCGCATGATGATGAACTTGAAGCGCAACGGGTATTTCGACGGACTCAAAGCACTCGTCGTTGGCGGCATGACAGAAATGAACGACAACGACATTCCGTGGGGAAAAAACGCACTTGAAATCATTCAGGATGTTTTAAAAGATTATAAATTCCCGATCATTTACGATTTTCCGGCCGGGCACATTAAAGACAACCGTGCCTTGATATTGGGAAAAACCGTTTCGATCGATGTGAATGACAAAGAAGCTTCGGTGAAATTCGAATAGTTAAAAGCTGGATTATGGCTGAGCACAATGAACTCGGAAAACTTGGAGAAGCATTAGCTGCTGAATTTCTTCAGAAAAATGGTTATGAAATTCTAGAAACCAATTGGGTTTTCCAGAAAGCAGAAATTGACATTATCGCGCAGAAAAATAATTTGATTGCAGCTGTTGAAGTCAAAACACGCTCTTCAAAAGAATTCGGGCTTCCGCAGGATTTTGTCAAACCAAAAAAAATCCAATTGCTCGTAAAAGCCGTAAACGAATATGTGATTTCCAATGATTTAGACGTGGAAGTCCGTTTTGATATCATTGCCATCAGCAAAACGGAAAGCGGTTTCTCCATAGAACATCTCGAAAATGCTTTTTTCCATTTTTAAAAGCTAACAGTTTAACATTTGGAAAGTTGCAGCATCAAAATATTAATTACATTTGGGAAAAATATTGCTAAAAATTTAAAATATGAAGAGAATCATTACAATTGTTGTGCTGTTTGTCAGCATTGGCGCTTTTGCTCAAAAAAATGTAGCTAAAAAAGTCAATGATCTGATTTCAAAAAATGCAAGCTTTCAACAGCTTTCATTGTTTTCAACCGCTACGGGAATCGAAAATGAAGAAATAAAAAAAGCAGTTGAAAACGCAACATACGCAAGATTAAACACTACAATTCTTGCGGATGCCATGTCCCACAAATACGAGAACATTGAACTTCAAGTGCCTTACCAAGGCAGGATTATTACGGTTCAGTTGTACAAAGTAAATATTTTTGCAGAGGGTTTTCATTTGGATACGGATAAAAGCAAATCAATCTCATACAGCCCGGGGATTTATTACCGTGGAATTGTAAAAGGTGATGCCGATTCAGTAGTGTCTTTCAGCTTCTTTGATAATGAAGTAAATGGTGTGGTTTCTGCAGATGGAATTAACAATTTAGTCGTTGGGAAACTGGTGAAAGCCGGAAATTCATTGGATTACATCATCTATTCAGATTCCAGTTTAAAAGTAGCCAATACCTTTAAGTGTGCAACGAAAGACCAGGCTGCCCTCGAAAGCCAAGCTCAAGATAAAGCCCAAGGAATGTTAAGCGCCAAATGCGTGACGATTTTCTTTGAAGTAGATCACGATCTTTACGAAAGGAACGGCAGCAATACGACAACCACAAACAATTGGGTTACGTCTGTATTCAATAATGTGCAAACGTTGTACAGCAATGACGGCATTTCAGTTGCCTTGAAATCTGTTTACATCTGGACTACGGAAGATCCTTACAGTGGTGAAGATTCTACCGATTACCTTTACCAGTTCCACAACAATACCTGTGTTTTTGATGGTGACCTCGGACAATTGCTTGGCATCGATCCGGGCGGACTTGGCGGTGTTGCCGTTGGAACAAGCGGATTTTGTACCCAAAGCAACTTTAGCTATTCTGATGTGAATTTCGACTATTCTACAGTACCTGTTTTTTCATGGACCATTGAAGTAATCACCCATGAACTTGGCCATTTAATGGGGTCGCAGCATACACACGGATGTTGGTGGAACGGAAACAATACGGCGATTGACGGTTGCGGATCTTCTGTTGGGTATACAGAAGGCAACTGTGAGCAAGGGCCAATACCCTCAGATACCGAAAAAGGAACGATCATGAGTTATTGCCACCTTGTTGGCGGTGTTGGAATCAAATTCTCAAACGGATTCGGGCCACAGCCGGCGGCACGCATTTTAAACAGGGTAAACAATGCAGGCTGTCTTGGCGCCAATTGTACAAATACCTGTATCAATACCGTTTGTTCGGTAACGGTTTCAAATGTAACTAGCTCGACAGCAACAGTAAATTGGAGTGAAACGAATGGATCGACAACTTCATGGCAATTGAGTATTATGCCATATTATATTAATCCTCCAATTTGGACAACTGTAGATGCTACCACTTTCAATGTTTCAGATTTACTACCGAATACATTTTACAAGGCAAGAATCAGTCCTAACTGCGGCGCAACTTTTGATGCCCCTTCAAGCGAAGCAATGTTTCTAACAGGTGCTGCATATTGTAGCGCTGGCGGGATTCAGCTGACTGATACAGGAGGTGTAATGGCTGGTTATGAAGATGACCAATCCTATGTTAGAACCATTATTCCAAACGTTCCAGGGGCAAAAATAAATCTTCAGTTTACGGCATTTTCACTTGAAACCGACTACGATTATCTTTATCTATACGATGGGAATTCAACTTCTGCACCTGATTTGAGCAATGGAGGATTTACAGGATCAGAAAATCCTGGATCTTTTATGTCTACTGCTGCAGACGGTTCTTTAACACTTAAGTTTTATTCTGATGGTGGAGTTAGGGACGACGGATATGTCGCTAATGTGACTTGCATGGAAAGATTAGCAACAGAAGATTTTGTTCAAAATATCGATTTCACGTATTATCCAAACCCGACTAATGGTTCGTTAAACATTGTTTCAACGACAGCCATGAGCGAATTGGCGGTTTACAATCTTGCCGGGCAAATGCTTTACAACAATAAGATCAACGGATTGAATGCCAAAGTTGACATGTCGGCTTATGCAACCGGAACCTACTTCTTCAAATTGAAATTCAACGAAAAAGAAGTTAATTTTAAAATCCAGAAAAATTAATTTCTGCTAATAACAACAAAAAACCACTCTTAACGGAGTGGTTTTTTTATGGATTTGAATTTTTATTCTTCCAGCATTTGCATCATGTGCAGCGCTTTTGTGATCGATTTTACATTTTCAAATGTCAGCAATAAGCGCAAACCGTTTGGCGTTTGCTTCTCTTTCATTTTGCAAAGGCTCGGATGTTTCTGGACGAATTGCAGTACTTTGTGAAATTGCTTCGAAATATAATAATCCGATTGCTGGTCAGACACAAAATAAGCGATCATCTTGCCTTGCTTCATCACGAGTTTTTCAATCCCGAATTGCAGCGCGATCCATTTGATTCGGATGCTGTTCAATAAGGCAGAAGCCGGCTTTGGCAACAATCCGAAACGGTCGATCAGCTTGCTTTCATAATTCGTCAGCTCGTCTTCGTTTTTGATCAAAGCCAACTCATTGTACAAAACCAAACGCTCCGAAACATTGTTGATGTAATCATCAGGGAACAGCAACTCAAAATCAGAATCAATCTGGATTTCCTTCACATATTCTTTCGGCGTACCGTTGTTTTCTTCTTCAGAATACAAATCCTTAAACTCATTTTCCTTCAGTTCTTCAATCGCTTCATTCATGATTTTCTGATAAGTTTCAAAGCCAATTTCGTTAATGAAACCGCTTTGTTCGCCACCGAGTAAATCACCGGCGCCGCGAATTTCAAGGTCTTTCATTGCGATGTTGAAACCGCTTCCAAGTTCGCTGAATTGTTCGAGCGCCTGAATTCTTTTCCGTGCATCATCGGTCATCATCGAATACGGCGGACAAATGAAATAACAAAAAGCTTTTTTATTGCTTCGGCCTACGCGTCCGCGCATCTGGTGCAAATCGGACAGCCCGAAATTGTTCGCATTGTTGATAAAGATCGTATTGGCATTCGGAACATCAAGTCCGCTTTCAATGATTGTTGTTGCCACCAAAACGTCGAATTCGCCGTTCATAAAAGCAAGCATCAATTCTTCTAATTTTGCGCCTTCCATCTGGCCGTGGCCAATGCCAACACGCGCATCGGGAACCAATCGCTGGATCATTCCCGCAATTTCCTTAATATTTTCAATGCGGTTGTTGATGAAAAATACCTGGCCGTTGCGTTGGATTTCATACGAAACCGCATCACGGATCAGTTCTTCATTAAACGCGACTACATTGGTTTCGATCGGATAACGGTTTGGCGGCGGCGTGGTAATCACCGATAAATCGCGCGCGGCCATCAGTGAAAACTGCAACGTTCTCGGAATTGGCGTGGCCGTTAAAGTCAGCGTATCCACATTCGCAGCGATCATTTTTAATTTGTCTTTGACATTGACACCGAATTTCTGTTCTTCATCAACGATCAACAATCCGAGGTTTTTAAACTTCACATTTTTGTTGACCAATTGGTGCGTGCCAATGACGATATCGAGCTTGCCTTCTTCCAATTGTTTCAGCGTTTCCGATTTTTGCTTCGCTGTTCTAAAACGATTTAAATAACCGACAGTAACCGGCATTTCTTTCAAACGTTCTGAAAAAGTGCGGTAATGCTGATACGCTAAAATCGTCGTCGGTACTAAAATTGCCACCTGTTTGCTGTTGTCAACGGCTTTAAAAGCCGCGCGAATTGCAACTTCAGTCTTTCCAAAACCCACATCGCCGCAAACCAACCGGTCCATCGGGCGGTCGCTTTCCATGTCGGCTTTGACCTCGGCGGTTGCCTTAATCTGATCGGGCGTATCTTCGTAAATAAACGAGCTTTCGAGTTCATTTTGCAGGTAACTGTCCGGCGCATACTGGAAGCCTTTTTCGAGCCTCCGCTTGGCATAAAGCTGGATTAAGTTGAATGCGATGTGCTTGACACGCGCCTTGGTTTTTTGTTTTAAAACCTTCCAGGCGTTCGATCCGAGCTTGTATATTTTGGGGGGCGTGCCGTCTTTTCCGTTGTATTTTGAGATTTTATGCAGCGAATGAATGCTCACATAAACGATGTCGTTGTCGGCATACACAAGCTTGATCGCTTCCTGCGTTTTGCCTTCGACCTGGATTTTCTGTAGTCCGCCGAATTTCCCGATTCCGTGGTCAATGTGCGTCACATAATCGCCCACCGAAAGCGTATTGAGTTCCTTTAAAGTGATCGTTTGCTTTTTAGAATACCCGTTTTTGATACTGAATTTGTGGTAACGCTCAAAAATCTGGTGGTCGGTGTAACAGGCGATCTGGTTTTCTTCATCCACAAAACCCTGGTATAAAGGAAAAACCAAAGTATGATACGATTTCCGGATGCTTTCATGGTTTGCTTCATCGAGCGTTTCAAAAATATCGTGAAAGCGCTTCGCCTGTGCTTCATTCGAACAAAACAGGTAATTTTTATAACCGTTGAAATGGTTTTCGCTGAGGTTGTTCAGCAGCAAATCGAATTGTTTATTGAATGATGGCTGTGGCTGAATGTAAAATTCAAAGGCTTTTGTAGTTTTAAATGTAGGTCGTGAAGCCAGTTCGACAATCGAAAAATCGAGCGCTTTGCGAATGAATTCCTTTTGGTTTAAAAACAATTTTTCAGGCTCTACATGACTGACGGTCGCGTTTAAATTGTCGTAAATCTCAGTCGCTTTTTCAAATAATTTATCGAGTTTTGAAAATAAAAGATCGGAATTCTGGAGGAATAAAGTCGTCGACGGACTGATGTAATCCAGGAAACTTTCCCGGTGTTCCTGAAAGAATTTATTCTCGACATTCGGGATGATCGTGATTTTTTTCTGCTTTTCAATAGACAATTGCGTTTCAACATCAAAACTTCGGATGCTTTCGACTTCGTTTCCGAAAAATTCAATGCGGTACGGATTGTCATTCGAAAACGAAAACACGTCAATGATTCCACCGCGAACCGAAAATTCCCCAGGTTCGGTAATAAAATCAACGCGCTTGAATTCGTATTCGAACAACACTTCATTAATGAAATCGATCGAGATCTGGTCGCCCACCGAAACCTTTAAAGTGTTTTTTTCAAGTTCTTTCCGCGTCACGACTTTTTCAAAAAGCGCTTCGGGATAAGTCACGATAATTGCCGGTTTTTTCCGGGAATTGATGCGGTTCAACACTTCGGCGCGAAGCAAAACATTGGCGTTGTCCGTATCTTCAATTTGGTATGGACGGCGATACGAACCTGGATAAAAAAGCACATCTTGTTCGCCAATCATCTGCTCCAGATCGTTGAGGTAATAAGCCGCTTCTTCCTTGTCGTTCAGGACAACTAAAAACGGATTTTCAGTATTTTTAAAAAGGGCTTGCACGACAAAAGACAAAGAAGAACCTACAAGTCCGGACACATGAATTTTATGGCCGGGCTGCAGGCTTTCGCCAATTTGCCGCACTTTCGGCGATTGGTCGTACGTATGAAACAGGTTTGATTTACTCAATGTAAGTTAAAAAATTATGGTTTTGGTGTGTTCGGGATCGCTCTCGCGGTGTCGAGCATTCGGATCATATCGGCTTCACCTTCTTCTTTCGGGATTTCTTTTTTGCGGACAATTTCGTCCATTTGTCTGTATAAAGACGCCATTTCCATATTGATGTCGGAAACCAATGCCACTACTTTCTGGTCAGGGATTTCCTGGATATTCACGAACAAATTGATCGAATTGACTTTTGTGATCAATACCGCAATACGCGCTTTGATTTCAGGCTTGTTGAATTCCGGCGGAATATTTTTATTTAGAGCCATTGCTTTTTTAGACAATTCTTTCGCTTTTTTTTGGAAGGCGCCGATGGAACTTTTGGGTTTCTGGTACAATTCGGTTGCAAACAAACGCAGTTCTTCCCAGTTTCGAACCAGATCCAGGCTTTTCTGGCTTATTGGCGGATTCGTGAAATTCCAGCCTTTTTCTATGTTGGCAAAAATCAGCTCTTTTTTCTTCGCGTCTTTGGCTGCAGCCAATCGTTGAGCGTCTTCATTCTGGCACGAAACAAGAAGACCGATCGCTAAAAAAATATACAATATTCTGAATTTCATCATTCTTGGATTAATTCGCAAAGTTACAAAGGTAAAATGAAACCGGGACTGCAAAACCGCGTTTCCGATTATAATTTTGTTAAAAATAAATGGTTTCTTTTGAAGTAAATTTATTTTTTCAAAATAGTATCTTTACGCTCTTAAACAACACAACTGATGGGTACAAAAATTCTGATTATCGGCGCCTGTGGCCAAATTGGTACAGAGCTGACGCAAAAACTCCGGGAAATTTACGGAAACGACAATATCATCGCTTCCGACATCCGGAAACTCAATACAGATGTCGTCAATTCCGGGCCTTTCGAAGTAGTCAACGCGCTCGATTTCAATCAGATAGAACACATCGTTGAAAAGCACCATATTGACGAAGTGTATCTTATGGCTGCTTTGCTTTCGGCAACAGCCGAGAAAAATCCTGCATTTGCGTGGGATTTGAACATGAATTCGCTGTTTCACGTACTCAATCTGGCGAAAGCCAAAAAGATCAAAAAGATTTTCTGGCCGTCGAGCATTGCTGTTTTCGGGCCAACGACACCAAAGGAAAATACGCCGCAATATACGATCATGGAACCGTCAACCGTTTATGGAATCAGCAAACAATCGGGAGAAAGATGGTGCGAATATTACCACCATATTTTTGGCGTCGACGTGCGCAGCATCCGTTATCCGGGATTGATCAGCTGGTCTACGGCTCCGGGCGGTGGAACGACCGATTATGCGGTTGACATTTACCACAAAGCCTTAAGCGACGGCAAATATGAATGTTTTCTGTCATCAGAAACCAAAATGCCGATGATGTATATGGACGATGCGATTCGGGCAACGATCGAAATCATGCAGGCTTCAGACAACCAAATCAAAATCCGTTCTTCGTATAATTTAGCGGCCATGAGCTTTACGCCAACGGAAATCGCAACTGAAATCAAAAAGCACATTCCGGAGTTTGAAATTACTTACAATCCGGATTTCCGACAGAAGATCGCCGACAGCTGGCCCGCAAGCATCGATGACAACGAAGCCCGAAAAGACTGGGGCTGGAAACATCAATTCGATCTTGAAAGCATGACTGTTGACATGCTGGAACATTTGGGTTAGCAGTTGCAAAGTTGATCAGTATAAAGTAAAAAGCCGGTTCAAAGCCGGCTTTTTTATGCTTATTCCTGTCTTTGCAATTCTTTGATCAGTTTGTCTTCAGCGGATGCTTTGATAGCGGTAACTTTGTCTGCATCCGCATTCGGGATGGTCATTGAAAGGACATAATGTGCAATTTTCCATTGGCCGTTTTCTTTTTTCAGGATTCCGGAACCGCGGCAGATTTTCATCTGGGTGTCGAGCAATTCGTCAAACCAGGCAAGATTTCCGTCGGTGCTGAAATAAATGTGGCGTTGGAGCGCTGTAAAATTCCAGGCTTTTCCTTTGTCGAAATAAGGTTTTGCGAATGCTTTAAATTGATCCATATTCCAGTTTTCCGACGCATCGGTGCCCATATACATGGCGTCGGAACTCAGGAATGAAAAATACGAATCAAATTTGGCATCGGCTGCCGCTTTGTGCCAATTGTTCAGCAAGGTGTTGATCGAAGCGGTGTTTTTTGAATTCTGGGCAAAACCCATGTTCGAAACTGCCAAAAAAGCGAGAATAAATAAAAAGTGTTTCATAAATCAGATTTTAATCTTACGAATGTAATCAAAATCTGCGAAAGCTTATTTATGGATCAGGTCGATGATGCCCATCGGATCAGATTTGTGGGAATCGAGGCTTTCGTCGTGCTGCGAAAGATCGAGCCCGATATGTTCCGATTCTTCGGAAACGCGCAACGGAATGATCGCACTGGTCACTTTAAACAAAATCATCGCGCCAAAAAACGTGAATGCCGAAACGATGCCGAGCGCGGCCATGTGGTGTGCAAAAACAGTCCAGCCGCCGTGCAGCAAACTTGCATTTTCACCCTGTGCAAAAATCGCTGTCAGGATCATTCCCATAATTCCGCCTACGCCGTGGCAGGCAAATACATCTAAAGTATCGTCGATTTTCTTCATCGCTTTGGCATTCAGGACCAGATTCGACACGATCGACGTAATGAATCCGAAGAAAATACTTTCCGGGACCGTGACGTAGCCCGCCGCAGGAGTAATGGCAACTAAACCTACGACGGCGCCAATGCACGCTCCTAGCGCGGAAACTTTACGGCCGTTCAATCTTTCAAAAAATATCCAGGTGAGCATGGCTGCAGCCGATGCGGTAGTGGTTGTGGCAAATGCCATCGCCGCCGTTCCATTCGCGGCAAGTGCAGATCCGGCGTTGAAGCCAAACCAGCCAAACCACAACATACCGGTTCCGAGCAGGACAAACGGAATGTTCGTTGGAATGTGGTTGCTGTTTTTTCGCTTGCCCAAAACGATCACTCCGGCGAGTGCGGCAAATCCGGCGCTCATGTGAACGACCGTTCCGCCGGCAAAATCCTTCACGCCGAAATACGTTCCGAGGATTCCGTTTGGATGCCAAACCGAGTGGCAAAGCGGCGCATAAATGAATAAGGTGAACAGGCAAATGAACAATAGGTAAGAGATGAAACGCACGCGCTCGGCGAACGAACCCGTAATGATCGCAGGCGTGATCACGGCAAATTTCATCTGGAAAAGGGCAAAAAGCATGAACGGTATCGTGGAGGCCATTTTGTGGTTTGGGAGGATTCCGACATGATCCATAAAGGCAAAAGTTCCGGGATTGCCGACGATGCTGTAAAATCCGTCGCCGATTTTAAATCCGATCGGGTCGCCAAACGCCAGGCTGAATCCGACAACGATCCACAATAAAGTCACCACGCCAAGGCAGATGAAGCTTTGAAGCATCGTGGAGATGACATTCTTTTTCCCGACCATTCCGCCATAAAAGAATGACAAACCCGGCGTCATCAGCAAAACCAGGCACGAAGCGGTGAGCAGCCAGGCCACATCGGCAGGAACGATTTGGTCAGTCGATCCAAATTGGGCTTTAATGGCTGCGGTTTCAACCGGCACAGGCCAGAACAATCCCAAAGCAGCAACAAGTGTCATGATTCCAAAAGCGACGATCCAGCGTTTTTCCATTTTCATTGTAAATTAATTTATTTTAATCTGCACCCTAAAAATTTTAGGGTAAAATTATAAAAATTTACAAATGCGAATCAAAAACAAATAAGAAATAAGGGGGTGTGTTTTATTTTTGCAGATTTTTCAATTTTGAATCGATAATTTAAATTATAAAATGAAATCAGTTGCAGAATTCAGAAATTACGGCTGATTTGGCAAAACAAAAAACCGCACGTTGGCGGCTTTGAGAGGGCAGTTGCATAGTTTTACAATTCCGAATGGGTTGCTTGGTCAATATTTTTGACTGGTTGCTGGATTTCGGGATTTAAAACCCAGGCTTCTTTGTGATTTGAAACTCTTGATTCTGTAGGAATTCCGGTGTTGACAATTGCAGATTTCCAGTTGTCGTTGCTTACGAGTTGGTACACTTTGGAATTGTTATTATTTTGAAGTAAAGTCAGCGTATTGTTGTTGCTTAAAAGCAAACCATCTGCATTCAGCGAAATGTTTGAAGTTGACACTTTCTGGATGTTTTGCGGATTTGAAATATCGATTTTAAATAAAGTCCCAGAGCTGTCATTCGTCAGTAAAAATCCGTCCGGATGCCAAACGATGCTGTTGAGACCGTTTTTCGTCCCTGAAAATTGTTCGCTTTTTGCAAATAACGAAGCTTTTCCGTCCGATGATACTCTATAAATGGCGTTTGAAATATGATCGGCGATGTAAATATTTCCGCTGCTGTCGAAAGTCAGGTCGCTTGCAAAATGATTTCCGGCAGACAGATCAGACAATTCGGTTTCTGATAATTTTTTACCGGATTTGGCATCAATACCTACCAATAGTAAAGTTTGGCTGGAACTTTCAGAAGTAGTATTGCCATCAGAATTTTTTTCGCCTATGCAAAAATAAAGCGTTTTTCCATCGGGCGTAATTTTTAATGCAGACGACATTTTCAAATCGTCATTGCTGTAAAGCATTTCATATTTGCCATCTGGCGTATATTTTCCAATGGCGCCGGTTCTTGCAGAAGCGACATAATAAATATGGTCAACCGCGTCATAAACCAATCCAGACGTGTGTTTGTCTATCGTTTTAAATTCCTTCTGCTTTATTGGAACCGGGATTTTGGCCACCATAAAACTGACAGCCAGGGAGAATATTAATCTTTTCATAGTATTTTTTTTTGAGTGCAGCCTGTGATGTAAATTGTGGTATTCAGGCCTAATTTCTAACGAATCTTCAATAAAATAAAAGTAAACCCGATTTCAATTAAATGTTTTACAGGATTTTAGTTAAATCTTTTAGGTTTACGATTGGTTTGTTTTTGGATTGAAAAAGATTGAAGGTGTAGCGATTAAACGTAAGAAGCTTTAATCAATCCTGGAACCGGTTATACTTCAGATTGCCACTAATGTTCATTTCATTCCAGCGAATGTTCATTTGTAAATATCAGAAGGCTTTTATGTCATACTTTTGACTGCAGCGTTGTAATTTTTGAGACCGCAGCGAACCAACAAATATTTTTATTTTAGTTAAGGCAAAAGATGCTGTTCTTCGGAATGGCATTTTTTTTTGTTTTGCAGATATTGGCACAAACCAAATTTAAGAACACTACCTTGTGCGGTTGCCTGTATTTTCAGGCTTCCGAAATATGGAAGATCATTTTGAAATGCTCATTGAAAGTTACCTGAAACAAAATGTTGGCATTGCAGAAAATTTCCTTAGCGCAACGCTTGCCGGACATTTAAAAGACAATTTGCTTGAATTGAACAACAATGCGATGCTGCTCGCCGCCGGAACGGGAAATGCAAACAAGCAAAATCGAAATAATCTCGTGCGTTCAGATGCGATTTACTGGCTGGATAAAAAGCACAATAATATTTATGAAAACGCTTTTTTTGTACATATCGAAGCTTTCATTTTGTATCTGAACAGGAGTTGTTATGCCGGAATTACAGGTTATGAATTTCATTATACTTTGTATGGGCCCGGAAGTTTTTATGTAAAGCACTTCGATTGTTTTAAGGACGACGACTCCCGCGCCTTTTCAATGATCAGCTATTTAAATGCCGATTGGAAAGAAAGCGACGGTGGTGAATTGCTGATCCATCAGTCCGGAAACAACCAGAAAATTTCGCCAACAAACGGAAAAACGGTCTTCTTTAAAAGTGATGAACTCCAACATGAAGTATTGGTTACACATCAAAATCGAATGAGCATTACAGGCTGGCTTAAACGCGGATGACACTTAAATCCATAAAAAAAGCCGCCCCGAAGGACGGCATCCATCAATAAATAACCTAACAAAAATCAATCACTGATATTATTGTAAATGATGCTTAAGCATAAATCACTACATCGGTGACGACTATGCGGTACTTATTGATCTTGATGTAAAATTACACCTAAAGCAGGCGCAAACGCTTACACGATTCTAATAGAATGTTGTAAGGTTTCGATGTAAGTTATTGTGTTTAAGTACGTTTCAAACATAAGAATTTTATTATAAAAACATTAACGAAAGCGGTTGCAATTCTGACGGGATTTACGCGTTGATAGAACATAACCCGAATGCTATGAAAACCCTGACTTCTGCACCTGCTACTGATATCGCTGCTTTAGAGCAAAAATTACTTCACGCCATGTCAAACGGGCACTTTCGCACACTCGATTTGCTTTACCACAATAATCTGATCGTCCACAATTCAATTGGGCAAACCTTGACTAAAAGCGCTTTTATGGAACCTTTTTATTTGGGACATTTGAGCATAGACCAGATCACGACGTCACAACAGCAAATTTTGCTTTACAATGATGCTGCTGTAGTTTCTGTTTTGCTTCGGATGAAAGGCCGAAATTTGGGATTTCCGTTTGAAGGTACCTATCGTTTCCTGCGCACCTGGAATTCCTTTGACGGACAATGGATGGTTGTTGGCGAAAGCAGCAATGTCATTTATGAAGGTTCGTCGGGTTTTGCAAACGACTAATTTTACCGTATTCTTATTTGTCTTGAAAATTGATCGAAAAATCCGGTTTCGTAATCAAATTTTTTGTTCTTTGTAGCCGCTTAGCAAAGCATAACTTTTACTATAAATGAACGAAATCATCCAGCACCTTTCCATCCTTTGGCAGGACATTCTTGCACATCCGGGGACTTCATTGGCCATCATCGGAAACCTTATCATTATTGAAAGCCTGCTGTCTGTTGACAATGCCGCAGTTTTGGCCACAATGGTTATGGATTTGCCACAGGAGCAACGCGACAAAGCTTTGAAATATGGAATCTGGGGCGCTTATTTTTTCCGTGGGCTAGCGATGATTTTTGCGGCTTTCCTGATTAAAATCTGGTGGCTCAAACCGCTCGGAGGAATTTACCTGCTGTATCTTGTTTACGATTACTGGAAAAGCAAGCAAACGGCTGCTGCCGAAGACGATACGATCGACAAGGAGAGCAATTGGCTTTATAAGATTACGGTCGGATCGCTCGGAAGTTTCTGGGCGACGGTTTGCCTGGTCGAATTGATGGATATGGCTTTTTCGATCGACAATGTATTTGCTGCGGTGGCATTCACGCCAAATATTATTTTGGTTTGCATCGGCGTTTTCATCGGAATTCTTGCGATGCGGTTTATAGCCCAATGGTTTGTAAAGCTGATGGAAAACTATCCTTTTCTAGAAACCGCCGCCTTCATTGTGATCGCGATTTTAGGAATCAAACTGGCACTTTCATTGGTAGAACATTTTTATCCGGAAACTGCATTCAGCCAATTTTTAATGAGCCATACGGCAGATATCGCAATTTCTGTACTTACGGTTTTGATCTTTTTTGTTCCGATCCTGACATCGGTATGTTTCAATTTTCCAAAGAAAAAATTGGAATAGCCGTTACATTTCCTGCTCTTTCCCTTTTTCGAAAAAGTTCACATAAAAGAAATCGTTGGGCTTTAAGCCGAGCTGTAAAAACGTAGCATCGAGCAGCGCCACTTGCTCCGAAGGCGTGTCACCATCTGAAATTTTGAGGAATTCCTTAAAATGATCGAGGTTGTCAAATTTAAAGCTCAGTTTGCTATTGAGCGAATAAGGCGTGATCTTAAAATCGAGTGGCTTTCCCTGAAGCTCCTTTTTTTCGGTCAACTGGTGAAAACCTTCGTGGATTAAAGTGTCGATAATGGATTTGAATTGCTCGTTCATGACAGCTGTTTTTGATTAAATGGCTTTTGCTAATTTACACATAACTCTTTATAGTTCTTTGTGAAGATGTTACACGATTCCTGCAAGTTACTGCAAACAAATTTATTGTAACATGACATTTATCATATTCTGAACCAGCATGCTGCGGTAATTTTACATCAGAATTAAAACCTAAATGTTATGAGCACTTATCAAAAATATTACAACCGTTTTGAGCACGGATTATTCGGAAACTGTACTTTGGGAATACTCGCTTCAAGCTGCCTTGGCGGCATCGCGGCAATGGCCGTTTTGATGCACGGCAACGGCTTCGGCCAGATGACCCAATTGTTTTTAGTCGTCTGCGTCAGCATGATGTTCAACGGCGCGGTGATTTCGCAGCAAAAACCAAAAACGATCTTCAATCTTTTGATTGTGAGCGTTGTCGTCAACACGTTGTTGTTTGCCCTCAATTTTCACTAAATGTATAAATACGTTCCAATAAAAAAAGCCCGCCAACAATTTGACGGGCTTTTTATTTATTCTAAAAAGATTACCAGATTTTCACCCTTTTTTCAGGAGCGAGATACAAAGAATCGCCCGGTTTTACTTTAAATGCTTCGTAGAATTCAGGAATATTCCTCACGATTCCGTTAATGCGGAAATGTGCCGGCGAATGCGAATCAGACGCAATCTGGCTTCTTACCGCTTCTTCACGAGCCTTGTCGAGCCAAACCTGAGCCCAGCCTAAAAACACGCGTTGCTCTCCTGAAAATCCGTCCATGACCGGCGATTTCTTGCCTGCCAAACTCATTTGGTACGCTTTCAACGCAATCGTCAAGCCGCCAAGATCACCGATATTTTCCCCTAAAGTATAAGGTCCGTTTAAGCTCAAATCAGGAAACGCTTTAAATCCGCTGTATTGTTCTGCCAATGCGCCGGTTCTTTGTTTGAACGCTTCAAGGTCTTTCGGAGTCCACCAGTCGCGCATCACGCCATCGCCGTCGAAAGTGGCACCCTGATCGTCAAATCCGTGCCCGATTTCGTGCCCGATAACCGCTCCGATTCCGCCATAATTAATTGCATCATCCACTTTCAAATCAAAGAATGGCGGCTGTAAGATCGCTGCTGGAAATACAATTTCATTTAAGTTCGGATTGTAATAGGCGTTTACCGTTTGCGGTGTCATCGCCCATTCTGTCCTGTCAACCGGTTTTCCAAGCTTATCGATCTGGCGGTTGTATTGAAATTCCTGGGAACGCGCGACATTTCCGTAAAGGTCATTTTTCACGATCTTCAGTTTCGAATAATCGATCCATTTGTCAGGATAACCGATTTTAGGATTGAATTTTGCAATTTTCTCCAAAGCCTGTTTTTTCGTTTCCGGACTCATCCAGTCGAGTTTTTTAATGCTTTCCTCGTAAGCTTTCAGCAAGTTTTTCACCAAAGCCACCATGCGCTCTTTCGCTTCTGGCGGGAAATGCCTTTTTACATATTCTTTTCCGATGATCTCGCCAAGATTGCCATCAACAGTGCTGACCGCTCTTTTCCATTGGGCGCGCTGTTCGGGCATTCCGTAAAGCGTTTTTCCGTAAAAAGAAAAATTTTCCTTGTCGATCGCATCCGAAAGAAAGGTGGCGTTTTTATGCAAAGCCATCCATTTTAAATACGTTTTCCAGGTATCGATCGGCGTCGATTTAATGATGCCGTTCAACGCTTTGGTGTAAGCCAATTGCGAAACAATAATCGTTTTTTCCTTGTCAACGCCCGCTTCTTTCATCATTGCTGCCCAGTCAAATTCGGGCATCAGGGTATTAAGTGCCGATGTTTCAATTTTGTTGTAAGATGCCGCAATGTTGCGTGTTTCTTCTTTAGACATCTGGCTTTTGGCCAATGTGGTTTCAAGTGCTAAAATTTCGTTTGCTTTGGCATCCGGATTTGGAAGATTCGCCAGTTTCAGCATATTCGTCAGATGCATCAAGTATTTGGCACGCGTATCTTTCGATTTGGCATCCTGCAGCAAATAATATTCTCTTTCAGGAAGCCCAAGGCCGCCTTGCCAGGTTTGCACCACATTTTTATTCGGCTCTTTATAATCCTGGCTTACGCTAAAGCTGAACGGAAGATCATACCCTTTTCTATTGGCTTCCCCAAAAAATGCGGCAAGTTGGCTGTAGTTTATGATCGCATCGATTTTTGCAAATTCAGGCTGCAGCGGATTAACGCCTTTGGTGTCGCGGTCTTTCTGGTTTAAATACGAATTGTAGAAATCCCCGATTTTCTGCTCATTCGAACCATCGTCAAATTTGCCTTTGGATGATTCTTCGATGATCGCTTTCAAATCGTCCTGTGATTTGTCATAAATCGCATCGAAAGCGCCAAAAGAAGATTTGTCTGCCGGAATTTTGTTGTTTTTGATCCAGGCGCCGTTGACATAAGCATCAAAATTATCACCTGGTTTTACAAGCGTATCCATGTTTTTAAGGATGACGCCCGATTGCAGCGGCTTGTCATTTTCATGCTTGCCGCACGAATTTAAGATCAGCGCCGACGCAAGCAACATCGGAACACTCATGTAATTGGTTTTTTTAGTCATAAAGCGTATTAGGTTAAGAAACAGTTTGTCAGCTACCGGGCGCAAATATAATTAATCGTTGTTACGGCGCATCCGGTTCACGGATGTATTTGTATCGGCAACACAAAAAAAGTTACAGATATTGAGAAAGTTATACAAACGGACTGAAATGCTGTAACTGATAAAACATTGGTTTTAACCAAATTTGTAGCAATCGAAAAACTACAACCATGTCACAACAAGACTTTACCGCCTGTATTGAAGCCTGCCGAAAATGTGCCGCTGCCTGCGACCATTGTGCGGTTTCCTGCCTGAATGAAGAACAATTGGCACACCTTAAAAGATGCATTCAGCTTGCTTTAGAATGCTCGTCAATCTGCCGCTCAACAGCCGCTTTAATGGATCTCGGAAGCGTGTACAGTGGGCAGCTCGCCATTGTTTGCGCCGCCATTTGCGCCGATTGCGCCGAAGAATGCGAAAAACATGCAGCAATGGGAATGGAGCATTGCCGCGAATGTGCCGAAGCCTGTAAAAAATGTGTGGAATTGTGCGAGGAGATTTCTGAATTGTAGTTGAAGTGCCTGAGTTGCTGAGTGACAAGTACCTGAGTTTTGGTTTGAATTTTAACAGAGACGTTTTTGTTTTTTAACAACTGTTCAAATTCGTTTCCTGTGCTGATTGTGTACTTTTAAAAACTGCAAAAACGCAAATTCCCATGTCAGACAGAATCCGTGAAAAACTCAACATCCTTGCCGATGCCGCCAAATACGACGTGTCGTGTTCTTCGAGTGGAAGCAATCGAAAAAATGCGAATAAAGGTTTGGGCGATGCCAATGGCGCCGGGATTTGCCACACGTACACCGAAGATGGACGCTGCGTTTCCCTGCTCAAAATCCTGCTGACAAACCATTGCATTTTCGATTGTGCTTTTTGTGTTTCCCGAAAAAGCAATGATGTCAAACGTGCAGCTTTTACCGTTGACGAAGTCGTCGAGCTCACGATGAGTTTTTACAGAAGAAACTATATTGAAGGTTTGTTCCTGAGTTCCGGGATTTTTAAAAATGCCGATTATACGATGGAACGCCTGGTTCGGATTGCGAAGAAATTGCGCCTCGAAAATAAATTTAATGGCTACATTCATCTTAAAACTATTCCGGGTGCGAGCCAGGAACTGTTGACGGAAGCCGGGCTTTACGCCGACCGAATGAGCATCAACCTCGAAATGCCAACCGAAGCCGGACTGAAACTTTTAGCTCCTGACAAATCGCATGAAGATGTCAAAAAACCGCTTGGTTTTATCAAAGACAGCATCATCCAGTTTAAAGACGAAAAAAAGATCATCAAAAGTGTCCCGAAGTTTGTCCCGGCAGGCCAAAGCACGCAAATGGTCATTGGCGCAACGCCTGAAACCGACATGGAGATCATGTACAGCGCCAACGAATATTACAAGAATTTCGATTTGAAACGCGTCTATTATTCGGGTTATATCCCGATTAGTTTTGACGACAGAATGCCGATGATTGGAAGCCAGCCGCCGCTTTTGCGTGAAAACCGATTGTATCAAACCGATTGGCTGATGCGGTTTTACGGCTTTGATGTACACGAAATTTTAAACGCCAAAAATCCACATCTCGACGTCGATATCGATCCGAAACTGAGCTGGGCATTGCGCAATATGGAGCAGTTTCCGATAGACATCAACACGGCAGATTACAGGATGATCTTGCGCGTTCCGGGAATCGGCGTCGGATCCGCAAAAAAAATTGTGATGGCCAGGAAATTTGGAAAATTGCGTTCGGAGCAATTGCAGAAAATCGGGATTGCCTACAACCGCGCGAAGCATTTTATCCGTTGTGCCGACAGCATTTTCCAGCTCAACGCACCCGAAGCGATTCACGTCAAAAATTTAATTTTGTCGGAGACTAACAGCAAATATTTAAAAATCCCGCAAAACCAACTGACACTTTTCTAAATGGTGATTTATGTTTTTGACGGTTCTTTCGAAGGACTTTTGACTGCAATTTTCGAATTTTACGAACGCAAACCCGGAAAGATCCAACTCGTCAGCCAAAGCCGTTTCGAGCCGGTTTTAATTGATGAGGTACTTGAAATTATCAGCGACGAAACGAAAGCCACACGCGTCTGGAACGGACTCAAAAAGAAAATTTCACCCGATTGGCAGCAGCGTTTCTACAAGACTTTTTTATCAGAATCGGACGAAAGTTTCCGGCATTTGTTTGACTTTGCCTGTTACATTTTCGACCATCCGAAAGGCGCGGAAACCAATTACGGACATCCATCAGTCATTGCGCTTTCGCAGATCGAACGCAGTGTGAGCCGGGAACGCCACCGCATGAAAGCGTTTATCCGGTTTCAGGAAACTGCCGACGGGATTTTCTACGCCCCGGTCGAACCCGATTACAATGTGCTGCCGCTGATTGCCGGATTTTTCAAGAATCGTTATGCCGACCAGCGCTGGATCATTTACGATCTCAAACGCAAATATGGTTTGTATTATGATTTGGAAAAAGTCGAAGAAATCCGTTTGGAATATGCGCCTGAAATGAAAAATGATTCCACTTTTCTTTCAGAAGATGTCGTTTCCGATAAGGAAAAACTGTATGGTTTGCTGTGGAATGATTACTTTAAAAGCACGAACATTCCCGCGCGTAAAAACATGAAACTGCACATCCAGCACGTCCCGAAACGCTATTGGAAATACCTTACGGAAAAGCAGGAAATGGAAAAATTATATTTTATTGCAATTGTTCCACCGAAAGACATCTCGGAGGAAATTACATTGATTAAACACGATTTTGAAAAGCATTATGAAAGCAGCCGCGCGTTAAAAGTGATGCCGCATATTACGCTCAAAGCGCCATTTAAAATATTTGAATCGGATCATCAGCGTTTAATTAAATGGTTTGAAAAAATGGAAATCCCGGTTGAGAAATTTACTGTTGAACTGAAAGATTTCGGGTCATTTCGAAACCCAAAAAAACCAGTAATTTATGTACATCCTGAAAGATCTGAAGAACTAATCCGATTACAAAAATTCGTCATTGAGACGTTCAAAAGCACGTTTCCGGGAGTTAAAAAGGAGTCGGCGGATTCTGGTTTTAATCCACACATGACTGTAGCCTACAGTGATTTAAGATTCGAACAATTTGAAAAAGCATGGGAAATCTACCAACATAAAAGCTACGAAGCCCAATTTACTGCCGAAGCGTTTCATCTGCTGCAGCACGATGGCACAAAATGGAACATCATTGCCACTAAAAAATTCTAAATCAATGGTCTGAAATCGCAGCAAGATCTACTTTTTTCTTGTTCGATTGCCTTGCGGCCAATACCAATAACGGCAGCGCAATTGCAAATAAAACCCCAACCATAAGAAACGCATCGCGGTAACTCAGCAACGCCGATTGCTTGTTGACGATGTTTTCCATGACTTTCATCGCCCGCAGATGGGCATCATCCAAACCGAAACCTTTTTGCTGAAAATAACGGATATACGTATTGATGCGCTCCATCGAAACCACATTGTCGGCGGTGATATGCGAAGCCAGTTCGTTTCGATGTGCGGCCAACCGGTGCGCCAGATACGTATTTACAATCGAAATCCCGAACGAGCCGCCAAGCTGCCGCATCATATTGTTGAGCGCTGCGCCCTGAGGAACGTCTTTCGCCTCAAGTGAAGAAACCGCCAAAGCCGTCAACGGAACAGTCAATAATGCCATTCCGATCGCTCTGAAAATCAATGCAAACGTAATTTCACCCGCTGAAGTATCGAGCGTCATACCCGACATCCGCCAGTTGAAATAAATGAACAGCAAAAATCCACCACCAATAATCAAGACAGGCGAAGTGCCTTTTTGCAATAACAATCCTGAAATCCGCAAGGCAAATAAGGCTAAAATGGCTCCGGGAAATAATAGCAATCCGGTTTGCGTAGGCGAGAAATTTAGCAATCTTTGTGCAACGACCGGCGTTAAATAAATTGAGGTAAACATGCCGAGTCCGGTGATGAAAGTCAATGCCGCTGCGATGCTGAGTGTTTTGCTTTTTAAGACGCGCAAATTCACGACCGGATTGTCGATTTCGAGTTCCCAGAAAACAAAATAAATCAGGCTGAAAGCGGCAATCACACTCAGCCAAACAAGGTATCTGGCTTCGAACCAATCGTCGATTTCGCCACGTTCGAGCACGGTTTGCAACGCGCCAACGCCAATGGCAAGCAATGCAATTCCGGTCCAGTCGACTTTTTGAACAATGGGTTTGGAGGCTGGTTCGCGAAGCAAAATATAGCACAGTGATGCAACAACAATACCGATCGGTATGTTGATGTAAAAAATCCACGGCCAGTCGTAATTTTCTGTAATGAATCCGCCAAGCGTTGGCCCTATTGTAGGCCCGATGAATACGCCGATTCCAAACAACGCGCTGGCGGTTCCCATTTTCTCTTTCGGGAATTGCTCGAAAACCACCACCTGTGAAACCGAAAGCAGCGCGCCGCCGCCGATTCCCTGCAGGAACCTGAAGAAAACCAGCATCCAGATGCCGCTTGCCTGACCGCACATGAACGAGCAGAAAGTAAACAATAAAATAGAGCCAATGTAATAATTCCGGCGGCCAAGTTTCGCACTTAAAAAACTCGTGATCGGAATAATGATCACATTCGCAATCGCATAGGATGTAATAACCCACGAAGTGTCTTCGAGTGTGGCACCGAGGTTTCCGCTCATGTGCGACAATGCGACATTCACGATTGAAATGTCGATGAGTTCCATGATGGCGGCAAGAATCACTGTCAGGATCAAGACCTGCCGTTGCATCGGACTCATTTGGCGTCGGTTTTAATTAAATTGGTATAGCCTTTTGCAAGCAGCTTCGATTTGTCGGCATTCCAGATTTCGCACTGCGCATTCACGATGGTTTTGCCTTTTTTGTTGATGGAAGTTTCAGAAATCACCATGTCACCTCCTTTGGAAGAAGCAAAATAATCAACGACATTGTTGATCGTAACGTAAAAATGCGGTTCGCCGTAAGCGATTAAAGTGGCGCCAATCGCATCATCGATCATGGCTGCGATCATTCCGCCGTGTAACGTTTTAAACGGATTGGTCATTTCGGGGCGAACGGTATATTCGAACGATAATTTCCCTTCTTCAACCGAAATCATTTTCGGCTTCAGCCAATTCATGAAAGGCGAGGGCGAGGTTGTAATTTCCTCGCCTATATGCCATTTCAAAAAATCTGAAGGCAACATATTATTCTCCGCTTGCATTCATTGCTGCCAAAGCTTCTGCCGGATTCGAATGGTACAAATGGAACAAATCTGCAGTTTGCCCGGTGTGGATTTCGTATTGGTCGTTTTCAAAGGCTTTGAATAAATCGGTGGCAAGCAATTGCGGGGAAACGCCATTTTCACCTCCAATTTCTTTTGAAAAATCGGTATTGACCAATGGCGGCATCAGCTCGAAAACTTTCACGGAAGTGTTTGCCAATGACAACCGCAGCGTTTTGGTATACGAATGCAAAGCGGCTTTGCTTGCAGAATAAGTCGGCAACGATTTGCCTGGAACAAGTGCGACGATCGATGAAACGTTTACGATTGCAGCATCTTTTGTATTTAAAACCGGCAGTAGATTTTCCGTTAGGCGAATGATGGAAAGGTAATTTGTGTTGATTTCATCGGATGCTTTCTGGAATGCATTGATTTCCGGAGTCGCAAGATCAAAAACCGAAGCGCTTCCTGCATTGTTGATCAAAATGTTGAGGTTTGGAAAGTCCTTTTTGATGGTTTGAACCAATGATTTTACGTCATTTTCATTGGTGATATCCGCGGCAATTGCAGTCGTGTTTTTCAATTGAGCAGCTGCTTTTTGGAGTTTTTCAGCATTTCTTCCGGTGATGATGATCTGATTTTCATTTGAAAATAGTTTGGCGATTTCAAATCCGATTCCCGATCCGCCGCCTGTAATTAAAATGGTGTTTTGTGAAGTTTTCATAAGTAATTATTTAAAGGTTTATTTTATATACCGATCGGTATATTTTTATTTAAAAAAAAGGTTATAAGCTTTCAATGTAATAACGAAGCGTCGTCATGATCGATTTCATGTAATTGATTTTTCCGCTGAGTTTGGAGATCATCACGCCGCCTTCGATCATTGAAAGTATCGCAAGCGCTGCTTCTTCAGGATTGGTTGAATTCCTGAATTCGCCATTTGAAATGCCGTCAACGACGATTTTTTCGAGGCTGCTTTTCCACATTAATAAAGCGCGCAACGACGATTCTTTAAGTTCCGTATGGGTATCGTCTGATTCGATCGCGGTATTCATGATCGGGCAACCGCCGTTTGGAAAAATTGCCGCCGAAGATTTGTCATAAAAATCGGCATACGCGAGCAATTTGCCTTTTGCAGTTGTTTTTGAATGGATCTCCGCGTCAAACATCGCCTGCATTTTTGAAACGTTGAATTTAAAAACTTCGAGCGCGACTTCATCTTTGTTGGTAAAATTTCCGTAAATGCTGCCTTTGGTCAATCCGGTTGCTTCAGTCATGTCAAACAGCGACGTTCCGGCAAAACCTTTGCGGTTAAAGATCGGGGCGGTTTTTTCGATGATAAAATTTCTGGTTTTTTCAGCTTTGCTCATGATGGTCATTCAAATCGAATACAAATATATACCAATTGGTATAAATTGATATCTTTTTTGTGATTTATTTTTGATTCGGATATCAATTTTATTTATTCAGGCAAATTCAGATCGTTTTTCTTAAAGCTTCCCGGTGCAACTTTCCTTCGTTTCTTAAAATAATTAGACAAATGGCTTTCATCTGAAAACCCAAATTCATAAGCAATTTGCTTGATCGGCATTTGCCTGCCGCTAATCCTTTTTTCAATCAGCTGCAACCGCAGATTGTTGACATAATCGCGAAAGGTAATTGCAAAACTGCGCTTGAAATACGCACTAAAATACGTCGGGGAAATATTAAAATGTTCAGAAATTGCTTTCACCTGGATCATTTTCGGATCGTAAATATTCTGATGAATGTATGAAATGATCTGTTTGTTGTCGAACGAATTTCCAAGCAGCGGCACATTCATGCATTTCAACGCTTCCTTGATCAGCCCAAAAATCGAAAGCACCTGGTAAAAAACGATTGGTGAACTTGACACATCATTGCGACAATTGTAGGCGGTGATGTTTTCGATGGTACGTTTTAAAATGGTTTTGCACGGCTCATCGAGCTTTAAAACCTGTTCTTTCAGGATTTTTTCGCGCATAAATTCCTCCGGTTTCCGGAGCAGGAAATCGTCGCAGGCGAGGTTTCTTTTCGAATAAAAATACGTGTCGTTGAATTTGATATACACAAAACGCGTGCTTTTCCTAATGTCGAAGTAATGCTCGTCATCTGGCGAAATCACAAACAAATCGCCGCTTTTGTACGGAATCAGGTTTTTGTTCAGATGATGGATGCCGCTGCCTTTGACAATGTAAATGATCTCATAATACGTATGGCTGTGCTTGGGCAGATGAAATTTTTCTTCCTCAAATTCATCAATCACCAAGGTTTCGAATTGCTTTAATGTAGGCATAGCATAAAATTACAAGTATATGCTGCAAAAGTACAATTTTATTAATTGCGCTTGTGCGTAAATTTGCCTGATGGAAAAAAACGGACTTTCGAAAATGCAAATCACGATCATGGCGATCTCTGCCGGAATTTGCGTCGCCAATATTTATTACAACCAACCCATTTTAAAAGACATCGCCGAATCCTTGCACACGACCGAAGCCAATGTAGGCCTGGTTTCAGTATTAGCGCAAGCCGGTTACGGTTTCGGATTGTTTTTCATCACGCCGCTCGGCGACAAGATCAACCGCAAAAAACTCATTTTAAGCATGCAGGTTTTGCTGATCGCAGCTTTACTCGGAATGGTGTTTATCGAAAACCGCATCGGGATTTTCACCATGAGTTTGATCATCGGGATCTGTAGCGTCGCAGCACAGGTTATTTTGCCAATGGCAGCAAGTTTGGAACCGAAAAACAAAGGCAAAACAATCAGCATCATTTTCTCCGGAATTTTAATCGGGATTCTCGCAGCCCGCGTTTTTAGCGGATTCATCGCAGAATGGCTCGGCTGGCATTTCGTCTATGCGATTTCCGCAGCCATGGTTTTTGTAACGATGCTCATGATTCATTTCAGCCTGCCGAGCGTCGAAGCCGACTTCACCGGAAATTACAAAGCCTTACTGCAATCGGCGTTTGAACAGTTGGGCCGCTTTGCCATTTTAAGGCGAGCGGCTTTGATGGGCGCGTTGGTTTTCGGTGCCTTTTGTTCGTTTTGGACAACACTGACTTTTCATCTCAGCGGTGCGCCATTCCATTACAAAACCGACCAGATCGGGTTGTTCGGATTGCTCGCCATTGCCGGAGCTTTGGGAGCGCCTTACATCGGCAAGCTCATTGACAATGGAAATCCGGCGAAAGCCCAATTGTACACGACAGGTTTGCTATTGTTCAGCGTGTTGTTGTTGCATTTTTTTCCCATCTCGCTCTGGGCGATTTTAGTTTCGGTTTTGCTGCTCGACATCGGCGTTCAGGCGACGCAACTGATTAATATCGCAACGATTTATACTTTGGATGAAAAAGCAAACAGCCGCATCAACACGATTTACATGACTTCTTATTTTATCGGCGGCGCGTTCGGGACGTTTATTGGGGTACAATGCTGGAAATACGGCGGCTGGAATCTCGTGACTTTGCAGTTGATTGTATTCAGCTTGCTGGCCTTTGTCGTAGTCTGGTTTTCGTACAATAGAAAGGCGATCCAAAATCCACAACAATAATTTACATCAAATGAAAAAAAGCCTTTTTGCGCTGCTGCTCGGCGGCCTGACGATCGGAATTACCGAATTTGTGATGATGGGTTTGCTGCCCGACATTGCTTCCGATTTAAAAATTACGATCCCCGAAGCCGGACATTTAATTTCTGCTTACGCGCTCGGCGTGGTCATTGGCGCACCAACATTGGTCATTATCGGACGGAATTTCCCGCCCAAAAAAATGCTGCTGGTTTTGGCTTTGATGCTGACGGTTTTCAACGCGCTTTCAATCATCGCACCGAATTATGAAATCCTGTTCGTTTCCCGGTTGTTTTCAGGTTTGCCGCATGGCGCTTTTTTTGGTGTCGGAGCAGTCGTATCAAGCCGTTTGGCCGATAAGGGAAAAGAAGCGCAGGCGGTTTCGATTATGTTTTCCGGACTGACATTGGCGAATCTGGCGGGTGTTCCAATCGGGACGTATATCGGGCATCATTACACGTGGCGTTATACTTTTGTCCTGATCGCATTCGTCGGATTATTGACATTATTATTTTTATACCTGTGGATGCCAAACCTCGAATCCAAAGGCGGTGAAAGCATGAAAACCCAACTCCAGTTCTTTAAAAAGCCCGAAGCTTGGCTGATTATTTTGATTACGGCTGTTGGCTTCGGAGGGTTGTTTGCATGGATCAGTTACATCGCGCCATTGCTGACGGAAGTTTCAGGATTTTCAGCCGAAGCGGTTCCGTACATCTTAATTCTTGCCGGATTGGGAATGGTCGTTGGGAATTTCATCGGAGGAAAAATGGCCGATAAATTTTCGCCGTTAACCACAACAATCACCTTGTTACTGGTTCTGGCGTTGGATCTGACGCTTGTTTTCCTAGGATCTCAAAATCAATATTTATCCTTGTTTCTTGTGTTTATGACCGGCTGCATTTCATTTGCAGTCGTTGCACCCATCCAAATGCTGATGATCCAGACAGCAAAAGGCGCAGAAATGATCGCATCGGCGGCCATTCAGGGAAGTTTCAACATTGGAAATGCACTTGGCGCTTTCCTAGGCGGATTGCCGCTCGTTGCGGGTTACAGTTATGCTTCGCCGAATTTGGTTGGCGTGGCCATGTCGTTAATTGGCGCTGGAATTACGCTGGTCTTTATTCTCAGAAAAAGAAAAATTGCAGCCGTTCCAGCCATCTGATTGCCTAAATTTACAATCAAATTTGAAAAATGCGCGCCTACAGAATCAAGAATGACAACAACGGAAAATCGTATTTTGAAAAAGGATCGCTGCCCGAAAGTTTCGACCTGAATGCCGAGCGGTTTTTCCTCAAAACGGAAATCGAAGCTTACCAGAAAATACAACATCCCGCACCGCGATATCAATATGTGGTGACGCTCAAAGGCAGATTAGAATTCACGACTTCGGACGGGAAAAGTTTTATTGTTAAACCCGGAATTATCCTGATCGCTGAAGATACACAAGGCGAAGGCCATTCTTGGAAAATCCTCGACGGTGATCAATGGCACCGCATGTACATTGTCCCGAATCCGACAGCGGACGACGGATTTGTTATCGATGAAAATTAAATGAAAATTAAAAATTTAAACAGTAATTTTTGGAAAAATAACCATTAAGGTATTAAGATTCATTACGACCAGCACCCTAATGGATCTTAATACCTTAATGGTTCAAAAACTTTCCGTTTAATAAGTTTACACAACAATAAAACAATAAAAACCATGGAAAATCTACAAGGAAAAAAAGCACTCATTACAGGCGGCGGTCGCGGATTGGGAAAGGCCGTAGCATTGGCTTTGGCAGCCGAAGGCGTTGACATCGCAATCACTGGAAGAAACGAAGATGTATTACTTCAAACGATCCTGGAATTGCAGGCATTTGGCGTCAAAGCGATTCATGCGGTTTTTGACGTATCCGATTTTGAAGCGGTGAAAACCGGAATTACCAATGTTAAAGCCGCTTTCGGGCACATCGATATTCTGATCAACAACGCCGGAATCGGGAAGTTTGGGAACTTCCTCGACCTCGAACCCGAAACGTTTAAGCAAATCCTCGACGTCAATGTTTTGGGATTGTATTATGTGACGCATGCGGTTTTACCGGATATGATCGAACGTAAAAGCGGTGACATTATCAATGTTTCTTCGTCTGCAGGCTTGCGCGGAAATGCCGGAACGAGCGCTTACACGGCATCGAAATTTGCGGTCGTTGGCTTGTCGGAAGCGCTGATGATGGAAGTTCGCAAACACAACATTCGCGTGTCAACCTTAACACCAAGTACTATTGCCACAGACATGGCAAAAGATTTAAAACTGACCGATGGAAACCCGGAAAATGTCTTGCAGCCTGAAGATTTCGCAGAACTCATTGTTGCACAATTAAAACTGAACCGCCGTGCCTTGTTGAAAAATGCCTCATTGTGGTCGACTAATCCATAACAATTTTCTGCCTTCGGGTGGGATTTTTTGTTTTTAGAAAGATTTTATTTTGGAAACGGATGCCCGCGTTTGCTTCGCCAGTTCGCAATGCTCGTGTGCGATTGCAGCAAAGTGCCGCGCACTGCGGAAAGCGCGGCCCGCAGGGAAACGCCCACATTTACAACTGCCTTAAACGCTCGGCCATTTCCCTTCGGTACGTAATGCCAACCGGGATTTTTTCGTTGTTGATCGTGATCGTTTCGCGGTCGGAACTTTCAATTTTGTCGATCGCTACAATATAAGATTTGTGCACGCGCAGGAAATGTTCCGAAGGCAAGTTTTGTTCTAATTGTGCCGTTGTCATCGTCGCCAGCCAGGTTTTTCCGGGCGTAAAAATCTTGACGTAATTGCCGTAACTCTGTGCGAATAAAATATCACGAACGTAAATATCAACGATCGAACTGTCGATTTTTATCGGAATAAAAAGATTCGACGCAATAGATTTTTCGACAGCAAATGCCGATAAAAAACGTTCGGTCGCTTTGAGGAATCTTGGAAAATAAATGGGTTTTAACAAGTAATCAATGACGCCGTAGTCGTAGCTTTCGAGTGCAAATTCAGAATAGGCGGTTGTTAAAATCGTTTTTGGCGAATGTGGTAAAGTCTGCAGCAATTCAAGCCCCGAAATTTCAGGCATGTCGATGTCGAGAAACATCAGGTCGATGTCATTTTCCCGCAAGTAATTCAGCGCTTCGATGCCGTTGTAACATTGCTGCACGAGTTCGAGTTGCGGATTTTGCCGGATGTAATTCGCCAGCACATAATGCGCAGCCGGCTCATCATCGACGATCATGCACTTTTTCACGCTTAACATGAAACGATTTTTTTGAGTTGCAGGCGAAGGTCGACCGTATACGTATTTCCGGTTTCGTGCAAGTCCAAATTATAGGTTCCCGGATACAAAAGCTCGAGGCGTTCTTTGGTATTTTTGAGTCCGATTTTGGTCGAAATGATCTCGCGTTTTTTCTCCGGAATAGAGTTTACAATGTTCAGGTGCAGTTTTCCTTTTTCAACGGTGATTTTAATGCGAACGTAACAGCTTTCGATGGTTCCTGCGCCGTGTTTAAAAGCATTTTCTACAAATCCGATCAATAGCATCGGGGAAATTTTATACGAATTTTCATTGTCGATCTTGCAATCGTACAGGATTTCACAACGGTAGCCCACGCGCTCTTTTTCGAGTTGGATGTAACTGTCGATAAACGACAATTCTTCTTCGATGGTCACGCATTGGCGGTCGTTGCTTTCGAGCTGGTAACGCATCAGTTGCGAGACTTTCATGATCAGATCGGGCGTTCTTGCGGGATATTCGAGGCTGATTCCGTATAACGTATTAAACGTGTTGAATAAAAAATGCGGGTTCAATTGGCTTCGCAAAGAATTCAATTGCATTTGGTTCAGTAAAATCGTTTCGTTGCTTTGTTTTTTCTGTTCACTGTAGAATTTAAGCAGCGTTGTCGGGCCTAAAACGCAAATCAAAGTACCCACAACCGAAGCCAGTTGGTACGGATAACTTTTCTGATGCGAAAATTTCGACAATGCCGAAGTCTGGTACAAATAATTGTTCGCAATTTCATACAAAGCCACCGAAAACAAAAACGCCAAAACACCTGTAAATATTAAGTAAATTAAAGGCTTGTGCTTCTTAAATAAGATCGGAAGCAGGAAAAACCGGTTGCATTGCGCATGAAAATACAAAATGAAAAAATACACGATTCCGGGCAAAATGGCTTGGAACGACCGAAACAAAATCCAGTCATTTTTAATCGAAAACAACGTAAACGCAAACGCCAAAACCGCGATTTCCTGTTCCCATTTGTTCTCGAGCACATTTTCAATTCTCCACTTCATTTCCAAAAATTAAAGTCTACAAAGTAACCACATATTTTCGAAAACGTTGTAACATTTATGACCAATTCAATTCGTCATTTTACAAGCGTGATTTGTCATTTCTAAAGGCTTAAAGCCGATTATGTATGTTAAATTTGCAGCTTCAATGAAACGATTATGATTCTAAAAAAACTGGCTTTTTTGATTTTCCTGCTGAGTTTTCCTGCCGGATTTTCACAGCCGCTTTCCCTTAAAGATGCCGTCGATAAAGGTGTCGCAAACTACGGAACGATCCGCGCCAAAAGCAAATACAAGGCTGCCGCAGATGAAACCGTAAAGCAAACCAAACGCGAATACCTGCCAAATTTAAGCGTTTCGGCCCAACAGGATTACGGAACCGTCAACGGGCAAAACGGGCCATTATATGGTTTTGGCGGACTCGGGGTTGCTTCTTCGGGATTGCCGTTGCCCGAACAAAATTGGAATGCAGGTTTTGGCGCGTTGTATCTGGCAAATGTCAATTGGGATTTTTTCACTTTCGGAAAAATGAAACAACGCATCAATTTGTCTAAAGCCGATGCCGAGCGTTATCAAAAAGACCTCGAACAAGAAACTTTTCAGCATAAAGTCAGGATTTCTGCAGCTTATCTGAATTTGCTTGCCAGCCAAAGGTTGTTGATCTCACAGCAAAAAAACCTCGAACGATCCATGATTTTTCAAAGACTGGCAGCCGTTCGCGTAAAAAATGGATTGCTCGCCGGAGTCGATTCTACGTTGGCTTCCGCCGAAGTGTCGCGTGCGAAAATTGCATTAAACCAAATCAAAGACCAAGTCAAAGACCAGAACAACAAACTCGTTGCTTTGATGGGCGTTCCGATTCAGGATTTTATTTTGGACAGTGCTTTTGTGAAGCAAATTCCTAAATCGATCCTGAAGTTAAACACAAACGACAGCATCAATCCGATTCTCGAATTTTACAAATCACGCGTCGATTTCGGAAAGCAGCAGCTCAAATTATTCAAACGCGACTATTATCCGAATTTCAGCCTTTTCGGCGTATATCAAACACGCGGCTCGGGATTCAATTCCGATTATGCATCGAACCAGAATTCGTTTACCCAGAATTATTTTGACGGCGTCGATCCTGTCAGGCAGAATTACCTGGTTGGCCTTGGCGTCACCTGGAATCTGACCACAATCTTACGAACCAGCAAAAAAGTCAGCGCCCAAAAGCTTGTCGCGGATGGTTTGCAGGACGAATATAATGTCGTTGACCAACAGCTCAAAACACAATCTGATGCAGCCGATGCGAAGATCAAATTCGCAATAGACAATTACGTTGAAGCGCCCAAACAGGTCGATGCCGCAAAACAGGCTTACCTGCAACGCACGACTTTATACAAAAACGGCCTCACGAATTTAACCGATGTCACGCAGGCATTTTACACGTTGAACCGCGCCGAAATCGACCGCGATATTATCTATGCGAATGTCTGGCAATCGCTATTGCTCAAAGCCGCCGCAACCGGTGATTTCGACACTTTTATTAACGAATTTTAATTTACACGCCAGATGAATCTGATCCGATTTGCCCTACGTAAACCCATATCGATACTCGTGCTCGTTGCCGGATTGTTCTTCTTCGGAATCGGTGCGGTAAAAACCATCAAGGTCGATATTTTACCCAAAATGAACCTTCCGGTGATTTACCTCGCGCACCCATTCGGCGGTTATACGCCAAACCAGATGGAGTCTTATTTCGCAAAGAATTATGTCAACATTTTATTGTTTGCCAATGGCGTAAAATCCATAGAAACCAAGAACACGCAAGGGCTGACCTTAATGAAAGTCAGCTATTACGAAGATACGAACATGGCGCAGGCTGCCGCCGAATTAAGTGCGTTGTCCAATAGAATTCAGGCCGGATTTCCACCGGGATCGCAACCGCCGTTCATCATCCGTTTTGACGCGTCTTCTTTGCCGGTTGGCCAGCTGGTTTTGAGCAGCAAAACGAAGTCGAACAACGAATTGCAGGATTTGGCAAACGTATATGTGCGTGCATCGTTTACGTCGATTCCGGGATTGCTGTCGCCGCCACCTTTCGGCGGAAGTCCGAGAACCATTGAGGTCAACGTTGACCCGGATTTGCTGCGTTCCCACAATTTAACACCCGACCAGATCGTTGAAGCCATCAAGATCAACAACCAGACGGCACCTTCGGGAAATGTCAGGATTGGCGACCAGAATTACATTACGCCAACAAACAATACGATCAAAGAAGTCAAGGATTTCGAGAAAATTCCACTTTTTAAAGGCGGCGTTCAGAATTTGTATTTGGGCGATGTGGCGACGGTAAAAGACGGTGCCGATATTACCGCGGGTTATGCCTTGGTCAATGGAAAACGCTCGGTTTATGTGAGTATTGCAAAAGCCGGAGACGCTTCGACCTGGGAAGTCGTACAGAATTTGAAGAAGCAATTGCCGAAAATCCAGAGCACGTTGCCTGAAGATGTATCGCTTTCGTATGAATTCGACCAGTCGGTTTACGTAATTAATTCCGTGAAGAGTTTGATTACCGAAGGCGCGATCGGAGCCGTTTTAACCGGTTTGATGGTGTTGCTGTTCTTAGGTGACCGAAGGGCTGCATTAATTGTAATCTTAACGATTCCGATTTCGATTATATCCGGTGTTTTATTTTTGAAATTATTCGGGCAAACGATCAATTTAATGTCGCTGAGCGGACTGGCTTTGGCGATCGGGATTTTAGTTGACGAAAGTACGGTGACCATCGAAAACATCCACCAGCATCTCGATATGGGCAAACCCAAGGCACTCGCCATTTGGGATGCCTGCCAGGAAATTGCACTGCCGAAATTGCTGATTTTGCTTTGTATCCTTGCCGTTTTTGCACCTGCATTTACAATGACCGGAATTCCCGGAGCGTTGTTTTTGCCGCTTGCCATGGCGATCGGATTTTCAATGATCATTTCGTTTTTGCTGTCGCAGACGTTTGTCCCGATCATGGCCAACTGGCTGATGAAAGGACATGCGCATCCACAGCACGACCCGGAAATCACTGATGATGAAGCAGAATTTTTGGCTTCGGGAATGATTGAAGGCTCAGCCGCCGATTTCTCGGATCAGAAAAAAGTATTGGTGGAAAGAGATGATTTTAACGATGATGGCAAAATCAGCCGTTTTGAAAAATTCAGAAATCGTTTTGTCAAATTGATCGACCGGATGTTTCCTTTCAGAAAAACCGTCGCTTTGGCGTATCTGATCGGAATTACCGCAATTGCAGTGGTTTTATTAAATGTTATCGGACAGGATGTTTTTCCGAAAACCAACTCTGAACAATTCCAGTTGCGACTGCGCGCGGCGGATGGAACGCGTTTGGAACGCACCGAAGAAAAAGCATTGATTGCGCTCAAAGAACTCGAAAAAATGGTCGGGAAAGAACACATTTCGATTTCATCTGTGTATGTCGGGCAGCATCCATCGCTGTTTTCGGTATCGCCGATTTATTTGTTCATGGCCGGGCCGCACGAAGCCGTTTTTCAGGTCGCGCTCAAAGAATACCATGCCGATATGGATGTTTTTAAAGACGATTTCCGGAAAAGAATTAAAAAGGTTTTGCCTGATGTGAAATTGTCTTTCGAACCGATTGAATTGACCGATAAAGTGTTGAGCCAGGGTTCGCCCACGCCAATTGAAATCCGGATTGCCGGAAAAAACAAAAAGGCAAACGAGCAATATGCTGCTAAAATCATCGACAAGCTTAATAAAATCAATTATTTCCGCGATGTGCAATTGGGTCAGCCGATTAAATATCCGTCGCTCGATATCAATATTGACCGGGTCCGTGCGGCGCAATTGGGTGTTGACATGAATGATATTTCGCGTTCGCTGATCGCATCGACATCCTCGTCAAGATACACCGAAAAAAATACCTGGATCGATGAAAAAGCCGGATTGTCTTATAATGTCCAGGTTCAGGTGCCGCTCAATAAAATGAAGAGCGAAAGCGACATGGGTGAAATTCCGCTGCTTAAAAATGCGACACGTCCGGTTTTAAGCGATGTTGCTACGATTACGCCGTCGTTTACTTATGGTGAAAATGACAATTTGGGTGCGATGCCATACATTTCAGTAACTGCAAACATTGACCATACCGATTTAGGAACCGCCGTCAAAGATGTGAACAATACAATCACGTCATTAGGAGAATTGCCACGCGGCATGTTCATCGAACCGATCGGTTTGAGTAAAGTTTTGGTTGAAACGATGGACAGTTTGCAATCGGGATTGCTCGTAGCAGTCATTGTGATTTTCCTGATGCTGTCGGCGAATTTCCAGTCGTTTAAAGTGTCGTTGGTGATTTTAACGACTGTTCCGGCCGTCGTTTTAGGCGCGCTTTTAATGTTATTATTGACAGGATCGACATTGAATTTACAGTCTTACATGGGAATCATCATGTCGGTGGGCGTGTCGATTGCAAATGCCGTTTTGTTGGTCACCAATGCCGAACAACTCCGAAAACACAATGGAAATGCACTCGAGTCTGCACGTGAAGCCGCATCATTGCGTTTACGTCCGATCATTATGACCAGTATCGCAATGATCGCCGGGATGCTTCCAATGGCCATCGGGCATGGTGATGGCGGAGAACAGGTGGCTCCGTTGGGACGCGCGGTGATTGGCGGTTTGTTATTTTCTACCTTTACGGTGTTGATCATCCTGCCGATGATCTTCGCCTGGGCGCAAGGAAAAAGTTCCACACAATCGGTTTCACTGGATCCCGAAGACAAAGAAAGCAAACATTATATCTCATCTTTACATACGCAACATGAAAAATAATTGGATCAAAACTACAGGAATATTATTGGCTTCAGCCGCGATTTTTACAAGCTGCAACAAAGCCGAAAGCAAGCCGGTGGCAGTCGAGGAAATGCCGTCAATGGAAACGATTTCCCCGGTGAAAGAAAAATTTTCGACTGAACTGCGCATGCCTGCAGAATTGACCGGATTTCAGCAAGTTGATATTTACGCAAAAGTCAGCAGTTATGTCAAAGAACTGAAAGCCGATATTGGTTCGGAAGTTAAAAAAGGGCAATTGATCATGGTTTTGGAAGCGCCCGAAGTGAGTTCGCAGCTCGCCGCCGCCGAATCGAGATTGCGTTCGCAGGAAGCAGTGTATTCCGGAAGCAACAGCACCTATAAAAGATTTCTGGAAACCAGCAAAACCGAAGGAACGATTTCAAAAAACGATTTAGAGCAAGCCGAAGCACGCAAAAATTCGGACAATGCCAATTACCAGGCGGCAAAAGCTTCGTACCGTGAAATCCAGAATATTCAAAGTTATTTGCAGATCCGTGCGCCTTTTGACGGCGTGATTGCAGCGCGAAACGTCAATCTTGGCGCGTATGTTGGCCCAGCAGGAAAAGGTTCGGAATTGCCGTTGTTTACGATTCAGCAGCAGGATAAACTGAGGCTTTCGGTGTATGTTCCTGAAGCGTACAGCGGATTTTTATCGGATGGCGATGCATTGAAATTCAACGTAAAATCATTGCCGGGAAGAACATTTGAAGCCAAGATTGCCAGAAAATCGGGTGCGTTGGACAGCAGGTTGCGCTCGGAACGCGTCGAAATGGATTTTAAAAATGCTGATAAAAAATTGTTGCCGGGCATGGTGGCCGAAGTGGTTTTGCCATTGACGGCGAAAGATAGCAATTATGTCGTTCCGAAAACAGCGGTTTTTGCTTCGAGTGAAGGCGTTTTTGTGTTGAAAGTCGAGAACAATAAAACGTTGCGCGTTCCGGTTCAGAAAGGGCGCGAAATTGAAGACCGTGTGGAAGTTTTTGGGGATATTTCTGCGGAAACCGTTTTGGTGAAAGCGGCGAATGAGGAAATCAAGGATGGGACTTTTGTAAAATAATTAAAGTATAAAATTAGGATCATGCCTAAAAAGCCAATACATATAAGCTCACTTTGGAGCAGTTGTCATTAATGAAAGAAGATGCACCGTTGCAAGATCCGCTGGTTTTGGAATTTGAGAATCACGATGAGATTTTTAAGATCATCAACATCATGCGTGCGAAAAATCTTTTTGAAACGGAAAACCAATCGGTAGAATTTGCGATTGGGTTGAAATTGTTTAGCGAAGTCATGCTTAAGAACAGAAAACATCCGTTGTTTGAAGATTTTTTTCCGGCATTTGGCGATTTTATGAAAAAGCTGAAAGGCTGATTTTGAACATTTGCCTGCAGGTCGTCAGGTATTTTATTTTAGCCACGAATTCACGAGTTGAAAAATAAATATTCGTGAATTCGTGGCTTTTTTAATAGGGTTCAATTGTAGTTTGATGTTTCTTTTGGAAACGTTTCCGCGTTAAGGATGGAAGCGGCATCCTGCGCTTTTTTGCGCAGATACAGCGAACAGCCTGGCCTGCAAGGCAACGCCCAAAAATCAATAAATGCTGTTGATCCTTTTATTTTTTTACTTTGCCGGGTAGATTTTCCTGTTGCCATATCTAAAAAACCAGGAGATAAACGTCACGACAATTAGTAATGTAGGGCCGAATAATTCTATTGCTTTGTCTCCAACGGCAAGATGCGAAAAAATGGCACCCGACATTAAAAAGAAAAAACCCGCATAAGCCCATTCTTTTAATATTGGGCATTTTGGGATCAGGATGGCCACCACGCCTAGCAATTTCCATACGCCGATGATCGTTAGGAAATAAACCGGATAGCCTAACGTTAGGGAAGTTTTATTGACTTCTGCATCCATTTTCATTAGTTGGACTATTGCTGTCGAAACCATTCCTAAGGCCAGCCAAATGGTAGCAATCCAATAGATAATTTTATTTCGTTTGCTCATTTTATTTTAACGGATTTAAAAGTTGCTGCAATTGGTCGTGCGCAATGTTGATTCCGTATGCGAATGGCATTTTAAGCTGCTGCTGCCTGTGTTCTGTAGATTGGTAGATGATTTTGATGTGGAGTTTGCTTGTGGTTTCTGTAAGTTTTTCAAATTCTAAAATTTCAAGCTGCACGCCAATTGGCATGTTTTCCATTTCAAAAGTCCGGATAATTTTTTGATTTTGAATGAGGTCGTGAATCGTTCCGTGTGCTTTAAATACGATGTTGCCGTTGTGTGATGTTTCGAATTGATAGCTTCCGTGTTTTTGACTTTCAAGTTTCAGTACTTTCGTTCCCATCCATTGTTCGAGGAGTTTGGCATCGGTGTAGGCCATGAAAAGCAGTTCGACCGGGAGATCAAATTCTCTGGTTACTACGAGATATTGTTTGCCTTCTTCGGCATCAATCTTTGTTTTTTGTTCCATTTTTATTCTTTTTTTGATTGGTGTATTTTCATTACGGCTTCCAGCTTGTTGAACCTGTCGTCCCACATTTGTCGGAACGGTTCAATGAAATCTGCGAGTTCTTTCATTTTGTCGGGATTGATCTGGTAATACATTTCCCTGCCGTTCTGCAGTTGTTTAAGCAATTCACATTCGGTAAGTATTTGCAAATGCTTTGAAACCGTTGGCCTTGCCGTATTAAAATTGGAAGCAATGGCTCCAGCGGTCATCGTTTGTGAAGTCAGCAACAGCAAAATGGCCCTTCTTGTTGGGTCAGATATGGCCTGAAAAACATCGCGTCTTAAATTCATTGTGTAGTCATTTGACTGCAAATATAAACGAAGTCATTTAGCTACGCAATATTTTTCCAAATTATTTTGTATCTGGGACAATGAAGTTTGGTTTGGAATCGTGGCGCAAATGATGCTTAAATCTGATAAAACATTGCTGTGAATACTGTAACATATTGACGCCGTTGCAAATGTAATTTTATGCCAACCAATAAAAATAAACCATGGCTGCAGAATTTTGCCATTTGAAAGACAGTAAGATTGAATGGACCGATTTCGTCGATCCGTCAGCTGACGAACTGGAAGCCATCAGCAAAAAATATGACCTGAATCCGTATACGCTGATCGATAGCTTGGATCCCGACCACCTGCCGAAATACGAAGAACACAACAACACGCATTTCATCATCGTGCGGTTGGCGAAAGAAGAAGAAAAACAGGACCAGTCGATCCGGACACTAAGCAGTAAAATAGCACTATTTTTCAACGACGATTTTATCATTACGATCCATCGCGCTGAGCAGCCACTGATTGCAACGATCCGCGAACAATTTGTCGATCCGGGAAAAATCAGCTCTACGGCAGGCATTGCGATCCGGATCATCCGCGAAGCGTTGCATACCTACGAACAGCCTGCAATGGAACTTTCGGATAAGATCGATTTTTTTGAATCGAAGCTTTTCCTGAAGAAAAACTTTCCCGCCAATTTGATCGAATCGATTTATTTCCTTAAAAACAAAGCCGGCATTTATAAAAAAATATTATTGCTGAGCAATGAAGTCGTCAGTTCGGTAAAAGTAGGAACTGACGACCGTCCGGCGCTGCGAGACGTGCACGATTTGCATACGAAGCTGGTTTTATTGTACGACCAGGTTCAGGAAGACGCGAACAACCTGCTCAATATTTACCTGTCGCTTTCGGCCAGAAAGACCAATGATGTGATGAAGATCCTGACAATTTTCTCGGTGTTTTTCATGCCTTTGACGTTTGTCGTTGGCGTTTACGGCATGAATTTTAAATTTATGCCGGAGCTGAATTACCGTTATGGCTATCCGCTGGCGATGGTTTCGATGGCCTTAATTTCAGTGGTGATTTTCATCTGGTTCAAGCGCAAGAAATGGCTTTAAATAAAAAAGCCGCCCGAAATGAGCAGCTTTGTGATCCCGCCAAGAATCGAACTTGGATCTAAAGTTTAGGAAACTTCTATTCTATCCGTTGAACTACGGGACCGGAAATTGGCTTTAAGCCGGCTGCAAATATAAGTGAAATTTTATTTTCGGTTTGCCGAAGCAGTGGTTTTTTATTTCGGCCAATTAAAAACCGATTTCCATTTAAAGTTTTTCCAATTTTGCGATATCGGATTCGTAACTTATAATCGGATTTCAATGTTACCAAATCATTAGAAGCAACATTCTGTAAGAAAATAAAGATAATTTCTCGGGTAAAAGGACTATATTTAGCATCGCTTTTTTTAGAAAATTTTCACTAAAAACCATCCAGCAACGCAACTACAAAACTTTATACCATGAAAAGAATCATTACTTCTCTTATGTTTATTGCAGCCGTCTATCAGGCACAGGCGCAAAATCCGGTCATTTCGCTGGTGAAGGATATTTATCCGGGTCCGGAAGGTTCTAGCATTCGCACCCAAGCCGAATTCAACGGCAAACTTTATTTTAATGCCGATGATGGCATCCACCAGGAAGAACTTTGGGTTTCCGATGGTACCGAAGCCGGAACGCAACTCGTAAAAGACATCAGCCTTAACGGAAGTTCTTCGATCACCGAATTGACAGCAATCAACGGAAAGCTTGTTTTTTCTGCCAATGACGATTCAAACGGAATTGAATTGTGGGTTACAGATGGAACAGCATCGGGAACGGTAATGCTTAAAAATATTGCTCCGGGAATCAACAGTTCGGTGCCGGCCAACTTTAAAAAATTAAATAACAAAATACTTTTCACCGCGAATGACGGCACAAATGGCGAAGAATTGTGGATTACTGACGGAACCGCAGCGGGCACATCGTTGTTAAAAGACATTAATCCGCTGGGAAGTTCATATCCGTACGGTTTCATAGAATTGAACGGAAAGGTGTTTTTTCAAGCGGACAACGGCACCAACGGAACTGAACTTTGGGCCACCGACGGCACCACTTCGGGAACGCAAATGGTCAAAGACGTTTGGGCCGAAGGCGATTCGTATCCGAGAAGTTTTGCCACGCTAAACGGCAAATTGTATTTTCGTGCCGATGACAACCGCGGCGATGAATTGTGGGTTTCTGACGGAACTTCAGACGGGACGGTGTTCGTAAAAGACATCAATACGGCCGAAGGTGACGGATCGAGCATCAATGAATTTACAGAATTGAACGGAAAATTACTGTTCCGTGCGCGCGACGAAGCGTCCAGTTACGAACTTTGGATTACCGATGGCACCGCCGATGGAACGCACATCGTTAAAGATATTTTTCCGGGTGACGGCGCTTCATTCCCAGGCGCGCTTACAAAATACAATGGCAAAATTTATTTCCAGGCGACTGATGGTTTGCACAACACCGAACTTTGGGCAAGCGATGGCACGGATAGCGGCACGTATATGGTAAAAGACATTCATCCAACCGATTATTCTGCACCGAATGAATTCATCGAATACAACGGACTTTTATATTTTGTTGCGATTGACGGAACAAATGGCAGTGAACTTTGGGTCACCGACGGAACTGAAGCCGGAACGACAAAAATCCGGCCTGACGCTTCAGTGAGTCCGCTGTATTTCATTCCTTTCTTCAAAATTTACAACGGCAATTTGTACTTTAAAGCGGAATTTGGAACGACTGGAGCCGAATTGTGGAAACTTTCGACCGAGCCGCTTTCCACCATGTCAACCGATGCAAAATCAGCAAGCATCGTTTATCCGAATCCGGTTTCAGACAGGCTGAATGTCAATCTGAAAAATGCAACAATTGAAAATGTGACTGTTTATTCCGTTTCTGGAGTAAAAGTGCTTGAAGCAGGAAATCAGCAAACAATCGATGTTTCGCAATTGAATGCCGGTGTGTATTTTGTCAAAATACAAGATGATAAAAACGAAGTATTTTACAACAAAATCATCAAAAAATAAGAGGCAATATTTGATTTCAAGGCTGTTCGTTTCGGGCAGCCTTTTTTGTTGGATTAAAATGTGGTGCCAATTTGTAAATCATTGCCCCAAAAGTTTTTCTGTTTTTGACAGAAAATTTTCCATGGCTTGGTTCACATCAATTCCGGATCTGTTTGCCAATACGATCAGCCACCCGATGCTTTCTCCGATTTTGTGTTCGAGTTCGGCGTCGGTATCTGATTTCGGCCAACGCTGCTGTTGCGACATGATGTTTCGGCCCACCAATGCTGCGTCGGTTAAAAATGCCAGTGCATCTTCGGATGTGGTCCATTCGCTGCCGTGGTGCTGGATTTCTAGTTCGTGGTATTTTTGCCTGATGGCTACAGAGCGGCTGATGAGGTCTTCAAAATTTGTATTCATATTTAAATTAAATCTGCTTTTACAGTTGCTATTTTTCCGTTTTTGAAGGTAAAGTCAAATGTGCCTCTGATTTTGCCCTCTGGAAATTCCCCGGTAAATTCCACTTCAAGATGCGCGCTATTGTTTGCAATGCTCAAACTCACAAGTTTTGTCTGGGTTTTATATCCGATGAAATAGCTGTTGAAATAGTCGCGGATGCCGGGATGGCCCACAAACTTTTGACCCACTGACGGATCGTCGAGCACGGCATCTTCAAGATATTTATCTAAGTATTTTTCGGTGTTGTAGCTGTTGGCTAAAGCAATCCAGTCGTGTAAAAAAGCTTCAATGTCCATGGGGAAGTGTTTGGTAAAATTGTTTTTAGTTCGAATGACCAGACAAAAGTCTGCAAAAACAAAAATTCGGTTGTTGCCAATTTACCAAATATCGTAGCCAAAATGACGCTGTTTACGGTTTCAAAACCGATGGCAGAATAAAATCCTTCACGATCCGGTCTGCCTGCGCATGTGCGTAAGGTTTGTTGTATGCTTTTGAAGTGATGATGATCGTCAAAGGTAGGTCTTTGAAAATGATGAATTCGTTTCCGCCATTTCCGGCGCAGTAGAACGTTTCGTAGGCTTTTCCGTCAACTGTTACGGTCTTGTTCCAGAACAGGTAACCGTAGAATTGTTGGTCTCGCCCGGGAATCTGGATTTGCTTTGTCAGGGTTTTTTGCACCCATTCAGCAGGAAGAATTTGCTGGCCTTTCCATTTGCCATTGTTTTTGTACAATTGTGCATATTTGGCATATTCAAGCGAAGTCATTTGCAGGCTTCCGGCGGTATTGGCTACTTTTTGCGGCGTATATTGCCATTGGTAATTGGTGATGCCCAACCGCTTGAACAACTTTTCATCGGCATATTTTTCCAGTCCGCCCGGAACTTTCTGGTTCAGCATGTCGCCCAAAAGGACTACGCCGGCAGTAAAATAATCCCATTGTCCACCATTGATTTTGGTTTTTTCCATCGGCAGATCCAAAGTAAATTTGACCCAATTTTCCGATGGATACATGTTTTCCTCATTCCCCGGAGATTCGCTGTTGGCGTCTGAACCTTCAAACGCCGAGCTCATCGTCAGCAGGTCTTTGATGGTGATTTCGCCTTTTTTCGGATCATAATTGGCGAAAGCCTTCAGGTCATAAAACGAATTTAATGTCTGGTTTTCATCTTTGATATAACCGTCATTTATCGCAAGCCCCATTAAGGTTGACGCGAAAGATTTTCCGGCCGATCGCGTATCGTGAAGCGTATTTCTATCGGCACCATTAAAATATTCCTCAAGCATCAGTTTGCCTTTTCGGATGACAACAATGCTCGTGATCTCTTTGAGGTTGTGCGTTGCAATTTCGGCATTCAGCGCCTGAATTTTCTTTTTATCGAAAGGCAGGTTTGAAAGTTCCCAGCCGCTGTCGGGCATGATTTTCTGTATCGCGGTTTCTTTTGCGGTGACTTTCGGCGTTTGGATGATGAGCTGCAATTGTCCTTCAGCAATTAAATTCCCAACCAGCGGTTCGGCGTTTTCTTCCAGTTTCAAATAAGGCCGCAATTCAATTTTGAGCTGGTGCGTGCCTTCGGTCAATGCTTTTTCACCACCATTTGCTTTAAACCGGTCCCACATATACATCGCCCACCAGTCTTCGCCTTTCGTGCTTGTTAACGGAACGCGGAAGGTTGTCGAACTTTTCTTGCTTCCGCCAGATCCGAAAGTACAGCCGTGATGGATGTTTTCTTTGTAAATGAATTGGTTGTCGATGTAAAAAGCAAATTGAAGGTTGCCTTTTTCGAGCAGTTGCTCGGCAGAAAGTGCAGGCGCGAGCTGGTGCAGGTAATTAACGACCGAATTTGCCATGAAAACCCGGATATTTAAATCAGAGCGATAGGCAAGCAGGTAGGATTTCAGAAAATCGGATGCTTTGTATTGGTCGGGCGGAATATTCCCGTCCATAAAGGTAATCTTGCCGATATTCGCCTTGTGGAGCGGATTGACAATCGCGTCGGCGGGAAGCAAATCGTTGGTTTGGGAATAAGATTTAGTGATAATACAGATGAAAAGCAACAGCAAAATTTGTTTCATGATGTGATTGATTTGATGATTGGCCACAAAACTACACTTTCCCCGCATTTAAAAATAGGATAGGATTAACATTGTCAAAAATGCTGCAGCATTTTTCTGAAGGCCGACGGATTTTGCCCATTCCATGCCTTAAAGCACCGGATCATGTGGCTTTGGTCGAAAAATCCGCAGCGGTAAGCGATTTCGGCTAACGGTATTTTTTGCCCCGATAGCAAGGCAATCGCTTTTTCAACACGTATTTTTCTGATGTAATCACCAAGGTTGCAATGGAAATATTTTGAAAAATCCCTGGAAAGATGCACCGGATGAATGTTGGCTGCAGCCGACAAATACGCTAAAGTAAGATTTTCTGCAAATTCTTCGTTCAGGATCTCGTCGAGTGTTGACACCCAATTGGGTTTGGCGCCTGAATTTTGCCGGATTCGGTTTAACCGCGAAAAAGCATCTGTCAGTAAAGTTTGGATTGAAAGATCTGTTATATTGTCTTCGATTTTCGATTCCCTGAAAATTTGGTACATCAACAACTTAATGTCGGGATGCGCGATGCTGATGCTTCCCTGTAAATGATGCAAATCGAGATCGGAATCGGCAAACCACCGCGGCTCCATTTCGATATGGAACCCACGCGTAAACCCTTCAGGCTTGATGTTGTAATGCGATTCCTGCCAGTTGTGGAACAAAAGGCTTCCGGGCTGCAATTGTAAATTTCTTTTTTATTGCCTTCGATCACATTTCCCTGCAGGATAAACGTAAATAAGCATTTTCGTGGTAGTGCCAGTCGACCGTTGGTTTGGTGTATTCGGTATCTGTCAAGACGAGATGGTTTAAATGGACCGTCTTGTTGGTTTGCCCGAAAAATTCGCCTTTTTGTAAATGCTGCATGTGTGGAATTTGTAAATTTTGCGTCAGGCGGATGTTGGTTTATTTTTTAGCGTCGTCTTCCACGATGAGCTTTAACGAATTGATGTAATCGGTGTCGAATTCAATAGCCCTTATTTTACTGAGTTTGAACGGCATTTCACCTTCAAACTGGCCTTCGGTATCGAGAAAATCCATTACGAGCTCCTCATCTGTAATTTCAATCAGTTTGCCCAGATAAACCGCTTTGTCCGACTTTTTGGCCACTTGGAAAATTCCGTATTGGCGTGCCAGGAAATTGACAATTGCAGATAGGTTGTGGATTGGGATGATTTCTTCGGCGCTCGTTTTCAGACCTTTCAGCTTGATGACCCTTTCGGTGAATTCGTGGTCTTTGTCCTGGATGATCGACTTGATGTTTTTGTTTTTCAGGATCGTATACCCGTCAATAATAAAGTCGAAAGGATTGTTTTTGATTAAAATCCAGTCTTCGGTCCAGTCAATGAGGAAACCGGTAAAGATTTCTTTTTTGTCCTCGAATTCTATTGAGATGAGCTGGCGTAAGTATTTTTCCATAATGTGTTTTAAATTCTTGAGGTTGGCGGCAAATTTTTTTATTGCAAACGAAGTTAATAAAAATTGGGTTTGGTTTTGAAATGCAAAAAATAGAGATGAATTGATCCAAAAGGAAGTTTCGTTTAAAAAAAGGGATATTTCCCCTTGTAGCATGTTTGCGATAAGGCTAGTTTTGCTTAAACCAATAAAACAAAATGAAATGAAACCAACACAACTGATCCCTTTTGAAAAAGCCCAAAAATTAAGTGCGCTTTACAATGAAAAAAGAGCCGGACTGCATCTGAAAGACATTGGAAAAGAAGATGCCAATGCAGTCTGGTATTCTTTAACCGAACTCGAAAGCTACATTGCCTACATTAAGGAAGAAGGCCAGGCGCAAGGATACCACGTTGATGGCATCCGTTTTTACATGGGCGTTTATCCCGATGCGGAAGACAAAGCTGTAGCGGGATTCAGCACGATTTTCCTGTCGCCTACAGGCACTGTATCAGATGGTGCTTTAAAAGCGGCAGCTTCAAAAGATGGCTCAAAAGACATTCTTACGATTAACGCCATGAACTTTGGATCGATGGGCAATCCGCCAAAATTACAATACGGAGAATAATGTATGTTAGCAGATTTAAGGTTTTACATTGTTTATTTGTCCTTGCTTTCGGGGATTTGCGGGCTTGTTTACCGGCATAAACTACCCGATTATAAGTCCAGGCTGATATTGGTTTCCATTTGGTTTTCGGCATTGATCGAAATCGTTGGAAGGTATTTTACCGCCTGCACCGGATTGCTGAATTTTTGTGTATTTAACCTTTATATCTTATTAATTTTCTCACTATACATTTATCTGCTGAAAAGCCTGCTGAAAAATATGGCCTATAAATACCTGGCTGTATTTTTACTGGTGGTTTTCGTAGTTTATTTTACCATCAACAGCATTTTTATCAATCCGATGCTGTATGTTTTAACGAACAGTTACGTGATTGGTGTGATCAGCATTGCCATTTTGAGTTTTTTATACCTGCTGGAAGTATTCAGTTCTGATTTGATACTGAATTACACCAAATCGATCTTCTTCTGGTTTATATTGGGAATTTTGATTTTTCACATTCCGTTTTTGCCGTTTATGCTGTCATTAGACTGGTTTTTAATAGATTATAATCCAGTAATTTATGAGCTGATCATATTTTTCTTAAATTTACTAATGAACTGTTGTTTTGCAGCCGGATTTATATGGAGCGAGAGGAAATACAATTATTGATCATTTCGTTCAGCATCGTGTTGTTTACGCTTTTGCTGACATTGTTTATATTGTTTATTTTTTTCCAGAAAAAGAAATCAAAATTCGTGATCGAAAAAATGCAGGATGAACTGTTATTTTATTCAGAGCTGACAAAAGCCAAAATCGAGATCAAGGAACAAACCTTAACAACGGTCAGCAAAGAATTGCATGACAACATTGGCCAGATTCTTTCAGTAGCGCTGATGCAGATGAACATCCTGATCGAAAACAAGGAATTGTATACCGAAGAAAGCCTGGTAAACCTTAAATTCCTGGTCAATAAATCGCTGAGTGAAATCAGGATGCTTTCCAAACTCATGAATGGCGATATTGTTCTGAATTCCAGTTTTATAGATGCCGTTTCAGAGGACCTTGAAAGAATTAGGCAACTCAAGAAAATCAAATGCGAATTGCAGGTAAACGGTGAAATCCAGCCCATCAACAAAGGGCATGAAACGATCATTTACCGGATTTTACAAGAATCGATATCAAATATACTGCGGCATTCGCACAGTGAAACCATCGGTATCGACATACGCTTTTTAGAAAACAATTGCCGCATTGCCATCACCGACACCGGAAATGGCTTTGATTATCAAAACGATCCCCGCGGAAATGGACTCGCCAATATCATTACGCGCGCCGAGCTCATTGGTGCTGCCTTTGACATTCAATCCGAATTGGGCAAAGGTTCTACGATTACCATCGATTATCCCGTTAAATCGGAAAAAGATTATGCTTAGAAATCATGGAAAAAATTAAAATCACCATTGTAGATGACCATTTGCTGTTTTCACAATCATTGTCGTATCTTATTGGAACGTTTGAGGAATTTGAAGTCATCGGGAATTTTAACAACGGAAAAGAATTTGTTCAGTCTTTTCCGGCAGCAATAACGCCTGACATTATCCTTCTGGATGTCAATATGCCTATCATGGACGGCATCGAAACCATGAAATGGATCAAAGCAAACCATCCCGGATTGCGGGCCATCGCACTTTCTGTAAACGACGATGAGGCCACTGTAATGAAAATGATTACAAACGGTGCCAAAGGTTATCTGCTCAAAGACACCCATCCCAAAACATTCCGGGAAGCCTTGCTTGAGGTGCACCAAAAAGGATTTTATTATTCTGAGATGGTTTCGGGTTACATGATCAATAAATTGGGAAATCACGACAATAAAGTGATCCTGAAGGAAAGGGAAGTAGAGTTTATCAAATTGGCCTGCACCGAAAAAACATACAAGGAGATTGCCGATGGCATGTGCCTGAGTCCAAAAACGATCGATGGATATCGCGAAAACCTATTCCAGAAACTCGAAATAAAAACCAGGATCGGTTTGGTCTTATACGCCATTAAAAATAAGATTGTATGCATTTAATGGTTGTGCATGGCCGTTTGCAAAACCAAACGCTAGTATTCAAGTAATTGTTTTTTAATAAGTTACACCAAAAAAGGGTTATAATCCCGTAATTAAATGAGGATATTTCCCCTGCTTTTTTCCAATGGAGCTTCTGAACTTTGCCTTAATGAAGGCGAAACCTGAAAAGCCATGAACAGAGTAAGGAAAACTTTAAACCAAAACAATTATGAGAACAAGAATTTTTATGACCCTCTGGGGCATTGGATTGCTTTTTTTAACGCAAAGTTGTTGCAATCCGGGTATCATTGCAAGCGTAAACAACACGATTCGCCCACAGGAAACCGACAATTGGTGCTGGGCAGCGACCACGCAAATGATGGCTCAAAATGAAGGCATTAGCGTTACGCAATGCGATTTGGCCAACCACCGCTTTGGCAAAACCAACTGCTGTGACGACCAGGCAAATGATTCCAGCTGCCGCAAAACAAACGATTGCAACAGACCGGGCTGGCTTGAACTGGATTATGCAGGGTTAAAATTTACCGAAACCGGCACGGCTTTGAGCTGGGATGAATTAAAAAAGGCATTTTACTGCAGCAAAGACATTTTGGGTTATGCTTACGGGCAAAGTGGCGTAGTGGGCCATGTCGTGGCATTAAAAGGCTACGTTACGGTTAGCGGCACGAATTATGTGGTTGTAAACGATCCATGGTCGCCATGCAACGGAGAAGAAAGACTGCTTGAATATGGAGAATATGTCAATCCGACAGGCGCAAGCACGCATTGGGCAACCTTCTACAAAATCAGTAAAAAATAACATAAAAACATACAACAATGAAAAATCTAAAAAAATACCTGCTGCTGTTCTTTATGCTGCTTTCTGTATCGATATTTGCGCAGACACAATCTTCAGGAACCAGCGCAAGAGAGGCGGCCAATAAAGGAAAAGCAGAACTGCTAAAAGTTTTGTCGGACAGCAAAGAATTCAACCTGGGCGTTACGGCTAGCGATGTCGAAGGATCTGAAGTCGGAAATCCAGTAGAAGAATTGACCGCCGATTTTAAAAGCCTGGTCAACAACCAAAACTCAAACCTCAGTACGATTTCATCAAGAACAGAAAGGCTTATTTTTCCATTGGTCAAAAATGACAAAGTGGTTACCATCATTACGGTAGCCTCAACGCCTAAAAGATATAAGGCTGTGGAGCTTGCCAACCGGCAATATACTTCTGAGCTGAACCAGATCACAAGAGCAACCAGCTTTCAAGGCTTAAAACTCATCCTTGTGCCAAATATCAATGCAGCCGTTTATGTTATGGATGACAGGGCATTCACGAGTTACAACGGCCGAAGCATTAGGGAAGCCACAAGCCTTTCTGACCTTACTGCCGAACTACAAAAAGATGCCAGGGAATTTGATGTAAAGTTTGGTGAAGAACTCCGAAAAGGAAAATTGGTTCGTTAAAAGCACGTTCTTTAAGGCAAGAAAACCATAACCTTTTCCGAATAGCATTTAAAATGATAAGGGCAATGATTGTAAAATCTATTGCTCTTTTTTTATTTGATGCCGGAATTGCTTTATCTCAGTTTGATGAAAGGTAAGTCCTAAAAAGCCCACATTCAACCGAACGGTTTGTTTTATGATGCAAGAAAGCCACTTCAAAGAGTGGCTTTTCAATTATATTAAATTGGCTTTAAGCCGTCAAAAGACGTTCTTCCATGCCCCGCAGGATTTCATTACAGGAGAAGCAGGCTTTTTCGCCATCTTGTGAATGCCATCTGCATTTGCTTCTGATGGCACAGTCTGGCAGATCTTTCCCGTTCTGGCCAATGGTTGCAATGACTTTTGTGGACAGCGTGCACTTTGAATGCTCGGGATTCCATTGGCTGCAGCCGTTTTCGATGCATTTTCCCGAAAAGCGAAACCGTTGTTCGGGCGGTGTGCCTTTGGATACTTCAGCCACAAAAGCTTCAGTAACGGTGATGGGCGTTTCCAGATAAGAAACAGTTCCGGATTTCCCCACAATGCCAAAAAGCTTTGCCCCGGTTTTGCAAACGTAACTGGGACAAAGCTTGTCTTCGGATTTGTTTTTCAAAGACATGGCTTCTTGCTATTTGAAGTGTAGCCGTTCGGACAAATCCAGGATGTGTTCATCAAAAGAGATGTCTGGCTTGCGAATGATAATGCCCCACGGGAAAGGCCAGTTGCGTCGGTTTAAACCAATTTTACTGAGCTGTTGGGTGACCACAAACTCATTAGAATGGTCGATCTTCGAGAGCTCAGACAAGACAACTTGCTGGATGCCTTTGTCGATTCTTTTTAACTGCTCATCAGAAAGGTCTACGCCTTCGAGTGAAACAAAGAAATGCTTCTTGTTTTTAGTTTCCATGATAATACTGTTTTTATTTTTACCTACTCTGTCCAGTTTTCGGCTTCCCTGTTTCATACAGCTTCCGGCTTTTTGAGTTACAAAGTTGGGATATTGCAAGCGAATGCAATGCATCAAAAACACCCATTTTTTTGAAGGAAAAACCGGAATTAAAAAGGGTGTTTTTCCTAAGGGATTTTCTGACGCATCACTTTACAGAAGTAACAATCGATAAGCTTAAAGCTGATATTTTTAGCATCATCCTGTGTTAAAAACCGCATTCCATGCAGATTTATAAAACCATCTTTATAAATTTGTATATACAATGAAAAACAAAAGCGCAAATAGGATGACGGTTTGCTGTAGCACGATGTGTTGCTTCAATCGGTTGTGTTATGAATCGCCCAAAATATAAACCCAGTTTGTAAAATTAAAGGCCTTTCATACGTGAAGGGCTTTTTTGTTTTTGCCCCGATCAAAAGGCTCTCACCATTAAAAATTTGATTATGGAGCATATCAATTTCCTCGCTTTTGCGATGCCGGCATTTTTTCTTTTTGTGTATCTGGAATTCCGATTGGCTAAAAAGCGCAGACGCCCGGAGCTTTTCAACTATGAGAGCTCGGTGTCGAACATCAGCATCGGAATTGCAGAACGGCTGCTGAATTTGTTCGTATCGGCAACTTTTTACGGACTCTATTATTTTATTTACGACCATTATCGGCTGTTTACGATCCAAAGCAGTTTTGCAGTTTGGCTGGCACTGATATTGGCAACCGATTTTGTATGGTATTGGTATCACCGGCTGGGACATGAGGTCAATTTTTTCTGGGCCGCACACATCGTTCACCATCATAGTGAGGAATTTAATTTTACCGCTGCGGCGCGGATCACGACTTTTCAGGCCATCATCCGGACGGGTTTTTGGTGCATTTTGCCTTTTATCGGATTTCATCCAACGATGGTCATTGTCATGCTCGTCGTTCATGGCGCGTATTCCTTTTTTACGCATACGCAGATTGTCGGAAGGATCAAATGGATCGAATATGCATTTGTAACGCCATCGGTACACGGTGTGCATCATGCCTCGGATGAAAAGTATCTGGATAAGAATTACGGTGACATGTTTACGTTTTGGGACCGGATGTTCGGGACGTTCCAGCAAGAAGAAGAACAGCCTAAATACGGACTCACGCATCCACTGAAGAGCTTTAGTTTTTTATGGCAGCACTTTCACTATTATTTTGAAATCTATGAATTGTGGGGAAGATCAAGCGGATTTAAAGCCAAGTGGCTTGCGGTTTTCGGAAGCCCGGCCCATATGAACCAGGACATCCGGCCGATGCTCGAACGGCGATTCCTGCAAGACCGTACGCAAAAGCGCTGCCGACTGAAATTCAGGAATTACCTGTATGTACAGTTGGGCGTATGCGTCATCGGACTGACGTTCCTGACTTATTATTTTGTCCAATGGGATATGGCAGCTAAAGTTTTCGCAGCTGCTTTTATATTGATTACGCTGATCAATTGCGGCGCCTTGCTCGAACAGCGCAAATGGATTTATTACCTCGAATATTTGCGGTTGTTTTTCGTGACGACGTATGCGCTGTATCTTTTTGATTTAACCGCATTCTTTTTGTTTCCTGTAGGATTGATGATTGTATCGGAACAGTTTTTTTCATTAAGTACCCGATACCAGAAAATCGTATTGCAGTTGGAAGGGGCAAATTAATACACAGTTGGGCATTTCGATTTCTTCCGGTTTGCAGGGCTTGCGTTAGCGATTACTTCGTCAGTTCGCTTTGCTCGGGTGCAGCGGAAATCCTTTTGCAAAATGTCCCGAGGCTTCGGGAGTGCAAAAGATTACTTCACTATACTTTCATCTTCATAGGAGTTCAGTGAATTGCATTTACAGCGTAAAGCGCGGCCCTCAGGGAAACGCCCAAATAAAAATCCGGCCTTTCGATCGGATTTAAATATTGCAATTCTTTATTTTAAACCAAAGGCGCTATCGAAAAGAAATCGATTTTTGATTGGTGGTAGTTCCTGATGCGGTTCATCACGTTGATCCCGTTACTCGAGCCATTTCCATTTGTGTTTCCTTCAATGGTTTCGATAAGACCATTGTTTACCGACACGACGATGCCTGTGTGCGTCCAGTCGTTTTTTGACTTTTGGATCAGGAAGATATCACCTGGCTTGATCAGATTCGCATTGGCCCTCGCTGTTTGGTAACGCGTCAGCAGGTTTTTCTGAATTCCGACAGTACCAATCGTATCACAGCTGTAGCTCAGCGGCATCAAGGTTTTGAAATTCTTACCCTCAGCCGAAGCCGCCTGATCGATGATCGTTTGGACAAATCCCATGCACCAAAGCCAGTCGTTGCCTTCGTTTCCGTCCATGTAGCTGCGAACCCACGGACCGCTGTTGGTGTGTTGGTTAATGGTGAGTTCGTACGGATGGTTTTTGAGATGGTTTTTTGCAGAGTTCACGATCAGTTCCCTTAAGTTGCTTCCGGCAACAGGGGTTTCAAAAGCATTTTTCAACGGCGATACCATAATTTGAAATAAAGCCTGATCTACAATTCCGGTTTGGGGGAGATTGTTTGCTTTTTGATAGTTCTTGACGGCCTGTTCGGTCGCAGGGCCAAAATCGCTGTCGATGCCTGTAGCGGTTCCTGAACTGGGGTGCTGAATGGAAAATAAACTGAGCCAGGACTGGATTTTTTCTACATCTTTTTTGTTGTTGCTTGCGCCGTTTTTTTGTTGGGTCGCTTTGATCGTCAACTCTTTTTGATAGGATGTTTTTTGCATGTCGTTTGATTGTATTGTTGATAAGCAAACTTAATGCAGTCAAAAAGTGCAACATACAGGTAAAAGACGGTTTATTGAGGGGAAAAACACCCTTTTTGGCTTGAAGGCGATTGGGTTTTTTCAAAAAAAAGTATTCGGATTCCGGTTTTAGTCAAGCGATTTAAATAAAATGAAAGAAATTACCAAATTACATCCTCCAAAAGATTCTGTCGGCAAGTGAAATTTCAAATGACAGAAATCCAATTATAAATTTATGGATTACTTCCACTGATGATATTGGTAAACCGATTTTTAAATTTTAAAAAAAATGATTCATAATATCGGTATGAGACGGAGGCCATCAGTATGGTTAATAATATGGTCAGTGGATACAAAAACCAACTGCCAACATATCCCATTGATTTTGCAACAACAATTGCCAGCGTAATAGTTATCGGATGATACATATACAAACCATAGGAAATATTTCCTAAATAATTGAATACCGGATTTTCCAGCGATATTTTAATTTGGTCATTTGCCGCAAAATTTAGGATGATAATGCCGAAGAATACTGCGTAAAATTCATAGTGCAACATCGGAATTTCGATTCCGTTTCCAATCATTAAAATCATTAAGATGCAGCTAAACCAAAACAGATATTTGTTCAGAAAAAAGCGCAGCATGTAGTGTTTCTGAAATAACAGTACGGCAAATAATCCACCAATTGCCATGCAATCTACATTAAAGGTCCGCCAAAATGCTTCTAAAAGTGTTCCGCCGATGATCAGGTGCGCATATTGTAACACGAGCGCGCGAATCACGATGTAGCTAAAGATGATTGCGAACATCAGGTAAATTCGATGCTTGCGAAAGCGTCTTACGAGGAACGGCCAAATCAGGTAAAATTGCTCTTCCGGTCCGATTGACCATACGTGTGAAACATAGGAAACAACTCCGAACGACATCGCCAAGTTTGGAAAAATAATGGCGTATAAGAATAATTTTATTGGTAATTTGTCATAAATCATGTCTTTTTCAAAACCTGGAATTGTAAACAACGGAATATTTGGCAAAACAAAAAAGGCAAGTAACACGATCAAAAAGTAGAGTGGCCAAATCCGGAGCATGCGCCTGAAGTAAAAATTTTTAATGTTGATCGTTTTAAATCTTTGCTCCTCGGCCAACAACAAATAAGTAATCAGAAATCCGCTTAAAACGAAAAATAAAATAACGCCCAACTTGCCGATTACGCCAATGAATGGGGAAGACCTCCACAAATTCTCCATTTTAAAGAAAAATTTTATTTGCTCGATGTGGTGGATGATCACTAAAAGTGCCGCAATAAATCGTAAACCGTTAAGGCTTGGGAAGTATATTTTTTTCAAAATTAGAAGTGCATTTATTTGACGGCGGAAAGGTCTGACTTTTTAATCAAAATCTTTATTTTTTTTCAGATGATTTATTGCTAATTGAGCCTATATTCGATTGTTTCAATCATAAAACAACCTTTAATTTTCATAATTTAGTATATTAAGTAATGAAAAAACAATTCAAAAAAGAACTGTGACACTCTGTTTGAAGGGGATCATTGTAATAACTGTGGGCAGGCTGCAAGTACGCGGCGTCTTGAGATCCATTTTTTGGGGCATGACATTCGGCACGGTCTTTTTTATTTTGCTGAAGGACTGCTTTATTCTCAAGCAATTGTTTACGTGGCCAATTATTCCTGTAAAATTTCACATTGATTATTTTGACGGCACAAAGTGGGTAACGGCCTATGAGCAACGGGGAACTTTTGAATATAAGAAGGTTTCAGGATGACAGAGCAAAAATTTTAAATTTCCCGAAAGTTTACGCTATAAAAAAAGCCACTCTTTCAAGTGGCTTTCTGCTTTTGCTCCCTCTCTTGGGCTCGAACCAAGGACCCTCTGATTAACAGTCAGATGCTCTAACCAACTGAGCTAAGAAGGAAGGTGTGTTACCTTTTAAAGCGGTGCAAATATAGGGCGTTTTTTGTTTTTTGCAAATAAAAAACGAATTTTTTTTAATTTTTTTTACTTCCCGACGACTGCTTTGTAGATGTCATTTCCGTTTGCAAACAATAGCAAAGCGATAAGCAATACAAAACCAACCATTTGCGCATGCTCCATGAATTTGTCGCTTGGTTTCTTGCCGCTTACAATTTCATACAATAAAAACATCACGTGGCCGCCATCAAGCGCAGGAATCGGCAATAAGTTCATCACGCCAAGCATGATCGACAACAAAGCGGTAATGCTCCAGAATACTTCCCAGCTCCAGGTTTTCGGAAAAATATCAAAGATCGCCTTGAATCCGCCCACGCCTTTGTAAGCGCCAGTTTTCGGATTAAAGATTGCTTTGAGCTGTTTTCCATAACCTGAAATCTGGTTAATTCCACGATCGATCCCAATCGGGAACGACTCAAAAAAGCCATATTGCTCACGGCTGAATTTGTAATAACCCATTTTCTCGAGGTTTTCCTCTTTCAATGCCCCCAAAGCAACGCCAAGCTTGCCTTTTTCACTAATCTTTAGAGTGACCGGCGTTTGCTTTTCATCCCTTAAAACAGTCGCTGCCACAGTCTTATTTTTATTAGCGTCCAGAAAAGTCATCACTTCGTCCAGATATTTCATCGGCTTGCCATCAAGGCTCGTTACGATGTCTTTAGGAAGCAACACGGTTTTGTTTGCCGAACTGTCCGAAACGGAACCCACAACAAATGGTGTCCTGAGCATCAGCAACGATTTTTTATCCGATTTCATGAAATTGTCAATGAAATTCACCGGAAGTTTGATGTCCTGGTTTTGTCCGTTCCGGTTTACCGTTACCGTATGTCCCATCAGTATTTTCTCGTTTATCGACGGTTCAAAACGCTCGATTTTATCACCGTCAACCGCCACAATTTTATCTCCGGTATGAATTCCGGCTTTTTCAACGGTTGGATTTGCCACCCAAACGCCGTCTTTCAATTCACTGTTTTTGATGTAAAAATCGCCGTAAGCATAAGTCATTCCGATGTAGATGATAAACGCCAGAATGAAATTTACAGTCACGCCGCCAAGCATGATAATCAATCGCTGCCAGGCCGGTTTCGAGCGGAATTCCCAAGGCTGCGGCGGCAAAGCCATTTGCTCTTTGTCCATGCTTTCGTCGATCATGCCCGAAATTTTGACATATCCGCCAAGTGGAAGCCAGCCGATTCCGTATTCGGTTTCACCGATTTTCTTTTTCAGCAACGAATATTTGACATCAAAGAACAGGTAGAATTTTTCAACGCGTGTTTTAAACAATTTTGCCGGGATGAAATGTCCCAGCTCGTGAAGTATGATAAGTAAAGATAAGCTCAGCAAAAACTGAGAAAGCTTGATCGCTATTTCCATTTTTTAGTTTTAAAATCGATAATGGCGACAAAAATAGTGTTTTAACTTCATTTATCGATAATCTGCAATTTTTTCAACATTTAAATGTTTGTTAATAATTCCCACCGCGTTTCGGGTTTCGTTTTTTGACGAGTAAATTTACGGATAGAAGCCATTTTCAAATCTTCGGCTTCGATAACCGATAAAATCAAGCACATGCCTTCACCATTATTCTCGCCGATTTCAATCAAAAACCTCACACTCAAAAACCGAATTGTCATTTCTCCAATGTGCCAGTATTCTGCCGAAGATGGTTTTGCCAACAATTGGCATCTCGTTCATCTCGGAAGCCGCGCTATCGGCGGAGCGTCAGCGATAGTCCAGGAAGCAACTTCAGTATCGCCCGAAGCGCGCATTTCGCCCGAAGACCTAGGGATCTGGAAAGATGCCCACATCGAAAAACTCTCCGAAATCACCCAATTCATCAAATCCCAAAATGCCATTCCCGGGATCCAATTGGCGCACGCCGGACGAAAAGCAAGCGTCACATCACCGTGGAAAGGCAACCAGAAACTAACTTCTGAAAATGGCGGCTGGGAAACTTTCGCGCCAAGCACCATCGGATACCACGACAATGAAAATACGACTGCACTCAATTATGCCGGAATTACAAAAGTTATCGACGATTTCCGGCAAGCTGCCAAACGCGCCGTTTCAGCCGGATATGAGATCCTCGAATTGCACGGTGCGCACGGTTATTTATTGCACCAATTCCTGTCGCCTTTGTCAAACCAGCGCACCGATGAATACGGCGGAAGTTTTGAAAACCGCATCCGCCTGACACTCGAAATTCTCGAAGCCGTACAATCCGAATGGCCTTCAGATTTGCCGATTTCGGTACGGATTTCCGCAACCGACTGGGCCGAAGGCGGCTGGAATATTGAAGAATCGGTACAGCTTTCGAAAATCTTAAAAGAAAAAGGCGTTGACATTATTGATGTATCGTCAGGCGGATTGGTTTCACACCAGCAAATTCCGACCGCACCGAATTACCAGGTGCCGTTTGCCGAACGCATCAAAGCCGAAATCGGAATCATTACCGCAGCCGTCGGTCTAATCACCGAATCCCATCAGGCAGAAGCCATCATTAAAGAACAAAAAGCCGATCTCGTATTTTTCGCCCGCGAATCCTTGCGTGATCCAAATCTCGCACTCACATTCGCCCACGAACTCAACTCCGATATTCCCTGGCCAAACCAATACGAACGCGCAAAACCACACGACCATGCAAAAAATTAGAACCGCTTTACTCGCTTACGGCATGTCGGGCAAAGTGTTCCATGCGCCATTCCTCGAACTGCATCCGGGTTTCGAATTGATTGGCGCCTGGGAACGCAGCAAAAAGTTAATTCAGGAAGATTTTCCGCTGGTGAAAAGTTATGCGTCGATTGAAGAATTGTTAAAAGATGATATTGATCTGGTCGTTGTAAACACGCCGGTCGGCACGCATTTCGAATATGCCAAACAGGTTTTATTGGCCGGAAAACATGCGCTCGTCGAAAAAGCATTCACCACAACGGTCGAAGAAGCTGAAGAATTAAAGGAAATCGCCGACGAAAAAGGGTTGAAACTGACCGTTTTTCAAAACCGCCGCTGGGACAGTGATTTCAAAACGGTTAAGGACATTTTCGACAAGGATATTTTGGGCGAAATCGTAGAAGCGGAAATTCATTTTGACCGCTACAACCCGAATTTGAGTCCGAAATCCCACAAGGAAACTGCCAATGACGGTGCCGGCGTTTTAAAAGATCTCGGCCCGCACATCATCGATCAAGCCTTGGTTTTATTCGGATTACCGGATGCGCTTTTCGCGGATGTCAGGAAAACGCGTGAAAATTCAATTGTCGATGACTGGTTCGATATTTTACTGTATTATCCAAATACGCGTGTTCGGCTTAAAGCCGGATTTTTCGTACGAGAGCCGTTGCCATCTTACATTTTGCACGGGAAGAAAGGCTCGTTTCTCAAAAGCCGCGGCGACATTCAGGAAGACGAACTCAAACTCGGCAAAAAACCCATGGTGACCGATTGGGGCAAAGAACCCGAATACAAATCGGGCGTGTTGCATACCGATATTGAAGGTTCGGAAGTGCGCGAAAACATCCCAACCATTCCCGGAAATTACTACGGATTCTTCGATGCATTGTACCATTCGATTAGAAAAAACCAACCCGAACCGGTAACTTCACAAGACGGTATCAACGTCATGAAAATCATCGAAGCCGCATTGGAAAGTAATTCTCAACAAAAAATCATTCAATTTACGATTTGAGAAGTACGATTTACGAACACGCATTTCGTAAATCGTACATCTGAAATCGTAAGCAATAAATTAATATCATGGAAAAAGTACAACTAGGAAAAACCGACTTACAGATCTATCCCGTCGCTTTTGGCGGAAACGTTTTTGGCTGGACGCTGGACGAAAAACAATCGTTCGAAATCTTAAACGGCTTCACGGGAGCCGGATTCAATTTTATCGATACCGCCGATGTCTATTCGCGCTGGAAACCCGGAAATTCAGGCGGCGAATCAGAGACCATCATCGGAAAATGGATGAAAGAAAAGAAAAACCGTGAGGAAATTATATTGACAACAAAAGTCGGAAGCGACATGGGCGACGGTAAAAAAGGCCTCAAAAAAGACTACATTTTAAAAGCCGTCGAAGATTCTTTGAAGCGACTCCAAACCGATTATCTCGACTTGTACCAGACGCATTTTGATGATGAAGCCACACCGGTACAGGAAACGCTCGAGGCGTATGAAAAACTTGTGAAAGACGGAAAAATTCGGTGGATCGGAACGTCAAACATGTCACCGGAACGCATCAGGGAATCAATGGAAACCAGTGAAAAACAAAATCTTCCGGCTTATCAAACGCTGCAGCCGCATTACAATTTGTATTTCCGTGAAAATTATGAAACGAATTTAGAGCCGATCGTAAAAGAATTCGGAATCGGCGTTTTTACGTATTATTCGCTTGAAAGCGGATTTTTAACCGGAAAATACAGAAGCAAAGAAGACCTGAGTAAAAGCCCGAGAGGTGGCGGCATGGAGAAATATTTCAACGACCGTGGCATGAAAATTTTAGCTGCTCTGGACAAAGTTTCGAAAGAAAACAATGCCACTCCTGCAGCAGTTTCATTGGCTTGGCTGATCCAGCATCCGACAGTTACGGCACCAATTGTAAGCGCGACCAGTTTAAAACAACTCGACAGCATCATCCAGGCACCGGAATTGAAACTTGACACCAATGCCATCGGGTTTTTGAACGCACAAAGCGCTTGGTAAGGATTAGTGAAAATTCGTCTCATTAGTGGCTAAAAAACAATAATTATGAAAGTATTCATCACCAGAATCATTCCCGAAGCCGGACTGCAATTGCTCAAAAATGCCGGAGTCGAAATCACCCAATGGGAAGAAAAACGCGAACTCAGCGATCAGGAACTCATCGACCATTGCAAAGATGCAGACGCGCTTTTAACCGCCGGAAGGTCTAAAATTGATGCAAATTTTCTCAAAGCCTGCAGCCATTTAAAAGTTATTTCACTGTTTGCAACAGGTTTTGATAACGTGGACATTGCTGAAGCCAACGCCCAGAAAATCCCAATCGGCCATACGCCTGACGTGCTCAGCAAAGCAACCGCTGACATTGCTTTTTTGCTGATGCAGAATGTGGCGCGAAAAGCATTTTTCCACCACAAGCGCATTGAAAAAGGCAACTGGAATTTCTTCGAGCCGACGGCAAACCTCGGAATTGACCTTCAAGGCAAAACGCTCGGAATTTTAGGGCTCGGAAAGATCGGTTTTGAAATGGCCAAATCGAGCAAAGGTGCATTTGAAATGGACATTATTTACCACAACCGAAGTACGAACGAAGAAGCCGAAACCAAGCTTGGCGCGACAAAAGTTTCGTTTGAAGAATTGCTTGAAAAAAGCGACGTCATTTCTGTCCATGCCAATTTAACCGATGAAACCAAAGGCCTTTTCAATAAAGAAACTTTTGCTAAGATGAAGCGCAATGCGATTTTCGTCAATACGGCGCGCGGCCCGATCCACAACGAAAAAGATTTGCTCGAAGCCTTGCAGAATGAAGTGATTTGGGGCGCCGGACTCGACGTGACAAATCCCGAACCAATGGATCCGAACAATATTTTGCTGCACATGCCAAACGTTGCCGTGTTGCCGCATATCGGCTCATCAACTGAAAGCACACGAAACGATATGGCGGTGCTTGCTGCTCAAAATGTGATTGCGGGTCTGCAGGGTAAAAAATTACCGAAAGTCGTGAATCCAGAAGTCTATCAAAATTAGATTAAGATTTTTTAAAATGTTATCAGACTTAAATGCAACGCTATGAAAAAATACATGACGCTTTTATTGATCGGGATTTTTGCATCGGGTTTCGCCCAACAGCCCAAACTTGAAGTGACCGGAATCCGCATGGAAAATGTCAAGTATCCGTTTCCGGTAAAGGAAATCAGCCTTAAAATCCAAGGGCAGGATTTGAAAATGGCCTATATGGATCTGCAGCCGCAAAAACCAAACGGGAAAAACATCCTGCTTTTGCACGGCAAGAATTTCTCGGCAATGTATTGGGAACAAACAGCGAATGATCTGGCGAAAGCCGGTTACCGCGTGATCATGCCTGATCAGATCGGCTTTGGAAAATCGTCAAAACCCGGAAACATCCAATATACTTTTCAATTGTTGGCACAAAATACCAAAGCCATTTTAGACGAGTTGAAGATTTCGAAAACCAACGTCCTCGGACATTCGATGGGCGGCATGCTCGCGACAAGATTTGCCTTGATGTATCCCGAAACCGTCGAAAAACTCATTCTCGAAAACCCGATCGGGCTCGAAGACTGGAAAACCGTCGTGCCGTATCAATCGGTGGATGATTGGTACGAAACCGAACTTGCACAGGATTACGACAAGATGAAAGCCTATCAATTGCAATTTTATTACGGCGGCCAATGGAAGCCCGATTACGACAAATGGATTGCAGCCCCGGCCGGGCAAACGTTGAACAAAGATTATCCGATCATAGCCAAAAGTTCGGCTTTGACTTATGACATGATCTTTACCCAGCCCGTCGTTTACGAATTTGAAAACATCAAAGCACCCACGCTTTTGATCATCGGGCAACGCGACAGAACAGCACTCGGAAAAGGAAAAGCACCAAAAGAAATCCAGCAAACACTCGGAAATTATCCGGCACTCGGAAAATCCACAGCAAAAAAAATCTTGCATTCTGAGCTCGTTGAACTCGATAATGTCGGACATTTGCCACATATTGAAGCTTACGACCGTTTTATTGCGCCGTTGCTAGCCTTTTTAAACAAATAAATTTCTGCCGTGTTCGAGTTTTTCATCAACCGTTTTAAGTTTAAATCCAATTTTGGAAGCGCGTATCAAAATGCAAAATGGTCCTATTTAAGAAGGATCCGGTTTTGCGTTTCGGTATTTTACTTTTTGATGGGTTTGTGTTTTGCGAGCTGGGCCAGCCGGATTCCCGATATCAAAACGATGCTGCATTTGAGCGAAGGCGATCTCGGAAGCATTTTATTTGCCGTTCCGGTCGGGCAATTGATCGTGATGCCGTTTTCGGGAAAACTGGTGACGCGTTACGGCAGCAAATCGATTTTGATTTTCGGATTGGTTTTTTACGCATTGAGTCTGGTTTCACTCGGATTGGCTACGACGGCCTGGGAATTGTCGGCAGGATTGTTTGCGTTTGGCGTTTCCGGAAACCTGTCAAACATTGCAGTGAATACACAGGGCGTGGCTACAGAATCGTTGTTCAAAAAAGCAATCATGTCCTCGTTTCACGGCGTTTGGAGCATTGCGGGATTTTCAGGAGCGATTGTCGGATTGGGTATGCTGGCGCTGAAATTGTCGCCGCTGCATCATTTTCTGATTATAGCAGTTGTTGTAATGATTGCGATATTACTGGCGAATAAACATCTGATTACAGCCAAAGAAAAAGTCCGTCCTGAAAAACAAAAATTCTTCTCCAAACCTGATCCTGCGCTCCTTTGGCTTGGCGTCATCGGATTTTGCTGCATGGCCAATGAAGGCGTGATGTTTGACTGGAGCGGTGTCTATTTTAAAGAAATTATTAAAGTTCCAGGCGCACTCGTGATCGTCGGCTACACTTCATTCATGATCATGATGGCTTTGGGAAGGTTTCTGGCCGATTTTTTGATCCAGAAATATGGGCGGAAACGAATCCTGCAATTAAGCGGCATTCTCATGTCGACCGGACTTTTCATCTCGGTGATTTTTCCATACATTATTACTGCAACGATCGCTTTTATGATGGTTGGATTGGGCGTGGCTTCGGTTGTGCCGACGGTGTACAGTGTCGCCGGGAAAAACCCGAATGTTCCCGCAGGTGAAGCGCTTACGATTGTTTCGAGTGTCAGTTTCCTCGGATTTTTAATGGGGCCACCGGTCATCGGCTACATTGCAGAAATGACAAGTTTGCGCGTGTCTTTTGCCGTTATTGGAATTTTCGGATATATTGTTGCATTAATGGTTTCGCGGATCAAAGCCATCGAATAAAAAATCCCCAACACGAAGAAGGGGATTTCAATTCATTTTATAAAATTTATTTTTTGATGAATTTGAGCTGTTTGGTTCCAACGTTGGTTTGAACCGTCATGAAATAAATTCCCGAAGCCAGATCGGAAACATCCCAGGAATTTTGTGAAGTGGTTTCTTTTGTCATTTGCCCCAGCGTATTGTAAAAAGCAGTTTTTTCCACAGCAACTCCAGAAGGCAATTGCAGTGTTAGTTTGTTCGATGCCGGATTCGGATACAATACGGCTGCACTCAGGTTGTCAAAAGATGAAGTGGCCAGTACGACGTCATTTTCCTGAGCTATGACATCGCTTTTCGGATTGAACGAAACGTTGGTCACGACAAACGGAACGGCAACGTTGAAAATTTGCCCGTTTGAAGTATGGTCTAGTACGACATCCAATTGTTGTCCGCCGCTTCCCGTTAACCTTACGGGAACGGAACCTTCGAAAAAGCTTACCGATTCATCTGATGAAGCCTGGCTTACCTGGATGCTTGCATTTCCGGCTGAGGTATTCCTAACCGTAATGTCATAAAACGGATACCCTTGCCCATATACCCAATCATTAAAAAATTCAGTCAGGTTCAACCCTGAAACCGCTTCAAGATGCGCCTGTAGATCTGGCGTTGTTGCATAACCGTATGCATGGGCAGGATCTGCAAGATAATTTCGCAAGGCCTGGAAGAAATTGGCATCGCCTAATTTTAATCGCAGCATGTTCAAAACCATGGCGCCTTTATCATAGGACAATCTTCCGTCAAAAATGCGGTTGACGTCTGTAGCTTCTTCATCAGTCATGTAAATGGCACCGTTAACTTCAGAAGTAATGTAATCAACCATGCTTCTTTTATCTTCGGTAAAAGCTTCTTCGCCGTCAAAATTTTCAATGACCATAGAAGCAAGATAGGTTGCAAAACCTTCATTCAGCCAAATGTGGTTCCACGATCCGCAGGTGACTTTATCGCCAAACCACTGGTGGCCCATTTCGTGTGCGATCAAGCTTCTGCTGTAACGGCCGTTTTGCCCGGCAGTCATAAACGAAACCGTCTGATGCTCCATTCCGCCGCCCCAGCCAAATTGTGCATGGCCGTATTTTTCATTCCGGAAAGGATAAGGCCCGAATTTGGTCTCATAAAAGTTGATGATCGCCGGCGTTACGGCAACACTCGCCGTATTTGCAACCGCTGTTTCAGGATAGGCATAATTTACGATCGGGAAAAACGGACTTTCTGCCGTTCCCAATCCGCCTTGCTGGGTATAAATCTGGTAATTCGTACACGCAATGGCAACAAGATAAGCGGCAATCGCATAGTTGTGTTTGAAATAAGTCGTTGAGGTACCATTTCCATTGTCTGTTTTGGATTGCTGCAAACCGTTTGAAACGGATGTGTATTGCGTTGGAGCGGTAATGTATACGTCAATTCCGGTGTCGATTTTGTCATTCAGGTCCTGTTTGCATGGCCACCAGTCGCGCGCACCGAAAGGTTCGGAAAGCGTCCAAAGAACCGGAGTAGCACCGTGATTTGTTGCAATAAACGATCCGAAGCCGCTACCCGCAGGAGCACCTTCATAAGTAATTTCAAGTGTTGCGGTCGTATTAACAGCCTGTGTTGCGGGAAGCGATACAATTAATTCTGTGTCGTTTCTGGTAAAAGACAGGTCAGAATTGTTGAGCCGAACCGCATCTACCACAATCTGATTGTCATAATTCTCGTCATCCGGATTGGTAATTTTAGCAAGATCAAAAACGATCGTGTTCATGCTCGCCAACGCTTTGTAAGTGGTCGTAACTCTTCCTGCAATATGGTAAATTGCCGGATCGATCGTGAATTCGAGTTTTTCGTGGGTAATGTCGTAGTTTAAAGTGTTTGGGTTTGCCTGAAGCGCCATTCTTTTGGAAGCTGACTTCCTTTCGGCCTTTACAAGTGCTTCTTTATCGGATACATTCGACTGTGCAAATGCCGCCGAAGCTGTGATTAATAGCAGGAGTGCGTAATATTTTTTCATTATGTTCAGAAATTTTTCCCAAATCTAATCAATAATCCAATTCTAGACTGTTAATTTCATTGAAAATGCATTTGTAATCATAATTTTAGCGGTTAGAAATCGAAAAGTTTCTTTTCAAAATCGGCCTTTTTATATAAAAACATTTGATTAAATTTGCGACCTTGATTCCGGGCAGCATCCGGATCTTTTAAAATTCAGTATATGTTACAGATCGCATTTATCAGGGAAAACCAGGAAAAGGTTATCAAAGCATTGGCCAAGAAACACATCGACGCCAAAGCCATTGTGGAAGAAGTTGTGCTGTTGGATGAAAAACGCCGCGCCGCACAGGTAGAACTCGACAATGTATTATCCGAATCCAACAAATTGTCCAAAGATATTGGCGAATTGATGAAAGGTGGCGAAAAGTCAAAAGCAGCCATTTTAAAAGAAAAAACCGTGTTGCTGAAAGAACAAAGCAAAGCACTTTCTGAAAAAACTGAAGCTTTGGCGGATGAGTTGATGCAAAAAATGTACACTTTGCCAAACCTTCCGGCAGATATCGTTCCAGAAGGAAAAACCCCAGAAGAAAACCTGAATGTTTTCCAGGCTGGCGACATTCCGAAATTGCATGAAAATGCACAGCCGCATTGGGAACTCGTAAAAAAATACGACATTATCGATTTTGAGCTTGGCGTAAAGATCGCAGGTGCGGGATTTCCGGTTTACAAAGGGAAAGGTGCGAAATTGCAACGTGCTTTGATTGCTTACTTTTTAGATAAAAATACCGATGCCGGTTATACCGAAGTTCAGGTGCCACATTTGGTCAATGAAGCGTCAGGCTATGGAACCGGGCAATTGCCGGACAAAGAAGGACAAATGTACCACGTGGGCATCGACGATTTATATTTAATTCCGACAGCTGAAGTTCCAGTGACGAATTTGTTCCGCGACGTCATTTTAAATGAAAATGAACTTCCGGTAAAATACACCGGTTACACGCCGTGTTTCAGGCGCGAAGCTGGTTCTTATGGCGCGCATGTTCGCGGCCTGAACCGTTTGCACCAGTTTGACAAAGTCGAAATCGTGCGTGTCGAACATCCCGATAATTCGTATGAAGCACTTGACGGAATGGTGGAACATGTCAAATCGATTTTGGACGAACTCAAATTGCCGTATCGCATCCTGCGTTTGTGCGGTGGCGATATGTCATTTGCATCGGCACTGACGTATGATTTTGAAGTTTTTTCAACCGCTCAGGATCGCTGGCTCGAAATTTCATCGGTATCGAATTTTGAAACGTTCCAGACAAATCGACTCAAATTGCGTTTCCGTGACAAAGATGGCAAAAATCATTTGGCGCACACCTTGAACGGAAGTTCATTGGCTTTGCCACGCGTCCTGGCCGGGATTTTAGAGAATTACCAAACGCCCGAAGGCATTGTAATCCCAGAAGTGCTGCGCCGTTACACCGGTTTTGACATCATCGACTAAAACGTTAATCTTTAATAAATCAATGTACTAATGTGGCGCAAAATGTGTTACTTTAGTACATTGTCTTTTCAAATCCGAATGAAAAAAATCTTCCTTTTGCTTGCCTTGTTTTTTGCTCTGGCTGCCGTTGCGCAGCAAGACCAGCTGGCGCAGAATTATTTCGACAAAGGGGATTTTGAAAAGGCCAAACTCAGCTATGAAGAATTGCTGAAGCAACAGCCCGACAACAGTTATTATTTTCAGAAACTCGTCGATTGCTACCAGCAATTGCAGCAATATGACCTTTCGGAGAAAATGATCCAGGACCGATTGGCGCGGTTTCAACAGGGAAGTTTGTTGGTCGAATTGGGTTACAATTTCCAGTTGCGCAAAGACGATTCCAAAGCCAAAAAATACTACGAACAGGCACTCGATAAAATCCGTAAAAACCCAAATGAAGTCTACAATATTGCGTCGGTTTTTGAACGCAAAGTCATTATTGATTATGCGCTTCAGGCGTATCAATTGGCGTTGACGGTAGAGCCAAAATTCAATTTCAATTTTCAGATGGCGATGCTCTACGGCCAATCCGGGAATACCGACATGATGATCGATAAATTCCTGGCCGAAGCATTTGAAAACCCGCAGAATTCAATCATGATCCAAAACCAGCTGACGCGTTTCATGACCGAAGACGGCGAAGCGACTTTTAATGAATCTTTGCGGAAAGCGCTGTTGTTAAGGGCGCAGAAAAGCCAGGACATTTTCTGGAACCAATATTTAAGCTGGTTTTATGTGCAGCAAAAAGAATACGGAAAGGCGTTCATCCAGGAAAAGGCAATTTACAGACGCGATTCCGAATCACTTGCAAACATTGAAAACCTGGCACAACTCGCCAATGAAGAAGGCGAACCCGAAACAGCAAAGGAAATCTTCACCTTCATGCTCGAAAACACCAACGACCTTGACCTGAAAATCAAAGCCAATTATTACCTGATGGAAATGCGCATTGCGGCGGCTCCGGAAAAAGAGTATAAAACCATTGAAACCGATCTGGCGTCGTTATTGAAACAATTTGGCATCAGTCCGTATTCGTTGAAATTGCAGATTTTGGATGCGCATTTCGTGACATTCAACCTCGAAAACCCAGAGCAGGGAAAAGCCATTTTGAAAACGGCGCTTGACCTTCCGCTGAACAAATATGACGTGGCCGATGTCAAAATGGAACTTGCCGATATTTTGCTTTACGAGGAAAAATTCAACCAGGCACTGATTTATTATTCACAGATTGACGACGATCTCAAAAACGATGTCATCGGACACGAAGCAAGTTTAAAAGCGGCTAAAACAAGTTATTTCAAAGCCGATTTTTCATGGGCGCAGCAACAGTTTAAAGCACTAAAATCGGCATCGACACAACTGATTGCAAATGATGCGCTCGAATATTTCTTGCTGATTAATGACAATACGGTCGAAGATTCGACGCAGGTCGCACTCAAAAAGTTCGCACGCGCCGATTACCTGTTGTACCAGAATAAGAATACCGAGGCATTGGCGCAATTTCAATCGATCTTAAAAGAATTTAAAGGCAAGGAAATCGAACCGGTAACCTTGCTTAGGCTCGGAAAAACCTACGAAAAATTAAATGAGTACAATCTGGCTTTAAGCCAATACCAGGACATTATCGACCACCACGCCGAGAGCATTTACATTGATGAAGCGCTGTATTTTTCGGCAGAAATCTATAACAAGAAACTCAATTTGCCCGAAAAAGCGAAGCCGCTGTATGAAAAATTACTGTTCGGCCACGAAGACAGCATTTATTTCATCGACGCCCGAAAGAAATTCAGGCAGCTGCGCGGCGATTCGAACCTCTAAACCGCGAATTTCCATCATTCGCAAATCGAAACCTTAAATCGTAAAACATATGATTATATACAACGTCACGACCAACATCCACGAAAGTGTGCACGACCAATGGCTCAAATGGATGAAAGAAACCCATATTCCAGATGTTTTGGCGACCGGAAAATTCTCGTCTGCCAAACTCGTTCGCGTGTTGGTTGAAGAAGAAATGGGCGGAAAAACGTATGCCGTACAATTTTTCACCGACAGCAAGGAAACGCTGCAAAAATATTATCAGGAAGATGCGCCGCGATTGCGCCAGGAAGTGCAACAATTGTTTGGCGAACTTGCACTTTCGTTCCGCACCGAACTCGAAATGATCTCGGAACACTAAAAAATAATACACGAATTTCGTGATTTAGCGCCTTGTAGGCAATAAAAATGGATAAAGTAAGAGCTAAAAAGCACCTCGGGCAGCATTTCTTAAAAGACGAAAGCATTGCAAAAGCGATTGCCGACACGCTGAATTTACAAGGCTACAACGATGTGCTCGAAATCGGGCCGGGCATGGGCGTTTTGACGAAGTATTTACTTGAGAAAGAAGTGACGACCTATGTCATTGAAATCGATACCGAATCGGTGGCGTATCTCGATCAGAATTATCCGAAGTTGAAGGATAAAATCATTTCAAAGGATTTCCTGAAATACAACATCAATGAAGTTTTTGATGGAAAGCAATTTGCGATCATCGGGAATTTTCCTTACAATATTTCGACGCAGATCGTGTTTCGCGCGCTCGAATTCCGCCACCAAATCCCCGAATTTGCAGGCATGTTCCAAAAAGAAGTCGCCGAAAGGATCTGTGAGAAAAAAGGAACGAAAGCTTACGGAATCCTATCGGTTTTAGTTCAGGCTTTTTACGAAGCCGAATATTTGTTTACCGTAAGCGAAGACGTCTTCGATCCGCCGCCGAAAGTCAAATCGGGCGTGTTGCGGTTGAGAAGGAAAGCCGATTTCAGTCTGCCGTGCAGCGAAAAACTATTTTTTACCGTAGTCAAAACCGCTTTCCAGCAGCGCCGCAAAACCATTCGTAACAGTTTAAAAACATTAAACCTGTCGGATAATTTGCGCGAAGATGTTATCTTTGACCTCCGCCCGGAACAATTAAACGTCCAGCAATTTATAGAACTGACCCAAAAAATAGAAGCCGATGGAGTTTAAAATCAGCAAAGAATTAATCAGCCAGCTCGAGCAGCTCATTGCCGCAAAACGCGACAGTGAACTGAACGTGTTGCTTGAAGACATGCACCATGCCGATATTGCTGAAATTCTTGATGAGCTCGATTTTAACGAAGCAACCTACATTTTTAAGGTGCTTGACAGTGAAAAAACTGCAGAAATCCTGCTCGAACTTGAGGACGACCTGCGCGAAAATATCTTAAGCAGGCTTTCGCCGAAAGAGATCGCCGAAGAGCTTGACGAACTCGAAACGAATGATGCGGCCGACATTATCGCCGAACTTTCGAAAGACAAAAAAGACGAAGTAATTTCTGAACTTCAGGATGTTGAACACGCCAAGGACATTGTCGACCTGTTGCGTTACAGCGAAGATACCGCCGGTGGAATCATGCACAAAGAGCTTGTGAAAGTCAATGAAAACTGGAGCGTGCTGACTTGCGTCAAGGAAATGCGCATCCAGGCGGAAAACATTTCACGCGTCCATTCGATTTATGTCGTCGATGATGAAAACCGACTCAAAGGCCGTTTGTCATTGAAAGATTTGCTGACGACTTCGACAAGGGCACAAATCAGTGACATTTACATCAGCAAACTCAATTCGGTTAAAGTGGACACCGAAGATGTTGAGGTCGCGCGGATCATGCAGAAATACGATCTCGAAGCCATTCCGGTTGTCGATGAACTCGGCCGTCTCGTTGGACGAATCACGATCGATGATATCGTAGACGTCATCAAAGACGAAGCCGAGAAAGATTACCAACTCGCTGCGGGTATTACGCAGGACGTCGAGGCGAATGACAGCGTACTCGAACTCACCAAAGCGCGACTTCCGTGGCTTTTGATGGGAATGGTGATCGAACTTTTCGCTTCCCAAGTGCTTGATGCAAACCAAGCCATTTCCGACCAATTTAGAACCTTAATGATTTTTGTTCCATTACTTTCTGCAACAGCGGGAAACATCGGCGTTCAGGCATCGGCGATTGTCGTGCAGGGATTGGCCAACGGATCGGTGAAAGAATTCAACAGGCATTATTTCAGCAAGGAATTGACGGTTTCGATGATTTCGGGAACGATCATTTCGTTGTTTTTACTGGGTTATCACTACGTTTTATACGGACAATTTTTAGTCGGATTTGCCATTTCCATTTCAATGATCGCCGTGATTTTATTCGCCGCGACGCTCGGAACTTTGGTGCCGCTTTTACTCCACAGAAATAAAATCGATCCCGCGATCGCAACCGGCCCATTTATTACGACCAGCAATGATGTATTTGGTATTTTTTTGTACTTTGTCATCGCACGGCTGATTTTAGGCGTTTAAACCAAACCACATGAACATACACATCATCGGCGGCGGCAACCTTGGGGTAGCCATCGCACTCGGAATCGTAAAATATACCGAGAACAATTCAGTTACCGTAACCCGTAGAAACGTCGAAAACATCAGGCATTTGGAGCAAAACGGAATCACGGTATCTGCAGACAATGCATCAAACATCCAGCAGGCCGACCTGATCATTTTAGCGGTAAAACCGTATCAAACCGAAACTGTCCTGAACGAAATCATCCCACTCGTTCCCGAAAAAACCATCGCATCAGCGATCAGCGGCGTCACAGTAGAAACTTTGCAAAATGCTGCCAAAGGCAATTCAATTGTCCGCATCATGCCAAACATCGCCATCCAGTTCGGGGAATCGGCCACCTGTATCGCATTCGCTGCAAAAGACAAAGAACCGGCACAAAAAGTCATCGAATTGTTCCAAAAACTCGGCACCGCGCCTGTCATCGAAGAAAAATTAATGGACGCCGCCACTGTTTTAGGCGCTTGCGGAACCGCGTATGCATTGCGCTACATCCGCGCATCAATGCAGGCCGGGATCGAGATCGGCTTCGACTCACAAACCGCTTTGGCCATCGCCGCACAAACGGCAAAAGGCGCTGCAAAAATGCTGCTCGAAGAAAAAATCCATCCGGAGCAATTGATCGACCGCGTCACGACGCCTCAAGGCTGTACGATCGTTGGGCTCAATGAAATGGAACACCAGGGCTTCAGTTCGTCCTTAATTAAAGGAATCAAAACGTCGTTGCAAAAAATTAAGGAATAGATTTTAAAATTAAGCCAATCCTTAATAAAACTTAATGCCTTAATGGTTTAATTTTTTAGTTTATGGCATTGCCTCCGGCCCAGGCTATTCGCTTGTATCTTTTCATAAATTAAAATTTATAAAAAGGATACCGCTGCTATCCTTAATGCGAACCTGCAAATCCGGAACAAATCCGTAATTTTGAAACAACAAAAAAATACCATTTTGGAAATCATCAAAATCCTCCACATCGACAGCAACAACCCGATCATGCTCGAACAATTGCAGCAGGCCGGATTTATAAATGACGAAGATTACACCTCTTCAAAAGCCGAGATCGAAGCCAAGATCCACAATTACCAAGGCATTGTCATCCGCAGCAGATTCAAGATCGACAAGACGTTTCTCGACGCAGCAACCAATCTGCAATTCATCGCACGCGTGGGCGCCGGACTTGAAAGCATTGACGAGCCGTATGCCGCCGAGAAAAACATCCGGCTCATTGCCGCACCCGAAGGCAACCGAAATGCCGTTGGCGAGCACGCACTCGGCATGATCTTATCGCTATTCAACAAACTCAACAATGCCGACCGCGAAATCAAATCAGGCCATTGGAACCGCGAAGCAAATCGCGGCCACGAACTCGAAGGCAAAACCGTCGGGATCATCGGTTATGGAAATATGGGAAAATCATTTGCCAAAAAACTGCATGGTTTTGAGGTAGAGGTGCTGTGTTATGATATTTTAGAAAATGTGGGCGATGCGAATGCCAAACAGGTTTCGTTATCGGAATTGCAGCAAAAATCGGATGTGCTGAGCCTGCACATTCCGTGGACGCCACAAACTGATAAACTGGTCAACGCCGATTTTATCAACGCTTTTGCAAAACCGTTCTGGCTCATCAATACTTCTAGGGGGAAAAATGTTATAACATCCGATTTGGTCGAAGCAATGAAAAACGGAAAAGTACTCGGCGCGGGGCTCGACGTGCTCGAATATGAAAAATTATCATTCGAAACGTTGTTCACCGAAGGCGAAATCCCCGAAGCGTTTCAACACCTGTTACATTCGAAAAACACTTTGCTCACGCCGCACATCGCCGGCTGGACGTTTGAAAGCCATGTAAAATTGGCGCAGGTGATCGTAGATAAAATCAAATCAATGTATAATAATTGATTTTAGTAAAAAATGAAATCATAATCAAAATAAAATGTTAAAATAAATAAAAAATGATATATTTGGCTATATGAAGGAGTAACTGAAAATCCTTAAAGAGTAGGGCAACTTAAAATATTAATTTTATGATTGAATGGTACAAAAAAGTCGTTTTTGAAAATTATGCAAACTTCAACGGAAGGGCAAGACGGTCTGAGTATTGGTATTTTATCTTAGGAAATGTGATCCTAGCAATTGCCGCTATGGTTTTGGACAATGTCTTAGGATTAGCTATTGCACCACTGCCATACGGATACATTTACCTATTATTTGCATTGGCTACTTTTCTTCCAGGTTTGGCAGTTGCAGTTAGAAGACTGCATGATGTTGGGAAAAGCGGATGGTTTTATTTCATAATTTTAATTCCGCTGATTGGGGCAATATGGCTGTTGGTTTTGTTCTGTACCGAAGGAGATCATGGAGAAAACCAATATGGTCCGGATCCAAAAAGATTAAATGATCCATTTCCGGAAACCATTTAAGGAAAATTCAAAGCGTCAACCGGCGCTTTTTTTTGGATGTAAATATTTTCAATAAGTATATCTTGCTAAGATAATTTTTATATTTTTAACGCTTTAACCAAAACAAACAAACATATAATGGAAGCACAAAAAGTAGACATGTTCATGATGATGAACGCCAAGTTCTTCGAAAGCCACCACCTTCAGGGTGTTCGCGATACTTTAACGAATCTCGACGAATCGAAATGGGGAATGGTTCAGATGGTTTCTTACAAAGATCCAACAACAGCATTGATCCTTTCTTTACTAGCAGGAAGTTTCGGGATTGACCGTTTTTACATCGGCGATACCGGAATGGGTGTTGGTAAACTCCTAACCTGCGGTGGTCTCGGAATTTGGGCAATCGTAGACTGGTTTCTGATCATGGGTGCTACGCGTGAAAAAAACATGATCGCTTTTCAGAACGCTGTCGTTTAAGAACGTTTTAAAAAATGACTAAAAACAAGTTATATTCGATTTTGCTTATAGCTTGTTTTTTTGGTTATGCATGGCTCGGTTTTTCGATTTTAAACGAAGACGATCAGGGAAATTCACACTTTGGCGTTTGCATTTTTAAGAAAGTCACGTCATTTCCGTGTCCGTCGTGCGGAACCACACGGTCGGTGAAATTTTTAGCCAAAGGCGAATTTTATCATGCTTTGATGACCAATCCATTTGGGATCATCGTTGGTTTTTTAATGATCATCATTCCGATTTGGATCACTTTTGATTTGACATTGAAAAGACAAACCTTGTTTGAATATTACCACAAAACAGAAAAATTCATCAGGACCAGATGGATTGCCGCACTGCTAATTCTTTTAGTATTGGGCAACTGGATCTGGAACATCAATAAAGGATTATGAACCAAACCACCACTTTTCCGTACAAACCCGGCGAACATGAAGCCGAAAAAGCGTCAAACAGTTACCTGATGTCGCTCGTTGCCGTAGTGGCAGGCTTGCCTTTCCCGATCGTAAATCTCGTTGCAAGCGTAATCTTTTATTTGGGGAACAGAAAAGGGACTTATTTTGTAAGATGGCACGCGACACAATCAATGCTGTCGCAACTCGGGCTCGTGTTTTTTAACAGTGTCAGTTTTTGGTGGACGATTTCGATTGTCTTTGGAGATGAAAATGTAAGCAACCGCTATTTCGCATACTTATTTACAGTAATCATCCTTAATTTATTCGAATTTATTTCGACGATTTATGCAGCCATCGAAACCCGAAAAGGCAAACACGTCGATTTTTGGTTTTTTGGAAGTTTAACCGATTTAATCTGCAAACCATGAAAAAGACACTTCAACAAGGATTGATCATGGGCATTGGCATTTTTGGATTGCTCTTTTTGCTGCAGCAGATTGATTTCGTAAAGCTTTTCCATATTAAGAAAATCAATGATACGACCGAAAAGAAACTCGGCGAAATGATCTGGAAAACCATTGAAGCGACAGAAACGGTTGTCAAGAACGATTCGGTCAACGACCTGGTCAATAAAATCGTGACCCGGATCACAGAAAAAAACCACATGGACCGCGAGGATTTTAAAATCCACGTGGTCGAAAATGAAGAGATCAATGCTTTCGCCATGCCTGGCGACCATCTGGTCATTTACACTGGACTGATCGAAAATTGCGATAATGAAAGCGAACTCGGAGGAGTCATCTGCCACGAAATCGCACACATCCAGAAAAACCACGTGATGAAAAAGCTCGTCAAAGAATTGGGACTTTCGGCGCTGATTTCGATCACGACCGGAGGCAATAGTCCGCAGCTGATCAAAAAACTCACAAAGGAATTGTCGTCTGCCGCGTATGACCGCGAACTCGAATCGGAAGCCGATATTACTGGCGTGGATTACATGATCAAAGCACAATTGGATCCGGAAAAACTAGCCGATTTTCTGTACAAATTGTCAACGGAAGAATACATGCCGGAGCAATTTTATTGGGTCAGCACGCATCCGGAATCGAAGGAACGCGCCAAAGCCATATTGGAATATATTAAAGGCGATACGCTGATTAAGAAGCCAATCTTGTCAAAAACCGAATGGGATTATCTTAAAAATTACAAATAAAAAAAGCCGGAGTTGATGCTCCGGCTTTTAATTATAATAGAAAATTATTCTCCTTTTTCTGCAAGTTTGCGCTCGAGTTCTGCCTGAAATTCTTCCATGACCGGTTTTACGGTACTTTCAGGAAGATCGGCGATGCGAATGTACATCAAGCCATCAACAGCATTGTTGAACAGCGGATCAACGTTAAAGGCAATCACGCGTGCATTTTGCTTGATGTATTTTTTGATCAACACCGGAAGGCGTAGATTTCCAGGCTCGATCTCGTCAATGATCTTGTCAAATTTATTCAGATCGGCTTCAGCCTCATTAAACACAAAATCCTTATCGGCGTCTTTCAATTTGACTTTGAATTCTTTTTTCGGATAAATATACTGCGCCACATACGGATCATAATAATGCGATTTCATGAACTCGATCATCAGCGATTTCGAAAAATCTGAAAACTGGTTGCTGATGCTCACGCCGCCAATCAGGAATTTATGCTCCGGATAGCGCAACGTTAAATGTACGATGCCTTTCCACAATAAAAACAGCGGCATGGGTTTTTGCTGGTAGCTTTTGATGATGAACGCGCGGCCCATTTCGATGGATTTGTGCATCATGTCGAAAAGCTCGGGTTCAAACCGGAACAATTCCTGCAGGTAAAAGCCGTCGATACCGTATTTTGGGAAGATTTCAGATCCCAATCCCATGCGGTAAGCGCCTGCAATTAAATTGGTTTCGCTGTCCCATAAAAACATGTGGTGGTAATATTTGTCAAATTTATCAAGGTCGAGCGATTCATTCGTGCCTTCGCCCACTTCACGAAACGTGATTTCGCGCAAACGCCCGATTTCATGTAAAATATTTGGGATCTTATGTGCTTCGGTAAAGAAAACTTCATAATTTTTACTGTGCAATAAACGGCAGTCGGTCTTGCGGAGCGCGTTGACTTCTACGATCATTTTCTCGTGATTCGCAGGCGTTGCAATTTGTTTCGGGCTTTTTGGAAGCTTTAAATTGGCACCTTGCAAAAACGGCACTTCTTTTTCAAAAGCATTTGAAAGCATGTAGGTTTTTTTGCGAAGGAAATCGGAGTATTCTTCAATTGTTTCGTGTTCGTTTTGTTCGGCGACAGAAATCGGTTTCCCGATACGCACTTTGATCACGCGGTCTTTTTGTGTTAAAAGCTCTGATGGTAATTTTGCCGTCCTGAGCGTGTCGCTGATTTTTGAAAGCAGGTAAAACAAGCGGCTGTTTTTCGCATGGAAATAAATTGGAACGACTGGAACCTGTGCTTTTCTAATGACTTTAATGGCGCCTTCTTCCCAGGGCTTATCTACTACAAGCTTGCCGTCTTTGTACGTAGAAACTTCGCCGGCAGGAAACATACCAAGCGGTTTGCCGTCGCTTAAATGGCGCAAGGTTTCTTTGATCCCAACCACGCTCGACTTCGCATCTTTGTGGTTTTCAAACGGATTCACCGGCATGATGTACGGTTTCATCGGATCGATGCGGTGCAGTAAAAAATTGGCTATGATTTTGAAATTCGGCTCTCTTTCAAGCATCAGCTTCAAAAGCAAAATCCCGTCAATGCCACCCAAAGGATGGTTCGAAATCGTAATGTATGCACCGTCTTTTGGCAGTCTTTTTAAGTCTTCTTCGGGAATTTCAAACTTAATGTTGAGTTCGTCCAAAATGGCATTCAGGAAGTCAAGATCTTTCAAATGCTTGTTCCTGTCGTATAGTTTATTGAGTGTAGAAATCTTCAGTACTTTCATCAGAAGCCAGCCTGAAAAAGTCCCAAAAACCCCGTATTTATCAGCATTTATTGCCTTTGCAACTTCTTTAGCGGTAACTAAACCCATTTAATGTTTGTTTTTTGAGCCCGAAACAAAGATAGCAAAAAACTCCATTTTCACTCTTTTTTCTGAATTATACTTTGCGCTTTTTTAGTACTTTTGAAACGCTAACTTTTATCCGCAAAAATGAGAATTATTTCCTATAATGTCAACGGAATCCGCGCTGCGATCAGCAAAGGTTTTATCGAATGGCTTAAAGCCGCAAACCCAGACGTCATCTGTCTTCAGGAGATCAAAGCGATGCAGGAACAGGTTCCGGTTGAAGCGTTTGAGAACATCGGATACCAATACCATTACTGGTTTTCGGCACAAAAAAAAGGCTACAGCGGCGTAGCGGTTTTGTCTAAAATTAAGCCCAATAATGTTGTTTTCGGAACCGGAATTCCGCACATGGATTTTGAAGGAAGAAATCTGCGCCTTGATTTTGATGATTTTTCGGTGATGAGTTTGTATCTGCCCTCGGGAACCAATCTGGCGCGGCTTGACCACAAATTCATGTACATGAAAGATTTTCACGATTATGTGCACGAATTGAGAAATGAAGTCCCGAATTTAATCATTGGCGGCGATTACAACATCTGCCACCAGCCAATCGACATTCACGACCCGATCAGAAACAAAAATGTGTCGGGATTTTTACCCGAAGAACGCGCCTGGCTTGACGTTTTCATCAACAACGGCTTCATCGACAGTTTCAGGCATTTCAACAAAGACCCGCAACATTATACCTGGTGGAGTTACCGCGCAGGTGCCCGTGGCAATAACAAAGGCTGGCGCATCGATTATTTATTAGTCACCAAATCGATTGAAGACCGTTTGACCAGGGCAGTGATTTTGCCCGATGCGAAACATTCCGACCATTGCCCTGTTTTGGTCGAAATTGATTAAATCAGGAGCTTCATCCTGCTGTCCGCTGTATCTTTTTTGTTTGGAAGTTCACGGTCGAAAGACTATTTTTGGCACAAACAAAAAAGGATGCCTCCCGAAGCGTCGGGACAATCAGGGCTAGAACAGCCGTTTTCAAAACAATATCCATCCGAAAATTAAACTCAAAAACATGATAAAAAAAGTTTCCATTGCCTTATGCATCCTCGCTTTATCCACGTCGTGCGTATCCAAAAAAGTATACACCGATCTTGAAAACCGTTATGCACAATTGAAAAAAGACAACCGAAAATTGTCTGACCAAAATGACGACGCAAATAAAGCAAAAACCAAGCTCGACCAGGATTATGCTGCGTTAAAAGCCGAATTGGACAAGACCAAAGCCGAACGCGACAAACTGTCAAACGATTATAGAGCTGCCGATAAAAGCCTCAAAACGCTGCAATCTTCTTACAGCGCACTCGAAAAAAACAGTGACGACGCTTTGTTGGCCAACATGAACAAAAACCGTGATTTGCTCGGAAAATTGGAAGCTAAAGAAAAAGCATTGGCAGAAGAGCAGGCGCGCCTTGACAAACTCAAAGCCGATTTAAATGCGAGTTCCACACGACTTGGTGAACTCGAATCGATGATGGCTTCAAAAGATGCTGCAATGAAAAAGCTCAAAGAAACCCTTTCAAAAGCATTAAACAGTTTTGAAGGAAAGGGTTTGACCGTACAGCAGAAAAACGGAAAAGTCTATGTGTCGATGGAGAACAAATTGCTGTTCGGTTCAGGAAGCTGGGCTGTTGGCGTGGAAGGGAAAAAAGCCGTGGTTGAAGTCGCAAAAGTACTCGGCGACAATCCGGATATTTCGGTATTGATCGAAGGGCATACGGATGATGATGCGTATGCAGGATCTGGCGCCGTGACAGACAACTGGGATTTGTCGACCAAAAGGGCAACCGCTATTGTAAATATCATTGGCGAGAACAAGAAAGTCAAAAAGGAAAACCTAACGGCAGCCGGACGCAGCGAATATGCACCGCTTGTCCCAAACACGAGTGCTGAAGGAAAAGCCAAGAACAGAAGGATCGAGATCATCCTGACACCGAAACTGGACGAAATTTCTAAAATGCTGAATGAATTGTAGGATTCATTTTAATATAAAAAAAAGCCCGAATGTTACGTTCGGGCTTTTTTGTTGGTGTTACACCGGGAATTTCGTTTTGATGGCTTTTTCAGTCCGGACAAACATAAATGCGATGGCCGCGATCAGCGCAATCCAGGCAATGACCGTATTCGATGTTTCGGAAAATGGTGAAAACGTTACAAGCCCTGAAATGAAAAGCAGTCCCAATCCCGATTGCAGCATCGCAATGGCGGAATAGTGCTGTGCAAATTTCCAGCTTTCTTCAGATTTCATCGATGATGCCGTTCGGTAGCCGTATAAAAAATTGATTCTTTTTGGCGGAAAAATGTACATCAGCATCGCAGTGATGGCGAAAATTCCACCTGTAATTACCAAAATATATAATGCCTGACTGTCTGAATTCATGTTATTTGATGGTTAGTTTCGTACTTGACGAAGCGCCCGACTGGTCGGTTACGGTAATGATGTACAGCCCGCTCTGCAGCGAACTCGTCGGCAATGACGACAAATTGCTGTCAACATTGGCATTCATCAATAATTTCCCGGTCACATCATAAAATTTTACTGCTGCCGGAAATTTGGCATTGTTCATTCTTAAATTAATTTCGGCTGAAGCCGGATTTGGCGAAACCGAAAAAGTCATCTTGTCAAAATTGGTTGTGGAAAGCGAAGTGTCGGTGATCTTAAAAATTTTGCCTGTAGCACTCGCCGCGACATACAATTCGCCGTTGACATCTTCTCCAAAAGTCGTGTAGCTCGCACTTCCTGTAAAATTTGGCGTGTATGAAACTGCGCCGGTGGTTCCGTTCACCATGCCAATTCTATTCACGCAATAATCTGCAAAGAAATATTTATTCTGCATGTTTGGATAAGTCGAACCCGTGTAAAAATAGCCTCCGGTGATCGAACAATTCCCGCCTGTATGCCCGTATTGCGCAATGGGCATCGTTACCGCACTTTGTTCCGGGCAAGTTCCGCCAGTCATAATGTAAGGATTGGTCCCTTCGTAACAACGCCATCCGAAATTAAGCCCGGCAGGTTGCGGATTCGGGATTTTATTGATTTCTTCAGCGCCACTTTGTCCAACATCGGCAATCCACAAATCACCGTTTGCTTTGCTGAATGAGAATTTCCACGGATTCCGAAGTCCGATTGCCCAGATTTCGTCGTTTCCAACAAGTGCTCCCGCAAAAGGATTCGTTGGCGGAATGCCGTATGGGGAACCCGAATTGACATCGATGCGCAGCATTTTCCCTAAATTTTCGTTGATGTTTTGCGCGCGGTTTCCCGGATCATCAGAACTTCCGCCATCGCCCATACCGATATACAAATAACCATCAGGGCCAAATTTAATCGTTCCGCCTTTGTGGTTTCCAAACGGCTGGTTCACGGTAAGCAATATGGTTCCGCTGGTCGCATCGGCAACATTTGGGTTGTCGCTCACGTGGTAGCGCGCGATGACCGTATTTCCTGCGGTATTGCAGTAATTGACAAAGAAAAATCCATTGGTGGCGTAATTTGGGTGAAAGGCAAGGCCAAGCAATCCGCGTTCGCTGTCAGTAGAAATGATCGAGCTCAGGTTCAGGAAATTTGTTGCATTGACGGTTCCGTTCGCGTTTACAACTTTGATGGCGCCGGTTTTTTGGGTGACAAACAGACGGCTGTCACCCGCGTTTACAATTTCTGTCGGCGTTGAAAATCCTGTGGCAAATTCGGTTAGTGCAATCGTTTGTGCAAAGGAAAACATTGGTGGCACAAACAATAAAAGCGTAATTATTTTTTTCATAGTTTAAATTTTTATGGTTACCATAAAAATAGCGATTTTAAATTTTATGCACTATGCTTTTGATTATTAATATTTTATACAATTTCAATCTAAAAATTAAATTCTTCAATGGAAGTCGAATCGACAGCCGTAGAATCTTTCACGACTTTCGTCCTGAGGAAAGAACGTGCCGCACCCGAAACCATGATCGGCAATTCATAAATCGTGTCTTCAGATGTAATGATGCCGCGCCTGAGCATGATGTTTCTTACCATTCTGTCGCGGTTTACAGCAAAATTCCTCAAATTGCCTTCATCGTTAAACTGGTACATGAATTTCCTCGGGCTCGGAATGATATTCGCCAGGTACAAACATTCATTCAATGACAGTTGCGATGGCGATTTCTGGAAATAAAAACGGGCTGCTTCGCCAATGCCGTACACATTCGGGCCCCATTCGATGATGTTGAAATACACTTCCAGCATGCGCTCTTTGCTGACGATCCGGTTGTTTTCCATGACATAAACCAAAAGGATTTCTTCGAGTTTTCTTGATAATGTTTTTTCACGCGTCAAGAAAACGTTCTTGATCAACTGCATGCTGATCGTACTGGCACCTCTGGAAAATTTCCGGGTTTTGATGTTTTTGATGATCGACTGCTTGAAGGCCTGGTTGATGAAACCGTGGTGCGAGAAAAATGACGGATCTTCAGTCGTCAACACCGATTTTCTCAGATAAGGCGTAATTTCAGACAACGGCGCATAATTTGGATTTCCGGGGCCAACAAGAATCGGGCGCTGCGGCTTGCCATTGATCATCGCCCGATATACGAACGATCCGTTGAGTTTGTTCAGATCGGCTTCGCCATATTTCAGGATTTTGAGATTTTCTTTGTTGAGCTTGCTTTCAAAAACCAAAGCGTTCGGCTTGTCTTTGTTGTATTCAAAATCAAGTCGGTAATCAAAAGTGCCTTCAGCTTCCATGCCTTCAAAATGCGTAAACAAACCTTCAGGCAACGATTCGATAAAATCCTGCGCTTTCATTCTCGGCAACGCAATCTTCAGCTTGTAAATCTTGTCTTTTTCATTGTTGTATTCGACATACGGATTGAATTTCATTTTATTCAAAAGCACGGTCGAACTGCTGTCAATCGCAATAAAGCTTTCGCCGAAAAGGAAATGGTAATCGAAACGCGCATTGTTGATCACGACATCTTTACTTGCAATTTTTTCATGATTGACATGCAAGTTTGCAATCGAAGTAAAGCCGTCAATGTGCAGCTCATCGCCATCCATGTCTATGTTTTCTACGTTTAAACGGATCGAATCAAAGCCTGCAGTCAGGTTGTAGCGTTCGTCAAAATACGGCACTTTAATCCTTCCGGTATCGATGTTGAAAAACCGGATGTCGGCCTGTTTGTTCCGCGGATCGGCAAATCCTTTAATTTTCCAGCGCTGCGTAAAGGTGTTGGTTTGCACCTGAATTGCCGTCTCGAGCTGTTTGTCTTCGAGTGTTAATGTCTTGAGATTGAGCTGCGCTTTTTTGCCCATGTCGTCCATTTTGAGCGACAGGTTTTCGAGCTTCATATCAGTTGGAACCAAATTGAGTGCATTGGTCAGAATCCGGTAAGCCAATTCGGCATAATTCGTTTTTTCATCCGATGTGGTTTCTTTTTTCTTTGGAAGGAAGGCATCGAAATTCCGCCCGTTTGCATTGCGTACCAATTGTACGAAACCATTTTTTGCATCGAGGCTTCCAAGCTGTACATTTCCGGTAAACAAATGCCAGAAATTGACCGTCGTTTTCATGCTTTCAATCCGGAAAAGCGTGTCGGCGTGTTTGGGTTTTAATACGACATCTTTGAGTTCGACACCGGTCAATCCGTTAAATTTGGCCAGTTTGACGGTAAAATTGCTGTCGTAATCCTGGTCCATTTTTTCTTTCACTTTTACAATGGCTTTCTGAAGTAAAGCATCGCGAAAAATGTAAACGCCGGCTATGGCCAAAACAAAAATCACACTTAGGATCGACAGTGTCAGTATAATTTTTTGCTTTCTGGTTCTCATGTTGTAGTTTTTAATTTATCCGAACAATTCGCTCGCGACATCTTCGATTTTAGACACGAGGCGGATTTTGATAAACGTATTTTTTAATGAAATCTTGTTGTATTTGGAAACGAAAATCGTCGTAAACCCGAGTTTTTCTGCTTCCTGAATGCGCTGGTCGACGCGGTTTACCGGACGAATTTCGCCCGAAAGCCCAACTTCTCCCGCAAAACAAAATCCTTCACCAATTGGGATGTCTTCATTCGACGATAAAATGGCGGCAACCACGGCAAGGTCAATCGCCGGATCGTCGACAGAAATTCCGCCTGTAATGTTCAGGAAAACGTCTTTGGTCCCAAGACGGAAACCGGCGCGTTTTTCGAGAACAGCCAGGATCATATTGAGTCTTTTGGCATTGTATCCGGTCGTGCTGCGTTGCGGCGTTCCGTAAACTGCGGTACTTACCAATGCCTGGATTTCGATCATCAGCGGGCGCATGCCTTCGAGTGTCGAGGCGATGGCGGTTCCCGAAAGCGCTTCTTCTTTATGGGAAATCAATATTTCTGACGGATTCGAAACTTCGCGCAATCCGCTGCCGAGCATTTCATAAATCCCGAGTTCAGCTGTGGAGCCAAAGCGGTTCTTAAGCGAACGCAAAATCCGGTACACGTGGTTGCGGTCGCCTTCGAATTGCAAGACCGTATCGACCATGTGTTCGAGGATTTTCGGCCCCGCAATTGTTCCGTCTTTGGTAATGTGCCCGATTAAAATTACCGGAACATTCGTTTCTTTTGCAAATTTGATCAGTTCGGCGGTGCATTCCCGGATTTGTGAAATGCTTCCAGGCGAGGCTTCAATATAATCGGTGTGCAATGTCTGGATCGAATCGATAATGACAACGTCGGGTTCGATTTCCTGGATTTGCTTGAAGATATTCTGGGTTTTCGTTTCGGTCAGGATGTAGCAATTGTCGCCGTTTGGCGTAATCCTTTCGGCGCGCATCTTGATTTGCTTCTGGCTTTCTTCGCCCGAAACATACAACGTTTTATAAGGCAGTTTGAGCGAGATCTGCAGCAGCAAGGTACTTTTCCCGATTCCAGGTTCGCCGCCCAAAAGGATCAGCGATCCCGGAACGATGCCGCCGCCGAGCACACGGTTGAGTTCGCCGTCAAAAGAATCCATGCGGATTTCCTGTGCCGAATCGATTTCGTTGATTTTTAAAGGCTTGCTGGCCTTTGTTGTGGTTGTGGTTTCGGGTTTCCAGCTTTGCTTTTCCGTTTTCTGGATAATTTCTTCCACTATGGTGTTCCATTCTTTGCAGGAGTTGCATTGTCCTTGCCAGCGGGCATATTGGGCGCCGCAATTCTGGCAAAAAAAGGAAGTTTTAACTTTTGACATAAATATTTTACATGTTCTTGATCTCGTCGGCCTTATTAAGCATCATGTCTTTGGTAAGGTTTCCGATTTCTTCTTTTTGGTAAGCGCTTTGGTAGCTTTTTACAGCGCGTTTGAGGTCGCCTGTTTTTTCATACATCAGGCCCATTTCATAATCGGCGAGCATGCTTTTCGGATAATTTTTGCGCGCTAAATCTGCAAGCTTGTCAAATTCGGCGTAAGCCTTATTTTTTAGGATTGCCGCTTCGATTGCTTTGAAATCATTGAGCCTGACCTGCATTTTGATGTTCAGGGATTTTTCCATGACATCGTATTTGTTGATCAGATAATCTACAAATCCGCCTGAAAGCGTGACAATTTTCTCGTTGAATTCCGCGCTGGAGATCGGCTGGTACACCGCGAAAAATTGGTACAATGCGTTAGGGATCGAATGCAATACGAGTGAATAATGTGAGGCACCTTTAAAATCGTCAAACTGGTAATTCAGCGTGGGCTTTGAGATTTTTTTTGCAGCCGCATCAAGCGCTTGAATGCGTGCCCTCATTTTTTTGACATCGCCATCGGCAGTCGAATGGTAGTAAAAAATGGGCGTTGTGATCAGGGAAAAACGTTCCGGCAATTGCTCTTCCATGCCCATTGGCAATTCCGGGCTGAGCGAAATGTAAGCGTTAAATAAAGGCTGGTCTTTGTACAAATACAGGTTTAAAAATCCTGCGGTTATGTCGTGCCCGGCGATGATTTTAAAAGGTGCAAGCCTGAAATTCTTCTCGAGGTACGGCATCAGTTCCAATCCTAAAAATTCAAAAAACCGATCTCCTTTTTCATCAGGCAAACCAGTTGTTTTGTCTACAGAGCAGTCGTTTTCACGCTCATTGTTTTTATTCTGGCTGATGCCAACGATGATCACTTCGGGTAGATCGTCCCAGTAATTCCCGTATTGGATCGCGCCCTGGAACGGATCAAAAAGATAATCGCCGTCTAAAAGCAGCAAAAGCGGGTATTTTTTTGTCGGATTTTTAGCATAAGAAGGCGGAAGGCTGATCGTAAGTTCGCGGTCTTCTTTTAGTTTTTTTGAAGGAAAAGTTTCAACGGTTTTTTGCGCATCGGCAGCGATAAAAGTGATCAGTGCGATCAGAAGCAGGAAATTTTTCATGGTGGGCCGGTTTGGTTTTTGTCGGTTTGAAAACAGACAGCAATATAACGAATTATTTGCTTCGGTTAAAAACCGGCAGAAATAAAAATGACAGCACGCCTAACAAGACCAATACCAGCATTTGGGACGTCCAGACGATCCATCCGAATGCATTTCCGACCGTTTCTGAAATCGAATAAAACAACAAGATTTTTGAGATCAGGAACGGATAAGAACCAAATCCGCTATTCGTAAAAGCAATGGCAATACTTCCAACAACAAATGACGTCACGACAGCACCGATCGACAAATGGCTGGTTTCAGGAAAAGCGAAAATGGTCACGTAAAACATCCCGATAAACGAAAACCAGATGAAAATCGTGTGAAAGAAATAAGCCCATTTTTTTTCCATGTGCACGAGGCTGAAGATGCCTTCTTTGAGTCCGGACACTTTTTGCTTCAGGCTCAGGATCAATCTTGAGCGCGAATACATGTAGATCAGAATCAGAACGACAAAAGCGATCAATCCGACAATAACTAGGATCAGTAATTTTTTTAACGGGATTTTGTCGAGGATGAATGCTTTGGCCACGTCAAACTGTAAGGTTACGGCGAGTAGCATAAAGAGCAAAAGGATCACCATGTCGACTATGCGTTCGGCAACAATGCTTCCGAAACCTTTGTCAAATGGGATGCCGTTGTATTTTTTGACGACCAGTGCCCTCGAGATTTCCCCCGATCTAGGAACCGTCAAATTCAACAAATACCCAATGTTGACGGCCATGAAATTGTTCTGGAATGACGAAGTGTAGCCCATTTGCTCGAGCGAGAACTTCCAGCGGTAGGCACGTGAGGCATTTCCGAGGACGGCAATAAAACCGGCAATGAAAATATAAGTATAATCGGCATTTTTAAAATAGCCTTCAATTTCTTTGATTTGTTCCGGGGTAAACTGGTGGTAAGAATAGTAAATCAGGTAAACGCCCAGCAAAACCGGGAGTAAAATGGATAGCCACTTGCTGATTTGCTGCTTCACAATTACGTAAGGGAATTGTCTTTTTCGTTAGGGAAAACGAGGCTTGGCTTGAATGATTTGGCTTCTTCGAATTCGAGGATCCCGTAAGAAATAATGATGATAATGTCGCCTTTCTGGACTTTTCTGGCAGCTGGACCGTTGAGCGTAATTTCGCCGCTGTTGCGGTTTCCTTTAATCGCATAAGTCTCGAGGCGTTCGCCATTATTGATGTTGACGATAGAAACTTTTTCGCCTTCAATAATATTTGAGGCTTCCATTAAAGCTTCATCAATGGTAATACTGCCAATGTAATTGAGATCGGCGCCGGTTACGGTAACGCGGTGTATTTTCGATTTTACAACTTGAACTTGCATGGGGCAAAGGTAAATTAATTTAATGAAATAGTATCGATCAATCTGATTTTGTTGACAAAAACGGCGATGAAAGCGCGGTATTTATGGCCTGCTGTTTTGTGTTCGAATGGTAATAAAGTCGCTTCATCTGCGATTTCGAAATACTCGAGGGCAAAGCCCGGAATGGTTTCGAAAGTTTTGTAAACCCATTCGGCGACCTGCTTAGCACTTTCTGTGCCAAAACGCGTTTTTGCTTCTTTTAGTGTTTTGTATATGACAGCGGCGTTGGCTCGTGCTTCGGCTGTCAGGCGTTCGTTTCTGGAGCTCATCGCAAGGCCGTTTGCTTCGCGAAAAATCGGGCAACCGATGACATTGACAGGCAAATGGTGCTTTTCGACCATTTTTTTTACGATCTGCAACTGCTGGAAATCCTTCTCTCCGAAATACGCATTGGTAGGCTTTACGATTTCAAACAGGCGTTTTACGATCGTTCCGACACCGTCAAAATGTCCGGCCCTGAATTTTCCTTCCATCTGATTTTCAAGTCCGTCGTAATCGAAATGCGCAGAAACGGTTTTGCCTTCGTAAATATCATCAACGCTAGGCGCGAAAACGATGATGTTGGGATTGAGCTTTTCGATTTTTTCCACATCGGCGTGAAACGTACGTGGGTATTTTTCAAGGTCTTCGGGATTATTGAACTGCGTTGGGTTCACAAAAATACTGATGACGGTAAGGTCGTTGTTTTGGAGTGATGCTTCTAGCAAAGACAAATGCCCGGCGTGCAAAGCGCCCATCGTTGGTACAAATCCGATCGTGCTGTTTGGGGTTGAAACCGTTTTCAAATGGGCTGACAAATCGGCTTGCCTGCTGAATATAAGCATGTGCGTTTGATTAAAATACGGTGCAAACTTAAGATTTTAGTTAATAACTGCATAAATTTTTGTAATTTTGCCTGTTTTTTGTTGACAATAAGTAAAGTAAATTACAATATGGAGGATAAGAGGATATTATACGTATCATCTGAAGTTGTGCCCTATCTGGCTGAAAATGAGGTTTCTTTAATGTCTTATGATGTTCCGAAAATGATCAACGATCAAGGTGGGCAAATCAGGATATTCATGCCCAGATATGGAAATATAAATGAAAGAAGGCACCAGCTGCATGAAGTAATCAGGCTTTCGGGAATGAATTTAGTTGTCAACGATCTTGATATGCCGCTGATTATCAAAGTGGCGTCGATTCCTAAAGAAAGAATTCAGGTTTATTTTATCGATAACGACGAATATTTTAAAAGGAAAGCGACTTTTACAGACGAAGAAGGGGTTTTATATCCGGACAACGACGAGCGTGCGATTTTCTTTGCCAAAGGCGTCGTTGAAACGGTGAAGAAACTCAATTGGGTTCCTGATATCATTCACGTTCACGGCTGGATGGCGGCAATGCTTCCGGTGTATATGAAGCATTATTATAAAGACGAAGCGCTTTTCGCGGATACCAAAATCGTGACTTCGGTGTATTCGCAATCTTTTGACGGCGCGCTTGATCTTGAAATGATCAACAAAGTAAAATTTGACAATGTGCCCGAAGAGGCGATCAGTTTCCTTGAAACGCCGAATTATGAAAACATACTCAAAACGTCGATAAACCATTCAGATGCAGTGATTATCGCGTCTGAAAACCTGTCTCCAAGTTTAACAAAATTTATAGAATCATCGGGAAAACCTTTTTTACCTTTCGCCCCCAAAGACAGGTTTGCTGAGGCTTACACCAGTTTTTACAAGAATTCGGTTTTATAAATATTTATTAAGTTCCAATGAAATACCAAACGTTTTTTAAACAAATAGCATTCGTTTTATTTGTAAGTTTTTTTGCTTCCTGCGATAGTGATTCCAATGAGATTGGAGCCAATTTGGTCGGGAATGACAATTTTGCAGTGGAAGGACAATCTTTTTCTGTAAATGCAACGGCATTCGATTATGGCGCAGTGGCTTCGAATAACCTTCCTACTGCGGCTTTGGGAACTTATGACAATCCTGTATTTGGGAAAACTACGGCCAATTATGCTACGGAAGTCGTGCTTGCAACAGTTAACCCAACCATTGTTGCTGATTTAACGCCAACGATTGATACCGTGATGTTGTCTGTTCCTTATTTTAGTACGGCAACCGGAGTGACTGATGGTGCCGGACACAATACGTATACGCTCGATTCTATTTTCGGGGATAAATCGGCATTCTTAAAATTGAAAGTCTACAGGTCAAGGGTGTTTATGAGCGACGTGGCAACACCAAACTTTTTTACAGACCAGAATTCGCTGTTTCAAACACCCGAAAGTGATTTGCTCGGCTTTAACGATAATTTCTCTTTTGACCCGTCTTACCAAGTCGAACCTACACTAAATGCAGATACCAATACCTATAGCGATACAGATGTAACGCCAAGAATGGTGCTTGGTTTGAATAAAGCTAAATTTCAGGAATTGCTTTTTGGCGCTGCGGCACAAGGGCAGCTTTTAAACAACAATATATTTAAGCAATATTTCAGAGGCATTTATTTCAGCGCAGAGCAGAGGGATGCAAACAAACCGGTGATGGGAATGCTGAATTTTGCGGCAGGGAAGATCATCGTAAAATACACGCAGAAGGCGCTTGCAGCAGATGAAGAGCCAACGGTGAAAAAGACAATCGTCCTTAATATGACTGGGAATTCGGTCAGCTTCCCAAATAAAAGCGGGGCGGCTACCATACCAAATGCCGCTCAGAAACTGATCCTCGAAGGCGGGCAAGGTAAAATGGCCGTGATTGAACTTTTTCCAAACGGGGAAAATGTTTCTTTACAAGCCCAAAAATTACTGATCAATGATGCCACGCTAACGTTTTATGTAGATACGGAAACCATGAAAGATGTAGCAAATGAACCACAGCGCATCTATCTGTACGATTTAAAAAATAACACGCCAATTATTGATTACTATTCAGATCAAACGGCTAATTCGTCCAAACCGAAATATGGAAAAACCATCCACGGAGGAATCATCAAGGTTGACAGTAAAGGCAAAGGCCTTCAATACACGATCAGGCTTACGAATCACATCATCAATTTGTTGAAAGATGTAAATGAAAACCCTACAGAGAGTGTGAAATTAGGGCTTGTGGTGACCGAAAACATCAATGCGGTTACTACAAAACCTTTAAAAACCCCGTTTACATTGCCGTCTGGGGAAAAAGTAGAAAATGTTCCAACAATGTCTGTTGTTCATCCATTTGGAACTGTTTTATGGGGAAGTGGTGCAGATGTTCCTGCGGACAAAAGAATGAAATTTCAGATTTATTATACAAAACCTAATTAAGATAAGATTATGTGCGGAATTGTCGGATACATAGGATTTAGAGAAGCTTATCCAATCGTTATTAAAGGGCTTAAAAGACTTGAATACAGAGGATATGATAGTGCAGGCGTCATGCTTTTTGACGGGAATGACCTTAAAGTCTCTAAGACAAAAGGAAAAGTCTCCGACCTTGAAGAGAAATCCAAAGAGATTTCCCAGACAGGTACTATCGGAATGGGGCATACGCGTTGGGCTACTCATGGTGTGCCGAATGACATCAATTCACACCCGCACCTTTCTAATTCCGGAAACCTTGCGATCATTCACAACGGAATTATCGAGAATTATGAGCCTTTGAAAAAGGAGCTGATCAAAAGGGGTTACGTATTCCAATCGGATACTGATACAGAGGTTTTGGTAAACCTGATCGAAGAAGTTAAAAAGAAAGAAAACCTAAAACTTGGAAAAGCGGTACAAGTGGCTTTAAATCAGGTCATCGGTGCTTATGCCATTTGTGTTTTTGACAAACAAAAGCCGGATGAAATCGTCGTGGCGCGTTTGGGAAGCCCATTGGCAATCGGTGTTGGAAAAGATGAGTTTTTCATTGCTTCCGATGCATCGCCATTCATAGAATATACTTCAAATGCGATTTATCTTGAAGATGAGGAAATGGCAATCGTGAGACTGCACAAACCTTTGAAAATCAGAAAAATTAAAGACGATACCATCGTAGATCCTTACATTCAGGAACTTCAGATGAACCTGGAGCAAATTGAAAAAGGCGGATACGACCATTTCATGCTTAAAGAAATTTATGAGCAGCCAAATGTAATTAAAGATACTTATCGTGGAAGGCTTTTGGCCAATGAAGGCATTATCAAAATGGCAGGAATCGAAGACAATCTCGAAAAATTCCTGAATGCCGACCGCATCCTGATCGTAGCCTGTGGAACGTCATGGCATGCCGGATTGGTTGCAGAATACATCATTGAAGAATTTACAAGAATTCCGGTTGAAGTCGAATATGCATCGGAATTCCGTTACAGAAACCCGATCATCAATAAAAATGACATCGTCATTGCAATTTCGCAATCCGGTGAAACTGCCGATACTTTGGCAGCGATCAAATTGGCCAAAGAAAACGGTGCTTTTGTTTTTGGGGTTTGTAACGTTGTTGGATCTTCCATTTCCAGGGAAACCCATGCAGGCGCTTATACGCATGCCGGACCAGAAATCGGAGTAGCATCTACAAAAGCTTTTACAACGCAAATCACGGTTCTGACAATGATCGCTTTGAGATTGGCTAAGGCCAAAGGAACGCTTTCAAATTCTGATTTCCACAGGCATTTGCAGGAGCTTGAAATCATCCCTGAAAAAGTGCTTGAAGCTTTAGAGACCAATGAAGTTGCTAAAACCATCGCCGCAAAATTCAAAGATTCACAAAACTGCCTTTATTTGGGTAGGGGCTATAATTTCCCTGTCGCTTTGGAAGGCGCCTTGAAATTAAAGGAAATTTCATACATCCATGCGGAAGGTTATCCCGCTGCAGAAATGAAACACGGCCCAATCGCTTTGATCGATGAACAAATGCCGGTGGTCGTCATTGCGCCAAAACAAGGGCATTATGATAAAGTTGTGAGCAACATTCAGGAAATAAAATCGAGAAGCGGGAAAATCATTGCAATTGTCACCAAAGGTGATACACAAGTACGTGATCTTGCCGATTATGTAATCGAAGTTCCGGATACTTCAGATGCTTTGTCGCCATTACTGACTACCATTCCATTGCAGTTGCTGTCTTACCACATTGCAGTTATGAGAGGGTGTAATGTAGACCAGCCAAGAAACCTTGCGAAATCGGTTACGGTTGAGTAACATTAAAAAATCATACAACTAAAGCGGAATTTATTCCGCTTTTTTTATGCAATTAAAAATATTTTTCCCCACACATTATTTTTGAAGAAAATGCTTTTTTATATGTATGCATAGTATTTTTAATGCCTATTATATCGATATAGTTGCAAATGTTTAAAGAATCGTTAAATATTGAATCTACAGTATTCGATTAAAAATTTGTTAATTGTGAAAATATTTTGAGGCGTTTTTATTAATGTGAAAAATATTTGTACATTGGCGTGATAAACCACAAAAATCTAACCCAATGAAAATGTATTTATTTATTTTGTCGTTGTTTTTTTGCAGCATCATGAATGCGCAAACGGCAATTACAGGTTCTGTCACCGACAGTAACAACCAGCCTATTCCCGGAGCGAATGTAAAAGTAGCCGGAGAAAACGCAGGGACTGTCACCGACTCGGACGGAAAGTTTACTTTGACGACTACTAAAAAGCCGCCTTTTGCAATTGAGGTTTCAAGCGTGGGATTTGGCATCAAAAAAGTAGACGTTCAGTCTGAAAATCAAAAGATAGCGGTAAAGTTAACCGATGAAGAAAACAAGCTTGATGAAATCGTAGTTTCGGCTTCCAGAACACCTGAAAGGGTTGTGGAATCCCCGGTTACGATTGAAAGAATGGGTCTTCAGCAGATTAAAAATACGACTGCAGCCAGTTATTATGACGGTTTGGAAAACCTGAAAGAAGTACATTTCAATACAAGCAGTTTGTCGTTTAAATCAATCAATACGCGTGGTTTTGCAACCGTTGCAAACACCAGGTTTATGCAATTGGTTGACGGAATGGACAATTCTTCGCCTGCACTAAATTTTGTTCTTGGGAACCTTATCGGTGTTTCAGAATTGGATGTTGCCAATGTAGAGCTTTTGCCTGGTGCATCTTCTGCGTTGTATGGTGCTAATGCGTTCAACGGAATTTTGTTCATGAACAGCAAAAGCCCGTTTACAAATCAGGGAATTAGTACTTACATCAAATATGGCAATACCAGCCAGGATGCTGCTGGTACTAATGATTATTGGGATTTTGGAATCCGTGCCGCAACGGCATTTACAAAACATTTTGCGGCTAAAGCCAATTTTACTTACATGCGTGGAACCGAGTGGATCGCTGCCGATAAAAGAAATGTACAGAATGCAGGCGTAATTGACAATCCAAATGCGATCGGACACGATGTCAATCCAAATTATGACGGACTAAATATTTATGGTGATGAAGCGACTACCAATTTAAAAGGCGTAGGTTCGGCATTAGCCAATATGGGGTTGATCCCTGCAAGCGCCATTAACTTGCTTCCAAACACCAGCGTAAGCAGAACTGGTTACAGGGAACAGGATCTGAGCGATAACAAGATTGAAAGCGTGAAAGCAGATTTCTCCCTTCACTTCAAGCCTTTTGACAATGATTTTGAAATCATCCTTCAAAGTAAAATCGGTACAGGGAATACAATCTACCAAGGAGCCAACAGGTATTACCTGAAAAACTTCTACATGAACCAGAATAAATTGGAAGTAAAAGGAAAGAACTTCTTCGTTCGCGCCTACATGACTGATGAAAATGCCGGAGATTCTTACGACATGCGTTTTGCTGCACTAAATGTAGACAGAAAATGGAAAGCCGATAAAACCTGGTTTGGTGAATATGCAGGAGCATACATTCAGAATACACTTGCAGGGCAAACTCCTGCGCAGGCACACGCAGCGGCAAGACTTGTAGCTGATACCGGAAGGTTTTTACCGGGAACAGAGGCATTCAAAAATGCGCTGGCAAGCGTAATCCAAGATCCGCAATTGACTTCAGGTGCTAAATTTATTGACCATTCTAAATTGTACCATGGCGATGCCAATTACAATTTTAAAGAAATGATCAAATTTGCTGAAATCCAGGTTGGAGGTTCGGTCAGAGAATACGTAATGAATTCTGAAGGAACGATTTTTACAGATTTCGACGGTCCTTTGAAATATGATGAATACGGTGCTTACACACAATTGACTAAAAAATTCCTTGCAGAAGAAAGATTGAAATTTACAGGATCGATCCGATACGACAAGAGCCAGAATTTTAAAGGCTTTGTTTCGCCTAGAATTGCATTGGTTTATTCTGCGGGCGCCAATAAAAGACACAACTTTCGTGTTTCTTACCAAACAGGTTTCAGAAATCCAACAACACAGGATCAGTACATCGGACTTGATCTGGGGCCATATGCATTGATTGGATCAGCACCTGAAAACCTAAGCCGCTACACAGAAACACAGGCAGTGAGCCAGGCTGCAATCGATGCAGGAACAGGCTTGCCGGCAAATGTAAGTCTTGATGGAAATAAAGCGTATAACAATTCCTATACAATTCCTTCCGTTCTTGCTTACAGGGCTACAGGAAATGCAGATTTGCTTGAAAAAGCCAATGTTGGCCTCGTAAAACCAGAAAGGGTACAGGCGTTTGAAGTTGGTTATCGTTCGATCGTAAACAACGACCTTTCCGTAGACATCAACGGGTACTACAATATCTACAATGATTTCCTCAACCAGTCGCGTGTTTATACGCCGTATTACGGAACAATAGGCTCTTCAACTACAGAATACGGACTTACAGCTGTTGACGCGGTAAACAACAATGATTTGAGAACGTTCCAGTTGTATTCAAATTCAAAAACAGAAGTGAAATCTGTTGGTTTTGGTGTCGGATTATCTAAGAAAGTTTACAAAAACTTTGAACTTGGAGCCAATTACAATTATGCAGATTTTAAATACGATGAAGATAAAGATCCATCGTTCATCCCAGGATTCAATACGCCTAAACATAGGATCAAAGGATCGTTTGGAAATGACAGTGTGTACAAATCCAACAGTTTCCAAGCAGGATTTAATTTCAATGTCAGATGGAGTACTGAATATTTATGGCAGTCTTCATTCGCAGATGGAATGGTTCCTGAAAACACAGTTCTTGACGCGCAGGTGACATTTGCACTTCCAAAATTAAAAAGCTTGATAAAAGTTGGAGCAAACAATATTTTCGGAGACGATTATATCCAGGTTATTGGTGCCGGTGCTATCGGACAACAATGGTTCGTTTCATTGACGCTTAACCCTTAATCCTTTTAAATAAAAAATAGTAGCAATCATGATAAAAAATTTCAAATGGCTGTTTTTGGTTTCTTTAGCCTTTACAGCATGTAATAGTGATGACGACGCGGCGGAAACTTCAGTTGCCGTTACCGCTGGGTCAGCAAACTTTTCAAAATATGTTGCTTTGGGAGATTCGTTTGCCGCAGGATATAGCGACAATGCACTTTTTAAAGCAGGTCAGGAAAATGCCTATCCGAATATTCTTTCGCAACAATTCGCTCTTGCTGGCGGAGGAAATTTCCTAACGCCTTATATGGTTGATGATATCGGAGGGTTTTCATTGGGCGGTGCTCAAATTCTTCCGCAATTTCCAACACGGCTTTATTTGAATGTTGCCACTTCAACGCCTGTCAATGTTGAGGGTGTTTCGGGAACGGTTTTGACGGACCATCTGACCGGAGCCTATAATAATATGGGCGTTCCGGGTGCAAAAAGTTTCCATTTGGTCACACCGGGTTATGGCACGTTAAATCCGTATTTCGGAAGATTTGCCTCATCTACAAGTACGACTGTTCTTGCAGATGCAATTGCACAGGATCCAAGTTTCTTTTCGCTGTGGATTGGTGGAAACGACGTCTTGGCTTATGCTACTTCCGGTGGAACAGGAACCAACCAAACCGGAAATCTGAATCCTGCAACATACGGAAGCAACGACATTACCGATCCTACTGTTTTTGCAAGTACCTACGCCGGATTGGTCAATGGGCTAACAGCAAAAGGCGCAAAAGGGGTTGTGGCAAATTTACCTTATATCAATGCATTGCCTTATTTTACCACAGTTCCTTACAACCCAATTCCGTTAGACGCACCGACAGTTGGTTTATTGAGCGGCGCAAGTGGTTTCGGTACCTATAATGCCGGAATCCAATATGTGCTGTCATTGGGATTGATTACGCAAGCAGAAGCTACAAGAAGAACCATTACATTCCATGTTGGTGCAGGAAATGCAGTAGTAATGGTAGACAGTTACTTGACAAACCTGGCGGCTTATGGAATTCCGCCATACCGACAAGCGACTGCGGAAGATTTGCTGGTATTGCCTTCAAGGGCTTTTATCGGAACAACGGTAGGTGGAAATCCAACACAGATCAATGGTGTTTCTGTTCCATTGGCAGACAACTGGGTGCTTTCGAAAGAAGAAATTGCAGAAGTTAAAACGGCTACCGATGCTTATAACGTTACAATAGAAAGCATCGCAAACGAAAAAGGATTGGCTTTTGTAAATACCAAAACGATTTTGGATCAGTTGCTCAATGGCGGTATCGTTGCCAATAATTTTACGTTGACCTCAACTTATGTCACCGGCGGAACATTCTCGTTAGACGGCGTGCATCCAAGTCCGAGAGGCTACGCATTCATCGCAAATATGTTCGCAGAAGCAGTCAATGCCAAATACGGATCAACGCTTCCAGGTGTAAACGTTGGAAATTACCGCATTTTATATCCGAAACAATTATAATTATCACAATATATATAAAAAGCCATTCTGTAACGGATGGCTTTTTTGTTTTATAGCGTGTTTTCGTCTGAATAAAATCCAATAACAAACAATACTGCAAAATTTCAATAATTTTTCATTCAAATGTTGTTGATTTTATATTTTAAAAAATTATCTTTGCACTCTGAAAAAGAGGTCCTTTTTAGAATTTCTGTCAAGGCCTTTCACAAACCTAAATAGCTATTTAATAAATACATAAGCAATGTCAAAAGTAATAGGAAAAGTTGCGCAAATCATCGGTCCGGTAGTAGACGTGGTTTTCAACGGTAAGGATGTTGAACTTCCAAAAATTTATGATTCGTTAGAAATCACTAAAAAAGACGGTACTTTATTGGTACTTGAAGTACAAACACACATCGGTGAAAACACAGTTCGTACAATCTCTATGGATTCGACAGACGGTTTGAGCAGGGGTTATGAAGTGGTTGCAACAGGAAATCCAATCAAAATGCCAATCGGAGCAGACATCTACGGACGTTTATTCAATGTCATCGGAGATGCCATCGATGGTTTGGGAGATTTACCTAAAACAGGCGACGCCGGTGTATCCATTCACCGCCAGGCGCCAAGATTCGAAGATTTATCAACTTCATCAGAAGTTTTATTCACAGGGATCAAAGTAATCGATTTGATCGAGCCTTATTCAAAAGGAGGAAAGATCGGATTGTTTGGTGGTGCCGGTGTTGGTAAAACCGTATTGATCCAGGAGTTGATCAACAATATTGCAAAAGGTCACGGTGGACTTTCGGTATTCGCAGGAGTAGGCGAAAGAACACGTGAAGGAAATGACTTGCTTCGCGAGATGCTCGAGTCAGGAATCATCAAATATGGTGACGCTTTCATGCATTCTATGGAAGAAGGCGGCTGGGATTTGTCTAAAGTGGATAAATTAGGAATGCGCGATTCAAAAGCGACTTTCGTATTCGGACAAATGAACGAACCACCTGGAGCCCGTGCTCGTGTGGCACTTTCAGGATTGTCTATCGCTGAATATTTCCGTGATGGCGCAGGTTCAGACCAGGGAAAAGACGTTCTTTTCTTCGTAGACAACATCTTCCGTTTTACACAAGCGGGTTCTGAAGTATCTGCACTTTTAGGGCGTATGCCTTCTGCGGTAGGTTACCAACCCACATTAGCAACAGAAATGGGTGCGATGCAAGAGCGTATCACCTCTACCAATAAAGGATCGATCACATCTGTACAAGCGGTTTACGTTCCTGCGGATGACTTAACAGATCCGGCTCCGGCAACAACATTTGCCCACCTTGATGCCACAACCGTATTGTCACGTAAAATTGCTGAGCTCGGAATTTATCCTGCGGTAGATCCACTAGATTCTACTTCAAGGATCCTGACGCCGCAAATTTTGGGTAACGAGCACTACGACTGTGCACAACGCGTTAAAGAAATCCTTCAGAAATACAAACAATTGCAGGATATCATCGCGATCCTTGGTATGGAAGAATTGTCAGAAGAAGACAAACTTTCGGTTTCAAGAGCACGTCGTGTACAACGTTTCTTGTCTCAGCCGTTTCACGTAGCCGAGCAGTTTACAGGGATTCCGGGTGTTTTGGTTGACATCAAAGACACCATCAAAGGGTTTAACATGATCATCGACGGAGAACTCGATCACTTGCCAGAAGCAGCGTTCAACTTAAAAGGAACCATCGAAGACGCAATCGAAGCGGGACAAAAAATGCTTGCAGAAGCTTAATCAATGGATAATTAACAATTGACAATTGACAATTATCCATTGTCCATTATCAATTATCAATTAAAAAAATATGACTTTAGAAATCGTATCACCGGAAACCACACTATTCTCAGGAGCAGTAACAGCCGTTACATTTCCAGGAGTGGACGGAAGTTTCCAGATTTTGAACCACCACGCGCCAATCGTTGCGATCCTTAAAGAAGGCGTCATCAAAATTGCCGCTGACCATTTTGACATCAGCAAGGAAGCCGCTTCAAAGTTTACGAAAGTAGACGAAAAGACTTATACGGTTGCAATCAATTCTGGTACAGTCGAAATGAATGACAACAAAATCATTGTTTTAGCCGACTAAAGCAAAACCGGTTTATAATAGAAACGCCTCGAATTTTCGGGGCGTTTTTTTTGAAGCTGTTCCGGCTATCCGCTCTATCTTTCGCTGCGTTGCACTCCGCGAAAGGATGCCGCTGCTATCCGGGCTAAGGGCGTGTAGGTTTCCATATATTTATTTTTCAGCAATGTATTCGATAATGTCTCCGGGCTGGCATTCCAACACTTCGCAGATCGCTTGCAATGTCGAAAATCGGATCGCCTTAGCCTTTCCAGTCTTTAATATCGAAAGATTTGCAGTGGTAATGCCGATGCGCTCGGCAAGTTCATTGGAGCGCATTTTTCGCTTAGCCAGCATCACATCAAGATTTAAAACAATTGGCATAATCTAAATCGTAAGTTCGTTTTCATCATTAATTATTTTCGCTTCATTAAAAATGTAACTCAAAATAATGAAAAACAAAGATATGATAATCGAAAATGATACCGACTCCGGACTGATGCTATTCATTTTTAAATGGATCGTTGCACTGTTCAAAATACCATACGCATAAGCGGGTACCCGAATCAGAAATGGCGATGCCAACATAGAAATACCAATAATTCTAAGGGTTTTTACAGATAAATCAGTGAAAAATTCTTTTCTAATAAACATATCGATGAGCTTTTTCAACTGGTAAATTGAATAGATGAAAAAACCGTAACCGATTGCCATCAATACAGTCACAATGGCGAGAGCCGCATCGACATGACTGATTTCCTCACCTTGTATCGTCACTTTCATTTTCGACATATTTCCGTTCATTAAACCCATCAGTAAACCAAACACGCTACTCACCATAACAACCATCGAGAATACGATGACGACATTTAGTATTATTTGAAATTGCTGAATTTTTTTCATTTTGTATATTTTTATGATTTCTCAAATATATAAAAATTATTGATAAACAATAATAAAATATTTAAAAGCAATCATTATGATCTATCAAAAACAAAAAAACCTTCGGAACTCCGAAGGTTTTTTAGGTAAATTATTTTCGATTATTCCACAACAATCTTTCTCGTTTCTTTCTTATCGCCATTGGTCACCGTAACCAGATAAATTCCAGCCGAGGCTTCCAAAGCAATATTCTCATTAAACAAAGAAGTTTTCTGGAACGATTTCGATAAAATTTGTCTGCCGCGAATGTCAAAAACCGCCACATCAATCTTATCGGCAGCATTGCTGTCAAACTGAATGTTGAATGCGCCATGATTCGGGTTCGGGGAAATCACAAAATTCCGGATCGAATTTTCAGCAATTCCCAAAGCCGGGCCAACGGTGCACAAACTTAAACTCCAGCCCACTAAAGAACCGCCATCGCCGGTATAATTGTCCTTAATCCTTAAAATCCAGCTTCCTGCGGCATTTTCGCCATTAAAAGTTGAAAGCAACTGTGTTGCCTGAACCGTTCCAGCAATTGCCGGATTGTTCGAACAAACCACTGCAACACCAGAATCGTCAAAAACAGCATTTACATTATTCGCATCGTCACAAGCCGAATTGAATAAAATTACCTGCGTTCCTGCAGGGCTGATCAAAGTCGCAGTCAAATCGCCCAGATAATTATGTGTCAGGTTCATCGTCAAATTCACATCCGAAATCACACCAGCCGTCGCAACGTTCAAAGTCGAATTTACCGTTGGCGTCCCATTCGCCGAAATAGGCTGTGCAGCATTTGGAGAAACGATCGTCGTACAACTTTGCTGGCCGGTTTTAAACTCAAACGGCGCGGTATACACTCCAAAACACGATACATTTTTCGGAAGGATTCTCCAGTAATAAGTCGTTAATTCTGCCAATCCCGAAACTGAAAACGAAGTCGTATTTGTCGTGCCCGAGGCAATCACATTCGTAAAAGCTTCATCGGATGCGACCTGAATGTCATAAAAAGTCGCATTTGCATTGGCTTCCCAGCCCAAATTTAAAGTTGTTCCCTGGCCTTGTGCTTCGTCTGCTGGAGTGGTCAAAACCGTATTTCCAAAATCGGCATTGAACAATTCAAGGTAATAATTAATGGTTTTTACCGTGGCTCCTGAAGTCGCGGTCACTGCTAAAGTATAAAACCCTGGAACTGTCGTTTCAGTAGTATTGATCTGCAAAGTTACGATTCCATCTGCACTTAACGGACTTGGCGTAACAGTTACGGAACTTCCTTCGGGTGCTCCGGTCACCGTAAATGCTGTAGCTCCAGTAAATCCATAAGTTTTATAATCAAACGTGTATGAAACATTCGAACCGGTACAAATCGTTTTATTTTGGTCGCCTGCGACTCCTGTAAATGCTGGGGCAAAAGTGGCTTCGGGAGCAACAATCGTAAAATTGGCATTCGATGCATCAAAGAAGATATTTTCAAAAGCACGAACGATCACACGGTTTTGCGTTCCTGGAACATTTGGAACCGTTACCAATTCGGAACCGTCATTCGGGACTTTACTCGCCAGTAAAATCGGGAAATCGGTACCGCCATTGGTAGACAGGTAAATGTCGACAAACTTTGCATTCACGCCATTGGAATCGGTTCCGGCCACATTCCACGTGACCGTTTCAATGGTTCCCGCTGTCCAAGTCACATTCGTATTTGGTGCCGTCATCAAAAATGGACCTGCAGTTCCGCTTACGGTAATTTTCATCAAATCGGAAGCCGTTTGCCCGCCGCCTGCTTTGTTGTCGCGAACCGTCAAAGAAAAGTTGATATTTCTCGAAACTGACGGACAAGCTTCCCAAGTATTCGAAGTGTTTCCTGCCAGGATCGTCGCCAATGCCGGCATGTAGCGAACCGGAGTGGTCTTTGCGGCAAATGAACGGAACATTGGACCAGCCACACGTGCCGGATTCGGAGCTGCCGTGGTATTTGGATTTTCAGGGTCATTTTGTTCCCAGTTGTAAGTCAGTGCATCGCCGTCTGGATCTGATCCGGATCCAACGAGTACAAATGGTGTCGATTTCGGAATCACATAATCGGCTCCTGCATTTGCGGTTGGTGCATGATTCGAAAGATCGGTAATTTGCGCACAAGACGAACTTATACCCGATTTAACATTCAACAAAATATCGCGGATGTTTACATATCCAAAATATGCATCACTGTTGCTTTGCACATTCGCCGGACAAATTCCTGCATACCCCATGATCGAAGAACCTGAACCTGGCTCGACTTCTGTAAAACCACTTCCTGAACGACAGCCTGAACTGCTCTGGATGTGGAATCCGCCAAATTGGTGGCCCATTTCGTGTGCGACATAATCGATATCGAAAGCATCACCTGTCGGGTTTGATCTTCCGGTCATTCCGGTTCCTTTGTGATTGCCTTGCGGATTGGAATCGGTACTGCAAACACAACCGATGCAACCGGCATTTCCACCGCCTGAAGTATTGAAATTGTGCCCGATGTCGTAGTTTTCAAAACCGATATTAGCGTCGATTGTCCTTCCGGTTTGTACATTGTATTCGCCGCTCCACGGATCCGCCGAAGTATCCCCGAAATAAATCACCGCATCATTATTGGCTACAAAAACCATCGTAATGGCAAGGTCGTTTTCATACACGCCATTGACGCGCGTCATCGTAATGGCCATTTGCGCCTGGATGTTGGCTTTTTTTTCTAGATCGGTTCCTGTCCCTGCAAAAATATTTCCGTACTCTGCGGTACATGATTGGGCCAAACGATAGGTGCGCAGTTTTTTATCATCGGTGTTTAAAGCCTTATCTGCATTGGCTTTTCGGTCTTTTTCAAGCGTTGGCAAATGGGCTTCGCTGCTCGTCAGGCATGTAAAATCATTCGTGGCTGCACCAAGCGACGCTTTGTCATAAACAATGTAATTGTTTTTATCAGAAGTAAACGGATCGATGAAAACGGTGCTTTTGTCGCCCGACAAAACCATGCTATGCAACCCGAATTGGGTTACAGAAAATCGGGCAACCGCAGTCGGGTCTTCAATGCCCTGGGCGGCATACGATTTGATCATTGGGAATTTTGCTGCAAGCGCCGCTTCCATGATTGGCGTTTCCACCACGCGGTAATGTTCAATTTTTCCGGAAGCATTTGGAAGTTCAATGATCAGATTTGATTTTCCTTCAAAATTTCCTCTTACAGGAGCGCCCGATAAAGCATTTTTGAAAGCAGGAAAGTCGAGGCTGAAGATTTTTGATTGTTGCGGAATGGCGTTTCGCCGCGTTTTTTCAGCAGATTTTAGATCGGTCTCTTTGATAGTTTTCCATAACGACTGCGATTGGGAATAACCCATGGAAATCGTACAAAAAACCACAAAAATCAGTTGTAGGTTTTTTTTCATTGTGGTAGTAGTTTAAAGTAATTTTAGTTATTTCAAAGATAAACGGCAAAAAATTCAAAAACTACTCAATTTTGGAAAAGAATGTTAAAGTTTTTTCAATGATCAGGATCAATTTTTCATTTTGATATTTTACACACAGAAAGCCTTTTAATCCTGATGCTTTTCCTAATTTTGATTTTTATCCAATTGGATGATCCCAATTTTAAAACCCTTAGCATCCCAATTCATGAATTCTTTTCCTGAAAAACTTACCGAAAAACTCGACACCCGAAAACAGCAAAACGCTTTGCGCCAACTTCCGGCGTTCAACAACCTGATCGATTTTTCATCGAATGATTACATCGGCTTTGCCAAATCGGAAGCCTTGTTTCATGAAACGCACCATTATCTTTTGGAAAACGGATTCCTCCAAAACGGCGCAACCGGATCGCGATTGATTTCGGGAAATCATTTGCTTTTTGCCGAAGCTGAAAACTTTATTGCGCATTTTCACCAATCGAAAACGGCACTCATTTTCAATTCGGGTTATGATGCGAATGTGGGTTTTTTCAGTTCCGTTCCGCAGCGCAACGACCTGATTTTATTTGATGAACTCGCGCATGCCTCGATTCGCGACGGCATTAAAATGAGCCACGCCAAATCGTACAAATTTGAACACAACGATCTTGAGAACCTTGAAAACCTAATAGTAAAATACCAATCCGCAGGAAACGAAATCTACATTGCTACCGAATCGGTTTTTTCAATGGATGGCGATTCTCCTGATCTGGAAAAACTTGCCACACTGTCCGAGAAATACCACTGCCGGTTGGTCATTGACGAAGCGCATGCGCTTGGCGTTTTCGGAAATTACGGCGAAGGCCTGATCCAGGAATTGCAATTGCACGACAAGGTTTTTGCGCGGATCATGACTTTCGGAAAAGGATTGGGCTGCCATGGTGCTGCGGTTTTAGGATCAACTAAACTGAAAGATTTCCTCGTAAACTTTGCCCGAAGTCTTATTTATACAACCGGTTTGCCGCCCCATTCGGTTGCCTCGGTTTTAATGGCTTACAAACAATTGGAAAAAGAAAATATTGCAACCGAACAATTGCGTGACAATATTTTATACTTCAATCAGCAGAAAAACAGCCTGGGCTTGAAGCCGATCTTCGTCAGGAACAAATCGGCCATACAATCAGTGATCATTTCCGGAAATGAGAAAGTCAAAAACATCGCCTCTGCGTTACAAGAAAATGGATTCGACGTCAAAGCGATCCTTTCGCCAACCGTTCCAGAAGGACAGGAACGATTGCGCATTTGCCTGCACAGTTACAATACGCCCGAACAAATTTCGGATTTGCTGCAAACATTGCTCGAAAAACTTTAATGTGATTTCTAAAGCTGTTTAACAGATTTTATCAGCTATAGTTTCAGATTTTCCAAAAATACCATCAAAAATGGAAGCGCTTTGCAAAGCCGGTTTTGTTTCCCACCAATGTTGCGATTCTTGCTTATCTTTGTTTGGAAAGCAATTGATATGAAAATTTTCATCACAGGAATTTCGACCGATGTCGGTAAAACCATTGCCTCGGCGGTAGTCACCGAAGCGCTCGAAGCCGATTACTGGAAACCCATCCAGGCCGGCGATTTAGACCAATCCGACAGCTATAAAATTAAAAGCTACCTCAGCAATTCCAGGACAAAAATACATCCGAACAGTTATGCGCTGAACACGCCTGCAAGTCCGCATCTCGCAGCGGAAATTGACGGAATTGTGATTGATATCCAAAAGATTATCGAACCGAAAACGCAAAACCATCTTATCATCGAAGGCGCCGGAGGATTGTTCGTCCCATTAAACCAAACCGAAACCATCGCCGACCTGATCAAGCCCGATTATAAAGTGATTGTCGTTTCGCGGCATTACCTGGGCAGCATCAACCACACTTTATTAACGCTCGAAGCCTTGCAGCATAGAAATATCAAAGTTAGCGGAATCATTTTTTCAGGCGATGAAAATCCGGCTACCGAAAGCTTGATCCTCGATAAAACCGGCGTTCCTTTCCTCGGAAGGATTGAACAGGAACCGTATTTCGATCAAAACGTCATCGCCGAATATGCCGGTTTGTTCCGCGAAAAACTGTTGAATTTAGACCAATAAAAATGACCACATTACAGGAAAAAGACCAGAAATATCTTTGGCATCCATACACCCAGCACAAAACGGCAGCCATTCCGATTGCGATTGCAAGAGGCGAAGGCGCGTTGCTTTGGGACGAAAACAACAAAGAATACATCGATGCGATCGCGTCGTGGTGGGTGAATCCGTTTGGGCACAGCAACAAATTCATTGCCGATGCGATTTACAAACAGCTCACTACTTTAGAACATGTTTTGTTTGGCGGATTTACGCACGAACCGGCGATTCAGGTCGCAGAAAAACTGATGCAGATTTTGCCTAAAAACCAAAAGAAAATCTTCTTTTCAGACAACGGTTCAACCGCGGTAGAAGTTGCGATCAAAGTGGCTTTGCAATATTTTTACAACAAAGGCGAAAAGCGAAAAACGATCATTGCGTTTGAAGACGCCTTTCACGGCGATACCTTTGCAGCCATGGCAGCCAGTGGCATTTCATTTTACACCCAGGCTTTCAAAGGCATGTTTATCGACGTGGTGCGGATTCCGGTTCCGGTAAAAGGGCAGGAGCAAGCCAGTTTCGAGGCATTGAAATCGGTCATCAAAAACCACCATTGCGCCGGATTTATTTTCGAGCCGTTGGTTCTGGGCGCCGCCGGAATGGTCATGTATGAACCCGAAGCTTTAAACCAACTGATTTCCATCTGCAAAAAAAACAGCATTTTAACAATTGCCGATGAAGTCATGACTGGGTTCGGGAAAACCGGAAAAACGTTTGCCTGCGATTATCTGAACGTGCAGCCCGACATGCTGTGCCTTTCAAAAGCCTTGACCGGCGGCACGATCCCGATGGCGATCACGACATTTACCCAGGAATTGTTCGACGGATTTTACAGCGACGACATCAACAAAGCGCTGTTTCACGGCCATACTTTTACCGCAAATCCAACGGGTTGTGCGGCTGCTTTGGCGAGTATCGAATTGCTTCAGACCGATGACATGCAGCAAAACATCCGGCGCATCAATCAAAGCCATTTGCAGTTTGAATCGGAAATCAAAAACCATCCAAGAGTAACAACCACACGCCTACTTGGGGTCATTTTCGCGCTCGAAATTAAATCTGAAGGCGAAGAAAGTTACTACGGAACGATGCGCAACAAACTCTATGATTTTTTCATCGAAAACGGCGTCATCCTGCGGCCTGTGGGCAATATCGTTTACATTTTGCCGCCTTACATCATGACCAACGAACAGCTTGAGAAAGTGTATGAAGTCATTACAAAAGCGCTCGAAATAGTTTAATTTTGCAGCTGTTCCTGCTTTCCGCTATATCTTTTACGGCTGCGCTGCGCTACGCCGCAAAAGGATGCCGCTTCAATCAGGGCTGGGCAGTTTCCTAACAACAACATTCAATTAAAATTGCAAGAGATCATTTCCATAACCGCCATAGCTTCGGTGTCGCCATTGGGCAGCAGTGATGAAACCATCTGGGAAAATTACCGGAACGGCGGGCATTGCTTTACCGAACACGAATTCAACGGAAAAAAAGCGCTTGCCGCCTTTCTCGACGAAACTTCAAAACAAAAAGTGCTTGAAGTAAAGCAATCCGACCACAAATACAAGTCGCTCGACCACTCGGTTTTGTATGCGATTGCGGCTTCGCGAGAAGCAATTAGAAAAGCAGGCTGGAAAAAATCGGATATTTTCGGGATCAATTTGGGTTCTTCACGCGGCGCGACGGATTTGTTCGAAAAGCACTTCTCCGAATTTATTGAAACCGGAAAAGCACAAACTTTGGCTTCGCCAACCACAACACTCGGGAATATTTCTTCTTGGGTCGCGCACGATTTGCAAAGCTCGGGCCCCGAAGTGTCGCATTCGATTACGTGTTCGACCGCATTGCATGCGATGCTGAACGGAATTGCCTGGCTTCGCGCCGGAATGGCCGATAAATTCCTCGTAGGCGGAAGCGAAGCGCCATTAACCGATTTTACGATTGCGCAAATGCAGGCGATGAAAATTTACGCCAGGGAAAACCAGGAATTTCCGTGCCGCGCTTTCGATCTTGAGAAAAAACAGAATACGATGATTTTGGGCGAAGCGGCTTCGGTTTGCTGTCTTGAAATCGGGAAGAAAGAAAATGCGCTGGCGTTTATTGACGGTTTCGGTTATGCGACTGAAATATTGGAGCACAGCACATCCATCTCTGCAGAAGCCGATTGTTTCCAGAAATCGATGAAAATGGCGTTGCAAAATACCGATTTTTCGGAAGTTGATGTGGTTGTGATGCATGCGCCGGGAACGATCAAAGGCGATGCTTCGGAATACAGCGCAATCCGGAAAATCTTCGGGGAAACATTGCCGTTGCTTACAACGAACAAGTGGAAAGTGGGCCATACTTTTGGCGCTTCGGGCATGCTGAGCGTGGAACTTGCCGTGTTGATGCTGCAACGTCAAACATTCATCGGCGTCCCATTCGCGCAAGCGCAGAAATCGGGAAAACCCATTAGGAAAATACTGGTCAATGCTGTTGGATTTGGCGGAAACGCTGTCAGCATTTTAATTTACAAACCATAAAAAAACCCGCTTCCTTGATGAAAGCGGGTTTTTAGTTTGGTATTTTGGGGTTATTTAAGGATCACTTTTTGTGCCGTTTCGTAACCGTTTTCGAGTTTCACTTTGACCACCAGAACCTGGGTCGCTTGCGTCAGCTCGGCGGTTTTGAATTCGATTGCGCCAATCTTATTTTTGCTGAACAATCTTCTGCCAAGCAAATCATACACTTCTACGGTTTCGATGGCTTTTGAAGCATTCACTTTGACTTGTTTTGCATCGGTTGAAATCACTACGGCATTTGTGTTTGCAGCATGGTTTTCAGTAGCGAGTGTCGCAGTTTTGAACCTGATCTCAAAGCGCGTATTGAACGTTCCGGCAGCAGTCGCAAAGGTATAATCAGAAGTTTTCAGATTGTGGGCCACGTGTTCCTGGTTGTCGATCAGGTACACATCCTGGCTTTGGAACAATCCGTCAAATTCGTCTAGGCGGATCGTAAAATTTGTTGCAATGGTAGACACATAACCTACAGGAATGATTTCGTCATCGCTGAAAGGAAGCTGTCTTCCCTGGATGGCATACGTATCGCTTCCTGAAATCGTGTAGGCAGTGATTTTGTTTCCGGCAGCCATTGTTTTTCCGTCGTACAGGTCGTCGAATTCATTGGTTGCGCCAGTCACATATCCTACGAGCAATTCGTTGAAAGCACCTTCTGAATTTGAAACGTCTAACCACAGGCGGCTTTTTTCAATCGCATTTACAGTATGAGCTACTGGTCCGGCATTTTTATAGAACGACCCGTTGTGTCCTACAACGCGCATGTTGTTTTTGAAATTTGCCGTGTAACTTCCGTTTGCAAGGCCGGTTTTTGCTTCGATGAAGAATCCTTGCCCTGAAGCCACTTTTCCGTCAGGTTTTACACCGCCAGTCAAGGCAGACGCTCCTGTTTTTACACCACCGGTAAGGTTGTATTTTGCATAATCATCTGAGGTGTACGTATACAATCCTGCGGCATTGGCACTGGCAATTGCGGTGTTGTGCGTCCACAAGTAAATCGTTCCGTTCACTAGGCTGGCGTTTACAGGATCGGTAAGGAACACGTCGATATCGATCGCCGATGGGTAAGGATTTCCGATCAGGTTGAAAGTTCCTGCGCCTTTTTTGATCGCTACGGGAACCACACCATTATTAGGAATGCCTTTGAATGTGCCTTCATAAATTCCGCTGGTTGTATTTGTGGTACTCCATCCGGCAGGCGCACGAAGCAGGTAACCTGTCGCAGGTTGCATGATGGCAGCGCCATTTTCGTGAATCACATAGGCATTCGTGATTGGGTTAAAGCTGTAATATTTGTCATATCGCGTAAAAGGCGAAAGGTCGAATAAAGTTTGGTTTTGCACCGGAGATGACCAGTAGCTGAAATCGAAATCCTTCATTGTAGACGTTTTTCTTTTTACGGTAATGCTTCCGAGGTCAACTGCAGTATCATCAAACTGTACAATGCTTCCCTGATCTTCAACAACAATGTTTGAATTTAGATGGTTGTCAACAGTCAGGTTGTTTATAATGATCAGGTTTTGGCCTACGCCAACAGTTACGACGGCGCCATTTGTCACCTGGCAAGAGCATACATGCAAATCAGAGGTAAGGGTCAGGTTGCTGTTGATCGTTACAGTTGAATACTGGTTTGGCGTTCCGCTCCAAACACCGTTTTGGTAAGTGATATCTGCAGGAATTGTAATCTGAAGCACATTGGTAAACTGAGCCGTACATCCACCGTTTTGAATTACCGCTCTGTAATAAGTAGTTGCAGTAATGGCTTGCATTGTTGCCGATGTTAAAGTGGTTGCTGTTGAAGCAATGTCTGTAACCCCTGTCGTGAACGCTGCATTTGTAGCCGATTGCCATTTGATGACGCTTCCGGTCTGGCCTGTTAATACGATGTCTTTAGGTTTTGTGCCCTTACAGATCGTTGTTGGCAAAGTACTGATTGTTCCTGCAACAGAACCGGTAATCGTGATTTGTTTTGTAATGGCGGTTGTAGTTGCTCCACAGAAGCTGTTTTTCCTGCGAACCCAATAAGTTGTTGTAAGAATAGGGTTAACGGTAATAGAAGCTGCTGTTTGACCTGCTATAATATTGTCACCAACAGTTCCTGTTCCCCATTCGAATACAGCATTTGTTCCGGCAGTTCCTCCGCTAGCAGTAATTGTAGTTGCGCCGCCGCTGCAAACCGTGTCATTTGTAGCTGCGATTGTAATTGGTGTAGTTGATGCAATTGTGATATTTGTAAAAGCAAGTGCTGCATTGGCATTTCCACCGATTTCTTTAAGGCGTATTTCTATAGTTGAATTTTCATTCAGGTTGAATGTTCCGGTTACGTCTCCGACACATGCACCGCCGGCACTATAAGAATCACAATTCCATTTTCTAACGCCGTCTATATACAATTCGGCTACATCATCCCAATTAAGCATTTTCAGGGTGTAAGTTCCGCAAGGAAAGCCTTTTCTTTTTGCCGTGAAAACAAAATTGTCAACAGGTACGGCACAACCGCTGTAACCTGTAGCACTAGACGGTGATGTAGTTGTTGCCCAGCTTGTTGATGAATCGAAATTTAATGGCGATCCTGCAATTGCTGTTTGAATGTAATAACCTAAATAAGCATTTGCTGCCAGGGTGATATCTGAATTTAAATAGCCGTAAACATTCCATGCATTGTTTCCAAATGCTGTTGGATCTCCCGCAGGCGCATTTACAACAACTGAAACTGAAGCTGAAGTCGTGTATGCAGAGCATGTTCCATTGTCCTTAATCCTAACCCAGTAAGTTGTTGTTGCAAATGGTGCAACCGTGATTGCATTTCCAGTTCCTGCAATGGCATTGGCGTCAGAAACGGTTCCTGTTCCCCATTGGTAAACAGCGCCTCCAGCTAAAGTCGATCCGGTTGCAGTCAAAGTCCTGCTCGTTCCAGGGCATCCGGCAGTTCCGGATACTGTAATTGATGTAGGTGCAACAGATGGTTGTGTTACGTTTACCTGGATGTTATAAGTTCCGGTATTTCCAGTACAAGGTGATGGTTGTACCATTCTAACCCAGTAGGTGGTTGTTGTTAAAGGAGTTAAAGTGATTGGGTTTCCGGTTCCAACGGCGTTGGCATCTGACACCGTTCCGGTTCCCCACTGGTATGAAGTTCCGGTTGCGCCGGTTGCAGTTAGTGTTGTTGAAGCACCGCGACAAATGGTCGTTGTTCCCGAAACTCCGTTTGGCGCCACAGCCTGCGGAACTACGGTAACAGTTGTCGAAACGCCGCTGGATAAAGTATTACATGGCGCACCGTTGTCTTTCACCCTTACCCAGTAGGTTGTTGTAGCAGATGGATAAACGGTAAATGTTGTTGCGTAAGTTGAACCGATTACGTTTGCATCTGAAACTGCTCCTGATCCATACTGATAATATCCTCCGTTGCTTAAAGTTCCACCGTTGATGGTTAAAGTTGGCCAAGTTCCCGCACAAACGCTGTTTACTCCTGTTAAGGAAGTTGGAGCAACAGATGGAACGTATATAGTCGTGTTAACAGATCCCGTAGGCGTCGTGCTGCATGGTGATGCGTCAATGCGACGTACCCAGTAAATCGTTTGTGCTGTAGGGTTTACATTAATTGTCCCGGTTGATTCTGTAAGGAATGCTGTGGCATCGCTCACAGTGTTTGTAGTTCCCCATTGGTAAACTGCTCCCGTTCCTATCGTTCCGCCGACAGCGGTGATTTGCACTCCGCCAGAAACATTGTTACAAGTGCTCGTTGCAGAAATAGATGAAGGATTGGTAGATTTTACGTTTACGGTAATCGCTAACGATACAGCACTCGAAATGTTAGAGCATGGTGATCCATTGTCTTTGATTCTTACCCAATAAGTTGTTGTTGTTGATGGATAAACAGTAAAAGTGTTACCTGTCGTTGTTCCTAACTGATTGGCATCTGAAACAGTGCCGTAACCCCATTGGTAATAAGCACCATTGAATAAAGTACCTCCGCCAATCGTCATCACCGGATTTGTACCTGCGCATATTGTCGTTGCAGTAGTTGTAAGTGAAGTTGGAGCAATTGAAGGTGGATATATCGAAATATTGACCGATCCTGTCGGAGTAGTGCTGCATGGAGATGCGTCTACTCTTCTTACCCAATATACTGTTGGCACTGTTGGATTTACAGTAATGGTTCCTGTAGATTCCGTACGGAAAGCGGTAGCATCGCTAACAGTGTTTGTAGTTCCCCACTGGTAAACCGCTGCTGTTCCCATAGTTCCACCATTTGCAGTGATTGAAACTCCGCCTGCAACATTATTACAAGTGCTTGAAGCTGAAATTGATGAAGGATTGGTCGATTTTACGTTAACCGTAATTGTTAAAGATGCTACGGCTGTGATCGTAGTACATGGTGATCCATTGTCTTTGGCCCTTACCCAATAAGTTGTTGTTGCTGTTGGATAAACTGTAAAAGTCGTACCCGTTGTAGTTCCAAGCTGATTTGCATCCGAAACTGCTCCGTAACCCCATTGGTAGTAGCCGCCATTGAATAAGGCACCGCCATTGATCGTGATAACAGGGTTCGTGCCTGCACATATAGTCGTTGCCGTTGTCGTGATTGAAGTTGGCGCAATTGAAGCTGGATAAACAGTTATGTTAAGTGATCCGGTGTTTGTGCTACATGGGGCAGGATCTACACGTCTCACCCAATAAATGGTTGTCGCAGTTGGGTTAACAGTGATGGTACCGGTTGTTTCAGATAGGAAAGCAGTCGTATTGTTCACGGTATTTGTAGTTCCCCATTGGTAAACCGCGCCGGTTCCCATGATATTGCCTGCTACGGTGAGTGAAATTCCGCCTGCAACATTGTTACAATTGTTTGGACTTGCTGTTAATGTCGCTGGTGTTGTCGATTTTGTGTTAACCGTAACCGTTTGATAAATCATGTCAGTCGTAACATTACACGGTGTTGGGTCAATCCTTCTTGCCCAATAAGTCGTAGTTCCTGTAAGATTTGCAGTGGTATAACTCGCTGAAGTGCCTGTTGATAAAGTGGTGCTTCCGGTTCCCCATTGGTAAGTAGTTCCTGGAGCTGCAGTTCCGCCAGAAGCGGTAAGCGTTGTATTGGTTCCTGAACAAATTAGGGTTGTTCCTGCAATTGTGGTTGGTGCTGTAGAATAATTATTACAAGCAGTATAAGCGAAAGAAACCTGTGCTTGTCCTGTGCGCTCGTAAAAATCTAAAACCAAATTAGTGTCACCATTCAGATAAACTGCATTTGATACGCTTGTGGCGTAGCTGTGATCCACAAAGTTATTTACTAAATAAGTACTTCCGCCATCAATACTAAGTCTGTATCCGTCATCTCCGCCAACGGTAAACGTATACCATCCGGCAGGAAAATTTTTCTTCATTTTGAATTTTACGGCGAATAAATCAAAGTAGCTCCCACAAATATTTCCTCCCGAAGGTCCTGCATCTACCCAATTGTGGTTAAAAGTTTCGGTTTCTGTAATGTATCCGCGGTATGTCGTTGTAAAAGCGTTGCTTGGCGGACTTGCCGATTCTGTGCTCGCATATACATATCCTATCCAGGAACCATTGCCATAAGAAGTTTGGTCACCTGCCGGGATATTTACCGTAACAGGTGTAGAAGCCTCTGCAGTATAACCTGGGCAACTTCCACCAGTGTCGAGCCTTCTTACCCAATAGGTTGTGGTCGCTGTCGGGCTAACGGTTATTGATGCGCCGGTTTGTCCTGAAATGGCATTTGCTGCAGTTACAGCACCTGTTCCCCATTCGTAAGTGGCGCCAGGAGCCAAGGTTCCATTTGCGGCAGTAAGCGTCGTGCTGTTTCCGGCACAAATCGTTGTTGTTCCGGTGATGGCCGTTGGCGCTGTTGATTTTGCATTTACGGTTACGCTTGTGGTAAGCCCTGAAGTTTCTGCGTTACAAGGTGCGGCATCTTTTCTTCTTACCCAATAAGACGTAGTTGTTGACGGGCTTACAACAATAGAAGCGCCGTTTTGTCCGGCAATAGGGTTTGTTCCAACAACGGTTCCTGTTCCCCAAACATAATAAGATCCTGACAAAGCAGTGCCGCCAGAAACCGTTAAAGTCGTCGAGGATCCGTTGCAAATTGATGTTGGTGCCGAAACGGTCGTTGGCGCAGTAGAAATATTATCGCAAAGTGCGGTATAGGTAAAAGTTACGCGTGAATCGCCACCCTGGTCGTAGTTTTCAAGAACCAGGTTTTTGGTTCCGCTAAGGTAAATGGTTTTAGAAGTGGTTTGGTAACTGTGGTAATTCCAATCTGAAATTTCCCATGTTGCCCCGCCGTCAAAGCTTAACCTCACCCCGTCGTCTCCACCAATGGTGAACGTGTAGTTTCCTGCAGGAAAAGTGCGCGTCATTCTGTATCGAAGGGAAAACCCGTCGGTATAGCTTCCGCAGACATTGGCTCCCGAAATGGCACCAGCACCGAGATTTTGGTCAAAAATTTCAGGTTGCGTGACATAACCCCTATAAGCAGTTGGCGCAGTAAACGGACGTGTTGGCGGATTGGCAGCATCGATCGTTGCGTATACATAACCAATCCAGGAATCGATACCGTATACCGATGGATCTCCCGGAGGCGTTGGACATTGCGCTGATGCAGTGGCATAACTTCCAAAAAGGAGCAATGCAGCAGCAATTAATTTTACAGCATTTTGAAAAGGGTTGAAAATGGCACAGCATTTTCTTTCAATGGCTGAAGTGGTTTTTGTTTCATTTGAATTTTTGGAGTTCAAATGGGTTGGAGTAATTTTTTTCATTTCGAACATTTTTAAATGCGGGGTCGTTTGTTTGTTTATGATTCTAACTCGAAATTTAAAATCATCGACCAAATGTATAAAATATCCGATGAAATGCACAAATTATTTTTTAGTATATTTTTTTTCTTACAAAGTACGAAAACGTTGTAGTTTTTTGAAATTCCTTTAAACGCTTGGATTACAGGCGCTTTAAGTAAATAAAAAAAAATTAAGATTTTTTTATGGTTTCTTAAATTTGTAGGATTTATATTATTGTTCTGAAATTGATTTTTATTGTAATTCAAGTGACCTGCATCGCTTTCGGTCAGATATTTTTTTAATTGGAATGAAATTCTTACAATAAAAAAACCCGTAACAGGTTGCTGCACGGATTTTTGAATTTGATGAAGAGGTTTCTGCTCATACCTGAAACCACTCAATCACGACAAAAAAAATCCGCTAAGTATAACTTAGCGGATTCTTTTTTTGATTGTTGATTTTTTTAGTTGACCAATACCTTTTTAGTAAGGGTAGCTTGGTTTGTAAAAGTAATCTGTACCATTAAAACCTGATTGCTTGCGTTGATTGTTTCTGTTGAAAATGAAACTGCATCGATGCCATTTTTGGTGTATAAAAGTTTTCCGGCCAAATCGTAAACAGCAATGCTGCTGATCGACTCTGTAGATTGAACGCTGATTTTATGGTTTGCTGCAAATACCACTGCTGATTGATCTGCCAATGCAGCATTTTTGGTGCCTAAGGCAGCATTCGTAAATTTAAGTTCAAAACGGTTGTCAAAAGTGCCTACTTCAGTGTTAAAAGTATAGCTTCCTGCTTTAATGTCCTGAACAGTATTTAAAAGCTTGTCTAAAAGGTAAACGTTCTGGTTTTCAAATAAACCGTCAAACTGGTGGATCGAGATCTTAAACGTACCTGCAACTGTTGTGCTGTAGCCTAACGGAACTGCCTGATTGGCGTCAAACGGTAAAGCACGGCCCTGAATGACAAGTTTGTTTGCATCAACGATGCTGTAAAAATTCACAAAGCTGTTTCCATTGATTCCGATTCCGTCATACACCCTGTCGATTCCGTTGGTAGCACCTTCGGTAAAACCAATCAGCGTTTGTTTGAATGCGCCTTGTTCATTTGTAAGGTCAAGCCAGATCCGGTTGTTGCTTTCATTTGTCGTTTCGGCATTTTTATAAAACTGGGCATTGTTGTTTGTTAAACGCATGGTATTGGTAAACACGGCATCTACCGCATTTACAGCTTTTACAAAGAAAGCTTGCCCTGCCGCAATTTTACCTTGGAAAGGTACTCCAGTAGGATTCGTCATGACACCACCTATTTTATTGTATGCAATGTAATCGCTGCTTGAATACGCATATAAGTTTCCGCTTGCTGCAATTGGCGTTGCATGTGACCACAAGTAAATGATTGGAGAAATATTCGTATTATTACTTGTGCTTTCAGATAAAAATAAATTTGCATCAATTGCAGAAGGATATGGGTTTCCAATAAGATTCATGTCATTCGCGCCTGATTTCGCCATTGGTATGGTGATTTTTCCATTATGAGGCCTTCCGATGAACGCAGCGTTAAAAACCGTATTTGTAGGCGTAATGTCTGTTCCTGCACGTGCGATATAACCTTTGGCTTCAACCATGGTCTCCAGCCCGTCAGTAATTACCTGCCATGCATTAGATGTAGTATTGAATTTATAATACTTATCGAATCTTGTCAACGGCGATAAATCATGAAGTACCTGGTCTTCTACTGGTGAGGAATAGTATACGAAATCAAACGGTTTTAATTGTTTAACATCTCTTTTCATGGTAAATGTACCGGCACCTAGATCGGCATTTTTAGTATCTTCATTCACCTGAACCAAACTTCCGGTGCTTTCAACAGTAAAAGTACCATTGTTCATCACGATACCGTTAACGGTAAGTGAAGCTCCAGATTCAATAATTAATGTGGCCTGTGGCTGAACTTCAAGTTCACATGCAACCAAATTGGTTCCTGTTGGTATAGTAAAGGTATTACCGCTTGCAATTGACATATAATAATCTTGGTTAGTCGGTCCTGTTCCATTACTCCAGACGCCACCGTTATAAACTGCGGCTTCTGGACAGATTCTCGTTTTTATACGAGAAACCATTCTACGTGTTGTACCATCGTATTTTAAATAATCGCCACCAACTATTGTTTTTCCATCAGACTGTAATTGAATATCTCTAATTACGCTGATCCCTTGATAAACATCTGTTCCTCCTTGAAAACCTGCTTCCGGCCCGGTACCTGTTAAAAAGGTAGCATCAAGTGTTGAGTTAGAATTTAATCGTGCAATACCTTTTGGAATAGTAGTACCATTGTAAGCACTGAAGCTACCGCCGATCAAAATTCTATTGTCAGGTTGAACATAAACCGAAAATATATAACTTGCATTACCAGTACTCGTTACGCCTTGTCCAGCGGTATAATCAAAGCTAGGTCCTTGTGGCATTGGTATTCCATCACTTTCTAAGAAGACTAACGATTTTCTCGTAATTCCATTGTAGCTCGTAAAACTTCCAACAGCATATATTCTATTGTTCGCAGGTTTTACGAATACATCGTAAACCGCATCACCTCCACCAACACCTGTCCCACTTGGGTTAAAACTAGTGTCTAAACTTGCATCAGGCATCAAGCGTAATAATTTATTCTTTACTGTGGTAACTGTTCCATTTATATAACCAGTAAAAAAACCGCCAACAATTATTTTTGTGACTCCTGATATATATTGAATTCCTAAAGCTCTTACTTCATTGTTAACTGTACCAGGTGCATTCCAAGTCGCATCCATAGAACCGTCATAGTTTAAACGCATAACTCTTTTGTTGCCACTTCCATTATAAGTTAAGAAAGTTCCACCTATATATATTTTGTTATCGACCTTATCAAATGCCAAAGCATGCACTAAAGCATTTGGTCCTCTGTTACCAGTAGCAACATTAAAAGTATTATCTACGGAACCATCAGAATTTAAGCGTGCCAAATTTTTAATTGTTGTCGAGCCAGGTGCACTAATTGAAAAATCTCCACCAATTAATATTTTACCATCCGGTAAAATATAAACGCAGTACAAATAACCATTTGCGGTGATTGGTGAGTTAAAAGAAGTGTCTAGAGTGCCGTCAGCATTTAAGCGTGCAATGTATTTTCGCGCTACACCATTGAATGACAAAAATCTGCCAATAATTATAATTTTGTCTTGATTCACACCAGATGGATAAACTTTTGACTTGTAAACAATACACTGAGCAGAAGATTGAGTAGCTGTTGGGGGTGTTGAAACTGTAGCAGAACCGTAAGCTCCAATTCCGCTAGAATTAAACGAGTTGTCAATTTCTCCTGGTTGGGCATGTCCTAAGTAAGACATGATCAGGAAGACCAGCGTTAAATATAATTTTGTTTTCATAATTAACTTTTTTAATTGTTAGGTTAAACTTGATTTGGTATTGCAAAAGTATCAATATGGGGTAGTATTGAAAACTTATCTGTTATTTAATTGTCAAAGTGTTAATTTTTATCGACGAAATACCCACCTGATGCTGTTTTTATCGATTAAAAACACAATCGCATACATTATTCACAACGAATGTTTCTTTTTTTCGAAAGAAACTTCCTATTATTATATTGTTAGCATCTTATTGAAACCTACAAGTTTTTTTTAGGATTTTTTATGTATTGCCTGCAAAATCCTGATACAAATAAAATAAAATATTTTCTCTCCAATTTTTTTGCTTAAAAACAATAATAAAATTTACAGATACCTTCAAAAGCTTTCAAGAAACTTTATAAACAATAAGATGTTAATAATTCTTGTAATCCTAAACCTACAATTTATGTTAAATAGATCACTTTATCGTAGTAATTATGCATTTTATCGATGTTTTTTTTTGTAAATGTAAAAATAAAATTTACTTTCGAACCATAGAAATGAAATTTTTTTTGAAAAAAGCATTTTTACGTCCTAACAAACAGCAAATTATGACCAGTAAAATCCAAGCAAAAAGAAGCATCGATATCATGTTCTTTAAAAGACATTTATCGAATGAAATCATGAGAAGATTTTTGATATCTAAAGTTAAAAACGCCTTTTGGACAGCTGATTTGTTATCAAATTAAGCGTCTTCATCGATTTTATTACGCATTTAATCTAAAAATTAAAGGTTTGTTGAGAATCTGAAAATGTTTGTAATACTTTCGTCCCTGAAAAGCTCGAAAACGCTTTTCAATTGTACCCAATTTTATAAACCTAAAACATTGATTATGGAACACACTATTACTAATTTTAAAAGAGCATCTCTTTTTCTATTATTGTTTTATGCCGTTTTCTCTTCACAGGATGTTCACGCGCAAGCAGTCACAGAGATAGTTACTGATTATCAGGGCTATTGGAAAAGTGGGCCTGGCGCATTGCTAAATCCGGTGAAGCCGCAAAACAGTCATGACCTGTTGTCATTTACATTTAACGGACAACGGTATTCGACAGGTGTAAACGATGCTTTGCTTGCGACTCACGGAGATGCATTCTCTCCGCAGAAGTTTATTGCACTCCCGATGGAGAATATGTCGGGAATCCCAACTGCCGAAACTTTCATCGGCGTGGGCCAATTGTATGACGGCGTAAACAACGGCCCGTCATCACCACCGCCATTGAATAACCTGGCTTATTATCTTACAGATGGTATACAAGGTTTGAACATTGGAACTTGTGCTACAAACATCCCGCAAGGATATGTTAGCTTTCAGGTATCTCAAGTAAACCCGTTGTCTATTGGCGATGGCATTCCAGATATTTTGATTACACAAGTAGCACAGCCTTCTGGAGCTACAGACATTTATTCTTTTAAAGACATTAACGGAAATACCGTAGGAAACTCAGTGAATATTGTATTGAACAACCTTGCTCCTGTTGGAAACTGGATTGCCGATTTCTATAAAGTGAATTCAAATCCGATGATTATTCCTGCAGGGTTTGTCAATACAGAAAGACCGATGCGTTTGTGGGCTGCAGATTTTGCAGATTTCGGTATTACTGCCGGAAACTACCAATCTATCGACCATTTCGTAATCAATCTTAAAGGAACTACTGATATTGCTTTTGTGGCTTACAATTTCGCAACTGCAGTAGTCGTGCCGTTAACGCCGGGAATTGCATTGTTGAAAGACGGTGTTTTCCAGGACACCAATGGAGATTGCCGCGCAAGTGTTGGAGATAAAGTAAATTATACTTTTACAGTAACCAATACAGGCCAAGCGCCTTTGACGCAAGTAACAGTAACCGATCCTTTGGTAACCGTTTCTGGTGCGCCGATTTCATTGGCTGCAGGTGCTTCAAGCATCGGGCATTTCACGGCTACTTATACTATTACACAAGCTGATGTTGATGCAGGTGCGGTATACAACCGTGCTACAGTAACAGCAAGAGATCCTGAAAATGCCATTATCACTAAAGACTCATCTGACCCTACGCCAATTGGTTCTGGAAGTCCATTATACCACGCAGATTGTGACAAATGTACGGTAACGCCATTGTTGCAAACACCAACGATCACGTCTCCGCTTTCTCCTGTAAATCTTGAAGGATGTTCAACAACTGCAATCACCTCTTTGCCTTACAGCGAAGTAGCCGTTTCCATTACGCCTGCGCAATTTATCGCTCAGGGCGGAACAATTTCTAACATTTCACTGGTGCTTTCAATTTCTTACCAGGATGTGAAATCAGGGACTTGTCCTATTGTTGTAACAAGAACATTTACGGTAACCAGCGGTTGTCTTGTACTGCCAATCAGACAAATCATCAATATCAACGATACGGTGAAGCCTACAGCTGATGCTTTGGCAGATTTAACTGTAGTGGGTTGTAATGCAGCGTTCCCAACTGCCGACATTGCGTTGGTGACAGGAGAAGCCGACAATTGTACGGCAGTGCCAACAGTAACTTTTGTAAATGACAGCGCGCCTGTAGTAACAGGTTGTACAGAAACTATCATCAGGACTTATAAAGTAGCGGATGATTGTGGAAACTTTATTGAAGTACACCAAAATTTAATCAGAACAGCTGATACAGTGAATCCAACAGCTTCAAACCCTGCTGATTTGCCGGTTGTAGACGGTTTGCCTGCGCCAGATGTTACCGTAGTAACAGACGAAGCCGACAATTGCAGCACACCAACAGTAACGTTTATTTCAGACAGTATTCCGGTAACTCAAGGCTGTACTGAAGTGGTAATCAGGACGTACAGAATAACTGACGCTTGTGAAAACTTTATTGATGTTACACAAAGATTGGTAAAAAACCTAACAACTACTGCATTGGTAGTGGGCGAGATCACACAGCCAACTTGTAGCACAACAACAGGAAGCGTAGTGCTTTCAGGTTTGCCGGAAGGAAACTGGACCATCACACAATCAGGTACAGCAAGCAATACATATACAGGTACAACTTCAACTTATACTGTTGCGGGTCTTGCTACAGGAACATATACCTTTACATTTACTTCTGATGCCTGTACTTCGGTACCATCGGCAGCAGTAGTAATCAATACAACGCCAACTGTGCCAAATGCACCGGTATTGGCATCAACCACACAGCCTACATGTACTGTAGCCGGTGGATCAGTAACATTGTCAGGATTGCCTGCAACGGGAACCTGGACAATCGTTGACCAAAACGGAAATACAGTAGCGACAGGAACAGGCGAAACCGCAACAATCTCTGATTTGGGTGCTGGAACGTATTCTTTCTCTGTAATTACAAACGGGGATTGTACATCAGCAGCTTCAGCTTCAGCTACAATCGTACCGTCAACAAACCCAACTGCAGCAGTAGTTGTAAATGTGGTACAGCCAACTTGTACGGTTCCAACAGCAGCAGTAGTGCTTTCAGGTTTGCCATCAGGAAACTGGACCATTGCCGAAATCGGACTTACAGGAAACGGTACTGCTAACGTAACGGTAAACCTGGCGCCTGGAACTTACAACCTTGTCGTAACAAACAGCCTTGGATGTAACTCCTTGCCATTGGATATACCATTAGTGATCAATCCACAGCCGGCTGCTCCAACTGCGCCGCTTGTAGGAACAGTAACACAGCCAACGTGTACTTTAGCAACCGGAAGCATCGAGCTTACAGGCTTGCCATCAGGAAACTGGACATTGAATACGCCAAACGGGCCGGTATCAGGATCAGGTGCTACGTATGTAGTATCAGGATTGGCTCCAAACACGTATACTTTTACAGTGACTGTTGGTGATTGTACTTCAACGGCATCTGTTGCACAACAAATCAATCCAGAAGCTGCTGCTCCGGCTGCTCCTCTTGTAGGAACAGTAACACAGCCAACATGTACTTCTGCAACAGGAAGCATTGAGCTTACAGGGTTGCCATCAGGAAACTGGACATTGAATACGGCTAATGGGCCGGTATCAGGATCAGGCGCTACTTATGTAGTTTCAGGATTGGTTCCAAACGTTTATACTTTTACAGTTACTGTTGGTACTTGTACTTCAACAGCATCTGTTGCACAGCAAATCAATACACAGCCAGGTAATTTGAATGCGCCGAATGTTGATTTAATTGTTCAGCCAACTTGTAGTACTGCAACTGCAACGGTAACGCTTTCAGGGCTTCCTTCAGGAAACTGGACACTTACGCAAACCGGTACTTCAGGAAACACCTACACTGGTGCAACAGCAACTTATACTATTGAAAACCTTGCTATGGGTAGTTACAACTTCAGCGTGACCAATGCTGCAGGATGTAATTCTCCGGGATCACTTGCGGTAACGATCAACAGCCAGCCTGTAACACCAGCTGCGCCAATCGCTGCAACGCCTATCCAGCCAACTTGTAGCGTAGCTACCGGAAGCGTTGTGCTTTCAGGCCTGCCATCAGGAAACTGGACAATTACACAAACCGGAACTGCCGGCAATACTTATACAGGTTCAACAGCATCCGTTACTGTAGCAGATTTGGCTCCAGGGTCGTATACCTTTACAGTAGCAACTGCATTATGTACTTCTGTTGCCTCAACAGCTGTAGTGATCAGTTCAGCAACTGCTCCGCCAGCGGCGCCGATTGCAGCAACGCCAACACAGCCAACTTGTACAACTACAACTGGTAGCGTTGTCCTTTCAGGATTGCCATCTGGAAACTGGACATTGAATTTAGGAGATGGAACTACCATCGCGGGTAGCGGAAGCACTTTTGATCTTGGTGGTTTGACTCCTGGTACTACATATAACATCTCGGTAACCAACAGCCTAGGTTGTGAATCACCGGCAACAACGGTAGTGATCAATGCTGCCGGAGAAACTGTAAACCTTGCAGATGAGGCTTGTAACGGTGATGATAAACTGATATTAAACCTTGCCTCGAAATTGCCACCTGGAACACCGTTAACTGGTGTATGGACGAACCTTCGCGACAACACGACTGTTACTGCGCTGTTTAATCCTTTCGGTCTTCCCAACGGTGTTTACGACATCCAGTATGTGGTTGCTTCAGGAAGCTGTACCCAGACATTTGTGGTTGCGGTAACTGTGGATTCGAATCTTTGTGAGGTTTCGCCAATAGGAGATTGTGCCATAACATGGATCAACGCTTTTTCTCCAAACGGAGATGGTTTGAACGATACTTTTATTATCAAAGGTTTGGATGAAACAGAATGTTTTCCTACAAACAGCATCGAGATCTTCAACCGTTGGGGCGTATTGGTTTATGACACGAATCAGTATGACAACAATACCAAGGTATTCCGTGGTATTTCAGAAGGCCGTGCGACGCTTAGCAAATCATCAGAGCTTCCGGCGGGAACCTATTTCTACATTGTGAAGTACAGTGACAGGTTCGGAGAAAAACATGAAAAACAAGGTTATATCTACCTTTCAAAATAAACCTAACTCAAATCTAACTCCCGGGATTCTTCGGAACCCCGGGATAAAAACAAGAATCTAATGAAAACAAGAATATTAATTTTCGTTTTGATGTTTACAGGAGCGTTAAGTTATGCGCAGCAGGATGCGCAGTTTACGCAGTACATGTACAACACGGTCAATGTAAACCCTGCTTATGCGGGATCGCGTGGCGCCCTGAGCATATTCGGACTGCACCGTACCCAGTGGGTTGGTGTGGATGGTGCACCTACCACCAATGCCGTATCGATGAACACGCCGATCAACGATTCCAACCTTGGGATCGGGGCATCGTTTGTGAGCGACAAGATCGGGCCTACTAAAGAAAACGCGATCTCAGTTGATGTTTCTTACACGGTTCAGACCTCTGAGACTTTTAAATTGTCTTTTGGTGTGAAAGGTACCGGGAACTTCTTCAACCTGGATGCTACAAAGCTAAACTTCGCCCAGCAGGAAGCTGTTGAAGCGCAGAAGCTCAACACGTTTACCCCTAATGTGGGCGCGGGTGTGTATTTCCACTCCGATAAAATGTATGTCGGATTGTCGGTACCGAATTTCATCACCAACAAACAGAAATTCGACGATACCAATAAAGTGGCCTACCAGGAGAAAATGAGCTATTACCTGATCGCAGGATATGTATTTGATTTGAGCCCGAACACCAAGTTCAAACCGGCCTTGATGACCAAAGCCGTATCCGGGGCACCGCTTCAGGCCGACATTTCAGGGAACTTCATGTTCTTTGACAAGCTGGTCCTTGGCGCAGCCTACAGATGGGATGCAGCAGTGAGCGGCATGGCAGGTTTCCAGATCACCGACGGGCTGTTTATCGGCTATGCGTATGATTACGACACGACCGATTTGAACAACTACAGCAAAGGATCGCACGAGGTTTTCCTTCGCTATGAGCTCTTCAGCAACTTCAACAAAATCATATCACCCCGATTCTTCTAAAACCCGGACATCATGAAAAATAAAGTATTACTTTACATAACAATCCTGGGAACGATGGCCTTTAACGGTTATTCCCAGAGCGGCGGCATCAAAAAGGCCGACAAGCAGTATGCCAAATATGCCTACATCGACGCCACCCAGACCTATGAGCGCGTGGCCGCCAAAGGCTACAAATCGGCAGACATGTTCCAGAAACTCGGAAACGCTTATTATTTTAATGCCGAGCTCGATAAAGCCAATAAATGGTACGGCGAACTTTTTGCCATGGGCGGGGACATCGCACCGGAATACTACTACCGTTATGCACAAACCTTAAAATCAGCCGGCGATTACGCCAAAGCCGATCAGATGATGGTGCAGTTCAACCAAAAGGCAAGCGCCGATTTGCGCGGGCAGATCTTCAAGGACAAGCAAAACTACATGGATGTGATCAAAGCCAATTCTGGCCGTTACACCATCGGGGATGCCGGGATCAACTCGAAGTATTCTGATTACGGAAGCTCATTCTTCGGAAAGAAACTGGTTTTCACTTCTTCACGCGACACGGGAAGCTTTGCGCAGAAAAAGCACAAATGGACCAACCAGTATTTTACCAATATGTATGCGGCTGAGATCGGGAAAGACGATTCGCTGTCAAACCCTGTGAAATTCGCCAAGTCGATCAACTCTAAATTCCATGAGGCCACTCCGGTATTTACAAAAGACGGCAAGACGGTTTATTTCACCAGGAATAACTATAACGACGGACACAAAGGAAAAGATGCCAACAAGATCACGCTTTTAAAGATCTACAAAGCAACGCTCAAAGACAGCACCAATTGGTCTGATGCAACGGAACTTCCTTTCAACAGCGATTCTTACAGCACCGCGCACCCAACACTCAGCGCAGACGGCAAAACGATGTATTTTGCATCGGACATGCCCGGCACGCACGGACAATCGGACATCTGGAAAGTGGCGATCAGCGACGATGGAAGTTTTGGAACTCCGGTAAACCTGGGAACAGGCATCAACACCGAAGGAAAAGAAACCTTCCCAACGATCACCGATGAGAATGAATTGTACTTTGCTACCGATGGACATCCCGGACTTGGCGGACTCGACATCTTCATGTCAAAAGTGAGTGCTGACGGAACTTACGGCGACCCACAAAACATCGGGGCACCGGCAAACTCACCTCAGGATGATTTTGCTTACCTGATCGATACCAAAACACGTAAAGGCTTCTTGTCTTCAAACAGAACTGGCGGACAGGGTTATGACGACATCTACAAATTCACCGAAACCCGCAAACTGATCTGCGAACAAGTGCTTGCAGGGGTAGTGACCGATCTGGAAACCGGCGAAATATTGGCTGGTGCCAAAGTGACGCTGATGGACGACAAGTTCAACAAGATCAAAGAAATCATGTCAGATGCTGAAGGAAAATACGATTTCGGGACTGTGGAATGCGGCAAGATCTATTATGTAAGAGGCGAGAAAGAAACCTACGAGACTAAAGAGCAGAAAGTCACGATCTCTAAAGAATCCGGCAAAACCGACCTTCCGATCCAACTCGAGAAAAAAGTGAAACCGGTGACTGTAGGCGACGATTTGGCCAAAGCCTTCGGGATCAAGATCATTTACTTTGATCTGGACAAATGGGACATCAGATCAGATGCGGCATTGGAACTTGAGAAGATCCTTGACGTGATGAAACAATACCCAATGATGAAAATCGACGTGCGTTCGCATACCGATTCGCGCCAGACACACAAATACAACCAGAAACTCTCTGACCGCAGGGCCGCTTCAACAATCGATTGGTTAGTGTCCAACGGTGTGGAAAAAGCAAGACTGACCGGAAGAGGTTACGGAGAAACCAAGCTTGTAAACAAATGTGCCGATGGCGTGCAGTGTACCGAAGAGGAACACCAGGCCAACAGACGCTCTGAGTTTATCATTACAGGTTTGTAAGAACCAATAATATTTTATTTGAAAAGCATCCTTCGGGGTGCTTTTTTTGTTTGCTGTTGCTTTTCTAAATGGACTTAAACGAACCGAATCTCAAAAAACTGCCATTTCAAGCTACCGTCATTGCGGGAGCGGCGAAGCAGCCCACAGCCACTTTGACAGATTGCCACATGGGATTGCTCCGCTGCTCTTGCAATGAGTCGGCTTTTTTTGGCGACTTTTGTGGTTGTTGTTCTGTGGGTGATCAAAACTTCGCCAAAGCGGGGAAGAATCAAGAAGCACCTTCAATGCCGCCCAACAGCGAATAAGAAAATAAAATTATCTCCTCCAAACCAAATATTTTATCCAGGATTTTTTAACTTTACCCCATACACATTTTAACCATAAAGGCTTACTTTCGAGCCCTACAAAAAATGGATACCAATCATGGAACAAAAAATACATCAGGGAAGAAACGTAAAACGCTTTAGGGAAATGCTGGGCATCAAACAGGAGTCATTGGCTTTTGACCTCGGGGAAGACTGGAACCAGAAGAAAATTTCGTTGCTGGAGCAAAAAGACGTTATTGAATCAGATCTTTTGCGACAAATTTCAGCGGCTTTAAAAATTCCGGTAGAAGCGTTTCAGAATTTTGATGAGGAGCAGGCGGTGAATATTATTTCGAATACTTTTGATAATGGAGCTTTCTTAAATACAGGCCATACTCCAACATTTAATGTCAGTCCAATCGAAAAAATAGTCCAATTGCATGAAGAAAAGATTGCATTATACGAACGAATGCTGAAAGAAAAAGATGAGCTGATGGCAAGGATGGAAAAGTTAATCGACAAATAATTTTGAATAATTCTTTTCCATATTTGGCAATATTAAATGCGAAAACATTTATAAAAAAAATATTCTAATTCCATAAAGAGGCTTTCGGGTCTCTTTTTTTTGTTACGAAAAACATAAAATCATCTATATTAGAATTAAAGAAGCGCATGTAGACCCTTTCGCTTTGCATTTATTCGCAGTTGCTTCGGGGTTTCTCCGGGTTTCGTTCGGAAAATGTGCGTTTTTCCGAACGAAACCCGAAGAAAAGTGCAGCAATCCCCGGTTCAATCCAAATGGACAGCGCTTCTTAAACATGCTTCAATTCGATAACAATGCCACAATTTACTTGTCCAACTCTTTCAGCCGTTCATATACCAACTGGCTTTCAAAACCTTTCCGTAAAAGATAGTCGCAGAATTTTTTATTTTTCCTGAGTCCTTTTTCAGCCCGAAGACTTTCCCAAAGACGCGTTGAAAGATTGTCGAAAGTGTCGAAATATTCTTCGGGTGTGATTTCTTTTAAAGCGGTATTTATATTGTATTGCGAAATGTGTCGGAAACGCAGTTCGTTTATGATACGAATTTTACCCCAATGTTTAATGCTGTGCTTTCCGCGTGCAAAACTGCAGGCGAAGCGTTCTTCGTTCAGGAAATTGTGCGCGATTAAATGTGCGATGATTTCTCCAGATTCATTTTCAGAAAGGCCATAAGTCCTAAGCTTCGCATCAACCTCATTGTGGCAACGGTCCTGATAGGCGCAGTAATGCTCGAGTTTGCTTCGGATTTCAAGTGGCGTGGGCGTATCTTTTGACATGTTGTAAAGATAGGATTTTCTTTAAATGCTGATTTTAGAATTATCGTTTACAGCCATATTTTAAAATTGTTGATAAATTGCCGTTTGGATTATTAATTCGGGATGCGTGGCGCAAATAAGGTGTTGATAACCTGCTGTTTTACAGGTATATTTTATCGATAAACTCCACTGCGGTTGTGGTTCAAAGAGTTTTTTATCCTTTAAACGATTTTTAGATTATTCTTCAAAAATTGTGTATATGTTTGATATATAATTAAATCGGAGCACATGAAAAATATATTCAACCCAGTATACAGACAGGACTATTTCGCGGGGTATTCCAGCGGACTTAATCCGTACCTTCAGTTTAACGACAAGCTTTATACTGAGGCTTTCCAGTCGGGATTCCAATCGGGTCGGATGGATTATGAAGCAATGAACGGAAAAATTACCGATGGGATTCCTGAACTGATCGTTACGACTAAAGTATTGGAAGATTTCCTGATGGCGGGCATGCTCGGAATGGACATTGATGCAGATGATTATACGGCATTCCAAATTAGCATCATTGAAAAATGGTATGAAAGCGGTATCGAAAAATACGACCCGAATGAAAGCATCTACCTGTTGGCGATACTCGAAAAGAACGGTATTGAGATTGGATAAAATCAAAGATAAGAGTTAAAATAAAAGGTTTGCTTCGGCAAGCCTTTTTTGTTGTCAATACTTTTCAATACTTGCTTTAATTGCCTAACTGGAATTGAATTTCCTGCAATTTTGAAAGTGAACGTTCTTAAAAAGGTTGATTTGTCCTAAACTATTCTTAAAAGCCGCTTCAGAGTCCTATGATGTTAATAATTTCGTAATCTAAATGCATTGATAATACGTAAATTAAGGGTAGTTTTGTAGGTTCGCTTTTCAATGCCATTAAACTCTAACTCCAATTAGATGAAAATTAAATTAATTATACTCTGCTTGTTTTTTGCTGTGACCGGGTGGTCGCAGGTGATTTGGACAAATCCAATTACTGGTACGGATCCGGGACTTACAACTGGTTTTTACACTACTGGACAAACTGTAAATCCTAATATAACAGTTAGTGGAATTAGTAAAGGTGCGGGTGTCATTGCCGGTAATGCCGGGGACAATCGATACAATACAAAAGATTGGGCAACAGGTGCTTCGCTTACGCTTACAAACAACGACTATTTTGAATTTACGATTACACCAAATGCTGGTTATCGCATCGATTTTGAAAGTTTTACTTACACAGGAAAGGCTTCCAATACAGGCCCTAAAAGTTTTTCATTTAGATCTTCAATAACTGCGACGCCTTATGCGACCGCTATTGGCACTGCAAATGAATTGGGAACAACCATTTCGTTGAGCGATCCATTGTATCAAAACAGAACGGCAGCGACTACTTTTAGGTTTTATGGATGGAACGCTTCTGCGGCAGCGGGAACATTCAGTATTAACGATTTCACGTTTAACGCGAATGTTTCGGTTACTTGTGCTTCAACGGTCATCACCTCTGTTACTCCAACTTCTGGCCCGGTAGGGACACAAGTATCTATCAATGCCGCATCTGGATTAACAGGCGCAACTGCAACTTTCGAAGGCGTTGCGGCAACCGTGGTTTCTGCGTTGAGCACAGATACCAAATTAGTAGTTTTGATTCCGTCAGGAGCAACGACAGGAAGCCTGATAGTTAAAAACGCTGCTTTGTGCCCCTCAATTCCAATACCTTATACCGTTATCAAAGAAGACCGGACTGGTTGTGGGTCTGGTTCTTTGGCTTCCAATCTGTTTATTAGTGAAGTAGCCGATTCGAGTGTGGGTTCGCTGTCTTATATCGAGGTGATGAACAATACAGGTGTCGCTCAAGATTTATCCAAATATTATATAAGATTTGCCCAGAATGGTAATCCCTATTCAGCAGGAACGTATTCGTTAGGAACGGGTATGTTGGCACAAGGAAGTACTGTTGTTATGGCAATATACGATAGTACAGGATCAAGTTGTAGTACAGTTGGTGGTGATGGTTCTTATGTGTCAGCCCCTGCACTACTTTACAATAGTTCAAGTCTAGGATTGAGTTTTGATGCTACAAATAATGACCATGCAGGTCTATTCGACACCAGAGTATCAACAACAAATCCAATTGATAGTTTCGGGATATTCGGGAATGGTAGCTGGGTTTCTCCATCGGGGTCGCTTGGTAGTCAAGGAGCTGATTTTAGAAGAAAAAACACGGTAATCGTACCAAATCCGACCTACAGCAATTCAAATTGGACGATTACAGATTTCCCTGGCACAGGAGCATCAAGCTGTGCAGCAAATGATTATTCAGATATCGGAAAATACGATGCTTTCAAAAATGCTCCGACTTTAGTGAGCAGCACCAATCCGACAATATCCTGCCCTGTAAAAAGCATTAATATTGAAGTTGCAGCGACCGAAGGAATAGTTGGGGCACCTGGACTTGCATACCAATGGTATTATGCCGCTCCCGGCGATACGACTTTTACAGCACTTGTAAATAATGCTACTTACAGCGGCGTTACGACATTTAAACTTACGATTAGTTCCATCATTGGATTGGATAATTACCAGTATTATTGTCAGATTCGTGAAGACTTAGGGACTTGCTACACGGCATCGAATGCGTATATTATTAAAGACATCCCTACAGCAACCTGGTCTGGATCGTGGAGTCCGTCTGCGCCAACAAGTACGATGAGGGCAGTATTTAACACAAGCTATTCTACTGCAACAGCAAATGTCGAAGCCTGTTCATGTGAAGTCAAATCTCTGGCAACCCTTACCATTACTACCGGAAAATATGTTGAAGTCCAAAATGACATCACCAACAACGGAATCATAGACATTCAAAACAACGGAAGCCTTATTCAGGTTGATGATACCGCTTCGATCAACGGGCTTACCAAAGTCACCCGCGATACCACGCCTTATGAAGCTTTTGATTTTACCTATTGGTCTTCGCCCATTACAGCGGCTGTGAATTCTACTGCATTCAGCAATTTCCGTTACGACCATACTTATAGCTTTCTGACTGTTAATTACAGTGACCTTTTGGGACTTGGTCATGACAATGCACCGCCAAGCCCATGGATCAATGAAACACCATCGGCGTTACTGACTCCGGGCAGGGGATACATCGTCAGGGGAAGTTCTGCTGCCGGTGCCTTTCCAAGAACGACAAGCGCACATTTTGATGGTATTTTGAATAACGGAATGGTTACGGTTCCTGTGACTTTATCCGGAGACAATATCGCGGATAGTGACGATTACAATCTTGTAGGGAATCCGTACGCATCGGCAATTTCAGCAGATAAATTTATTGATTTGAATACGAATACATCGGGAACTTTGTATTTCTGGACGCATGTCGACAACATTTCAACGGCTTACGCCTGGAGCGGATATGCGGGTTATTCTTCAGATGATTACGCGGTGTATACCAAATTAGGCGGCACGGGAACGCGCGGACCTATCGTTGTTCCGGGTGATCCAACATCAGGATCGACAGCAGTTCCTTCGGGAAAAATTGCTTCGGGACAGGGCTTTTTTATCAAATACAACGGGCCAACGCCCAGCAGTACTGTTATTTTCAACAATTCACTTCGAGACAAGGCATATGACAATGCCCAGTTTTACAAAGCCCAAGGAAATCCTGATGCAAAAGACAGGATTTGGCTTAATCTTCAAAATCCGGCAGGAATGTTCAGCCAGCAGTTGATTGGATATATTCCGGAAGGAACGATAGGGTATGACAGGGGATATGACGGCTTGTTTAACAATGGCGGCAATTACATCAATTTTTATTCGCTTTCTGAAAACGAAAAATATAAAATCCAGGGGAGGCCATCTTTTGAACTTCAGGATGTTGTAGCACTTGGTTATTCTACAATTGCGAATGGGCCATTTGAAATTTCAATAGGCAATAAAGAAGGGGTTTTTGAAAATATCGACAATGTGTACATAGAAGACAGGCTGGCGAATGTGGTACATGATTTAAAGCAATCGCCTTATTTATTTACGACTGAAAGCGGCACATTTAATGACCGTTTTGTCCTGAAATATAAAAACCAGTCTTTAGGAAATGAAACCATTGGAGCGGCAGGAAATGAAGTCTCGATTGTATCTGCCAACCAAAAAGTTACCGTTCATGCGGTTGCAGTACCTATAAAGCAAGTTGCTATTTTTGATGTTTTAGGCAGAAAAGTTTATGATAGTGGTGCCATCAGCCAATATGAATTTGCGGCAGACCATATTATCAACAGCCAGCAGGCTTTAATTGTAAAAGTGATTTTAGAAAACGGAAGGCAGGTAACCAAGAAAATTATTTACTAAGCTGCCTGAAAATAAAATAGTTAAATGAAAAGCCCTGGTCATCAGGGCTTTTTTAAGCTTTAACAATGATGCATTTCGTCGATTATTTTTACACATGGTCGATTTGTTATATATGCTAACTTGCTGTAAATCTTTTATTTGTATGTTTGCCAGTCAGCGAGATAACCACATGTCCCGATCCTTACAAACCCTGCTTTGTTTATGAAATTAAAATTGCTTTTCGGAGTACTCTTCTTTGGTGTCTTCACCAATGGCTTCGCCCAACTTATTGTCACAAATGCTGCCCCAACTGCAAAAGTTGACTTTTCTGCATCTATGCAAACTACAGTTGGATCGAATCCGAGTACGGTTTATACAGGTGCAGGGTTTGCGCCAGCCCCAACAACAGCAGGAAGGTTAAACTCTAACGCCTGGGAAGTGAAAGGATGGAGCTTTGGTACTTTGCTATTTGGAGATACACAAACGGTTGATGATTTTGGGCGTGGCTCGGTATCGGGAGGTGTAATCACACCGGGGATGTATGCCTTGACCACTTATCCGGGAACAACTACGAATCCGATGCTTTTGATCCAGACGGGCCCTGGCGATATGGCTCCCGGAACAGTGACCCTCAGAATTAAAAATAACGGAACCGCCAATATCAACCAACTTAACTTATCCTACAATTTATTTGTACAAAATGACGAAAACAGTTCCACTTCCGTAAAGTTTTCCCATTCAGAAGACAATGTGAATTTTGTAAATGAAAGCACATTGGATTATACTTCGCCTGATGTTGCCGATGCCTTTCAATGGGTAAACGTTAATTTACCATCTCCTTCAAGGACACTAACGATTAACGGGCTTTCTATTGAGCCGGGCACCTATTACTATATTCGCTGGGCTTTTGCAGATGTAACCGTTTCTGGCGACAGGGATGAATTGGGATTGGATGACATTGAAGTTTCGGCTGTTTACGGATCACCCGCGCCGGAAATCAATGTGCAATGTTACGGAAACAACCTTTTGACCGGAGATGTAACACCAACTGTAGGCAAAGGAACAGACTTCGCTCCAATCGGATCTCCGCTTTCCACGCTTAACTCGAATCACATCATTACCTATTTTGTCTATAATTTAGGCGGCGCACCACTCAATATTTCCGGGATTACAATAACCGGGGCGCAAGCTTCAGATTTTACATTTACAATTGCCGGCGGCGTGGTTCCCGGAAATATTGCGCCAGGCGGATCTGTGATGATAAATGTCAGTTTTGATCCAAGTGCCCCCGGGCTGAGGCAGGCAAGGCTTAATATTGGGAACAATGACAGCAACGAAAATCCCTACTTTTTTGATATTCAGGGTTATGGTGTAGTGCCAATCCCCGACATACGTGTCAATGGTAACGGGGCTACGCCATCAACTGGTGGTTCAATTGTTACCGGAGGAAGCATGGTACCGGTCCTCAACAACAATACTCTTTTTAGCGATTTGATCGTAGGCGTACAAACAGAAGTCAAAGGTTATAAAATCAGGAATGACTGTCCTCTCAATGCACCAGTAATTTTAACCGGCCCAAGTCCGTATATTACGATAACCGGAGCAAACCCGTCAGATTTTACCATACAGCTGGCTCCTTACGACAATACCATTTATCCTGGTGAAGTTATGGACTTTTCCATTAAATTTTCCCCATCAGCCGTTGGAATTAGAACTGCGCTAATCACGATTGCTAATAATGATCCGGATATTGTCGGTTCTGCAATAGTAGAAAGCCCGTTCGTTTTTATGGTTCAGGGAAAAGGTGTTGCGTCTAAAATCGACATCTCAGGGAATGCACAGCCTATTGTAAACGGATCACTCACGACTTCACTGGCAAACTATACTTTTTTCGATTATGTGAATGTGACTTCAGGTACAATCGACAGGACATTTACCGTTAAGAATAATGGAAACGTGGCTTTGACCCTTGGCGCCCTGACGCTTACAGGAGCGCAGGCTTCAGATTTTTCAATCATTACAACTCCAGCCGCTTCAGTGGCTATCGGGGCAACAACAACATTTACGATCCGTTTTGATCCGTCAGCAATAGGATTGAGAAGTGCAACAGTAAATCTTGTTAACAATGACGCGACAGCAAATCCATTCAGGTTTGCAATCAGTGGTTTTGGTGTTGATTATGTTCCCTGTGCCTACGGTGTTGTAGAAACCATTGCCATCCAGAATTTTGAAACCGTTTCAGCAGCGCCTAACTGGTCTTACAATGCTACCGGCGCCACTGTTTCAGGTGGTACCGGGTTCGGGCAGACCGGTGATGCCGGAAGCACTGCGATGTTTTTAGGTACGGCAAAAAGTCTTCAGGTAAACAATGGTACCGGAGTGGTTACGATGAATGGAATCAATACAAATGCTTATAGTGATATTGAACTCAATGTAAAGCTCGCGTCTTTCGGGCTCACAGCCGCAGAAGGTTCAGATGCAGCAGATAAGGTAACCGTGGCTATAAGAACAAACAGTGCTGCGCCATGGTCTGATGAAATCCAGGTCTTGGGAAATACGAACAGCAAGTGGTCATTTACATCAGGATCCGGTATTGCAGCGGCAGTTTATGATGGCAATCTTGTAGCGGCACGGTCCACAGCAAGTGCAGGATATGCTACCACTGGCGGGTATGGGACCATTTCACTCACCGGCTTGCCTAAAGCCGCGAATCTGGAGGTCAGGATTACATTGGCAAACGACAATGCCAATGAGGCTTGGGCAATTGACAATGTAACTTTGTTTGGAAGGCAAGTCGTTTCGACTGTTTGGAACGGATCTACCTGGACACCCGGTGCGCCAACAGCCACTACAAAAGCAATCATACAAGGCGCTTACAATACTTCTTTGAATGGCGGAAACATTACGGCCTGCCAATGCGAAATCAAGGCTGGCGGAAGCGTTACCATTGCAGACGGAAATTACTTTAATTTGGGCAGTGAGCTTGAGAATAACGGAAGTGTTACGATTGAGAATAACGGAAGTCTGGTACAGCATAACGATTCAGCAATCAATAAAGGATCAGTAAAAGTGTGGCGAAACAGTACGCCGATGCGGGCTTTCGATTTCACCTATTGGTCTTCCCCGGTTGCCGGACAAATAATGAATGTATTTTCTCCCAATACAAGATTTGACAAATATTACAGCTACGATCCTGTTGTCGGTGCGTGGGTAATCCATGCAAATGGTACAGACGTGATGCTGCCTGCGGTTGGATATATCATGCGCGCGCCATCCATTGCAACAGCGGTTCCAACAATTTACAATTTTGAATTTAATGGCGTTCCAAACAATGGTTTTATACAGACTCCGATAAAAATTGGCGGAAGCAATATGAACCTTATCGGAAATCCATATCCATCGGCAATCAATACGATTTCATTTTTGTCGAATCCGGCAAACGTGAATGTTGTAGAAGGAACGATCTATTTGTGGACACACAATACACAAATTACAAACCTGGCCTATACTTCAGATGATTACGCGGTGTACAATTATTCTGGTTCGGTAGCAACCAGGCCGGCAATCAGCTCGGGAACGACAATTACAGCGCCTACGGCAAACGTCGCATCGGGCCAATCATTTTTCATTAAAGGATTGCTTAACAATTCCCAGGTGACTTTCAGCAACAGCATGCGCGTGAATACCGGGAACAACGGATTTTTCAAAACCCAGGCCGAAATAGCTGCGGAAAGCACGGCCAGCAGGATTGAGTTAAGCGAAAAAAACCGCGTGTGGCTGAGCCTCAAAAACAATGAAGGTGCCTTTAAGGAAATCCTTGTTGGATATGTTCAGGATGCCACAAACGACATTGACCGTGGTTATGACGGTGAAGCAATTGGCGGCAATACTTATGTGAACTTTTATTCGACCGTTAACGACACCAAACTTGCCATCCAGGGAAGAGCTTTGCCTTTTGACGATGATGATCGGATAAGCCTTGGTTATAATTCGACAGTTAGCGGCACATTCGAAATCACCATCGATAGTACGGACGGATTCATGGAATCACAAAATATTTATCTTAAAGACAAAACGTTAGGAATCATACACGACCTGAAACAATCGTCCTACAACTTCACAACCGAAGGCGGCACTTTTGATACGAGGTTCGAATTGCTGTTCAAAAACGAAACCCTTGCCAATGCAGATTTTACAGCTATCGACAATTTACTAACCGTTGCTGTAAAAGACCGCGTCATCAGCATTTCTTCGCAATTGGAAAATATCGACAAGATCAAAGTCTATGATTTACTTGGCCGTTCGGTATTTGAAACCAGCAAGGTTGGAAAGAAAGCGATCTCCATAAACCCATCGGTTCACAACAACCAGGCATTAATTGTGAAAATTGTGCTAGAAAACGGACAGGTCGCCACCCGAAAAATCATCTTTTAAATACTTGGCTTAAGCAAAAAAAAGCTGCTCCGTTGAAAGAGCAGCTTTTTTTATATTCTGGTTTTAATTATTTCGTTACCAATTTCTGAACGTAATTGCGTCCGTTAGCCGTTTTTACTTTTACGACATAAATTCCGTTGCTCAATCCCGAAACATTCAGAGATTTCGACTGGCTTTCCATCACTTTTTGTCCGGATAAAGCATAAATGCTTACGGTTTCAATATCTTCGTTCGTCAATACATTGACTTGAGCCACGGCCGGATTTGGATACAAACCGATAGCTGAAGAAGCGGATGCATTTTTAACGCCAAGCGCGTCATCGTGAATTTCATATTTCACAACGCCAAGATCGCTTGTTCCGATATAGGCATAAATGGTGTCGCCGTCAAAATCATAATCCATTCCATAAGAGTTTACATACATCAGTTCCGGAGCAGCGATTACCGTCCAGTTTTCTCCGCCGTCTGTCGTGTATTGTATCGATGCGCTTTCATTCACATTTGCAAAAACAGTCGCTACGATCACTTTCGGATTTAAAGGCGAATGTTTGATCCTTCTCACATCAACGCCAGGCAATACCGAAGTCCAATGTGTCCCGGAATCAACCGAATTGTAAACGCCAATATTGCTGCATAAAGTAAATTGGTCCAGGTTCAACGGGCTTGTCGCCATATCCCAGATCAAATCGGTGTTTGCATTGATGCCTTCAAGTCCGTCATTTGACAAAGTCCAGGTTACTCCGCCATCCACAGATTTGTAAAAGCCTGTTTTCTTGGTGATGTAAATCGTATTCGAATCGGCTCCTGTTACGACAATTCCAGTCACAACGCCTTCGCCAAACTCACTCACTTCCGGCGTAACGATATCCGTGGTAACGATATTTTCCAGATCGGTAAAATCAATTTTGGTCATGTTTCCGCCTTCGCCAGAACGCATCGAAACATAAATGATCTTATTGTTGTTCGGATCAACCGTCAGTTCCTGGATGTCATCTGAAAAAGCCTGCAGGATATTTGTTTTTGTCGCCCCATAATCGGTACTCACATTAAGCGCGCCGCCAAAGAATCCCATCGAAGCATAGGTGAAAACCCTTCCGGCAACCACCGGATCGGCAATGATGTAGTTCTTTTTCGGGTTAAAGGAATTCGGATCTTCCGTATCGTAGAAGTCAGTCGTTCCAGAAGCCATGTTTTTATGAAAACGTCCGCCTTGAGCGCCATAATAAAGTTCGGTGTCCGATTCATATTTTCCAACAGAAGTACTGATGATGTTGTAAAACGGCGCTTTGATCTGCGTTAGCGCATTCGTTGTTTTGTTGAAATGCTGCGGATAAAAATCGGTGGTCACTGCAATCTGGTTGCTGTCGAATGGATTGAACGAAGCCCCAATCCCGTAGTAATAATCCATCGCAATGCCGACAGGATAAACAATGTTGCTCCAGGTAGCTCCATTATTTGTCGTGCGCACGATCTCATTTTCTTCAAGCGCGATTATTTCCTGCGGGTTTGCCGGATTGAACTGTATCGAAGTGATGTTGTTTAAGGTTTCATCTGTCCAAACAATGTCTTGTGCCTGCCAGGTTACACCGCCATCAGCCGAACGGAATAGGTTTTCAGGATGAATTCCGAAACCAATGGACGAACCCACAAAAATATCATTGCTGTTTCCCGGATTAAAAGAAATCGGGTCAAGCGTGACGCCTTCGAGCGTTTGAGCCCAGGTGCTGCCCGCATTTAACGAAATCCACATGCCGCCATCGACATCCGAATCGCCATTTCCCCTGGCAAGAAATATTTTCTTGTTATCTGTCGGGCTGATCGCAACGTTGTTTACAAAAACATTGTCGTGGTCTACCGTGTAATAAATCTCGTTCCAGTTGGCACCGCCATCCTGGGTGTAAAATGTTTTTCCCTGGTTTGAAAATCCAACAGGAAAACCGGTGTCAACCACCATTACCGTTCCGGCCGAATCAAATAAGCTGTAAGAGCTGTAGTAACTTGCACCGGCTCCGCCAACGTTGTTCTCGGGAACAGGAAATGACGCGGTAATCGCATGGGTCGCGAGGCTGTAGATGTAAAGCGTGCTGCGCGTTGAAAAAGACAGGCTGTTGTGATCCGGGGTCAGTTTTAAATCGTCAAGAAAATCACTTTCGGGATGCGAATACAAAACCGACCAGTTTTGGCCGTTGTCTGTAGACACCACAATGTGGTTGCCTTGTGTCGCTGCGTATAATTTATTGGGGATGTTCGCGTCATAAGTCACGTTCATCAGTTTGCCGAAATCTTTTGAAGCTTCAAAGCTGGTTTGCGCCTGGAGGTAAAATCCCGACAGCAGCATGAAAGCCATCATTGTAATTTTTTTCATTGTTATTTAGGTTTTTTAGTTTCCCTAAATGTTCAGAAAAAACACGGCAAAATCAAAAATTAAAAGCGGACAAAGCGTGACATCTGTACAGACAAAGCGTGATTGCTATAAAGAAGTAAGGTAATCGTAAAAATTGACATCAGGCGGCAGATCCATTTTTGCAGAGATGCGTTCTTTTCTTTTGCGGCAGGCTTCTGCGGTAACGTTGAGCATTGATGCGATTTCCTTCGTGCTTAAATTCATGTAAATATAGGAAATGAACCGGATGTCGTTTGCGGTCAGTCCCGGATGTTTCGCTTTGAGCGTATTTAAAAATGTTTGGTTCACTTCTTCAAAATGCGTGATGAAATTGTTCCATTCGTCATCGGTTTTCAAATGGTTTTTTAAGGCCGTAATGTGGTTGACCAAGGGCACGTCTTTCGAAAGTTGCGGCAATGCGGTAAGTTCCGACAACACTTCTTCGATCATCTGGTTTCTTCCGGAAAGGTAAAGCGCTTTCGCAGACAGTTTGCGGTTTTTGAGTTCGAGTTCATTTTTGAGGCGCTCCTGTTCGAGCAGCGCGTTGGTTTCTTTCTCGATGAATTGTTTTTCGAGCAGCAGGTTGTCGCTTTTTTCTTTTTCGAGTTCCAGGGCGAGGATTTGTTCGCTGCGTTCTGCAATGAGTTTGTTCTGTTTGTGTTTGATGGATAAATTCCGGAACGTCCACACCACAAAAAACACAATGATGATTATGATCGCGAGCACCGAATAGAAAATCTTGCGCTCGTTGGATATTTTGGTTTCGTTGAGCGCGATTTCGTTTCGGTAATTCTGGATTTCAAATTTTACTTTGCTGTTTTCAAACAATTTCCCATTCTTGATTTCATTGAGCGCAACAGTCGCTTTGAGAATGGAATCCCTGAAACTTAAGGCTGGGATAAAATCTTTGTTTTTTGAATGCAGATCCGACAACAATTCAAAAACCGAAATTTTGGTTTCAAGATTTGGTTTGGCCAGAAGGATCTTATTCGCATTGGCAATAGCCATTTCGGTATTGTTTTCGGCAGCATACGATTTTGCGATGATCATTAAAATTGAAGTCCCAACATCATTGAACTGAAGGTCTTTCGTGGTTTTTAGCAGTTGTTCAGCAGTTTTTCGCGCCAGTTCGGGATGGTTTTGAAGCCGGTCACATTCGGCAATCCCGATTTTAGCAAGAACCAAGAACTGCGGTTCGTTTTTCAAAAGTGGCAAAGCTTCACTAAAATAGGTACGCGCCAGTTTCGGATTGTTGATTTCATTGGCAACATTTCCCAGATTCATCGCATACAAACCCACTTTAATGTCTTCCTTGTTCTCTTTTGCAATGTTGTAGGCTTTGGTGAAATATTCAATGGCTTTATCGTACTTTTTTTCCTTTGAATATAAAATGGCAATGTTGTTCAGAACAGTCATTTCATATTTGGGTTCGAGTTCCCTGATCGCAATGGTATACGCTTCGAGGTAAAAATTTAGCGCTTCGCCATATTCCAGCATCGAATAATAATTGGCGCCAATATTATTGATGGCTAAAAATTGCTGCTTGTACCAATGGTTTTTTTCTGCAAGGACGCGCGCCTGCGTCAGCAATTCCAGCGAATGTACATATTCACTGCGTTGCATGGCATCGATCCCTGATTTGATCAGGGAATCGCACTTTTCTATAGTAGAAGCTGTGGCGGCAAAAGCAGGCAACAACAAAAACAATGAAACACAAAACCAGGTTTTTAGTAAGAAAATTTTTTGGTGCATGAAATTGCGGTGGTTTGGTACGTAAAAATACATAAAAATCAATAGTATGGCGCAAACAAAAGTGGGCACCGAAATCGCATTTATTCAGCACATTAACATTTTAAAGCAAAATTATTTTTAGCTTTGGCATAAATTAAACCGCACAACCATGAAGATAAAATTACTATATACAGCATTGCTTTCCGGGCTGACTTTTGCTGCATTTTCGCAGGCAGCCTGGCACGAACTTCCAAATATCCCGCAATCGCCATCGCGTTATGACGACATTTTCTTTTTGAATCCAAATTTGGGATGGGCCGCAGATGGCTGGGGAGCGGCAGTTTATAAAACGACAGATGGCGGCCAAAACTGGGTGCAGCAAGATGTTCCGACGGACTTGTATTACAGGAATATTGAATTTTTAAATGAGAACATTGGCTTTCTGGGAAGCTTGAGACACGATTTTTTTAAAACAATTGATGGCGGAACGACTTGGACAACTGTCACAAACATTCCGGAGGAAGTCGTTGCGATCTGTGGAATGGATGCTGTTGGCGATCATACGATTTACGGTTGTGGTTCCTATTTTGGGCCGGCTTACCTAATCAAATCGGTTGACAGTGGAGAAACCTGGCAATATATTGATATGAGCGCTTATGCCGAAAAACTCGTTGAAGTGTTGTTTGTAGATGAAAATACCGGTTATGCTTCGGGCTCCGATTTGACCGGTGGCGTCGTTTTAAAAACGACCGATGGCGGAACGTCATGGACAAAATTATACAGCACCGGAATTGTGGGCGAATACGTCTGGAAATTGCAGCGACTGGCATCAAATACTCAAATCATGTTCGGGTCTGTAGAATCGGTTGCGCCTTTGAACGGGAAACTGATCAAATCGGTTGATGGCGGCGTAAACTGGGTTTCAAAAGAAGTCCCGGACAGCGATATTCAGGCTGTAGGATTTTTAACCGAAAACCACGGCTGGATGGGCGGGCATCATACCGGTTTTCTTGAAACGTTCGATTCAGGCGACACCTGGATTGACACCGGACTTGGGATCAGTTTAAACCGGATTCAGTTTTTAAGCGACAACCTGGCTTACTGTTCGGGAAACCACATTTATAAATTTTCAGACGAAAATCTTTCGATCAGTGAAACTGCAAAACCAAAAGTCCACGATCTTGAGGTAAAAGTACATCCAAATCCTGTGACAAATAATTTAAACTTCTCAGTCGATTTTCCAAAAGCAAACCATTTGATCATCAGCATTTTTGACACGCAGGGCAAATTGGTGAAAACGCTTCAGAAAGAAACGATTTCGATACCTGGTAAAAAAGAATACAGCTTCCCATTTCCTTATAAATCGGGGACTTATTTCCTGAGCCTGCACCATGACATTGGCGCACAGTCGATCAAGCTGATCAAAAAATAAAAAAAATCCTCTTCGTTTTGAAGAGGATTTTTTTTAAACTGTCGTATTGATTTTTCCTGAAGCTTCCAGGTTTCTTTCAATCGTATGTCCGGGCCTTGACCATTTTGGTTTTTCTCCTAAGGACTGAAATTGGGAATCTTCGGCTTCCACCGTTTTTGGCTGGGATACTTTAGTGAATGGTTTTTGCGGATTCAGCCCGAGCATTTCAAACATTTTCATGTCTTCGTTTACATCCGGATTTGGAGTTGTCAGCAATTTATCGCCTGCGAAAATCGAATTGGCACCGGCAAAAAAGCACATCGCCTGGCCTTCGCGGCTCATATTCATCCTTCCCGCAGAAAGGCGCACCTGGGTTTCAGGCATAACGATTCTGGTGGTGGCTACCATTCGGATCATTTCCCAGATCTCAACCGGTTTTTCTTCTTCCATCGGCGTTCCTTCTACTGCAACAAGCGCGTTGATCGGCACCGATTCAGGTTGCGGACTCAAAGTTGCCAAAGCTACGAGCATTCCTGCGCGGTCTTCAATGCTTTCGCCCATTCCGATGATTCCACCGCTGCAAACCGTTACATTGGTTTTGCGTACATTTTCAATCGTTTGCAAACGATCTTCAAATCCGCGGGTCGAAATCACTTCTTTGTAATATTCTTCAGACGTATCGAGGTTGTGGTTGTAAGCGTATAATCCGGCTTCAGCCAAACGCTGCGCCTGGTTTTCAGTGATCATTCCGAGTGTACAGCACACTTCCATGTCGAGCTTGTTGATCGTACGAACCATTTCCAGAACCTGGTCAAATTCTGGTCCGTCTTTCACATTTCTCCAGGCTGCACCCATGCAAACGCGCGAAGATCCGCTTGATTTGGCGCGCAAAGCCTGCGCTTTTACCTGGCTGACTGACATAAGATCGTTGCCTTCTACTTTCGTATGGTAACGCGCTGCCTGCGGGCAATAACCGCAATCTTCAGGGCAGCCGCCTGTTTTGATTGACAATAAGGTAGAAACCTGAACGACATTCGGGTCGTGGTGTTCCCTGTGTATCGACGCCGCTTCGAAAAGCAGGTCCATCATGGGTTTGTTATATATGGCGATAATTTCGTCTTTGGTCCAGTCGTGTTTTGTTGTACTCATAGTTCCGATTTTAAGATTGTCAAAAGTAGGTAATTCCGCTTTAAACAGAAATTTTCTGAGTTAAAGTTTAAACCCGCATACCAATATGGAATAAATATAAATGAGGTTTACGCAGCATTGAAACTGCATAAACCTCATAAATGTTTTAATGGTTTTAACTTAATCGACTTTGTTGATGACTTCGACTTTGTCTTTCCAGTACTGCATCAAACAGAAAGAAACGATCAATGAAGCTGCTGTGGATTCAAACAACAATCCGATGCAATATTGCTGGATCGACAATTCGCCACCGCCAAAAATAAAACTGTCGGCAAGATTTTTTAAATACGGCTCACCGCCTTTGAATTGGATGTACGCCAACAAACAGGCAATGCTTAAAATCGCCCCGATCATTGATGTGACAATAGCCGATAGCAGGTTTTTGTTGTATCCGCGGATGCCGTCGGCCTGGTTCATGCTGATGGTGCGGTTTACACCGTAGGCAACGATCAGGATGTTCAATATCCGAAGCATGAAAATGTGCGAAAGACCCATAAAGTCAAGAATCAGAAAGTAAATTCCGATGCCTAAAAAAATGATGATCCCGTTTATGAGTTCCCTGGAAAATTTCATAATAAATTGGTTTTGTTTGTATCAGCAAAACTGATAATGGTTAGACTTAGATGTGATGGATTTACCCAAATTTACTAAAAAATTATGTTTTTACCAGTACAAATTCAACTTTAATAAAAATTTAGCGGCTAAAGTGCAGAAGAAATGGTTAAAGTATAATTATTTGTCGTTTTGATATAACAAAATCCAGTCGTTGTGGTCGAAGAAGTTCCACTTTGCATTGGCAAGATCAACATTGGGATCAATAAATGTGCGGACTGGGCCGGCATTCACCGAAACCGATGCGTTCACAAAAACACTCACGTCTTTTCCCTGAAGCGCATATTCTTTTTTGATATGCTGCGCCATCTGCCATATGCCATCGGGTCTTGTTGTAATGAAATTTTGCTGTTTCGGATTCATTTTCCGATAGTTGTAATACGATTCTTCCTTCGTTTTTTTATCGACAACACGAAATGTCGCATTTCCCGAACGTTGCCTCAGCATCATTCTCCAGCTCAGGCGGTGCCCTTCTTCTGTCCACAGCACATCGCCTTTGATCAGGTAATGCCGGAGCGGAAGCAAAAGCTGTATGATAAAATATGGAATAAAGAGATACAGCAATTTAAACTGATTTTCAAAATAGTAATCTTCGGGATGGATTTCTGGTTTTTTCCTGAGAAATAGGCTTCTAATGCGATCCGGAGGATAGAAAAAAACCACAAAGCTCAAAGCAAAAAAAGGAAAAATGCCAATGTGCAATATCGAGGCATTAAACAAATGAAAGAAAAGCGCGGCGATAAAAGCAGCCGTCCGGGTTCTTTTCCAGAGCAAAAGCGGTATGATCAGTAAATCGAACGCAATGCCCGACCAAGCGATGAACAAATGAAACCAATGCTGCGCAAACAAGCCTCTTAAAAATTTCGGATGGTGTTCGCCGCCAAGCAGCAACCTGATAAAAGTGCCGTCAAGCCATTGCGGGTACAATTTAGAAACCACGGCAAAAAGGTAAACAATCGCAATCTGGAAAATCATAATTCCAGAATACCATTGCGGCATCGCATCGAGCCCGATTTTCGGATTTCGCTTTATGTCCAGCGACGCATAACGGTTGGCCGGAAGAAAAAGCATGATGATGCACACCAGCAGCAAGAGGTAATAATGATTGTTGTAAGCTTCTTTCTGCATTAAATACACGCCTGCCCATAAAATCGTAAAGAGGCCAAGGCTGATTCGGTACCGATAGCCCAACATGACTGCAAGCCCAAGCAAGCTCATCGCCAGGAAATAAAAATACATGCCGTTGCCGGGAAGCGGCTGCAGCCATTCAAATCCAATATGGGAAAAAGTGAATTCGGGATCGATCATCACATTTTTGACCCAACCTGTGCAAATCGCGCCTAAAGTTTCGGCAAAAAGCAGGAATCCGAAGAAGATCCGGAAAATAACCAAGGGCGCAATGTCAATGGGCTTGTATAATTTCCGTAACATGAAATCATTGGTTTATAAATGCGAGTGCATTCAATTTGTCATTGGCCAATTGTTGCTTTAGCAGGTCTAAAGAACCAAATTTTTGTTCGTCGCGCAGGAAATGCAAGATAAAAATTTCAAGTTCCTGGTCGTATAAATCGGTATCGGTATCGAAAAAGTGGACTTCCACGCTAAGTGCCGTTCCGCCAACCGTTGGATTGGTGCCAATGTTCATCATTCCAAAAACGGTTTGTCTGCCAATGGTGCTTTTGATGGCATACACGCCAATTTTCGGCAGCAATTTGTAATCGTCTTTGATGCTGATGTTTGCTGTAGGGTAGCCAATGGTCCTGCCGAGCTGCTTTCCTTTTACGACCGTTCCGCTGAGGAAATAATCATAACCTAGGTATTGTCGCGCCAGTGCGGTGTTTCCTTCGTGCAGCGCATTCCGGATTTTGGTCGAACTGACAGAAACTTCGTCGATTTCCTGCGCAGAAATCTGCTCGACTTCAAACCCGTATTGTTCGCCAAAAACGATCAGGTCATTGATGTCTGCCGTGCGGTTTCGTCCAAAACGGTGGTCGTGACCAATGATTATTTTCTGGATGTTGAATTTGGCTACAAGAACATCGGCGACAAATTCTTCGGCAGTAAGCCTTGAAAAATTTTCATCGAATGGATGAATGATGAGGTTTTCGAGTCCGGTATTTTCGAGCAACAGGATTTTTTCTGCCATGGTGTTGAGCAGTTTGATCTCCGATTTTTCCTGAAGTACCATTCGCGGATGCGGATAAAATGTCAGGATCAGGCTTTCGCAACCGCTTGCCTGCGCGTTCTGGATCAATTTTTCAATGATTTTTTTGTGGCCAATATGAACGCCATCAAAAGTACCAAGGGTAACGATTGTTTTCTTGTCGGAATTAAAATCACTGATGGACTGAAAAATTTTCAAAGCATTCGGGTTAGGTTGCGAATTTAAGCCAAAGACTTCAATAATCAAATATTGAATTCTACCTTTTCAAAAAGGCGTACTAAGGTCATAAATAGCGAGATGTGTTAAAAAATATGCTGCGAAACCCTTGAATTAAAATTTTATCTTACTTTTACCTTCTATTTTAAAATTCTAAAAATGAAAAAATTAATACTTTTTGTAGCGGCTGTGCTCCTTTTTTCGGGGAGTGGTTACGGTCAGCAATTGTGGAGTAAAGTTTCAGATCCTTCGAAAATCACTTCGGAGATCCTGGGGAGGGATTCCAATCCTGTGACCTATCAAATTTATGCATTGAATATGGAAATGCTGAAAACAAAATTGGCAGCAGCGCCTTCCAGATTGCTTCAAACCAATTCAAATGTGATCATTGCATTTCCAGATGCTGAAGGGAAATTTCAAAATTACAAAATGTATGAAGCTTCTGTAATGGCTCCTGAGCTGGCAGTAAAACATCCTGAAATTCAGTCTTATGTAGGGACAGGAATTGATGATCCGACTGCTTCCATCAGAATTACAACCACACTTTTTGGATTGCATACGATGACACTTTCTGCAAAGGGAACGTCTTATATCGATCCTTATTCCAAAGATTTAAAAAATTATATCGTTTATGACCGCGAGGGAATAAAGTCTTCAAAATCACACACTTGTGGTGTAAAAGAAAGAAATGCTGCTTCTGAGGACAATAACGGGGATGATTTGCAATTCCGTGCAAACAATGGTTTGTTTAAGACTTACCGCCTTGCAATGGCCTGTACCATTGAATATGCAGCTTATCACATTAATGCGGCAGGTTTGAATGCCGGAACGTTGGCCCAGAAAAAAGCAGCGATTTTGGCTGCAATGGTTGTGACAGTTGCAAGAGTTGACGGAGTTTACGAAAGAGACATGTCAATCACGATGCAGCTTATTGCAAACAATGAAAATATTATTTTTGTAGGAACTGACAGCTTTACAAACGATGATAATGAATTGCTGATCGATGAAAGCCAGTCGGTCATTGATTCTGTTATTGGAACTGCAAATTATGACATAGGACATACCGTAAGTACCGGTGCCGGTGGATTGGCTTCTGCAGGAGTTTGTGCTGCTACCAATAAAGGTAGAGGAGTTACCGGTGTTCAATCCCCGGTAGGTGATGCATTTGACATTGATTACGTGGCGCATGAAATGGGGCATCAATTTGGGGCGTCGCATACTTTTAATAGCGATCAGGACAATTGCGGAGGCAGCAATAGGGTAGTCAATTCAGCTTTCGAACCTGGAAGTGGCACGACGATCATGGCTTATGCCGGTATTTGTTCTCCAGACAATGTGCAATTGCATTCGGATGCCTATTTCCATGCAAGAAGCCTTATCCAAATGTTTACAGCAATTAACGGAACCGCAGCAAGCTGTCCGGTAACAATATCCAACAACAATGCTGCGCCGGTAGTTAGTTCAGGGGGCAATTTTACAATTCCTTTTGGAACTGCGTTTGTACTTACAGGAACAGCCACTGATGCCGATAATGATGCATTAACTTACTGCTGGGAACAATACAATTTTAATATTTCAGAACAGCCACCGTTGCCGGGAAGTACACTTGGACCGAATTTCAGGTCTTATACCCCAACCACATCGCCATCAAGATATTTTCCTAAATTATCTGATATTCTTGCCAATAACTTAGTTCCTACTTGGGAAGTAGTGCCAAACGTGGCAAGGTCAATGATTTTTTCTTTGGTAGTAAGAGACAATAAAACACCGCTAGGCGGACAAACGGAACGAGCTACCATGACGCTGACTTTTGCAAATGCAGGACCTTTTAAAGTCACTTCACAAAATACTGCGGTTGCGTGGAGAAACAACACAGACCAGGTAGTTACTTGGGATGTAGCCGGAACAGATGCCAACGGAATCAATACTTCAGCAGTAAACATAAAATTGTCTATCGACGGAGGGCTTACTTTCCCATATACTCTTGCTGAAAACACACCGAATGATGGTTCAGAAACCATTATTGTTCCTAGCATACCAGCATCGCAAAATTGCCGTATTAAAGTTGAGGCTGTAGGAAATGTATATTTTGCCGTTAACACTACAAAGTTCTACATAGGATACGAATTGATAAATTCGTGTGCGACTTACACTTATTCTGGTGCTGCTTTTGCGGTGCCTGATGCGACAACAAGCTACACCATTAAAAACATCAATGTTCCCGTAACTGGGATCATTACAGATGTTAATGCGAAAGTCAATGCGACGCATCCAAACCTTCAAAACCTGAATATCGTATTGCAAAAACCAGGTGGTGGAAATGCAATATTGTTTAGCCAACAATGTACAGGAAGCGCAGACATGGACGTTACCTTTGACAGCCAGGCTCCAGCGATTGTATGTGCCAGCCCATTACAAGGAACTTTTGCGCCTTCTACTGCAGCCAGCCTAACTGCTTTTAACGGCGCAAGCCCAACAGGGAACTGGCAGTTTGCTTTCAGGGATTTGGTTGCCGGAAATACCGGTACAATCAATTCATTCTCTTTAGAAATCTGCATGCAAGAAGTAAGATTGCTTGCCGCAGAGAATTTTGAATTCAAAGATTTTGCACTGTATCCAAATCCGAATGCAGGAAACTTTACCGTTCAGTTCCAGTCTGCATCAAATCAAAAAATCAACATTTTGGTTCATGATCTTAGCGGAAGAAAGATTTTTGACAAATCATACAGCAACACCGGAATGTTTTCTCAAAACCTGCAATTGGACAAAGCGGCTTCAGGAGTTTACCTGGTGTCGGTTACCGATGGTGACAAGAAAATCGTTAAAAGGATTTCAGTGAAATAATTTTAATCACCTGTAATAAAAGAGCCCGTAATTTACGGGCTCTTTTTATTTTTATACAATGCTAAATAATCTGTAATTTTAAGTTTCAAACAGTTCAAAACATGAATGGTAAAATTAGCTGCGAATTCACAAATTATTTCGTGCTAATTTGTGAATTCGTGGCAAAAAACCCTTTATCCAATTTTAGGAAAACGCTTTTACTTTATGGCGAAGGAAATTTTTTGGATAAGCTGCGGAACTTCTGAAACGGTGAAGCTCAAGCTGGCTTTTTTATCCTGAATCGAAAGCTTTCCGGTAGTCACTTTGTAATTCCCGGTTTGCCCTTTACAGTAACAAAACCTTCCAAAGAGCATTTGTGTTTTCTGAATACCGGCATTCTCATAATTTTGGTTTTCAAAATTGTCAAGCTCAAAAACAATTTCTTCGCGGTAGCCCGCATCCTGAATGTTGCCTTTTACGGTTTTTGAGTAACTGTATTTGACGACTTTTTTCTGAATATCATCTTCAAGTTTGTAATACACGCTTCCAAACTCGTCCAGATTCACCTGCATTTTTTTGTTTTCGAAAACTTCGATCCTGCAGGTGCCTGCTTTCGGGCATTCGCTTTCAAGTTGTAAAGTGACGGAAGTTTGATCGCCGGTTGTTTTTTTAGAAGCGCAACTCAAAAAAAGAACCGCTGTACAAATGAATAACTTTTTCATTATTTTCCGTTGAAGGTTGTCATGGTAATTTCCAAACCGGCCGTACCGAAGGACCGGATGATTTCTGAAGCCAGTTCCAACCGTTGCGGAAGCTTGGCTTTTTCATTCTCGTCCCAATCGCCCAAAACATAGTTGATTTGCTGGCCTTTTTTGAACTCGTCGCTGATCCCGAAACGAAAACGCGTGTAATTTTGCGTATTCAACACCAGATTGATGTTCTTGAGTCCGTTGTGGCCGCCATCGCTGCCTTTGGGCTTGATGCGGATGGCTCCGAATGGCAAATTTAAATCGTCGGTAATCACCAAAAGATTTTCTAATGGAATATTCTCTTTGTCCATCCAATACTGCACGGCTTTTCCGCTGAGGTTCATATAGGTATTGGGCTTCAACAGGAAAAACGTACGGCCTTTAAATTTGTATTCGGCCATGGTGCCGAGCTTTACCGTTTCAAATGACAAAGATTCCTGCCTGGCTAAAAAATCCAAAACTTTAAAGCCGATGTTGTGGCGTGTGTTGACATATTCGGCGCCGATGTTTCCGAGTCCGGCGATAAGATATTTCTTCATTGGGTCAATTGTTTCTTTGGGTTCCGAAGTTTCGGATCTGAATATTTTGTAGAACCAGTTCATGGGGCAAAGGTAAATAATTCACGGATATGTCATTTCGACGCAGGAGAAATCTCGATGAATTAATTAGTTTGATGAGATTTCTCCTGCGTCGAAATGACAAATGCAATATTTTTCGAAAGATCTCCCTAGCCCGGATGGTCCCGAGACTTCGGGAGGCATCCTTTATGAGCGTCCCGAGGCTTCGGGAGAGTAAAGATAGAGCGGACAGCCGGATTGGCTCCTGATCCAATTAATAATTCGTAATGGCTCGGTTTGTCTCAGCTCACTATTGCACATAAAAAAAGCGCCGATCGTAAAACCGGCGCTTTTGAAATATTTCGAAAAAAATTATTTTTTCTTTCCTTTTGCAGGCGCTTTCGCTGCTTTTGCTGCTTCCTGAGCTGCTTTCATAGCCGCTCGTGAGATTCTAACCTGAGCGACAACCGTATTATCAGGGTGCATCAATTTGTATTTGTCAGACGCTAAAGTCGTTACATACAATTTGTTCCCCATTTCCATTGGCGTAATGTCGGCCTCGATAAAATCAGGAAGGTTTTTAGGCAACGCTTTTACTTTCAAACGACGTTGGTTTAAACGCAAAACTCCTCCTAAAAGTACCCCTGGAGACGTTCCAACCACTTTCACAGGAACTTCCATAGTGATTTCTTTGTCGTCTTTCAATTGGAAAAAGTCGATGTGCAAAATTTTGTCAGATACCGGGTGAACCTGGATGTCCTGCAAAACCGCGTCATAAGTTTTACCGCCCAAGTCGATCACAACCGTGTGAGCGTTTGGAGTGTAAACCAAGCTTTTGAATTCTTTTTCTTCTGCTGAAAAATGCACTGGTTGACCTCCTCCGTATAACACGCAAGGAACCGCTCCAGCATTACGTACGGCTTTAGTCGCAACTTTGCCCACGCTTTCTCTTTCTGATCCTTTAATCGTAATCGATTTCATTGTAAAAATATATAGTTAATAATAAAACACTAATTAATGGATAATTAACAATGGATAATTGATAATTATTCTTTTGGGCGTTTCCCTTCGGGTCAGGCTTTCCGCTTTTATCTTTTGCTTCGCTGCGCTTCGCAAAAGGATAACCGCTTCAATCCTTAACGCGGGCAACTTCATTACATCAGGAATTTCCCGCTGATGGAATTATTGTGCTGCACCATGTGCATGACTTCTGCAAAAAGCGGTGCACAACTCACCACCCTTATTTTCCGCGATTCTTTCTGCAACGGAATAGAATCGGTAACGATCAACTCGCTTAATTGCGAATTTTCAATTTTTTCGTAAGCATCGCCTGATAAAATCGGGTGCGTACATATTGCCCTGACGCTCAATGCGCCTTTTTCAATCATTAAATCTGCGGCCTTCGCCAATGTGCCTCCGGTGTCGATCATGTCGTCTACCAAAATCACGTTCCTGCCTTTGACTTCCCCAATCAGTTCCATCGTGTCGATCACATTCGCGATCTTGCGCTGCTTGTAGCAAATCACCACATCAGACTCTAAAAATTTAGAGTAGGCGTAGGCTCTTTTGGAACCGCCCATGTCTGGCGATGCGATCGTCAGGTTTTCGAGGTTGAGGCTTTTTACATACGGCAAGAATATGGTCGATGCAAAAAGGTGGTCTACCGGTTTTTCGAAAAACCCCTGAATCTGGTCGGCGTGCAAATCCATCGTCATGATGCGGGTCGCTCCGGCGGCGTCTAATAAATTCGCTACCAGTTTGGCTCCAATCGGAACACGCGGTTTGTCTTTCCGATCCTGTCTGGCCCATCCGAAATACGGAATCACGGCGGTGACGTGCCTTGCTGATGCGCGTTTCGCCGCGTCGATCATCAGTAACAATTCCATCAGGTTGTCGGCGCTTGGAAACGTCGAACAAATGATAAACACACGCAAACCTCTTATTGACTCTTCGTAAGAAGGCTGGAATTCTCCATCACTATATTTTGAGAACGTAACTTTGCCCAGCGGCACGCCATAATCTTTGGCGATTTTCTCGGCTAAATAGACACTTTGCGAACACGCAAATATCTTTGCTTCCGGTTCTTGGTGTGACATTTCAATGTGTTGTTTTTATCGTTGGCATGCTGTCAATTTTGCCTGAAAGCGCGTTGATATAAATGCCTCGGATGTAGTTAGTTAGTTGTGTGTCGCGTTAACGAGGTGCAAATTTAGGAATAAAATCGAACTCTGAAAGGAAAATTTCGTGTATTTTTTTAGAATTTGAAATTTATTTTTTTACATTTGCACCGTGTTAAAGGATAAGCAACACTTTTAAAGGCTGCTTTTCTATTGCGATGAATCGATTGTTTTCGATTCTTCGTCTGCTAGATGCCCGGATGGCGGAATTGGTAGACGCGCTGGTCTCAAACACCTGTGGGAAACCGTACCGGTTCGACTCCGGTTCCGGGTACAAAAGCTCTTCTGAAAAGAAGGGCTTTTTGTTTTTTACGGAACCGGAGTCAAACTTTTTTGTTTGACGGGTTCCGGGTACAAAAGCGCTGAGGAAAAGAAGGGCTTTTGTTTTTTTACGGAACCGGAGTCAAACTTTTTTGTTTGACCGGTTCCGGGTACAAAAGGGCTGAAGAAAAGAAGGGCTTTTTGTTTTTTATGGAATCGGAGTCAAACTTTTTTGTTTGACCGGTTCCGGGTACAAAAGGGCTGAAGAAAAGAAGGGCTTTTTGTTTTTTACGGAAGCGGAGTCAAACTTTTTTGTTTGACCGGTTCCGGGTACAAAAGCGCTGAAGAAAAGAAGGGCTTTTTTGTTTTTTACGGAAGCGGAGTCAAACTTTTTAGGTTTTTTCAGCAACCGAATTAAATTTAGTACCATTGCATAAGTTTTAATCATAAACCAAAATGACTAAATATCGCCCGGAGATTGATGGATTGAGAGCTGTCGCTGTAGTTGCAGTGATATTGTTTCATTTGAATTCAGATTTTTTAATAGGCGGATATTACGGTGTAGACGTTTTTTTTGTGATTTCTGGTTATTTAATTACCGGAATCATTGTAAAAGACCTGGAAAATGACACGTTTAAAATGTCTAAATTTTGGATCAGGCGTGTGAAAAGATTGGTTCCGTTGCTATTGACCGTAGTAATCACAACCATTTTAGTCTTGCCTTTTTTTACGTTTAAACCGATATACAATGACATATTAAAGGATATCATTCCAGCAATATTCTCCTATTTTAATTTCCATGCCTACTTTAATTTTGGGGATTATTGGGGCCCGGCTGCAGACAAGTCTTTTTTTCTGCATACATGGTCTTTATCAGTAGAAGAACAGTTTTATTTGTTTTATCCGTTGCTGCTTATCATCATTAAAAAATATTTCAAGTCTTACTTAAAGCCGCTTATTGGCATCACATTAATAAGCCTCGGATTGTTCGTTTGCTTTGTCAAATTCAAAACACATTTGACTTTTTACATGCTTCCTTTTAGATTTTGGGAACTTTCCGCCGGCGGAGTAATTGCCTGCCTGCCAAAGAAAAGCAATGTGAACAAAACATTTAACGCTGTATTTCCGATTATCGGGCTGTTGCTCATTTTCATCAGCTATTTTTTTGCAGAAAAGACGATAAGCGTTATTGCAATACTTCCTGTAATGGGTACTGCACTACTTATTTATTTTATCAGTGTTAACGACGTTACCGGAAAACTATTGAGCAGCAGCATTTTTGTACACATTGGAAAATTGTCTTATTCCTTGTATTTATGGCACTGGCCGATCATTGTATTGTTCAAAAACTTAGAGTTTAGATTTTTGGGAGTAAATGAATGGTATATTTATTTATGCATTATCATCACGACATACGTGCTGTCGTTGCTGTCTTTTAAATGGATTGAAACCAAAACAAGAAATTACCGGAATACGCCAAAGCTGGTTTTGTTGGGTGTCGGATTGTGCTTGGCACTTATTGCATATTACAACTCGTCCTACTTTAACATTTATTATCCTTCATTATACAATCAGCAAACCTATTATCTCCAGGAGTATGACGTGTCTCCAACGCAGGTGATTTTCAAAAAAGACAATCCTTTAATCTACAATGTCATTGTTCCCAACAGGCCCAAGTCGGATAATGACGCTTTTAGAAAAGAAGGCATTGTAAAAAAAGCAAATAGTAAAACTCCTGAAATTTTGATCCTTGGTGATTCTCATGGGGCAATGTGGGCAAAAGCGCTGCAAGAAGCGAGTGAGGAGTTGCAAATCCCGAGCTCCATTTACACAACAAATGCGTCAAAGCCATTTTTCAACCTCCATGATTTGGACGATCAAACCAGCAATGAATTTTTTACTAAAAAAGAAAGGATCGATTTTGCAAAATCAATAGTGAAGAATATTGATAAATGGAAGATTAAGATAGTAATCATGTCATGTCGTTGGGAAGCATTATCAGATGAAAACAAGGCCGAATTTGAAAACCTGATTGTATATCTTAAAGATAGAAACATCAAAATATTAGTGATCAATCAGCCGCCACGGATTTCTATTATCAATAATCTGAATGTCACACAATACATTTCATATCTCCACATAGAGCCACAAAACGGATTTAATACCATCTCATTAAGCCAGGACAATGTCATAAAGGGCAATCAATTCATCACGCAATTGGCAAAAAAACATGCTAATGTTTTGGTCTTTGATGTTTTCAGCAGATTATACAACAACGATCAGATGAAGATAACACATCATAAAGATGTTTTGTATTTCGACGACGACCATCTAAGTGACAGCGGCACCCGATTGTTTAAACCCGATCTCAAAAAAATAATAACAAAAGGCCTCGAATAGACTTTGCTTTCTTATAAAAAAAGACCCGCAAAAGCAGGGCTGATTAATTTATTTTAATTCTTTACAAACTTGACCGTCTTTTCTGAATCGCCACTAGTGATTTTTGCAAAACAACCATTGGTCTGTCGCTGAATCTTTTATTAACTTTATGGCGTAAAAATCTGACAAAGGGTTTAGAGATTATATTTTCTTGATGACGTAAGTCACTATGCCCCAAATCATAAACTGGTTTTCATCCGTGACTTTTATAGGAGTATAATTCGAATTTTCCGGCATCAGCCAAAGTCCGTCCTTTTCGATGTTAATGCGCTTTACCGTAAATCCACCTTCAATAAAACACACGGCGATTTTGTTTTTTTCAGGTTCCAGACTGCGGTCTACAACCAAAACGTCTTTATCGTTAATTCCTGCATCAATCATTGAATGGCCTTCGACTTTGATAAAAAAAGTAGCCAGCGGATTTTCACTCAGTACTTTGTTCAGGTCGATTTTTTCCTCCATAAAATCCAAGGCTGGCGAAGGAAATCCAGCCGAAACACCCTGGTCGAAATACGGAATTCCCAGATTGCTTTGATCTTCAGGCTTAAAAAAAGTAAGTGCTTTTTTCGAATTTTTGTCTAACATCGGATGGTCAGGATTTGGTCAAATTGGGTTGTATATCTTGGCGAAAGCAAATTTTGCGTCATGTTCCAGGTTTTTTCATCCTGCGAGCCCAAACGGATTTTCCGACCGCCGATTTTCTGGTTTACATGATCGATCGCTTTCATCAATGCGAGATGTTTCGGATTTTCAGCTTCAAACAAATTGAACTGTTTAGCGTGTTCCGGAATCAACTGCGTGACGATCACACCGGCTTTGTGAAACCGCAGCCCTTTATTTTCGGCATACAACCGTTCAAGCAATTTAATCGAAGCTTCCGAAATCGTCAAAGTCGAATGGGTTGCAAACGGCAAAGTAACCGATTGCTGAAAGTATTTTCGTTCGTGTTTTTCCTGCGTTTCCATTGTCCCGAGTAAAACGGAAATGGTATGGCAGCACAATTGTTGCGTCCGCAATTTTTCGGCACAAACCGATGCAAATGTCGCCACGCGTTCGCGAATCGGATCAAATTCAGTCAACCTTTTAGGAAAACTTCTCGTTGTGGCAATGCTTTTTTTGTCTGCAAGTTCTTCGAGCTCCAAAACCGCTTCACCCTGCAATTCCTTGATCAGGCGCAATCCGGTCACGCCCATGTGGCTCTTGATAAACGATTCATGCTGCGGCTGAATAAAATCGAAAGCGGTTTTGAGTCCGCGTGCTTCAAGCTTTTTTTTCATTCGGTGACCAATGCCCCAAATGTCACCAATTTTTGTCCATTTCAATGCTTTGATACGCTTTTCATCCGAATCGATCACATAAACACCATTAGTTTGTTGAGGAAAATTCCGTGCGATCTTGTTCGCCACTTTCGACAGGGCTTTCGTTGGTGCAAAGCCCACGCAAACCGGAATGCTGACCCATTTTTTAATCCGGTTTTTGATCTGGGTTCCGTATTCATGAAAATCATCGATCGATACGCCGTCGAAATCCATAAACGCTTCGTCAATGCTGTAGACTTCAATATTGGGCGTAAACTGACGCAAAATTTCCATTACGCGGTCGCTCAAATCACCATAAAGCGCATAATTCGACGAGAAAACCGTAATGCCTTTTGCCTTCAATTCCTGGCGGACTTTAAACTCTGGCGCGCCCATTTTAATGCCGAGTTCCTTGGCTTCGTCACTTCTCGAAATGATGCAGCCATCGTTGTTTGACAACACCACAATAGGCTTGTTTACGAGTTCCGGCCGAAAAAGCCGCTCGCAGGAAGCATAAAAATTATTGCAGTCAACCAGTGCATACATGTTTGTAAATTTAGGCAAATCGATAGCAGCAGCATCGGAACAAAAGTTAATTTGAGCGGAGTGTTGATAATTTTCAGGAGCTTAATCCTGCTTTCGCCTTTATCTCTCCGCTGCGCTACGAGGATACCGGCTCTATCAGGGCTAGGGGAGTTTAACTCTACATTCAAAATCAATATTCAAAATTGAATGTTGAACAGAAAAATGTTGATTAACGAATTTTGAATTAATGATTGAAGAAGTTTTCCAGAAAGCAATGCATAAAAAAACCACCGGGATTCCGATGGTTTCAATATAAAAAATATATTTTTCTAAGCGAGCAAATCCATCACCAAAGACGGGAACAATCCAAGCACGATATTCAGTACAATCGCAATGACGGCAACCGCATAATAAATAACGGGTGTTCCGGTACGCTGCTCATTCGGTTCTTTCGAATACATCGCCAAAATGAGTTTAAAATAATATCCGACACTGATGATCGAATTTACAACCCCAACAATCACTAAAACCAAATATCCGGCTTCGATCGTCTGGCTGAACAAGGTTAGCTTTGCGAAAAATCCTGAGAAAATCGGGATTCCGGCCATAGATAATAAGGAACCGGTAAGTATCGCTGCCAACAGTGGATTTGTTTTCCCCAATCCGTGGAAACGGGTGATGTCTTCATTGTCTCGGTCCCTGCACACGTATAAAATTACGGCAAAAGCGGCGATTCCGGCCAATGCATACGCAGAAGCATAATACAGCAAACTTCCGGCAGAAGTACTCAGCGACAACAAGGTCATCAGCATAAATCCTGCGTGGGAAATCCCTGAAAAGGCAAGCATTCTTTTGACGTTCGTTTGTCTCAAAGCCATGATATTTCCAACAGTCATCGATGCGATCGAAACCACAACAATTACGATTTGGAATTGGTACGACACATCGGCATTCATGGCAAATAACAATTTGTACAAAGTAGCCATGGCGGTCACTTTTGCAAGCGTACTCATCGTTGCAGTAGTCAAGGCAGGCGAACCTTCGTAAACATCTGGCGCCCAGAAATGAAACGGAACGGCTGCAATTTTAAAGAACATTCCAATGGTTACAAGCACAATTCCGATTGGAAACCAAACCGGCAATTCGGCTGAGCGCGACAATTCACTGATTTCAACTACGTCAAAAGTTCCCATCGCACCGTAAATTAAGCAAATCCCGAATAAGATAATTCCCGAGGCGAAAGAACCCATCAGGAAATATTTCATTCCGGCTTCATTGCTGCGCAGGCTCAATCGGTTGCTGGCTGCTAAAATGTAGAGTGAAATGGAAAGTACTTCAATCCCCAGAAAGAACATCGCCAAGTTTCCAAATGAAACCATCGCAACGGCACCGGCCAATAAAAATATTTTGATCGCGATAAAATCGGAAATTTGCGTTTCGTGGCGGGCGTAAAAATTGTGGCTGAGTGCAACTAAAAATGCCGTAAGAACTATAAACAAGCACGAAAAAGTCACAGAAAATTTATTCACCACAACCATATTGTTGTAATAACTTTCTTCCAAACCAAACTGTGAAGCGGTCAGTCCCAAGATACCAAGCAAGCCCAACACTGTAAACGGAACGATTGCTTTCCTAAGATTTAGGATTTCAAATAAGAGGCATAAAATACCCAATCCCGTAATAGCTATTAATGTAATCATCTTTGTTTGACTAGTTAGTTCGGTTGATAAATGTAAGGATGTGTTCGATGCTCGGCGTGATCAGGTCAACGATTGGTTTCGGATACAAACCGAAGAAGAACAATACGGCAACGATGGCGACCAATGAAAATCCTTCGTTGAAAGTCACATCGGTAAAAGCCTTTTTATTGGTTTCACCCAACATCACCTGCTGGAACATTTTAAGCATGTAATACGCGCCAAGAATAATCGTTGTTCCACCTAAAATCGCGTAACCCATATTGATTTGCGACAAGCTGAACAACACGGTAAATTCTCCCACAAAGTTAAAAGTCGATGGCAAAGCGACCGATGCCAAAACCAAAATCATAAACAATGAAGTGAATTTAGGTGCTTGTTGCCTGATGCCGCCCATTTCGGCTATCGTTCGGGTTTGGTAGCGTCGGTAAATGATATCGGCAATTAAGAACAATCCGACTACGACAAATCCGTGGGCGATCATTTGTAAAACCGCGCCGCGCAAACCGTCGAGTGTTAACGTATAAGCTCCGGCGGCGATGAGTCCAACGTGTGCCAAAGAAGAATAAGCGAGTAATTTTTTAAGGTCATTCTGGCGAAGCGCTACGATCGAGCCGTAGATGACACCGGCAATTCCGAGTCCGATAAACACGCTTTTGTATTCAATTGCAGCAAAACGTCCGATTGGAAGCTGCCAGCGGATGACGCTGTACAATCCCATTTTCAGCATGATCCCCGAGAGCAACATCGTTCCGACAGCTGGTGCTTTTTGATACACTTTTGCCTGCCACGTATGAAACGGAATTAACGGAATTTTGATCGCATACGCCAAGAAAAACGCCAAGAAAATCCAGGTTTGTTCTTTCACGGTCAATCGCATCGCATACAAATCTTCGATCAGGAAACTTTTCGAACGTTGGTACATGTAAATGAAAGCCACGAGCATGAACAACGATCCTGCAAAGGTGTAAATGAAAAATTTTACAACTGCTTTTTTGCGGTCTTCGGCGTCGCCGTTGCCCCAGATTAATGCGATGAAATAAATCGGGATCAAAGCGAGCTCCCAAAAAATATAATATAAAAGTCCGTCAGCGGCCAGGAAAGTTCCGGTCATTGCAAACGCCATGAATAAAATCAGTGCGTAGAAACTTTTAGCGTTTTTGTATTCATTTCCGAATGAAGAATAAATAATGACAGGAATCAAAGCCGATGTCAGCAACACCATTGCAAGTGACAGTCCGTCGCCTTTAAGCGCAAATGCTACTTTCGGTTGTGTGATCCATGCCGAAAGAAAATCGATGTTTTGCCCTGCGTTGAATACATTCAAGATATAAACTGACATTCCCAATGAAGCCAATGCGAAGACCAAAGCAACTTTTGAGGCCAGTTTATCACCGGAAAAGTACGTTGCGAAAGCGCCGACTAAAAGTAAAATCAATAAGTAAGATACATCCATTATATGAAAATTATTGTGCTAAAAATAAATAGGTGATCATTGCGCAAAGTCCCATGACAAAGGCAAACAGGTAAAAACCAACGTTTCCGCTCTGTAATTTTTTTCCCTGGTAGCTGATTTCGGTGGCTGCTTTTCCAAATCCGAAAACAAAGCTGGAAAGCGTCGTTTCGATATAATCCCTGAAAAATCTTGATAAGGCGTTGATCGGTTTTACGAAAATAGCTTCGTAAATTTCGTCAACATAATATTTGTTGTACAATACTTTTGAGAATCCGCTGATTTGCGCGTCTTCTTCTGGAAGCTGGCTTTGTTTGATGTATTTCACATATGCCCAACCAATTCCGACAAAAGCGCCCATTAACGCAACCGCCATTAAGGTATATTCTGTAGTTCCCAAATGGTGCGCTTCGCCTGCTTTTTCAGCGAACAATGGCGCCAGATATTGGTTTAACCAACTGTTTCCAGGCAAACTGATTAATCCGCCAATCGTGGCTAAAATCGCAAGAACGATCAATGGAAAAGTGATGAGTGCCGGACTTTCGTGCAAATGGTGTTTTTGTTCTTCTGTTCCGCGGAATTCTTTGAAAAACGTCAAATACATCAATCGGAACATATAAAAAGCGGTCATGATCGAAGCGATCGAACCTACAACATACAAAGGCAGATTGTGGTGAAAAGCCGTCATCAAAATCTCATCTTTTGACCAGAATCCAGACAATGGAAATACACCGGAAATCGCCAAACTTGAAATCAGCATGGTGATAAAAGTAACCGGCATCGCTTTTCTGAGTCCGCCCATTTTTCGCATGTCCTGCTCGCCGTGCAACGCATGGATCACCGAACCCGATCCCAGGAACAAACACGCTTTAAAGAACGCATGCGTGATCACGTGAAACACCGCAATTTCATAAGCACCAAGCCCTAAAGCCAGAAACATCAATCCGAGTTGCGAAACCGTAGAATAGGCGAGTACCTTTTTAATATCGTTTTGAACCAATCCGATTGTTGCGGCAAGAAGTGCCGTTGCGCCACCAATCACCGCAATGACATGCTGGATCGAAGGTGCGAGATCGAATAAAAAGTTCAGTCTTGTAATCATGAAAATTCCGGCAGTTACCATCGTCGCCGCGTGGATCAGTGCCGAAACGGGTGTTGGTCCGGCCATCGCATCTGGAAGCCAGGTATACAATGGGATTTGTGCCGATTTTCCGCAAGCGCCAATAAACAAAGCCAAAGCAGCAAATGCAATCCAATACGTATTCGCGCTGTTTGTTCCGCCTAAAATGGTATCTTTTAAAGAAACGAAATCCAAAGTGGTGAACAAAGTCGCAATGATGAAAATTCCAATCAAAAGTCCTAAATCGCCAATGCGGTTCATGATAAAAGCTTTTTTCGCTGCATCATTGTAGTTCTGGTTTTTATACCAGAATCCGATCAGTAAATAGGAGCAAAGCCCAACGCCTTCCCATCCGATGAACATTACTAAAAGGTTGCTTCCCATGACCAAAGTGATCATGAAAAACACGAACAGGTTCAAATACGCAAAAAACTTATGCATGTTCTCATCGTCGTGCATGTAACTGATTGAATACAAATGGATCAGCGATCCGATTCCGGTAACGAACATCAGCCAAAGCAACGACAATTGATCCAATAAAAATCCGAAATCTATTTTGAAATTGTTGATTGAAATCCAGTCGAAAAGTGAAATCTGAATGGCTTTTCCTCCTTGATTGATTTGCAAGAAAAACAGCAATGTGACTATGAAAGAAACCACGACAGCACCGGTTCCGATAAATCCTGAAACCGATTTCCCGAGGCTTTTCCCAAAGAATACATTGATTAAAAATCCTAAAAAAGGAGCAAGTAATAAGACTAAAGCTAAATTGGTATCCATTGAAGATTATCCTTTTAAGTTTTTTAAATTATCGATATCGATCGAACCTAAGTTTCGGAAAATCGATACCAAGATCGCAAGCCCAACCGCGACTTCCGCAGCAGCCACAGCCATCGAGAAAAATACGAAAACCTGTCCCGACGCGTCCTGATGGTACGTTGAAAAAGCAACAAACAGCAAGTTTACGGCATTCAGCATGATCTCGATCGACATGAATACGATGATGGCGTTACGTCTGTACAAAACCCCGAAAACGCCAATGCTGAAAAGGATCACCGACAGGAAAATATAATTTTCAATCCCAATCTGGTTTAAAACATTATCCATATTATTTTTTTTCTTTTTTAGACAACAATACTGTTCCGATCATCGCCGTCAGCAACAATACCGACGCAAATTCAAACGGCACCATATATTCGTTCAGCAACACTTTTCCGAGCACTTTGATCGACTGGTAATCTTCACCTGTCGTATCGTATGGGCCGACAATCGGTTTCGACTGGCGGAAAATCAACATCAAAACGACGCACATCAACACGAAGAAAATAGCCGCTGCCCAACGCTGGATGCGCGGTTTGTGCACTTCGTCTTCCTTATTCAGATTCATCAGCATGACCGTAAACAGGAACAAAATCATGATCGCCCCAGAATACACAATCACATGGACAATCGCTAGGAACTGCGCATTAAACAACAAATAGTGTCCCGCAATCGAAAAGAAACAAATCACAAGGTAAATCGCACTGTGAATCGGGTTTTTCGTAAAAATCGTCAAAAATGCCGATCCCAAAGTCACAGCCGACAACACACAAAATAGAATTAAAACTACTGACATTAGTTGGCGTTATTTAATTGAGCATTTTTCATCGCCTGGGTCAAAGGCATTACCAATTTGTCTTTTCCAAAGATAAAATCCTCGCGGTCATACATAGACGGCACCAAAACTTTAGATTCGGTCAAATAAACCGCGTCTTTCGGGCATGCTTCCTCACACAATCCGCAGAAAATGCAGCGCAGCATGTTGATCTCATAGACTTTCGCATATTTCTCCTCGCGGTACAAATGTTTTTCGCTTGGCAAACGTTCGGCAGCAGTCATCGTGATCGCTTCTGCCGGGCACGACAACGCGCACAATCCGCAAGCCGTACAATTCTCACGGCCTTGTTCATCGCGCTTCAGCAAATGCTGGCCTCGATACACGACGCTTCTTTCGCGCACCTGCTCCGGATATTTAATCGTCACTTTTCTCGTAAACAAATGGCTGATCGTAATCATCATCCCTTTAAAAATCGTCCACAGGTACAGGCTTTCAACAAAAGTCATCTTTTTGTTCGAAACCTCTTTTTTCCTGCCCGACAACGACATCGCTTGTATTGACATGGTAATTTTTGATTTAAGATTTACGGTTTAAGAAGGACTCAAACCGCAAATTTATTTTTTATTTTGAAGCAGATGATCCTGCTATTATTCAACTCTTGTCCCGCTTTTCATTGCAATCTTTTTCTCGCTAAAAAAGCTCAAAAAAGGATTTACATTTCAATCTGGGCTAAACCGTAAATCTTCGTTATCGTTCAGCTTTCCAGACCGTTCGTTATTCGACTTTCGACGTTTGACTTTTTGACTTTCGACTAAAATTTGCCGTCCGCAAACAAAATCACAATCCCGGTCACAATAATATTCGCAATCGCAAGCGGAATCAACATCTTCCAACCCAAACGCATCAACTGGTCGTAACGAAATCTCGGAATCGTCCACCTGACCCACATAAAGAAAAAGATGAAGAAACAGATTTTTACAAACAGCACCGCAATTCCAATCACATTCGCAGGATTCACGCCCCAGTGTTCTACTGCCCAGGCCATTCCCGGATAATTGTACCCACCGAAATAAAGTACCGCAATAATCGTTGACGAAATAAACATACTCGCATATTCGGCAAATAAATAAAATCCCATACGCATCGATGAATATTCGGTATGGTAACCACCAATAAGTTCCGCCTCACATTCGGCCAAATCAAACGGCGTCCTGTTGGTTTCGGCAAACGAGCAAATCAAAAAGATGATAAACCCAACCGGCTGGTAAAATACATTCCAGTGCATGCCGTGTTGCTGCAAAGATATTTCGCGCAAGCTTAATGTTCCGCTCATCATCAACAAAGCGATCAGCGAAAGCCCCATCGCCACTTCATACGAAATCATCTGTGAAGCCGCACGCATCGCACTCATCAACGAGAATTTATTGTTAGATGCCCAGCCTCCAATCATAATTCCGTAAACGCCCACAGATAAAACCCCGAACACATAAAGGATCGACACGTCAATATCCGTAGCCTGTAAAATGATGTCTTTCCCAAACAAATGCAGTTTGTCGCCCCACGGAATGACCGCCGAAGTCATCAAAGCCACACTCATCGAAATTGCCGGACCTACGACAAATAAAAATTTATTCGGCGTATCGGGTAAAAATTCTTCTTTTGAAAACAGTTTCAAACCATCGGCAAGCGGTTGTAAAATTCCGCCGGCTCCGGCTCTGTTTGGCCCAATCCGGTCTTGCAGCCAGGCAGCGACTTTACGTTCGGCCAAAGTCGAATACATCGCCATGACCATCGTGATCGCAAAAATGACGAAGATGAAAATGCCTTTTTCTAAAATAATTGCACTATCCATGGTTAAACGTTTCCTTCGTTAAAAATTTCTTTTTCGTCGCGTTTTAAAGGTACCGACGGCATGCTGATCTTTTTGCGATCCTGCTCGCGGCCTTTTAAGATGCCGGTTTCTGTTTCAATGACAACCGTATCTAATTTTTGAGTATAATTGTTCTGGTTGATCACCGAATCTTTCTCGAATTTCCTCGGACCTTCAATCGTCCAATGTGTCGGATCTTTGTGGTCGAAACGGCATTCGTTGCAGATGAATTCTTCTACTTCGTGGAATTCATCTTTTCTTCCGGTGACCCGCTGGATTTCGTTTCCAAACATCCAAACGGTCGTTTTTCCGCAACATTTCGTACAATTCCTGTGGGCGTTGTATGGCTTGTTGAACCAAACACGTTGCTTAAAGCGGAAAGTCTTATCTGTCAAAGCACCAACCGGGCACACATCGATCATATTTCCTGAGAATTCATTGTCAATCGCTTTGGAAAGGCAGGTTGAAATGTTCGAATGGTCGCCGCGATCCATCACGCCATGTACACGATTGTCGGTCAATTGATCGGCAACCATCACACAACGGTAGCACAAAATGCAACGGTTCATGTGCAATTGAATATTCGGGCCGATGTCTTCAGGCTCGAACGTTCTTTTTTCTTCAATAAAACGTGTTTGCGATTTTCCGTGTTTGAAGCTTAAATTCTGCAAATCGCATTCTCCGGCCTGGTCACATACAGGGCAATCGAGCGGGTGGTTGATCAGCAAAAATTCGGTTACCGATTTTCTCGCTTCGGTCACGCGTTCCGATTTGATGCTGTTGACTTCCATGCCATCCATGACGCCGGTAATACAGGACGCCATTAATTTTGGCATCGGGCGCGGATCGGCTTCGCTTCCTTTGGCGACTTCAACAAGGCATGCCCTGCATTTTCCACCACTTCCCTTTAATTTGGAGTAGTAGCACATCGCCGGCGGAACGGATTCGCCGCCAATCATACGCGCAGCCTGCAGGATTGTGGTTCCTGGTGCTACTTCTATACTTTGACCGTCTATGGTTACTTTCATAATTTTTTTAGTCTAAAGTCCAAAGTCCAAAGTCTAAAGTCCCTGCATTGCTTGCTGACTTTCGGCTTTTAACTTTCGACTCACATTTTATTTATTCTGATGTCTAAATCTCTGCATTGCTGACTTTCGACTTTTGACTTTCCAACTTTTGACTGATTTAAACAGTAAGTCCGCTTACCAAATGTTTTACTTTTTCAAACGGCTCCGCGACATAATGATCCCTATTTTTGATTTTTTCAGGGAAACGAACATGGTATTCAAATTCGTCCCTGAAATGTCTGATCGCAGCGGCAACCGGCCAGGCGGCGGCATCTCCTAGCGGGCAAATTGTATTTCCCTCGATTTTTCTCTGGATGTCCCAAAGCAAATCGATGTCTTCTTCACGGCCGTGACCGGTTTCAATCCGGTGTAATACTTTCTCCAGCCAACCCGTTCCTTCGCGGCAAGGCGAACATTGGCCGCAGCTTTCGTGGTGGTAAAAGCGAGCGAAATTCCAAGTGTTGCGAACGATACAAGTCGTGTCGTTGTACACGATGAATCCGCCTGATCCGATCATCGAACCGGAGGCAAATCCACCATCCGACATCGATTCATACGACATCAAACGGTCTTCACCATTCGCGGTTTTATAGATTAAATGTGCGGGAAGAATGGGTACGGATGAACCTCCGGGAACCAATGCTTTTATCGGGCGATCGTCTAACATTCCGCCGCAATATTCGTCGGAATTGATGAAATCGTATACGGTAATTCCGAGTTCGATTTCGTAAACACCGGGTTTTTTAATGTGGCCTGAAGCCGAAATCAATTTTGTTCCGGTAGATTTTTCGGTTCCGATTTTAGCATATTCCGCACCGGAATTGTTCACGATCCAAGGCACATTCGAAATCGATTCGACATTATTAACAACAGTAGGATTTGCCCACAAACCTGAAATCGCAGGAAACGGCGGTTTAATCCTCGGATTGCCGCGTTTGCCTTCGAGCGATTCGATCAGTGCGGTTTCTTCGCCACAAATGTAAGCACCGGCGCCAACGTGGACGTATAAATCCAAATCGTAACCTGTTCCCAATATATTTTTACCCAACCATCCGGCAGCATACGCTTCTTTGATGGCCTTTTCAAGGATTTTGTAAATCCACATGTATTCGCCTCGAATGTAAATGTAAGAACGGTTGGCTTCTAGAGCATAACTTCCCGCAATCATTCCTTCGATCAAAAGATGCGGAATGTATTCCATTAAAAAACGGTCTTTGAAAGTGCCAGGTTCCGATTCGTCAGCATTGCAAACCAAATATCTTGGATTGCCTGATTTTTTATCGATGAAACTCCATTTCATTCCCATTGGGAAACCGGCGCCACCACGGCCTTTGAGCTGTGAGTTTTTGACTTCGGTTACTACTTCATCGGGCGTCATGGTTTTCAGGGCTTTTTCCACAGAAGCATAACCGCCTTCACGACGATATACTTCATAGGTCTTGATGCCCGGAACGTTGATTTTGTCTAGTAATATTTGCTTACCCATTCGTTTGGTAGTGTAAGTTAATTTTTCCGTCTTTGCAATCTTCGATGATCTGGTCGATTTTTTCTTTGGTCAGGTGTTCCTGATACGTATCGCCCAATTGCATCATCGGAGCGTAACCGCAGGCGCCCAAACATTCGACACCGCGAATTTCGAACAGCCCGTCCGGAGTGGTTTCGCCGATTTTGACCCCGAGTTTGTTGCAGGTATAATCCATCAAATCTTCAACGCCACGCGTCGCACAACAAGAAGTCTGGCAGAATTCGAACATGTATTTCCCGATCGGGCGCTGGTTGTACATCGTGTAAAACGACACGACTTCATACACTTCAATCGGTTTGATCTCTAAAATCTCCGCGACTTTGTCCATCAATTCGATAGAGAGCCAGTTGTCGTGTGCGTCCTGAACATCATGTAAAACCGGCAACAAAGCCGATTTCTTTTTGTCGGCAGGATAATGCGACAACAATTCGTTGATGCGCTCCATCAATTGCGGAGTGATATTTATTTCCTGTTTGTATTGTTTACGTTCCATAATTTATGCGTCTAATTCGCCTGCAATTACATTCAAACTTGATAAAGTGGCAATGGCATCGGATAACATTTGTCCTTTGACCATTTCGTTGAAAGCCTGGTAATAAATAAAACACGGCCTTCTGAAATGCAACCTGTATGGTGTGCGGCTTCCGTCGGTTACCAAATAAAATCCGAGTTCGCCGTTTCCGCCTTCTACCGGGTGATACACTTCTGTTACCGGAACCGGCACTTCGCCCATTACGATCTTAAAGTGGTAAATCAAAGCTTCCATATTGTGGTAGACTTCGTCTTTCGGAGGCAAATAATAATCCGGAACATCCGCGTGATACGGACCTTCGGGTAATTTTGCCAAAGCTTGTTTGATGATTTTTAAGCTTTCCCAAACTTCTGCGTTGCGCACACAAAAACGGTCATACGTATCGCCTGATTTTCCGACAGGAATGTCAAATTCGAAATCCTCATACGAAGAATATGGCTGCATCACGCGGATGTCATAATCGACTCCGGCGGCGCGTAAATTCGGGCCTGTAAATCCGTAACTGATCGCTTTTTCAGCTGAAATGGGTCCAACATCAATCGTACGGTCCATGAAAATCCTGTTTCTTGCGAGCAGGTTTTCGAATTCCTGCCAGATTGGTGGAAATTCTTCTAATAACGTGTTTAATTTTTCGAATGCCAACGGGCTCCAGTCTCTTTCAAAACCACCGATTCTTCCCATGTTCGTTGTGAGACGCGCACCACAGATTTCCTCGTAGATTTCGTAGATTTTTTCACGGTATTGGAATACGTATAAGAATCCGGTTAAAGCGCCGGTGTCGACTCCAAGTACCGAGTTACAGATGATGTGGTCGGCGATTCGCGCCAATTCCATTACGATAACCCTTAAATATTGTGCCCTTTTTGGGACTTCGATATTGAGTGCTTTTTCCAAAGTCATCCACCAACCCATATTGTTGATCGGCGACGAACAGTAATTCATTCTGTCGGTCAATGGTGTGATTTGGTAAAAAGGCCTGTTTTCTGCAATTTTTTCAAACGCGCGGTGAATGTAACCCACGGTTCCTTCGCCTTCGACGATGCGCTCTCCGTCCATCAGCAAAATGTTCTGGAAAATTCCGTGCGTCGCCGGGTGTGTTGGGCCTAAATTCAGGATCGAAAGCTCGCTTCCATCTCCATTTTTGCGTTTTTCGATGATATCTGCGTATCGTAATTCCGGTGGTAATAATAAGTCTGACATGGTTTTTATTTCAGGAATTATTAGCAATTATCTGTTGTTCGTCCGAAGAAGCGGTCGTCTTTGTCGGTGCGTCCGCCATCTTCGAGCGGGAATTCCTTGCGCATTGGGAACGACACCATTTCATCCATATTTAAAATTCTTTTCAACTGCGGATGGCCTTTGAAAATGATCCCGAAGAAATCGTAAGTTTCGCGTTCCTGCCAGTTGGCGCTCAGGAAAATGGTTGAAACCGTATCAATTGTCGGATTTTCAGCAGGTAAAAAACATTTGATTCTGATGCGAACGTTATCGACCCAATTGTGCATGTGATACACCACCGAAAATTGACGGCTTGGATCGGCGTCAGGGAAATGCATGCCGCACAAATCTGTAAGAAAGTTAAAACGCAAAGTAGCGTCATCCCTTAAAAAAGTCATCACTTTCGCAATTTGGTCAGCGTCGACTTCAAAAGTCAATATGTCGTGAATTTGCTGAAAATCGCTTACTGCCGATTCAAAATGATCGTTCAGCGAACTTTGTATGGTAGTGGTTTCTAAAGCCATTTGATTACTTGATGTTATAAGAAGCCAATAATTCTGTGTATTCCGGCGAACTTCTTCTTCTGACCGATTCAGATCTTACGAGATCCTGCAGGCGCATGATGCCGTCGAGGATTTGTTCTGGTCTTGGCGGGCAACCCGGAACGTAAACGTCTACGGGAATAATCTTGTCGATGCCCTGAAGCACAGAATAGGTGTCGAAAATCCCGCCTGAACAAGCACAAGCACCTACTGAAATGACCCATCTCGGCTCGGCCATTTGTTCATAAACCTGACGTAAAATCGGAGCCATTTTCTTGGCGATGGTTCCCATCACGAGCAACATATCGGCTTGACGCGGAGAGAAACTCATCCGTTCCGATCCGAAACGCGCGACATCGTAATGTGAAGCCATTGTGGCCATAAATTCAATTCCGCAGCAGGAAGTGGCAAAAGGCAAAGGCCAAAGCGAATTGGCTCGCGCCATTCCGACTACATCGCTTAATTTGCCTGCAAAAAAACCTTCTCCCTGAAAACCTTCGGGAGCTGGTGCATTTGTTATTATTTTTGAATCACTCATATCAATTTTAGATATTTGATTTACGATTTACAGCGACGTAAATCAAACTTCGTAAATCGTAAATTGCATTATTCCCACTCCAGGCCTTTTTTCTTCATCACATAGAAAAATCCGACCAAAAGCAAAATCATAAAAATCCCCATTTTCAATAGACCTTCAACGCCCATTTCACGGAAGTTAACCGCCCATGGATACATGAAAATCACTTCGACGTCAAACAAGACGAATAAAATCGCGACAAGGAAGTATTTTACCGAAAACGGCACACGCGCATTTCCGACCGATTCGATGCCGCACTCAAAGTTTTTGTCTTTGTTTGCAGATTTTCTTTTCGGACCTAAAAAGCTGGATACTATGATGGTTCCAACGACAAAACCAACCGCTAAAAGCAGTTGCATCGCAATCGGGAAATAATCGGTTTGGATGGAATGCATAATTTAAGGAAAATTTACTTTAAACTCAACCACAAAGATAAGTTTCAATAATTAAATAGCAATTAAAAAAAACGTTTTCATAGCAGCTACAACGATGTAAATTACTAATTTTTATTGATTATAAATAGCAGAAGAATCGGTAGTCAATTTTAACAAACAACCATTTTTGTTAAATAATTATCAGCAATTGAAATGAAAATCTGATTTTAGTGCAAAAAAAAACGTCCCGAAATCAATCGGAACGTTTTCTAAACATTCAATAGGTAACAAAAATAATCTATATATTTTTAGTCCTCAAGTACAGCCACTTGTGCTGCTACTTTACCTTTTCTTCCTTCTTCTTCTTCGTAAGATACTCTGTCACCTTCGCGAAGTTCTTCCGCTCTGATTCCTGATGCATGAACGAAAATGTCTTTTCCTGTTTCTTCGTCTGTAATGAATCCGT